>JAESFP010000033.1_pt1 | contig 572968 bp, 534 predicted proteins | sample 9266181 | NCBI WGS metagenome assembly JAESFP01 (sample SAMN14502547, study PRJNA617102) | algae metagenome | isolation source: Pegethrix bostrychoides GSE-TBD4-15B and co-occurring heterotrophs from... | place: USA: Grand Staircase-escalante National Monument, Utah | collected 2006-08-15 | reverse complement strand
AGTTGCGCATCGACGTGCAGGGGCTGGAGGTGGAGCGCTTCAGGCGGGCGTGGCAGCAGGTGGTGGAGCGCCATGACGTGCTGCGCACGGGCTTCCTCAGCAGCGCCCAACCTCCGCTTCAATGGGTGGCCAGGTCGGTGGTGCTGCCACTGGCCGAGCACGACTGGCGCGGGCGCACGGACCAGGCGCAGGCGATCGAGGCGTTGGCGCTGGCGCAGCAGGCCGCCTTCGATCTGTCGGCGCCGCCGCTGATGCGGCTGGCAGCGATCCGCATCGACGACCTGCGCCATCGCTTCATCTGGAGCTGTCACCACTTGCTGCTGGACGGCTGGAGCATGTCGCGCCTGTTCGGCGAAGTCCTGCAGGCGTACGACGGCGTGGCGGTCGAAGCGCCGGCGTGCAACTATCGCGACTACATCGCGTGGTTGGCCGCGCGTCCCGCCAAGGAGGGCGAAGCCTATTGGCGCGGACGGCTGCAGCAGGTCGATGCGCCCACGCTGCTCGGCACGGCGCTGGAGCCTCCCGTCGCCGGCGAAGGCCATGCCGAAGTCTCGGCCGCGCTGGACGCGCAGGGAACGCTCGCCTTGCAAGCCTTCGCCCGGCGCGAGCGCGTGACGCTGAACACCCTTGTGCAGGGCGCCTGGTCATTGCTGTTGGCGCGCTACACCGCCCAGGACACGGTCGTCTTCGGCGCCACGGTGGCGGGCCGACCCGGCGCACTGGCGGGGGCCGACCGCATGCTGGGTCTTTTCATCAACACGCTGCCGGTGATCGTCGACGCCGCGCCGGCGCAACCGGTGGGCGACTGGCTGCGCGCGCTGCAGGCGCAGAACCTGGCCTCGCGCGAGCACGAATACACGCCGCTGCACGAGATCCAGCGCTGGGCCGGGCAAGGCGGCGGGCAAGGGTTGTTCGACAGCATCGTGGTGTTCGAGAACTACCCGATCGACCAGACGCTCGCCAGCCGTGTCGACCAGGGCCTGAAGTTCGAGCAGGCCGAGTCGGTCGACGTCACGCACTATCCGATGGACGTGGAAGTCCACCTCGGCGAGGTGCTGACGATCAAGCTCAAGTACCTGCGCGAGCGCTTCAAGGAAGTCGATGTCCAGGCGCTTTCGCAGCAGCTGTTCGGGCTGATGGACCGGATGCGCCATGACAGCTCGCGGGCCCTGCGCGACCTGGACACGCTGACTCCCGCACAGCAGTCCGAGATCACTCGGCTGGGCCGCAGCGGACAGCACGGCTTCCTGCGTACGCCGGTACACCAACTGATCGAGCAGCAGGCGCGGCAGCAGCCCGAAGCGATTGCCCTGCTGATGGGCGATGCCGAGCTGAGCTATGCGGACCTCAACGCGCGTGCAAACCGGCTCGCCCACGCGCTGATCGACCGGGGCGTGCGCGACAACGCCGTCGTGGCGGTGTCGTTGCAGCGTTCGTTGGAGACCATCGTTGCGCTGCTCGCGGTGCTCAAGGCTGGCGCGGCCTACCTGCCGCTGGACCCCGACTATCCGCAGGACCGCCTTCACTTCATGTGCAAGGACAGCGGCGCACGGCTCATGCTCACGCAGCGCGCCGTGCTGCCGCGCCTGCCCTCGATGGCGGACACACTGGTGCTGGACGAGACGGCGCTGGGCGATTGGCCCGACCACGATCCCGTGGTGGCGGTGCATGCCGACCAGTTGGCCTACGTGATCTACACCTCCGGTTCCACCGGCGTGCCCAAGGGCGTGGCGGTGTCGCACGGGCCGCTGGCCATGCACTGCCAGGCCACGGCGGAGATCTACGGCATGGTGGCGGGCTCCTGCGAGCTGCACTTCATGTCTTTCTCGTTCGACGGCGCGCATGAGCGCTGGCTGACGGCGCTCACTGTCGGTGCCAGCCTGGCCTTGCGCGACAACGAGCTGTGGACGGCGGAGCAGACCTGCGATGCGCTGTACCGCTACGGCGTCACCAACGCCGCTTTCCCGCCGGCCTATCTGAGCCAACTGGCCGACTGGGCCCAGGCGCGCGGCGAGGCGCCGCCGGTGGAGCTCTACGTGTTCGGCGGCGAGGCGATGCCGCGAGCTGCCTACGACAAGGTGCGCGAGTCGCTGCGACCGCGCACGCTGATCAACGGCTACGGGCCGACGGAGACCGTGGTCACGCCGCTGATCTGGAAGACCAGTGCGGACCGTGGCTTCGATGAAGCGTATGCACCCATCGGCCGCCCCGTCGGCGAGCGCACGGTTCATGTGCTCGATGTGGAACTGCGGCCGGTTGCCCGGGGCAGTGTCGGCGAGCTGTACATCGGCGGCTACGGCCTGGCACGCGGCTACCTGGGGCGCAGCGCGTTGACGGCGGAGCGCTTCGTCGCCGATCCCTTCGGCGGCGAGGGCGGCCGCCTGTACCGTACCGGCGACCTGGTGCGGTGGCGCGAGGACGGCAACATCGCCTACATCGGGCGCGCCGACCAGCAAGTGAAGATTCGCGGCTTTCGCATCGAGCTGGGCGAGATCGAGGCACAACTTCGCGAGGTGCCGGGCGTGCTCGAGGCCGCGGTTCAACTGTACGAAGGCGCGGCGGGCCGGCAATTGGTGGGCTACCTCGTGCCCATGCCGGGAGGGCCGCGTGCGCCGCTGTCACAGCAGGCGCAGCAGCAGTTGCGCAGGCGCCTGCCCGAGCACATGGTGCCCGCGCACCTGATCGTGCTGGAGGCGCTGCCGCGGCTGATCAGCGGCAAGCTGGACCGTCACGCGCTGCCTGCTCCGGACGTCGACGCGCAGCGCGCGATCAAGGCGCCGCGCAACGACAGGGAGCATCGGCTCGCGGCCATCTGGGCCGGCGTGCTGGGCGTCGAGTCGGTGGGCATTGCGGACAACTTCTTCGAACTGGGTGGTGACTCGATCCTGAGCCTGCAGGTGATCTCGAAAGTGCGGCAGGCCGAGCTCGGATTCCAGCTGCGCCTGCGCGACCTGATGCGCCATCCGACCATCGAGGCGTTGATGGCGCAACTGGCCGACGCCGCGCCGGCGCAACCGGCGCAAGCCGTGGCCGAGGCGCAAGGCACGTTGCCGCTCATTCCGATCCAGTCCTGGTTCTTCGATACGCCCATTCCGCGGCGCCACCACTTCAACCAGACGCTGATGCTGGAGGCGGCGCAGCCGCTGGACGAGTCGCTGCTGCTGCAAGCGCTGGACGCGCTGGCGACGCATCACGACGCGCTGCGGCTGCGCTTCGAGCCGCAGCCCGACGGACGTTGGCGGCAGCGCTACAACACGGAAACCGAGCCGCGCGACTTGCTCTGGAGCCGCGAGGTCGCCGATGCCGGGGAGATCGGCCGCGTGGCCGATGCGGCGCAGCGCAGCCTCGACCTGGCGCGCGGGCCCGTCTGGCGCGTGGTGCACATGCGGCATGCGAACGGCAGCGCACGGTTGCTGCTGGTCGTGCATCACCTGGTGGTCGATGGCGTCTCGTGGCGCGTGCTGCTGGAAGACCTGCAGGCGGTCTACGGCCAATTGAGCGAAGGCCGTGCGGTGGCGTTGCCCGGCAAGACCGCACCTTTCAAGGCGTGGGCCGAGCACCTTCAGAGCCTGGCGCAAAGCCCGGAACTCGACAGCGAAGTCGCGTACTGGCAGGCGCAGATGCAGCCCGTGACCGACATTCCGCGCGATCGGCCGGTCGACGCGCTGGTGGATCGGGACGCGATGACGCAGCGCCTTCGCCTGGACAGCGAGCGCACGGCCCAGCTGCTGCGCGTGGCGCCCTCGGCCTACGGCACGTCGATCGACGACTTGCTGCTGGCGGCGCTGTCGAGGACCATCTGGCGCTGGTGCGGCGAGTCCGAAACGCTGGTGCAACTGGAGGGGCACGGCCGTGAGGGCGATGCCGCCGGGCTCGACCTGAGCCGCACGCTGGGCTGGTTCACCAGCGTCTATCCGGTGCGGTTGCAAGAGGGCGGATCGCCGGTCGAGGCGCTGATCCTTTCCGCCAGGCAGCAGCGGCAGGATGTGCCGGGCCGCGGCATCGGCCACGGCGTGCTGAAGTACCTCAGACCCGAGGGTGCCGCGCTCGGGTCGGCCCAGCCGCGCATCACCTTCAACTACCTGGGACAGTTCGACCGTAGCCTGGGCGCGGACGATGCGATGTTCAAGCCGGCCGAAGAGAACCCGGGCCCGGTGCATGACGAAGAGGCGCCGCTGGCCAACTGGCTGGAGATTGCGGGCAATGTGTACGAGGGACAGCTTTCGATGAGCTGGATCTTCAGCCGCGCCATGTACGACGAGGCAACGGTGACGCAACTGACAGGCTTCTACCGCGAAGCACTGGAGGAAATCGTGGACCACTGCGTCGAGGTGGCGCGGCAGACTCGCGGGTAGGCCCCGGCGGCGGGCCCGAAAAAAAAGGCCGGCCCCTTTTCGGGGCCGGCCTTTTTGCTGTTGCGTGCGCTGCCGCGAAGCAGGTCAGAGCTTGTAGGTCAGCTTCAGCCAGGCGTTGCGCGGCCGGCCGTAGGTATAGCCGTTGTAGCCGCCGAGTCCGCTGTAGTAGCGCTTGTCGGTCAGGTTCTCGATGTTCAGCGATGCGCTCAGCTTCTTGCTGAACTCGTAGCGCGCCATCAGGCCGAGGACCGTGAGCCCACCCTGGCTTGCGCGACCCAGGCCGGAATACTCGTCGTAGTAGATACCGCTCTGGTAGTTCAAGCTGCCGCCGATGGTGAGCTTGCTCCATTCGCCCGGCAGGCGGTAGCTGGTGCTGACGCGGAACAGGCGGTTGGGGATGGTGGGGTCCAGCAGCGCGCCGTCCTTGTCGCGCTTGGCATAGTAGGTGTAGCCCGCCAACATCTGCCAGCCCGGTGCCAGCTCTCCCGAGGCGGTCAGCTCGAAACCCTTGCTGAGCGCGCCGGGGACGGCGCGATAAGGCAGGCTGCCGTCAGGCAGCAGGCCTGCGCTGGTGTCTTCCACCGGGGCGTTGGTCTGCTTGGTCCGGAAGACCGCGAAGCTGGTGTTGAGCTTGCCGCCGAAGTGCTCGCCCTTGACGCCGACTTCGTAGTTCTTGCCACGCTGCGGCGACAGCAGGTTGTTGCCGCTGTCGCGCACGGTGTTCGGAATGAAGATGTCGGTGTAGCTGCCGTACACCGAGAATTCCTTGCTCAGGTCGTACACGATGCCGGCGTAGGGCGTGATGACGCCGCTCTCGTGCGCACCGGGGTTCTGCGTCAGCGTTTCGGCCACCTGGTTGCGGTTCAGCGAGCGGTCCCTGTACCAGGTCGCGCGCGCGCCGACGATCACCGACAGCGGGTCTGCCAGGCGCAGACGGGTCGAAGCGTAGACGGCCTTCTCGGTCGTCTGGCCCGACAGGGTGTACGACTTGTAGGGGAAGGACGTCACCGCCGGGAACGACTGCAGCATGTAGAAGTTCAGCGGCCGGGTGTCGAAGACGGTGGGGGCGGCCAGGTTGGTGTCGATGGCGTAGTTGTAGTCGTTGTAGCTCAGCCCGAAGACCGCCTCGTGCTGGCGCCCGAAGGCCTCGAAGGGGCCGCGCAGGTGCGCGTCGAACGAGGTGTTCCTCGAGTTCGCGGGGTTGTCGCGGATGTCGATCGTGGAGTCGCCCGTCACGCCGTCGACGGGGTAGTAGGTGTTGAGGTCGCCCGAGGCCCGCTTGCGCTTGCTCTTCAGGTAGCTCGCGTCGAGCTTCAGGCGCCAGCCGCCGCCCAGTTGCTGGTCGAGGCTCGCAAAGATCTTGTCCGAATACATGTTCCAGTAGCTCCAGGGGGCGCTGGAATTGAACGAGCGGGGAAGGTGCGTGCGCGTGCCGTCGCTGTAGAAGAGCGGGGCCTGGCCGAAGTTGGCGCCGTCGGTGGCGGTCTTCTGATGCTCGAAGCCCAGGGACAGCAGCGTGGTGGGAGACAGGTCCGCCTCGAGGATGCCGTAGAGCACGTCTTCAGCGGTTTTCTTCGACTCGATGAAGCTCTTGCCCTCGGTGCGCGAGGCGACGAACCGGCCGCGCAGCGTACCCGCGGCGTTGAGCGGACCGCCCACGTCGACTTCGGTGTTGTAGCGGTTCCACGATCCGATGCCGCCGGTCACATGGCCCGAGAACTCGGAGGTCGGGCGCTTGCGCACCAGGTTGACCACACCGCCGGGCGAGCCCACGCCGTTGAGCAGGCCGGCCGAACCGCGGATCACTTCCACACGGTCGTAGATGGCGGTGCTGATCATGCTGGCTTCGCCCGCCACGGTGTTGAAGGACAGCGTGGGGACGCCGTCGATCATGGTGTCCAGGGTGAAGCCGCGCGAAGTGAAGTTGACCCGCTCGTCCAGCCGGTCGGACACGATGCCGGGCGTCTGGCGCAGCACGTCGTCGAGCGTGACGAGGTTCTGGTCCTCGATCTGCTGGCGGCCGATCACGCTTACCGACTGCGGCGTCTCGCGCAGGGACAGGTCCATACGCGTGGACGTCGCCGTGGCGCGTGTGGTGTAGGAGCCGGTGCCTTCGGTGGTGCCGTCGGAGGCGGCCTGGACCGTCACCGTCGGGAGCGCGGAGCCTGCGGCGGCGGCCGACGCACGCTGGATCGTGACTTGCGAGGTGGCGTTGCGGGCGGCGACCAGGCCGCTGCCGGCGAGCAGCCGGTCCAGCGCCTGCTGCAGCGTCAGCCGCCCCGACACGGCGGGCGCGTTGATGCCTGTCACCACGTCACCCGCCGCAAGCACCTGGGCGCCAGTCTGGCGCGACAGCTCGTTCAACGCCGCCGCCAGCGGCTGGGCGGGCACGCTGACATCGAAGGTCGGCGCGGCCGCCTGTGCGGACGCCTGGGCTGAAGCGATGCCGCTCCAGCTGACAAAGGTGGTTCCGAAGGCGGCGGCAAGCGCGGCGCTCAGAAGGCGGTGGCGAGGCGAAGAACGCATGGGTCAGGGCTCCAGGTCAGGTAAATGCGACGTATTCACTTGTCGGCGCAAGGACCCTCGAAATTTCGGAGCCTTGGCGCTTCTCAAAGTAAGACGTTTGAACTCGCCAAACAGAGACATCCTTTTGCCGGCGGCGGCGCAAGGCGCGGCCGCCGGGCCTTTTTTCAGCGTGCCTGCAGTTCCACGCTGCCGTCCGGCCGGGGCACGGCCGTTACCGGGAGGATCGTCGGCAGCACGGCCACCAGGCCGACCGAGTCGTCGGTGCGGAAGCGGCCCGAGAGGCGCAAGGCGTCGATGCGCCCGTTGGCGCTGACGATCGGGCGGGCGCGGTAGCTGTTGACGGCGGCCAGCGCGTCGCCCAGGGGCGTGTTGTCGAACACCAGCCAACCGTCGCGCCAGGCCGAAAGGGCCTGAGTGTCGGCCTGCCGCACGGCCTCGGCCTGGCCGTCGCGCACTTCCACCAGTTCGCCCCTGTGCAGGTCGATGACTTCCACCTGGGGCGTCCCGGCGCCCTGGCGGGGACGGACCTGCACGCGAACATGCCCTTGTTCCACCCCCACGGTGATCGGACCGCCGCGGTCACGCACGGTGAAGACCGTGCCGACCACCTCGATGACGGCGCTGCGCGTGTGGACCTGGAAGGGGCGTCGTGCGTCGTGCGAAACCTCGAAGCGCACTTCGCCGCGCGCCATGTCGACGATGCGGCGCTGGCGATACAGCGTGACGTCGATGGCGCTCTGCGGCGCGATGTCCAGTCGGCTGCCCGACGCATGGTCGGCGCCGTCCGCCAGCGTCACTTTCAGCATCTGCGCGGTGCGGGTGGCGTAGGCCGCATGAAAGACCGGCTGTTGCCAGTACCACTGCATGCCCCGGCCCGCGACGATACCGCCGCCCAGCAAGCCGGCGATGGAGAGCAGCAGCTTGCGCCGATGCACCACGCGGCCGGACGCGGCGGCGTTCGCGGCCATGCGGGCTTCGGGCTCGTCGAAATGCGCGCGCAGGCCATCGGCCATGCCGCCGAGTGCATCCCAGCGATGCCGCGCCTCCAGCACGGCCGCCGCATGCTCGGGCGACTTGCCGCGCCACTGGTTGAGCGCCATGCGGGCGCGCTGCGCGGCGTCGCCCGGCGCGACTTCGCCTTCCACGATCAACGCGAGCGCGCGCTCGATCAACCGTTCGCGCGGAGCGCCCATCGCCATGCTGCCGCTCACGAGAAGTCTTCAGCCAGCGCCGCGTCGAAGCCCGCGTGGTTCTGCACGTGCGGCGGCTCGATCAGTTCCGCGCGCAGCTCGGCGAACACGCGCGAGCAATCGATGGTGGCGCGCAGCAGGTGCTTGGCGACCGCCATCTCGGTGATCTCCAGCCGCTGCGCAATCTCGGCGCGCGTATGGCCATAAGCACGGAACAGCAGGAACACTTCGCGCCGGCGCGGCGGCAGCTTTTCCATGGTCTCGACCACCCGCGCCAGCACGCGCTGCTGCGCCAGCACGAATTCACTGGACGGCGCCGCCAGGTGCGCGCCGATGGTGATGGCGTGCGTGCCGGCCCATTCCTGCGCCACCTTGCGCCGGCGCGCCTCGTCGATGCACAGGTTGCGCGCCACCCTGAAGAGCAGGGCGCGGGGCGATTCGATGCCGGCGTTGTCCTTGCTGGCGGGGGCATCGCCGTCCGCTGCCGCGTCGGGGCGGGCTGCGGCGCCGCGTGCCTTCATGGCCTGCGCGTACACCCGCTCGAAGCTCGACTGCGCGATGTCCGCTGCATAGTGCGGATCCCTCAGGTCGCGAGTGAGCTGCCGGCGCAAGTCCGCATAGTGAGCTACAAGTTCCTGGACGAGGTCGCGCATCCGGCCGCCTTCTCGCAAGCATCGACGATGAACCCCGGGGACCGGCCGCTGGCGCAGCGCACCGGTGATCCCCGAGGGATAAGTTAATAAGAACGATTCTTATTAAGTGTATCACCGAGTCGCTTGCCGTGGCCTTCCAGTTTCAAAGAACAGCGGCTGCGCGTGGTGCGCGTTCGCTCGCCGGTGCCTGCGGCTGCGCCGGCCGCGGGTTGGCGTTCAGCAGCGCCTCGCCGATCTCGTCGGAGCGGATGGCCGTGACCGACAGCAGCGTGTCGCTCAGGCCGTGGCTCATCTCGCAGGCGCCCTGCAAGAAGATGCCGGGCTTGAGCTCCGGCGTGCCTTGCAGCCGGTATTGGCGGTCGACCGTGAAGTCGCCCAGGTAGGGCGCGAGCGGATCGAGCAGCGTCTTGTGGCTGTCGCGGCCGTAGCCCGTGGCGAGGATCACCACGTCGTAGGCCTGGCCGCCGCGCTGGTCGGTGTTCAGGTCGTGCAGCGACAGGTGGATGCCGTCCGCCGCGGCGCGCACCGCCGACACCTCGTGGCGGCGCAGGAAGCTGTGGCGCGCCACGCCCGCCACGCGCTGGCGGTAGAACACGTTGAAGATCTGCTGGATCAGCTCCAGGTCGGGCGCCGCGTAGTTGGTGTGCCAGAACTCCTCGAGCAGTTCGGCGCGCTCCGGCTGCGAGCGGTTGAACACGAAGTCGGTGAAGTCGGCGTTGAAGATCTCGTTGACGAAGGGGCTGTCGTCCGAGGGCTTGATCGAACGCGCCCGCATGATCAGGTCGACCGCGGGCTTGTTCGGATGGCTCTGCAGGTCCATGAAGAGCTCGGCCGCGCTCTGGCCCGCGCCGACGATGGCAATGCGCCTGGCGTTGGGGTGCCGCGCAATCGCCTCGAGGTAGCTGCTCGAATGGAACACGCGCGTGTCGTCCCTGAAGGGCTGGAAGCGCGCGGGAATGTTCGGCACGCCGCCCACGCTCACCACCAGGTTGCGCGCCAGCCGTTCGCGCACGGCGCCTTCGCTGTCGCGCGAACGCACGCGCAGCAGTTGCACTTCGGCGCCGCGCATCTCGGGCACCACCTCGAACACGGCCTCGCCGTAGGCGCAGCGGTCGTCGAACTGCGCGGCCGCCCAGCCCAGGTAGTCGTTGAACTCGTGGCGGCTCGGGAAGAAGGTCTTGAGGTTGACGAAGTCCTGCAGGCGCTGCTTCTCGTGCAGGTAGTTCAGGAAGGTGAAGCGGCTCGCGGGGTTGCGCAGCGTCGCCAGGTCCTTGATGAACGAGATCTGCATGTGCGCGTTGTCCAGCAGCATGTTTTTGTGCCAGACGAAGCCGGGCTGCTTCTCGATGAACAGGGCATCGACGAACTGGCCGTGGTGGCGTTTCTCGTCGAGGGCGATCGCCAGGGCGATGTTGGAAGGGCCGAAGCCGACGCCGATCAGGTCATGGATTTGCATGGGGTGTCCTCAATGGGAGATTCGGCGCGCTGGGCCGAAGGTGGCGAAAGGGTGGGTTCCCCGCGGGGGATCCAGAGGGCCTCGCCGAAGAAGCGTTCGCGCAGCAGCACGCCGAGCATGGCCCGCTTGTGCGGAAAGTCGAACTCCTTGACGTGGGCGTAGCCGCAGCGGCCCAGGCTCTTGATCATCTTGTGGTTGTCCGCGCGCGGCTCGATCACGACGCGCTGCGTGCGGCAGTCGTCCAGGAAGAGGTAGTGCGACACGGAAGGCATCCACGCCGTGAGAAACGGCTTGCCCCGAAAGCGCGCCTCGCCGATCAGCGCGTGCCAACCCCGGTCGTGGTCGCCGGCGTCGCAGAAGGGGGCGATGCGGTCTTCCTTGGCCCAGTACACCTCGAAGTAGCCGAAGGCCTCGCCGTCGAGCCGGCCGATGAGCCCGGTGACGCGCGGGTCGGCCGCGATGGCGTCCAGGTAGGCGCGGTGCCTGGCCAGGTCGCCTTGCTCTTCCCAGAAGTGCGCGACCACGGGGTCGTTCATCCAGCGGTTGAACGCGGGCAGGTCGCGCTCGATGTCGACGGTGTCGAGCGTCAGCGTTTGCGACAGCCAGGGAATGTGGCGCTGGTAGACCGTGCCCACGGGCTTGGCCGGACGCAGCGGGTGGCGCTTGCCCTGGCTGACGGTGTAGCGCTGCGCGAAGGGCGCGCGCGGGTTGCGTTGCCACACGCGCGGCAGTTGCCAGAAGGTCTCGCGCACGACGACCGGTTGCGGGCCGTTGGAAAGGCTCACGGCCCCTGCATCCACCAGCGGCTTCAAGTGCGGCAGCGCAACGCCATGCAGCGACAGCGTGCGGGCTTCCGGGTGGCGCACGAAGGCGGCCTCGATGGCTGCGAGCAGATGGGCCTCTTCGGGCTCCGTGTCCTTGTCGCCTTGCCATTCCAGACACGGCGAGCCGGCTTGCTCGCGCAGGAGCCAATGGCTGCTTCGTTCCTTGCCGCCTTGCGGTCCGACGGTCAGCCTGGTGGCATCGAGCCGCACTTCGAGCGGATGGCCGTCGGGGTGCGCATGGAACACCCAGGCGCCGATGGCCGACGGTGCCACCGCGGCGGGGCGCTGGAACGCCTCGGCCAGCGCCTGTGCGAGCGACGTGCGCAGCGCATCGGCTTCTTCCACCACCTGGCTCAGGCGCGCGAAGTCGTGGACCATGCCTTCGTGCACGCCCAGGTGCGTGCGCACGCCAGCCGCCTGCAGGCGCTGCGCATAGGCCTTGCCTTCGTCCACCAGCGGGTCGTACTCGGCCAGCACGATGTGCGCGGGCGCCAGGCCCGACAGGTCTTGCGCGGCCAGCGGGGCAAAGCGCCAGTCCTGGCGGTCGTCCTCGGTGCGAAGGTAGTGGCCGAACATCCACTGCAGCGTGCGTTGCTCGAGCAGGTGGCCGCTGGCATAGCGCTGGTGCGATGCGCTGTCCTGCCGGATGCTGGTGCAGGGGTACAGCAGCAGTTGCAGCAACGGCTGCGGGCGTCCGGCGTCGCGCGCGGCCAGGGTCAGCGCGGTGGCCAGCGTGCCGCCCACGCTGTCGCCGCCGAAGGCCACGCGCGTGGTGTCCAGGCCATGCGCGCCGCCGTGCGCCGCGAGCCACAGGGCGGCGTCTTCGGCGTCGTGGAAGGCGGTGGGGAACTTGTGCTCGGGTGCCAGGCGGTAGTCGACCGAGAGCACGGCGCAGGGCGTGCGCTGCGCAATGGCGCGGCACAGCGCGTCGTGCGACTCGAGCCCGCCGACGACGTAGCCGCCGCCGTGAAAGTAGAGCAGGGTCGGCAGTTGCGTGGGCGTGGCCGCGCCACGGTACAGCCGCGCACGCAGCGTGGCGCCGTCGCGCGCGCTGAACGCGATGTCTTCGGTGGCGAGGTCGGGACCGACGCCGTCCAGCGCCAGGGTCGACTGGTCGTAGCTGGCGCGCGCCTGGGCGGGCGACATGTCGCACATCGGCGGGCGTCCGTCCTCTTCGGCGAGGGCGGCCAGTTCGAGGAAGGCTTCGAGATCGGGATGCAGTGGCATGAAGGTCGCAGTGGCACCGATGAAAGGATGCATACCCGCAATTGACGCGCGGCCCGCCCGTTTGTTTAGCCGTGCGCCTTGCGGAACTCGGGCGCGAGCGGGCACGCGCCGCAATAGCCTTCTTCGGGCAGCAGGTAGTAGAGACAGCACTGCCGGTGCAGCGTGAGCGGGTCCGGCAGGCCCGACTGGATCCGCACGACCTTGCGCGGCACGGTGAACATCGGGTTGTCGTCGCCGCCCCAGCGCGGCTGGTGCAGCAGGTGCGCCAGGTCCCGCGCGATGCGCGGCGCGTGGCCGCTCAGCGCCAGGCCCTGTTCGAGCACGGGCTCCAGATAGCGCGCCACGTTGCCCCAGAGGATCTTGGGCGCGATGCGCGTGAGCCGGGTTAGTTGCGCGAAGAGCGGCGCCAGGTGTTCGTGCAGCAGCACCGCGTAGCGCGCGGCCGTGTCGGCGCCTTCACGCGCCTGCCCTTCGTGCGGGATGTGAAAGCGTTGCGGCACGGCCCCGTCGGCGAGGCTGAGCCACACCTGCGCCGGGGCCATCGGAAACACGTGCTGCAGCAGGCTGGCCGCCGCGGCCACGGGTGGCAGCAGCGCGTTCAGGTAATACATGCTCCAGGCCGACGCCACCGGGCGCAGGTCGGGCTTGCGCACGCGCAGGTGCCGCGCGTGCGCCTGCAGCAGCCCGGCAAGCAGCGCGGGGTCGGCGATCAGGTCGGCCACCCGCACCGCGCCGGCCGGCGCCTGCGGCGCGCACGCCAGTGCTTCGCCGTAGGCGGCCCATTCGCCCTGGAAGATCGGCGCCAGCAGGGGAATCATCGGGAGGGCGCGGCCGCGCAAGTCATGCTCATCGCTGATGGAGACGGATGGCGGGCCCAAAGGTTTAGTGAAAGGTTTTGTGCCGTGAAAGAGTCCACGAAATTGCGACGCCAGGATGACACGCGCTAAACATCCGCCAGCGGGCTGCGTCTATCCACGCATCCACAGCCGTCCCAGCCCCCGAATGCGATGAACTCCCGACACCACGTTCCTTCCGATCCGGCTTTCAGCGAGGCCTGGCGGCTCTTTCGCGAGCTGCACGACGCGCCGTCGCTCGAGCGCGCGCAGAAGCTGGTCCTGTGGCTGGGGCGCGATGCGAAGCACGTGCGCGCGCTCGACGAGGCCCTGACCCTGTGGGCGCTGGCCGGCGCCGCCATGGTCGGCTCCGCGCCCGGCGACGAGTCGCGCCAGGAGCCGACGCTGCAGTAGCCGGGCTAAACATCCGGCGCGCAGGAGCGTCATACCGGTCATGCAAACCCAAGCCACCAGCGCCAAGGCGTCCGACCTTCTTCGGCTGCTGAAACCCTTCACTCCCTGGATCGCGCTCTCGACCGTCACCGGCATCGGGGCGGGCGCGGCCACCGTGGCGCTGCTGGCGACCATCAACGAAGTGCTCAGCCGGCCCGGCGGCATGGCCGGCGGGCTGCTGCTGACCTTCATCGCGCTGTGCGTGATGTCGCTGTTCGGCCGCGCGGTGTCGGACATCTCTAACAACGTGGTGGGCCAGCGCCTGGTCGCGCAGGTGCGCAAGGACCTGGCGCAGAAAATTCTCGCGGCCCCCATCGACGCGCTGGAGCGCTACCGCATGCACCGGCTGATGCCCGTGCTCACGCAGGACGTGGACATGATCAGCGACGTGGCCTTCATGCTGGCCGCCACCATGATCTCGCTGGCCATCGCGCTGGGCTGCCTGGGCTACCTCGCTTGGCTGTCGCTGCCGCTGTTCGGGCTGCTGGTGGTGGCGATGCTGATCGGCGTGATCGTGCAGACCTGGGCGCACGGGCGCGGCATCTCGGGCTTCTTCCAGTCGCGCGAGCAGGAAGAGCTGCTGCACAAGGCCTACCGCGGCATCAGCGAAGGCGCCAAGGAACTGCGCATGCACCGCGCGCGCCGCGCCAAGGTGTACGAAGGGCAGATCGCCCGCACCGTGGACAACATCCGCGACATCAACCGCCGCGCGATCAACATCTTCGTGCTGGCCACGTCCTTCGGCTCGGCGCTGTTCTTCCTGTTGATCGCGCTGATCCTCGGCTGGGCCGCGTGGCGCACGACCGACCCGGTGGTGCTCAGCGGCTTCGTGCTGATCCTGCTGTTCATCAAGGGGCCGATGGACCAGATCGTCGGCGCGCTGCCGCACCTGGGCCGCGCCCGCGTGGCCTTCGAGCGCATTGCCGACCTGTCGGCCCGCTTCGCCACGCCCGAGCCGCACCTGCACCTGGACTCGCCGCCCACCTCGCCGCCGCTGCGCAACGCCATCGAGCTGCGCGGCGTGCGCTACGCCTTCGATGCGCCCGAGGGCAGCGACGCCTTCGTGCTGGGCCCGGTCGACCTGCAGATCGGCCGCAGCGAAATCGTCTTCATCGTGGGCGACAACGGCTCGGGCAAGACCACGCTCATCAAGCTGCTGCTGGGCCTGTATGCGCCGCAGCAGGGCGACGTGGTGCTCGACGGCAAGGTCGTCACGCCCGAGACGCGCGACGACTACCGGCAGCTCTTCACCACGGTGTTCTCCGACTTCTACCTGTTCGAAGACCTCGTGGCCGGCGAGGAGGGCGGCCACCAGGCGCTGCCCGAGACTGCGCTGCCCTACCTGCAGCGGCTGGAAATCGCGCACAAGGTGTCGGTGAAGGACGGCGCCTTCAGTACCACCGACCTGTCGACCGGCCAGCGCAAGCGGCTGGCGCTGGTGCACGCGTACCTCGAAGGCCGCCCGGTGCTGGTGTTCGACGAATGGGCGGCCGACCAGGACCCGACCTTCCGCCATCTTTTCTACACCGAGCTGTTGCCCGAGTTGCGCGCCAAGGGGCATTCGCTGGTGGTCATCTCGCACGACGACCGCTACTTCCACGTGGCCGACCGCATCGTCCACATGAAGGCCGGGCGCATCGCGCAGGCCACGGCGGCGCCGGCGCAGGGCCTCGCGGCCTGAGCACGGCCAAGGCATACGGCAAACAGGGGCGCGCGGAAGTCGATGGCAGCTTCATCAGCAATGCGGCAGGCGGCGGCGCCGGCGAACGAAGGCTTTTCGGTGCAGTTGCGCAACCTGGGCATCCGGCCGACGGTCATTCGCCTGTGCGTGCTGCAGACGCTGGCCGAGGGCGGTTCCGAATGGCTGGGCGGCGAGGAAGTGTTTCGCCGCATGCTCCGGCGCGGAACGGCCACCGGACTGGCCAGCGTCTACCGCGTGATCAAGGAGCTGGAGAAGGTCAACCTCGTGCAGCGCGAGTGGGAGCGCAGCCTCGGTGGCGCGCGCGCCGTGCACCGGCTGTGGCGCACCCAGCCCGCCGAGCGCACGGTGCGCATGCGCTGCGGCGGCTGCAACGCCAGCGTCGAGGTGGTCGACGAGGTGCTGCACGCGGGTTTGATGCGCGCGGCGCAGGCGCATGGCCTGCCGGCCGGCGGGCCGGTGACGGTGCAGCTCGCGTGCGTCCAGCAGGATTGCGCGCGCTGCGACGATGCGCAGCCGCAGGCCGCGCGCGCGTTCGCGCTGAGCGCCGGTGTCCATGCCGGCGGCGTGGTTCAGTCATAAACTAACGGCGTTAGTTTATGATCGAGACCCTGCCTAACGTTGTAAGGTAGGGCGGTCGACGGGTGCCTTCCTGTCGCCGCAGGGCTGCCGCTCCCTTGCGCGGCGTTGTCGCACTCACAGACCAGAGAGTTCCTCATGTCTTCTTTCCACATCGGGTCCGAAGCGGCGCCCGACACTGACCAGCCAGGGCTGGTCGAACGCACGCTCACCCGCCTGTTCCTGCGCCCCGTGCGCGTCATTGCCGCCACCAGCCTGTCGGCGCGCTTTCGCCTCATCGACCTCGAATGCGTGGCCTTCGAGAGCCATCACTGGGCGCCGGGCCAGAAGGTGCAGATCAAGATCGGCGGTGGCCTCGAAACCCGCACCTACACGCCCGTGCGCTGGGATGCCGCGCGCGGCGTCACGCGCATCATGGCGTTCGCGCACGGCGAAGGGCCGGGCAGCGAATGGGTGCGCCGCGTGCGGCCGGGCGACAAGCGGATGGTGTTCGGCCCGCGCCGCTCGCTGGTGCTGGAGCCGTTGCCGGCGTCGACGATCGTGTTCGGCGACGAAACCACGTTCGGCCTCGCCGCGTCGCTGTGCGGGCGGGACGCCGGCGCGCAGGGCGTGCGCGCGGTGTTCGAGGTGGGCGCCATCGCCGAGTCGCGCCAGGTGCTGGACGCGCTGGGCATCGAACCGCTGGCGCTGATGGAGCGCCGCACCGACGACTCGCACCTGACGGAGCTGCTGTCCGCGATGGTGCCGCCCATGGACGGCAGCACGCACTACGTGCTCACGGGCAAGGCCTCGTCGATCCGGCAGATGAGCCGCGCGCTGAAGGCGCAGGGCGTCGAGTCGCGGCGCATCAAGGCCAAGGCCTACTGGGCGCCGGGCAAGACCGGGCTCGACTGAGCCAACGCGGCTTGCGCCTTCAGGCTTTCGCTGCCTTCTTCGCCTTCGCTTCCGCCTCGATCTTCTTCGCCAGCCCGGCCACGATCACGTCGAGGCCGACCGCGAAGCGATCTTCGAAGTCGGTATCGAAAAGAGCCTCGGCGCACGCGAACACCGAAGGGAATTTTCCCTTTGTCTTCGCGAGCAGTTCGACCCGGTTGCCGGCCAGGTCGATGCCCTGTCCGGGACCCAGCGCCTGCTCTTCCATCACGAAGCCGAGCACGTAGTACATCATGCTGAAGGAGCCCCAGGCCGCGAGCTTGGGGCTGGCGCCCGCGCGCAGCAGCGGCCCGACCATGGCCTCGCCCACGCGCAGGGTGTTGTCCGAAGTGACGTAGGTGCCGCCGTACACGCGCGCGCCGTCGCGGTGCGACAGCATGCCCTGGCGCAGTTCCTGGCCCACGCTGCGCACGCAGTCCTGCCACGGCAGGCCTTCGGTGGGATTGCGCGCGACGCCTTCGACCAGCGCATCGGCCATGCCGTCGATCAACGCCTTCTTGTTCGGAAAGTGCCAATAAAGCGACGGGGCCTGCACCTGCAGCGCCAGCGCCAGCGCCCGCATCGTGAGGCCGTCGAGGCCGTGCTCGTCGAGCAGCACGAGGGCTGTCGCGATGATCTGGTCGCGCTGGATTCGCATCGTTCTATTTCATCCCCGGGGCTTAGGCTAACGCTGTTAGTTTAACCAGCCGCCGGGGATGCACGGGGCGTGTCAGCCGCGCTTGGGAATGTTCAGGCCCTTCGCGACGGCGGGCCGTGCCACGAAGGCTTCGAGCACGCGCGCCACGTTCTTGAAATCGTTGAAGCCGACCAGCTCGCCGGCCTCGTAGAAGCCGATGAGGTTGCGGATCCACGGGAACGCGGCGATGTCGGCGATGGTGAAGCTGTCGCCCATGATCCATTCGCGGTTCGCGAGGTGCCTGTCGAGCACGCCGAGCAGGCGCTTCGATTCGCCCACGTAGCGGTCGCGCGGGCGCTTGTCTTCGTAGTCCTTGCCGGCGAACTTGTTGAAGAAGCCGAGCTGGCCGAACATGGGGCCGATGCCGCCCATCTGGAACATCACCCACTGCAGGGTCTCGTAGCGGCCGGCGGCGTCCTGCGGAATGAACTTGCCGGTCTTCTCGGCCAGGTACATCAGAATCGCGCCCGACTCGAACAGCGCCAGCGGCTTGCCGCCCGGGCCGTCGGGGTCGAGGATGGCGGGGATCTTGTTGTTCGGGTTCAGCGACAGGAACTCGGGCGACATCTGGTCGTTGGTCTCGAAGCTCACGAGGTGCGGCTCGTAGGGCAAGCCGGTTTCCTCCAGCATGATCGACACCTTCACGCCGTTGGGCGTGGGCAGCGAATACAGCTGCAGCCGCTCGGGGTGCTGCGCGGGCCATTTCTTCGTGATGGGGAAGCTCGAGAGATCGGTCATGAGGGGTGTCCTGAAGAGGGAAGAAACTGCAAGCGCCGGATTCTGCCCGGCTCAGCCGACCGGCGTGCGCGCATGGCCTTGCAGGCGCGGCAGCACCTCGCGCCCGAGCTCGTCGACCACCTCCAGCGCGGGCCGCTTGCCGCGCACCACGTTCATCAGCACATGCGCCACGCCGGCGTCTTCCATGCGGTCGAGGTACGCCACCAGCGCATGGCGCCCGGTGCGCAGGCCCAGTTCGATGGGCTCGGCCGGCGCGTCGGCGTCTTCGAGCAGGTCGATCTGCAGCGACTGGATGAAGGGCTTGGCCTCGCTGCCCGCGCGCTCGCGCAGCGCCGTCTGCCACAGGCCGATGCGGCCCTGCTGGCGCGCCTCGTCGCGGTGGTAGGTGGCCCAGCCGTCGGCATGCGCGGCGGTCCATTGCAGCGACTGCCGCGCCGAGCCCACCACCAGCATGCCGATGCGTTCGGCGGGCGCGGCCATGAGGTCATGGCTGCCGGTGGCTTCGTGCAGCGCCGCACGCTCAGCCGGCTCGGGCGAGAGGGCCGAGCGCACAAGGTTCCAGCGTTCACGAAAGGCGTCGCCGCGCAGCGCGATGTCCTGCTTGAAGATGGCGAACTCGGCCTCGCGGTCACCCGAACCCAGGCCCAGGATGAAGCGCTCTTGCGACAGCCGGTTCAGCGACAGCGCAGCCTTGGCCACATGCAGCGGATGGCGCAGCGGCAGCACCGCCGCGGCCGTGCCCAGCGCGATGCGCCGCGTGGCGCCGGCCAGCATGGCGAGCCACACGAAGGGCTCGTCGAGCACCGGGATTTCTTCGCCCTGCGGCACCATCACCGGCACGTCGCGCGTCCACAGCGCGGCAAAGCCGAGCCGATCGGCGAGGGCGGCGATGTTGCGTTCGGCCTCGGGGTCGGCCATGGCGCCGTTGGCACGGGCCACCGGTGTCATGAGGCCGAGCGTGAGGCGGCCGGCGAGCAGGGTCTGCCGGTAGGCGGCGTTGAAGGGGGGCATGCCCGTCCGGCGGCGCGCGTCAGGCGCGGCGCTTGCGGACGGCCGGCGCGGCCTTGGCGTCCAGCGAGAACAGGCGCGTGATGGCCTGGCGCACGTCGGCCTGCATGTCGGCCACGGCCTTGGTGTCGCCCGACAGGTGCTTGAGCAGCGCCTGCTGGAACAGCCCGTCGAACAGCGCATACGTGGCCGCGGGCGACATGCCGGGCTCTTCGCCCGACAGTTGCGTGAAGCGGCTCATGATGCGCCAGATCATGTCTTCCAGGCTCTTGTCGATCTGCACGACGTCGCTGCGAAAGGCTTCCTCGAACAGCGCCTGCGAACGCAGGTCATACCAGAGGCGGTGCACGTGGCCTTCGTCGCGCAGCGTGTCGGCCAGGCTTTGCAGGAAGCCTTCCATCAATTCGTCGCAGGTGGTGGCGCTGTCGACCGCGTGGTCGTAGCGCTTGACGCAGCGCGCCTTGTACTGCTTGACGCTGCAGATGATCAGGTCGATCTTGTCGCTGAAGTAGTAGTGCAGCACGCCATGCGAGAACTCCGAGTTCTGCGCGATCTCGCGCAGGCTGGTGCGCGCATAGCCCAGCGCCGCCAGCGTGGTGAGCGCGGCCTCGCCCAGTTCGGCGCGCCGCTCAGAGAACTTGTCGACCCTTGCCTTGGGCACCCGCTCCGCGTGCTTCTTTACCCGTTGATGTGTCGTCATTTCAAAGCCGGACCGCGCATGCCGGCCCCTGTATCTCTTGTTGATTGCAAACCATATCACGCAAGCGGGAGAACCCGCATCCGGCGTGCCACGGATGTCATTCTAAAAAATCTTGACGTGTGTCAAAGAAAAACTTGACATGCGTCAAGTCGATTTCTAGCATGACCGCTCCATCTCATAAACATATCCACAGGAGACAAGTGATGGCCAAGTTCGACTTGAAAGGGCGCCGTGCGCTCGTGACGGGCGGTGCGCGCGGCATTGGCGCGAGCATCGCAGAGGCTCTGGCAGGGGCTGGAGCGTCGGTGATGATCGGCGACGTGCTCGCCGACGTGGGCCGCGAAACCGCCGCGCGGCTCTCGGCATCGGGCGCGAAAGTGGGCTTCGTTCCGCTCGACGTCACCAAGGACGCCGACTGGGCCTCGGCCACCGAGACCACCGTGAAGGAGTTGGGCGGCTTCGACATCCTCGTGAACAACGCGGGCATCGAGATCACCTCGCTGGTCATCGACGTCAACGGCGACGACCTGCGCCGCATGCTCGACGTGAACGTGGCCGGCACGCTGCTCGGCATGAAGCACGCGTTCCGCGCGATGCGCCCCGGCGGCAGCGCGGGCGGCGGCGGAGCGGTGGTCAACATCGCGTCGGTCGCGGCCACCATCGCGTTCCCGGCCATCGCGGGCTACTCGGCCACCAAGTCGGCCGTCGACCGCGCCACGCGCGTGGCGGCCATGGAGTCCGGCAAGCTGGGCTACGGCGTGCGCGTGAACTGCATCTACCCCGGCCTCGTGCCCACCGACATGGGCATGAAGCTGGCCAGCGACATCGTGGCCGCGGGCCTTGCGCCCAGCGTCGAGGCGGCCGTCGGCGACGTGATCGGCCAGACGCCGCTCGGTCGCCTGGGCGAAGTCGGCGACATGGCCGACGTGGTGGTCTTCCTGTGCAGCGACGCGGCCCGGTTCATCACCGGCGCGGGCTTGGCGGTGGACGGCGGCATGGGCATGTGAACAGAACGACATCAAGGAGAGAAAACATGAGCAGCAACAACAGCAAGAAGAAACCCGTCGTCGTCTACGGCGCCTCCGGCTACACCGGGCGCCTGGTCTGCGAGTACCTGCGCGAGTACAACATCCCCTTCATCGCGGCAGGCCGCAGCGCGGAGAAGGTGGACGCGGCGATGAAGTCGAACGTGCCCGGCATCGAGACCGCGAGCTACGAGGTGGTCGAGGTGGCGCACTCGGTGGCGGCGCTCACCGAGCTCTTCACCGGCGCCTCGGTGGTGCTCAACACCGTGGGGCCCTTCGCCAAGTTCGGCCCCGAGGTCGTGCAGGCCTGCCTGGCCGCCGGCTGCCACTACACCGACACCACGGGCGAGCAGGACTGGCTCATCACGCTCGAGCAGGAGTTCGGCGCCAAATTCGCCGCCGCGGGCCTGCTGCTCTCGCCCGGCCTGGCGCACATGTACACCACCGGCGAAATCGCGGCGCAGCTGTGCCTGGAAACGCCCGGGCTCGACACGCTGGACATCGCCGTGTTCTGGGGCGGCAGCCCGACCATCGCCTCGACCCAGACCATCCTGGTGAACGCGGCCACGTCGAAGGCCTACTACCTGGAGCAGAACGAGTACGTCGAGTGGCAGCCCGACGCGGGCCTGTACCACCTGTCGATTCCGGGCCAGCACGAAGCCGCGCTGGCGCTGCCCTGGGGCGGCACCTCGCACCCCGTGTGGTTCAAGCGCGACCCGCGCGTGGCCAACGTGAAGGTGCTCGGCGGTGTCTTCAACAAGGCGCTGATGCAGGGCGTGCCGCAGATCGTGGCCGCCGCGCTCAAGGCCACCGAGGGCATGAACGAAGAAGACCGCTACGCCGCGCTGTCCAAGACGGCGTCGAGCGTGATGAACACCATGCCCCCGCGCGAGAACCCGCGCATCAACAAGTCCGTCGACTCGGTGCATGCCTCGGGGCCGCTGGGCCGTGTGCACTGCGTGATCTTCGGCAACTGCAACTACAAGCAGACCGGCCTGCTGCAGGCCTATGCGGCGGCGTCGCTGCTGCAGCAGCAGCCACGGCGCGCGGGCTTCGCCTCGGGTTGCCAGGCCTTCGGGCATCGCGAGCTGCTGGGTGCGCTGCGCAGCTTCGGGCTGGTGCAGGAGCCCATGCTCACGCAACTGGGCTGACACCCATGCGCCTCGTCGACTACCTCGACAAGGGTGCCCAGCAGGGCGCCGACTCGCCCTGCCTCACGCTGGGCGACACCGACCTGAGCTATGCCCAGGTGCAGCGCATCAGCTGGCGCGTGGCGCACGGCCTGCAGCGCGCGGGACTGCGGCCGGGCGACAAGGTGGCGGTGCTCTCGAGCAACGACGCGATGGCCTTCGCCACGGTGTTCGGCATCTCGCGCGCGGGCTGCGTGTGGTGCCCGATCAACCAGCGCAACGAGGCCAGCGAAAACGCCTTCGTGCTCGACGCCTTCGACTGCGCCTGCCTGGTCTTCCACGGCAACTATGCGGCCATGGTCGAGCAGATGCGCCCGCAGTTGCCCAAGCTGCGCGCGCTGGTGTGCCTGAACGATGCGCAGGCCTTCGCGCCTTCCATTGACGAGTGGCTCGAAGGGCTGGACGATTCGCCGCTGGACATCGCGCCGCCCGACGACGTGGCCATGATCGCCGGCACCGGCGGCACCACGGGGCAGCCCAAGGGCGTGATGCTCACGGGGCGCAACCTCGAAGCCATGTCGGCGCTCACGCTGATGGGCTATCCCTTCGAGGGCCGGCCCGCCTACCTGGCGCTGGCGCCGCTCACACATGCGGCCGGCGTGCTGTGCCTGCCGGTGATGGCGCTGGGCGGGCGCGTGGTGATCATGCCCAAGCCCGATCTCGGCGATTTCCTCGCGCTGATCGAGCGGCACCACATTACCCACACCTTCCTGCCGCCCACGCTGATCTACATGCTGCTGCAGCATCCGCAGCTGGCGGCCACCAAGCGCGATTCGCTGCAGTGCTTCTGGTATGGCGCCGCGCCCATGTCGACCGCGCGGCTCGAGGAGGCGCTCGAAAAAGTCGGCCCCGTCATGGCGCAACTCTTCGGCCAGACCGAGGCGCCGATGATGATCTCGATGATGTCGCCGCGCGACCACTTCAACGACGACGGCTCGGTGGCACGACAGCGCCTGTCGTCGGCGGGCCGGCCCGGGCCGCTGGTGCAGGTGGGCGTGATGAACGGCGACGGCGCGCTGCTGCCCGCCGGCGACAGCGGCGAGATCGTGGTGCGCGGCTCGCTCGTGATGCAGGGCTACTACAAGGACCCGCGCGCGACCGAAGAGGCGGGGCGCTTCGGTTGGCACCACACGGGCGACATCGGCTACCTCGATGCCGACGGCTTCCTGTACATCGTCGACCGCGCCAAGGACATGATCATCTCGGGCGGCTTCAACGTTTACTCTGCCGAGGTCGAGCAGGCGCTGATGCAGCACCCCGATGTTCAGGACAGCGCCGTGGTCGGCCTGCCCGACGAGAAGTGGGGCGAGCGCGTGGTAGCGGTGCTGCAACTGCACGCCGGCCGGCAGGTCGACGTGGAAGAGATCAAGACTTTCGTCAAGGCGCGCATCGGCAGCGTGAAGGCGCCCAAGCAGGTCGAGGTGTGGGGCGACCTGCCGCGTTCCAAGGTCGGCAAGGTGCTCAAGAAAGACGTGCGCGCCACACTGCTCGCGGCCAGGCCCTGAGCCTCCAGGGCTGCGGCCACGGCCACGGGGGGCGTTCAGCTGCCGCGCAGCCGGGATTTGCCGTAGCCGCGGTAGCGCTCGCGCACCACGGCCATCTCCCCCGCGCCAAGGATCACCGGCGCGCCGAGTTGCGCGCTCATCCAGTACTGCCTGGCGAGCGTTTCCAGCTTGGCTGCGTTGGCGACCGCCTTCTCGAGCGTGGGTGCGTGGCAGATCATTCCGTGGTTGGCCAGCAGGCAGGCGCTGCGGCCTTCGAGCGCTTCGACCGCCGACTGCGCCAGCGCGTCGGTGCCGAAGGTCGCGTACACGGCGCAACGCACATCGTCGCCGCCGAAGCCCGCGAGCATGTAGTGGAAGGCCGGGATCGGCTCGCGGTGGCACGACAGCGCCACGCAGGCATCGGAGTGCGTGTGCACCACGGCCTGCGCTTGTGGGTAGTGGCCGTAGATGGCGGTGTGCATCGCCCATTCGCTGGAAGGGATGCCCACGCCTTGCACGTCGCCCTCCAGCGTGATCTGGACGAAGGCGTCGGGGCTGATGCTGTCGGCATCGGCGCCTGTGGGGCTGATGAGCGCGCCGGCCTGGAAGCGGCAACTGATGTTGCCGGCGCTGCCGTTGTTGAGGCCGAGCCGCGCCAGGCGCTGATAGGCGGCTGCGAGCGTCTCCCGCAGTTCGCGTTCCGTGGCGAGGGAGAAGGAAGAAGGGGCAGGAGTGGTCATGGGTGTCCTTGGCGGGGGGAGGGGAGTCAGGCGTCCTGCATGCTGCGAAGCATCGGCAGCAGCATGTCGGCGGGGCCGAGCTTTCCGGACTTGAGGCACAACGCGAGCGGGCCGTGGGCGTCGGTGGCCACGCCGCGCGAGATGCCCGGCGCCACATAGGCACCGACCTGCAACTGGTCGATGCCCAGGTGCTCGAGCACCGAGCCCGAGGTTTCGCCGCCTGAAATCACGAAGCGGTTCACGCCGGCGTCGCGCAGGCGGCGCGCGAGTTGGCCGAGGATTCTTTCAGCGAACGCCGCCGCGTCGTGCTTGCCGATGCGCGACTGGATGCGCTCGATCACGGGCGCCTGCGCCGATGTGGCGATGGCCACGGGGCCCTGCGGCAGTTCGCGCAAAGCCCAGGCCAGCGCCTCGCCCACCACGTCGGCGCCGTCCAGCGCCTGCTCGACATCGATCCAGCGCACCGGACGCTCGTGCTCGAAGTGCTTCAGTTGTTCAATGGACCGGTCGGCGCAACTGCCGGCCAGCACCACGCCCGGGCCTTCGACCGCGGCCAGCCCGGGTGCCTCCGCTTCGCCGGCGAGCCAGCCGTTCGCTCGCCACAGCGCGGGGTAGTAGGCGCCGATCGACGAGTTGCCCGTCATCAGCGGCCAGTCCCAGGTGAGTTCGGCCAGCGCCGCGAGGTCGGCCGGCTCCGCCGCGTCGGCGATGGCGAAGCCCACGCCGGCGTCCTCGAGCGCGCGCGCATGGGCGCGCAGCGCCGCCGGCCCGGCATGCACCACCTGTTGCGGAATCAGCCCGACCTGTGTGCGCGTCTGGCGCTGCAGCACGCGCACGAGGTTGGGGTCGAGCATGGGCGTGAGCGGATCGAAGCGCTTGGGTGACTCCGAGATCAGCATCTGGTCCGCGAACAGATGGCCCTGGAACACCCGCCGGCCCGCCTCGGGAAACGAGGGGCAGAAGGCCGCGATCCGGGCGCCCGTCAGTTCGCGCAAGCGGTCCGCGCAGGGGCCGATGTTGCCGTCGTCGGTCGAGTCGAAGGTGGCGCAGTACTTGAAGAAGAGCTGCCGCGCGCCGCGCGCGAGCAGGGCCTGGGCGCCGCGCTCGAAGGCGGCCACGGCATCGGCGGCCGGCACCACGCGCGTCTTCTGCGCAATCACCACCGCCTGAATGTCGTCGCCCAGAGAGGTCACGCCTTCGGGGCGCGTGACGAACCCGCAGCGCACGCCCTGCGCCACGAGCATGGCGGCGAGCTCCATGCCGCCCGTCAGGTCGTCTGCCAATGCGCCGAACAAAAGTGCCATGGATGTCTCCGAATGAGGGTTGTGCGATGGATTAAACATGATATATCATGCAGCAAATCGCCAACATCCAAGGATTTCCGAATGTCGTCCGTTGCCTTGCAAGCTCTGTCGAACCGCCAGGACGCCCAGTGGCGCCAACGTGCCGCGAAGGTGGTGCCGGGCGGGATGACCGGGCACTTGAACGCGGCCTCGCTGCCGGCGGGCTACCCGCAGTTCTTCGAGCGTGGCGAGGGGTGCCGGGTGTGGGACGTCGACGGCAATGCCTACATCGACTTCATGTGCAGCTGGGGCCCGAACCTTCTCGGCCACCACCACCCCGAGGTCGACGCCGCGGCGCGGCGCCAGCAGGCGCAAGGCGATTGCCTCAACGGCCCCACGCCACGTTTCGTGGAGCTGGCCGAGCGCTTCGTGGCGCGCAGCGCGCATGCCGACTGGGTGCTGTTCCAGAAGAACGGCACCGACGCCACCACCGTCAGCCTGATGGTGGCGCGCGCGGCCACCGGCAAGCGCAAGGTGCTGGTCGCCACCAAGGCGTACCACGGCGCCGATCCGTGGTGCACGCCGGTGCCGGCCGGCGTCACGCCCGAGGACCGGGCCCATCTCATTCACTACACCTACAACGACGTCGCAAGCCTTGAAGCCGCGGCCGATGCAGCGGGCGACGACCTCGCCGCCATCGTCTGCGCCGCCTTCAAGCACGACCTGGGCATCGACCAGGCGTTGCCGAGCGTCGCGTTCGCCCGCCGTGCGCGCGAGCTCTGCGACAAGGCCGGCGCCGCGCTGATCCTGGACGAGGTGCGCGCCGGCTACCGCGTGCATGCCAACGGCAGCTGGGAGACCGTGGGCGTGCGCCCCGACCTCAGCGCGTGGAGCAAGTCGATCGCCAACGGCTATGCGCTCGCCGCCGTCACCGGCACCGATGCGTTGCGCGACGCCGCGACCCGCATCTACACCACCGGCTCGTTCTGGTCGGGCGGCGTGGCGATGGCGGCGGGCCTGGCCACGCTGGAAATCGCGGACTCGCAGGACGTGGTGGGGCATGTGGCGCGCATGGGCCAGCGCCTGCGCGACGGCATCGAAGCCCAGGCCGCGAGCCATGGCACGCCGGTGCGCCAGACCGGACCCGCCGCGTTGCCGCTGATCCTGTTCGACGACGACCCCGGCTTCGAGAAAGGCGCGGTGTTCACCGTCGAGGCGCTGCGCCGTGGCGTGTACCTGCATCCGAAGCACAACATGTTCCTGTCGCTGGCCCATACCGAGCGGGACATCGACCTGGCGCTGCAGGCCACCGACGAGGCCTTCGCCGCGGTGGCCGCCCGCTTCGGCCGCTGATTCGCCACTGCACCAGGAGCGCTCCCGTATGGCCCACGCAGCAAGCAACCCCCAGGCCGCCGGCGCGCAGCGCACCGGCGGCGGCGCCATCGAGATCCGCGGACTCAGCAAGCGCTTCGGCGCGGTGCAGGCGGTGGATGACGTGTCCCTCAGCGTGCAGGCCGGCGAGTTCCTTGCGCTGCTCGGCCCGAGCGGTTCGGGCAAGACCTCGATCCTGATGAGCATCGCGGGTTTCGAGCTGCCCGATGCCGGCCGCATCGCCATCGACGGCGAAGACCTCACGTGGCTGCCCGCGAGCCAGCGCAACCTGGGCATGGTGTTCCAGAAGTACACGCTGTTCCCGCACCTCACGGTGCTCGACAACGTGGCCTTCGGCTTGAAGATGCGCGGCGTGGCGCGCGCCGAGCGCCACCGGCTCGCCGAAGAGGCGCTGGCCACGGTGCGTCTCGAAGGCTACGGCAAGCGCATGCCGGCGCAACTCTCGGGTGGCCAGCAGCAGCGCGTGGCGCTGGCGCGCGCCATCGTCTACAGGCCCAAGGTGCTGCTCATGGACGAGCCGCTGAGCGCGCTCGACAAGAACCTGCGCGAGGAAATGCAGCTCGAGATCAAGCGCCTGCAGTCGCAGTTGGGCATCACGGTGGTGTTCGTCACGCACGACCAGGGCGAGGCGCTGACCATGGCCGACCGCGTGGCCATCCTGAACCGCGGGCGCATCCAGCAGCTCGACGCGCCCAAGGTGCTGTACGAGCGGCCCCGCACGCGCTTCGTCGCGGGCTTCATCGGCGAAACCAACTTCCTGCCGGTGCAGGTCGGCACGCTGCGCCCGCTGGGCGCGCTGGTGCAGTTGCCGGGCGGCGCCGCGCCGCGCGAGGTGCGCAGCGACGCGCTGGTCGGCCGGGTCGCGGGCAGCAGCGCGGCGGTGGGCGCGTTGAGGCCGGAGCAGATCTCGCTGGCCCGCGCCGACACGCCGGGTGCATTGGGCGCGACCGTCACCGGCGTGATCTACAGCGGCTCGACGGTGCTGTGCATCGCGCAACTGGCCGACGGCACGGAACTGCGCGCGCGGCTTCCCGACCCGAGCCGGGTCAGCGTGTCCACGGGCGAGCGCGTCGGCCTGGTGTGGCCCGACGAAGCCCTGCGCGTCTACGGCGAAGACACCCCGGAAAAAGAGGCTCTGCAAGGATGACCGCCGCAGCCCTGTCCACCCCGTCGCCGTTCCAGCGCCTGTGGCTGGGCAGCCGGCAGCTCAGCGTGGCGGGCTCGGCGCTGCTGCTGGCGCCGTTCTTCGCGCTGCTGCTCGTCGTGTTCCTCTATCCGCTGCTCAGCCTGCTGTCGACCAGCTTCCTGGAGCCGCACCCCGGGCTGGGCAACTACGCGCGCGTTTTCGACAACCCCGTGTACCTGCGCGTGATGCTGCGCACCGGCTGGATCAGCCTGCTCACCACGCTGCTCGCGCTGGTGCTGGGCTTTCCCATCGCCTACATGATGACCAAGGTGAAGGGCGCCACCGCGGCCCTGCTCACGGCCTGTGTGCTGCTGCCGCTGTGGTCCAGCGTGCTGGTGCGCACCGCCGCGTGGATCGTGCTGCTGCGCCGCGACGGCATCGTCAACAACGCGCTGCAATGGCTGGGGCTTGCCGGCAAGCCGCTCACGCTGCTGTACACCGAGGGCGCGGTGGTGCTGGCCATGGCGCACGTGCTGCTGCCGTTCCTGATCCTGCCGGTGTACTCGGCGCTGAAGAACATTCCCGACGACTACATGCGCGCCGCCGCCATGCTGGGCGCCAACCGCCGCCGCGCCTTCTTCGAGGTGCTGCTGCCGTTGAGCCGGGCCGGTGTGTTCAGCGGCTGCCTCATGGTGTTTCTTTCGGCGCTGGGCTTCTTCGTCACGCCCGCGCTCATCGGCAGCCCGCAGGAGCTGATGATCGCCACGCTGGTGTCGCAGCAGGTGCGCGAAATGCTCGACTGGCCCTTTGCCGCGGCGCTCATCGGCGTGCTGATGGTGGTGGTGGCCACGCTCACCATGGTCTTCAACAAGGCCGTGAGCTTCAACCGCCTGATGGGAGGCGGCGCATGAGCACCACGCCCGCAAGACCGAACCGCGCGCGCTTCGACCCCGGCGCCTTTTCGCTGCGTGCCTATGTGTGGCTGGTGGTGCTGTTCATCATGGTGCCGACGCTGATCATCGTGCCGATGTCGTTCAGCCCAGCCGACTTCCTTGAGTTCCCGCCCAGCGGCTTCACGCTGCATTGGTACGAAGAGTTCTTCGGCGACCCGCAATGGCGCAAGGCCGCGGCGCTCAGCCTGCAGGTGGCGGCGCTCACCATGCTGTGCTCGGTGCTGATCGGCACCATGGTGTCGTACGCCATCGTGCGCGGCACCGCGCGGTTCCGCTCAGCCACGCAGCTGCTGGTGATCGGCCCGGTGATCGCGCCGCACATCGCGGTGGCGGTGGCCTGCTACCTGTTCTACCAGCGGCTCGGCGTGGTGGGCTCGCTGGGCGGCTTCGTCGCCGCGCACACGGTGCTCGCGCTGCCGTTCGTGGTGTTCACCGTGTCGGCGGCGCTCAGCCGCGTCGACCCCGACCTGGAGGCCGCGGCCATGAGCTGCGGCGCGAGCCGGCCGCGCGCGTTCTTCCATGTCACGCTGCCGCTGATCGTGCCGGGGCTGCTGAGCGGCGCGCTCTTCGCCTTCATCATTTCCTTCGACGAACCGGTCGTGTCTTTCTTCGTGTCGAGCGTGCGCCAGCGCACCTTGCCCCGGCGCATGTTCGAGGACATCGAGCAGAACCTCACGCCCGTCATTCCCGCCATTGCCACCTTGCTGACGCTGCTGTCCATTGCCGTGCTGATCGCGGTGGCGCTGCTGCGCGTGCTCGAGCGGCGGCGCAAGGGCGCCTGAGCCCCGGTTCCATGGCCCCGACTTTTTCCTTTCCTGTCTTCACTCACAAGGAGTTCGCGATGACCGTCATGACGAAATGGCTCGATCGATGCAAGGGCGCCGCGCTCGCTTCGCTGACCTGCACCGCCCTGGCGGGCGCGGGCGGTGCCCACGCGCAGGCGCTGGAAAAGGAACTGGTGATCGCCACCACCGGCGGGCTGATGGAGAAGACGCTGGTGCAGCACTTCTACACGCCCTTCTCGAAGGCCAAGGGTGTCGAGGTGGTGCCCGCCGCCATCGAAGTGCCCGACCAGTGGGCCAAGGTGCAGGCCATGTCGCGCAGCGGCGGCATGGAGTTCGACATCGTCACCGCCACCCCGCCCGACCTGGTGCAGAAGAAAGACCTGCTGCAGACCATCGACTGCGCGAAGCTCCCGAGCGTGGTGGCCAACGGCGTGAAGGGCGCCTGCACCCCCTACGGCGTGATCCGCACCGTGGGCGGCATGCAGATCGGCTACAGCACCGAGGCCTTCAAGGGCGCCAACGTGCCCAGGACCTGGGCCGACTTCTGGGACACCGCGAAATTCCCCGGCCCGCGCGGCCTGCCCGACACCGGCGACCGCGAATGGTGGGTGCCGGTGGCGGCGCTGCTGGCCGACGGCGTCGCGCCCGACAAGCTGTTCCCGCTCGACCTGGACCGCGCCTACAGGAAGCTGGACAAGATCCGCCCCAACGTCACCGTCTGGTGGAAGAGCGGGGACCAGCTCCAGCAGATCCTGCGCAACAAGGAAGTGGTCATGAGCATGGGCTACTCGGGTCGGCTGATCTCGCTGATGGGCGCCAAGGTGCCGATCAACGTGTCGTGGGACGGCGCGATCCGCGACGTGGGCTACATGTCGATTCCCAAGGGCGCGCCGCACCCGAAGGCGGCCATGGCCTACCTCGAGTACTTCTATGCCTCGTCGCCCGAGCAGCACGTGGCCTTCGTCAACGCCGTCAACTACGACACCGGCAACGGCAAGACCGCCAACCTGTTTCCGCCCGAGCGCCGCGCCATGCTGGCCACCTCGGCCGAGAACTTCGACAAGCTGATCGTGGCCGACTACGACTGGATCGGCGCCAACCGCCAGATGCTGCGCGACCGCTGGATCGCATGGCTGGGCCGTTGAGCCGGCCTGCTGCGGTGCCCCTGTTCGCCGACGCCACAATCTAGGCCGCGCGATTCAACGCACACAGCAATCAAGGAGAAGTTTCAATGGCAACCGGTATCAACGTGGTCGAACGCACCAATCTGGCAAGCCAGATCTACGAGCACCTGCGCGAGCAGCTGATGTCGGCCACCTTCCAGCCGGGCCAGCGCCTGAAGATCCGAGAACTCGCCAAGACCATGGGCACCAGCGAGACGCCGGTGCGGGAGGCCTTGATCCAGCTGGTGCGCGACCGCGCGCTCGAGATGAAGGAGGGCTACTTCATCCGGGTGCGGATGCTGTCGCTGGCCGAGTACATCGAGCTGCGCGACATCCGCCTGGCGCTGGAGCCTCTGGCCGCCGAGCGCGCGGTGCCGTTGCTGGACAACGCGGCCATCAAGCAGCTCACCGAGAGCCACCGCCTGCTGATGCGCGCCGAGAAGACCAAGGACTACCGCGCCGCGCTGCAGCACAACTTCGACTTCCACTTCGGCATCTACCGCCGCTCCGGCATGCCGCAGCTGACCGAGCTGCTCGACCGCATCTGGGTGCAGGTCGGTCCGATGATGAATTTTCTCTACCCGCACGGCCATCCGCGCTACGACGGCGCCCACCAGCACGTGAACGTGCTGCGCGGCTTGCAGCAGCGCGACGTGGACATGGTGCGCACCGCCATCCGCGACGACCTGATCGAGGGCGGACGCGACTTCGTGCGCGTGCTGGGAGAGATCGACGCCAACCCCGTGCGCGCGGAAGAGTTGCTCGCGCTGCGCAATCAGTCCCGCCAAGCAGAAAGTCCGCCCTGATGATGGATCACACCAGCGACCCGAACGCCGCCTCCTACCGCCTCGACCCGCAGCGCACCGACCTGGCCCGCGAGTTCCGCGGCCACATCCGCGGACCGCACAGCGCGGAACTGCAGAAGCTGCTGCACCGCATGCGCTGGGGTCCACCCGGAGGCCGTCTTGTGCTGGTGATGCTGGAGCCGGGACGCCGCTGGGCGCTGGCGCAGATGCCGCCCGAGCGCGGCCAGAAGGTCAAGGTGTTCCACGACTGCACCTTCGATTCGCTCGATGACGCCGAGTGGCATGTGTTCGGCCTGCGCTGGAAAGCGCTGACCGGCCAGGAACTGAAGCTCGACTGAACGGACATCGAACGACCATGAGTGCCACCACCATCGAAACCAACGCCTTCGTCGGCTACCCCGACACCCTCAGCGTGCGCGCCGGCGAGCGCATCCGCTTTCACCTCAGCAGCCATCTGCCCGAAGCCGACGTCAAGTTCCTGCGCGTGCGCTGCGCCGACGCCGACGCCACCGGCCCGGGCCTGAAGTTCGAGGAACTCGCATCGCCCATCGACGGCGTGCATGCCGTGCACTGGCACGACGTGCCCTGCGGCTCCAGCATGTCGGTGCCGGCGGACGAGCGGCTCATGCCGACCGGCGCCTTTTCCTTCGGTTGCTACATCTGGCCGACGCGGCTGGGCGACGCGCCGCAGACCGTGCTGGCGCGCTGGAACGACCAGAGCGGCCACGGTTACGCGCTGCAGGTGTCGCGTCGCGGCGTGAGCCTGCGCCTGGGCGGCGACGGCGCGGCGATCGAGGTCTGCACGGACGCCACGCTCGACGAGCGCCGCTGGTACTGGGTGCAGGGCAGCATCGACCCTTCCACCGGCGAATTGGTCGCGCACCAGAGCCGGCTGGCCGACGGCGTGATGCCCGAGCAGCGCCGCGAGCGGCGCGCCACCCATCCGGCGGCGGCATGGCGGCTCGATTCGCGGGGCCCGTTCACCGTGGCTGCACACCACGCGGAACTTGCCACGCAGCGCACCGCCGGCCACTACGACGGCAAGATCGAGGCACCGCGCATCGTGGCAGGCCTGCCGTCTTCCGAGGCATTGCGACGCGCCGACGACCCGGCGCGTCCGGGCCTGGCCGACGCCGACCTCATCGCCTGCTGGGACTTCAGCGAGGGCATCGACACCCTGGAGGTGACCGACCGCTCGCCCAACCGGCTGCACGGCACGCTGCTGCAACTGCCGTGCCGCGGCATGACCGGAGTGCACTGGACCGGCGACGTGCACGACTGGCGGCTCGCGCCGCGCGAGTACGGGGCCATTCACTTCCACAGCGACGACATCTACGACTGCGGCTGGCCCGCCACGCTGGTGCTCGACGTGCCGCGCGACTGGCGCTCGGGCTTCCATGCGCTGCGCCTGCGGCCCACATCCGCCGATGCGGCGAGCAACACCGAGACCTGCATCAGCTTCTTCGTCACGCCCGCCGCCGATGCGCCCCGCGCGAAGCTGGCGGTGCTGGCGGCCACCATGACCTATATGGCCTACGCCAACAGCGCGCTGCGCCTGCACGCGGTGCACTTCGAGGTGCTGACCGAGCGCCTGCTGATGCTCACGGGCGACGACGTCTACCTGCAGGAACACCCCGAGCTCGGCCAGTCGACCTACGACCACCACGTGGACGGCAGCGGCCGCGCCTACAGCTCGTGGCTGCGCCCGGTGCTCAACATGCGACCGCGCTCGCAGCCCGGCAACCTGGCCATCGACACCCACTTCATCGACTGGCTCGAGCAGAAGGGCATCGACTACGACCTGATCACCGACGTCGAACTCGACCGCCAGGGCGTGGGCGCGCTCGCGGGCTACCCGGTGCTGGCCACGCTGTCGCATCCCGAGTACTACAGCGAAGCCATGATGAACGGCATCATGGCCTACCAGAACGCCGGGGGGCGCCACCTGGCGCTGGGCGCCAACGGTTTCTACTGGCGCTGCGCCTTCCACCCGAAGGCGCCCGCCGCCGTCGAGGTGCGGCGCGGCATGACCGGCACGCGCACCTGGGAGTCGCGCCCCGGCGAGGTCAACCTGGCCGGCACCGGCGAGCCGGGCGCGCTGTGGCGTCACAGCGGCTTCGCGCCGCAGAAGCTCATCGGCGTGGGCTTTGCCGCCATGGTCTACGACCACGCGGGCTACTACCTGCTCACGCCCGAGGCGGCCAATCCGCGCGTGGCCTTCGCGGTGGAGGGCATCGCGCAGGGCGAGCGCATCGGCGACTACGGCGTGCGCATCGGCGGGGCGGTGGGCATCGAGATCGACCGGTTCGACATCGGGCTGGGTTCGCCGCCGCACGCGGTGATGCTCGCCACTTCGCACGGCCTGGGCCCCGGCGCGCTGCCCACGCCCGAGGAATACCGCACCACGGTGCACGGCCTGGACGGCGAGCAGAACGCGCTGGTGCGCGCGGACATGGTGTTCTTCGAAACCGCCAGGGGCGGCGCCGTGTTCTCGACCGGCTCCATCTCCTACGTGCTCTCGCTGAGCCACAACGGCTACGACAACAACGTCAGCCGCATCACCGGGAACGTGCTGCAGCGCTTTCTCGACCCGACCCCTTTCGAGGTACCAGGATGAACACGTCGTCGACATCGAACCTGCTGCGAAGCGGGCCATCGCAATGGCAGCAGCGCGACAGGCTGACACTGCCCGTGCCGGCCCTGCGGCAGGTGGCGCACACGCTGCGGCGCCAGGTCATCGAGCTCGTGCGCAGGCACGGCCAGGGCTATGTGCAGCAGGGGCTCGGCGCGGCCGAGATCTTCGCGGCCCTGTACTTCAACGAGGCCCGCATCGACCCGGCCGACGCACGCTGGGAGGAGCGTGACCGCTGCATTCTTTCCACCGCGCACAACTCGGCGCTGTTCCACGCGGTGCTCGCACTGCGCGGCATGATCCCCACGGCGTCGCTCGACGACTACGTGAAGGACGGCTCCGCGCTGGAGATCAACGTGTCCGAGCGCCTGGGCCCGGTGGTGGAGGGCACCTTCGGCTCGCTCGGGCAGGGCATGTCCGTGGCTGCGGGCATGGCGCTGGCATCGCGCATCCGCGGCATTCCGTACCGCGTGAACGTGGTGCTGGGCGACGGCGAACTCGAAGAGGGCCAAGTGTGGGAGGCCGCCATGCTCGCCGGTTCGCAAGGCCTGCACAACCTGTGCGTGGTGCTCGACCTCAACTGGATGCAGGTGGAGGGCCACACCGACAGCGTGCTGCGGCTGAACCCCATTGCCGACAAATGGCGCGCCTTCAACTGGCAGGTGATCGAGGTGGACGGCCACGACCTCGAGGCGCTGCTCGCGGCCTTTGCCGCGGCACGCGGGCAGGCCGCGCGGCCGACCATGATCGTCGCCACCACCGTGCCGGGCAAGGGCGTGAGCCTGCTCGAAGGTGTGATCAGCCACAACGCCAAGCTGCCGGCCGACGTGGCCGACGCAGCCTTGCTCGAATTGGGAGAAACAGCATGACGCTGGAGGTCGAGGATTTCACGCAGGGCGGCGCGCACACCGCCGCACCAACCACCACAGTCGCCACGGCGGCCATTCCGCGCTACTACGGCGAGACGCTGCTGCAGCTGGCGCGCGAGCGCCCGAACATCGTCTGCCTCTCGGCCGACCTCACGGCCTCGACCGAGACCGACCTGTTCCGCGACACCTTTCCCGAACGCTTCATCAACCCCGGCATCGCCGAGGCCAACATGGTGGGACTCGCGGGCGGCCTGGCACGCAGCGGCCTTCAGGCCTGGGTGCACACCTTCTGCGTGTTCGCCACGCGCCGGCCCTTCGACCAGATCGCCATGCAGGTGGCGTATCCGCGCACCGACGTGAAGATCGTCGGCTTCCTGCCCGGGCTCTCCACCATCCTGGGCGTGAGCCACCAGGCCATCGACGACGTGGCGCTCATGCGCGCGCTGCCCAACATGACCGTGATCGAGCCCTCGGGCCCGGCGCAGGTTCCGGCCGCGGTGCGCGCCGCCGCCGACCACAAGGGGCCGGTGTACCTGCGGATGCTGCGCGCGCCCGCCGCGCTGCCCGAAGGCACGCCGTGGGAGCCGCTGGAGCTCGGCCGCATCCAGCCGCTGGAAGGCATCGAGGAGGGCGGCGATGCGCTCGTCATCGCCAGCGGACTGATGGTGGCGCCGGCCCGCGCGGCGGCGCGCGCCTTGCGGGCGCGGGGTATCGCCGTGGGCGTGGCCAACGCGCACACGCTCAAGCCCTTCGACGACGCCTTCGTGCGGGCGCAGGCCAAGCGCCACCGCCTGGTCGTGACCGTGGAGAACCATTCCATCGTCGGCGGCCTGGGCTCCGCGGTGGCCGAAGTGCTGGCCGAGGCGGGCAGCGGCACCCGCCTGGTGCGCCTGGGCGTGCGCGACCGGTTCGCGCAGGGCGCCTCGATGCCTTACCTGTTCGAGCGCCATGGCCTGACGGCCGCCGGCATCGCCGACGCGGTGCACAGCGCGCTGAGCGCACTGAAGGAAGCCCGGTGAAGATCACCGGCCGCACGGGCATCCTGCTGATGCTCGCCGACCCGGTGGCGCACGTGGTCGGCTCGCACCGGCTCAACGAGCGCTTCGATGCCGAGGGGCACGACATCGCGGTGTCGCCGCTGCACGTCGCGCCCGCGGACCTGCCGCTGGTGATCGACGCGATCCGCCGCATGCGCAACGTGCGCGGCTTCGGCGTGACGATTCCGCACAAGATCGACGTGCTGCGCCTGCTCGACGCGGCCACGCCGCGCGCCGCGCGCATCGGCGCCGTCAACTTCGTGCGGCGCGACGACGACGGCCGACTGACCGGCGACAACCTCGACGGCACCGGCTTCGTGGACGGCCTTGCGCACAGCGGCATCACGCTGCGCGGGCGGCGCGTGCTGCAGGTCGGCGCGGGCGGGGCAGGGCGCGCCGTGGCCTTTGCGATCGCAGAGGCGGGCGCGGCCGAACTGGTGATCCACAACCGCACCCGGGAGCGGGCCGAGGCGCTGGCCGCCGACGTGGCCGCGGCGCACCCGGCCTGCGGGACCGTGGCGGGCGACAGCGACCCGGGCGGCTTCGACGTGGTGGTCAACACCACGTCGATGGGCATGCACGAAGGCGACCCGCTGCCCTTGCCCGTCGACAAGCTCGCGGCGCGCACCGATGTCGCCGAGATCATCATGACGCCCGCGATCACGCCGTTGCTGGCCGCGGCGCAGGCGCGCGGCTGCCGCATCTCGCTGGGCACCTCGATGCTCGACGAGCAGTACAAGCTGCTGAAATCGCTCCTGCGCATTGGCGCCGCCGCGCGATGACACCGACGCCTCCGGACGAATTCGCGCCCGTGCGCGTTCCCGAGATCTGCCGGCTGCCGGCCCGCGAACTCGCCGCGCTCGTGCGCCGCCGCGCGCTCTCCTCGCGCGAGGTGGTAAGTGCCTTCCTGCAGCAGGTCGACGCGCTCAACCCGCGCTTCAACGCCATCGTCTCGATGCTGCCGCGCGAGCAGGTGCTGGCGCAGGCCGATGCCGCCGATGCGGCGGTGGCGCGCGGCGACGTGCTGGGCGCGCTGCACGGACTGCCGCAGGCCATCAAGGACACGGCGCCCGCGCGGGGCATCCGCTCCACCTTCGGCTCGCCGCTGTTCGCCGACCACGTGCCCACGGTCGACGCGATCATGGTGCAGCGCATGCGCGCCGCCGGCGCGATCTTCATCGGCAAGACCAACGTGCCGGAGTTCGGCCTGGGTTCGCACACCTACAACCCGGTGTTCGGTGCCACCGGCAACGCCTGGGACCCGCGCTTCAGCGCCGGCGGCTCCAGCGGCGGCGCGGCGGTGGCGCTTGCGCTGCGCATGCTGCCGGTGGCCGATGGCGCCGACATGGGCGGCTCGCTGCGCAATCCCGCGGGCTTCAACAACGTGCTGGGCTTTCGGCCGTCGCAGGGGCGCGTGCCGTTCTGGCCGCGCGGCGACGCCTTTCTCGGCCAACTGACCACCGAGGGCCCGATGGGCCGCAGCGCCGACGACCTGGCGCTGCTGCTGTCGGTGCAGTCGGGCTACGACCCGCGCGCACCGCTGTCGCTCGACGGCGCGGTGCCCGACTGGCACGACCGGCTCGACACCGACTTCAAGGGCGCGCGCATCGGCTGGCTCGGCGACCTCGGCGGGCACCTGCCGTTCGAGGACGGCATCCTTGCGCTGTGCGAATCCGCGCTCGCGCGCCTTGCCGGCGCGGGGCTGCGGGTCGAGGCGATCCGGCCCGATGTCGAGTGGGAGCGCGTGTGGCGCGCCTTTCGCGTGCTGCGCCACTTCAGCCTTGGCGGCAAGCACGGCCCGGCCTACGACCGTCCCGCGTCGCGCGCGCTGATGAAGCCCGAGCTGCAATGGGAGGTGGCGCAATACCGTGCCCTGTCGCTCGACGACGTGCAGCAGGCGCTGGCCGACCGCACCGCCTGGTACGACGCGCTGCTGGGCCTGTTCGAGCAGCACGACTTCCTGGTGCTGCCCACCGCGCAGGTCTTTCCCTTCGCCGTCGAGCAGCACTGGCCGCGCGAGATCGCCGGCCGCGCCATGAGCAGCTATCACCGCTGGATGGAGGTGGTCACGCCGGGCACGCTGTCGGGCTGCCCGGTCATCAGCCTGCCGGTGGGCTTCGGCGCGCGCGGCCTGCCGATGGGCATGCAGGTCATCGGGCGCCCGCGCGGCGATCTTTCGGTGCTGCAGCTCACGCGGCTCTACGAACGCCTGAGTCCCTGGCTGCAGATGGCGCCGCCCGCGCTGCGCATGGACTGAAGAAGACACACCCCGCGAACCAAGGAGAAAAGTTGTGACGAATGCCCAGCGGCAATTGCCTGGCCTGCATGCGAAGGTCGACCTCTGGCGCGATGCCTGGGGCATTCCACACCTGCGCGCCACCTGCGCCGACGACGCCTTCTTCGCGCTGGGCTACGTGCACGCGACAGACCGCCTCTGGCAGATGGACGCGCTGCGCCGCCGCGCCGTCGGCCGCTATGCCGAATGGGTGGGCCCGAGCGCGCTGCCGATGGACATGCTCGCGCGCCGCCTCGGCCTGGCCGAGTGCAGCCGCCGCGACGTGGCCGCTGTGAACGCCGACACGCGCGCCATGCTCGCGGCCTACACCGCGGGCGTGAACGCCTGCATGGCCAGCGAGCCGCTGCCGCCGGAGTACGCGCTGCTCGGCGAAACGCCCGAGCCGTGGGAAGACTGGCACTGCGTGGCGGTGCTGCGCCAGACGGGGTTGCTGCTGAACGCGGTCTACCCGAAGCTGTGGCGCGCCATCGCGCTGCCGGTGGTCGGCGCCGAGGCGATCGACCGGCTGCGCATGGACGACGGCGGCGACGAACTGGTCTGCATGCCGCCCGGCGCGTTGGCGGGGCGGCTGTCGCCCGACATGGCGGCGCTGGCCGACGCCATCGCGGCGTTCGTCGCGCGGAGCGACACCGAAGCCGCCGGCGGCGGCAGCAACAACTGGGCGGTGCACGGCAGCCGCACGCAGAGCGGGCGGCCGCTGCTGGCGGGCGATCCGCACCGCGTGCTCGACATGCCCAACATGTACACGCAGTGCCACCTGGCCTGCGACGAGTTCGACGTGATCGGCCTGACCACGCCGGGCGTGCCGGGCTTTCCGCACTTCGCGCACAACCCCGACGTGGCGTGGTGCGTGACCGTGGCTTTCGTCGACACGGCGGACGTGTACCTGGAGCGCTTCGACGGCCACCGCTATCTGCTGCGCACCGATGCGGGCGGCGGCAATGCCCAGTGGGCCGATGTGGCGCGGCGCGTGGAGCACATTCGCGTGCGCGGGCAGGCCGACGTGGCGTGCGAGGTGCTCGTGACCGCGCGCGGCCCGGTGGTGGCGGGCGATGCGACGAAGGGCACCGCGCTGGTGCTGCGCCACGCTTCCGACGTGGAGGCCGACCGCTCGTTCGACTGCATGCGGCCGATGATGCGGGCCGCGAGCGTCGATGCGCTGTTCGAGGCCAGCCGCGGCTGGGGCCTGGTGGACCACAACCTCGTGGCGGCCGACACGCAGGGCCACATCGGCCACCACGTGCGCGCCAAGGTGCCGCGCCGCCCGGCCGCCAACGGCTGGCTGCCGGTGCCGGGCTGGCTCGACAGCCACGCCTGGCGCGGGTGGATCGACTGGGAACACATGCCGCGCCAGACCGATCCCGCGGCGGGGTTGATCGTCACGGCGAACAACCGCGTGGTCGAGCGGCATGACGACTACCTCTGCACCGATTGCCATCCACCGCATCGCGCCCGGCGCATCTGGCAGTTGCTCGGCGCGATGACGTCGGCGGGCGTGAGCGACATGGAGGCGGTGCATCGCGACACGCTGAGCCTGCCCGCGCTCGAAATCTGTGCGCGGCTTGCACCGCTGGTGCTCGCGCAGCCTGCAACCGCCGCGCTGCGCGACCGGCTCGTGGCGTGGAACGGCCGGGTCGACGCGGATTCCGCCGATGCCAATGCCTATCTCTCGTTGCGCATGGCGCTGGCACGCGCGGTGGCGCGCCGCAGCGGCCTCGGCGCGCTCGATCCGGCGGTGCAGCGCACCATCCCGCCAGGGCTCGCGGTCGAGTACCAGCTCGGCTGGTGTGTGCCGCAGCTGCTGCGCGCGGACGATCGCGCATTGTTGGGCGGCGCCACGTGGGACGAGGTGCTCGCCGAGGCACTGGCCGAGGTGGCGCGGGAGCCCGCCGCGCCGTGGGGCGCGCGGCATCGCCTGGTGCTGCGCCATCCGCTGGCGCTCGCGTTCCCCGACGCGGCGCTGCTGGCGCCGCGCGACATGGGCGCGGTCGACGGCGACAACGAGACGGTGTTCACCACCGGCTACCTGCCGCACCTTGGCACGCATGCGCACTACGCCTCGCTGTCGCGCTACGTCTTCGACGTAGGCCAATGGGACGCCTGCCGGTGGATCGTGTTCCACGGTGCATCGGGCGATCCGCGCCATGCGCACTACGACGACCAAGCCGGCGCATGGCTGCGCGGCGAAACGGTGCCGATGCACTACGACTGGGCCACGGTGGCCGCCGCCGCGTCGAGCCACGCGGTCTTCACGCCCGCGACACCTTCGGCGCGCTGAGCGCGCATCGACGCGGGGCATCGGACCGCGCACGCCTCTTGCAAGGGGGAAGTCCGTCTTGTACTGACATTAAACATGATATATCGTGTATCAAAATCAAGAACCGGCACCGCCACCAGGCGCATCGCCGGTTGAAACCCAGTCACGGCGCGTTGCCGCAGGCCCTTCGGGGCCCTGCCGGCCGGCGCACTTCCAGCGAACTGTCGAAACCAGAAAAGGAACCGGGGTCATGAAGAAATCCACCTACGCAAGATTGATCGGATGGGCATTGGTGTCTGCCGTGGGCATGGCCACGGCCGGCGCCTCGGCGCAGGCTCCGGCCCAGGGCAAGACCCTGCGCATGGCGATCAACAACGACCTGAAGGTGGTGGACCCGCTCTTCAGCAACACCTACGTCACGCGCGACTTCGGCTACATGACCTTCGACACGCTGTTCTCGCGCGACAGCAAGGGCGAGCCCAAGCCGCAGATGGTGGAGCGCTTCACGCAGTCGCCCGACAGCAAGGCATGGACCTTCACGTTGCGACCCGGCCTGAAGTTCCATGACGGCCAGGCCGTCACCTCGGCGGACGTGGTCGCCACGCTGCAGCGCTGGGCCAAGCGCGCGACCATGGGCCTGCTGCTGGCCGACTCGGGCGCCGAATGGAAAGCGGTCGATGCCCAGACCTTCGCGCTGCAACTGAAGGAGGGCATGGGCCAGGTGCCGTTGATCCTGGCCGCGAAGACGCTGTTCATCGTGCCCGAGCGCCAGGCCAAGGCCTTCCCCGATGCGCCGATTCCCGAGCCCATCGGCTCGGGGCCGTTCGTGTTCAAGCGCGACGAGTGGATTCCGGGCAACCGCATGGTCTTCGTGCGCAATGCCGCCTATGTGCCGCGCAGCGAGCCGGCCGACGGCCTGGCGGGCGGCAAGCGCGTGAAGGTGGATCGCGTCGAGTGGCGCTACATGCCCGACGCCAACACTTCCACCTCGGCACTGAAGAACGGCGAGGTCGATATCGTCAATGTGGTGCCCCCGGACTACCAGGCTTCGCTGCGCACCGACAGCAACATCAAGCTGGAGCAGACCGGCATCTGGCAGCCCTTCATGGTCGCCAACACGCTGGCGCCGCCCTTCAACAACCCGAAGGCGCGCGAGGCGTTGCTGCACATGGTCAACCAGGAGGAGATCCTCGCGGGCATGGGCTTCGTGCCGCAGCCGGGCAAGTCGCTCTATTGCCCCGCCGTCTTCATGTGCGGCGGCGCCAACGAGACGGCCGCCGGCGCCGATGCCTTCAGGAAGCAGGACTTCGAGAAGGCCAGGCAGCTGCTGAAGGAGGCCGGCTACAAGGGCGAGAAGATCGTTTTCCTGCAGCCCACCGACGGCACGCAGTCGATGGCCGCGCTGATCTGGATCCAGTACCTGAAGAAGGCCGGCCTGAACCTTGACGTGCAGGTGATGGACCAGTCTTCGGTGCTGGCGCGCGTCTACAAGAAAGAGGGGCCGGCGCAAGGCGGATGGAGCCTCTACCTCACCGCCTCGAAGAACGCCGACGTCGACACGCCGCTGAGCAACGGCTGGGTGCTGTCCTCGTGCAAGGGCAGCGTGGTGCCCGGCTGGCCCTGCGACGCGAAGATCGACGAATTGCGCGACGCGTGGATCCGCGAGGCCGACGCCGGCAAGCGCAAGCAGCTGGTGGAGAGCCTGCAGCGCCGCATCTACGAGGCACCGCCCTACATCCCCTACGGCCAGTACCCCGCGATCTTTGCCGCGCGCAAGGAGGTGCGCAACACCGAGCTGTTCGGCATGGGCATCCCGGTCATGTGGAACATCGAGAAGTAGGGAGGGCACGGCATGGAATACGTGATCCGGCGGGTGCTTGCCACCATCCCGGTGATGCTGGTGGTGTCGGTGATCGTGTTCATGCTGATCCACCTGGCGCCCGGCGACCCGGTGCTGCTGATCGTGGGTGACTTCGCCACGCCCGAGCAGATCGCGCAGACGCGCGTCGCGCTCGGGCTCGACCAGCCGCTGTGGCACCAGTTCATGGTGTGGTCGCGCAACGTGCTGGGCGGCGACTTCGGCGTGTCGCTGTTCAACCAGATGCCGGTGACGCAGCTGCTGGGCCAGCGCATCGGCGCGACGCTGTCCATCGCCTTCTTCACGATCGTGATCGCGGTGGCGCTGTCGGTGCCCCTGGGCGTGCTCGCGGCCTACCGCGCGGGCAGCTGGGTGGACCGCCTGGTGATGGTGTTCGCCGTGTGCGCGTTCTCGATGCCGGTGTTCCTCACCGGCTACGTGCTGGTCTACACCTTCGCGCTGAAGCTGCAGTGGCTGCCGGTGCAGGGCTACCGCAGCATCTCCGAAGGCGTGCTGCCGTACCTGAAGCACCTGGTGCTGCCGTGCGTGAACCTGGGGCTGCTGTACACGGCGCTGCTCACGCGCATGACACGTGCCTCCATGCTCGAAGTGCTGCACGAGGACTACATCCGCACCGCGCGCGCCAAGGGCCTGGGTGTGCTGCCGGTGCTGGGCCACGCGCTGCGCAACGCGGCGGTGCCGATCGTCACCACCATCGGCGTGGGCATCGCACTGCTGCTGGGCGGCGTGGTGGTCACCGAGACGGTATTCGCCATTCCGGGGCTCGGCAGCCTGGTGGTCGACGCGGTGCAGCACCACGACTACCCGGTGATCCAGAGCCTGCTGCTGCTGTCGGCGGGCGCCTATGTCCTGATCAACCTGCTGGTCGACCTGAGCTACAAGCTCTTCGACCCGCGCATCCGCTACTGAGGCACGCCAATGACCGAGGCCACACTGAACCTGCGCGCGGCCGCGCCCCGGCGCGCGTCGCCCGCCATGCGGCTGCTGCGCAAGCACTACACCCTGATGCTGGGCGGGCTGATCCTGCTGGTGGTGGTGGTCGCGGCGCTGGGCGCGCCGTGGATCGCCACGCACGACCCGCAGGCCATCAACCCGATCGCGCGCATGAAGCCGCCCTCGGGCGAACACTTCTTCGGCACCGACGCCCTCGGGCGCGACACCTTCAGCCGCGCCGTCTGGGGCGCGCGGGTGTCGCTCACGACCGGCGCGTCGGTCGCGTTGCTGGCCACGCTGCTCGGCGTGCTGCTGGGGCTGCTGGCAGGCTTCGTGCGCTGGACCGACGGGCCGATCATGCGCGTGATGGACGGCCTCATGGCCATCCCCGGCATCCTGCTGGCCATTGCGCTGATGGCGCTCACCAAGGCCAGCCTGACCACGGTGATCGTGGCCATCACGGTGCCCGAGATCCCGCGCATGGTACGGCTGGTGCGCGCGCTCGCGCTGTCGCTGCGCGAGCGGCTGTACGTCGAGGCCGCGCATGCGCTGGGCACGCCGCTGCGCACGATCCTGTGGCGCCACGTGCTGCCCAACATCCTGGCGCCGCTGCTGGTGCAGGCTACCTTCATCGCGGCCTCGGCGGTGCTGGCGGAGGCCGCGCTCTCGTTCCTGGGCGTGGGCGTGCCGCCCCAGGTGCCCAGCTGGGGCAACATGATCTCGGAGGGGCGCAACCTCATCGCGATCGTCTTCTATCCGATCGTCTTTCCGGGCCTGCTGCTGGGGCTCACGGTGCTGGCGATCAACCTGCTGGGCGACGGGCTGCGCGACGCGCTCGACCCGCGCGTGGCGCGCCAACTCTGAGGGCATGGACATGACGACATCCTCCGGGCCTTCGGGCCCCACCGGGGCCGGCGCCGCGCCGCTGCTCGAAATCGACGGCCTGCGAACCTACTTCGACACACTGCAGGGCGAGGTGCGCTCGGTCGACGGCGTGTCCTACCGCGTCGAGGTCGGGCAGACCGTGGGCGTGGTCGGCGAATCGGGCTGCGGCAAGAGCGTGACGGCGCTGTCCGTGATGCGGCTGATTCCGACGCCGCCCGGGCGCTATGCGGGCGGCTCGATCCGCTACCGCGGCACCGACCTGCTGGCGCTGTCGGAGCCCGAGATGCGCAAGATCCGCGGCAACCGCATCTCGATGATCTTCCAGGAACCGATGACCTCGCTGAACCCGGTGCTCACCGTGGGCCGGCAGATCGCCGAGACGGTGATGCTGCACCAGCAGGTCGGGCGCAAGGAGGCGCTGGAGCGCGCCACCGAGATGCTGCGGCTGGTGCAGATTCCGGAGCCTCATCGCCGTGTGAACGAGTACCCGCACCAGCTCTCCGGCGGCATGCGCCAACGCGTGATGATCGCGCTGGCGCTGGCCTGCCATCCCGAGGTGCTGATCGCCGACGAGCCGACGACGGCGCTGGACGTCACGATCCAGGCGCAGATCCTCGAGCTGCTGCGTGGCCTGCAGAAGAAGCTGGGCATGGGCATCGTGATGATCACGCACGACCTCGGCGTGGTCGCCGAGTGCTGCGACCGCGTGGTGGTGATGTATGCGGGGCGCAAGGTGGAAGAGGCCGACGTGGTGAGCCTGTTCGACCGGCCCCTGCACCCGTACACGCGCGCGCTCATGGCCTCGATGCCGTCGATGAACACGCACACCGCCAGGCTTACCGAGATTCCGGGCATCGTGCCCGCGCCGCACGAGGCCGGGCGCGGCTGCCCCTTTGCGCCGCGCTGCGGCTTCGCCACCGAGCGCTGCCGCCAGGAGATGCCGCCGCTCGAAGACCACGGCGGCGAGGGCGCGCCGCACGTGGTGGCCTGCTTCGAGGTCGACGAGGTGGTGCGCCGCATGCCAGTGCCGGTTGCGCAGCCGGCGCTGGAATCGTTCCAGGGGGCCTTGGCATGAAGGCCGCAACGACAGGCGGCACGCCGCTGATCGAGGTGCGCGACCTGCGCAAGCACTACGAGTCGCCCGGTTCATGGCTGGGCCGGCGCAAGGCCTCCAAGGTCTATGCGGTCGATGGCGTGTCCTTTTCGGTGGCGCCCGGCGAAACCCTGGCGCTGGTCGGCGAATCGGGCTGCGGCAAGACCACGACCGGCAAGTCCATCCTGCGGCTGATCGAGCCGACCTCCGGCTCGGTGCGCCTCGAAGGGCAGGAGCTGCTGGCGCTCGACGCGCCGGCCATGCGCCAACAGCGCAAGGCGCTGCAGATCATCTTCCAGGACCCGTACGCCTCGCTCAACCCGCGCATGCAGGCCGGCGAGCTGGTGGCCGAGCCGCTGCGCAACTTCGCGCAGTCGGACCAGGCGGGCGTGTCCAGTGCCGCCGAGCGGCGCGAGCGCGTGGCCTGGCTGTTCTCCAAGGTCGGTCTGCGCCCCGAGGCGATGAAGAAGTTTCCGCACGAGTTCTCCGGCGGCCAGCGCCAGCGCCTGGGCATTGCGCGCGCGCTGGCGCTGAACCCGAAGCTCATCGTGTGCGACGAGCCGGTGTCCGCGCTCGATGTGTCGGTGCAGGCGCAGGTCATCAACCTGCTGACCGACCTGCAGGCCGAGTTCGGCATTGCGTACCTCTTCGTGGCGCACGACCTGGCTGTGGTGCGCCACATCAGCCACCGGGTGGCCGTGATGTACCTCGGAAAGATCGTGGAGGTGGCCACGCGCGACATGCTGTTCAGCAAGCCGCTGCATCCATACACGCAGATCCTGCTGTCGGCGGTGCCGGTGCCCAACCCGCGCTTGCGGCCCGAACGCATCCTGCTCAAGGGCGACCCGCCCAACCCGGCCGCGCCGCCCAGCGGCTGCCGCTTTCACACGCGCTGCCCGATGGCGCAGCCGCGCTGCAGCCAGGAAGAGCCGCTGCTCACCGAAAGGACGACGGGCCAATGGGTGGCCTGCCATCTGCGTTGAACGATTCCGTTGAACCCCCACCACCAAGGAAACCGATACCGATGATTGCCGAATACGACAAGCTGGACGCCGTGGCGATGGCCGACCTGGTGCGCCGCCGCGAAGTCAAGGCCGAGGAACTGCTGGACGAGGCCATTGCCCGCACCGAGGCGCGCGACACCGTGCTCAATGCGGTGACCACGCGCTTCTTCGAGCACGCCCGCGACCGCATCGCCAAGGGACTGCCCGACGGGCCGCTGCGCGGCGTGCCCTTTCTGCTGAAGGACCTGGGCGTGTACTACGCGGGCCTGCCCACGACCAACGCCTCGCGCCTGTTCGCGGATTTCAGCTCGCCCATCGACAGCACGCTGGCCGAGCGCTATGTGCGCGCGGGCCTAGTGATCTTCGGCAAGTCGAGCCTGTCGGAGTTCGGCATCAGCGCAACCAACGAGCCCGAGATGTTCGGCCCGTGCCGCAACCCGTGGAGCCTGGCGCACACGACGGGCGGCTCCAGCGGCGGCGCGGCCGCGGCGGTGGCCGGCGGCATCATCCCGGGCGCGCATGCGGCGGACGGCGGCGGCTCCATCCGCATTCCCGCGGCGCACTGCGGCCTGTTCGGCCTGAAGCCCACGCGCGGGCGCATCCCGCTGGGCCCCCACATCAGCGAGAGCTGGGCGGGCATGACCATTCACCACGCGGTGACGCGCTCGGTGCGCGACAGCGCGGTGCTGCTTGACGTGACGCAGGGCGCGGCGCCCGGCGACCCGTACTGCGCGCCGCCCGCGGCCGCGTCGTACCTCGAGCTGGTGGGGCGCGAGCCGAAGAAGCTGCGCATCGCGGTGTCGCTCAAGTCCTTCGAGGGCGTGGCACTCGACCCGCAGGTGCGCGCGGGCGTGGAGAACGCGGCCCGGCTGTGCGAGTCGCTGGGCCACCAGGTCGAGTGGGTGGATCCCGCGTTCGACGACGTGATCTCGGATGCGGAATACATCCAGTGCCGCTCCAACATCATCCACGCGAGCATGTACACGTCGCTGCTGCGCCGCAACCAGCAGCTGGGGCGCGAGTTCAGCGGGCGCGACCTGCAGCGCGTCACGGCGATGTTCGGCGAGGCCGGCAAGGCCGTGACGGCGCAGGCCTACCTGAACGCGATCCAGACGCTGCAGCGCGCGAGCCGCAGCCTCGGACAGAAGTTCGAGAACTGGGACATGTTGCTGGGCCCGGTCACCGCCACGCCGCCGCACAGGCTTGGCGAGGTCGACATGGAGAGCACCGACCTCGAGGCCTACAAGGCGAAGGCGCGCGAGCACACCGGCTACACCTCGATCTGGAACGTGACGGGCCACCCCGGCATGTCGGTGCCGCTGCACGAGACGAAGGAAGGGCTGCCGGTCGGCGTGCAGTTCGTGGGCCGCTTCGGCGACGAGGCCACGATGTTCCAGCTGGCCGGGCAACTGGAGCGCGCGGCGCCCTGGGCCGGCCGGCGCGCCAAGGCCTTCCTGCAGGCCTGAGCACCCCGGCGATCCGTGCCGCCTTGGCGGCTATGGCCGGTACAGGCCCTGGTGCGCCTTGCGCAACTCGAACTTCTGGATCTTGCCGGTGGAGGTCATCGGCAGCGCGGCCAGGAAGACGATCTGTTTGGGCACCTCGAAGCCGCCGAGGTGTTCCTTGCAGTGGGCCGTGAGCGCGGCTTCAGTGAAGTCGGCCGGTGCATCGGGCCGCCGCGTGACGAAGGCCGTGATGGCCTCGCCCCAGTGGTCGTGCGGCAGGCCCACCACGGCCGCGTTCAGCACGGCGGGGTGGCGCAGCAGCACCTCCTCGACCTTGATCGACGGCACGTTCTCGCCGCCCGACTTCACCATGTCCTTCAGGCGGTCGAGAAAGATCAGTTGCCCGTCGTCGTCGAGCTTGCCCAGGTCGCCCGAGTGGTGCCAGCCGAAGCGCTGCGCGTTGGCGGTGGCCTCCGGGTCCTTGTAGTAGCCGAGCATCACGTTAGGGCCGCGAAAGACGATTTCGCCGACCTCGTTCGGCCCGAGCAGTTCGCCGCCGTCGCCCATCACCGCGACCTCGTTCACCAGCGTGCCCACACCCCAGTAGGAGCCGAAGCGCTTGCGCTGCTCGTGCGCCTCGAAGATGGTGGCGCCGGGGTACATCTCGGTCTGGCCGGAGACCAGCGCGAAGTTGGGGCAGAACTCGTCGAGCAGGCGCAGCAGCAGCGTGCGCGACATCGGCGCCATTGCGTACACGCACAGCCGCAGGCTCGACAGGTCGCGCGCGGCGCGCTGCGGGTTCGCGAGCAACGCGCCGTACATCATCGGCAGGCCGACCATCACCGTGATTTTGTGGCGCTCGATGGCCGCGAGTACCGCGCCGGGGTCGAAGCCGCGCAGCACCACCAGCGCGCCGCCCACCGCCAGCGCCGACATCAGCACCGTGTGCTGCCCGCAATGGAACAGCGGCAGCACGCTGCTCCACACGTCGGCGCGCTCGGGGCTGCTGCCCCACTCGACCATGTTGCTCAGCAGCACCGAGTGAACGGACGCGTGCGAATGCATCACGCCCTTCTGGCGCCCGGTGGTGCCGCTGGTGTACATGATGAGCGCGAGGTCCGTGCTGTCGATGGCCACGTCGGGCAGCGACTCGGGGCCTTGCGCAATGGCCTGCGGCACGGTCGCGATGCCGGCCGGCGGCGCGTCGCCGTCGAGCACGCACAGCAGCGGCGACACGCCCGTGGCCTGCAGCAGTTCGCGCAGTTCGGGCCTGGCATGCAGCGCGGTGTCGATCACCAGGTGCCGCACTTCGGCGTGCGCCAGGATGTAGCCGATGGCCTCCACCGAGAGCGCGGTGTTGATCGGCACCCACACCAGACCGGCCTTCTGGATGCCCAGCATGGCGACCACCATCTGGATGGAGTTGTTGCACAGCATGCCCACGCGCTCGCCCTTTGCCAGGCCCAGGCCCAGCAGGTGGTGCGCGAAGCGGTTCGTCGCGGCGTCGAGCGCGCGATAAGACAGGCGATGATCGCCCTCGATCAGTGCCGTGCGCTCGCCGAAGCGGCGCGCGCAGCGGTGGACGACGTCGCCCAGCGCGATGCGCGAAATGCGCGCGTGGGAAGGCGGCAGGGCGGTGGGGTCTGCAGGCATGCTCGGTGTCTCCGTTCTTCGTTCGGTGTGGCGCAGCCTAAGGCTGGCGCCACTGTCCCGTCTTGCGAAGACTGGCTACACGAGCCGCACGGAGAGGCCTCGGGGGCCTTAGAAGCGCGCCTTCAGGAAAGCCGAGGGCCCTTGCAGCCGCACCTTCAGCCGCGTGTCCGCGAAGTCGGTGTCGCGCGTCAGGTCGATGTTGGTGACGCCGTAGGCCAGCACCAGGCCGATGTTCTTCACCGGGAACCACTCGACGCCGGCAGAGGCGTTGTAGATGTTGCCGTGGAAGCGGCCGCCGTTCTTCCACACGCCGGAGGCGTCGGCGAACAGCCGCAGGTCGGGGCTGATGGCATGGCGCACGCCGATTTCGAGCAGCGGCGCGATCGCGTTGTCGCTGGAGCTTTCGCTGTAGGTGCCGACCTGCCCGTTGACGACGGCATTGGCGCTCGCACCCAGCGTCGCACGGTAGTAGGCCGCGCCCGCGCCCAGGCCCAGCACGGTGTTGCCCGAGCCGATCCACCACTTGTACGACAGCTTGGCGAAGTCGAGCTTGGTGCTGATGTTGGCGTTGCCGAAGGTGTTCAGCGTGCCGAAGCTGCCGAACGAATTGCTGCTGGCGAGGCCGCCCGAATAGTCGCGCTTGTAGCTGTAGTAGTCGAACGAAATGCCCTGGCTGTCGCCGATCAGCATGTCGGCCGAGATGCGCGGCATAGTCACGCGGCCGGGTTTGACGTCGCCCGATTGCAACCCGCCGTAGGGCGTGCTGACCGAGGCATTGAACTTGGGGTCGGCGTTGAAGGCGCCGACCGAGAAACTGAAGCGGTCCAGCGCGGGCGACGGATCGGCAAGCGCGGGTGCGGTGGCGAACAGAAAACCGGTGCCGACCAATGCGCCGAAGGCACCGAAGCGGGTGGTCCAGTCGAAGGGGCGGGAGCGGAGCAACAGCATGAAAAATCCTTGGGGTCGAAGAAAAAGCCTCGGGCACTTGCGCGTCGCTTGGCGCAGGCGGCTTCCGGGCGCGGCTCCCTGTTGATGACCCACAAGTTAATAGGGCACATGGCGTGCTTCCATGCGCGGAATGCGGCTGTGCTTGTAGGACGTTCTCTACGGTCGCCGCATGGCGCGCCGCTCAGCGGCGCATCGTGTCGAGCTGCGTGACGGGCGCGCTGTCGTTGCCCCACGAGCCGCGGATGTAGGTCAGCACTGCAGCGACCTCCGAAGCATCGAGCGTCTGCCCGAAAGGCGGCATGCCGTAGGGGCGCGGGTTGCCCGCCGTCGTGGGCAGGAAGCCGCCATGCGCGATCACCTGGATCAGGTTGGTGGGCTGCGCCATGTTCACGGCGCGGTTGCCCGCCAGCGGCGGATAGGCGCCCGTCGCACCCTGGCCCTGGTCGCCATGGCAGTAGGCGCAGCGCTGGTCGTAGATCTTCGCGCCGCGTGCCATGGTGCCGGCATCGCGGCGGATCGGGGCCTTGGTGGTTACTTGTTCTTCCTGCTTCGGCATGTCGGGCAGGTCTTTGAGGTAGCTGGCCATCGCGGTCAGGTCCGCATCGCTCAGGTACTGCGTGCTGCGGAACACCACATCGGCCATCGGGCCCATGACGGAGCCGCGTGGCGCCACGCCGGTCTTGAGCAGCGCGACGACATCGGCGCTCGGCCAATCGGCCACGCCCGCTTCGTGCGGGTCGTTGAGCGACGGGGCATACCAGTTCTCGATGGCGATCAGGCCGCCTGAGAGACCGCGCTTCGTCTCCGTCGCGCCCAGCGAATTGCGGCTGCCATGGCAGGCGATGCAGTGCCCGAGGCCATCGACCAGATAGGCGCCCCGGTTCCACTCGGCAGGCTTGCCTGCGTTCGCGACGAAAGTCTCGGGCTTGAACGAGAGCGCGCGCCACACGGCCAGTGCGGCCTGCGTGTCGTAGGGGAAGCGCAACCGGTGCGCGAGATTCGGCGCGGGCGCCGGCGCCACGGTGCGCAGGAAGGCATAGATCGCATCCGAGTCCTCACGCGTCACCTTCGTGAAGTTCGGATACGGAAACGCCGGATACAGCAGCCGCCCGTCCTTGCTCCGCCCGTTGTGCATCGCACGCCAGAAATGCGCGCTGCTCCAGCTGCCGATGCCGGTCCTGTCGTCGGGTGTCAGGTTGCTTGAATAGACCGTGCCGAAGGGCGTCTCGATCGGCAGGCCGCCTTCGTAGGGCCGGCCGCCGCGCGTGGTGTGGCAGCCCGCGCAGTTGCCCGCCAGCGCGAGGTAGCGGCCGCGCTCGACCATCTGCGGCGTGGCGTTGAAGGCCTCGGCCCGCTCGGACAGCGGGTCTTCGCCGCGCAGGTTCAACGCCACGAGCGCGCCGGCCACCAGCGCGCCGAGCACGACCAGCACAAGCACCGTCCATCCGGCGCGTCGCAAGAGGCTCATGCGTGCCTCGTCATTTCGAGATGCCGCCGCAGGCGATCGGCATCGGCGCGGGCAGCGATGCGGCCGGTCGGGTGTTGGCGGGCATCGGCTGTGTCGCGAGCCAGCTCGCCACGGCGTTGACGTCGGAAGACCACATGCGCCGGCCGACCTCGGCCATGCAGTCGGGCGCCATCGCATGCCGGTCGTTGGTGAGCCACGCGCCCAATTGCGACGCGAGGTAAAGGCGCGGCAGGCCCAGCAGCCCCGGGGTGGCCGGCAGCACGCCGGTCAGCGCCGCGCCGTGGCATTGCACGCAGGCCGGCAAGTGGCGCTCGCGGTCGCCTTCGAGCGCGAGCATGCGGCCGCGTTCGAGCACTTCGGGTTTGGCATCGCTCAGCGGCGAGATCGGCGGGTAGGGCAGGTCGAGCCCGGCGAAGTAGTCGGCGATCTCGTGCAGGTACGCGTCGGACATGTGCTGCACCATGTACGCCATGTCGCTGTTCGAGCGGCGCCCGTCGCGAAAGCTCACGAGCTGGTTGAACAGGTAGCCCGCCGGCTTGCCCGCCAGGCGCGGAAAGAAGCCGGCATTGGTGGTCGCGCCTTCGCGCCCGTGGCAGGCGATGCAGGCGGCCACGCGCTGCGCGATGGTGTCGGGCACCACGGCCGGCACGACGGCGGGCGCCGCCGCGCCGGCCGCGGTGTGCCAGAGCGCGCAGCACAGCAGCGCGGCCAGCGCGGCGCGGAAATTTCCTGGAATGTGGCTCATGGTGGGGTCGCGTCCGACGATAGCAGTTCGCGCGCGGGGCTACAGTGCCGCATGCGCAAACACCTTTCCACCACCACCGGTCCGCAGCGTCTTCTGTATGGCGGCGTGGTCGGCGTCGGCGTGGCCATCGCGCTGGCGCCCTTGCCGCTCGGTGGCATGGCGCGTGGGCTGGCCGGCTGGTGCGCCGGCGTGTTGGTCTACCAGGTGCTCACGTGGTGGCTGGCCGACACCTTCGACGCGCGAAGCACGCGCGAGCGCGCGCAGTCGCTCGACCAGCCCAACGTGGTGATCCTGGTGTCGATGCTGGTGGCGGTCGGCGCGAGCGTGGTGGCCATCGCGATGCTGCTGCAGCAGGTCAAGCAGATGAACGGCTGGGAACGCACCGCGCACGTCGCGCTGGGGCTGGTGGCGCTGGCGGGGTCGTGGCTGATGATGCATTCGATCTACGCCTTCCACTACGCGCACCGCTACTACATCGACCAGAAGGGCGGCACGCCCGACGGCGGCCTCGACTTTCCGGGCAAGGACGACGCCCCCGACTACTTCGACTTTCTCTACTACTCGTTCGTGATCGGCATGACCTCGCAGGTCTCCGACGTGCAGGCGACCTCGAAGGAGATGCGGCGCATCACGCTGTTCCACAGCGTGCTGTCGTTCGCCTTCAACATGCTGGTGCTGGCCATGTCGGTCAACGTGGTGGCCGGCGCTTTCGCCTGAGGTCCCTGCGAGCAGTTCAGGCCGGGGCCTTGCGCGCCCCGCCGAACTTGAGGATGCCCGTCGACAGCGCCACGCCGCAGACGATCACCCCCGCGCAGACCAGCATCCACTGCGTGATGCTTTCGTCGAGAAACACGGCGCCGTAGAACAGCGCGAACACCGGCACCAGGAAGGTCACCGTCAGCGCACGGGCGGGGCCGGCGCGCTCGATCAGCCGGAAGAACAGGATGTACGCCACGCCGGTGCAGGCGATGCCCAGCGCCAGCAGCGCAAGCCATGCGCGCAGGCTCGGCATCTGCGCGGGCCACAGCAGCGCGGCGGGAATGGCCAGGAACAGCGTGGCGCCGATCTGGCTGCCGGTGGCGGTGGTCAGGGCCGGCACGCCGCTCAGGTGGCGGCGCGTGGCGCTGGCCGAAATGCCGTAGCACAGGCAGGCGCCCAGGCAGGCCAGCACGCCCCACAGCGCCGCATGGCCGGTGGCGCCCGCATGCACGCCGGCGCTGCGGCTGGCGAGCATCGCGACGCCGGCAAAGCCGATCACGAGGCCGACGATGCGCGAGCCCGCAGGCCGCTCGCGAAACCAGGCCCAGGCCACCAGCGCGCCGAACATCGGCGTGGTGGCGTTGAGCACGGCGGCCAGCCCGCTGTTGATGCTCAGCAGCGCGAAGCAGAACAGCGCGAAGGGCAAGCCCGAGTTGAAGACGCCGACCGCGAAGCTGGCCTTCCAGTGCCTGGCGATGGTCGGGCCGTGGCCGCGCAGCAGCGCGACCGGCAACAGGAACAGCGCTGCAATGGTCACCCGCACGGCGGCCGCCGGCAGTGCGCCGAACTCGGCCGCGCCGATGCGCATGAAGAGAAAGGACGCACCCCAGAGCGCCCCCAGCAGCACCAGGTCGATGAGCCAGGCGGTGGGTGCGGCGGACGCAGTGGGTGTGGGCGCGATGGCCGGGGTCGACGTGTTGTTGTTCGTTGTGGTCATGCGTCTCTCGTTCTCCAGCGGGAGGTTTTCTTATTGCAGCGCGCCTTCCAGTTCGAGAAGGGCGGTCTTGCGGTCCAGCCCTCCAGCGTAACCGGTCAGCGAGCCGTCGGACCCGAGCACGCGGTGGCAGGGCACGATCACGCTGATGGGGTTGCGCCCCACGGCCGCGCCCACCGCGCGCACCGCGGCCGGGTTGCCCACGTTGGCGCTGAGCGCGCCGTAGCTCAGCGTGGCGCCGGCCGGAATGGCCAGCAGCTGCTGCCACACGCTCTGCTGGAACGCGGTGCCGTGCGAGAGGTCGAGCTTCATGTCGAAGCGGTCGCGCTTGCCGGCGAAGTAGTCGCGCAACTGGGCCGCCGCCTCGACCAGCGCGGGGTGGTCGTCCATGGGAATCCAGCCCGTGGTGTCGGGCCAGTGGCGCTGCTGGTCGAACCAGACGCCGGCCAGGCCCTGGTCGGTGGCGGCCATCGTGATGCCGCCCAGCGGCGTGTCGGTGTGCGAGGTGTAGATGACTTTGCTCTTGAACTTCATGACATTTCAGGCGGTGAGGCCTGCCGTGGTGATGAGGGGAGAAGGTTCCGCCGCCGCCACGCAGGGCGATGGCGAAGGCGAGGGCGCGTGCCATGCGCGCAGCACCGCATAGCTGCGCCACGGCCGCCAGGCTTGCGAGGCCTCGCTGGCGGCGCGCGCGGTGGTCACGCCCAGCGCCTTCTGCAGCGCGACGTCGCCGGCCGGAAAGGCGTCGGGCCAGCGCAGCGCACGCATGGCGATGTACTGCGCGGTCCAGGCGCCGATGCCGGGCAGCTCCTGCAGCGCCGCGATGGTCGAGGGCACGTCGGCCCCCGCATGCAGCGCCAGCTTGCCGGCCGCGACCTCGCGGGCAATGGCCTGCAGCGCGGTCTGCCGCTGGCGCACGATGCCGAGCTGGCCCAGCGCGTCGCCGCTCGCCGCGGCAATGGCCGCGGGCGTGGGGAACAGGCGGTTCAGCCCGTCGACGGGTGTGGCGATCGGCTCGCCGAAGGCCTCGACCAGCCGCGAGCCCAAGGTGCGCGCCGCGGCCACCGTGATCTGCTGGCCCAGCACCGCGCGCACCGCCAGCTCGAAGCCGTCGACCGTGCCCGGCACGCGCAGCCCGTCGCCGTGCGGGAAGGCCGCGTGCAGCGCGGCGTTGATCGCCATCGGTTCGGCGTCGAGATCGAACAGCGCGCGGGCGCGGCTGATGACGATCGGCAGCACGGCGGCCAGCGAGTCGCTGACGGACAGCAGCATCTGCTCGCGTTCGAGGTCGAAGCGCAGTTGCAGCCAGCCCGCATGTGCCTGGGCGCCCTGTGCGATGCGCAGCGTGCGGGCCAGCTTCACGTAGGTGGGCGTGCTGCCCTTGGCGGGCTCCTTGCCGTCCGACGTGGAGACCGCCTCGACACCGCGCAGCGCACGGCGCGCGAAGAAGCCCAGCATGGCGTTGGCGTCGTAGGGCGGGCGAAAGCCCAGCCGCACCTCGATCGCCTTGCCTTCGCCGCCCTCGACGCTCGCGCCGCCGGCGCGGCGCAGTGCGCTCGGGTTGAGTCCGTAGTGCTCGACGAAGGCGGCGTTGAAGCGGCGCACGCTCGCGAATCCGCTGGCCAGGGCGACTTGGGTCATGGGCAATCGGGTGTCGGCGATGAGTTGCTTGGCGGCCAGCAGGCGGCGCGTCTGCAGGTATTGAAGGGGCGAGACGCCGAACTGCGCCTCGAAGATGCGCCGCAGGTGGCGGTCGCTCACGCCCAGCCGCGCCGCGATCTGCGCCGCGCCGGGGCCTTCCTCGGCCCAGGCGTCGGGCTCGTCGATCAGCCGCGCCGCCTGCAGCGCGAGGATGCGCGAGGCGTCTTCGGTCGACCAGCTGGCCGCGCGCGGCGCCAGCTCGGGCCGGCAGCGCAGGCAGGGGCGAAAGCCCTCGGCCTCGGCCTGCGCCGCGTGGCGGAAGAAGCGGCAGTTCTCGCGGCGCGGCAGCTTGACGCGGCAGACCGGGCGGCAATAGATGCCGGTGGAGGTCACGGCGGTGAAGAACGACCCGTCGAAGCGCGCGTCGTGCGTCTTCATCGCCAGGTAGCAGGCGTCGCTCTCGAGCGCTTCGGTGGGGGCGTGGGCGGTAGGCATGGGCAAATGATACGGTTTCGACTCGTTTCAACTGGCCGTTTTCGGACATGTGGCGCCCCGGAGCGTTGCCTACAATGCCTCGATCCAAAAAACCACAGGGAAACGCCATTCATGCAGCTCAGCGCGTCGATCTTCAAGGCCTATGACATCCGCGGCGTCGTGCCCACCACCCTCGATGCCGACGTGGCCGAAGCACTGGGGCGCGCCTTCGGCAGCGCCGCGCGCGCGGCCGGCGAGAAGTCGGTGGCCGTGGGACGCGACGGGCGCCTGTCGGGCCCCGCGTTGGCCGAGGCGCTGATCAAGGGCCTGGCGGCCACCGGCGTCGAGGTGATCGACGTGGGCGCGGTCACCACGCCCATGCTGTACTTTGCCGCGCACACGCTGTGCACCAGCGGCATCCAGGTCACGGGCAGCCACAACCCCAAGGACTACAACGGCTTCAAGATGGTGCTGGCTGGCCGCGCCATCTACGGCGACGAGATCCAGGGCCTGCGCAAGACCATGGAAGCCGGCTCGGCGCAACTGGCTGCCGGCGGCAGCGTGCGCACGGTCGACGTGACCGACGCGTATGTGAAGCGCATCGCCGGCGACATCCAGCTGGCCCGGCCGATGAAGATCGTGGTCGACTCGGGCAACGGCATCGCGGGTGCGTCGGCGCCGGCCATCTTCCGCGCCATCGGCTGCGAGGTGACGGAGCTGTTCAGCGAAGTCGACGGCAACTTCCCCAACCACCACCCCGATCCGAGCAAGCCAGAGAACCTCGCGGACCTGATGGCCGCGCTGGCCAGCGGCGACGCCGAACTGGGCCTGGCCTTCGACGGCGACGGCGACCGCCTGGGCATCGTCACCAAGGACGGCCAGAACATCTTCCCCGACCGCCAGATGCAGCTGTTCGCGCAGGACGTGCTGTCGCGCGTGCCGGGCGCCACCATCCTCTTCGACGTGAAGTGCTCGCAGCGGCTGGCGCCGGCCATCGAGGCGGCGGGCGGCAAGGCCATGATCTACAAGACCGGCCACTCGCTCATCAAGGCGAAGATGAAGGAAATCGATTCGCCGCTGGGTGGCGAGATGAGCGGCCACATCTTCTTCAAGGAGCGCTGGTTCGGCTTCGACGACGGCACTTATGCGGGCTGTCGCCTGCTCGAAATCCTGAGCAAGAGCCCCGACGCGAACGCGGTGCTCAATGGGCTGCCCACGAGCTTCTCGACGCCCGAGCTGAACGTGGCCTGCGCCGAGGGCGAGCCGCACGCGGTGGTCGACAAGCTGGTGAAGGGCGCGCGCTTCGCGGCGCCGGCCCAGGTCTCGACCATCGACGGCTTGCGCGTCGACTGGCCCGACGGTTTCGGCCTGATCCGCGCGTCGAACACCACCCCCGTGCTGGTGCTGCGCTTCGAAGGCCAGACCGATGCGGCGCTGAAGCGCATCGAGGCCGAGATGCTGGCGCTGCTGCGCACGGCCAAGCCCGACGCCCAATTGGCAGCTGCTGCGCATTGATGTCGGCCCCCCGGCTTCTCACTCGCTGCGCTCCGTGTAGTTCGCCACCCCCCGAGGGGGAGGCGCGGCTCGCCTTGGGGCGGCCCGGCGGCGGCCGCATCCGGCCATATCTTTTGAAAGGTCGCTAGCCTGTGCGTTCGCTACTGCTGCGCCTCTACGGCGTCTTCACCACCGCCGTGCAACCGCTGGTCCGTCGCAAGCTGCGGCGCCGCGCCGTGGCCGAGCCCGGCTATGGCGTGGCCGTCGAAGAGCGCTTCGGCCGTTATGACGAATCCATCACCGGCCATGCCCAATGCTGGGTTCACGCCGTTTCGCTCGGCGAGACGCGCGCGGCCGCGATCCTGATCGCCGAGCTGCGGCGCCAGTACCCGGGCGTGCCGATCCTGCTCACGCACGGCACGGCCACGGGCCGCGAAGAGGGCGCCAAGCTGCTCGAGCCCGGCGACACGCAGGTCTGGCAGCCGTGGGACACGCCCGGCGCCGTGGCGCGCTTTCTCGACCGCTTCCAGCCGCGCATCGGCGTGCTGATGGAAACCGAGGTCTGGCCCGAAATGGCCGCCGCCTGCGCCGAGCGCCGCATTCCGCTGGTGCTGGCCAATGCGCGGCTCAACGAGAAGTCGCTGGCCGCGGCCGAGCGCCTGGCGTGGCTTGCGCGGCCGGCTTATTCGGCGCTCACCGCCGTGTGGGCGCAGACCGAGGCCGATTCGCACCGGCTCGTGTCGCTGGGCGCCAAGGTGGCCGGCGTGTACGGCAACCTGAAATTCGACGCCACGCCCGACGCGCGCCAACTCAGCACGGCCATGTCGCTGCGTGAGCACCTGCCGCGCCCGATGGTCGTGCTCGCGAGTTCGCGCGACGGCGAAGAGCGGCTGCTGCTCGAGGTGCTCAAGCGCTTCGGCGCAACCTCGCCGGTGCCGCCCGAGCAGGGCGCGGTGCGCTCGATTGCCAAGCGCGTGCACGACGTGCAATGGATGATCGTGCCGCGCCATCCGCAGCGCTTCGATGAAGTGGCCGCGCTGATCGAGGCCGAAGGCTTCGCGGTGGCGCGCCGCAGCGCGGCGGGGCAGCCCGCCGAGGCCGAGATCTGGCTCGGCGATTCGCTGGGCGAAATGGCGCTGTACTACGGCTTGGCCGACGTGGCGCTGCTCGGCGGCAGCTTCGAGCCGCTGGGCGGGCAGAACCTGATCGAGCCGGCGGCCTGCGGCTGCCCGGTGATCATGGGGCCGTCGACCTTCAACTTCGCGGAGGCCGCGCAGCTGTCGCTGGCGGCCGGTGCGTCGCTGCGTGTCGAGGGCATGGAGCAGGCGGTGACGGCGGCTTTGAAGCTGGTCGAGAACCCCGAGCGCCGGGCGGCGATGGCGCAGGCTGCGCTGGCTTTCGCGTCGTCGAACCGTGGGGCTGCGGAGCGCACGGCGGCCGCAGTGCTGGCGATTGCGCAGGCGGCGGAGCCGGTGGACACGGTGAATGCGCCGCTGGACGACGACCAGCAACAACCGCCGCGCGCGGAACCCACGCTGGACTGAATTGCCTCTGGCTCCTTCCCCCTCCGGGGGAAGGCTGGGATGGGGGCGCGCACCCAACAAGCGCTGCGACAGGGCAAAGGCCGTCGTGCCCCCACCCCGGCCCTCCCCCGGAAGGGGAGGGAGAAAAACCAAACCTCAGCGCACTTGCCTCTTGCTCCTTCCCCCTCTGGGGGAAGGCTGGGATGGGGGCTCGCGCTCAATGGGCGCCGCTACGGGGCAGAGGCCGTCGTGCCCCCACCCCGGCCCTCCCCCGGGGGAGGGAGAAAAAACCCAAACCTCAGCGCACGGGCGGGTTCAGGATCACCGGTGGCACGGGCGCCGTCGGCATGGTCGGCGCGGGCGGGTTGAACGGCTGCACCGGCACCGGCGGAATCACCGGAATGCTCGGCGGTGTCACCGGCACCACGGGCTGTTGCTGCTGCTGCGGGCTGCGATCGGGCGCGATGGCCGGCGGCACCGCGGGCACGCTGCCGTTGCTCGCCAGCGTCGCGTTGATCGCGTTCATGTCGTCGGTCGTCAGCGTGCCGTTGGCCTGGCGCAGTTTCAGGTTGCCCAGCAGCACGTTGTAGCGCGCCTGCGCGAGGTCGCGCTTGGTCTGGAACAGCTGGCTTTGCGAGTTCAGCACGTCGATGTTGATGCGCACGCCCACCTGGTAGCCCAGCCGGTTCGCATCGAGCGCGCTCTGGCTCGAGGCCTCGGCCGCTTCCAGCGCCTTCACCTGCCCCGCGCCCGAGACGAGCCCGAGGTAGGCCGCGCGCGTGGCCTGCGCCACGCTGCGGCGGGTGCCGTCGAGCACGCTGCGCGACTGGTCTTCGAGCGCCAGCGTTTCCTTGATGCGGTTCTCGGTCGCGAAGCCCGCGAACAGCGGCAGGTTGAACGTGACGCCCACCGTCGCCGCGTTGGCACGCGTGCCCACGGTGCTGGTGGTGGTGCCGGTCGGGTTGCGCGTGACGTTGTAGCCCAGGTTGGCGTCCAGCGTCGGCTTGTGGCCGGCCTTGGCCTTTTCGACCTCGAGCCCGGCCACGTCGACGCCCAGGCGCGCCTGCTGGATCGCCGGATGCGCCGTGTCGGCCTGCGCGACCCAGGCGTTGATGTCGGCGGGCAGGGCGGTGGGCAGCACCACCGGCACCGTCAGCGGCACCGGCAGGCTGCCGGGGCGGCCGACCAACTGGTCGAGCACCACCTTCTTGACCTGCAGGTCGTTCTCGGCCGCGATTTCCTGCGCGATCACCAGGTCGTAGCGGGCCTGGGCCTCGCGCGAGTCGGTGATGGTCGAGGTGCCGACCTCGAAGTTGCGCTTGGCCGAGGCCAGCTGTTCGGCCACGGCCACCTTCTGCGCGCGCACCAGCGCCAGGCTGTCGGTGCTGGCCAGCACGTCGAAATACGCCTGGCTCACGCGCACGATCAGGTCCTGCTCGGCGATGGTGAGCACCGCCTGCGCGATGTCGGCCTGGCGCTTGCCCTGCTCGTAGGTGGCCCAGTTGGCGGGCCGGTACAGCGGCTGGGTGGCGTTGATGCCGACGTTCTGCGTGTTGAAGTCGCGCGGCGTGGTGGTGCCGCGTCCGGTGCCCGTGAGGGTGTCGATCTCGATGTCGCTGCGCGTCACGCCCGCCGTGAGGCCGACCGCCGGCAGGATGCCGGCCTTGGCCTGCGCGGCGCGCGCCACGCTGGCGTCGTACTGGGCCCGCGCGCCCTGGTAGGTGGCGTCGTAGCCGCGGGCCGCGTCATACAGTTCGTTCAGTGTCTGGGCCTGAGCCGGCAATGCGAGCAGGGCTGCGAAGGTGCTTGCGAGCGCTGCGGAAAGAGGCGAAAGCCGGGGCCTGGAAGGCATTGAACGTCCTTGAAGAAAGAATCAGTAGCGCGGGACCGTGGGGTCGTGCGAGGACCAGGCGTCGATGCCGCCGGCCACGTTGGCCAACTCCGCAAAGCCGTTCTGGTTCAAAAAGGCGGCCACGCGCTGGCTGCGCGCGCCGTGATGGCACAGGCAGGCGATGCGCTGGCCTTCGCCCAGTTCGGCCAGCCGCCCGGGGATCTCGTTCATCGGGATCGCGACCAGGGTGAAGCCCTGGGGCGCGACGCTCGCCGTCTGCAGTTCCCAGGGCTCGCGCACGTCGAGCAGCACGGGCGTGGCGCCGGCGTCCTGGGCGAACCAGGCGGCAAGGTCGGCGGGGCGGACTTGGTCGATCATTCTTGGGACCGTCCGCTCAGAACGAGAAGCGCGAAGGCTCGGGGAAGTTCAGCAGGCGCGGGGCCACGATGTCCCAGGGCTGGATGGTGTCCCACTTGCTTTCGCTGGTGCGGGTGACGAAGTGGGCGCGCATCATGGGCTCGTCGCCCACGATGGCCGACAGGCGGCCGCCGACCTTGAGCGAACCCAGCAGGTTCTGCGGAATGCGCGCGACCGAGCCGCTGAGCACGATCACGTCGAAGCTCGGGCCGCTGGCCAGGGGCACGGCGCCGTCGGCGTGGCGCACTTCGACATTCGTCACGCCGTTCTGACGCAGCGTTTCGGCGGCGCGGGCGGCCAGCACGGGGTTGATTTCCAGCGACAGCACCTTGGCGGCGCGGGCGCCGAGCAGGGCGGCCATGAAGCCGGAGCCGGTGCCGATCTCGAGCACCGATTCGTGCTTCTGGATGTGCAGGTCTTGCAGCGTGCGGGCCTCGACCTTGGGCGACAGCATGAATTCGCCGGGTACGGAGCCGTCCAGCAGGGGCAGTTCCATGTCGAAGAACGACAGGGTGCGGTGCTCGTCGGGCACGTAGTCCTCGCGGTGGATTTCAGCCAGCAGTTCGAGGATGTCGGTCTCCAGCACATCCCAGGGGCGGATCTGCTGTTCGATCATGTTGAAGCGCAAGCGCTCGAGGGTGGGGGTGGGGTTCATGGCGTGGCTTTCCTTGTGGGCTCAGGACAAACCTTCAATTTTAGTTGGCGCCGATGACACCCGCGCCCCGGTCGGCCTTGTGCAACGCTTCATGCCTTGTCTCCGGCGCGCACGCTGAGCCCGTAAAGCACGGTTTCCGCCTGTGTGGCGAGGTATTTTTCGGGGTCCAGCGGCGACACGCCGTCGACGCAGACCATGGCCGAATGCTTCCAGAGCATGAGGAACACCATCGGCGCCACCACCGAATAGATGGCGTGGTCGATGTCGACGTTGGCGAATTCGCCGCGGTCGATGCCGCGCTGCAGAATGCGCCGCAGCAGGTCGTGACCGGGGCGCACCACCTCGCGGCGATAGAACTCGGCCAGCTCGGGGAAATTGGCGCCCTCGCACATCATGAGCTTGGTCAGGCCCGAGGCCTTGGTCATGCCCACGCGCTCCCACCACACGTTCATGCAGTAGCGCAGCATTTCGGCCGAGGTGCCCTCGAAAGCCTCGAATTCGGCGTTCCACTCGGTGAAACGGCCGCCCAGGCTTTCCACGACCACGGCCTTGAACAGCTCTTCCTTGCTCGGAAAGTACAGAAAGAGCGTGCCCTTGGAAACACCGGCGCGCACCGCCACTTCTTCGGAGCGGGTGGCGGCAAAGCCCTTTTCCACGAACAGGTCGAGCGCGGCGGCCAGCAATTCGCCGGGACGCGCCTCTTTCCGGCGCTCGCGCTTGGCGCGCACCGGGCAGATGATCTTGTCGACAAAGGAGCGGGGCGTGGACATGGTGTTAATGACTCGCGGGTTAGTAATGTAGTGACCGGCATCCGTCACGTCAAGCCGCGACAATATCGGGTTCGTGTTTTTTCAACCTGCCGGAGCTGTGTCATGACCTCTTCATCGTCGCCGACTGAAACCATCGTGCTCGGTGGCGGCTGCTTCTGGTGCACCGAGGCGGTGTTCGACCGGGTGCAGGGCGTGCTCGACGTGGAGTCGGGCTATTGCAACGGCCAGGTCGTCAACCCGAGCTACGAGCAGGTCTGCACCGGCCGCACCGGCCACGCCGAGGTGGTGAAGCTCGAATTCGACCCGGCGCAGATCAGCCTGCGCGAGGTTCTGGAGATCTTCTTCGTGGTGCACGACCCGACCACGCTCAACCGCCAGGGCAACGACGCCGGCACCCAGTACCGCAGCGGCATCTACTACGTGGACGACGCGCAAAAGCAGGTGGCCGAAGAGGTCATCCGCGAGATCGAGGCCAGCAAGACCTACCACTCGCCGGTCGTCACCGAGGTGGCCAAGCTCGCCAACTACTCGGCCGCCGAGGCCTACCACCAGGACTACTTCCTGAACAACCCGAACCAGGGCTACTGCGCATTCGTCGTGGGCCCGAAGGTCGAGAAGTTCCAGAAGACCTTCGCCTCGCGCGTCAAGAAGTCCTAGTCCCGATCGACCCAGCGGCCCCCTTCGTGCACATCGCCCGCCAGTCTGCCTCCCGTTCGTCGCGCGCGTTCATCGTCGCGCTGGCGTTCGCGTTGTGGATCGCGGGCACGCTGGGGGTCATGCACCGGTCGCTGCACGTGCCGGGCCTGGCGCAGGCCGCCGCCGCAGTGGTGCAGGCGTCGCTCAGCGGCGTGCACAAGCACGCCGACCACGGACTGGGCAGTCTGTTCGGCGAGCACACCGACGCCGAGTGCCGCCTGTACGACCAGCTGGAGCACGGCTCCAGCGCGCCCAGCGTGCCGCTGGTGGTGCTGCCGATGCTGCTGCCGTCGGCCACCTTTGCCTACCTGCAGGGTGAGTTCGTCGCCCGGTGGGTCGCGCTGTTCGACGCGCGCGGCCCGCCTTCCACTCGCTGAATCCCCCCGTGTTCCGGCTGTCGCCGCCCCGCATCGCGCGGGCGGCGGCGGGCCGCTCATCGATTCAACGAGTGCCCATTCATGATTCCCAATTTCCGTCGCAGTGCCGTTGGCATTGCCGTTCTTTCCCTGCTGTCCTGGTCGGCCTTCGCCCAGGACGCGAGCACCACTACAACGACCACCACCACCGTCGCGCCCAGCGCCGTGGAGGGCACGCTGTCCACCGTGGAGATTCAGTCCGAGCGCCTGAAGAAGGCGCGCATGGAGCTCTCGCCCGAGGTCGGCGCGACCGTCTACCGCATCGACCGCGCCGCCATCGACGCGCTCGGCAAGGGCGACGCCACGCCGCTGGACGACGTGCTGCTGACCCTGCCCGGCGTGGCCAAGGACTCCAAGGCCTCGGGCTCGCTGCACGTGCGCGACGACCACGGCAACGTGCAGTACCGCGTCAACGGCGTGCAATTGCCCGAAGGCATTTCGGGCTTCGGCCAGTCGCTGGACACGCGCTACATCGACTCGGTCAACTTCCTGACCGGCGCCTTGCCCGCGCAGTACGGCCTGCGCACCGCCGGCGTGGTCGACATCCAGACCAAGCAGGGCTTCGGCAAGCCGGGCGGCTCGCTCGGCTTCACCTTCGGCAGCCACAACACGCTGGAAGAAAGCGGCTCCCTGTACGGCACCACCGGCAACCTGAGCTACTACCTGTCGGGCAGCCTGGTGTCCAACACCAACGGCATCGAGAACCCGCAGCCCACGCTCAACGCGCAGAACGACCGCACGCGCCAGGGCAAGACCTTCGGCACGCTGTCCTACTACCTGGACGCCGACACGCGCCTGGGCCTGATGTTCGGCACGTACAACGGCAAGTTCCAGATCCCGACCAACCCGAACCAGGCGCCGTCGTTCTCGCTGGCCGGCTACAGCGACCTGGGCACGGGCTACAACGGGCTGGCGTCGTCCGACGTGCGCGAGCGCCAGACCGAGGCCACGCGCTTCGTCGCGCTGTCCTACCAGAAGACCGTGGGCGCGCTGGACTTCCAGGTGTCGGCCTTCCACCAGTACTCGAACCTGCACTACACGCCCGACGCGGTGGGCGACCTGATCTACAACGGCGTGGCTTCGGACACCCTGCGTTCGAATTCGTCCAACGGCCTGCAGGCCGACGCCTCGTACAAGCTCGACGACGCGCACACGCTGCGCTTCGGCGGCGCCTACACGCGGCAGACCACGCGCAGCATCAATGCGGTGAACGTATTCCCGGTCGACGACACCGGCGCGCAGGCCGGCAACACGCCGCTGCTGATCAACGACAACTCCAGCAAGGTCGGCCAGCTCGCCAGCCTCTACGTGCAGGACGAGTGGCGCATCGACCCGAGGCTGACCTTCAACTACGGGCTGCGCTACGACAGCGTCGACGCATTCACCAAGGAGCACCAGTGGAGCCCGCGCCTGAACCTGGCGTACAAGCTGGCCGACAACACGGCGCTGCACGCGGGCTACGCGCGCTACTTCACGCCGCCGCCGCAGGAGCTGGCCTCGCAGCAGAGCATCAACCTGTATGCGGGCACCACCAACCAGCCCGAGGTGCCCAACTCCGACCCGGTGAAGGCGGAGCGCACGCACTACTTCGACCTGGGCCTGGACCACAAGGTGAACGACAACCTCTCGCTGTCGGCCGACGTGTACTATAAGAACATCACCAACCTGGTCGATGAAGGCCAGTTCGGCCAGGCGCTGATCCTGTCGCCGTTCAACTACGCCAAGGGCTTCGCGCGCGGGCTGGAGCTGTCGGCGCGCTACAACGACGACCACTGGTCGGCCTACGCGAACTTCGCCTACCAGAAGGCGATGGGCAGGAACATCGTGTCGAGCCAGTCGCTGTTCGGCGCCGACGAGCTGAGCTACATCGCCAACCACTACGTGTACCTGGACCACGACCAGACCTACACGCTGTCGGGCGGCGCGAGCTACCGCTTCGGCGACAACCAGTTGAGCGGCGACCTGATCTTCGGCAGCGGCCTGCGCCGCACGCCCGACGGCGGCGCGCCCAACAGCGCGGCGCTCCCGCACTACGCCGTGGTCAATGCCGCCTACTCGCACACCTGGAAGGAAGCGTCGGGCGGCGACATCGTCGGGCGCATCGCCGTGCTGAACCTGTTCGACAAGAGCTACCTCCTGCGCGACGGCACGGGGGTGGGCGTCGGTGCGCCGCAGTACGGCACGCGGCGCAGCCTGTACGTGAGCATGACCACGCACTTCTGATCGGCACCCGGCACAGATGACGCACACGAGGCCGTCGCGAACCGTCGCTTTCCTGCTGCTTGTCGCGGTATGGGTGACGTCGACCCTCGGCCTCGTGCACGCCACGCTGCATGTGCCGGGCGACCGCGCCTGGGCCCAGGCCGCCGAGCGCGCCATCGCCACAGCCACCGCCACCGCCACGGTGGCGCAGCCGGGCGCCCCGGCGCAGCGGCACGCCTGGCTGCACGCGCTGTTCGGCGACAAGACCGACGCCGAGTGCCGGCTGTACGACCGGCTTTCGCACGGCTTCAGCGCACCCGGCGTGCCGCTGGTGGTGCTGCCGATGGTGCTGCCGTCGGCCACCTTCGCGTATTTGCAGGGCGAAGCCATCGCCCGCTGGATCGTGCTGTTCGACGCACGCGGTCCGCCTTCCGCTCGCTGAATCTTTCACGTGTTCCGACGCTGCCGCACTCGCTTGCCGGGTGGCGGCCGGTCGCCCCTTGATTTCAACGAGTGCTTTTCATGACCCCCAATTTCCGTCGCAACGCCATCGGCGCTGCCGTTCTTTCGCTCGCCGCCTTCGCTGGCGCTGCCCAGGCGCAGACCGCGCCGGCGCCGGCCGACACCTCCAGCCTGCGTGAAGTCACCGTCACCGGCAATCCGCTGGGCGCCAGCGACCTGATCGCGCCGACCACCACGCTGTCGGGCGACAAGCTGCTGCTGCGCTCCGAATCGACCTTGGGCGAAACGCTCAACAACCTGCCGGGCGTGAGCAGCAGCTACTTCGGCCCCAACGCCAGCCGCCCGAGCATTCGCGGCCAGGACGGCGACCGCATCCGCATCCTGCAGAACGGCGGCGGCGCGCCCGACGCGTCAGCGCTGAGCTACGACCACGCGGTGCCGGTCGACGCGCTGGTGACCGAGCGCATCGAGGTGCTGCGCGGCCCGTCGGCGCTGCAGTACGGCGGCAGCGCCGTGGGCGGCGTGGTCAACGTGATCGACAACCGCATTCCGTCGGAGCCCCTGAACGGCTTCGGCGGCCGCGCCGACCTGGGCTATGCCAGCGGCAACAAGGAAAAGAGCGGCGGCGTGGTGCTCGAGGGCGGCAACGACCGCCTCGCGCTGCACGTCGACGCCTTCAACCGCGACTCGAAAGACGTGTCGGTGCCCATCAGCCTGGCGTGCAGCAAGCCCGGCTCGCCGTGGCTGGCGCGCAAGATCTGCAACTCGGCCAACCAGGCGCACGGCGGCGCGTTCGGCGGCTCGGTGTTCTTCGACCAGGGCTGGGTCGGCGCGTCGGTCAGCACCTACCGCAGCACCTACGGCACCGTGGCCGAGGACGACGTGACCATCGGCATGAAGTCCGATCGTTACGCCATCGAAGGCGAGTGGCGCCCGGGCGGCTTCATCAGCAGCATCCACGCCAAGGTCAGCCACACCGACTACCGCCACACCGAGTTCGAAGGCCGCGAGCCCGGCACCACTTTCTCGAACGTGAGCAACGACCTGCGCGTCGAGGCGCGCCACCAGAAGATCGGCAACTTCGAAGGGCTGGTCGGCTTCAGCAGCGAGAGCAACCGCTTCGCCGCCGACGGCGAGGAAGCCTTTGCGCCGCACAGCCGCACGCGCTCGAACGCGCTCTTTCTGCACGAAGAGTACGGCACTTCGTGGGGCCGCTTGAGCTTCGGCGCGCGCACCGAGAAGGTCCGCGTGCGTTCGCTGGGCTACCCGGAAGACCCGACCGTCACGCGCTTTGCCGTGGGCGAGCGCACCTTCAATCCGCACAGCGCGGCCTTCGGTGCCTTGGTCAATCTCACGCCGCAATGGCAGCTGACCTCGAACCTGGCCTACACCGAGCGCGCGCCGAAGGACTACGAACTGCTGGCCAACGGCCCGCACGTGGCAACAGCCGCATGGGAAGTGGGCGACCCGACGCTCAAGAAGGAAAAGTCGACCGGCTTCGACCTGGGCGCGCAGTGGAAGGACGGCCCCAACACGGCCCGCGTGAACGCATACGTCACGCGCTTCGGCAACTACATCGGCCTGACCGCCTCGGGCCGCGAACTCGACGGCGAAGGCAACGTGGCCGAGCCCGGCACGCCCGACACGCTGGCCGAGTACCGCTACGGCGGCGTGCGCGCGCGCTTCACCGGCATCGAGGCCAACGGCAACCTGCGCCTGCTGGGAACCGAAGGCTTTGCGCGCATGGGCGATGGCGGCACGCTCGACCTGGAGTGGCGCGGCGACATCGTGCGCGCGAAGAACCTGGACACCGGCGAGCCGCTGCCGCGCATCGCGCCGCTGCGCCTGGGCGCGACGCTGGCCTACGGCAACGGCCCGTGGACCGCGCGCGTGGGCTTCGACTACAACGCGGCGCAGCACCGGGTGCCGAGCGTGGGCGCGCGCGAGACCGATGCGTACACGCTGTGGAACGCGGCCATCACGTACCGCATGAAGGTGCAGCGCACCAACCTCACCTGGTACGCGCGCGTGGACAACATCACGAACAAGCTGGCCTACAGCCCGACGTCGATCCTGACGACGACGGTGTATCCGAACGCGCCGCTGCCGGGGCGCACGTTGAAGGTCGGGTTGCGCGTGGCGTTCTGATCGGTCTTGCTCCCTCCCCTCCGGGGGAGGGCAGGGGTGGGGGCTCGCGGCCCTTGATACGGCCATGGCTTACAAGCGCCGCTCGCCCCCATCCCAGCCTTCCCCCAGAGGGGGAAGGAGCAAGACCCTCGGCTATCCTCGCCGGGTGAATTCGTTCGTCATCTCCTCGCTTCTTCCCGTCGTCCTGCTCATCGCCGCGGGCTACCTTGCCGGAAGGCGCCGCTGGATCGGCGGCAACGCGGTCAAGGACCTGTCGAACCTCATCTTCCTGCTGCTCGCGCCCGCGCTGCTGTTTCGCGCCATGAGCACGGTGCACGTCGAGCAACTGAGCCTCAAGCCGGTGGCCGCCTACTTCATTGCCTCGGGCCTGCTGTTCGCGGGCACGCTGGCCTTGCGCGGCTTCAACCGCACGGCGGCGGTGATCGCGCTGGCCAACACCTACAGCAACACCGTGATGATCGGCATCGCGCTGGTCGGCCTGGCCTACGGCGAGGAAGGCATGGTGGTGCTGCTCACGCTCATCTCGCTGCATTCGCTGGTGCTCCTGACCAGCGCGACCGTGGTGCTGGAGCTGGCCGTGGCGCGCGAGCATGCGGTGGTCGGCGGCACCGAGAAGCGCTCGATGGCGCGCACCGTGCTGCGCGCATTGCGCAACGCCATCATCCACCCGGTGCCGCTGCCGATCATGGCCGGGCTGCTGTTCGCGCAGACGGGGCTCGTCATGCCCGAGGTGATCGACAAGCCGATCCAGCTGCTCGGGCAGGCCTTCGGGCCGGTGGCGCTGGTGATGGTGGGCATCACGCTCGCGCTCACCCCCATCGGGCGGCACTGGCGCGGCGCGCTGGTGCAGGCGCTGGTGAAGAACCTGCTGCACCCGCTGCTGGTGGCCGTCATCGGCTGGCTGCTGGGCGTGCGCGGCATTCCGCTCACGGTGATGGTGGTGGCCGCGGCGCTGCCGATCGGCGCCAACGTGTTCCTGTTCTCGCAGCGCTACCGCACGGCCGAAGACCTGGTGACGGCCAGCGTCGCCGTATCGACGGTGCTCGCGCTGGGCACGCTGACGCTGGTGATGGTCTGGGTGCAGTGGCTGCCCTGAGCGCCAGCCCTTCGTGCCCGCGAAGAATCAGGGAGCCAGGCGCTCGCGCGCCCAGTGGCCGTCTTCGAGCCGGTAACGCAGCCGGTCGTGCAGCCGGCTCTTGCGGCCCTGCCAGAACTCCCAGCGGTCGGGCACCAGCCGGTAGCCGCCCCAGTGCGGCGGGCGCGGGGGCGAGAGCAGGTGCTTGGCGGCGAACACGGCCGCGTTCTTCACCAGCACGTCGCGTCCGCTGATCACCTCGCTCTGCGGGCTGGCCCAGGCGCCGATGCGCGAGTCGAGCGGGCGGCTGGCGTAGTAGGCGTCGCTCTCGTCGGCGCCGGCCTTCTCGACGCGGCCCTCGATGCGCACCACGCGCTCCAGCTCGACCCAGTGAAACTGCAGCGACGCATAGGGGTTGCCCGACAGCTCGCGGCCCTTGCGGCTTTCGTAGTTGGTGTACCAGACGACGCCGCGCGCGTCGTAGCCCTTGATCAGCACGATGCGGCTCGACGGCCGCAGGTCGCTGCCCACGGTGCACAGCGTCATCGCGTTGGGCTCGGGCACCCGCGCGTCGATGGCCTCGGTGAGCCAGCGCTCGAACTGCTTGAGCGGGTCGGCCGCGCTGTGGGCCTCGCCGAGTTCGGCGCGCTCGTAGCTCTTGCGCAGCGCGGCCAGCGCGTCATTGGAAAGAGGGGAAGTCATGACACGATTGTTGCGCACATACTCCGCCCATGACGACGACGAAGGCGAATTCCCCGGTGGTGATCGTGCTGGCCTCGGGCCGCGGCGAACGCTTCATCGCGGCCGGCGGCTCCGGCTCCAAGCTGCAGGCGCTGCTCGCGGGCCAGCCGGTGCTGTCGCGCACGCTGGACGCGGTGCGCGCCAGCGGCCTGCCGTGGCACCTGGAAGACATCGGCCACCCCGGCATGGGCGACTCGATTGCCGCCGCCGTGCGCGCCACGCCCGACGCGCCCGGCTGGCTGATCCTGCCGGGTGATTTGCCGCTGGTGCGGCCCGAAACGCTGCAGGCGGTGGCCGCCGCGTTGAGCGGCCGCGTGAACGCGGTGCAGCCGCAGTACCGGGGCGAGCGCGGGCATCCCGTCGGCTTCGCGGCCGGCTGCGGCGCGCAGCTCGCGGCGCTGGAGGGGGGGCTGGGCGCGTCGTCGGTCTTGCGGTCGATGCGCGCCATCGATTCGGTCGCCGACCTCGAGGTGGACGATGTCGGCGTGGTGACCGACATCGACACGCCCGAGGCCCTGGCGCGGGCCGAGGCGCTCTGGCTGGCCCGGTCAGGCGGCGGCTGAGCGCGGCCCGGTGCCGTTCAGGCTCAGCGCGTGATCACCGCGCAGGCGATGCGCGGGCCCGAGTTGCCCGAGGGCTGGGTCGTGAAGTCGTCGCGGTCGCGGTGCACGATGAGCGCCCGGCCCACCACGTTGTTGGCGGCGCCGTCGGTCAGCGAGATCGAGTGGTCTTCCACGCTGAAGCGGGCCACGCCGCCGGCGTCGGCCACCAGGCTGGGCAGTTCGCCCGCATGGCTGCCCGCCGCGGCGAACTTGCCGTGCGTGCCGCCGGTCGGGTTGAAGTGGCCGCCCGAGGCATCGCCGTTGTTGCCGCAGTCGCCCTTTTCGTGGATGTGGAAGCCGTGCTCGCTGCCCGGCACGAGGCCGCGCACCTCGCCCGACACGCGCACGCCGTGCTCCAGGGCGGCGAAGGTCACGGTGCCGCGCGTCGGGTTGGGCGTGATCGCGCCGGTGGGCACCAGCTCGACGACGGTGCTGGGTTTGCCGCCCATGCTGCCGCAGGCGGCGAGGATGGCACTGGCGCTCAGCGCGGCGGCGATGGCACAGAGACGACGATGGTTCATTTGTTTTCCTTGGACGGTCCGGAAGGTTGGGTGGAATTGTTTGCCGACCCCGGAACATATACCGGAGCCTGTGACACATCGCAATCGGCGGCGGGCGGCTGTTGCACGGCGGCCAGCGCCACCAGCCGGGCCAGCGCCGCGTCGTGGATCGCGTGGCGCTGCAGCTCGGCCAGCGTCTGCTGCGCGTAGTCGAGCGAGCTGCCGTAGCGGCCCACGGCGTTGGCGAAGATGTGGCGGTAGCGCTCGTCGCTCAGCTCGCCCGTGAAGTTGGGGCTGCGCCGCGACAGCGTGAATGCCAGCGCGTTGACCGGGCCCTCGGCCGTGCCGCAGCGCAGCCACTTGGGGTCGTACACGCCGGTGGGCATTTCGCGCAGCCAGAGCCGGCGCAGCGTTTCCAGCCCGTCGGCCTTCGGCACGCGAAACACCATGCCCCGCACGCTGCCGCCCGAGAGCAGGCCGAACACCAGGCCCGGCACCTGCACGCTGCCGCGGTTGACCCGGCTCCACATCTTCAGTGCGCGGTGCCAGCCGTGGACCCAGGCCGGGCGGCGCTCGGTGAAGTGGAAGTCGGGCCGCCAGATCAGCGAGCCGTAGCCGAACAGCCAGAGATCCTCATGCCCGCCCCAGTCGGCGATGGCGCGTTCGAGCATCGGCTGCGGGTCGCGCAGCGGCCTGGGCATGGGGTCCAGTCCCGGCGGACCGGGATCCGGCGCGGGGTCCGACACGGGGGTGTGAGGGCCGGCGCCTACAATTTCGCGATCATGGTTCACCGCACCATTATTTACCGACCCCTTCCTTACGGAGCAAGACCCCCGATGAGCGACGACGACAGCCAGCAAAATTTCATCCTCGGCTTCCTCATGGCGCTGATCGCGCTCGTGATCTTCTTCGTGATCGGCATGGTGCTCTGGCACAAGGGGCACAACCCGGCGACCGCGAAGGCCGCCGCCAAGCCGGCCGCCGTGGTGATCTCGGCCCCGGCGCCCGGCGCCGAGCCCAAGGTGGCCGAAGTGACCGAGACGGTGACGGTCACCATCCCCGACGGCGCCAGCATCCGGGTGGTCGACGGCGTGGTGAGCTTCTATTTCGCGACCGGCAGCGCCGACCTGGCGCCGGGCGCCGCCGAGGCGCTGGCCGCCGTCATCAAGGGCGTGGAGAGCGGCCGCAAGGCGGTGATCTCGGGCTTCCACGACACCACGGGCGATGCCGCCATCAACGAGCAACTGGCCAAGAAGCGCGCCGAAATGGTGCGCGACGTGCTGGTGGGCCTGGGCGTGCCGGCCGCGAAGGTCGACCTGCAGAAGCCCGCCGTCACGGCCGGTTCGGGCAACAACGCCGAGGCGCGCCGCGTCGAGGTCAAGCTGGTCGACTGACCCGCCCGGTCCTCGGCCGAGGCGGTCCAGGGAGCCCGGTGACGCCGGGCTTTTTTGTGCGCGCCGTTTTCAGGGGGCCCGAATGCGCAATTCGTATCGCCCTGAGCCCTGATTTCATCAGGCTGCCGCGCCCGGCTTGGTACGATGGGCCTCCAGGCCCACAGTCGCGCTGGCGACACGCAGCAGCAAGAGCCACCATCCCCATGAGCAGCAGCACACACCCCACCGTCCGCGACGTCACCGATCGCATCCGAGAGCGCAGCCATGGGCTGCGCAGCGCCTACCTGGCCCAGGTGGCCGACATCCGCAACCGCGACCGCGGCTCCGACCGCATGGGCTGCGCCAACGTGGCGCACGCCGTGGCCGGCATCCCGGCCAACGACAAGTTCCGCGTGGTGGCCGAGCGGGCCCCCAACATCGGCGTCGTCACTGCCTACAACGACATGCTCTCGGCCCACGCGCCGTACCAGGGCTACCCCGACATCATCAAGCACGAGGCCCGCCGCCTCGGCGCCACCGCCCAGGTGGCCGGCGGCGTGCCCGCCATGTGCGACGGCGTGACGCAGGGCACGCCCGGCATGGAGCTGAGCCTCTTCAGCCGCGACGTCATCGCCATGAGCACCGCCGTCGCGCTCACGCACGACATGTTCGACGGCGCGCTGATGCTCGGCGTGTGCGACAAGATCGTGCCGGGCCTGCTGATCGGCGCGCTGCACTTCGGCCACCTGCCGACCGTGTTCGTGCCCGCCGGGCCCATGCCTTCGGGCCTGTCGAACGGCGCCAAGTCGAAGGTGCGCGAGCAGGCGGCGCAGGGGCTCGTCGGCCGCCAGGGGCTGCTCGACGCCGAAATGGCCGCCTACCACACGATCGGCACCTGCACCTTCTACGGCACCGCCAACAGCAACCAGATGCTGCTGGAGGCCATGGGCCTGCACGTGCCCGGCACGGCCTTCATCCAGCCCGGCGACGCCATGCGCGAAACGCTCACGCGCGAGGCCGTGCGCACGCTGCTGGGCAAGGCGAGCGACACCGCGTTCAACTGCCCGCCCATCGGCGAAATGGTCGACGAGCGCTGCATCGTCAACGCCATGGTCGCGCTGCTGGCCACGGGCGGCTCCACCAACCACCTGATCCACTGGGTGGCCGTGGCGCGCGCCGCCGGCATCGTGATCGACTGGGACGACTTCTCCAGGCTCTCGGACATCATTCCGCTGCTGACCCGCGTGTACCCCAATGGCAGCGCCGACGTGAACGAGTTCCAGGCCGCGGGCGGCCCGGGCTTCGTCATCGGCGAGCTGGTCGACGCCGGCCTGATGCACGGCGACGTGCTCACCGTGCGCGCCGGCGGCATCCGCGAATTCGGCGGCGTGCCCGAACTGGCGGGCGAGGGCCAACTGCAATGGCACTCGGCGCGCCCGTCGAAGAACGACGCCGTCGCGCGCCCGGTGGACGCGCCCTTCAGCGCCACCGGCGGCCTCAAGCTGCTGAGCGGCAACCTGGGCCGCAGCGTCATCAAGGTGTCGTCGGTGCCCGACGACCGCCATGTCATCGAAGCGCCCGCGCGCGTGTTCGACTCGCAGGCCGCGCTGCAAAAGGCCTTCACCGCCGGCGAGCTGGAGCGCGACGTGGTCTGCGTGGTGCGCTGGCAGGGCCCGCAGGCCAACGGCATGCCCGAGCTGCACAAGCTCACGCCGCCGCTGTCGGTGCTGCAGGGCAAGGGCTTCCGCGTGGCGCTGGTCACCGACGGGCGCATGAGCGGCGCCTCGGGCAAGATCCCCGCCGCCATCCACGTCTCGCCCGAAGCCGCTGCCGGCGGCCCGCTCGCCAAGGTGCGCGACGGCGACCTGATCCGCCTGGACGCCGTAGCGGGTACGCTCGCGGTGTTGCTGCCCGAAGACGAATGGGCCGCGCGCGAAACCGCGACGCTGCCCGAAGCACAACGCATCGCCGATGGACGTGGCCTGGGCCGCGAACTGTTCGCCGGCATGCGCCGCAATGCATTGACTGCTGAAGAAGGAGCCTGCTCATGGCTATGAACGAAAAACTCACCGCGCTCCAAGTGATGCGCGACGCCCCGGTCATTCCGGTCATCGTGCTGAACGACGTGAAAGACGCCATTCCGCTCGCGCGCGCCCTGGTGGCCGGCGGCATCCGCATGCTCGAAGTCACGCTGCGCACGCCGCAGGCGCTGCAGTGCATCGAGGCCATCGCCAAGGAAGTGCCCGATGCCGTGGCCGGCGCGGGCACCATCCGCAGCGCGGCCGACGCACAGGCCTCGGCACTGGCCGGCGCCAAGTTCGGCGTGAGCCCGGGCTACACGCGCGCGGTCGGCAAGGCCTGCCACGACCTCGGCCTGCCGCTGTTGCCCGGCGTGGCCACCGGCAGCGAAATCATGACGGCGCAGGAAGACGGCTACACCCAGCTCAAGTTCTTCCCCGCGCTGCAAGCAGGCGGCCTGCCGATGCTCAAGGCCTGGCAAGGCCCGTTCGGCGACGTCACCTTCTGCCCCACGGGCGGCATCCATGCGGGCAACGCGGCCGAGTTCCTCGCGCTGTCGAACGTGGCCTGCGTGGGCGGTTCGTGGATCGTGCCGACCGACGCCATCCGCGACGGCGACTGGGCCCGCATCGAGCAGCTGGCACGCGCCGCGAGCCAGCTGCCGCGCTGACCATGCGCACCGAGTTCGACGCGAGCGACCTGAAGGTCATCGCGTTCGACGTCTTCGGCACGGTGGTCGACTGGCACAGCGGCATTGCCGCCGAGGCCGAGAGCGCCTTGCCGGGTGTCGATGGCGCCACCTTCGCGCTGGCCTGGCGCGCCGGCTACCAGCCGGCCATGAAGGCCGTGATGGAGCGCATTGCGGCAGGCGAGGGCGGCTTCACGTTGCTCGACGAACTGCACCTGAGCATGCTCGAGCAGGTGCTGCGCGACTTCGGGCTGGACGACCGGCTCGACACCGCCGCCAAGCGCGAACTCAGCCGCGCCTGGCACCGGCTGCCGGCCTGGCCCGACTCGGTGGCTGGGCTCACGCGGCTCAAGAAGAAATTCACCATCTGCACGCTGTCGAACGGCAACATCGGCTTGCTCACCGAAATGGCCAAGCGCGCCGGGCTGCCCTGGGACTGCGTGCTGTCGGCCGAAGTGTTCAAGGCCTACAAGCCCGACCCGCGCACCTACCTCGGCGTGGCGGGCGTGTTCGACGCAACGCCGGGGCAGGTCATGCTGGCCGCCGCGCACCACGACGACCTGGCGGCGGCGCGCGTGTGCGGCCTGAAGACCGGCTACATCGAGCGGCCCCACGAGTTCGGCCGCGCGCAGCCGAAGGACGTGTCGCCGCAGCCCGAGAACAACCTGCACGCGCGCGACATCAACGAACTGGCCGACCTGCTCGGCTGTTGATCGTGCTGATCGCGGCGGTGCCTGCGGCTCAGTCGGTGACCAGCTTTTCCACCGTGCGCAGGTTGCGCGTGGTGGTGCTCGACTTGTAGCGCGTCTTTGCCAGCAGCTTGGACACGGGTGTATCGAGGCTTTCGCCGCGCGGGCATTGCCAGTACAGCACGCCTTTGCCGCGCTTCAACTGCTCGGCGTCGGCGTCCATCACGTCGCCGGCTTTCTCCATCACCTCGTCGAGCATCGCGGCGTCGGAGCCGAACACGATGTACGGATGGCGCTCGTCGTCGATGCGCTCGAAGGGGTAGCCCGCGGCCATGTCGGCCACGGCCTTTTGCGTGAGCAGCACGATCCACGCCTCGTAGCCGAAGCGCTTGCGCAGCGCCTGCTCGATGCGCGTGCGCAGCGCGGCGGCGTTGCGCTCGCTCGTGTCGAACAGCACATTGCCGCTGGCAAGCACGGTGCGCACCGCGCCAAAGCCGAGTTCGTCGGCGAACAGCGCCTTCAGCTCGGCGCTCTTGATCGTGATGCCGTTGACGTTCACGCCGCGCAGCAGCGCGACATGGCGGGTGGCCGTGTGTTTGCCGGTGCTTGCCATCGATGCTGCTCCCGCAGGTTCAGCGCAGCCCGCCGCCGGCGGCGCTTTCGTCGCGCTGGATGAGTTCGATCTTGTAGCCGTCGGGGTCGGTCACGAAGGCGATCACCGTGGTGCCGCCCTTGACCGGACCGGCCTCGCGCGTCACGTTGCCGCCGGCGGCCTTGATCTTGTCGCAGGCCGCGTAGGCGTCGGGCACGCCGAGCGCGATGTGGCCGTAGGCAGTGCCGAGCTCGTAGCTCTCGGTGCCCCAGTTGTAGGTCAGCTCGATCTCGGCCTGGTCGGGGTTGCCCTTGTCGTAGCCGAGAAACGCGAGGCTGTATTTGTACTCGGGGTTCTCCGATGTGCGCAGCAGGTTCATGCCGAGCACCTTCGTGTAGAAATCGATGGAGCGCTGGAGGTTGCCGACGCGCAGCATGGTGTGAAGGAATCGCATCTCGTGGTGCCGTGTAGTTATGAAAAGAGAAAGGGAAGGGGAGGCCGCTATTGTCGGCCTCCCGGCGCGGCAATCAAGCGGCCAGGCTCAGCAGGTGGGCCTGGTGGCGTTGCAGGAAGGCCATCAGGTGTTGCGGGTATTCGGGCACCACGGCGTCGCGCACGCTGGGGCGGGCCGCGAGTGCCTGCCGCCAGGCGTTGACCTTGGGCAGTGCGTCGAAGACGTGCGAATCGCTCAGCGTGTCGAACAGCTCGAAGTAGCGGAACACCGGCGCGAACACCGCGTCGACCAGGCTGAAGTCGCGGCCCGCGAAGTAGGGGCCCGCGCCGAGCGCCGCCTCGACGCGCTCGAACTTGGCGCGCAGCGCGAGCCGCTTCTGCGCGAACACGGCCACGTCCTGCGTGGTCTCGTAGCCCCAGAGATCGGCGAGCACGGCCGAGCCGTATTCCATCCATGCGCGGTGCTCGGCGCGCGTGAGCGGGTCTTGCGGGTGCAGGCGCGCGCCGGGCTGCGTCTCTTCGAGGTACTCGCAGATCACGTTGCTCTCGAACAGCACGGCCTCGGAGCCGTCGGCGCGTTGCACCTTCAGCAACGGCACCTTGCCCAGCGGCGAGATGTCGAGAAACCACTGGGGCTTGTTTGCGAGATCGATCACGACGCGCTCGAAGGGCACGCCTTTTTCATTCAGCGCGATCGCGGCGCGCTGCACGTAGGGGCACAGCAGGTGGCTGACGAGGGTGAGGGGTTGCTGCGACATGGGGCTTCCGTTCTCGGGGAATGTGGGTTGCTGGTCGCCGCGATTCTTGCGAGACCGAACAACCTTTTCCCGAAAAGCCCATTCGACAAACAGGCCCCTTGTGCTAGGCCGCCGCCGTGCCTTGCCAGTGCGTGATGCGCCCGCCGTGCATCACGCCGATGCGGTCGGCCATGGCGTGCGCCTCGGCCTCGTTGTGCGTGACCAGCACCGCGGTCTGGCCGGCCTGCTTGAGGATGCCGCGCACTTCTGTTGTCAGCCGTTCGCGCGTGCCGCCGTCGAGGTTGGAGAAGGGCTCGTCGAGCAGCAGCAGCGCGGGCGAGGGCGCGAGCGCGCGCGCCAGCGCAATGCGTTGCTGTTGACCGCCCGACAGCTCGTGCGGATAGCGCTCGCCGGCATCGGCCAGCCCGACCAGCGCGAGCATTTCGGCCACGCGGGCTTGTTGCGCCGCACGGCCCTGGCGGCGCAGCCCGAAGGCCACGTTCTTCGCGGCCGACAGGTGCGGGAACAGCGCGTACTCCTGGAACATCATGCCCACGCGCCGCTGCTCGGGCGGCAGGTGCACCTGGCCCCCCGACAGCAGCACGTCGCCCAGCCGGATCGATCCGCCGCGCACCGGCTCGAAGCCCGCGATGGCGCGCAGCACCGTGGTCTTGCCGCAGCCCGAGGGGCCGAACAGGCAGGCGATGTCGCCGGCGGCCAGCGCGAGCGAGAAGCCGTCGACGACGGTGTGCGGGCCGCGTGGCGTGTCGTAGGCGAGCTTTACCGATTCGAGGTGCAGCGCAGAACTCATGGCGTGTCCGGAGGGGAAGAGGTGGCGGCGGGCGTGCCCAGCTGGTTGCGCGCCAGCAGCACCACCGGCAGCAGGCCGGCCAGCACGATGGCGAGTGCGGCGATCGCGCCCTCTTCGTAGGTGCCGCGCGCGGCCTCGGCGTAGAGCCAGGTGGCGAGCGTGTCGAAATTGGCGGGCCGCAGCAGCAGCGTGGCTGGCAGCTCCTTCATGGCGTCGACGAACACCAGCAGCGCACCGGCGGCCAGTGCGGGGCGCAGCAGCGGCAGGTGCACGCGGCGCAAGGTGCCGCCGGTGGTTTCGCCGAGCAGGCGCGAGGCCTGCTCGATGGCCGGCGGAATGCGCGCAAGACCCGCCTCGATGCCGCCCACGGGCATCGCGAGGAAGCGGATCGCGCAGGCCACGACCAGCACCACGCCCGCGCCCATCAGCGGCAGGCCCTGCCAGCCGAAGGCGGTAGCCAATGCAGAGTCGAAGGCCAGTGCCGGCGTCAGTAGCCCGATGGCGAGCACCGTGCCCGGCACCGCATAACCCAGCGTGGCCGCGCGGGCCTGCCAGCGTGCGCGGTTGATGGCCGAGCCCTGCGCGCGCGAGGCCCATGCGACCACCAGGCCCGCCGCGACGGCGACCACGGTGACGCCAGCGGCCAACGCCAGCGTGTTGCCCAAGCTTGCGATCAATCCCTGCGAAATGCCCCCGCCCTGGCGCAGCCGCTTGGCGCTTTCCCAGACGAGGTACAGCGCCGGCGCCACGAAGCCGATCAGCACCGGCAGCGATGCGCAAACCGTCGCGGCCCATGCCGCGCCCCCGCGCAGCCGGCGCGGCTGCACCGCGCGCATGCGCTGCGCCGAGCCGAAGCGCTGGTGCTTGCGGCCGTTGCGTTCGAGCCAGACCAGCGCCACCACCATGAACAGCATGGCGCACGCGATCTGCGCCGCGCCCGCGAGGTCGGAGCGCGTGATCCACGTCGTGTAGACCGCTACCGTGAGCGTGTTGACGCCCAGGAATTCGGAGGCGCCGATGTCGTTGAGCGTCTCGAGCAGCGCCAGGCTCAGCCCCACCGCCAGCGCGGGTCGCGCGAGCGGCAGCGCCACGCGAAAGAACGCGCCGCGCCGGTTTTCGCCGAGCATGCGCGCCGCTTCCATCAGGTGCGCGGGCTGGGTCATGAACATCGCGCGCGCCGTCATGTAGACGTAGGGGTAGAGCACGAAGCCCAGCACGAAGATCGCCCCGGGCATCGAGCGCAAATCGGGCAGGCGGAACTGGCGGGGGCTGTCGAAGCCCAGCATCCAGCGGATCGCGCCCTGCACCGGGCCGATGGGGTGCAGCAGGTCGAGGTACGCGAAGGCGACGATGTAGGTCGGCATCGCCAGCGGCAGCAGCAGCGCCCAGTGCAGCACGCCGCGCCCCGGAAAGTCATGCGCCGTGACCAGCCACGCGCAGCCGGTGCCGATCAGCAGCACCAGCGTGCCCACGCCGGCCAGCAGCAGCGCCGTGTTGAGCGCCGCCTGCGGCAGCACATGCGCGAACAGCGGCCCCCAGTGCCCCACGCCCGAACCGAGCGCGAGCCAGACCAGCGTGAGCACCGGCGCGAGCACGCCGATGGCGATGAAAAACGACGCGCAGCGCCAGGCCGGGCCCGCTGCGCGCAGGCCCGGCGGCTGGCGCCGCGCGGTTGTGGTCATTCAGTTGCCGGCACGCTGTGCCCGGCGGTGCCCGTCACTGGTCGAAGCCGACCTTGTCGACGAGGGCGCTGGCCTGCTTGCGGTACTTGGCAATCTCGGTCAGCGGCAGCGGGTCGACCTTCAGCTCGCCGATGGTCTGGCCGATGATCGGGTCGAGGGCCACGCCCTTGCGCACCGGGTATTCGTAGTTGGCCTGCGCGTACAGCGACTGCGCCGGCTCCGACACCAGGAACTCGAGCAGCTTGACGGCGTTCGCGCGTTGCGGCGCGTTCTTGGCCACCGAGGCGCCGCTGATGTTCACGTGCGTGCCGCCGCTCTTCGAATTGGCGAAGGTCGGGCGAACCACCTTGATGCCGTCGCCCCACTTGCGCGCGTCGGTGCCTTCCTTGGCGCTCTTCATCTGGCCGACGTAGTACGAGTTGGCCAGTCCCACGTCGCAGATGCCGCCCAGGATGTCGCGCGCCACGTCGCGGTCGCCGCCGGTGGCCTTGCGCGCCAGGTTGGCCTTCACGCCGCGCAGCCACTGCTCGGCCTTGGCTTCGCCGTCGTGCGCGATGAGGGAGGCGACCAGCGCCGTGTTGTAAGGGTGCTGGCCGGCGCGGATGCAGACCTTGCCCTTGTATTTCGGGTTGGCCAGGTCTTCGTAGCGGAAGCTGGTGAGGGGCAGGCTCTTGTCGGCGTACAGCACGCGCGCGCGCATCGACAGGGAGAACCACTGGCCGTCGGCGCCGCGCAGGTTGGCCGGAATGGCCGACTCGAGCGCGGCCGACTTCACCGGCTGCGTCACGCCGCCGTCGACCAGGTCCATGAGGTTGCCGATGTCCACCGTCATCAGCACGTCGGCCGGCGAGCGCGCGCCTTCGGCCTTGACGCGCTCCAGCAGGCCGTCTTTCACGAACACCGTGTTGACCTTGATGTTGCTCTGCGCGCTGAAGGCCGAGATGAGCGGCTGGATCAGCGCCGGCTCGCGCGTCGTGTAGAGCGTGAGCTCGTCGGCGGCGGCCGCTTGCGCGGGCAGGGCGCTGATGGCCAGCCAGGTGGCGCTGACGCCGAGAAGTGCGCGCGCAGCGCGGCGGCCTTGGACGCGGGAGCGTTCGGTCATGAGGGATCCTCCGGGAGCAGTGACGTGTTCTGGAATGCATCGGCGGCAGGGCGAGCCTGCGGGCCGATGAGAATAATTATCACTGAGGGGAGGAAGCGCGCTGCCTTTGGACTTACAGGTCGAAGGCCTACTGCACTCAGCGTGCCGGCGGAATCTCGAACACCAGGCAGGTGGTCGTCGCGTGCGCGTACAGCGTGCCGTCGGGCCCATACAGCCGCGCCTCGGCCGTGGCCAGCTGCTTGCCGCAATGGATCACCTTGCCCTCGGCGCGCACGCGCTGGACCTTGGGCGTGAGGCCCTTGACGTAGTTCACGCTCAGCTCGGCGGTGGTGTAGGCGCGTCCGGGCGGCATCATGGTGTGCACCGAGCAGCCCAGGGCCGAGTCGAGCATGGTCGCGACCCAGCCGCCGTGGATGGTGCCCAGCGGGTTCAGGTGCTGCGGCAGCGGCGTGCCCTGGAAGATGGCAACGCCCGCGCGCACTTCGACGATCGTGAAGTCCAGCGTCTTGGCAATGGCCGCGAAGGGGATCTCGCCGGCCAGCATGGCCTGCATCACTTCGAGGCCGGTCTTGCCGGCGATCTGGTCGGGGCGGGCAAGGCCGGGGCCCGGGCCGCCTTCGAGGCGGTCGGTGATCTTTCGCTCGTCGGCGATCCATGCGTCCAGCTGGCTGGGGTTCTGCGTCATTCCGGTCCTACTCCTGTCAGGGTCTGTGGGTGGTTAAGTTGCATATGCAATAGTTGCAGCTACAATAATACCCCATGGACATCCAGACCAAGCCGCGCGGCTGCACCAGCTTCAAGGTGCGCCAGCTCATGCGCCGACTCTCCCAGCACTACGACGCCGAGGTGTCGCAGAGCGGCCTGAAGACCACGCAGTACTCGCTGCTGTCGCACCTGGCACGGCTCGGGCCGACGCGCCCGGTCGACTTCGCCGCCGAACTCAAGATGACGGCCTCCACGCTGAGCCGCAACCTGCAGCCGCTGATCGTTGCGGGCTGGGTCGCGCAAACGGCGGGCGCCGATGCGCGCAGCCGCCTGGTGCAGGTCACCGAAGAGGGCGAGGCCAAACGGCGCGAGGCGCTGGGCCACTGGAAGACCGCGCAGCAGAAGCTCAATGCGCTGCTGGGCGTGGAGCGCGTGCTGGCGCTGCACCAACTGATCGACGAGTCGATGGAGCTGCTGGGCGCGGACGAAGCGCCGCTCGGCGACGACTGACCCGCCCCCGCACAACCGTTTCTCGACGCATTCACATCACGCGCGCGGCCGCGCGTTGCCCCCGTTTTTTCTTCGTCCTCCCACACCGCACTCCAACACCCGAGGTCCCATGTTCGCAACCCAAGTATCCGCATGGCTGCAGCGCCGCGGCATCCACTACGGATGGATCGTCGCCGCCATCACCTTCCTGACCATGCTGACCATGTCGGCCGCGCTGGGCCTGCCGGGCGCCATGCTGCAGCCGCTGACCAAGGAGTTCGGCTGGAGCACCGAGCAGATCTCGTCGGCGCTCGCGCTGCGCTTCGCGCTGTTCGGCCTCATGGGCCCGTTCGCCGCCGTGCTGATGGAGCGCTACGGCCTGCGCGCCGTCATCTGCACCGGCTTGGCGCTGGTGGGCATGGGCATGGCGCTGGTCACCATGGCGTCGCAGCTGTGGCAACTGTTCGTGCTGTGGAGCCTGATGCTGGGCCTGGGCACCGGCATGACGGCGCTGGTGCTCGGCGCGGTGGTGGCCAACCGCTGGTTCGTGGCGCGGCGCGGCCTGGTCATCGGCATGCTCACGGCCAGCTCGGCCACGGGGCAACTGGCCTTCCTGCCGTTCGCGGCCTGGATGATCGAGCACTGGGGCTGGCGCTCGGCCATCGTGCCGATCGTGATCGGCAGCATCCTCATCGGCCTGCTCGCGCTGTGCCTGATGCGCAACCGTCCCTCGGACATCGGCCTGCTGCCCTACGGTGAAAAGCCCGGCACGCAGCCGGCCGCGCCCGCCGCCGCCGCGCCGCTGATGAACTTCGCCACGCCGTTTCGCGTGCTCAAGGAAGTGTCGACCAACCGCACCTTCTGGATCCTGGCCGGCACCTTCTTCATCTGCGGCCTGAGCACCAACGGCCTGGTGCAGACGCACTTCATCTCGCTGTGCGGCGACAACGGCATGGGCGCGGTGCCCGCCGCGTCGGTGCTCGCGATGATGGGCGCCTTCGACTTCGTCGGCACCATCCTCTCGGGCTGGCTGTCGGACCGCTATGACAACCGCAAGCTGCTCTTCTGGTACTACGGCCTGCGCGGGCTGTCGCTGTTCTGGCTGCCGCATTCGGAGTTCACCATCTATGGCCTGGGCATCTTCGCGATGTTCTACGGCCTGGACTGGATCGCCACGGTGCCGCCGACCGTCAAGCTCGCGGGCGCCGCCTTCGGGCCCGCCAAGGTGGGCCTGGTGTTCGGCTGGGTCTTTGCCGCGCACCAGCTGGGCGCCGCGACGGCCGCCTACGGCGCGGGCTTCGCGCGCACGCTGCTGCTGACCTACACCCCGGCGCTGTACGCGGCCGGCGCGGCCTGCCTGGTGGCGGCCGTGATCGTGATGATGATCCGCCGTCCGGCCGCCAAGGCCGGCGCACCGGTCACGCCCGGCGCCGCGGCCCGTGCCTGAACTGAATTGAACGCATCGAAGCCCCAGTCATGACCGTACCCGCCAACACCGCCGAGCTCGACCCGCGCACGCGCCGCCTGCTCGAGGCGCCCATCGTTCCCACGCTGCTGCGCCTGGCCGCGCCCAACGTGCTCGTGATGGTGGCGCAGGCCTCCGTCGGCCTCATCGAAACCTACTTCGTCGGCAAGCTCGGCACCGACGCGCTCGCCGGCATGGCGCTGGTGTTTCCCATCGTCATGCTGATGCAGATGACTTCCAGCGGCGCGATGGGCGGCGGCATTGCCTCGTCGATCGCCCGCGCGCTCGGCGCACGGCGCCGGGGCGATGCCGACGCGCTGGTGTGGCACGCCATCGTCATCGCGCTGGGCTTCGGCCTGTGCTTCACGCTGGCGCTGCTGCTGGGCGGGCGCTGGCTCTACGGGATCATGGGCGGCACCGGGCCCGCGCTGGAGGCGGCGCTGACGTACTCGCACTGGGTGTTTTCGGGCGCGGTGCTGGTGTGGCTCTTCAACTCGCTGTCGGCCATCATCCGCGGCACCGGCAACATGTCGGTGCCGGCCAACGTGACGGTGGTGGGCGTGGTGTTCCTGATTCCGGCGTCGCCGCTGCTGATCTTCGGCATCGGACCGTTGCCGGGCATGGGCATCGCGGGCGGCGCGATGGCGCTGCTGCTGTACTACCTCTTGGGCTCGATTGCGCTCATCGTCTACCTGCGCTCGCCGCGCAGCCTGCTGCGGCCCACGCTGGCCGCGCTCAAGCTGCGCTGGCCGCTGTTCCGCGACATCCTGCGCATCGGGCTGGTGGGCGCGGTGTCGACCGTGGCCACCAATCTGTCGATCGGCATCGCGACCGCGCTCACGGGGCATTTCGGCTCGGGCGCACTGGCGGGCTACGGCACGGCCTCGCGGCTCGAATACCTGCTGGTGCCGCTGGTTTTCGGCCTGGGCGCGCCGCTGGTCGCGATGGTCGGCACCTGCATGGGCGCGGGCCAGCGCGAGCGCGCGCTGCGTGCCACCTGGGCCGGCGCGGCGCTGGCCTTTGCGTTGACCGAGACCATCGGCCTGGCGGCGGCGCTGTTCCCGCGTCCGTGGCTGCTGCTATTCGGCAACGACCCGGCGATGCTCGAGACCGGCGCGCACTACCTGCGCGTGGTGGGGCCGCTGTACGGCTTCTTCGGTGTCGGGCTGGTGCTGTATTTCGCGTCGCAGGGCGCGGGCCGGCTGTTGTGGCCGGTGCTCGGCAACATCGCGCGGCTGGCCGTGGCCGGCACCGGCGGCTGGCTCGCGCTGCGCTGGGGCGGCGGGCTCACGGGCGTGTTCGCGGCGCAGGGCGTGGCGCTGGTGGTGTACGGCATCGTGATCGCATCGGCCATCGCCGGCGGCGCGTGGTTCGGCCGCGTGGGCTGGCCGCGCACGACCAACGGCTTGTTGCGCCGCGTGGCGCAGGCCTGACGCCAGCGTTTCAAGCGGTGTCGGCCGTGCGCGCCGGTACGCGGCGCATGCCGACGTCGCTCAATAGCGGTACGGGTTGTTCGGCCGGCGGTCGTAGCGATTGGGCACGCCGTCGCCGTCGTTGTCGCGGCGGCCATAGTGGCGGCGGTCGTCCCAGCGGCGGTCACGGTAGTAGCGGTCGCCCTGGTAGTGGCGCGGGCCGTGGTAGTAGCGCGGCGGGGGCGGCGGTGCGTAGTAGCGGCGCGGCGGCGGTGCCGGCACGACGTACACCTGTGCCTGAATGAAGCTGCCGCCGGACTGTGCCTGCGCCGGTGCCGTGAATGCGGCCAGCGACAACAAGGCCGCGGCGCCGAATGCCAAAGTAAGCTTTTTCATCTCTGATCCCCATTTATGTGTTCGAGCCCTCATCCTCGCGGCCTCTTGTGAAGTTCTTGTAAGGCTGGAGCGAAATCGGATGAAGAGCTGTAAGCCCATGCGCGTAGGACGCGGCACGGGCAAGACACAATTGTGAAGGGACTTTGCACCGCGGAGCGGGTCCGCGGGCAGGCCGTTGGTCGTATCGGCCGAACGCTCAGCCGCGCGGGGCGGGCAGCATGCGGCGCAGCGCTTCGAAGAACAGGTCCGACTGCTCGCGCTCGCCCTGGATCTGCGCCGCCACGTGCGCGGCCAGCTTGGCGTTGACCGGCACCAGCGGCCGGCCGGTCGACTGCGCGATCACCTGGTGCAGGCAGGCGCGCTCCAGGTAGTACAGGTCGTCGTAGGCGTGGGCGATGGTGCCGCCCGCCACGATCACGCCGTGGTTCGCGAGAAAGACGACGTCCTTGCCGGCCATGGCGCGCGCGATGCGTTCGCCCTCGGCGTCGTCGAGCGCCAGGCCGTTGTATTCGGCGTCGATGGCGATGCGGTTCATGTAGCGCATCGCGTTCTGGCTCGCGGTCGGGTCGAGCGCGCGGTCGACCGTGATCGTGAGCGCCGTGGCGTAGGGCATGTGGCAGTGCAGCACCACGGCATGGCCGGTGAGGCGGTGCACCGCGCCGTGGATGAACAGGGCCGTGGGCTCCACGCGGTGACGGCCCGCGAGCACCTCGCCGTGCACGTCGATCAGCACGATGTCGTCGGGGCCGATCTCGCTCCAGTGCAGCCCGCGCGGGTTGATGAGGTAGCGGTCTTGCGCGCCCGGCAGCACCACGCTGAAATGGTTGCAGACGCCTTCGGACAGCCCGTGGTGGGCGGCCGCGCGCAGGGCCAGGGCGAGGTCTTCGCGCAGCTTGCGCACGGCGGGGCTGGCGTAGTCGGAATCGGCGGACATCGTAGGGGTCTCCTTCTTTTTTCTTGGGGCGGCAGCGGCGCGGATCAGGCGAGCGTCGTGCCCGTCCAGGCCGAGATGAATTTCTTCGCGTCCTCGCGCACGGCCGCGGCCTGCTTGCCGGGCTTGTAGAGCGCGGAGCCGATGCCGAAGCCGGCGGCGCCGCCGGCGCGCCATTCGGCCATGTTCGCGGGCGTGATGCCGCCCACGGGCATCACCGGCGTGCCCGACGGCAGCACCGCCAGCAGCGCCTTCACCACGGCGGGCGAGGCCAGTTCGGCCGGGAACAGCTTGAGCCCGGTGGCGCCGGCCGCGAGCGCGGCAAAGGCCTCGGTCGGCGTCATGACGCCCGGCAGGCAGACCATGCCGAGCCGCGCGGCTTCGGCGATGACCTCGGGGTTGCAGTTGGGCGAGACGATCAGCTCGCCGCCGGCCGCCTGCACGTCGCGCACCTGCTGCGGCGCGAGCACCGTGCCGGCGCCGACCAGCGCCTGCGGAAAGCGCCGGCGCATCAGCGCGATGCTCTCCAGCGGTTGCGGCGAATTGAGCGGCACTTCGAGCAGCCGGAAGCCGGGCTCGACGATGGCGTCGCCCACATCGGCGGCTTCGGCGGGCGAGAGGCCGCGCAGGATCGCCACCAGGGGCAACTCGCGCATGGCGGCGCTGAACTTTTCGAGAGGAGTGGTCATGCGGGGTTTCTGTCGGTGTCCAGAAAGCCGGACAGCGCATGCAGTCCGGCCCAGGTGGCTTCGGCGCCCAGCGTGCGCGTGGCGACGCCGGTGGCGCGCAGCGCCAGCGAGTAGCGCTGGGTGAGGGCGGGCGAGCCGATCAGCACGACCTCGCCGACCGCCTGCAGCGACTGCGTGCGCAGTTCCTCGCCGATCAGCAGGCCCGAGAGGTAACTCGCCAGCTCCTGCTTCGGCATGCGCTCGAACAGCGCCAGCGTGCGCGTGCCGAAGGCGTTGTGCAGCAGGCCGTGGCCGTTTTCGGAGCGCGTCACGCCCTCGAGAAAAGAGGCTTCGTCAAGCGGCGCCGACGCGTCGAGCGTGCGCGCAAGAATCGAGTGCTGGCTCAGCAGCGCATAGAACTCGCCCGTCATGTAGGTGCGAAAGCCCGCGACGCGGCCCTTCTTGACGGTGGCCCATTTGTTGTGGGTGCCGGGCAGCACGAAGACGCCGTCGTCCAGCCCGGTGATCGACATGGCGCCGAAGATCTGCACCTCTTCGCCGCGCATCACGTCGGGCACGCCGGCGTGCTCGTCGCTCAGGCCCGGCACGATGGCGATGCGCGCACCGGGAATGGCATCGATGTCGATGATCTTGCGGCCCACTTCGACGCGGCCCGCGGGGCAGGCGCAGTACGGCGCCTCGACCCAGCCCTGCTTGCTGCCGGCCATGCCGGAGATCAGGCAGCGCGTGCCTTCGGGGCGCATCCAGTCGCCGAACAGCGTGTCGAAGACGGCGGGAAAACCGCCTTCGGGCACGGTGAGAATGCCGCGCGCGTCGCTGCGTTCTTCCAGCACGTGTCCGCGTGCATCGAGCAGTGCGCCGCGCAGCGAACTCGTGCCCCAGTCGATGGCTACCAGTCTTGTCATCTAGTGATTGTCGCGCGGCACGAAGGCGCCTCGGCGACCACGCAGGAAGGCCAGATCGGCGCCCTGGTCGGCCTGCAGCACCGTGTCGACATACAACTTCCAGTAACCGGAGTCGAGCGGCGCCTGGGGAGCGACCCACTTCTCGCGGCGCTTGGCCAGTTCTTCGTCGCTCACGTGCAGGTGCAGCTTGCGGTTGGGCACGTCGAGCTCGACGATGTCGCCGTCCTGCACCAGCGCCAGCGGGCCGCCGGCCGCGGCTTCGGGCGCCGTGTGCAGCACCACCGTGCCGTAGGCCGTGCCGCTCATGCGCGCGTCGCTGATGCGGACCATGTCGGTGATGCCCTTGCGCAGCACCTTCGGCGGCAGCGGCATGTTGCCGGCCTCGGCCATGCCCGGGTAGCCCTTGGGGCCGCAGTTCTTCAGCACCATGACGCAGTGCTCGTCGATGTCCAGGTTCTCGTCGTCGATGCGCTTGTGCAGGTCGTCGGCGCTTTCGAACACCACCGCGCGGCCCTTGTGCACCAGCAGCTCGGGCGTGGCCGCGCTGGGCTTGATGATGGCGCCGTTGGGCGCCAGGTTGCCGCGCAGCACGCAGATGCCGGCCTTGTCCTTGAAGGGCTCGGCCAGCGTGCGAATGACTTGCGGGCCGTAGTTCTCGGCGTCCTTCACGTTCTCCCAGAGGCTCTGGCCGGTGACGGTGAGGACGTCCTTGTGCAGGTGGTCGGCGATTTCCTTGATGACCACCGGCAGGCCGCCCGCATAGCAGAAGTCTTCCATCAGGTACTGGCCCGAGGGTTGCAGATTCACCAGGCAGGGCAGCTCGGCCGCCAGGCGGTCGAAGTCGTCGAGGGTGAGCTCGACGCCCATGCGGCCCGCGATGGCCAGCAGATGGATCACGAAGTTGGTCGAGCCGCCGATGGCCGCGTTGACCTTGATGGCGTTCTCGATGGCCTGGCGCGTGAGGATCTTCGACATGTTCATGTCTTCATGCACCATGCCGACGATGCGCCGGCCCGCCTCGCGCGCCAGCACGTTGCGGCGGCCGTCCACGGCGGGGAAGGCCGCGTTGCCCGGCAGGCCGATGCCCAGCGACTCGACCATGCTGGCCATGGTGCTGGCCGTGCCCATCGTCATGCAATGGCCGTGGCTGCGGTGCATGCAGCTCTCGGCCTCGAAGAAGTCCTGCAGCTTGAGCGTGCCGGCGCGCACCTGCTCGCTCATCTGCCACACGCCGGTGCCCGAGCCCAGCTCCTGCCCGCGCCACTTGCCCGACAGCATCGGGCCGCCCGACACGCCGATGGTCGGCAGGTCGACGCTGGCCGCGCCCATCATCAGCGCGGGGGTGGTCTTGTCGCAGCCCATGAGCAGCACCACGCCGTCGAGCGGGTTGCCGCGGATGCTTTCCTCGACGTCCATGCTCGCGAGGTTGCGATACAGCATGGCGGTGGGGCGCAGCAGCGTTTCGCCGAGCGACATCACCGGGAACTCGAGCGGGAAGCCGCCGGCCTCGTACACACCGATCTTCACCTGCTCGGCGAGCGTGCGGAAGTGCGAGTTGCAGGGCGTGAGTTCGCTGAAGGTGTTGCAGATGCCGATGACCGGGCGACCGTCGAACTGGTCGTGCGGCACGCCCTTGCCCTTCATCCAGCTGCGGTAGATGAAGCCGTCGCGGTCGTGGCGGCCAAACCATTGCTGGCTGCGAAGTTCACCGGCTTTTTTCTTGGGTGGAATGGTCATGGGTTGTGTCTCTTTGTCTTTGATTTGTAAGCCAAAAACCTCAGGGTTTGTCCTGCCGATCGGCCGTTTCAATCATCATATGATAAGCGCGAACGAGCTGCTGGAGCCTTAGTGTTTTCGAGCGGCGAGATAGCAAATTTCACATCACACATGATCAAGAACATCCACGGTCGAACGCTGGAGCTGCTCGGTGAAGCCGTGGTGGCGGGGCGTTATGCCATTGGTGCTTCGATCCCCGCCGAGCCCATCCTCGGCGAGGAACTGGGTGTGAGCCGTACCGTGGTGCGCGAGGCCATCAAGTCGCTGGCCGCCAAGGGCCTGATCGTCACGGGCCCGAAGGTCGGCACGCGCGTGCTGCCCAAGGACAAGTGGAACTGGTTCGACCCCGACGTCATCACTTGGCAGGCACGCGCCGGCCTCACGCCCGAGTTCCTGCGCGACCTGCAGGACCTGCGCCGCGTGGTCGAGCCCGCGGCGGTGCGCCTCGCGGCCGAACGCGCCGGCCCCAAGGACATCGAGGAAATCGAGGCCGCCTACGCGGGCATGAAGGATGCCGTCGAGAACGGCGGCGACTACGTCACCTTCGACCTGCGCTTTCACAACGGCCTGCTCACCGCGGCGGGCAACCGCATGATTTCGCAGATGAGCAAGGTGCTCAATGCGCTGCTGCGCACCAGTTTCGAGATATCGACCACCAAGACCGACGGCCCCACGCTGTCGCTGCCGCTGCACCGCGCGGTGCTCGACGCGGTGATCGCGCACGACCCGGTGAAGGCCGAGCTCGCGATCATTCGCCTCATCGACGGCGCGCGCCAAGACATCGAGGACGTGCTCGGTTCCCGGCGTCGATTGCCACGCCTGAGCAGGCCACCGCCAAGGCTCAAGGCCAGCTAGCCGCGCCGTCCACGTCTTTCACGTCGCCTAGGCGTTTGTCCGCAGTTCGCACCCGGTTCTTTCACCCTACGCTCGCGCCCCGAGCAAATTCCACCCAAGAAGAGAAGGAGACAAAACCATGAAACTCGTCAAATCGCTCATTGCGCCGACGCTGGTCGCGCTGGGCCTGATCGCGTCAGGCAACGCCTTCGCGCAGGAAAAACTCACCGTCTGGTGGGTCAAGGGCTTCTACAAGGCGGAGGACGACGCGCTGTACGCCGCCATCAAGAAGTTCGAGGAAAAGCACAAGGACGTGAAGGTCGAGCTGTCGCAGTACCCGGTGCAGGACATGATCCCCAAGACCGTGTCCGCGCTCGACTCGGGCAGCCCGCCCGACGTGGCCTACGCCGACGTGTACGACTTCCAGGTCACCGGCAAGTGGGCCTTCGACGGCAAGCTCGAGGACATCGGCAGCGTGCTCACGCCCATGAAGGACCGCTTCGCAACGAACACGATCGAGACCACCTTCCTCTACAACGACCAGACGAAGAAGAAGGCCTACTACGCCTTCCCGATCAAGCAGCAGACGATGCACATCGAGTACTGGATCGACATGCTGGCCGAGGCCGGCTTCAAGGAGTCGGACATCCCGACGACCTGGAAGGAATACTGGCCCTTCTGGTGCGAGAAGGTGCAACCGGCGAGCCGCCAGAAGACCGGCAAGCGTACCTTCGGCATCGGCATGCCCATGGGCGTGGACTCGAGCGACGCGTTCTATTCGTTCCTGACCTTCATGGACGCCTACAACGTCAAGCTGGTCGACGACAACGGCAAGCTGCTGGTCGACGACCCCAAGGTGCGCACCGGCCTCATCGCGGCCATGACCGACTACACCAAGCCCTACCTCACGGGCTGCACGCCGCCTTCGTCCACCAGCTGGAAGGACCCGGACAACAACGTCGCCTTCCACAACAAGACGACCGTGATGACGCACAACGCGACCATCTCGCTGCCGGCCAAGTGGCTCGATGACTCGAACAACGCCACGCTCACGGCCGAGCAGCGTGAAGAGGCGCGCAAGAACTACACCGAGCGCATCCGCACGGCCGGTTTCCCGACCAAGCCCGACGGCACCAAGATGGTCTACCGCACCGCGGTGAAGACCGGCGTGGTGTTCAAGGACGCCAAGAACAAGGCGCGCGCCAAGGAGTTCGTGTCGTTCCTGCTGCAGGAGGAAAACCTCACGCCGTACGTCGAGGGTTCGCTGGGCCGCTGGTTCCCCGTGACCAAGGCCGGGCAGGCCAGCCCGTTCTGGCAGGCCGACTCGCATCGCAAGTCGGTGTTCAACCAGTACGCCGCCGGCACCGTGACCTTCGAGTTCACCAAGAACTACCGCTTCACCGTGATCAACAACGAGAACGTCTGGGCCAAGGCCATGAGCCGCATCGTGACCGACAAGGTGCCGGTGGACAAGGCCGTGGACGAGATGATCGCCCGCATCAAGACGGTGGCGGCGCAGTAAGCGCGGCACGCTCGACGAACGCACCACAGCCGACGCCATGAGCTCGACCGTCACCGCTTCCGCTCCCGCCGCCGCGACCACCGCGGCATCCCTTGCCAACCTGGGCGCGCGCCACGCACGCTGGCAGTTCTGGGGCGCGGTGATGGTCGTGCCCTACCTGCTGGTTTTCCTGGTGTTCGTGCTCTATCCGGTGGGGTACGGGCTCTGGCTCGCGCGCCATCCGCAGAGTTACGTCAAGCTGGTCGAAGACCCGATCTTCTTCCGCTCCGTCATCAACACGGCCGTGTTCCTGATCGTGGCCATCAACGTCAAGATGCTGGTGGCGCTGGTGCTGTCGGGCTTCTTCGTCACCTCGCGCTGGTGGATCAAGATCGTCTCGGCGATCTTCATCCTGCCGTGGGCGATGCCGTCGATTCCCACCATCCTGTCGTTCCGCTTCATGCTCAACCCCGAGTGGGGCGTGATCAACACCACCATCTTCCGCCTCACGGGCGCCGACGGCCCCAACTGGCTCAACGACCCGACGCTGGCGCTGGGCTTCGCGATGCTGGTGCACGTGTGGAAGTCGCTGCCGTTCTGGACGCTGATCCTGGTGGCCGGGCGGCTGGCCATTCCCACGGAGCAGTACGAGGCCGCATCGGTCGACGGCGCCACCTCGTGGCAGAAGTTCCGCTTCGTGAGCTGGCCCGCGCTCAAGACGCTCTACATCACCTCGCTCATCCTCTCGATGATCTGGACGCTGGGCGACTTCAACAGCGTGTACCTGCTGACCGGCGGCGGCCCGGCCGACCTGACGCACGTGCTGGCCACCTTGGGCATCCGCTACCTGCGGCTGGACCAGGTCGACCTGTCGATGGCATCCATCGTGGTGGCCATGCCGCTCGTGCTCCCGCTCGTGTACTTCATGATGAAGAGGCTTTCGAAATGAAACGCTGGACCCCCAAGGCCATAGCGACCGAGGCCAAGCTGTTGCTCATCGGCATCCCGGTGCTGCTGTGGACGCTGATCCCGGTCTATCACATGGCGCTGTTCGCCTTCTCGACCAAGGACTCGGCCACTTCCGGGCACCTGTGGCCGACCACGCCCACGCTGGCGAACTTCAGCACGGTGTTTCACCAGAAGCACTTCTACCTGGACCACTTCTGGCAGCAGCTGTGGAACTCGCTGGTCATCGCGCTGTCGGTGGGGGCGCTCACGCTGTTCGTGGCCACCACCGCGGCCTTTGCCATCAGCCGGCTGCGCGTGCGCGGCGGGCGCACGGTGATGAACCTGGCGCTGTTCACGTACTTCATTCCGGCGGCCTTCCTGGCGGTGCCCATGTACAAGACCATGGGCAACTACGGGTTGCTCAACAGCCAGTGGGCGCTCATCCTGGCCATGGTGACCATCGCCTCGCCGTACTGCATCTGGGTGCTCAAGCAGGCGTCGGACAAGCTGCCCTACGAGCTGGACGAAGCCGCGCGCATGGACGGTGCGTCGCCGCTGCAGCTGTTCCGTCTCGTGTACCTGCCGCTGATGGTGCCGTCGCTCGTGGCGGTGGGCACCTATTCGCTGCTGCTGGCCTGGAACGAGTACCTCTATGCGTTCCTGCTGCTGTCCAACGACAAGAGCGTGACGCTTGCCGTTGCGCTCGGCAACTTCCTCTCGGCCGACGATTCGCCGTGGGAACTGCTCATGGCCACCGGCCTCATCTACGCGCTGCCGCCCGCGGCGATCTACTACACCTTCAAGCGCTACATGGTGGGCGGGCTGACCGCCGGCGCCGTCAAGAGCTGACCGAACGAACGCATCCAGGGACAACAAGATGGCATCCGTATCCTTTCGCAATATCCAGAAATCCTTCGGCAAGGTCCAGATCATCAAGGGCCTGGGCTTCGACATCACCGACGGCGAGTTCGTGGTACTGGTCGGGCCTTCGGGCTGCGGCAAGTCGACGCTGCTGCGCATGCTCGCGGGCCTGGAAGACATCAGCGGCGGCGAGATCATGATCGACGGCCGCGTGGTCAACGACCTCGAGTCGAAGGACCGCGACATCGCCATGGTGTTCCAGAGCTACGCGCTCTATCCGCACATGACGGTGGGCGAGAACATGGGCTTCAGCCTGCGCCTGCGCAGCGCCGAGAAGTCGGTGACCGACGAGCGCGTGTCGCGCGCCGCGAAGATCCTCAACCTCGACGCATTGCTGGGCCGCTACCCGCGCGAACTCTCGGGCGGCCAGCGCCAGCGCGTGGCCATGGGCCGCGCCATCGTGCGCGACCCGAAGGTGTTCCTGTTCGACGAGCCGCTGTCCAACCTCGACGCCAAGCTGCGCGTGGCCATGCGCGCCGAAATCAAGGCGCTGCACCAGCGCCTGAAGACCACCACCGTCTACGTGACGCACGACCAGATCGAAGCCATGACCATGGCCGACCGCATCGTGGTGATGCACGACGGCATCGTCGAGCAGATCGGCACGCCGCTCGACCTGTACGACCGCCCCGACAACCTGTTCGTGGCGCAGTTCATCGGCTCGCCGTCGATGAACGTGATCGAGGGCACGGTGCGCCGCGCGGGTGGCGAGTGCTGGGTCGAGGCGCAGGGCGCTCGCTGGCCGGTGCCGGCCCGCACCTCGGCGCCCGACGGCCAGTCGGTGCACTACGGCATCCGGCCCGGCGACATCACGCTGGGCGGCGGCTCGCAGGCCGTGGAGGCCAAGGTGATCGTGGTCGAGCCTACGGGCGCCGAGACCGAGCTGCTGGTGCAGGTCGGCGAAGCCAAGCTGGTGCTGGCCGTGCACGGCCGCGTCGACGCGCGGCCCGACGAGCTCGTGCGCCTGGCGATCGATGTCGACAGCGTGCACCTGTTCGACCGGCAGACCGGCCGGCGCATGGGCTGACAGGCCGACGCGCCCGGGCCCTCGGGCTCAGGCGGTGCGCAGTCGAAGCAGCGCGCGCACGAAGCCGTGGTCGGAGCGCGAGCGGTCACGCCCTTCGTGCAGGTGGTCGTTGAAGTAGTCGACCCGCCGCACGTCACCCAGGCTGTGGCGGCTGCTCGCCACGAACTCTTCGCTCACCAGGATCTGGTCGAGCACGTCCGGAAAGCCCTGGTGGATGTGCGAATAAGCCACGTCCTTCTTCAGCGCCGACTCGCCCTGCATCTCGTAGGCGTTGAACAGCGCCACGTCGCGCGCGGCCTTGTCGTAGGCCACTTCCGATGTGGCCGCCACCAGCTGCGTGGTGACGCTGTGCGGGTTGTCGTTGAAGTCGCCCATCACCACCAGCGGCGTGTTCGTGCCCTGCAGCAGGTCGATGACGATGCAGCGCAGGGCCGCGGCTTCCGCGCCGCGCATCAGCAGCGAGCGCAATGAAGCCATCACGCCGACCTTGCGGTCGTCGCGGTCCTCGAGGTGGTTGCCCTGCGCGTCCTGCAGGAACTTGGGGCGCTTGGACTTCAGGTGCACCGTGAGCACATGCACCTGCTGGCCGTGCTTCATGCGCACCGTGGCCAGCAGGGGAGGCCGCTCGAAGCGCGTGTGCGCGCCCAGGCCCGGCACCTCGACGCCGAAGCCCGGCGGGAAGTCGACAAACGAGTGGATGTCGTCCACCTTCAGCCGCGTGGCGATGCCCACGCGCGGCGTGCCCTGGGCGCCCGTGTGCGGCGGCGTGTTTTCCGCGCCGGGCACCGACACGAAGTCGTAGCGCAGGCCGCTGCGCGCGATGCAGGCCTTGAGCGCCGCTTCGTCCCACACTTCCTGCACGGCCAGCACGTCGGCGTTGAGCGCGTGAAAGCGCTCGCCGGTCCAGTCGATCTTTCGCTCGTACTCGTGCTCGGTGTAGGCGTCCTGGTTCTCGTAGTACACGCGGTTCGGGTTCGCGAGGTTCAGGAGGTTGCAGGTGGCTACGAAGAGGGTGGCGTAGTTGGGTGGGATGTATTGCATGGCGCAACGATTGTGGCCCGGGTATGGCACCGCCGCATCAGCACAGAAAAAGGGCAGCGAAGTGCCCTTGCTCAGGTTCCGGGCAGGCGTGCTGCCGTGGAGATCAACGATCGAGCGAGCGACTGCCGCTTGGACGGCGAAGCAACGGTCTCAGGGTTTCAGATTTGACGGGCCGGAGGGGGCGCGGAAGCTTCCTGGAGGCCGGGATCATTTGCAATCATCGCCAGACAAGTTCTTGCCCAATTCGCGCGGTTATTGTCCGACGTGCTTTCGGGGTCGAAGAACCATTCATAGAAGCCGGCGGCCGCTGCGGGGAATCGTTCGTAGTCCCAAGCTGAGTCATCGGAGTAGATGATGCCGTCCGTCAGTTCGGCAAGCGACGCTGCGATGATTCCATATGCGAAATTGATAATCGCGGGCTGCCCCGCGCTCCGCCGAAAAGTCCAGAAGTACCCGACGCCCAAGCAGGTCTCGATGCGAGATTTTTCAGCCTGCGCCAGTGCGTTCGATTCGAATATATTCCGCCAAATTTTTCTGTCGATCTCGCGAACGGGTTGATAGGTGACATCTGTCCCGCCCGGTATGCCGGAAACACAGAGCCATGCGTATTTGTCCTGCTCCCACGTCATCGGACCGTCGAGCGCAATAGCGACTTCCTCATTGCTGCTTGCTCGCAGAACGAGTGCCTGCAGCTTTGGTTCAGCATTGATACCGCGACGGCGAAGTTGCTCAGAGAGGCGAATGGTGGCAAGTTCAATCAACTCGTTGAAAGAAGGAACTCTGCGGGATTGGGGGTAAACCTCAAAGGTGGTCGACAAGTGGCTCTCCCTGGTTCTGTGCTGGTGGCTGTGGAGAAATTCTGGCGCATCCTGGGCAATGAGCGAACAAGGAGATGCCATTGCGTTGATGCACCAATAACAAAGGGCACCGAAGTGCCCTTGTTCAATCATCAGGTAGGTGTTCTACCTGCAGTGCTCAGCGGCCGAACGAACGACCACCACCGCCACCCGAGCGGCCACCGCCGCCGCCGTAGCCACCGCCACCACCCGAACGGCCACCGCCGCCCGAGCGGTTGCCGCCGTAGCCGCCACCACCGCCGCCGCCACCCGGGCGACCGCGGCCACGGCCGCCACCCATGTGGTCGACGCTGGTGCGCAACGGATCCGGCTGGCCCGCGCCGCCGCCGACCGCTTCAGCGCGCAGGTGCGCGACCTGGTTGGCTTGCGTCGGGCTGTGGCTGTTGCCGTGATGGCGCGGTTGGCGCTCGTCGTGCGGCTGATGGGCCTGCTGGTGCTGATGCGGTGCATGGTGCGGCGCGCGTGCCGGACCTTGCGGGCCGCGGCCTTGCGGTGCGCGAGCACCCGGGCCGCGCGGGCCTTGACCCTGGCCCTGGCCACCGCCATTGGCGCTGCGGCCTTGACCGCCACCCTGGCCGCCGCCACGGCGCTGGCCGCCGCCGTTGCCGCCACCGCCGTTGCCGCCACCCTGGCCGGCCTTGTTCTCGCGGATGCGCGACAGCATCTCGGTGCGGGCGGCCTTGGCGGCTGCCTGCATCACGTCGCGGCTCGGCGGACGGCCGGCGCCGCCCCAGATCGTCTGGCGACCCATGGCGATCGGCTCGGCGCGTTCGCCGTCTTCAGGGCCGAAGCCCTCGATCTTCTGCACGGGAATCGTCTGCTTGGTGAAGCGCTCGATTTCCTGCATGAAGCCTTCTTCGTCCAGGCACACAAAGCTCACGGCCTCGCCGCTCGAACCGGCGCGGCCGGTGCGGCCGATGCGGTGGACGTAGTCTTCGCTGACGTTCGGGATTTCGTAGTTCACGACGTGCGGCAGCTCGTCGATGTCGATGCCGCGGGCCGCGATGTCGGTGGCCACCAGCGCGCGGATCTCGCCGCTCTTGAAGCCGGCCAGCGCCTGCGTGCGGGCGCTCTGGCTCTTGTTGCCGTGCAGCGCCATGGCTTCGATGCCGTTCTTGGTCAGGAACTCGGCCACGCTGTTGGCGCCGAACTTGGTGCGCGTGAACACGAGCACCTGGCTCCACTTGTTCTCGTTGATGATGTGCGCGAGCAGCGCCTTCTTCTTGCCGCGGCCCACGGGGTGGATCACTTGCGTGATGCGCTGCACCGTGGTGTTGCGCGGCGTGACCTGGATGCTTTGCGGGTTCTTCAGCAGCGTGGCGGCCAGGTCGCGGATGTCGTCGCTGAAGGTGGCCGAGAACAGCAGGCTCTGCTTTTCCTTGGGCACCAGCGCCAGGATCTTCTTCACGTCGTGGATGAAGCCCATGTCCAGCATGCGGTCGGCTTCGTCCAGGATCAGCATCTGGACCTGGCTCAGGTCGAGCATGCCTTGCTGCTGCAGGTCGAGCAGGCGGCCGGGGGTGGCCACGAGGATGTCGACACCCTTCTTGAGCTTGCTGATCTGCGGGTTCATGCCGACGCCGCCGAAGATCACGGTCGAGTCGAGTTGCAGGTACTTGCCGTAGGTGCGGACCGACTCTTCGACCTGGGCCGCGAGTTCGCGCGTGGGGGTCAGCACGAGGGCGCGGATGCCGACGCCGCCGAACTTGTTGGTGGCGCTGCGGCTCATGGTGAGCTTGTGAAGCATCGGCAGCGTGAAGGCGGCCGTCTTGCCGGTGCCGGTCTGGGCGCCGCCGAGCAGGTCGTGGCCTTCGAGGACGGCGGGGATGGCTTGCGCCTGGATGGGGGTCGGGGTGTCGTAACCGTGCTCGTGCACAGCCTTCAAGATGGCGGGAGCCAGCTTCAGTTCATCAAAATTCATTGGAAACAATAAGCGCCATACACGGCGCAGTGGCATCGGCCCGCCAGGCGTCTTTGGCGACGCCAAGCCAGTCAAGGCAGATGAAGGTCAGGGGTGGGAGCCGGAAAACCCGTTGCGAAAAAGGGGCTTTCTTCGTCCCCGGCAGAGAGCCGGTGTTGCGGGCAACTGGACCCGGCAACGGTGCCTATTGTCGCATGAGTCGATAATCGGTGGTTGGCCGCGCCCGAATGCCTCGTTCTGGCGCCCGCGCATTTCGCCGCTTTTCCCGAATCTCCGCTACCCAAGGTAACTACCCACACATGGCTCAATACGTCTATTCGATGAACCGTGTCAGCAAGACCGTGCCGCCCAAACGGCAGCTCTTGAAAGACATTTCGCTTTCCTTCTTCCCCGGCGCCAAGATCGGCGTGCTCGGCCTGAACGGTTCGGGCAAGTCCACGCTGCTCAAGATCATGGCGGGCGTCGACAAGGAGTTCGAGGGCGAGGCGCTGCCCATGCCCGGCATGACGATCGGCTATCTGGAGCAGGAGCCCAAGCTCAATACCGAGCACACGGTGCGCGAATCGGTCGAAGAGTCCATGGGCGCGGTGTTTGCCGCCAAGGCACGCCTGGAAGAGGTCTACATCGCCTATGGCGCCGAAGACGCCGACTTCGACGCGCTGGCCGCCGAGCAGGCCCAGCTCGAAGCCATCATCGCCACCGCCGGCACCGACTCCGAGCACCAGCTCGAAATCGCCGCCGACGCGCTGCGCCTGCCGCCATGGGACGCGAAGATCGGCCTGCTGTCGGGCGGCGAAAAGCGCCGCGTGGCGTTGTGCCGCCTGCTGCTGTCCAAGCCCGACATGCTGCTGCTCGACGAACCGACCAACCACCTGGACGCCGAATCGGTCGAGTGGCTCGAAGTGTTCCTGCAGCGCTTCACGGGCACCGTGGTGGCCATCACCCACGATCGCTACTTCCTCGATAACGCCGCCGAGTGGATCCTGGAAATGGACCGCGGTCGCGGCATTCCATGGAAGGGCAACTACAGCACCTGGCTCGAGCAGAAGGGCGAACGCCTGGCGCAGGAGCAAAAGAGCGAAGAAGCCCATGCCAAGGCCCTGAAGAAGGAACTCGAATGGTCGCGCCAGAACCCGAAGGCGCGCCAGGCCAAGAGCAAGTCGCGCCTGGCCCGCTTCGAGGAGCTGAGCGACATGGAATACCAGAAGCGCAACGAAACGCAGGAAATCTTCATTCCCGTGGCCGAGCGTCTGGGCCAGCAGGTGTTCGAGTTCCACGGCGTGAGCAAGTCCTTCGGCGACCGCATGCTGATCGACAACCTGAGCTTCACCGTGCCGCCGGGCGCGATCGTCGGCATCATCGGCCCGAACGGCGCCGGCAAGTCGACGCTGTTCAAGCTGCTCGCGGGCAAGGAACAGCCGGATTCGGGCGAGGTCGTGATCGGCCAGACCGTGAAGATGGCCTTCGTCGACCAGCACCGCGACGAGCTGGCCAACCAGAAGACCGTGTGGGAAGACATCTCGAACGGCCTGGACATCATCAACGTGGGCAAGTTCCAGATGGCCAGCCGCGCGTACGCGGGCCGCTTCAACTTCAACGGTGCGGACCAGCAGAAGAAGGTCGGCACGCTGTCGGGCGGTGAACGCGGCCGCCTGCACCTGGCCAAGACGCTGATCGCCGGCGGCAACGTGCTGCTGCTGGACGAACCGTCGAACGACCTGGACGTGGAAACGCTGCGCGCGCTGGAAGACGCGCTGCTCGAGTTCGCCGGCACGGTCATGGTGATCAGCCACGACCGCTGGTTCCTCGACCGTATCGCCACCCACATCCTGGCCGCCGAAGGCGACAGCCAGTGGACCTTCTTCGACGGCAACTACCAGGAGTACGAAGCCGACAAGAAGAAGCGCCTGGGCGAAGAAGGCGCCAAGCCCAAGCGCATGCGCTACAAGGCTCTGAAATAAGGCTCGCCCCCAGGCTGCGCGCACTTCGTGTCGCTACGCCTACCCCCCTACCGGGGGCAACACCTGAGGCCCGGCAAAGCCGGTTCCTCGGTGTTCTGGAATGGGCTCAGGTCGCTTCAGCAAGAGCGCGTGGTTCCGCAAGGGGCCGCGCGCTTTTTTCATCCTCGGCCGCAAACACCTCGCGCGCAGCCGTGATGCCGTTCAGCGCCGCCGGAAAGCCCGCGTACACGGCCATCTGCATGATGATCTCGATCACCTCGGTGCGCGTCACGCCGACGTTCAGCGCGCCCTGGATATGCACCTTCAGCTGCGGCGCCGCGTTGCCCATGGCCGTGAGCGCGGCCACCACCGCGATCTCGCGCGCGCGCAGGTCGAGGCCGGGGCGCGAATAGATGTCGCCGAACGGAAACTCGATCAGCAAGCGCGCGAAGTCGGGCGCGATGTCGGCCAGGCTCCGGACCACCTTGACGCCGCCTTCACCGTCGATTTCCTGCAGCTTGGCCAGTCCGCGCGCGTAGCGCTGGTTGTCGTTGTCGTTGCCGCTGTTGCTTTGGCTGTTCGTGTTCGTCATCGCTCGTCTTTCCTTCCGGGACAGTGCCCGATAACGAGGGACGCGGGTTCGTCTTTTCGGCCTTCTTCTCGATCGCGCGGTAGTGCTCGATCTTGAGCGACAGCGCCTGCATCGATTGCTGCAGCGCCGCCACCCGGGCCTGGACTTCGGCGAGGTGCTGTTCGAGCATCTCGCGCCGTTCGCCGACGCTGGCGTCCCCCTGGCTTCGAAGCCCGGCGAAGGCCTGCATGCCCTGGATGGGCATGCCGGTCTCGCGCAGGCGCAACAGGAAAGCCAGCCAGTCCAGGTCGGCGCTCGCATAGCGGCGCTGACCGCCCGGTGCACGGGACACCGCGGCGATCAGCCCGATGCGCTCGTAGTAGCGCAGCGTGAAGGCCGTGAGGCCGGTGCGCTTGGCGACTTCCGCGATGGTCAGGCTGGTTTCCATGGCGTTGATTCTCGAAATTAGAGCGCGCTCTAAGTCAAGCGCTTTGTCGAACTATTTTTGCGCAACGTGCAGATCGGCCTCAAGCCAGCCCCGCAGGCTGTTCATGAAGGCCAGGGCCCGCACGCCAGGCAGATCGTCCACCCGGACGACCGCTTCGGCAAGCTGGCCGCTGTGCAGGCGACTGGCGCGGCCGATGCCGCCGAGCAGCCCGCAGCGCAGCGGCGGCGTGACCCAGCGGCCGTCGTCGAGCAACAGCGCGATGTTGCCGCGCGTGCATTCGGTGATCTCGCCGTCGCGGTTCCAGAGCAGGGTGTCGAACACGCCCGGGGCCGTGGGTGCGAAGGCCTCGTAGTGGGCGCGGTGCGTGGTCTTGAAGCGTGTGAAGTCGCTGCCCGATTCATCGAATGCGCGGTCCGCCAGTTGCAGTTGCACGCGCGCAGGCGCCGCTTCCATGGCAAAGGCTTCGGCGCGGGGCGTGCCGTGGGCATCGAGCAGCAGGCGCACGCGCCATGTGCCGCTCGGGTGTCGGGCTCGAAGGCGGTGCAGGCATGCGGCGACAGGCTCTTCGTTCCACGCACGGCCGAAGTGCTTCGCGGCACCGGCCATGCGCGCGAGGTGCGCCGGCGCATCGCGCAATTCGCCTTCCACCAGCGCCAGCGTCTCGAGCAAATCGAAAGACGGGTCCACGGGGCCTTGCGCGTGGGACAGGAAGGCGCGCTTGTGCCGCCATTCCTCCCACTCGGCATCGGCTCGCGCATCGGCCGTGATGCCGCTGCCGATGCCGCAGCGCGCCTCGGCGCCACGCAGCGTGACCGTGCGGATCGGCACGTTGAAGGTCGCATGCCCGCCGGGCCGCACGACGCCCACCGCGCCGCAATACACGCCGCGCGCCTCGGGCTCCAGCGCGCGAATCAGCCGCATCGCGCTGACCTTGGGCGCACCGGTGATCGAGCCGCAGGGGAACAGCGCCGCGAACACATCGGCCAGCGACGTGCCTTCGCGCACCCGCGCTTCGACGTCCGACGTCATCTGCCACACGGTGGGCAGCGCCTCGGTGTGAAAGAGCCGGGGCACGCGCACGGAGAAGGGCTGGGCCACGCGCGACAGGTCGTTGCGGATCAGGTCCACGATCATCACGTTCTCGGCCCGCTCCTTGGGCACGGTGCGCAGCCGCTGCGCCAGCGCCTCGTCTTCGGCCGGCGTGGCGCCGCGCGGCGCCGTGCCCTTCATGGGCCGAGAGAGGATGCGTTCGCCCTGCCAGTCGAAGAACAGCTCGGGCGACACCGACAGCACCTGCTCTTCGCCGCTGTCGATGAAGGCGGTGTAGCCGTCCGGCTGCGCCTGCCGCAACGCGAGGAACCAGTCGCACGCGTTGCCCTGGAAGGCGGCATGCAACGCGGCGGTGTAGTTGATCTGATAGAGCTCGCCGTCCGCGATCGCGCGATGAATGACCTGCATGCGCTGGTCGAAGGACTCGCGCGACAGGCTGCCTTGCCAGTCGATCGACGGTGCGGCGGGCAATGCTTCGGGCCAAGGCTGTGTTTCGTCGTGCACGCCGAACCATGCCAGCGGCCCGTCGGCTTCATGCACGGCGAACGCGGGGTCGAACGCCGAGGCCGCTTCGTAGCGCAGATAGCCCACGCACCAGCGCCCCTCGCGTGCCATCGCCTCGACCGCCTCCAGCACCGGCCGCACTTCGACCGGGGTGCGCGCCACCAGCACGCGAGAAGGCGCGCCGAAAGCCACGCGCAGCCGGCTCGCGCCGTCGCCGCGCGGCTGCGCGAAATCGATCAGCGTGCCCGGACGCGGCGGCGTCTTTCCCTCACCCGGCATTGTTCGCCGCAACCACCGGCTCGGCCTCGGGCGTCCCCCGGGCCAGCACCCGCTTGCGCACCGCGTAGATGTTGTTGCGCAGCGCATAGAGCTCGTCGGCATACGACAGCGGCACAGCCACCTTGTTGACGGTGCGGTCGAGCTGGTCGAGGTCGTCCAGCAGCGTCTTCTGCTCGCCTTGCCGCGAATCGACCCTGGCCTCGATGTCGCGCAGCCGCGCATACCAGCGGAACACGCGGCGGCGCACGCGGAACTGGTACAGCGGGGGCACCACGCGGCTCAGCGGCAGCATCAGCACCAGGAGACCGCCGAGCACCAGCCACATGCGCTCGACCAGGTTGCTGGCCCAGAAGGGCAGGTAGCGCTGCCAGACCGGCGGCGTGCCGTTGATGGCGCGGTCGCCCTCGGGGCTCACGGGCAGTTCGCTGGTGCGCGTGTTGGGGAAGTCGCGCGCCCGGTTGAACCAGCCCGCGCCGCTGTGCACCGTCTGCGCGGCCTGCGCGAACAGCTGGCGCAGGGCAGGGTGGGTCTGCTCGCGCGACAGCAGCGACGTGGTGGCCGCGAGCAGCGACACGTCGTGCGGCGGCAGGTCTTTGGCCAGGTCGACCACGCCGCGCGGCAGCGTCACGCTCGACAGGAACGGAAAGCGCCGCGAGTAGGCGTCGGCCTGCCCGAAGTCCATCAGCTTGATGTCGTCCGAGCGCAGCAGGTGCTGCACCTGCGGCGACTGCGGCGCCGAAGACAGCACGATCGCGTCGAGCAGCCCGGCCTCGAGCGCGGCGGCCGCGGCGCCCTGTTCGAGGTTCGACAGCAGCAGGTCGTCGGGCCCGAGCTTGTTGGCCTTGAGCAGGCGCTCCATGATGTCCGGCAGGCCGCTGCCCGGCAGGTCGACGTTCACGCGCAGGCCGCGCAGTTGCGCGAGCGAGGTCAGCGTGCTGGTCTTCTTGTCGATCTTCTGCGCCGTGTCGGTGCGGTAGAACAGCCAGATCGGCTCGAAGAACAGGCTGCCCAGCGAATTGAGCCCGGCCTCTTCGTCGGCCACCGGGTCGGCGCTGCCGCCGCGCACGAAGCCCACGTCGGCGCCGCCGGTGCGCAGCAGCTGCAGGTTCTCGGTCGAGCCCGAAGTCGGCTTGAGCTCGACCTCGATGCCCGTGTGCTTGAGCGCCTCGGCATAGCGCTTGCCGAATTGCGCGTAGGCGCTGCCCGTCGGGCCGGTGGCCAGCGTCACGTGCTTGGGCGGCTGCGGCTGCAGCCACCAGTAGGCCGCGACCAGCAGGCCGATGACCAGGAACACGATCGGCCCCGCCGAGGCGATCAGGTCGCGGATCGACAGCAAGATGAGCTTCAAGGTTCTGGGGAACGCCATGGGGGTCTCTTCCGTGTTCGTTCAGCCGCGCGGCGCGCCGAGGTCGGCCACGCAGGGAATGTAGAGGTCGCCCACCGCCACGGTGCGCGCCGCGTGCACCGCGCGCAGCGTGGCGATGGCCACCGCCTCGGCCGCCATGGTGCTCAGCACGGTCATGCCGGGGGCGTCGCCGTCCAGCGGCACGCGGCCTGTGGCCAGCGCGAACAGCGTGTCGCCGTCGCTCATGGTGTGGACCGGGTTGATGGCGCGGGCCAGGCCGTCGTGCGCCACGTTGGCCAGGCGGTTGGCCTGCACCTTGGTCAGCACGGCGTCGGTCGCGATCACGCCGATGGTGGTGTTGGTGCCCGCGAGCAGCGGCTTGGGCCGCTCGCCGCGCAGCAGGGCGCGGCGCGTGTCGAACAGGGCGTTGCCGTCTTCGGTGCGCGCGCCGGCCACGGGCTGGCCGGTGTTGTGGTCGATCACGTCGCCCAGCGAGTTCACGGCAATGAGTGCGCCCACCGTGACGCCGCCGACCTTGACCGACGCGGTGCCGACGCCGCCCTTCATGGCGCGGTGCGCGCCGAAGAGCTTGCCCACCAGCGCGCCGGTGCCCGCGCCGACATTGCCTTCGGCCGGCGCGGCGGTGCTCGCGGCTTCGCAGGCGGCATAGCCGGCGGCGGCATCGGGGCGGATGCGCGCGTCGCCCATCGGCAGGTCGAACAGCACGGCGGCCGGCACGATGGGCAGCGTGCCGAAGCGCACGTCCATGCCGATGCCGTGCTCTTCCATCCAGCGCATCGCGCCGTCGGCGGCCGCCAGGCCCCAGGCGCTGCCGCCCGCGAGCATCACGGCATGCACCTGCTGCACGAAGTTGCCGGGCGCGAGCAGGTCGGTCTCGCGCGTGCCGGGCGCGGCGCCGCGCACGTCCACGCCGGCCACGGCGCCTTCGCGCGCCATGATCACGGTGCAGCCGGTGGGACGGCGGGTGTCGGAGAAATGGCCGACTTCGATGCCGGCGACGTCGGTGATGGAACCGGCGGAAGGGGTGTGTGCGGAAGAGGGGGCGGACATGGCGGCCGATTATGAGACCGCGCCTTCGTGACAGTCGCCCCGACAGTTGCAAGAAGTAGTTTCTTGTGTCGTCAGCGTCCGCCCGCGCTGGCCTTGATGTCCACGAAGCGCCCGTAGCTCTGCAGCTTCTCGTAGCGCTGGTCGACCAGCGCCCCGGGCTTCAGGTCGGACAGCTGCCGCAGCGCGTCGCCCAGGGCGCGCTTGAGCGAGGCCGCCGCCTGCTTCGGATCGCGGTGGGCGCCGCCCACCGGCTCGTTCACGATCTTGTCGATCAGGCCCAGGGCCTTCAGGCGCGGGGCGGTGATGCCCAGTGCCTCGGCCGCGTCCTGAGCCCGCTCGCTGGTCTTCCAGAGAATCGAGGCGCAGCCTTCGGGGCTGATCACCGAATACACCGCGTACTGCAGCATCAGCATCTGGTCGGCCACGGCAATGCCGAGCGCACCGCCGGAGCCGCCTTCGCCGATCACGGTGGTGATGATCGGCACTTCGAGCTGCGCCATTTCCAGGATGTTGCGGCCGATGGCCTCGGACTGCCCGCGCTCCTCGGCGTCGATGCCGGGGTAGGCGCCCATGGTGTCGACGAAAGTGAACACCGGCAGGCCGAATTTCTCGGCTGTCTTCATCAGGCGCAGCGCCTTGCGATAGCCCTCGGGCTTGCACATGCCGTAGTTGCGCAGCACCCGCTCGCGGGTGTCGGCGCCGCGCTGGTGGCCCAGCACCATGCAGGGCGTGCCGTTGAAGCGGGCCAGACCGCCCACCAGCGCCATGTCGTCGGCGTAGTGCCGGTCGCCATGCAGCTCGACGAAGTCGGTAAAGATGGCCTGGATGTAGTCGAGCGTGAGCGGCCGTTCGGGGTGCCGCGCGATCTTGAAGACCTGCCAGGGCGTGAGCTCCCCGTAGATGTCCTTGGTGAGCTGCTGGCCCTTCTTGTCGAGCTGGTCGATTTCCTGCGAGATGTCGACCGCGGAGCCTTCCTGCATCGATCGCAGGGCCTCGATCCGGGATTCGAGTTCGGCAATGGGCTGTTCGAAGTCGAGATAGCTTCGTTTGGGCAAGTTCTGTTCCTGTGTCCGGCGTGTTCGTCGCCGCATTCTAGGGAAGCGGCGACGGGCCCCCGGCCGGACTCAGTTCGCCGGGACGATCGACAGCACGGTCAGCGCGCCATCGACCTTGTCGGCCGTGAACTGCACCTTGTCACCCGGCTTCACCTTGCCGAGCAGCGCGGGGTCGCTCACGCGGAAGACCATCGTCATGCCGGTCATGTCGAGGTTGGGAATGTCGCCGTGCTTCAGCGTGATCTTCTTGGCGTCGGTGTCGACCTTGCGCACTTCGCCTTCGACGGAGGGCAGCGCGGCCTGGGCGAAGGCGGCCGTGGCGAGCAGGGCGGCGCACAGTGCGGTGAACAGTTTTTTCATGATGTCTTTCGTTGGTTGGGTTGGTGGTGGTTCAGCGATAGCTCTGGAAGACGCGCGTGCTGCCGTCGGCCAGCACCAGCAGCACGTCGTAGGGGTCGCGCTGGTCGCCGTAGGCCGGGCCGTCCATGCCCGGCGAGCCGACCGGCATGCCGGGCACCGCGAGGCCGACGGCCTTGGGCTTTTCCTTCAGCAGGCGCTGCACGTCGCGCGCGGGCACGTGGCCCTCGATGGCGTAGCCGCCGACCCGCCCGGTGTGGCAGGAGCCCAGCTTGACGGGGATGCCCAGCCGCTCGCGCGCGGCGCCGTTGCCCTCGTCGTGCACGCGGGTCGCGAAGCCGTTCTTGTTGAGGTGCTTGACCCAGTCCTGGCAGCAGCCGCAGTTCGGGTCTTTCCAGATCTCGACCATGGGCGCGGCGGCCAGGGCCGGCAGCGGCAGGGCCGCCGCCAGCGCCAGCAGCGGGGCGGCGCGCTTGAGCAGGGTTCGTCGTTGCATGGGGTGCTTTTCCTTTCGTCTTCAGGGCTTGGCGGCGGCGGCCAGCACGCGCACGCGGCCGGCCATGCCGAGTTCGTAGTGGTCCTTCACCAGGCAAGCAAAGTCGAAGTCGCCCGCGCGGTTGAAGGTCCAGACCATGTCGCCGGTCTTGCCGGCGGGCACGTGCACCATCCACGGGTCGTCGTGTTCCATGTCCGGGAATTTCTTCATCATGGCGGCGTGCGCCTCGATCTCGGCCGTGGTGCCGAGCACCAGTTCGTGCAGCTCCTTGCCGCGGTTCTTCAGGCGCAGGCGCACGGTGTCGCCCTCGCGCACCTCGATGACCGACGGCGTGAACGTCATGTCGTCGGCCATCGCGATGTCGATGGTGCGTTTCACCGCGCCGGGCTTGCCCGCGATGCCCCAGGGCTTTTGCTCCGGCGCGAGCGCGGCGGCGCCGGGCGGCTTGGGGGCGTGGCCCTCGTGCGCCATCGACGTGGTGGCAACGGCCGCGAGCGCCAGGCACGCGGCGACGGATTGGAGTGTCTTGTTCATGGTGTGGGTTCTGGATGAAAAGGTGTGCTGAGTCAGTGGTCGTGGCCGCCGCCGCCCGAAGGCTTGCGCACGGTCGCGTCGGCGTCGCCGCCCTTGGTGGCCGCGGGCGCGTTGCGCGTGGCCGGCGGCACGTTGCCCCCCGGCACCTCGCGCGCCACCGTGCCCGCCGGGTGCTTGAACCAGCCGGGGTCGCTGTAGTCGCCGGGCTTCTGGTCGCGCCGCACCTTCAGCAGCGTGAACATGCCGCCCATCTCGGCCGAGCCGAAGGGGCCGGTGCCGGTCATCATGGGCACGGTGTTGTCGGGAATGGGCATTTCCATCTCGCCCATGTCGGCCATGCCCTTGTCGCCCATCACCATGTAGTCGGGCACGAGCTTGCGGATCTTCTCGGCCACGCCCTTGTGGTCGACGCCGATCATGGTCGGCACCTCGTGGCCCATCGGCCCCATCGTGTGGTGTGCCTTGTGGCAGTGCAGCGACCAGTCGCCTTCCTCGTCGGCGATGAATTCCATCTGCCGCATCTGGCCCACCGCCACGTCGACCGACACCTCGGGCCAGCGCGCGGTGCGCGGCACGGGGCCGCCGTCGGTGCCCGTCACCTCGAACTCGTGGCCGTGGATGTGGATGGGGTGGTTGGTCATCGTGAGGTTGCCCGCGCGAATGCGCACGCGGTCGCCCTTGCGCACGTTGAGCGTGTCGATGGCCGGGAACACGCGGCTGTTGAAGCTCCAGATGTTGAAGTCGGTCATGGTGTTGACCTTGGGCGTGGCGCTGCCGGGCTCCACGTCGAAGCTGCCGAGCAGAAAACAGAAGTCGCGCTGCACCGGCTCGATCAGCGGATGGCTGCGCGCCTCGCGCGGATGCGTGACCCAGAAGCCCATCATCCCCATGGCCATCTGCACCATCTCGTCGGCGTGCGGGTGGTACATGAAGGTGCCGGGGCGGCGCGCGGTGAACTCGTAGACGAAGGTCTTGCCCGGCGGAATGTGCGGCTGCGTGATGCCGCCCACGCCGTCCATGCCGTTGGGCAGGCGCTGGCCGTGCCAGTGCACGGTCGTGTGCTCGGGCAGCCGGTTGGTGACGTAGATGCGCACGCGGTCGCCCTCGACCACCTCGATGGTCGGGCCCGGCGACTGGCCGTTGTAGCCCCACATGTTGACCTTGAAGCCAGGCGTCATTTCGCGCACCACGGGTTCGGCGACGAGGTGGAATTCCTTGACGCCGGCGTTCATGCGCCAGGGCAGCGTCCAGCCGTTGAGGGTGACGACGGGGTTGTAGGGACGGCCGTTGGGCGGGTTGAGCGGTGGTGCGGTGGCGGTGGAGCCTTGCGAGACGGGCTCCGGCAAGGCGGCCATGGCCACGCGGCTCACGGTGGTGGCGGCAACGGCCGTGGCCGCGCCCGCGAAGAAGTTGCGACGGTTCATGTCAGTGGCCTCCCGCCGCGGGTGTTTCGTTGGCGGCCGCGGTCTGCAGCGCCGTCATGCCGCCGGGCGAACTGCCCGTGAGCACCAGTTGCAGGTCGGTGTCCGCCAGCCAGAAGTCGCGCTGCGCCTCGATGCCCGAATTCACCGCGAGCATGCTGGCGCGCGTTTCGCCGAGCAGCTCCCACACGCTGGCGAGCATGCCGTTGTAGCGCAGCACCATCTCTTCGTTGACCTTCTTGCGCAGCGGCAGTACCTCGTCGCGGTAGCGGCGGGCGACGGCGTAGGCCGTGTTCCAGCCCTGCCACGCTTCGCGCGCCTCGCTCGCGGCCAGCACGCCCACGTCGCGCACGCGCGCGGCCGACTGCAGGTACAGCGCCTCGGCGCGGCCGTTGCGGGCCTGGCCCCAGTCAAAGATCGGAATCGGCAGGTCCAGCTCGAAACCGCGCTGCGTGCTGCGCGAGCGGTCGGCGCCGTTGTCGAACTTGCTGTTGCGCGCGATGCCGATGTCCATCGCGTTGATCACGCTGGTGGCGTGCGTGAGGCCGAGCGAGCCGGCCACCGCCGTGTTCTGCGCCTGCGCCGAGCGCACGTCGAGCCGGTCGCGCAGCGCCAGCGCCTGCACGTCGCCGAGCTCGGGCGCGGCCTTGGGCAGGGCCGGCAGGCGGTCGGGCAGGGTGTAGGCGGTGCGCTCGCCGCTCAGGCCGAGCAGCCGCGTGAGCTGCTCGCGCGAGGCGACGGCCGCCTGCTCGGCGCGGGCCAGTTGCGCGCCCGCGTCGGCCAGCAGCAGCTGCTCGCGCGTGCGTTGCAGCGCGCTCCAGTTGCCGACCTGGGCCATGCGGTGCGCGAGTTCGGCGCCGGCTTCGGCGGCGTCTTTGGCGTCGCGCAGGTACACCACGCTCTGCTGCGCGGCCACCGCGCGGACCCAGGCGCGGCGCGTGTCGGCAGCCAGCACCAGCACGCTCTGCGCGGCCTGCAGCTTGGCCGACTCGTGCCGCTGGCCGGCCCAGCGCGCCTGCCACGGCAGCGTGATGAGGCCCACCACGTTGAAGCTCAGCAGGCGGTCGATCTCGCGCTCGCTGCCCTGGGTCAGGCGGCTGAAGGCGAACACCGGGTTCGGCAGGCTCGCGGCCTGCACGCGGTCGGCATCGCTCAGCTGCAGCGTGGCGAAGGCGTCCTGCACGCGCGGGCTGTTGAGCAGCGCGATGCGCACGGCAGCCTCGGCATCGAGCGGCTGTGCGAGCAGTTCGCCGACGCGCTGCCGAGACGCCTCGTCGGGGGCGCGCTGGGCAGCGGCGCCCGCCATGAGCGGGTTGCCCGCGACCAGCGCCTGCACGTCGGCGGTGCCGCCGTCGGACGAGAGGCTGGCGCAGCCGGCGAGCACCAGCGCGGCGGCCAGCACGGCCGTGGTACGGATGAATGAAACGGAAGGTGCGCGGCCGCCGGGCGGACGCGGGTGGCTACACGCTCGGTAGCGATGGGTGCCGGCAGGCTGCCGGCCAAGGATGGGGTTCACGCTTGATCTCCATGAGCAATACGACGGACGCCGCGAGCCGCAAAGGGCTCACCGCGGACGGACTACGGGCAGGGAGATCAGGAAATGGGCGGCTTCAGGCCCTGGGCGGGCTCCGCGCTGGCGAAGCGGCTCGCGTGTGCCGCGGGCGGCGCCTGGGGCGCGCTGTGCACGATGTCGATGAGGGGCATGCCGCCGAGCGCCACGGTGTGGCAGACCTGGCAGGCGGTGCAGGTGCCGCAGCCCTGGTGGTCGGTGCCGCTGTGGCTGCTGCTGCTGGTGTCGTCGTGCGAGCCGGCGTGGTCGGCCATCATCGACATGGCCATGTCCATGCCGCCGCCGGCTTCCATCGCCTCGTGGCAATGGGCCTCGGTGGCCGCCGCCGTCGCCATGGAAACGGACGAGGTCGCGGGCATCGAGTGCCGCACCATCTCGACCGCCATGGCATCGCCGAGCCAGCCGCGAATGGGCAGCAGGGCGATCATGAGGGCGAGCAGCAGGGTGCGCATGGCGCGGATGATAAACCGGGGCCCTAAGCCACCAGTTGGCCGCGAGCCTTGTCGGCCCACACCTGCAGGTTGTCGAGCAGGTCTTTCTGGCTGAACGAGCAGCTTTCTTCGCTGAAGAGCGCGCTCGACTCGAGCCGGTCGAGCAGGTTCAGCAGCACCTCGCCGTAACGCGGCGGCAGGGCGGCGAGCAGTTCGGTGCTGGCGCGCGCATCGTTGGACAGCGTGGTGACGGAGCCGCCGCCATTGCTGCGCAGCGTAGCGATGAGCGCGGCAATGGCGTCGAGCTGCGCCGTGGCGGCCTGGTTGCTCATGGCGTGGTCTTTCCGGGTGGCGGCAGCGACAGCCCGCGCTCGCGCATCAGGTCGCGCAGGATGTCGGGGTAGTCGGTGATGAGGCCGTCGGCGCCCCAGTCCATCAGCCGCTGCATGTCGGCGCGCTGGTTCACGGTCCAGGGCAACACCTTGAGGCCGAGCTTCTGTGCTTCCTTGATGACGGCAGGAGACAGGTCGGCATAGGCCGGCGACCAGATCACCGGGCCGGGCCCGTTGGCCGACGCGGCCCTGACCATCTGCGGCACCGAGGCAAAGCTCGCCAGTTCCAGGCCGGCCGTCCAGCGGCTGTCCTTCAGCGTGCGGGGCGTGGTGAGGTAGGCGCGCGGCAGTTGCGGCGCGAGCCGGCCGACCAGCGCCAGCGTGCGCCAGTCGAAGCTCTGGATGGTCACGCGGTCGGCCATCTTCGCCTTGTCGATTTCGGCCAGCAGCGCGCGCACCATCGGTTCGGGCGCGGCGGTTTCGTCGGGCTTGCCGGGGTCGACCTTGGTCTCGATGTTGAAGCGCACCGTGGCCGCGTTGGCGCCGCGCGCCTGCACCTGGGCGAACAGCGCGGCCAACGCCGGAATGCGCTCGCCGTCGCGCGGCTGCTGCAGCGCGAACTGCTTGCCGTAGTTGCTCGACGGGTTCAGGCGGCCCACGTCGTAGGTCTGCAACTGCGCCAGCGTGAGCGAGCGGATCGCGGCGCCGCTCCTGGGCGCGAGCCACGCGCCGCCGGCGTCGCGCGTGTGGTCGGGGTTGAGCGAGGTGTCGTGCGAGATCACGACCACGCCATCGGCCGTGAGCCCGATGTCGAGCTCCAGCGTGGTCACGCCCAGGTCGATGGCGTTGTTGAACGCCGCCAGCGTGTTCTCGGGCGCCAGCCCGCGTCCGCCCCGGTGGGCCTCGAGGTCGAAGTGCTGCTTGGCCGTGGGCGTGATGGCCGCGCAGCCGGCGGCGAGCAGGGCAGTGGCGAGTAACGCGTATTTCATTTGAGTTGTACCTTGATGCCGGTGTCCAGCACCGTGATGTCGCCGACCTCGTAGGTCTTGCGGCCGACCGTCAGTTCGTCGGCGGTGAAGCTGCGCAGTATCTGGCCTTGCAGCAGCTCCTGCGCCACCACCGCGCCCACTTTCTGCAGCCGCTCGGCATCGCGCCCTTCCACGCCCTGCAGCTCGAGCTTCTCGGCCTTGGGCTGGTCCAGGCGCAGTGCGCGCGTGGCGGCGTCGTATTTCAGCGCGCTGCTGACCGAAACCACGCCCTGCACCGGCGACGCCGCGAGCAGGGGGCTCGCGATGGTCAGCGTGGCCGTGATGGCCGCGCGATTGGTTTGCCCATCGAGGCCCAGCTGCGGGTCGCGCAGGCCGACCATGAAGATCTCCGCATAGCGCTCGGCCACCGGAAAGCGCTTGGCGATCTGCGCCTGCAGCTCGTCGCGCGTGGCGGTGTATTCGCTGGTGAAGAAGTTGAAGCCAGCCAGCGCCGCGAACGGCGCCTGCAGGGCCGCGGCGCCCAGCAGCGCGCGCAGCATCCGACGGCGATAGGGAAGAGGAGCAAAAGAACGGATGTGCATACCTTGCCGAGCTTGCCACAGGCGCAAACGTTCCCCGGGGCCGGGTGTTGTTGGCATGCGCATTTGTCTGGCGGGGTTAAATTTTGTAATAAAAATGATTGACGCGCGACCCGCGCACCCGGAGCGCCGGTGGCCCGGCTTCCGCTCGGCGCGCTGCGCACACTGCTAGCCGTCGAGCGGCAACGCGTAGCGCGCGAAAGACCTGCTGCCCTTGTGGATCTCGCTGTGCAGCGAGAACCCGAAGCCTTCGTACAGACGGCGCAGCGCGGCGCGGTCCGCCACGCAGTCGAGCCGCAGGCACTGCCGGCCCAGGCCGCGCGCATGTTCGCGCGCAAAGGTCAGCAGCAGGGCCGGCACGCCTTGCCCGGCCCAGGCCCTGCGCACGGCCAGCTTGTGCACGAACACCGAACTCCCGCTGTCGATCTCGGGCCAGAAGTTCGGGTCTTCGAGGTCGAGCCGCATTACGCCGGCCACGTCGCCGTCGTGGCGCGCGATGAAGTAGCGGCCGGCATCGGTGTCGCGCTGGATGCGTTCCAGCCCGATGTCGGTGGCCGACCACAACGGCCGGCCTTCGGCGGCGATCCACTGCGCGGCTTCGTTCAACACGGCCGCCACGGTGGCGGCCTCTTCAGGGCGGGCTTGTTCGATCTGCATCGGGCCCGAGGATAACGACTCGACTCATGCGTGCCGCACCACGTCGAAGCCTTCGTCGGCCGTCGGCGGCGCGAAGTGGCTGCTGATCAGGTCGAACTGTGCGTCCGAGGTCTCGAAGGCGTGCGTGCCCGACGCATTGCGCGCGCGCAGCCGCTGCTTGCACACGTCATCGGGCACGTCGAGAAAATGCAGCCTGTGCGCCGCGCAGGCCTGCTCGAAGATGCCGCGCATCCAGGCGCGGTTGGCGAGCGTGTTCGCAGGAAAGTCGAGCACCACCGACACGCCGGCCTTCAGCAGCGCGGCCACGTGGTCCGCCATCGCCGTCTTCAGCCGTGTGGATGCGCGCACATAGTCGGGCAGCTCGCGGATCTCGCCGGGGTACAGCGCGGCGAGCCAGGTGTCTTCGCTGATGCGTACCGTGGCGGGCTCGGCGGCCAGCCGCTGGGTCAGCGTCGACTTGCCCGCGGCGATCTTGCCGCAGACCATGTGAAGCACGGGGGTGGTGGGATTCGACAGCATCGTTCGTTCTCCTGTGAGGGTGGTCTTGAAGGAACCCCAGGAGACAAAAAACCCGCCTCGTGGGGCGGGTCGTATGGCGTGTGTCTTGTGAAACCGCGCGCTACCCCACCATCTTTCGGATGGTGCGAATAATCGACGCGATCTGCAGGTGGGCCATGGCGCGAGGATAGCGCAGCGCGCCGGCCCCCATCAACCGGTCAGTCATGCAGCGACGACAAGAACTGCTTCAGCTCCGCCGTCTGCGGATTGCCGAACAGCTCGGCCGGCGGCCCCATTTCGTGCACGCGCCCCTGGTGCATGAAGATCACGCGGTCGCTGACCTTGCGCGCGAAGCTCATCTCGTGCGTGACCATCAAGAGCGTCATGCCCTCGTCGGCCAGCGACTCCACCACGCGTAGCACTTCGCCCACCAGTTCGGGGTCGAGCGCCGAGGTGATCTCGTCGCACAGCAGCACGGCCGGCTCCATGGCCAGCGCGCGGGCAATGGCTACGCGCTGCTGCTGGCCGCCCGAGAGCTGGTCGGGCATGGCGTCGAACTTCTCGGCCAGGCCCACGCGGTCGAGCAGCTTGCGCGCCTGCGAGGCGGCTTCGAGGCCGGCGCGCTTTTTCACCAGCGTGGGCGCGAGCATCACGTTCTTGCCGACCGTGAGGTGCGGGAACAGGTTGAAGCTCTGGAAGATCATGCCCACGCGCTGGCGCAGCTCGCGCATGGCCATGGCGCTTTCGTGCAGCAGCGGCTTGCCGTCGACGGTGAGCGCGCCTTCCTGGAACTCCTCGAGCCCGTTGATGCAACGCAGCAGCGTGCTCTTGCCCGAGCCGCTCTTGCCGATGATGGCGATGACTTCGCCGCGCTTGACCTCCAGGTCGATGCCCTTGAGCACTTCGTTGGTGCCGTACGACTTGCGCAGCGCGGTGATGCGCACGATGGGCGCGCCCACCGAGGTGGCGGGTTGCTGTGGCTGTGTTTGTTCAAGCACGGCGGCCATGGGTTTTCCTCTCGAGTTTCTTGGCGTACAGGCTCACGGGGAAGCACAGCACGAAGTAAAGCAGGGCCACGCAGCTGAACACCACGAAGGGCTGGAAGGTGGCGTTCGAAATCATGCTGCCGGCCTTGGTGAGTTCGACGAAGCCGATCACCGACGCCAGCGCCGTGCCCTTGATGACCTGCACCAGGAAGCCGACCGTCGGCGCAATCGCGATCTTCACGGCCTGCGGCAGGATCACGTGGCGCATCTGCTCGCCGAAGCTCAGCGCCAGGCTGCCCGAGGCTTCCCATTGCCCCTTCGGGATCGAGGCCACGCAGCCGCGCCAGATCTCGGTGAGAAAGGCGCTGGTGTACAGCGTGAGCGCCACGCTGGCGGCGGTCCACGCCGACACGTCGATGCCGAACAGCGCAATGCCGAAGTAGGCCAGGAACAGCTGCATCAGCAGCGGCGTACCCTGGAAGAGCTGCACATACAGGCCCACGGCGCGGTTTGCCGCCTTGCCGCCGCGCAGCCGCAGGAACAGCAGCGCCGCCCCCACGATGCCGCCGCCGACAAAGGCGATGAGCGAAAGCACGATGGTCCAGCGCAGCGCCATCAGCAGGTTGCGCAGGATGTCCCAGAGAGAAAAATCAGACATACGGGTTGGCCTCTGGGGTTCAGCGTCCGAAGAAGAACTTCGGCCCCGCCCAGTCGAGCAGCCGCCGCAGCGTGACCGACAGCGCGAGGTAGATCAGCGTGGCAACGATGAAAGCCTCGAAGGCGCGGAAGTTGCGGCTCTGGATGAGGTTGGCCGCGTAGCTCAGCTCCTCGGTCGAGATCTGCCCGCACACGGCCGAGCCCAGCATCACGATGACGATCTGGCTCACCATCGCCGGCCACACCTTCTTGAGCGCGGGCGGCAGCACCACGCGCAGGAACACCTGCGACTTGCTCAGCGCCAGGCTCACCGCGGCCTCGATCTGCCCCTTGGGCGTGGCCTCGATACCGGCGCGGATGATCTCGGTGGAGTAGGCGCCCAGGTTCAGCACCATCGCGATCACCGACGCCACCTCGGGCGAGAGCTTGACGCCCGCCGCCGGCAGCCCGAAGAAGATGAAGAACAGCTGCACGATGAACGGCGTGTTGCGGATCAGCTCCACATACGTGCCCACGACGATGCGCAGCCACGCCGGCCCGTGCGCGCGCGCCCACGCGCAGAAGGTGCCGACGATCATGCCCAGCACGGTGCCCACGGCCGTGAGGCCGATGGTCCATGCCACGCCGCGCAGCAGCAGCGGCCATTCCGACAGAACCGCCCCGAAGTCGAATTCGATGTTCATGGCCGCGCGGTTCGATCAGACGGGCAGGTCGCCGGCGGCCTTGCCCAGCCACTTCTTCGACATGGCGTCCAGGGTTCCGTCCTTCTTGGCGGCGGCGATGATCTCGTTGACCTTGGCCTTCAATGCGGTTTCGCCCTTGGCGATGCCGACGAAGCAGGGGCTGTCTTTCAGCAGCAGCTTGAACTCGGCGCTCACCTTCGGGTTCTTGGCGAGCATGTCGCCGGCGACCGCCGCGCTGGTCGCAAGGGTTTGCGTCTGGCCGGCCACGAAGGCCGCGATGGTCGCGTTGTTGTCCTCGAAGCGGCGGTAGTCGACGTTCGGCGGCGCCACCTTGTTCAGTTCCTGGTCTTCCATCGCGCCGCGCGTCACGGCGACGGTCTTGCCGGCCATGTCGGCGAAGGCGGTGAGCTTCATGCTCTTGGCCGCGTACACGGCCTGGAAGAAGGGCGCATAGGCCGAGGAGAAGTCGATGACTTTCTCGCGCTCGGGGTTCTTGCCGAGCGTGGAGATCACCAGGTCGGCCTTCTTCGTCTGCAGGTAGGGAATGCGGTTGGCGCTGGTCACGGGCACCAGCTCGATCTTCACGCCCAGCTTGGCGGCGATGAGCTCGGCCATTTCCACGTCCAGGCCTTGCGGCTTCATGTTCTTGTCGACCGAGCCGTAGGGCGGGTAGTCGGTCGGCACGGCGATCTTGATGGTCTTGGCCTTCAGCACGTTGTCGAGCGCGTTCTGGGCCTGCGCGGCGCCGGTGGCGGCCAGCATGGCCACGGACACCACGGCGAGCGCGAAGTGGCGTTTGGACAGGAAAGAGAAGGTCATAGCAGGGCTCCTAGGTAAGTCGAAGAATCGGATGCGGGTGGGGCCGCGCCGGCGCCGGCCTTGCGGCGCTTGCCCTTGGCGGCGACGGCGGCCTGTGTGTTGTGCAGCGGCGCCAGCGCGTCGCGCAGTTGCGCGAGCGGGTCGGTGGGCGCCTGCACGCGCAGCGCCGCCTGCACCGTGCCGATGTGTTCGGCCATCAGCGCCTCGGCGGCGGCGTGGTCGCCGCGCTCCAGCGCCGCGACGATCTGCACATGGTCTTCGCACGACTGCACCGCGTCGTGCGTCGACTGGTAGAGCATGGCGATCAGCGTGGTGCGCGCGGTGTAGTCGCGCAGCGTGTCGGCCAGCAGCGTGTTGCCCAGGCACTCGGCCAGGCACACATGGAAGTCGCCCAGCAGGAAGCTGCGGTTGCCGACGTCGCTTTCTTTCAGTGCGGCCTTTTCACGCTGAAGGTGCGCCTTCAATTGGCGCAGGGCCGGTTTTTCGATCTTGCCGGCGCTGCCCGCGCTGCGGATGAGCCCCAGCTCGATGACGCGCCGCGCCTCGAAGGCCTCGCGCGCCTCGTCCTGCGAGGGCTCGATGACGAACCAGCCGCGCCGCGCGCTCACCGTGACGATGCCGCGCGCGGCCAGCCGCGTGAGCGCTTCGCGCACGATGGTGCGGCTGCAATCGAACAGCATGGCCAGCTGCTGCTCGCCCAGGCGCGAACCCGGCGCGAGCTTTTGCGCCATCACCGCCTCGACGATGCGTGCACTGATTTCGGATGCGGAGATGGCCATGGGCCTGCATACCAGCAGCTTCTGTGCCAACTGGTATGCAAGCTATGTGCACCAAAAAGAGGCCTGCGGGCCTCTCGGCTTTTCAGAACCGGGCCGGAAGGTCGCCCCTTCCTTCGCTCCGGGTTGTGTTGGCGGCTATCTGGCGACGAAGGTCTCGACGTCGTAGCCGTACCGTGAAAGCAGCGCATCGAAGGGCGCTTGCCGCAGCGAAACCAGCAGTCGCGCACGATCGTCCGGCTTGGTGTTGGCACCCAGCAATTCCTTGCCCCGATCGAGATCCTTTTTGGCGGATTCACGCCGGCCTTGCGCGTCGTACGCGACGGCGCGGTACAGGTACGCCCACGCATACGTCGGTTGGTAGGTCAGTCCCTCGGTGAAGGCTTCGGTCGCTTCGGGCCACTGCTGGAGATCGCTCAAGGTCCTGCCCAGGTGGTAGTAGGCCGGCATGCCCGACAGGCCAAACCGCTCGTCCTGCATCTTGCGAAGCAACTCGAGTGCCTTGGCGGGTTGGCCTGTGTCCCGGTACAGTGACGCGAGGTTGATGAAGTCCCATGCCTCGCGACGTGGCATCAGGCGCTGGGATTCTTCGAGGTCACGGATCGCCTCGTCGTTCTGTTCGAGCTGCCTTCTCGCATAGCTGCGCATCTTCAGCGCCAGGCCCTTCAGGATGGCGGTCTGCGGTCCGCCCTCGATGCAACGGGTCCAGAGCGCCACGGCCCGCTCCGGTTGCTCGTACCCGTCCTTGCTGGCGGCCAGGGGCAGGTTGCCGGCGGCGCGGCATGCGCCCTGGCCCGTGAGTGGCCCCGACGCGCAGCCGGCGATGGCCAGTCCCAGCGCGGCGGCCAGGGCGAGTTTGATGCCGGTCTCGCTCATTGCTGCAGCGACGCGGGAAGGTCGGGACGCACGCGCTCCAGCAAGGGCGGCGTGACGGAGCCTTGCAAGGCGCAGGAGACCTTGGTCCGGCCGGGCGCCTCGTCGGCTTCGACGAGCAGCACGCGCTCGACCGTGCCCTTCTGCGTCACCGATCCGGACTGGCCACCACGGCGCCATGCGTCGATGGGATCGCCGATTCGCCGGCTTTCCGCGCGCGCCCATTCGTCGCCCATCTTCACGACGCGCTGGGCCGGCGGCAGCAGGCGGTTGAGGGCGTCGGCGGCCGTATCGGGCGTGCCTTCGACGTCGAACCCCCACCAGAGGAACGCGCCCATCGTCGCGTCGTAGCTCACCTCGTTGCGCCAGGCGATCAGGCGCAGGCCTGCCACGTCGATCGGCCGTGCGAAAGACTGTCGCTGTCCTTTCTGCGCCCGTGGATCGGCCACCGTGGGGGCGGCCACCGCGCCGTTCATGGTGACTTCGACGCCCGATCCGAAGAGCTGCGGCTTCTGGCCCAGCAAGGTGAAAAACGACGCATCGCATTGGGTGAATGCGATGAACGCCGTCTTGGCTGCATCCAGATCGGGTGCGAGATTGGCGGGCGTCGTGCCGGCTGCGCCGGCCGGGAAAGTCATGGCCGTGAAACAAGCCAGGGTCGCCATGCGGCGGCCGAAGCCGATGTGGTCTTGATGTGAGCGCATTGCGCGATTCCTCCGATTCGATTGCGTTGCCCTTGTCGTCACCGGCGATGCGGGCCGCCCTCCATGCGACAAGGTGTGGGCACTATAAGAGGCTTGGAAACGTCGGCGGACGCGCTTTCGCATCGGGCAAGGCAATCGCAAAGAAGTTGGCACCGGTGCCGGCAGCCGCGCACGCCGGCAGTGCTGCGCTTCATCTGTGCCCGGACTGCGCCCGCATGCCCAGCGCGCTCGCCGGCAGCGCCACAAGCATGAGCAACGCCGACAGCACCAGCGCCCCGCTCAGCACGTACAGGCTCACGGTGAATCCGCCCGTCAGCGTCTTGAGCGCGCCGACCATCATCGGCGCCACCAGCCCCGCGCTGCCGCCGATGGTGCTGATCAGCGCAATGCCCGCGGCCGCCGCGCTCTTGGACATGAAGCTGCCCGGCACCGACCACAGCACGGTGAACGCGGCCGAGATGCCCATCGACGCCAGCGCCAGGCACAGCACCGCGGCCAGGGCGTTGTGCATGAACAGCGTGGTCAGCGCCAGCCCGGCCGCGCCCACCACCGCACTCGCCGCGAAGTGCCAGCGCCGCTCCTTGCGCCGGTCGGAGCGCCGCCCGACCACGATGTTGGCCGCGATGCCCGCCACCGCCGGAATGACCGCGTAGAAGCCGATCTGCAGCACGCTGAGCCCCATCGACTTGAGGATGGTCGGCTGCCAGAACGACAGCGCGTAGATGCCCAGGATGATCAGGAACGACATGAAGCCGATGAGCCACACGCGGCCGTCGCGCATCGCCGCGCCGAAGGTGTGGCGCTCGGTGGCGCCGTGCGCGGCCTGGTCGTCGGCCAGCAGGCGCGCCACGCGCTGCTTCTCGGCGGCCGAGAGCCAGCTCGCCTGCGCCGGGCTGTTCGACAGCCAGCGGAATGCCGCCAGCCCCAGCAGCACGCTCGGCACCCCCTCGAGCAGGAACAGCCATTGCCAACCGCGCAGCGAGAGCGCGCCGTCGAGGTAGGTCATCGTGAGCCCGGCGATCGGCCCCGCCACGATGGGCGCCGCGCCGAAGGCCATGAAGAACAGCGCCGTGGCCTGCGCGCGCCGGTGCGACGGAAACCACAGCGTCAGGTAGAACAGCACGCCCGGCGCGAAGCCCGCCTCGAACACGCCGATCAGGAAGCGCAGCACATAGAACTGCATCGGCGTGGTCGCGAACATCATCGCCGCCGAGGCCAGACCCCACAGTCCCATGATGCGCAGCAGCGTCGCGCGCACGCCGATCTTCGCGAGCATCAGGTTGCTGGGAATCTCGAACACCGCATAGCCGATGAAGAAGATGCCCGCGCCCAGCCCGAACACCGCGTCGCTGAAGCCCAGTTGCTCCTTCATCTGCAGCTGCGCGTAGCCGACGTTGGTGCGGTCGAGGTAGTTCAGCACATAGCAGGCGCACAGCAGCGGCATCAGCCGCCAGGTGATCTTGCGAAAGAGCGCGGCGTCGTCGTGCGCGGTGGCATCGGCTGGGGCGTGGGCGGACGCACCGTCGAGGGTGGCGGTATTCATCGTGTGTCTCCTTGGTCGTGGGTCACGCGCGCACCGGCGCACCGAAGCTCGTCTCGCCCCACAGGTGGCTGGTCGGCGCCCCCGGAAAGAGCCAGTGCGGCGAACATTCGCTCGAAGGCACCACGTTGCTGAAGCCGTGCAGCGCCGAGGTGCCGGCAAGCGTTTTCTCCAGCACCATCGACAGGTACTGCTCGTTGCTGCTTTCCTGCGTGTTGCCGTTGAGGATCACCTCCGCGCCCGTGGCCTGCGCGTAGCGGCGAATGCCGTTGTGCCGCGACTGCAGCGGCGCCCAGCTGTCGGCCGACACCCCGTTCTCGCTGCTCACGCGCAGCCCGTCGGCGGCGCGGTAGACCAGCGAATGGTTGCCTTCGGTGTGCCCCGGCGTGTGCACCAGCGCCACGCCGCGTCCCAGCTGGATGCTCCCGTCGAACGGCACGACGCGTTCGGCCGGCACTCCGTCGAGCCCATGCGGGCAGTACCACTCCGCCTGCACCGGCAGCAGCCCTTGCACGTTCGCCAGCTCCTGCCGATGCACCAGCAGCTTCGCGTTCGGAAACAGCCCCGGCGCCGAGGCATTGCCCAGCCAGCGGCGCACGTCCTGCGTGTGCAGGTGGTCGTAGGTGATGAAGTCGATCTGCTCCGGTGCAAGGCCGCAGCTCACCAGCGCCTGCGGCACCGTCTGGTAGACCGGTGCGATGGTCTTGTGCAGGAACTTCGGCGTCTGTTCGCTCAGGCGCTTGAAGTAGGGCGTTTCGTTGCCAGCCTCGAAGTCCGCCGGCGTGAACAGCAGCGTGCGCAGCCGTCCCTCGAAGTCGTCGTACTGAATGAGCGTGGTGCGCGCCAGCAGATGCACCATGTGCGGCTTGAGCAGCTGCTGCGAATACACGCCGGTAAAGGCAAACCACGCGGGATACGGAATGCGCAGCAGGTTGAAGCTGCGCGCAAAGCGCACCGGCGGCGCGTCCATCAGCCGCTCGCGCAGTTGCTCCGCGCCGCGGCGGATGGCGCGAAGGCGTTCTTGCGGCATCGCGGGGGCTCGCGCGTTGTCGAAGTCGGCGAGCTGTGCGAAGCCCGTCGGTTCGGGATCTCTGGTCATGGCTGTCTCCTGAAAATGAAGTCTTGTCGTTGATCGGCGAACACAGGCGTCCTGTGCACGCGCCCCGAATGCCTGCGCATTCAGTAAACCGACCGCCCACCCGAGATGTCGAACACCGCCCCGGTACTGAACGAGCAGTCGTCCGAGGCGAGCCACGCGGCCATCGACGCGACTTCATCGACATCGACGAAACGCCCCATGGGTACGCGCGAGAGCAGGGCGGTGCGCAACTGTTCGCGGTGCTCCGCCGGCACCCCGGAGAACACCTCGGTGTCGGCGGCCGAGGGCGTGATGCAGTTCACCAGCACGCCGGCCGACGCCAGCTCCTTGCCGAGCGACTTGGTCAGCGCGATGAGCCCCGCCTTCGAGGCCGAGTACGCAGCGTTCAAGCCGTTGCCCTCCTTGCCCGCGACCGACGCGATGTTGACGATGCGTCCGCGCTTTTGCGCGAGCATCCGCGGCGCCACCGCGCGACAACACAGCCACGCACCCGTCAGGTTGATGTCGAGCACGTTGCGCCACTGCGCCGGGGTGTGCTCCCACGCCGGCACGGTGGGGCCGAGCACGCCCGCGTTGTTGACGAGAACGTCGAGGGCGCCGAAGCGCTCCTGCGACTGCGAGGCCGCGCGGGCGATCTGCTCCTCGTCGCGCACATCGACCACCGCCGACGTGGCGGTGCCGAGCGGCGCGAGCGTCTGCAATGCAGCCGCCAGCACCGACGCATCGAGATCCCACAGCGCCACGCTCGCGCCGGCCGCCATGTAGCGCCGGGCAATCGCCAGGCCGATGCCGCGCGCGCCGCCCGTCACGATGGCGTGGCGGCCCGCGAGCGCGTCGCCGCGCAGCGCCGTCATGCGGCCGCCGTCTCGGGCGCGGGCGCGGCGGCGGGTTGACCCAGCAGGCTGCCCACCAGCGCCGCGACGTTCGCCGCCGGCACGCCCACCAGCAGTTGCCGCAGCATCGTCAGCGTGTCGAAGTACACGCGCTCGCACACCAGCCGGTCGCCCTCGAAGATGAAGAACGCGTTCATGCGGCAGCGAAAGCTGTTGCCCGTCGGCGGAATGCCCTTCAGCGGGCCGCGGTGCGTGCCCAGCAGCCAGAACTCCACGACCACCGAGTCGTCCGCGTGCCGCAGCTGGATGATTTCGTGGCGCTGGTCCGGGAAGGCGCGGCGCGTGTCGATGTAGTACTGGCGCACGTCGGCAATGCCGTCGTGCACCTCGCCGCTGGGAATCAGTTCGTAGTGCGGGTGCGGGAAGGTGCCGAGCACGGCGTCGAAGTCCTGGCGGGTCTCGTCGGCGAAATGGTCGAGCACGAGGCGCTCGCGGCGGGCTTGAAGTTCGGTGCGGGGTGTGTTCATCGGGGTGTGCTCCATGTGACAGGGATTGACAGGGGCTCCGGGTTGCCGCGAATGCGCTGGCCGGGGCTCGCTGCGTACTATCGGCAGCCCCTCGAACCAAGACTGTCCGGTGTTGGCAATCGCCGCTCCGGACAAACCCGCGATGCCACGCACGCCCGTCTCCACCCTTCCCGCCGAACCCGCGTCCGCCGACGCGCAGCCCTCCCTGGTGCACAACAGCGACATGCGGCTGGCCGGCGACGTGCAGCAGCGCCTGCTCGACGTCGCGCACCGGCGCACGCTGGCGCGCGGGGAGTCGCTGTTCCACAAGGGCTCGCAGCCCGACGCGCTGTTCGGCGTGGTCAGCGGGTCATTGCGCGTGAGCGTGGTGGCGCCGGGCGGGCGCGAGGCGGTGATCGCGATGCTCGAACCGGGCCATTGGTTCGGCGAGGTGTCGCTGCTGGTGGGGCGCGAGCGCGTCTACGACACCTGCGCGGTCGACACCACCGAGATGGCCGTGGTCGCGGCGGCCGATTTCCACCGCCTGGTGGCCGCGCACCCCGACGTGCACATGGCTTTCACGCGGCTGGTGTGCCTGCGGCTGCGGCAGGCGCTGGCGTGGATCGACGACGTGATCCTGATGCCGCTGCCCGTGCGGCTCGCGCACCGGCTGCTGATGCTCGACGCGCACGGCGACCGGGCGGGCGAGGGCGGCGGCACGCTCTTGGGCGTGTCGCAGGAAGACCTGTCGTTCATGCTCGGCGTGTCGCGCCAGAGCGTGAACCGGCAGCTCAAGCTGTGGGAGGAAGACGGCACGCTGCGCGTGCGCTACCGTGCCATCGAGCTGCTCGATCGCGCGCAACTCGAGCGGCACGCGGCCACGCCGAGCTGAACAGCGCGGGGCCGCGCGCGGCGAGCCTTTCAGTCCATCCGCGCGCCCGAAGCCTTCACCGCCTTCTCCCAGCGCGGCGTCTCCGTCGCCAGGAAGCGCGCGAAGTCCTCGCTGCCCAGATAGGCCGGGTCGGCGCCCTGGCTCACCATGCGGTCGCGCACCTCGGGGTTGTTCAGCACCTGCTTGAAGGCGTCGCTGAGCCTGGCGACCACGTCTTTCGGCGTGTCCTTCGGCGCGAGGAAACCGTAGAAGCCCACCACCTCGAAGCCCTTGACGCCCGACTCGATCACGGTCGGCACGTCGGGCAGGGCGGGGTTGCGCTCGCGGCTGGTCACGGCCAGCGCGCGCACCTTGCCCTGCTTGTGGTAGTTGGCCGCCTGCGGAATCGACTCGGCCATGAACTGCACCTGCCCGCCCATCAGGTCGGTGAAGGCCGGCGCGCTGCCCCGGTAGGGGATGTGCACCATGAAGATGCCGGTCGCGGTCTTGAACATCTCGGGCACCAGGTGGCTGATGCCGCCGTTGCCGGCCGAGCCGTAGTTGACCTGGCCGGGCCGCGCCTTGGCGTAGTCGACGAACTGCTTGAGGTTCTGCACCGGCAGCTTGGGCGTGACCAGCAGCGCCAGCGGCTGCATGGCGGTGCGCGCGATGGGCACGAAGTCGCGCTGCGTGTTGTAGGGCAGCTTGCTGTAGAGCGCGCCGTTGATCACGGCCACGCCGGTGTTGGCCAGCATCAGCGTGTAGCCGTCGGCGGGGCTCTTGGCCACGGCGTCGGCCCCGACCGATCCGCCGGCGCCGGGCTTGTAGTCGACGATCAGCGGCTGGCCCAGCACGGCCTGCAGCTTGTCGGTCAGAAGGCGCGCGTGCTGGTCGAGCGGGCCGCCGGCCGGAAAGCCGATGACCAGCTTGATCGGCTTGTCGGGGTAGGCGGCCAGCGCGGCCGTGCCGAGGCTGAAAGAAAGGACCGCCAGCGCGGTCCGGATGGGCGTGTTCATGATCCGTCTCCTTGTTGTGGAGACGATCATAAGCAGCCCGCTCAGCCGGCCAGCGTGGCCTTCAACGTGATCTCGGGCACGCTCGCCAGCGCCTTCGACAGCGGGCAGCCGGCCTTGGCGGCGGCCGCGATCTGCTGGAACCTGGCTTCGTCGAGCTTGGGCACGGCGGCGTCGAGTTCGAGCGCGATGCGGTCGATCTTGAAACCGTCGCCGTCCTTGGCCAGGCGCACGGCCGCCTTGGTGTCGATCCTGCTGGCCGTGAAGCCTTCCTTCTCGAGCGCGAAGGCAAAGGCCATCGTCAGGCAGGCTGCATGGGCCGCGCCGACGATCTCCTCGGGGTTGGTGCCGCGCTTGTCGTCCTCGAAGCGGCTGGCGAAGCCGTAGGGGTAGTCCTTGAGGGCGCCGGTCTCGGTGCTGACCTGGCCCTTGCCGGTCTTGCCGGCGCCTTCCCAGTGAACGCTTGCGTGCTTGTCTGCAGCCATGGAATTTCCTTTGAAAGACCGCAGGTATCGCGCCGAAATGCGTGGCTGTCTGTAGTCGCAGGGCGCATCGTGCGTGGCGGTGGCACCGGCGACGCCGGTGCCGCGCCCTTGGCCGGTGTCAGCCGATGCCAGCCGCCCTCAGCCGCCGTGCACGCCGGCGGTGCTGCGCGTCATCTGCGCCCGGACTTCGCCCTCTGGCCAGGCGCGGGTCGATATGCCGACATACCAGAGGCCGGCCATGAGGTCGGCCATCTGTGCCGGCGTCAGCATGCTCGTGCTGGTGAGCTCGTAGCCGTCGGAGCCCGGGTTGAGCTGCACGGCCTGGGTGTGCGGCGGCAACCGGATCGCCAGCGGGCCGTTGCTGCCCCTGGCGGCCGGGCCATAGAAGCCCGCAAGCGTTGCCGGCCCGCTCAGGCGCGCGTAGGTCACGCGCCACGTGAACGCGCCGGTGGCCAGCGTCAGTGTGCCGAACATCGAGCCGCCGCCCTTGCCGGCGTGGGGCGGGACCACGTCTTGGGTTTCGAGCGAGCCGTCGACCATGAACCACGTCGGCGGCGTTGGGGGCTGCGAGTCCGTCGCCGGCACCGATGCTTCGAACCGGGAAGCCAGCGCGCAGCCGGACGCGGCCAGCGCGGTCAACGTGCTGCCCAGCAGCAGGGATCTTCGGCGCAGTGTTTGTCGTACGAGCTCGGGCATGAGAAAGAGCAGCAGGCTGCGGGCGCATGGCCCGGGGCCTGCACGATAGCCGATGGCGCGGCGTACGAAAAAAGGGCGTCACCTAGGCGACGCCCCACGGGCTTCCCCGATGGGAGCGGCGCGCCCGGCGGCTTAGGCTGCGTGCAGCCCGCTTTTTTCTCCCCTCTCGCTCCCCGCCTGTTCTCACCATGCAACAACGCCCGCATTACAAGTTCTGGCCCAAACGCCTTCCCCATTCGATCACCGTCCCCGCCACCTCGCTGTGGCACAACCTGGCCACCTCGGCCGCCCGCTACCCGGACAAGCCCGCGCTCGTGTTCTTCGGCCGCGTGCTCAGCTATGGCGAGTTCGCCGCGCAGGCCGAGCGCCTGGCCGGCGCGCTGCATGCGCTGGGCGTGAAGCGGGGCGACCGCGTGATCCTGGACATGCAGAACTGCCCGCAGCTGGTGATCGCGCATTTCGCGATCCTGCGCGCCAATGCCGTGGTGGTGCCGGTCAACCCGATGAACCGGGCCGAGGAGCTCAAGCACTACATCACCGACCCCGACGCCAAGGTGGCGATCATCACCGGCGACCTCGCGGCCGAACTGGCCAAGGCCAGCGATGCGCTGCCGCCCGCGCAGCGGCTGTCGCACATGATCGTGACGCAGTTCACCGACGCCTTCGACGCCGACGCGTCGGGCGACGACGCCCCGGCGCCGGCCTGGAAAGACTGGCTCACCACCCGCCATCCGCTGCCCGCGCTGGCCGACGGCCAGGTCATGGCGTGGACCGACGCGCTGGCCGCCGGCCACCCGGCGCCCGCGCACGTGGTGGGCGCCAACGACATGGCGCTGCTGCCCTACACCAGCGGCACCACCGGCCTGCCCAAGGGCTGCGTGCACCACCATTCGAGCCTGATGCACAACGCCATGGCCGGCCAGATGTGGGGCGGCTCGACCTCCGAGGCGGTGGTGCTGGCCGTGGTGCCAATGTTCCACATCACGGGCGTGGTCAGCATGATGCACACCGCCATCCTGGCGGCGGCCACGCTGGTCATCATGCCGCGCTGGGACCGCGACGTGGCCGGCCGGCTCATCTCGCGCTGGAAGGTCACGGCCTGGACCAACATCCCGACCATGGTCATCGACCTCATGGCCAGCCCCAACTTCGCGAGCTACGACCTGTCGAGCATGAACTACATCGGCGGCGGCGGCGCGGCCATGCCGCAGGCGGTGGCGCAGCGGCTGTTCGAGCAGTACGGCCTGAAGTACCAGGAGGGCTACGGCCTCACCGAGACCGCAGCGCCCTCGCACACCAACCCGTCGGACAACCCCAAGCAGCAGTGCCTGGGCATTCCGTTCATGAGCACCGACGCGCGCGTGGTCGACCCCGACACGCTGGTCGAAATGCCAGTCGGTGAGTCGGGCGAAATCATCATCCACGGCCCCGAGGTGTTCCAGGGCTACTGGAAGCGCCCCGACGCCACGGCCTCGGCCTTTGTCGAGTTCGAGGGCAAGCGCTTCTTCCGCTCGGGCGACATGGGCCGCATGGACGAGGACGGCTACTTCTTCATCACCGACCGCCTGAAGCGGATGATCAACGCGAGCGGCTTCAAGGTGTGGCCCGCCGAGGTCGAGCTGCTGATGTTCCGCCACCCCGCGATCCAGGAGGCTTGCGTCATCTCGACCAAGGACGACTACCGCGGCGAATCGGTCAAGGCCGTGGTGGTGCTGCGCGCCACGCACAAGGACACCACCGAGCAGGAAATCATCGATTGGTGCCGCGAGAACATGGCGGTCTACAAGATCCCGCGCAAGGTGCAGTTCGTGGACGCGCTGCCCAAGAGCGGCAGCGGCAAGGTCATGTGGCGGTTGCTGCAGGAAGACGAGGGCAAGGCGAAGTGAGCGCGGCGCGCCTTACTTGCGGCCCAGTGACTTCAGCAGCGAACCCGCCTCTTTCCGTCCGTCCGAAGTGATGGACGGCGAGGCCACCGCCTTGCCCAGGTAGTCCACCACCTTGTGCCGGTTCTGGTTCGGCCCTTCCCACAGGAAGAGCCGCCCCAGTTCCAGCGCGGCGTCGCCGTCGCCCTGCGCGTAGGCCTTCTCGAACCAGAAGCGCGCCCAGCGGAAGTTGCCTTCGTCGCGGTAGCAGATGGCGAGGTTGGCGCAGCCCGCCACGTCGCCCGCCTTGGCGGCCTTGCGGTACCAGTCGCGCGCGGCCTCGGGGTTCTGCTTCACGCCGATGCCGTGGTCCAGAAAGTAGCCGACGCTGTTCAGCGCGTGGGTCTCGCCGGCGGCGGCGGCCTTGAGGAACAGCGAGAGGGCCTTCTTGTGCGCGCCGGCGTCCCATGCGTCGTTGGCCGCGAGGAACCAGTCGTCCTGGGTGGGTTCTTGCATGGTGCGTGCTCTCCTTCGAAGCAGGGCTCAAAAGAAAAAGTCTGTGTACCGACCGGTTCGGGCGCGTGGATCACTTAGCCTCGATCGGTTCCGTCATTCTGCCTATCTCCGGCTTCTTCATGCATTTGCGCGCGCTGCTGCTTTTCAGCCTTCTTGCCTTTTCCCCCTTCCTGACCCACGCCGCGCCCCGTTCCTGCCTTGTCGTCGGCATCAGCGACGGCGACACCCTTACCGCGCGCTGCGGCCGCACCGGCGCCTACGAGCGCGTCAAGGTGCGCATCGCGGCCATCGACGCCCCCGAAAAAGCGCAGCCCTATGGCCAGCGCAGCCGGCAGGCGCTCAGCAGCCTGTGCTTCAGCGAGACCGCGCTCATCTCCGAGGTCGACACCGACCGCTACGGCCGCACCGTGGCCGACGTCAGCTGCAACGGCGAGGACGTCGGCAGCCGCATGGTGTCCGAAGGCTGGGCCTGGGTCTACGACTACAACAACATCGTGACCAAGCGCGGCGGCGGGCTCTTCAAGCTCGAGGCCAAGGCGCGTGCGCAGCACCGTGGCCTGTGGGCCGATGCCAAGCCGACGCCGCCGTGGGACTGGCGCCGCCGCGAGCACAACTCGCGTCCCAACGGGTTCTTCTTCTGAGCCTGAACCAAGGCGCCGGCGCCAAGGCCAAGCCTCAGGCGCCGACCCAGAAGTCGATCTCGCGCAGCGCCGCGCCGCCGGGCTTCAGGTAGCCCTTCTGCCAGCTGTCGCCGTCTTCCAGCCCCTTCCATTGCTTCGAGGGCTTCTGCACCGCGCGCCGAAAGCGCCAGCGGTACTGGTTGTAGATCGACATGATGTTGGTCGCATACGCCGACGCCAGCCCCGGCGCGTCGCGCACGATCAGCAGGTTCTCGTCGTTGATGCCGCTGGCCTTGGGCCCCAGGTTGTGCGAGCCGGTCAGCAGCACCGGGTGGTCCGAAAACGGATCGACCAGCACGACCTTGCTGTGCACCATGGCGAAGGTGTCGGGCAGCTTCTTCAGCTCGCGGCGGAACCACTTGGTCGGCGCGTCGATGGCGGCGGGCAGCACCACGTCGAAGTCGGCCTTTTCCGAGTTGGCCTGGTCGAACAGCTCCACGGGGTGGGCCGTGGTGCTCGGGTCCTGGTTGATCACGCCCTTGATGTAGAGCCGGTGCTCGCCGTCGCCGGCGCGCGCGGTGTCGATGATCTCGTTGAGCAGCGTGTCGGCCGGGCCGGGGTTGAACATCAGGAACAGCACCGCCTGTTGCGCGCCCTGCACGATGGCGCGCGCCTCTTCCAGGTCGACCTGGCCCACGGTCGGCGTGAACCACAGCCGCGTGGGCGCGGGGCCGACCTTGGTGGCGCGCGGGCGGCTGTTCTCGTCCTTCAGCGTCTGCGGCGTCTGGTCGCCGGCGTCCTTGAGCAGGTCCCACTGCTTGCGGTATTCGCGCGCCAGTTCGAAGTCGTCGAGCAGCAGCGAGTTGTTGGCCTGCGTGCACAGGCCGGTCTGCGTCCAGTTCTGGCTGCCGGTCCACACCCAGCGCGGCTTCTGTTCGGCGTCGCAGATGACGAGGAACTTGTTGTGCCCCAGCGCGCGCGGCGACACCATGCGGTCGTGCAGGTCGATCTTGGCGGCCAGCCGTTCGCGGGCGGCGGCGTTCTGGTCTTCGCCTTTCTTCTTCACGCTGCCGTTGGCCAGCACCACGTGCGCGCGCTTGCGGAATTTTTCGAGCGCGGTCTCCAGCGCCTCGTCGTCCAGCTCGTAGAGGGCCGCGTACACGTCGCGCTTCTCGCTCGCCGCTTGCGCCAGCAGCGCGAACAGGCGCTCGCCCAGCGGGCCCATGAGGTAGGCGCGAAACGGATCGTCGGGCGTCTCGATGACCTTGCGCAGCTTCTTCGTCTTGAGGTCGTCGGCGGTGATGCCCAGCCGCCGCGACACCCATTGCGAGGCGACGATGCCGCGATTGAAGTACGCCTCGATCTTGGGCGACACCTCGTGGTCGAGCACGATGGCGTCGGTCCACTCGCTGGCGTCGTCGCTGTCGGCGCGCAGGTTCTTGCGGTCGGGGCCGACCATCGGCACCACGCGGTACTGCAGGCGGTCGCCGGGGTGGGCCATGTAGTCGGTCCACTGGTACTTCTGGATCGGCCAGTTGATGGACGCGCGGCGCTCGCCGTCCTTCTGCTTTTCATCGGCGAAGCCGACCCAGGTGCTGACCACTTCCTCCACGCCGTTGCGCCGCCGCATGAGCGCGAAGCCCCGGCAGTCCTTGATGAAGCCTTCGGGTTTCCAGGCGATGAACGCATCGTCGCCGTTGTGATGGACCTTCACTTGCATGGCGTGCTCCTGTTGCAGCCCGCATTGAGTGCAAGCGCCATGACATGGCAATGACAGGCCCGCGCGGGCCTTCGTGCGGCGTCAGCAGGCGCCGTGGACCCAGCAGCGCAGCGACGGGAAGAACAGCCCCGCCACGAAGGTGATCGCGCAGAACACCAGCAGGATCAGCGCCGCCATGCGCAGGCCCTCGGCGTTCCAGCGCGGCGCGAAGTTGTTGAAGATGAAGCCCGAGAGAAAGGTGCCCTCGAGGTAGTCGGCGCCGCCCCAGCGCAGCACCCAGAGCCACAGCAGCGCCTGTGCCGCGTGCAGCACGATCCACAGCGTCAGCGACATCGCTGCTGCGCCGCCTCAGGACTCGCCCTTGCCCTGCACGTCGGCCACCACGCGCGCATTGCGCTGGAAGCTCCAGTAGGCGCCGGCCCAGTCCATCATCACGACGATGCGGTTGCGAAAGCCGATCAGGAAGTACGCGTGCGCGAACAGCCAGAACAGCCACGCCAGCCGGCCGCTGAAGCGCAGCGGGCCGAAGGGCGTGCCCAGGTCGACCACCGCCGAGTTGCGCCCGATGGTGGCGAGGTTGCCGTAGTCGGCGTAGCGAAACGGCACGGTCGGCTGGCCCGCGATGCGGCGCAGGATGTTGGCCGCCGCCGCGCGCCCCATCTGCTTGGCGCCGGGCGACACGCCGGGCACCGGCCTGGGCGGCTTGCCGGGCGCGTGGCTCATGGCGGCGGCCAGGTCGCCCACCACGCTGATGTCGGGGTAGCCCGCCAGGCTCAGGTCGGGTTCGACCTTGATGCGGCCCGCGCGGTCGCACTCCACGCCGGTGGCATTGCCGAGCATGCGGCCCAGCGGCGAAGCCGCCACGCCGGCGGCCCAGACCACGCAGCTGCTATCGATTCGGTAGCTGGCAACCGCCGTGCCGCCCGCGCCGCCGCCGGTCTGCACTTCGAGCCCGGTGGCGTCGATGGCGGTCACGCGCGCGTTCAGGCGCACCTCGACGCCCAGCCGTTCGAGCTGCTCCAGCGCCTTCTGGCTCAGTGACTCGGGCATGGCCTGCAGCACGCGCGGGCCGCCTTCGACCAGCAGCACCTGGGCGCTGGCCGGGTCGATGTGGCGGAACTCGCCCGACAGCGTGTGCTTGGCGATCTCGGCCAGCGTGCCGGCCATTTCGACGCCGGTCGGGCCGGCGCCGATCACCACGAAGGTGAGCAGGGCGCGGCGGCGTTCGGGGTCGGTGGTGATCTCGGCCGTCTCGAACGACAGCAGCACGCGGCGGCGGATTTCGAAGGCATCGGCCAGCGTCTTCAGGCCCGGCGCCACGGGCGCCCACTGGTCGTTGCCGAAGTAGCTGTGCGTGGCGCCCGCCGCGACGATCAGGTGGTCGTAGGGCACGCTGTCGCCGTTGGCCAGCCGCACGGCGCGCGTGGCGGGGTCGATGCCGCTGACTTCGCCCAGCAGCGTGGTGATGTGCGGCTGCTTGCGGAACAGCGCGCGCACCGGCGCCGCGATCGACGGCGCCGCGAGCCCGGCGGTCGCCACCTGGTAGAGCAGGGGCTGGAACAGGTGGTGGTTGGTCTTGTCGATCACCGTCACGTCGACGGCCGCGTTCTGCAGCTTGCGTGCCGCTTCGAGTCCGCCGAATCCGCAGCCGACGATGACGATTCGTGGCCTGCCCGAGGGGTTGGTCGTTTGCATCCGACGGATGATACGCAGCCGCCATGCACGCTCCGGCGTCTTGTGCCACAGTGGCTGCCCGCCGATTTCCGGGCGGCGCGGCGGCGGCGTTTTGTCCTACGCCCCGCTGTCACCCGGATGGGCTACAACTTGCGGCTGACCCGACTGGAGACCCCATGACGCTTTCCCGGCCGATCACACAGGCGGCGAGCGCACTGCGCGACAGATTCCGCGAGGTGCGCGCCACGAGCTTGGCGCTTGCCGCCCCGCTTTCCGCCGAAGACCAGTGCATCCAGTCGATGCCCGACGCGAGCCCCACCAAGTGGCACCTGGCGCACACCACGTGGTTCTTCGAGACGGTGCTGCTGCAGCCGCACGCCACGGGTTACCAACCCTTCGACACGCGCTTTCATTACCTCTTCAATTCGTACTACGAGGCGCTCGGCCCGCGCCATCCGCGTCCGCAGCGCGGCCTGCTCACGCGGCCGTCGGTGGACGAGGTGCATGCGTACCGCCGGCATGTGGACGAGGCGGTGGTGGCGCTGCTCGAAGAGGCCGGCATCGACTGGGCGGCCATCGAGCCCATCGTCACGCTCGGGCTGAACCACGAGCAGCAGCACCAGGAGCTGCTGCTCACCGACATCCTGCATGCGCTGTCGTGCAACCCGATGCTGCCAGCGTACAAGCCCGCGAGCGGCCCGACGCTGCGGCTGGCCGCCGTGCCGCCCGCGGTGCGCTGGATCGCGCAGCCCGGCGGCGTGGTCGAGGTCGGCTTCGCGGGCCAGGAATTTTCTTTCGACAACGAGACCCCGCGCCACAAGGCGCTGGTGCAGCCGCACGCCATGGCCGACCGGCTGGTGAACTGCGGCGACTTCGCGCAGTTCATTGCCGACGGCGGCTACCAGCGGCCCGAGCTGTGGCTGTCCGACGGATGGGCGGCGGTGCAGGCGAACGGCTGGCGCCACCCGGCGTACTGGCTTGCGCCCGACGATCCGCGCCTGGGCTTCGGTTTGCAGCAGGCGCAGGGCGCGGCGGGATGGCATGTGTTCGGCCTGCACGGCGTGCGCCCGATGGAGGCCGACGCGCCCGTGTCGCAGCTCAGTTTCTACGAAGCCGCCGCGTATGCCGAATGGGCCGGCGCGCGCCTGCCGACCGAGTTCGAATGGGAAGCCGCCTGCGACGCGCCCGGCATCGTGCAGATGACGGGCCATGTGTGGCAGTGGACGCGTTCGTCGTACGACCCTTATCCGGGTTTTCGGCCCATGCCCGGCATCGCGGCCGAATACAACGGCAAGTTCATGGTGGGGCAGCTGGTGCTGCGCGGCGGCAGCGTGGCGACGCCGGCCGGGCATGCGCGGCCCAGCTATCGCAACTTCTTTCCGCCGGCGGCGCGCTGGCAGTTCTCGGGGCTGCGGCTCGCGAAAGACCTTTGATCATGCGCAATCCAACCTCGTCTTCTTCCTCGCTGTCGTTCGTGCCTGCGAAGGCACGCGCCGCGTCCGCCCCTGAAACCGCCGCCGCGCCGCTGTCGGAGTTCGGCCGCGAGATGCAGGCCGGGCTCGCGAGATCGCCGCGCAGCATTTCGCCGAAGTTCTTCTACGACGTGGCCGGCTCGCAGCTGTTCGACCGCATCTGCGAATTGCCGGAGTACTACCCCACGCGCACCGAGCTGCGCATCCTCGGCGAGTGCGCCGGCGAGATCGCGGCGCAGATCGGCCCGAATGCCGAGATCGTGGAGTTCGGCGCGGGCTCGCTCACCAAGGTGCGTCTGCTGCTCGATGCACTGGAGTCGCCCAAGCGCTATCTGCCGATCGACATCTCCGGCGAGCACCTCGAGGCGGCGGCCGAGCGGTTGAAGGCCGACTATCCGGCGCTCGTGGTGCAGCCCATTGCGGCGGACTACACGATGCCGATGGTGCTGCCCGCGCCGATGGCTGGCGCCGGCCGAAGGGTCGGGTTTTTTCCGGGTTCGACGATCGGGAATTTCGAGCCTGACGAGGCGTTGGCTTTTCTGCAGCTGGCTGCGCGGATGTTGCGTGGCGGTGGGCTCTTGATCGGGGTCGATCTGGTGAAGGAACCGGGGCGGTTGCATGCGGCTTATAACGATGCGCAAGGGGTGACGGGGGAGTTCAATCTCAACCTGCTGCGCCGGGCGAATGCGGAGTTGAATGCGGACTTCGACCTTGATGGGTTTGCCCATGCGGCGTTCTACAACGCGCCTCGGCGGCGGATCGAGATGCATCTGGTGAGCCGTCGTGCCCAGAGCGTTTCGTTGAACGGGGAAAGGTTCGGGTTTGAGGAGGGCGAGACTATTCATACGGAGTACTCGCACAAGTTCACTGTCGACGGGTTGCGTGCTCTGGCCGCTCGGGCAGGGTTCAAGCCAGGGGCTGTGTGGACGGATCCTGAGAGGCTCTTCAGCGTTCACTGGCTGGCTGCCTAGTTTGTTTTTCGGGGCCGGGTCTCGCCCCGGCGGGCGACTCACTTTCTTTTGCTTCGCCAAAAGAAAGTAAGCAAAGAAAAGGCGACCCCACTGTCTGCGACCCTCCGTTTCGCTGCGGGCAACCTGCGGTGCTCGCCCTCCACGCGGAACTGCCGCTGTGCGGCAGTTCCGTTCGCGCCGAGCGAAGCAATGGCGCGTTCGGTTCCCAATCCCTTCTGGCTGCGCCGAGGAGCGGAGCGTTTCGCGGACAAGGGCTCGTCCTTGTTTGAGCGAAGCGAGTTTGGACGAGACCCCGCGAAACGCGAGCACCGCAGGTTGCCCGCAGCGAAGCGGAGAGTCGCAGACGGTAGGGTCGCCTTTCTTTTGCCTACGTTTCTTTGGCGAAGCAAAGAAAAGTAGGTCGCCCGCCGGGGCGAGACCCGGCCCCGGAAAGCAACCTCCCAAAAAATAGTCGATAAAGACAACGAAGAAAGCTCCAGTCCGCAGCAGCGGCACAATACCCAGGCCCCGTGCGGCAGCGCAACGGCCAGCGCCCGCAACCCTCCCCCTGGAGACCAAGACCATGAAAGCAACCTGGAACGGCGTCACCGTCGCCGAAAGCGACGACACCGTGCTCGTCGAAGGCAACCACTATTTCCCGATGAGCTCGCTCAATCGCGATCACGTCACCTTCAGCAACCACAAGACCACCTGCCCCTGGAAGGGCACCGCGAGCTACTACTCGCTGCTGGTCAACGGCGAACTCAACACCGACGCCGCCTGGTACTACGCCGACCCGAAGCCGGAAGCCGAAGAGATTCGCGACCGCGTCGCCTTCTGGAAGGACGTGAAGGTCAGCGCGCAGTGACCACGGCCGCCTTCACTCCCCCGTTCATCGCCCCCGCCGACCTGCCCGCCGCCCTGCGCGACCAGGGCTACGCCGTGCTGAGCCCCCAGGGCGTCGGCGAATGGCTCGGCGCCCCGCTCGCGCAGCTCGAAGCGCTGCACGCGGACTGGAACGAACTCCCGCCCGACGAGTACCTGAAGGACGGCGGCCGTTACCGCACGCGGCGCCACGCCTGCTTCACCGTCGAGCCCGACGACCACGCCACGCTCGCGCAGGTGCCGCACCGCGCGCACTGGCAGCCGGTCGAATACAACGCGCTGCACGGCGGCATGCAACGCTGGTTCGCGCCGATGCTCGACGCCACCGTGGCGCAACCCGTGTGGCAGCGCCTGCTGCAGCAGCTGGGCAAGGCCAGCAGCGACATGCGCGGCGCGCCGCAGCGCTGGTACGTGGAAGCGCACCAGTTCCGCATCGACACCGCCGGCGGCATCGGCCGCCCGACGCCCGAAGGCGCGCACCGCGACGGTGTGGACCTGGTGGCTGTCGCGCTGGTCGGCCGACAGGGCATCAAAGGCGGCGAGACGCGCGTGTTCGAGGCCAACGGCCGTCGCGGCGAACGCTTCACCATGACCGAGCCCTGGACCCTGCTGGTGCTCGACGACGCGCGCGTGATCCACGAGTCCACGCCGATCCAGCCGCTGGAAGAGGGCGGCGAAGGCTGGCGCGACACGCTCGTGATCACCTGCCGAGCCAAGGGTTTTCAGGGAGACTGAAAAACCCGCCCGGCGGCGCATGCGCAAGGCGCCGCGCCGTCGCTGGCTTGAGTCCTACAGTCCGCCCGCCGAACAGCGGTTAAATTCGAGCCCCGGCTCTTTGTGAGCCGTGTCTGTCTGCTGCGAACGAAAGCGAGGTCCGCCATGTTCAATCACATCCTGGTACCCATCGACGGCTCCGAAACTTCCATGCTCGCTGTCAGCAAGGCCAGCGGCCTCGCGCTGGCCTTTGGAAGCCGCATCACGCTGATTCACGTGATCGACAACTACCCCTTCATCGGCGTGGGCGCGGACTACGCGCTCGGCCAGAACGAATACCTCGCCGCGGCCACGGCCAGCGCCAACGCGGCGCTCGCGCGCGGCGTGGCAGCCTTGGCGGCCGAAGGCCTGCACAGCGACCAGCGCGTGATCGACGGCCACGTGGTGCACGAAGGCATCGTCGACACGGCCATCGCCATCGCCGCCGACCTGATCGTGATGGGCTCGCACGGGCGCAGCGGCATCGAGAAACTGCTGCTGGGCAGCGTCACGCAGCGCGTGCTGCAGGACGCGAACATGCCGGTGCTGGTGGTCAAGGGCGGCTTCCACTAGGAAGCAATTGCAAAGTCCGCCGGCCGCCTGAAGCAAAGGTCTTGCCGCGTCACCGGATGCACGAAGCCCAGCTCGCTCGCATGCAGCAGCAGGCGCGGCGCGCGGGCCTGCACGGCGGCATCGCCATACAGCGCATCACCCAGGATCGGATGGCCGATCGACAGCAGGTGCACGCGCAACTGGTGCGAGCGGCCGGTCAGCGGCTCCAGCAGCACATGCGTGGCGGCCGGCTCGCCGGGCCATGCCGACATCGCCTTCCAGCGCGTGACGCTGGGCTTGCCCGCCGGGTCGATCTTCTGCAGCGGGCGGCGCGGCCAGTCGGCCATCAGCGGGGCGTCGATTTCGGACCAGTCCTCGCGCATCGGCATCGCGCCGTCGACCACGGCTTCGTAGCGCTTGTGCACCCGCCGCTCGGCAAAAGCCGTGCTCAGGGCGCGCTGCATCGCCAGGCCGCGCGCCATCACCACGAGGCCGCTGGTGCCCATGTCGAGCCGGTGCACGATCAACGCGTCGGGCCACTGCCGCAGGGCGCGGGCGCTCAGGCAGTCCTGCTTGTCGTCGCCGCGGCCGGGCACGCAGAGCAGGCCGGCGGGCTTGTCGAACACCAGCAGGCAGGGGTCTTCGTGAACGGGGAGCAGGGGCGGCGGCAAGGTCATGGGAGCCGTCGAGTGTAGGTAGAGAGCCGCCCGACGGACCGTTCGACGCCCTTCAAGGGGCGTTCCGGCCCCCTCACGCCGCGCTCACGGTGCCTAGGCTATCCTTGAGCAGATGTCCGGCCCCGACCCCGCCCCCGCTTCCTTTTCCCCCGCAGCCGCCGCTCTCCCGGCGGGCGCTGTCTCCCCACCCAGCTTTTCCGACCTGACCCGCGAGCGTCCCTTCATGCAGATGTGGACGGCGCGGCTCTTCGGCACCGCCGCCTCGCAGATGCTGCTGGTGGCCATCGGCTGGCACATGTACGAGCTCACGGGCAGCGCCTGGGACCTGGGCCTGGTCGGCCTCTACCAGTTCGTGCCCGCGCTGCTGCTGGCGCTGCTGGCGGGGCACATCGTCGACCGCCACCACCGGGGGCGCATCGTCGCGGCCTGTTTCGCGGTGCAGGGGCTGGTAGCGCTGGTGCTGCTGCTGGCGGTGGCACAGAAGCACGACTCGCGCGGCCTGCTGCTGGGCCTGTCGCTGGTGCTGGGCGCGGTGCGCGCCTTCCAGATGCCGGCGCAGCAGGCGCTGACGCCGCTGCTGGTGCCGCCGACCATGCTGGCGCGCGCCATGGCCTTCAGCTCGGCCGGCATGCAGGGCGCGATCATCGGCGGCCCGGCCCTGGGCGGGCTGCTGTTCGTGGCGGGCATGGCGGTGGTCTACGGCGCCAGCGTGGTGTGCTTCGCGCTGGCCTGCGCGCTGGTGCTGCGCCTGCGCTACGCCTACACGCCGGCCGTGCGCGAGCCGGTCACGCTGGCCACGGTGTTCGCGGGCGTCGACTTCATCTGGAAGCGCAAGCCCGTGCTCGGCGCGGTCTCGCTCGACCTGTTCGCGGTGCTGCTGGGCGGCGCGGTGGCGCTGCTGCCCATTTATGCCAAGGACATCCTGCACACCGGTCCCTGGGGCCTGGGCCTGCTGCGCAGCGCGCCCGCCGTCGGCGCGCTGGTGATGTCGATCGCGCTCACGCGCCGGCCGGTGGAGCGCAACATCGGGCGCACGCTGCTGCTGGCCATTGCGCTGTTCGGCCTGTGCATGGTGGTGTTCGGCATCTCGAAGAGCTTCATCGTCTCGCTCGTCGCGCTGGCGGTCTCGGGCGGGGCCGACATGGTCAACGTGGTGATCCGCCAGACGCTGGTGCAGCTGGAAACGCCCGACGCCATGCGCGGGCGGGTGAGCGCGGTCAACTCGATCTTCATCGGGGCCAGCAACCAGCTCGGCGAGTTCGAGTCTGGCGCCACGGCGGCGCTGCTGGGCCCGGTCGGCTCGGTGGTGGTGGGCGGGGTGGGCACGATGCTGGTCGCGCTCACGTGGTTCAAGCTGTTCCCGTCGCTGGCCCGGCGCGACCGCATGGTGGTGGCCGCGGCGTCTGTCGTCAGGCCGCCGGCGGCAACGTAGGCCGCGCGTTCAGTCGGCGAACAGGGCGCGCGCGCCCGGCACGTCGAGCGTCAGGTCGCCGACCGCCTGCGCCACGCACGGCAGGATCCAGCCTTCTTCCTTTTCGTCGAGGCTCAGGCCCGGCCATTCGATGGTGTGGCGGGTTTCGCCCGACAGCCGCCGGCAGATGCAGGTGCGGCAGGTGCCGTTGCGGCAACTGCTCGGCATCTCGATGCCCGCGGCCTCGGCGGCCTGCAGCAGCGTGGTGCCGGCGTCGGTCTCGAACGCGAGGCCCGACGGTTCGAGTCGAACCTTCATCGTTGCGGGGTCAGGGGGTGGGGTTGTTGTCGTTCTGCTGCTGTTGTTCGCGGCGTTGCTCGCGCAGCATGAAGAGGTAGAGGCTCTCGACCTTCTCGCGCGCCCAGGGCGTCTTGCGCAGGAACTTGAGGCTGGAGCTCACGCTCGGGTCGATCGCGAAGCACCGGATGGGCACCAGCTGCGCGAGCTGTTCCCATCCGTAGTGGCCGGCCAGCGCCGTCACGATGGCTTCCAGCGTGAGCCCGTGCAACGGATTGCGCGGTTGCGCGGGCTTGGTGGCCGCTGGTGCCGGCGCCGGTGCTTCGTCGGTCACTTGTTCTTGAGCTTGCCGCGCGGGATCACGGCCGTGGTGACCGTGCGAACCGGCTCGATGCCGCCGGTGCCGACGGGCTTGGGCGGCGAGGTGTCCTTCTTCGGTTTCTTCGCTTCCTTGGTGCTGCGTTGCTGACCCTTGGCCATGTCGATTTCTCCTGTTGTTACGACGGATGCAACAAGCAGTTTAGCGGTGCGGCGACAATACGCGGTTCCATTGATTTCCCCGCATTCATGTCAGATTACGAAGTTCGCCCCGCCACCCTGCGCGACGCCAAGGCCGTCGCCGAAGTCCATGCCCTGGCCGCCAAGGCCGCCTACGAAGGCATCCTTCCCGAAGAAGAGCTGCGCACGCTGGCCCCGGCCTCGCGCGAAGCCAAGTGGCGCGAAGCCATCGAGTACAGCGAACCCCAGGTGCATGTGGTCACCTTCGAGGGCCAGATCGTCGGCTTCGTGGGCTTCGACCGCTCGCGCGACCCCAAGACCCCGCCCACCACCGGTGAAATCTGGGCCATCTACGTCAAGCCCGAGCACTGGGGCAAGGGCGCCGGCGTGGCCCTGTGGGACGCCGCCCGCGAAGGCCTGGGCGAAGAAGGCTGCACCACCGTCACCATCTGGGTGCCCATTCGCAACGACCGGGCCATGCGTTTCCACGAACTCGCGGGCTTCAAGCGCGAGATGAAGACGGCCAAGACCACCGCCCTGGGCACCGTGCGTGTCGAGGAAATCCGCCTGAAGCGCGACGTTTCCTGACAGACCGACCGGACCGCCGACATGGACGCAAACAGCACCGCCACCCTGGGCCACGCCGCGCGCGTGCGCTCGCACCAGCGCCGCACGAGCGTCGTGCAATGGATTCGCCGCACCCACGGCTGGTTCGGCCTCTGGGGCGCGGTGCTGGGGCTGCTGTTCGGCTTCAGCGGCATCTGGCTCAACCACCGCAACGTGCTGAAGCTGCCGCAGGCGCAAGAGCGCACGCGCGCCCAGCTGGCCCTGCCCGAGCCGGCGCCCGAAACGCCCGAGGCCATGAGCCAGTGGCTGCAGAACGCGCTGCGCCTGGGCGCACCGCCCAACTCCAGCCGCATCGAGCCGGCCAAGCCCGTGGCCTGGGCCGACAAGAGCGACCGGGGCGCCCCGGCGCTCACGCAGCCGGCGCACTGGGTCTTCAACTTCGGCGGCCCCAACGAAACGGTGCAGGCCGAGTACTGGCAGGGCAACCGCTCGGTCGGTGTCACCACCACGCACAACGGCTTTGTCGCCACGCTCACCAGCATGCACAAGGGCGGCGGCATGCCGCTGCCCTGGATCCTGCTGGTCGACACGCTGGCCGGCAGCCTGATCTTCCTGTCGCTCTCGGGCGTGGCGCTGTGGATGCTCACGCACCGCCGCCGCCGTGTCGGGCTGGCGCTGTTCGGCGCCTCGCTGACCGCCGTGCTGGTCATTGCGCTGAGCGCGCTCTGATCCGGTCATAGTGCACGGCCTGGCCGTGCGTTCGGGGCGACAACGTACGGTTATTGCAAGGGAGGCCTGCGGCTGCGGCTAAGCTCGCCGCTTCTTTTCAGCCCGACCTTTGCCCATGGCCACCAGCCTGCTCCTGCTGCTCGACGACATCGCGACCGTTCTGGACGACGTGTCGATCCTCACCAAAGTGGCCGCCAAGAAAACGGCCGGCGTGCTGGGCGACGACCTCGCGCTCAATGCGCAGCAGGTGTCCGGCGTGCGCGCCGAACGCGAAATCCCGGTGGTGTGGGCCGTGTGCAAGGGCTCGTTCGTCAACAAGGCCATCCTGGTGCCGGCCGCGCTGGCCATCGGCACCTGGCTGCCGTGGCTGGTGACGCCGCTGCTGATGGTCGGCGGCGCGTTCCTGTGCTTCGAAGGCGCCGAGAAGCTGGCCCACAAGTTCCTGCACAAGAAGGAACACGCCGAAGGCACCGAGCGCCACGAGCAGGCCGTGGCCGACGCCTCGGTCGACGTGGTCGCCATCGAGAAGGACAAGATCAAGGGCGCGGTGCGCACCGACTTCATTCTCTCGGCCGAAATCATCGCCATCACGCTGGGCACCGTGCAGGGCCAGCCGTTCACGACGCAGCTCAGCGTGCTGGTCGGCATTGCGCTGATCATGACCATCGGCGTGTACGGCCTGGTGGCCGGCATCGTGAAGCTCGACGACGCGGGCCTCTATCTGAGCCAGCGCACTGGCGCCGCGGCCCGCGCGCTGGGCCGCGGCATCCTGGCGGCGGCGCCGTGGCTCATGAAGGCGCTGTCGGTGGCCGGCACGGCCGCCATGTTCCTCGTGGGCGGCGGCATCCTGGTGCACGGCGTGCCGGCGCTGGGCCATGCGGTCGAGGACTGGGCCAAGGCCACCGGCGGCGTGTTCGGCACGCTGGGCTCGATGGGCGTGAACGCCGGCGTGGGCATCGTGGCCGGCGCCATCGTGCTGGCCGTGGTGGAGCTGGTCGGCAAGCTGCGCGGCAAGAAGGCCTGAGCCAGGCCCTTGCGCGGGCTTACTGGCGCGGCTTGCCGCGCTTGAACAGCTCGACCACCACCAGCGCCGTGCCCAGCGCCAGCGCGAACCAGCCGACCAGGTACGCGCCCGCCACCATCTCGAACCAGCGCGTGCCCTGCAGGAAGCGCGGCCCCAGCAGAACGGCGGCGCCGATCACGAGGCAGAGGATGCCGCGTTCGAGCGTGCGGAGTTGTCGTTTGGGTTGCGCCATGGCTTCTTTGTCGTCCGGGAAAAGTAAGGGTCAGTGCGTCATTGTCCCGCGCATCGCGGCCGGGTGGCCCTGCAGCGGGAACGACTTGCCCGTCGGCACCAGCGTGTCGCCGTCGAGCCGCAGGATCGTGATGTCTTGGTCGATGAAATTGCCCACGTACAGGTACTTGCCGTCGGCGCTCCACACCGCGCCCTCGGGCAGGCCGCGCACCACCACTTCGTTGGCGCGCGTGACCTTCTTGCCGTCGATCTTCAGCAGCACCACCGAGCCGTTGCGGTTGTAGAAGTAGGCGTTCTTGGCCGCGTTGCTGCCGCGCAAGATCACGGCCACCGCATGCTTGCCCGTCGGGCTCACGGCCAGGCCTTCGGGGCCGTCGCCGACCACCACCTTGTCGACCACGCGCGGCGGCGCGGCCTCCATGTCGATCACGCTCACGGTGTCGACCTGGCCGTCGGACGCGCCCGAGTTGCCGTTGTCGGCCGTGAGCGCGAGCTTGCCGTCGGGCGTCACGTCGACGTTGTAGGGCCACAGGCCCGCCGCGAGGTCGACCTTGTTGTAGCTGACCTTCTCGCCGTTCACCTCGAGCAGCGCGATCTTGTGGCTCGGGAACTTGGCCGCCAGCGCGCGCTTGCCGTCGGGCGTGAAGCGCACGTGCGCCACCGAGTCACCCATGGCCACCGTGTCGATCAGCGTGACCTTCTTGCCCGCGATGCGCAGCACGCTCACCGAGTTGTCGGCGCGGTTGGCCACCAGCGCCAGCGTGCCCGCGCGGTTGATCGACAGGCCCGAGGGCTGCTTGCCGAGCTGCAGCGTGTCGAGCAGCTTGGGCGGCGTGGTGGTCAGGTCGATCACGAACAGGCGGTTGTCGGGCACCTGCTTGCGCACGCCGTTCTCCTCGACCACGTTGAGCGAGTTCGCGACCAGCGCCAGCGTTTCGCCGGGCGTGATGGCCAGGTTGGTCGGCGGGCCGGCAATGGTGTTGTCGAGTTGCAGCGTGCCCAGCACCTTGGGCGCCAGCGGGTCGGTGCCGATGTCGAGCACCTGCACGGTGTCGCGCCCCATGGGCCCGAGGATCACGCCGCCGGCGTCGTTCCACGACTGCTTTTCGTCGTTGGCCACCAGCATCAGCTGGCGCTGCGGCACGGTGGGCGTCATGCTCGTGCAGCCGGCCAGCGCGGCCAGTGCAAGGGCCGCGAGCGCGGCGGGGCGGATCTTCATGGCGTCTGTCTCCAGTTTTGTTGTGTGGGGCGCATCGTAGCGAAAGGCGCGGCGCCGAAAGCGGCAAGAATGGGCGACGACCTCTTGCCCCTTGCGCCATGAACGCTTCGATGCGCAACGGCTCCGACCCGTGCCCGGCACAATCGATCGACCGAATCCCTGAGAGACGACCACCCATGACCATCGAGATATCGAAGGAAGCGCGCCAGCAGGCCATCACCTCCATCGAGCGCTACTTCCGCGAGAACATGGAAGAGCCCATCGGCAACATCGGCGCCGGCGCGCTGCTGGGCTTTTTCCTCGAAGAGGTGGGCCCGCTGGTCTACAACAAGGCCGTGGCCGAGGTGCAGGAACGGCTGCAGCTTCGCATCTCGGAGATCGACCTCGAGGTGCACGAGGACGAGTTCCAGTACTGGCGCAAGTACGACAAGGCGAAGAAGGGCAAGTAGGCGGGCATGGGCGGCCATGGGCGGGGCGTCGCGCCCACGCATCGCCGCGATTTCAAAAGTGCTTCAAAACGTTGCAAAATTCAGGGCCATGCACCTTCACCGCACGCCCCTTCGTTCCGCGCTGGCCCCTGTCCTGCGCGCCCTTGCCGTCCTGCCCCTGGTGCTGGCCGCATCCGCCGCCACCGCGCAGCAGGACCCCGCCGGCTTTCCGCTCGACTCGGTCGGCTACCTGAACGAGGAACTGCCGCGCATGGAGGCCGCCATCGCCGCGAAAGACCGCAGCTTCTTCCACGGCGCAATGGCCCGCACGGTGCAGTTCTCGGAGCGCTGGGGCTTCAAGGTCAAGGCCAACCCCGACCTCGCGGCCTATCCGATGTGCACGGCGGCGGTCATGGACTACGTGGTGGTCGGCATGTGCAAGCTCACGCCGGGCGACGAGTCCTGCGAGCCCGGGCTGGCCTCGCGCTTCGACAGCAACGTGCAGCGCTGCCGCGAGATCGCCGCCAGGAAATAAGACACTAGAACACGGACCCCACCATGGACTACACCCGCTATCAAACCCTAGCCATCACGCGCCGGGGCGCGAACGGCGCGGTGCTCGACGTCCAGATGCGCGCGGCCAATGGCAAGCTGCCGACGGCCGGCCATGACGGCCACCGCGAACTCGCCGAGATCTGGCGCGACGTGTCGGCCGACGACACGGTGCGCTGCGCGGTGCTGCGGGGCGAGGGCCAAGGCTTCTCGGGCGGCGGCGACCTGGCGATGGTGCAGGACATGACCACCGACGACGCGGTGCGCCAGCGCGTGTGGCGCGAGGCGCGCGACCTGGTCTACACCATCATCAACTGCGACAAGCCCATCGTCAGCGCCATGCATGGCCCGGCCGTGGGCGCGGGGTTGGTGGCGGGGCTGCTGGCCGACATTTCCATTGCCACGAAGAACGCGAAGATCGTCGACGGCCACACCCGCCTGGGCGTGGCGGCGGGCGATCACGCGGCCATTGTGTGGCCGCTGCTGTGCGGCATGGCCAAGGCCAAGTACCACCTGCTGCTGTGCGAGCCGGTGAGCGGCGAGGAGGCCGAGCGCATCGGCCTGGTGTCGCTGGCGGTGGAAGAGGCCGACCTGCTGCCGCGCGCCTACGAGGTGGCCGACCGGCTGGCGGCCGGCAGCCAGAGCGCCATCCGCCTGACCAAGTACGCGCTGAACAACTGGCTGCGCCAGGCCGGCCCGACTTTCGACGCCTCGCTGGCGCTCGAATTCATGGGCTTCGCGGGCGCCGACGTGCGCGAGGGCGTGGCCTCGCTGCGCGAACGGCGCGCGCCGAACTTCGGTTGAGAAACGAAATCCGGCGCTTGGGAGCTCAGGCCTTGCGCAGGCCTTGCAGCGTCTGCAGCAGCACGACGCGGGTCTGGCCCAGCACCATGCCCTTCCACTCCTCGTTGTCGCAGTAGAACGCGTCGCGCAGTTGCGCGCCGATTTCCTGCTTCTGCGCGGCGGGTGCCTCGGGGTGGCTGCGCAGCCAGGTGTCGGCGCGCAGGCGCTGCAGCACTTCGAGGTCGGGCAGCGTGCCGAACTCCAGGCCCATCGGCGCCACGCGGGCGTTCGGGCATTCGTCGTACGCGGTCGAGATGACCGGGCCCGACACGTCGGCCGAGGCCGAGTCGCCCGCAAACGGCGCGAACACGTCGGCGCCCCACCATTCGTGCGCCAGTGCCAGGTCTTCGGGCGTGTTGCGGCCGGGGTAGATCTTCTCGCCGTGGCCGTAGGGGCCCAGGCCGGTGTGCACGTCGATCCAGCCCAGGTGCGTGGCCGAGGCCGCGTACTTGCGCAGGATCTTGCGAATGGTGCCGTTGCTCCACGACGGCGCGGTGCCGCCGTAGAACAGGCCGTTCGGCGAGGTGTACTGCCCCTTGGTCACGGCCGTGCGGAAAGCCGTCATGCCGTGCCTGGCGATGTAGGCGCCCACGGCCGCCTCGTCGGCCGGCGTCGGCGGCCAGGTCGCGGGCAGCACCAGCTTCTCGACGTCGGCGTAGGCGGCGTTCTCGGGCAGCGGCGCGCTGAAGTCGATGTGGTTGCGGTTCAGGTCGATGTTGTCTTCGTTGGTGCGGTGCAGGTGCGAAAAGCCGTGCGGGTTGACCGCATGCACCAACAGCAGCGCGACGCCGGCCTTCTCCAGGCGCGAGAGCAGGTCGGCGTCGTTCAGCGTGGCCACCTGCGTGCCCGAGCCGCAGAAGCCTTCGGGGCCGTGCGTGCCCGAGGTCACGAGCAGCACCTTCTTCGCGTCGATGGCGCCGATCAGCGCGACGTCGGTGGCCAGTTCTTCGCCGAGCGCGCCGCGGTGCGCCTCGAGCACGAACGACTCGAGGGTCGCGCCGCGCTGGGCGGCCGCCTCGAGGAACTTGGCGCGGGCTTCGACGTACGTGCCCGAGAAATACCGCGTGGCGGCGGAGCGTTGTGGGGTTGGCATGCGGTGGGGACTCCTGTGCTTGAAAGGATGGAATTCTTGTTCAGGCCGCCGCGTGGGCGCCGGCTGCGTCGATGTCGCGGCCCGTATGGTCGCGCAACCAGAGCAGGCCGATCAGCGAGACCACCGTCATCGCCACCAGGTACCACGCCGGCGCCAGCTTGCTGCCCGTGGCGTTCAGCAGCCAGGTGCTGATGAAGGGCGCGAAGCCGCCGAACAGGGCCACGCCCACGCTGTACACCAGCGACATGCCGCTGGCGCGCACGGCCTTGGGAAACATCTCGGGCAGCATCGTGATGCCGGGCACCGTCTGCGCCACCAGGCCCACGCTGAACACGCCGAGCACCACGAACAGCACCACGGGCGAGGGCGAGGCATTGAGCCACAGGAAGCCCGGGTAGATCAGGACCGCGAGCGCGATGCGGCTCCACAAGATGAGCGGCTTGCGGCCCACCACGTCCGACAGCTTGCCCACGAAGGGCGCGAACGCGAAAGAGATGAGGCCCGTGAGCGCGGCGCCGAACAGCGCCACCGACGGCGTCAGGCCCAGCTCGCGCACCGCATAAGTCGGCATGTAGAAGGTGACCACGTAGGCCGCCGTGGTGCCGCCCACCAGCGAAAGAATCGCGGCCAGCACCGTCCTGCCGTGCTGCGTGCAGACGATCTTCAGGCTGCTTTCGCGCGGCGCGGCCGCTTCTTCCGGCGAGATGTGCAGCGACTCTTCCAGGTGCCGGCGGATGTACATGCCCACCGGCGCGATCAGCATGCCGATGATGAACGGCACGCGCCAGCCCCAGCTCTGCATGGCCTCGGGCGTGAGCGAGAAGGTCAGCGCACCCACCACCACGGCGCCGAGCATCACGCCCAGGCCCTGGCTGGCGAACTGCCAGCTCGCCATGTAGCCGCGGTTGCTCGGCGTGGCGTGCTCCACCAGCAGCGTGGTCGATGCGCCCACTTCGCCGCCGGCCGAGAAGCCCTGAATGAGCCGCGCCAGCACGATCACGATCGGCGCCGCCACGCCGATGGCTGCATACGTGGGCGTGAACGCGATCAGCGCGCAGCCCAGCGCCATCAGGAAGATGGTCAGCGTCATGGCCTTCTTGCGGCCCGCGCGGTCGGCGTACGCGCCGATGACGATGCCGCCCAGCGGCCGCATGATGAAGCCCACGCCGAAGCTCGCCACCGTCAGCAGCAGCTGCCCGTACGAGTTGAAGGTCGGGAAGAACAGCTTGCCGATCACCAGCGCCAGGAAGCCGTAGACGGTGAAGTCGAAGAACTCCAGCCCGTTGCCGATGGTGGTGGCCACGATGGTCTGGCGCCGGCGCGCGGACGACGAGGGCTGGTTGCTTGGGATGCTCATGTCTCTCCAGTGGGTGCTTTTCGAGGATGTCGTGGGAAGAAGGTATGCCCTCGACCGCGCCGGATGCTAGAGACTCGCCGCTGTCATGAAAAGACAATAATTGGGGCTAAACGATAACTTTTGGTTGTCTTGAGGACTACCCTAGGAAGCGCATCCGATGAAACCCAACCAGCTGCACGCCTTCGTGGCGGTGGTCGAGCAGATGAGCATCCGCGCCGCCGCGCGCGTGCTGGGGCTGTCGCAGCCCGCGGTGACCAAGATCGTGCGCGAGCTGGAGCGCGAGGTGGGCGCGCCGCTGGTGGAGCGCAGCGTCAAGGGCGTGCGGCTCACCGAGTTCGGCCAGGCCTTTGCGCCGCGCGCCCGGCTGCTGCTGGCCGACATGCAGCGCGCCCGCGACGAGATCGCGCAGATCCGCGACGGCGCCACCGGCACGGTGTCGATGGCCGTGAGTGCCTCGTTCGCGCTCACCGTGCTGCCCACGGCGTTCAAGGATTTCCACACCCGCCTGCCCGCCGTCGACGTGCAGTTCAGCGAGGCGGTGCTGCCGTGGATGCTGGCGCGGCTGCGCGACGGCTACCTCGACTTCGCGGTGGCCCACGTGGTGCCGGGCACGCTCGATCCGCAGTTCGAGGCGCTGGAGCTGTTTCCCGTGCACCTGGTGGTGGGCATGCGCAACCGGCACCCGCTGCGCGGGGCGCGCTCGCTGCTCGACCTCTACGCGGCCGAGTGGATCCTGCCCGGCGACGACCACCGGGGGCGCGAGTCGGTGGCGCCGCTGTTCACGCCGCTGGGGCTGCCGCCGCCGTCGCGCATCATCCAGGGGCAGTCGGTGACGGTGGCGCTCGGGCTGGTCGGCAACATGGACCTGATCGGCCTGTTCGTCGAGCCGCTGGTCAAGCTGACCTTCAAGCGGCACGGCATCCGGCGCGTGGACGTGAAGGAGACGCTGCCGATGCTCACGGTGTGCGTGGTGCGGCGCCGGGGGCAGCTGTCGACGCCGGCCGCGCAGCATTTCATCGAATGCATCCAGCGTGCGTCGGCGGCGGCGATGCCCGCTTAGTGCCGCGGCGGAAATGCGATGCCGGCTTCGCCGGTCTTCCACGGCGCGTACTTGCCCATGGCGCGCTCGAACAATTCCGAACCGGTCCAGCCCGCGAGCCAGGCCTGCAGGCGCGGCCAGGGCTGCGCGGCGAACCACGCGGCATCGACCATCGCGAACTGGCGCACGAACGGCATCAGCGCGGCGTCGGCCAGCGTGGCGTGGTCGCCCGCGAGTTGCGCCGAGGCCGAGAGCCGGGCGTCGAGTTCGCGCAGGAAGGCCGCGCCGCGTTCGCGCGCCGCCTCGCCGCCGTCCGGGTGGCGGTCGGGGTACTTGTAGCGGTCGAGCTGGGGCTTGAAGTCGTTGTCGCAGGTGGCGATCAGCGCAAGCATGTCCTGCGGCGTGCCGTGCTCGGGTTGCAGCCAGCGCAGCGGATCGTTGCGGCGCAGGGCCCACAGCATCACGTCGAGGCTTTGCTCCAGCACCTCACCATCCTCGGTCAGCAGCACGGGCACCGTGCCCTTGGGCGAGGCCGCGAGCATTTCGGCGGGCTTGTTCTTCAGCACTACCTCGCGCAGCTCGCAGGGCTGGCTGGCGGCCACGAGCGCGAGGCGGGCGCGCATGGCGTAGGGACAGCGGCGGAACGAATAGAGAACGGGGAGGGCGGTGGGCATGCGAAAGACCGGGCGAAGCCGCCGATTTTCGGCCACCGCGAGGCGTTCGCGCGGGGGCGGGTTTTTCAACACAATGGGCGCCATGGCTGAACGCCTCTTCCTCCGGCTCGACGACGACCCCTTGCACGGGCCGGAGTCGAGCGTGCCCGCCGGCACGCTGCGCGCGCTGCCGGTGGGCGCGGCGTTGCGCGGCCATGTCTCGCACATCCTGCTGTACCGCGAGCGCTTTGCCGAAGGCCGCGAGGTGCGCGAGCGCGTGCTGCCCGACGGGGCGGTGCGGCTGGTCTTCAATTTCGGCGATGCACCGTCCACGCAGGAGAGCAGCGGGCTGGCGGTGGAAGCCATCGGCGCTTCGGCCACGCCGGTCGTGGTGCGCATGTGCGGCAACGTGGAGGGGCTGTCCGTCACGCTGCGCCCCGGCGCCGCCGCGGCCCTGCTGGGCGTGCCGGCCGGCGAGATCGGCGGTGGCGCGGTGCACCTCGATGCGCTGTGGCGCGGCGAAGGCGCGAACCTGCGCGAGCGCATGGCCGTGGCGCCGGACGATGCGGCGCGGCTGGCGCTGCTGCACGCGGCCCTGCTGCACCGGCTGCGCGACAGCCCCGCCGCGGGCAACGGCAATGCCTTGGCGATGCACGCGGCGCGGCTGATCACCGCGTCGGGCGGGCGCCGGCCGCTGCGCGAGGTGGCGGCGGCCGTCGGTGTCGGCGAGCGCCGCCTGCAACAGCTTTTTCATGCGCATGTCGGCTTGTCGCCGCGCACCTGGAGCCGGCTCGCGCGGCTGCATGGCTGCCTGCGCGCGCTGCGGCTGCAGCCGTCGCCGGCCTGGGCCGACGTGGCGCTCGACGGCGGGTTCTACGACCAGTCGCACCTCGTCAACGAGTTTCGCGCGCTGTGCGGCGTCACGCCCACCGAATTCTTGGGGCGCGCGGCTTCGGGTTCTTCCAAGACGGCGGGCTGAGCGCGGACTATCTTCGTGCGCTCTCAAGCAAGGCAGAGCAAAAGGAGCCGATGAAGATGCAGAACGAGGAAAGCACAACCCGTCCGTTGAAGGACTGCGTGGCCGTGGTCACGGGCGCGAGCCGGGGCGCGGGGCGCGGCATTGCGCTTGAGCTGGGCGCGGCCGGTGCCACCGTGTACGTGACCGGGCGCAGCACGCGCGAGCGGCCAGCCGATTCGTACGGGCAGTTGTTGGCCCTGTCGGACATGCAGGCCGTGCCCGGCAGCATCGACGACACCGCCGACGAGGTCACGCGCCAGGGCGGGCGCGGCATCGCGGTGCCGTGCGACCACACCCGCGAAGACGAGGTGGCCGCGCTGTTCGCGCGCGTGGCCCGCGACCATGGCCGGCTCGACCTGCTCGTCAACAACGCCTGGGGCGGCCACGAGAGTTTCAACGGCGTGTTCGACGCGCCGTTCTGGGAACACCCGCTCGCCAACTGGGACACCATGTTCGAGCGTGGCGTGCGCAACCACCTCGTGGCCAGCCGCTGCGCCGCGCCGCTGCTGGTGAAGCAGAAGAAGGGGCTGATCGTGACCACCACCTTCTGGGACCGCGACCGCTACCTGCGCGGCAACCTGTTCTACGACCTGGCGAAGGCGTCGATGACGCGGCTGGCCTTCGGCATGGCGCAGGACCTCAAGCCCCACGGCGTGGCCTCGGTCGCCGTGTCGCCGGGCTGGATGCGCACCGAGTTCGTGCTGGCCGGGCACAAGACCGACGAGGCGCACTGGCGCGAGCGGCCCGAGCTCGCGCGCACCGAGTCGCCGCGCTACCTGGGCCGGGCGGTGGCCGCGCTGGCGGGCGACGCTGCCGTGATGGAGAAGACGGGCGAGGTGCTGCGCGTGGCCGACCTGGCGCGGGCCTACGGGTTCACCGACATCGACGGGCGGCAGGTCGAGGCCTTCGAGATGTAGCGCGCCCGCACCTGGGCGACGTAGGACAAAGGGGGGCGCGACAGGGGAAAAGCACGGACTGGCGCGGGGCCGCCTGCGGGATCAAGATGCAGTGGAAATCAACGCCAACCGCAACAACCGCCAGGAGGTGACTCGCCATGTCCGCCCCAGCCGAACTCTCGTCCGCCAGCCAACTGGCCAGGTCCAGCCCCATTCGCTTTCCCGGCGAAAGCGCCGCCTACCGCAAGGCGCGCATGGAGCTGCTGGCCGAAGAAATCGACCTGCGCCGCCGCATCGAGCATGTCGCCGAAATGCGCCGCGCGCTGCCGCCGGGCGGCGTCGTGCCCGAAGACTATGTGTTCGAGGGCGCCAGCGGGCCGGTGAAGTTCTCGGCGCTCTTCGGCAGGCACAACACGCTGATCACCTACAACTGGATGTTCGGCCCGCAGCGCGAGCGGCCATGCCCCATGTGCACGTCGCTGCTGGGTGCCTACGACGGCGAGATGCCCGACATCCTGCAACGCGTGGCGTTCGCGGTGATCGCCACCTCGCCCATCGACCGCATGCAGGCCTTCGCGCGGGAGCGCGGCTGGCGCCACCTCCCGCTGTACTCGTCGGGCGGCAATGACTTCAACCGCGACTATGCCGGCGAGACACCCGACAGCGGCGACGTGCCGGCGTTCAACGTGTTCCAGCGCGACGGCGAAACGATCCGCCATTTCTGGGCCGCCGAAATGGGCCCCGGCAGTGCGGACCCGGGGCAGGACCCGCGTGGCGCACCCGACCCGATGCCGATCTGGAACCTGCTCGACATGACGCCGGAGGGGCGGGGCAAGGACTGGTATCCCAAGCTGAGCTACTAGGCGCCGCCGGCGCGGCCCGTCAGTAGGACCGCAACGCGATCCCCCAGCGCCCACCGGCACGCACCACGATCCACAGGTTGATGTGTGTGCTCAGCACCGCGCCCGCCGCGTCGCGCCGCGTGTAGGTCACGACGAAGTGCACCTTGTCGCTGCCCGCGAGCACGGGCTCTTTCTTCTCGTACTGCGTGCGGGCCCATCCGGCGGCCTTCAGCTGGTCGAAGAAGTCGGCCGGATGCTGGCCGGGTGAAGCCCAGTCGAGCCGCTGCGCGCCCGACAGCATGAGGTGCGGAAAGTGCAGCTCGGCGTCCATGCCCGCCGCGTCCGATGCATTGAACGCCGCGGTGAAGCGGTCGAGGCAGGCCGACGCGGCGTCGATCGCTTCGGCCTGGGCCTGGGCTTCGGGCTTGGAGGAGGGCGGCGGGGCGACGAAGGCATGGAGGTCGGTCATGGCCGTGGATGGTAGGCGAGCGAACGTCGCCGCGAAGTAGCGCCGCGCTCCCCGCGCGGCATCGCGGGAAGATACTGCGCAAGCCTTGCGCGGTGAAAGCCCTGCGCCCGGAAACAATGCCCCCGCCCTTGCACGAAACGTTCAAGGGCCTGCGTGTTCAACTCCGGAAAGTCAAAGACGCTTTCGCGTCGGTCGTATGAGAGATCTCGTGTTCCAGTTCGTCGGTGTGGTGTTGTTGGCCGACTTCTTCAGCGGCCTCGTGCATTGGGCGGAAGACGCCTACGTCCGCAAGGAAACGCCCGTCGTCGGCCGGTGGATCGGCGAAGCCAACATCGAGCACCACGTGCGGCCCCGGGCCTTCGTGGTGCGCAGCTGGTGGGCCAGCTCGTGGGACCTGGTGCTGACCTCCGCGCTGGTGCTCATGGGCGCGTGGTGGATCAAGGCGCTGACGTGGAAGGTGTGGGTGTTCGCGCTGGTCAGCGCCAACGCGAACCAGGTGCACAAGTGGGCGCACCGCGCGCCGCACGAGAACGGCCGGGTGGTCACGCTGCTGCAGAAGCTCAAGCTGCTGCAGACGCAGCGCCATCACGCCCGGCACCACACGGGGCAGAAGAACTCGCACTATTGCTCGATCACCAACTTCTTGAATCCCTTGCTGGAAGAGATCAACTTCTGGCAGGGCCTGGAGTACGTGATCGAGAAGACGCTGCGGTTCAAGCGCAAGCCGGACATTTCGGTCAAGGCCATCGCCCAGCCGGCCTGAACGAGTATCCGAGTAAACGCAACAAAGTTGCGTTGCTCCATATAATGCAATCTTGTTGCATATATGGAGCCTGCCCCCATGGCCGATCGCCTCCCCGTCACCGTGCTCTCCGGCTTCCTGGGCGCCGGCAAGACCACGCTGCTGAACCACATCCTCAACAACCGCGACGGCCGCCGCGTGGCGGTCATCGTCAACGACATGAGCGAGGTCAACATCGACGCCGCGCTGGTGCGCGACGGCGGCGCCCAGCTCTCGCGCACCGACGAGCGGCTGGTCGAAATGAGCAACGGCTGCATCTGCTGCACGCTGCGCGAAGACCTGCTGATCGAGGTCGGCCGGCTCGCGAAGGAGGGGCGCTTCGACCAGCTGGTGATCGAATCCACCGGCATCTCCGAGCCGCTGCCCGTGGCCGAGACCTTCACCTTCGCGGGCGAAGACGGCAAGAGCCTGGCCGACGTGGCGCGGCTGGACACCATGGTGACGGTGGTCGACGCCTTCAACTTCCTGCGCGACTACGGCTCGGCCGACAGCCTGGGCAAGCGCGGCCAGTCGCTGGGCGACGAGGACACGCGCACGGTGGTCGACCTGCTGATCGAGCAGATCGAGTTCTGCGACGTGCTGGTGGTCAACAAGACCGACCTCGTCACCGCCGAGGAGCGCGAGCGGCTGATGGCCATCCTGCACAGCCTGAACCCGCGCGCCCGCATCGAGGTGTCGGAGTTCGGCCGCGTGGCGCTGGACCGCGTGCTGGACACCGGCCTGTTCGACTTCGAGGCGGCCGAGCAGGCGCCCGGCTGGCTGGCCGAGCTGCGCGGCGAGCACCAGCCCGAAAGCGAGGAATACGGCATTCGCAGTTTCGTCTACCGCTCGCGCCTGCCGTTCCACCCGATGCGCTTCTGGAAGCTGGTGCAAAGCGAATGGGAGGGCGTGGTGCGCTCCAAGGGCTTCTTCTGGCTCGCGAGCCGGGCCACGCGCGCGGGCTCGTGGTCGCAGGCCGGTGGCGCCTGCCGCTATGGCGCGGCGGGGTTCTGGTGGGCGGCGGTGCCGCGCGAGCACTGGCCGACCGACCCCGATGCGCTGGAACTCATCCGCAAGAACTGGGACCCGGCCACGGGCGACGCGCGGCAGGAGCTGGTGCTGATCGGCATCGGCATGGACGAAGACGCGTTGCGCGCGCGGCTCGATGCCTGCCTGCTGACCGAGAACGAAATGCGCTTCGGCGCCTCGTGGTGGCAGAACTTTCCCGACCCGTTCCCTTCATGGAACGCCTGAGGCAAGCCGCCTAGCGGGCGCACTCCCCGCAGGTGCCGTGCAGGGTGAGGGCGGTGTGGCGGGTGTCGATGCCCTGCTTGCGCAGCGCCTTGCCCAGCCGGCCCATCACCTTCGGCAGCTCGGGGTCGGACGGCAGGGCCAGCACCTTGTGGCACTGGTCGCACTCGAAGGTGTTGCCCGACTCGGCCTCGACGTGGCGCGAGAAGCGGTTGACACGGTCGGCGCCCACGCGGCGGTCGCACAGGCCGGCCTCGACCAGCCGGTCGAGCACGCGGTAGACCGTGACGCGGTCGGGCGCCTCGCCGGCGGCGGCGGTGTAGGCCGCGGCCACTTCCTCGTGGGTCAGCGGCTGGGAGCTGTGCTCCAGCAGCTCGAGCACGGTCTGGGCGGCGCGCGTCACGCGCAGGCCGCTTTCGCGCAGCAGCCGTTCGCTGTCGAACGGGGCAGCGGCTGCAAGAGGGGGCTTCGGGTGCGAGGTGGTGGTCTTCATGCGAAACGCCATTGTGTTGCATCCGGGGGCGCCCCGGCCAGCGCGGCGCCGAATCGCCCTGTTGGCCCGGTAGCCATGCCAGATAATCGCCGCCAGTCAGACACCCCCTCAGGCCACCAGCGGAACGAACAGAGAGAGAGACAGAAGAGCATGGACCCAGCGCGCGACGCGGACGCACTCAGCCACGTGCTGTCGACGTACCGGTCCGAAAGGGCCGTGACGGCGCGCTTCTCGCTGTCCGCGCCCTGGGCGCTGCACTCGACCGGCGTGGACGGCCCGCTGATCCGCATGTGCACCGGCGCCCCGTACTGGATCGGGGTGGACGGCGCCGAACCCGTGCAGGTGGCGCCGCACGACATCGCGATGCTGCCGCACGGCGGCGCGCACACCGTGTCGTCGGCGCCGGGGCTGGAGCCCGTGCCTTTCCGCTCGCTGATCGAGGCGCATTCGGTCGGCCGGCACGGCGACCACCCGATCGTGTTCTCGCACGGCGGCGGCGGGCCCGTCACCGAGCTGTTCTCGCTGCACCTGTGGATGCCCGCGCAGGGGCTGGGCTCGATCATCGGCAGCCTGCCGCCGCTCATCGTGCTGCGGCAGGCGCAGATTCCGACCACGGCCTCGCTGGCGCAGGCGATGGAGTCGCTGGTGAACGAGACCGTCACCCAGCGTCCGGGCTGGCAGCTGTCGGCGGCGCGCATGGCCGACCTGCTGCTGGTGCACATCCTGTGCGAGCACCTGTACGCCCAGCCGCAGGCCCAGGCCAGCAACCAGACCGGCCGCCTTCGCGGGCTGGACGACGAGAGCATTGCGCGCGCCATGTCGCTGATGCACGAGCGGCCCGCGCACCCGTGGTCGGTTGCCACGCTGGCGCAGGCCAGCTACCTGTCGCGCACCGTCTTCAGCGAGCGCTTTCGCACGCTGGTGGGCGTCACGCCCATGCACTACCTGGGCTCCTACCGCATGACGCTGGCGGCCGAGAAGCTGAAGAACCGGCAACTGAGCCTGCACCAGGTGGCCGAGGCGGTCGGCTATGCGTCGGAGAAGGCGTTCTCGCGCGCCTTCCAGCGCTGGACGGGCATGACCCCCAGCGCCTACGCCCGGCGGCACGGCGCGGGCTGAGCCCGGCCCCGCTTTCGCGGACGAACGGTGACCAAATCCGGCCTGCCGGAGGTTGAGGCGCGCCCGCGTGCGCCGAACAATCGGCGCATGGCCATTCCACGCAAAAGAGTCATTCCCGAAGTCCGCGACCCCGCGCTCGAGCTGTCGCTGGTGAAACCCATCGCCGCCGGCGACAACCAGCAGCGCGCCGCCACCGTGCAGAGCACCGACGGCGAGCCGATCGTGCGCTTCGAGGGCGGCAGCAACCCCTACCTGGAGCACCAGCGCAACGACCTGCTGCTGAGCCTGCAGCACATGCGCAGCGAAGGCCACGACGAGATGGTCTTCATGTGCATCACGCACTGCAAGGAACTGACCTTCAAGGCCCTGCACTACGAGCTGGCCAACATGCAGGTTCGCATTCGCGCCGACGACGTGGCCGGCGCGCTGCAGCTGGTGCCGCGCGTGCGCGCGCTGCTCGAGTTCCTGGGCAAGACCTGGGACGTGCTCTCGACCATCACGCCGCACGAGTTCAACCAGTTCCGCAACACGCTGGGCATTGCCTCGGGGCAGCAGTCGTACATGTACCGGCACGTGGAGTTCATCCTGGGCAACAAGTCGGTGCCGCTGGCGCGCGCCCACGCCAACAACCCCGACGTGTGGCCGCAGATGGAGCGCGCGCTGAATTCGCCGAGCCTGTACGACGACGTGCTGGCGCTGCTGCACCGCCGCGACATCGCCGTGCCGCCCGAGGCGCTGGCGCGCGACTGGTCGGCGACCTACATGCCCCACCCCGGCGTGGAGGCCGCGTGGCTGTGGGTGTACGGCGACCCGACGCCCGAGAACGCGCTCTACCGCCTGGGCGAGGCGCTGATGGACATCGCCGACGTGTTCTCGCAGTACCGCTGGCGGCATTTCGTGTCGGTCGAACGCATCCTGGGCTTCAAGCCGGGCACGGGCGGCTCGGCCGGCGTGGGCTGGCTGCGCAGCGTGGTCGACCACCGTTTCTTTCCCGAGCTGTGGTCCGTGCGGACGCAGCTCTGAGCCCGCCTTTCGCCTTTCATCTGCTGGAGTTTTCTTCTTGCTCGATCAACTGCCCCCTTATGCCGACGACCCGATCCTCGGCCTGTTCGAGGTCTACAAGGCCGATGCGCGCCCCCGCAAGGTCAACCTGGGCATCGGCATCTACTGCGACGAAGCGGGACGGGTGCCGGTGCTCGAGTCGGTGCGCGCCGCGCGGGCCGACGGCGTGGGCGCGCGCGGCCCCAGCGTCTATTTGCCGACCGAGGGCGGCGAGGGCTACCGCAATGCCGTGCGCGAACTGGTGTTCGGCGAGGCCGCCGAAGACATCGTGGTGGTGCAGACCGTGGCGGGCACGGGCGCGCTCAAGGTCGGCGCCGACTTTTTGAAAGGCGTGCTGCCCGAGGCCGCGATCGGGATGCCCGACCCGACCTGGGCCAACCACGCGGCCATCTTCAGCGGCGCGGGCTTTCGCGTCGAAAGCTACCCCTATTACGCAAAGGCCACGGGCCGCTTCGACCTCGACGGTGCCGTTGCCGCGTTGAGCAAGCTGCAGGCCGGCAGCGTGGTGCTGCTGCATCCGTGCTGCCACAACCCGACCGGCGTCGACCCCTCGCAGGCCGAGTGGCACGCGCTGCTCGACGTGATCGCGCGGCGCGGCCTGCTGCCGTTCTTCGACATGGCGTACCAGGGCTTCGCGCACGGCGTGGACGAAGACGCCTGGGCCGTGCGCGAATGCGTGCGGCGCGGCATCGCCTGCCTGGTGGCCAGTTCGTTCTCGAAGATCTTCTCGCTGTATGGCGAGCGCGTGGGCGCGCTCGGCGTGCATGCGCCTTCGGCCGACAAGGCGCGGCTGCTGGGGCAACTGAAGTTGGCGATCCGGCGCAGCTATTCGTGCCCGCCGGCGCAGGGCGCGGCGCTGGTGGAGGCGGTGCTTGCCAACCCGGCGTGGAACGCGCAATGGCGCGCCGAGCTGGACGCCATGCGCGGCCGCATGCGCGACATGCGCACCGACTTGCACGGCCGGCTCGCCAAGGCGCTGCCCGCAAAGGACTTCGGCTTCCTCGTCGAGCAGAACGGCATGTTCAGCTACTCGGGCCTGCCGGAGGCGCAGATCGACGCGCTGCGCACGCGCTTCGGCGTGTACGTGGTGTCGTCCGGGCGCATCTGCGTGGCGGGCCTCAACGCGTCGAACATCGCGCATGTGTGCGCGGCGCTGGCCGATGTGTGCGCGGGTGGAGGGGTGCAATGACGCAAGGCGCAGCGGTATTGATCGTGGGCGCGGGCATCGCGGGCTGCTCGGCCGCCATCGCGCTGGCCGACAAGGGCTTTCGCGTCACGCTGATCGAGAAGCAGGCCGAATGGCGCTTCCAGAGTTCGGGCATCTTCATCTACAGCAACGGGCTGGAGGCGCTGCGCCGGGTCGGCGTGCTGCCGCGCATCCTGGAGGCGGGCTTTGCCATCGAGGACGGGCGCAACGTGTACCTCGACCACCTCGGGGCGCCGATCGTCGACGTGTTCTATCCGCGCTCGAGCGGCGGCGCGGCGCCCATCGTCGGCATCAAGCGCGCGGAAATGCACCGCGTGCTCGCGGCGCGGCTCGACGCGCTGGGCGTGGAGATCCTGCTGGCGACCACGGTGATGAAGATCGACGCGCCCGCGGGCGGCGACCATGCCGAGGTCACGCTCTCGGACGGCGGCACGCGGCGCTTCGACCTCGTGGTCGGGGCCGACGGCATCCGCTCGCAGGTGCGCGAGGCGGTCACCGGGCCGGTGGCCCCGCGCTACACGGGCTTCGGCGTGTGGCGCAGCGTGCACGAGCGCCCGCGCGCGCTCGACGCCAAGGTCATGATGATGGGCATCGGCAAGCGGCTGGGCATCATGCCGATCAGCGACGACCGGCTCTACATCTTCGGCACGGTCGGCGAGCCGGCGGACCGCTGGTACCCGAAGGACAGTTGGCCCGGGCAGATGCGCGAGCGCTTCGCCGAGTTCGGCGGTCCGGCGCGGCAGTTTCTCGACCAGATCGGCACGGACTCCGAAGTGCTCTACACGGCCGTCGAGGAGGTGCAGGCCCCGCTGCCCTGGCATGCCGGGCGCGTGCTGCTGATCGGCGACGCGGCCCATGCGTCCACGCCCTTCATGGGGCAGGGCGGGGCGATGGCGGTGGAAGACGCGGTGGTGCTGGCCGACATGCTCGCGCGGCACGGCATCGCCGACGCCACGCTGCGGGCCTTCGGCCAGCGCCGCTATCCGATGTGCCGCTTCGTGCAGGACGCCTCGCGCAAGGTGGGCGAGGCCGGCGCGCTGGAAGACGCCGAGAGTTGCGCGCGGCGCAACGCGGCCATGCGCAGCGGCGCGCAGCAGCAGGTCGACGCTTTCTATGGGCAGCTGCAGGCGCTCCATATGCCCGAATGCACCTAAGCATCTGACAAATGGGTCGTTCGCTTGCGGACCAAGGCGCGCCAGAATCGCGCGCTTTGTTTCCTGCAATCGAAAGTTCACCATGCGCGCCCGTTCCCTGCTGACCCCGATCCTCGCCCTGGGCGCGCTGTGGGCCGGCGTTTCGCTGCCCCTGGTTGCGCAGGCGCAGCAGCCCGGCGCGGCCTACCCGTCGAAGCCGGTGCACATCACGGTCGCGAACACGCCCGGCAGCTCGCCCGACGTGCTGGCGCGCTTTCTCGGGCAGCGGCTGTCGGAACAATGGAAACAGCCGGTGGTCATCGACAACCGCGCCGGCGCGGCGGGCATCCTGGCGGCCGACGGCCTGGCCAAGGCGCAGCCCGACGGCTATTCGCTGCTGGTGGGCGCCGACGGGCCGATCACCATCCTGCCCAACATCCAGGCCGGGCTTCCGTACGACGCGCGGCGCGACCTGGTGCCCGTGGTGTCGCTCGGGCAGATCGACTTCGTGCTGGTGGCCAACCCGAAGACGGGCTTTCGCACGGTGGCCGACTTCGTGCGCGCGGCCAAGGCGCACCCGGGCCGCATCAACTACGCATCGGCCGGCAACGGCAGCCCGCAGCAGCTCAGCATGGAGCTGCTCAAGCAGAAAACGGGCATCTACGTCACCCACATCCCGTACCGGGGCGGCCCGCTGGGCATGCAGGACGTGATCGCGGGGCAGGTCGACGTGATGTTCATCGCCGTGGGCCCGGCGCTGCCGCAGATCCGCAGCGGCCGGCTGGTGGCGCTGGGCACCAGCGGCGAGAAGCGCCACGCGCTGCTGCCCGAGGTGCCGACCGTGGCCGAAACCTACGCGGGCTACCGCTCGGGCACGTGGTTCGGGCTGTTCGCGCCGGCGCGCACGCCGCAGCCGGTGATCGACGCCATCGCGGCCGAGGCTGGGCGCATCGTGCAGTCGCCGGCCGCGCGCAGCGAGCTGGCGGCGCAGGGCATCGAGGCCACGGGCCACTCGCAGCGCCAGTTCCAGACGCAGGTGTCGGCCGAGTACGAGCGCTATGCGCAGATCGTGAAGGCGGTCGGCATCAAGGCCGAATAGTCCTTCGGCGCCGCTGTACCCCGCGCTACTTGACGGACCGGGCTAGCGCCTTGGCGAAGGCCTCCACGTCGTCTTCGCGGCACACCTCGGCGGCCAGCGGGGCGTGGCCCTGCGCCACGGCCGCCAGCGCCATCGCCTTCTTCGGGCACAGGCCCAGGCAGGTGCACTGCACCACGCGCAACCGCACCGGCAGGTGCGCCAGGCCGTGCTTGAGTTCCTTGCGGACCTGCCTGGCCCTGAGTTTCGTGGGGCCGTCGCTGCGCTCTTCACAGTCGCCGCAGACCAGCACCACGCCGGCCAGCTTGGTCTCTACCAGGGGAGGGGAATGGCTCACGCGGGGTTCCTTGCTGTCTTTGCAGCCCATGTTGGGCGGGGCGCAACCATGTGCAAGTCAGCCAACCGGCCGTTTCCGTGCCTCTCGCAGGCCCCGAATGCGCTAAGGTCTGGCCATCCGCGTTCCTGAATACCTTTGCCCGACCATGTCCCGTCCCCCGATCGAGATCGAAACCGCCCCCAACCCCACCGCCACGGTGATCGTGATGCACGGTCTGGGCGCCGACGGCAACGACTTCGTGCCCATCGCCAACGAACTCGACCTGTCGAGCGTGGGCCCGGTGCGCTTCGTGTTTCCCAATGCGCCGGTCATGCCCGTGACCATCAACGGCGGCTACCAGATGCCCGCCTGGTACGACATTGCCGCCGCCGACCTGGCCACGCGCGAGGACGAAGCCGGCCTGCGCCGCTCGCAGGCCGCCATCGAGGCGCTCATCGCCAGCGAGAAGGCCCGGGGCATCGCCGCCGACCGCATCGTGGTGGCGGGCTTCTCGCAAGGCTGCGCCATGGCCCTCATGACGGGCCTGCGCCACACCGAGCGGCTGGCGGGCATCGTCGGCCTCTCGGGCTACCTGCCGATTGCCGCCACCACTGCGGCCGAGCGCCATGCGGCCAACCACGAAACGCCGGTGTTCCTGGCGCACGGCCGGCAAGACCCGGTGGTGCCCATGGCCAGCGCCCTGCGTTCGCGTGACGCGCTGGCCGAACTGGGCTACACCGTCGAATGGCACGAGTACACGATGGCGCACTCGGTGTGCATGGAAGAAATCGCCGACCTCAACCGCTTTTTGCTGCGGGTGCTCGGCTGAAGGAGACAACCCCATGATCCTGGTCATCGGACACGCGCTGGCAAAGCCCGACACCCTGCAGGCGATGCTGGCCATCAGCACGGAGCACGTGCTGCGCTCGCGCGCCGAGCCCGGCTGCATTTCGCACGAGGTCACGACCGACGTGCTGGAGCCCCTGCGCCTGACCTTCGTGGAGCGCTGGAGCGACATGGCCGTGCTGCAGGCGCACTTCCGGGTCGATGCTTCGCGCGCCTTCGGCAAGGCGCTGGCGGCCATGGCCGACGGCACGCCGGAGATCCACGTCTACCAGTCCGACGAGATCGACCTGTCGGCGGGCCGCGCCAAGGCCTGATTTCGGCGCACCGCCCAAGCGCTCAACCCCTGTGGCGTCTATGCGCGAAGCTATCAAAAAAGTAGCGCGTGACAGGGTAGCCGGACCCGGGATTCCCTGCGCAAGCAACGTGCGCGCGCCCGTGCTACCTTCCAGCCCCTCAGAAGATTGATGGGTCATAACAATATGAGCAACAGATTGCAGGAGAGGTTGGGTGCACTTTCAGCCGCACGACTGAAAGGCATGCGCCGTGGCATCGAGAAGGAAAGCCTGCGCGCGCTGCCGGACGGCAAGCTCGCGCTCACGCCGCACCCGCTCGCCCTGGGCTCCGCGCTCACGCATCCGCACATCACGACCGACTTCAGCGAATCGCAGCTCGAACTCATCACGGGCGTGCACGCGGGCGTGGCGTCGGCGCTGGAAGAGCTCACGCGGGTGCACCAGTTCACCTACCGCGTGCTCGACGGGCTGGGCGACGAGCGCCTGTGGGTGTCGAGCATGCCCTGCGGCCTGCCGACCGACGAGACCATTCCGATCGGCCGCTACGGCTCGTCGAACGTGGGCCGCGCCAAGAGCGTGTACCGCATGGGCCTGAGCCATCGCTACGGCCGCCGCATGCAGACCATCTCGGGCATCCACTACAACTGGTCGCTGCCCGACGTGACGAGCGAGCAGTACTTCGCGCTGATCCGCAACTTCCGCCGCCACGCCTTCCTGCTGCTGTACCTGTTCGGTGCCTCGCCGGCCCTGTGTTCGAGCTTTGTCGCGGGCCGCCCGCACGAGCTGCAGCCTTTGGGCGACGGCAGCATGTTCATGCCGCACGGCACCTCGCTGCGCATGGGGCGCCTGGGCTACCAGAGCGACGCGCAGGCCTCGCTGGCCGTGAGCTACAACAGCCTGGACGGCTACGGCGCCTCGCTGCAGGACGCGCTCACGCGCCCGTGGCCGGCGTATGAGGCCATCGGCATCCGCAACCTGGGCGGCGACTACAACCAGCTGGGCACCAGCCTGCTGCAGATCGAGAACGAGTTCTACGGCACCATCCGCCCCAAGCGCGTGATCAACCCCGGCGAGCGCCCGCTGCACGCGCTGCGCGAGCGCGGCGTCGAATACGTCGAAGTGCGCCTGATGGACCTCGACCCCTTCGAGACCGTCGGCATCAACGCGCAGACCATGCGCTTCATCGACGTGTTCCTGCTGCACTGCCTGCTGAGCGACAGCCCCGACGACACGCCGCAGGAAATCGCCGACCTCGCGCACAACCAGCACCTCACGGCCGCGCGCGGCCGCGAGCCGGGCCTGCGCCTGTCGCGCGGCGGCAGCGAAGTGGCGCTGGCCGACTGGGGCGTGGAACTGGCCGAGCAGTGCCTGCCGATTGCCGAGGCGCTCGACGCCGCGCAGGGCAACGGCACGCCGCATGTCGACGCGGTGCGCGCCGCGCTGGCCGCGCTGGGCAACCCCGACAGCCTGCCTTCGGCGCGCGTGCTGGCCGCCATCGAGCAGCAGCACGGCAATTCGTTCGTCGGCTTCGTGCGCGCCCAGTCGGAGCAGACCCGCGCCGCGCTGCTGGCACTGCCGTTCTCGCCCGAGCAGCAGGCCGCGTTCGAGCAGATGACGGCCGAGTCCATCCAGGAGCAGAAGCGCATCGAGGCGGCCGACACCATGCCCTTCGAGATCTACCGCGAGCAGTACGTCTCGCCGGCCCGCCTGGGCATGGCGCGCGGCCGCGTGGCGGCGCTGGCGGCTTAGGCCTTTGGACTCCGTGCGAGGCGCGCCGCGCCTGGCATGACGACAGGCGCGGGCGCCGATGGCCTACAGGCATTGACCCGCATCGCCCACCGCGCGCTTCGCTGGCGCTGCGACGATGTGTTTCATGCACCGCCCAAGCCTGTCGTCCAGTTTCTCCCGGCTTGCCGCCGGGCCGGCGGTATCGCCATGACCTTCAAGGCCTACCTCGTCGAAGACAGTCCGGTGATCCGCGAGAACCTCGTCGGTTTTCTGCAGGACGTGGCCGATGCCGAAGTCGTGGCCTCCGCCAGCACCGAGGACGAGGCCGTGACGTGGCTGGGCCAGCACCGCGACGGCTGGGACCTGACCATCGTCGACCTGTTCCTCAAGCGCGGCAACGGGCTCGGCGTGATCCACGCCTGCCGCAACCGCGCGCCGCACCAGAAGGTGGTGGTGCTTAGCAACTACGCCACCGCCGACATGCGGCAGCGCTCGGAGCAGCTGGGCGCCGACGCCTTCTTCGACAAATCGGCTGAGCTCGACCAGCTGGTCGCCTATTGCGAGACGGTGCGCTCTTCCCTCGACTGACCCGTGGACTGCTGACGCGCGGGCGACTGGTCCCCCGCGCGGGGGACTGCGCCCGTGCGCCTTTCTGGGGTAAAACGCCACGCTGCCGCCCTGGCGGCACCGAACAACGGCAACTCCCTAGGAAAGCGACAGAGAGACATGAGCAGCAGCAACAGCATCGACTTCAAGGGCCGCGTGGCCATCGTCACCGGCGCCGGCGGCGGCCTGGGCCGCCAGCATGCGCTGGCCCTGGCGGCGCGCGGCGCCAAGGTGGTGGTCAACGACCTGGGCGGCGCGCGCGACGGCTCCGGCGGCTCGGTGAGCGCCGCGCAGGCGGTGGTCGACGAAATCAAGGCGGCCGGCGGCGAGGCCATTGCCAACGGCGCTTCGGTGACCGACTTCGAGGCGGTGCAGGCCATGGTCCAGCAGGCGGTGGACGCCTGGGGCCGCGTCGACATCCTCATCAACAACGCCGGCATCCTGCGCGACAAGAGCTTCGCGAAGATGGAGCTGGCCGACTTCAAGCTGGTGGTCGACGTGCACCTGATGGGCGCGGTGAACTGCACCAAGGCCGTCTGGGCGCTCATGAACGAGCAGAAGTACGGCCGCATCGTCATGACCACCTCGTCGTCAGGCCTGTACGGCAACTTCGGCCAGAGCAACTACGGCGCGGCCAAGCTGGCGCTGGTGGGGCTGATGCAGACGCTGAGCATCGAAGGCGCCAAGAACGACATCCGCGTGAACTGCCTGGCGCCCACGGCCGCCACGCGCATGACCGAAGACCTGTTCCCCAAGGAAATGCTCGAGGCCTTCCGCCCCGAGGCGGTGGTGCCCGCGATGCTGGTGCTGGCCGCGCAGGACGCGCCCAACCGCACCATCCTGTGCGCCGGCGCCGGCACCTTCGAGGCCGCGCACATCACGCTCACGCAAGGCGCGTGGCTCGGCATCGAGGCCGACACGCCCGAGCAGTTGGCCGCGCGCCTGTCGGACGTCACGGAGCGCGAGGGTGAAGTCGTGCCGCAAAGCGGCGCGGCGCAGGGTTCGAACGAAGTGGCCAAGGGCATGGCCAACGCGAAGCGGGGCTGACGTGAAAAGGCGGGCCGCCATGGCCCGCCTGCGTTGCTTTATTCCGCGATGAAGTTCGCCGCGTCCTTGCGGATCGAGTCGCGGTCGCGGTGGTTGTTCAGGCGGCCCAGCGTGTTGTCGAGCAAGCGCTTGAGCTTGTCGGCCGCGCCGCGAAAAGCCTCGTCGAGGCTGGCCGCGTGCTGCGTCACCGCCAGCGGCTGGTGGTGCGCCAGGCGCGCCTCCATCACGCAGCATTTGTCGGCGCCGCCGGTCTTGTCGTGGTTCTCGTCGCTCAGATGCACCTCGACGCGCGTCACGTCTTCGGCGAAACGGCTCAGGTGCTGCTTGATCTCGGTGTCGGCCCAACGCTCCAGCGCGTCCTTGTTGGTGATGCCGTTGCTCGTATTGACCTGAATCTGCATGCAATGTCCCTGCTGGATGGATGAACGAAAGCCCACTGTGCGCCCGGATGCGCCCGGGCGTGCGTAGGTCTATTCCCTACCCACGCGCCGGGCAGGGTCCGCAATGCGGCAAATTGCTCAGCTCTGGATGTACGTGGTCAACTGCTCGATGGTGGCCTCGTGGTCCGAGATGATGTCGTCCATCAAGTCCTGGATGGAGATCATGCCGACCACCTTGTCGCCGTCGACCACCGGCAGGTGGCGGAACTTGCGCTGGCTCATGAGCGTCATGCAGGCGCGCGTGCGGGTCTGCGGCGTGACGGTCATCACGTCGGGCGTCATGATTTCGCTGACGCGCACTTCCTTCGAATTCTTGCCCTGCAGCGCGACCTTGCGGGTGTAGTCGCGCTCCGAGAGAAAGCCCACGAGCTTCTCGCCGTCCATCACCATCAGCGCGCCCACCTCGAAGCGGGCCAGCGTGGCCAGCGCGTCGAACACGGTGGCATGCGGGGAGGTGCGCCAGGCCGCGGAATCGTGGCGCTTGAGCAGTTCGGAGACGGGTTTCATCGCGGTAACTCCATAAAAAAGTTGTTCGACTCGACCGACGCTCATGCGCCGCCCTCGCTCAAATGATAGGGGCGGAAAACGCCCGCGCGATGCAAAACCCTCTAGGGGATTGCGTGTGTGTGCAACACGCGCGCAATGCGCGAGAACTTAAGGCTGTGCAGCCGCGGGCGCGAGCACGCGGCTCAGTGCCACGGCGTCACCCACCACCGTCTTCACCAGGCCCTTGTCGTCGAAGTTCACCTGGAACTCCGACCAGCTGTCGCGCCAGTAGCGCCACACCGGTGCATCCAGGCGCGGGTTCTCGCTGCCCACCGGATAGCCGATGGCCATCAGCACCTGCTCGCGCGTCATGCCGGGCATCACCTTGGCGGCCAGGATGGCGTCGCGCACGGCGGGCGCGAAGGCGGCCATCTTCTGCTTCGGGTCTGCGGTGACGACGTAGCGCTGTGCAAACTCCGGCAACGTGATGTTGCGGCTGTAGTCGTTCTTGATGCGCTGCGGCTTGCCGCCGAGGTCGAGGCTGAACCAGCGGAAGTCGTAGGCCGTGATGCGCGCCGGCGTGCCCACCGCCACGATGCTGGTGCCCTGCTCGTCGTAGTTGATGTCGCTGATCGAGTCGCCGTAGGTGCGCATGTTGCAGCACAGGTAGCCGTTGATCATGGGGCCGGGCGGCGGGGAGGGCCGCTGGGCATGGACGACGGTCGCGGACATGGCGGTGGCTGCCAGCAGGGCAGCGGCAAGGCGCTTGAGCATGGATTTCCCTCGAAGTCTTGTTGGAATGGCCGCGGGGCGCGGCCAGAGAAATTCTAGGCAGAATGGCCGCCCGTAGCTATCGAAAATGTAGCAAGCAGGTCCCGTTCAGGTTCCCGGTCCACAATGCGCACCCGGCCCGAGCGCCGGCCCCGTATTCCCCGTATCCCCCGAATTCCAGTCAGCGCGAAAAAGAAAGAGCCCACCGATGGCGATCCAGTGGTTCCCCGGTCACATGTATTCGACCCAGAAGGCCATCACCGAGCGGGTGAAGGACATCGACGTGGTCATCGAACTGCTCGACGCGCGCCTGCCCGGTTCCAGCGCCAACCCGATGCTGGCCGAGCTCACGGCCGGCCGGCCCAGCCTGAAGGTGCTCAACAAGCAGGACCTGGCCGACCCCGAGCGCACCGCGCGCTGGCTCGCGCACTACAACGCGCTGCCGGCCACCCGCGCCATCGGGCTCGATGCGAGCCAGACCACGCCCGCGCAGCAGCTCGTGAAGGCCTGCCACGAACTCTCGCCCAACCGCGGCGGCATGGCCAAGCCGATGCGCGTGCTGATCTGCGGCATTCCCAACGTGGGCAAGTCGACCCTCATCAACACGCTCACGGGCGGGCGCAAGGCCAAGACCGGCGACGAGGCCGGCATCACCAAGCTCGAGCAGCGCATCACGCTGGCCGACGACTTCTATCTGTGGGACACGCCCGGCATGCTGTGGCCGCGCATCATCGTGCCCAAGAGCGGCTACAACCTGGCCGCCAGCGGTGCCGTGGGGCGCAACGCCTTCGACGAGGAAGAGGTGGCGCTGGAGCTGCTCGGCTACCTCAAGATGCACTACGGCGCGGGCGTGGCCTCGCGCTTCAAGCTGGTGGAGCTCGACGCCGCCACCATGGCCGACATGAAGGACGAGGCCCTGCTCGACACCATCGGCCGCAAGCGCGGCGCGCTGCTGGGCAAGGGCAAGGTCAACCTGCAGAAGGCCGCGGAAATCGTCATGCACGAATTCCGCGCCGGCAACCTCGGGCGCATCACGCTCGAGACGCCCGAAGAGTTCGCCGAGTGGCTGGCCGAGGGCCAGCGCCGCGACGCCGAGCGGGCCGCGAAGAAGGCCGCGCGCGGCAAGAAGGGCAAGAACAAGGTGCAGCCCGACGCCGAGACGGCGTCCGAAGAAGACGCCTGATCGCGCGGGCCCTTCGCCTTCGCCTTCGCCTTCGCGTCCGCGTCAGTCGAGCGCGAACAGGGCCGCCGCCGCCTCGTTGAGCGCCACCGTGCGGCGCGAGTCCGGATGCGGCCCGGCCGCCTTCAGCGCGCGCTGGTACAGCGCCACGCGCGTGGCCGACACCGGCCGGCACAGCGGCCGGCTCACGGCGTGCGCGAAGCTGCGCCCCGGCACCACATAGCGCCCCGGGTTGAGCCGCGCAAAGCGGATATACGCCTGCAGCGCGTAGAGCATGTCGGCATGCAGCGCGTCCATGCGCTGCTCGGCGTCCTTGCCGATCTGCGCGTGGCCCTTGGCGTCTTTCTTCAGCGGCAGGCCCAGGATGTCGGCCATGTCGATCTCGAAATGCGTGAAGTCGCCGTACGGGCGCTTGCAATCGATCATGAAAGTGCGCCAGTTCGCACGCTGCAGCAGGCGGATGTGTTCGTCGGTCACGTCGAAGGCTTCGCGCCGCCCGACCGGCGGCTGGAAGGCGTAGTGCCCCTGCGCGAAGCTTGCGTGCAGGAAGAAGGCCGAGGCCACGTTGGTGAACCGGTCGAAGGCCGGCGAGGGCCCGCCGTCGATCGCCTCGCCGAGCTGCTCCAGCGTCAGGTCGGGCGGCACGATGGCGGGCGCGCCGGATTCGCAATCGATCCATTCGGCCTTGCTGCGGCGGAACCAGTCGATGTCTTCCTGCGTGATCTCGACGCTGCCGATGGCGGTGGCCGGCAGGGGCGACCCCGGCGGCGCGGCGGCGGGCGCGGGCGCGCTTTTCTGTTCGCAGCCCGAGACGGCGAACAGGGCGGACGCCGCGCATGCGGCCGACAAGGCCAGCGCGCCTCGCCGATGAATCCTTCTCACGTTTTTTCTCCCATGGAAAAGCGTTTGGGTTCCCGAGGATGCCACGCCGGGCTGACCCCGGACTGAGGGCGGTTTCCGCAGGCGGTCACTATCATCGGCGCATGCAACGTCTCACGCGTCAACGCAACGCCGTTTTTTCCGCCTTCAGCGACGTCGGTCGCGTGCTCACCGCCCCTGAAATCCTGTCGCGCGCCCGAGAGATCGTGCCCGAGATCAGCCTTTCGACCGTGTACCGCCAGGTCTCGCTGCTCCTGGCCGACGGCGAGATCGCCAAGGTCGAGCTGCCGGGCGAGCCCGCGCGCTACGAAGTGGCTTGCAAGCCCGAGGCGCATGCCCATTCGCACCACGACGGCAAGGGCGCGGCGCACGAGCACCACCATCACTACTTCCACTGCTCGAACTGCGGGCAGGTCTTTCTGCTGCATGCCTGCCCGGGCCCGATGGACGACCTTGCGCCCAAGGGCTTCCAGGTGCGCAGTCACGAAGTCACGCTGCACGGCCTGTGCGCGCCGTGTGTAAAGGCCGGTGCCGGCAAGCACGCAAGTTAGGCGGTAGTCAGTTTTCTGATGTTATTGAGAATGAATTCTCAATAACGTATAGTCGCGGGTCCGAATCTTCACGGCTCCCTGTACGACCATGCAAGTCCTTTCCTCGCTCAAAGAAGCAAAGAAGCGCCACCGCGATTGCCAGGTGGTGACGCGGCGCGGCCGCACCTACGTCATCTGCAAGTCCAACCCTCGCTTCAAGGCCAGGCAGGGCGGCGCGAAGAACAAGAACAAGCGCTGAGCGTTGAACGCCAGCGCTGACCCGGCGCGCTGATCCGCGCGGCCGGCGGCGACGCAGAGCGCCGGCCTCCCCACGAACACCGAACCAACGTTTCGGCGCCCTCGCGCCGGCGCGAGCCTGCGCGCGCCTTTTTTCAACCTGGGTTTCTTCCATGCTCCGAGCCATCGGCCTCACCAAACAGTACGGCGCGCACACCGCGCTCGACCGTCTCGACCTCGACATCCGCGCCGGCGACATCTATTGCCTGCTGGGCGCCAACGGCGCGGGCAAGACCACCACCATCAACCTGTTCCTGAACTTCATCGCGCCGAGCGCCGGCACGGTCGAAATTAACGGCACCGACGTCACGCGCCACCCTGTAGCCACCAAGCAGGACGTGGCGTACATCCCCGAGCAGGTCACGCTGTACGGCACGCTCTCGGGCCTGGAAAACCTGCGCTTCTTCGCCGGCCTGGCGCTGGGCCACGAACTGCCGCGCGAGCGTTTGCTCGAGCTGATGACCGAAGTGGGGCTCGACCATGCCGCCGCCGACAAGCGTGTGTCCGCGTATTCGAAAGGCATGCGCCAGAAGGTGTGGATCGCGGTGGCGCTGGCCAAGCAGGCCAAGGCGCTGCTGCTCGACGAGCCCACCTCCGGCCTCGACCCGCAGGCGGCCAGCGAGTTCTCGGGCCTGCTGCGCCGCGCGGCCGACAGCGGCGTGGCCGTGCTCACCACCACGCACGACCTGTTCCACGCGCAGCAGACCGCCACGCGCGTCGGAATCATGAAGCGCGGACGTCTGGTCGAAAGCCTCGACGGCGAGGCGCAGATCGCCCAGACCGATCTGCAGTCGCTCTACCTGCAACACATGAGGACTTGAGATGACGACTCGCCCCGAACCAGAACGCCAGGCAACACAACGCCGCATGGAGAACTGACGCATGCTGCTCACCTGGATCGCAAGACGCGAATTCATCGAACGCCTGCGCGACGGGCGTCTGTACTGGGCCGGCGGACTGGTCGCCGTGCTGCTGCTCACCGCACTGGCCGTCGGCTGGTCGCACCAGCGCGAGGCCCGCGCCGAACAGCAGGCCGCGCAAGCCATGGACTACCGCGACTGGCTGCACCAGGACCGGCGCCACCCGCACGACGCCGCCCACCAGGGCATGCACGCCTTCAAGCCCGAAGCCGCGCTGGCCATGATCGACGCGGGCATCAACCCCTTCATCGGCAGCACCGTGTGGCTGCAGGCGCACCGCCAGAGCGAAGTCAAGTTCAACGCCGCGCAGGACGCGACCGGCCTGCAGCGCTTCGGCAACCTGTCGGTGGGCTGGATCCTGCAGGTGCTCGGGCCGCTGCTGGTCATCGTGCTGGGCTTCAATGCCTTTGCCGGCGAACGCGAGCAGGGCATCCTGCGGCAGACGCTGAGCCTGGGCGTACCGCCGCTGCGCCTGCTCGGCGGCAAGGCCCTGGCGCTGGCCGCATCGCTCGCGGTGCTGCTGGTGCCAGCCGCGCTCATCGCCGCCGTGGCGGTGGCCGTCGGCGCGGGGGAGGGCGAGCGGCTCGACGCCCTGCTGCGCCTGGGCGCATGGGCGCTCGGCTATGCGGTGTACCTCGGCATCTTCGTGTTCCTCGTGCTCGGCGTGTCGGCCGCGTCGTCCACCTCGCGCATGGCGATCACCGTGCTGCTCGCGCTGTGGATCGGGCAGGCCGTGATGGCGCCGCGCGTCATGTCCGAGCTGTCGCGCGCATGGTTTCCGAGCCCGACGCGGCTCGTGTTCAACCAGGCGCTGGGTGACGAGCTCAAGGCCGTGTCCAACCAGGTGTGGCAGAAGAACTTCGGCACCACCGAGCGCTGGGGCCGCGACGTGCCGCTGAGCAAGTGGGGCATTGCGCTGCGCCTGGACGACCAGGCCTCCTACCCCGTGTACGACCGCCACTATGGCCGCCTGTGGGACACCTGGGAGCGCCAGCAGCAGGTGCAGGAATGGAGCGGGCTGCTGATGCCCATCCTTGCGATCCGCAGCTTCTCGATGGGCATGGCGGGCACCGACTTCGCGCACCACCGCAGCTTCACCACCGCGGCCGAACTGCACCGCCGCCACATCCAGGACCTGATGAGCGAAGACCTCGTGGCGCATGCCGACCCGATGGGCGACCGCCACTTCGCCTACCAGGCTACGCCCGATCTGTGGGCCACCGTGCCGCCGTTCGACTACCACCCGCCGCACGCGGGCTGGGCGCTGTGGCACCAGGCGCGCAGCCTGGCGGTGCTGTGTGTCGGCCTGCTGCTGGCCGCCGCGTTCGCTGCCTTCGCCACCCTGCGCCAGCGCGCGCTCTGAAGAGACGACATGACGAAGAACGATTCCCTTCACCCGCCGCAAGGCCGCCGCCTGCTGGCCGTGATGCGCCAGGAGTGCCGCCTGATGCTGGCCGAGCGCACGCTGTGGGCCGTGGGCGCGCTGTTCCTGCTGCTGGTGGCCTACGCCCTCGGCAACGGCCTTGTGCAGACCGCGAGCCGCGACCGCGCGCAGGCCGCCGTGGCGCAGGCCGATCGCGACACGCGTGCCGCGCAGCGCGTGCTGCTCACCGGCATCCTCGCCGGCACCGCGCAGCCCACGCCGTTCGAGAACCCGGCCGACCCGTCGCGCATGGCCAGCAGCTACGGCGGCCAGCACGCGCTGCTGCCGACCGCGCCGCTGGGCCCGGTCGCGCTGGGGCAGAGCGACCTGTTCCCGAGCCAGTTCCAGGTCACGGGCCAGAGCCGCGTGGTGTTCATGAACCCGAGCGACATCGAAAGCCCCTGGCACCTGCTGAGCGGGCATTTCGACCTGGCGTTCGTCATCGTCTACCTGCTGCCGCTGCTGATCTTCGCGCTCAGCTACAACCTGCTGTCGGCCGAGCGCGAGAACGGGACCTTGCGGCTGCTGCTGTCGCAACCGCTGCGGCTGCGCACGCTGCTGGCGGGCAAGCTGTCGGTGCGCGCGGCCGTGCTGCTCGCGCCGGCCGTGCTGCTGCCGGTGGCGGTGCTGCTGGTCGCGCGGCAGGCGGGGCTGGCGGGCACGGGCGGCGGCGTCGGCGGCGCCACCTTGTGGTGGGCTTTGCTGGTCGGTGCCTACGCGCTCTTCTGGTTCGCGCTGGTGGTGGCCGTCAATGCCTTCGGCGCTTCGTCGGCGACGAACGCAATGGTGCTCGTCATCGCGTGGGTGATGCTGGTGCTGGTGGCGCCGGTGCTGCTGAACCTGGCGGTCACGCAGGCCAGCCCCGCGCCTTCGCGCACCGAGCTGGCCACGCGCCAGCGCATCGTCACGGCCGAGGCCATGAAGCGCCACGCCGACCTGATGAGCACCGACTACCAGCACGTGGGCCGCGGCGCCATCCTGGTGCCGCGCGACGGCAAGATCGAAATCGCCGGCCGGCTGCTCGGCAACTACCTCATCGAGAAGGAAGTCGACGAGGCCATCCGGCCCGAGCTCGACCGCTTCGACGCGCAGCAGGCCCATCAGCAGGCGCTGCTGGGCCGCTTCAGTGCCGTGTCTCCGGCGGCGGTGGCCTACGAGGGCATGACCGCGCTGGCCGGCACGGGCACGCGGCGGCAGGCGCGCTTCGAGGCGCAGACCGTGGCGTACCACTCGGCGTGGAAGCAGTTCTTCTTTCCGCGCATCGACGCGCGCGACGCGCTGACGCCGGCCGACTTCGACCGCATTCCTGCCTTCGCCTGGCAGGAAGAGCCGCCCGGCCTGCTGCGCGGCCAGGCCGCGTGGGCCGTGCTGCAGTTGCTGGTGCCGAGCCTGCTGCTGTTCGGCCTGGCCGCGTGGCGGCTGCGCCGCTTCTCGGTCGCATAGCCGCGCCCCTGTTTTTCTTTTTTCCAGCAATCCCAAGCAAGCAATCCAATGACCATGTTCATCCGCACGGCCGTGGCGGTGGCCGCCGCCACGTCGTTCCACGCCGCCCATGCACAAAGCAGCGCCGAGCTCGGCACCGTCACCATCGAGGGCAGCCGCGACGCGAACAGCCTGCACCTGAACGATTCGAGCGGCACCGCGTCGCGCCTGGGCCTCTCGGTGCGCGAGACGCCGGCGTCGGTCGAGATCCTTTCGCAGGACGCCATCCAGCAGCGCGGCGCGCGCACTTTCAGCGAGGCCCTGCGCGGCATGGCGGGTCTTTCTGGCGGCGGGCCGCCGTCGTCGCCGACCACGCTGTCGACGCGCGGCTTCACCAGCCTCATGTACCTGTACGACGGCGTGCGCAGCTCCGGCGCCGGCGTGACCAACCGCGTGCAGGACACCTGGAACTACGATCGCATCGAAGTGCTCAAGGGCCCGGCCTCGGTGCTCGACGGCGAGGGCGCCATCGGCGGCGTCGTCAACTTCGTGACCAAGCGGCCCGACCGCGACAACCCCAACAAGGAAGCGCTGCTTTCGTACGGCAGCTACGGCTCCACGCGCGCGGCCTTCGGCTTTGGCGGCGCGCTGGGCGATGCCAGCGCCTACCGGCTGGACTACAGCCGCAACGACACCAAGGTCGGCACCATCGACCGCAACGGCGAGCGCATCGACCACTTCACGAGCGGGCTGCTGGTCGACCTCGGCGGCTCGGTGAAGCTCGACCTGTCGTTCGACTACCTGCGCGACAACAACCAGGCCTACTGGGGCACGCCGCTGGTGCCGCGCAGCTTTGCCACGCAGCCGACCGGCGTGGTCAGCACGCCCGACGGCCGCGTGATCGACAAGCGCCTGGCGCGCAACAACTACAACGTGCCCGACGACGAGAACTCGTCCGAGACCTACTGGCTGCGCGCGCGCCTGACGGGGCAAGCGGCTGGCGGCTGGTCGTGGCGCAACGAGTTCTCGGCCAACAAGTCGAACCGCGTGTTCCGCAACTCCGAAAGCGCGGTGTTCGTGGCGCCCGCCAGCATCGCGCGCGACCAGACGCTGATCACGCACGACCAGGACTTCTGGCTGAACCGCTTCGACGCCACGCACAAGGGCACGCTGGGCGGCATGGACAACCGCTTCGTGGTCGGCGGCGAATACAGCGAAACGCGCTTCGGCAGCCAGCGCCGCTTTTCCGACAACAGCGCGGCCACCGCGAGCCTGCTGCGCGTGCCGGTGTTCGACCCGTACCTGGCGCCGTTCAATGAGAACCCCGCGCTCAGCACCGGCGGGGGCAACCGCACCAACACCACGTCGAACGTGAAGGTGACGTCGGTGTTCGTCGAAGACGCGCTGAAGCCGCTGCGCAACCTCACGCTGGTGGGCGGGCTTCGGCATGACCGCACCGAGGTCGAGCGCGGCATCACCGACCTGAACCTGGGCAGCTACGCGCGCTTCGGCGCGAGCTACCGCGCGACCTCGGGCCGCATCGGCGCGGTGTACGACATCACGCCGCAGTCGAGCGTGTATGCGCAGTACACCAATGCCACGCTGCCGGTGAACTCGCTGTTCCTGCTGTCGGCGTCGAATGCGGCGTTCCCGATGTCGCGCGGCAAGCAGGCCGAGGTGGGCTTCAAGCAGAGCCTGCCCGAGGCCAACCTCGAGTGGACCGCGGCCGCCTACAAGATCGAGCTGGGCAACGTGCTCTCGCGCGATCCGAACAACCCCAACAACACGGTGAACAACGGCAGCCAGTCGTCGCGCGGCATCGAGCTGTCGACCGTGTGGCGCCCGACGCGCGAATGGACGCTGGCCGGCAACCTGGCCGCGCTCGACGCGCGCTTCGACACGCTGATCGAAGCGGGCAACGTGTCGCGCGTGGGCAAGACGCCGCCGAACGTGCCCGAGCGCGTGGCCAACCTCTTCGCGACCTACCGGCCCGATGGCTCGAAGTTCGAATACTTCGCATCGCTGAACCACACCGGCCCGATGTTCACCGACAACGCCAACCAGATCCGCATCAACGGCTTCACCACGCTCGACGCGGCCGTGAGCTACCGGCTGCAGAAGGCGCTGCTGACCTTTCGCGTGCGCAACCTGACCGACAAGCTCTACGCCACCTGGGCCGGCCGCGCGACCAGCCAGGTGCTGCTGGCGCCGCGCCGGACCTTCGAGCTGTCGGCCAAGTTCGACTTCTGACGCGACCGGCTCAGCGCATCTGCAGCCGCGCGTCCTTCGGGTAGCCGATGGTGTAGTCGGCCGTCACGCGCGCGGTCTTGCCGGCGTCGAGGTCGAAGCGCCACATCGTGAGGCCCGGCTGCTTGTTCCACGACAGCTCGTCGGGCTTGGGCGCGAACTGCGAGCTCACGCGCACCTGCTCGTCGACCGACACCGGCGCGGCCTCCAGCACCTCCACCGCGACGGGCGTGCGGTGGCGGTTCTCGACCACGTAGGCGCGCTGCACCTTGCGCTCGGCGCGCGAGCCGGCGAAGCCGCCGGTGCCCTGGTTGTCGCGCTCGGGCTCGGCCTGCACGCGCACCAGTTCGTCGCGCCCGAAGGACAGCGTCAGACGCTCGTCGCTCGGCGCGGTCCAGCGGCCGTTGCCGACGAAGGCGCCGTCGCGGTACAGCAGCAGCGGGCCGGCGGGCCACACGCCTTCGGGCTGCGGCAGCTCGGCGACCAGGAAGGCGCTGGCGTCCACGCGCGGGCTGGTGCGCGCGACCAGCTTGGCCGTGTCTTCATGCTGGCCCAGCGCCAGGGTCACGCGCTGGCCGTTGGAGGGCACGTCGATGGCCTGCGGAATCGAGAATTCGGTGGCGAAGCTGCTGTCGAACACGCTCACGTCGAACAGCGGCGCGCGGCGCTCGGCCATCATCTGCTTGGCGTCGGCGGCCATGGCAATCGGCGCGGCGGGCATGGGCGCGCCTTCATACGCGCGTGCGCGCGGCGGCGGCGGTGGCGGCTCGACGCCGATGCGCCATGCCGACGGCAGGCGGCCCGTGGTTTCGCGGCGCGGCTGGCCGGTGGAGAGCACCAGCTTCACGCCGCGCCAGTCTTCGCCCGTGGCCTGCGCCACCAGCGCCTGGCGCTCGATGCGGACCTTGCGCGTGGTGCTGTCGAGCAGCGCGCGGTAGGTGGGCGTCCAGCCGGGGCCGTTGACCTGGTAGCTGAGCTTGACGTCGGCGTCGGCGCTGGCGGCCAGCGTGACCGTGACGGCCATCACCTTGTCGCCGCTGCCCTGGGCGCGGGTGCGCTCGGCCAGCAAGGGGTTGAGCTGGCGGTCGATGTCGCTCTGGCGGCGCTGGATCTGGTGCTGCTTGAGCAGCGAGTCCTGCCCCGTGCGGCGCATGGCCTCGGTCACCGCGACGAGGTTGCGCGCGTCGGCCGGCGCGCGCGCACCGGCGCCCGACTCGCCACTGCCGCCGGCCAGGCCCTTGAGGTAGCCGTTGACCATGCCCAGCGCATCGCTCTCGGCCTGCAGCGCGGCCTTCTGGTCTTCCAGCTCGCGGATGCGGCCGTCGAGCGCGCTGGTCGCGCACTGCGCGGACAGCTCGCGCGTCTCGCTGAGCACCGAGGTTTCGCCCACGCGCACCGACGCATCGGCCGACACCTGCAGGCTCTGCACGTCCAGCCCGGCCGGCAGGCAGGCGAAGGTGACCGACCGGCTGCCGGCCGCGATGCGCGCCACGCGGTCGACCGTGGCGCTGCCGGGGTAGACCTTGACCTGGGTGATGCGCGAGCCGCCGGGGCTTGCTGAAGTGGCCGGCAGCGCCGTGGACTGCCCTTGCGCGCTGAGGCTCAGAACCAGCAACACGGCGGCGCCCGAGGTGGCGCGAAGGAGGGCGGAGGTCGATGCTTTCATGGGGTGCCTTCGAAGAAAGTGGATGAGTGACCCCCGCTCTTACGAACGGGCCCCGCGAACGGGGTTAAGGCATCGCGAAAAATTTCTGGGCTGCTGTCGCCAAGGCAACCGCCGGCGCGCTTTCGGTCACGCGGGCGACGAAGGATGCGGGGTGTGCTTCGTAGAGTGGCCTGCATCTCTACCAAGGACACAACGCCATGCTCGACACCATCCAGGCCATCAACAAGACCGCCGCCTTCAACCGCTGGGCCGGCTTCGAAGTGACAAGCGCAGCCAACGGCGAAGCCGAGCTGCGCATGGACTTCCGCGAGGAAGACATGGGCCAGTACGCCGGCTTCCTGCACGCGGGAATGATCGGCGCGCTGCTCGACACCGTGAGCGGCTTCGCGGCCGCCAGCGTGGCGGGGCGCGTGCTGGCGTCGCACTTTTCGGTGAACTGCATCTCGCCCGCCGTGGGCCGTGCGTTCGTGGCGCGCGGGCGGGTCGTGAAGGCCGGGCGCAAGCAGGTGTTCGCGGCCGCCGAGCTTTACGCGCGGGGCGAGGGCGACGCGCTCAAGCTCGTGGCGACGGGGAACGCCATCCTGGTTCCGGTGGAAGAGGCCGCGGCAAAGCCGGCCGCCTGAGCTTCAGCCCGAACAGCGGGCGCAGCAGGTTGACGCGGCGGACCAGCCCGCCGGTCAGCGCCCAACAGCCGGCGATGGTCAACGCCACCAGCAGCGCGGGCTCGATCACCGGGCCGAGCGCGAGCGGGGCCAGCAGCACCGCGCCGACGACGATCAGCGTCTGGTGCAGCATGTACCAGGGGTAGACCGACTCGCTGGCCCAGCGCAGCCAGCGCCACGGGCGGTTCAGGTGGCGGTGCGCAAATCCCAGGATGGCCGCGACGGTCAGCCACAGGTAGAGCACACGCAATGTGTCCGTCAGCAGCCCCGGCGGCGGGCCCTTGGCGCCGACGCGCAGCGCGAAGAAAACGGCGATCACCGCGACCGCCAGCGCGAGCGATACGCGGCGCAGCCGCTCCAGCTCTTTCCAGATGCCTGTGTCCACGCCCATCCAGTAGCCATAAAGAAACATCGTGAAGTAAAGGCTGTGCAGGTGAAAGTCGCGCACCAGGTTGTGCGTGGCCGGAAAGCGCGCGGCCAGCAGCATCGTCCACAGCAGCAGCGGCACCACCGGCAGCACCAGCAGCTTCCAGCCGCGCAGCCCGTTGAAGGCGCGCCGCACCCGTTGGCCGGCGGCGCAGCGCCACAGCGGCAAGGTCAGCGCGACCAGCGCCGTGTACGTGAACAGGTAGGGCAGGTACCACAGGTGGTTCCAGGTGATGCCGAACTCCGCGCCGTCGAAGGCCTCTTTCGGCCACGGCGCGCTCATCGACAGGTAGCGCAGCAGGAACGCGCCGAAGCCCGGCGCCACCATCCCGTTGGCCACGCCTTGCGCATAGGCCTGGTACGGCACGATCACCGCCATGCCGAAGGCCAGCGGCAGCATCAGCCGAAGCCCCCGCCCGCGCAGCAGCGCCCCGGTGCCCTGGCCCCGGCTCAGGAAGCCGAGCGACACGCCGGAGATCAGGAACACCAGGTCCATGCGCCAGAGGTTGAGCGCCACCATCGGCCAGCGCAGCCATTCGGCCTCGTGCGGGCTCTTCAGGTGCCAGTGCCAGCCGGCCACGTAATACATGCCCACGTGATAGAGGATGACGAACAGGAAAGCCAGCGCGCGCAGGGCGTCGATGTCGTGGCGGCGTTGCTGGTCGGGCGAAAGGGCGGTTGCGGGCATCGCAAGCTCCTGGAAGCAAAGAAGCGGCGATGCTCGGCCGCGCGGGCCCGGCGCGGCGCACCCGTGGGACGAGCCGGCCCCGCTTTGTGACGAGCGGTGGCCCCGTGGGACGAAATTCGCCGCCCCACGGGCCCGTTTTCGCGAGAATTCCGGGCATGGGAGATCCCCGCAAGAACCTGTACGAGCGCTACGAGCCGGTCCGCCGCCATGTGGAGGTGGCCTTCTGGATCGTGCTGCTGACGCTGCAGGCCGTGTTCGGCACGCTGGTCGCCATCGTCGACATGCGCACGCGCGCGGTGCCGCATGCCCGTTGGGAGATCGCGACCTGGGAAGGGTCGAGCAACCTGGTGCTGCTGCTGTTGGTGCCGGCGCTGGTCGTTGTCGAGCGCTGGCTGGCGCCGCTGGTGCGCACCCATTGGGTTCGCTTCCTGGCCTGGCACCTGGTGGCGAGCGTGGTGTTCAGCGTGGTTCACGTGGTGGGCATGTTCGGCTTGCGGGCGCTGGTCTACGCGATGGCCGGCGCGCACTACGACTTCGCCGGCTGGGCCGGGCAGTGGGGCTATGAATACCTGAAGGACGTGCGGGTGTACGCCAGCATCGTCTTCGGCATCTGGGCATACAGGCTGTTCGTGCTGCGGCTGCAGGGGGAGGCGCGGGTGCTCGACGCGCCGGAGGAGGGCGTGGCTGCGCCTGTCGAGGCTTTGGCGGAACCGGAGGTTGTCGAACCCTCGGCGCCGGCGCCGGCGCCGACGCCCCCGGCGCCACCTGCCCGCCCTGAACGCTTCCTCGTGCGCAAGCTGCGCCGCGAATTCCTCATCGCCGCCACCGACATCGACTGGCTGCAGGCCGAAGGCAATTACGTCGGCCTGCACGTCAACGGCCACGACTACCTGCTGCGCGCCACGCTCACCGACTTCCTGACCCAGCTCGACCCCGCCCGCTTCGTGCGCGTGCACCGCAGCCATGCGGTGAATCTGGCGCGCATCAAGGAGATCGAGCCGCTGGACGGCGGCGACGCCCGGCTGCACATGCACGACGGCACCACCGTGCCCTGCAGCCGGCGCTACCGCGACGCGCTGCGCGCCGGCACGGGCTGAACCGGTGCGTGAACGGGCTTGGGAAAGCCCGTTATTGGGTCAGATCGCACCATCAGAGAGCTTGCAGGCACCATTTTTGCTTTCTTGCGCCGTCGCTCCGAGCAATTCGGGTGCGTCGCACCAAATCAAACCAAAAAACTGCAAGAAGCTTCCATGGACGCACTCAAACAGGGCGCAGATGCGCTGTTCATCCTTCTCGGCGCCATCATGGTGTTGGCCATGCACGCCGGTTTTGCTTTTCTCGAGCTCGGCACCGTCCGCAAGAAGAACCAGGTCAATGCGCTGGTGAAGATCCTGGTCGACTTCTCGGTGTCGACCATCGTGTACTTCCTGGTGGGCTACGGTGTGGCCTACGGCACGCATTTCTTCGTGAGCGCCACCGAACTGTCGGCAAGAAGCGGCTACGAGCTGGTGAAGTTCTTCTTCCTGCTGACTTTCGCGGCGGCCATTCCGGCCATCATCTCGGGCGGCATTGCCGAGCGCGCCAAGTTCTGGCCGCAGCTCATCGCCACGGCGGTGATCGTCGGCTTCGTCTATCCGCTGTACGAGGGCATCGCCTGGAACAAGCACTTCGGCATCCAGGGCTGGATCGCCTCGCTCACGGGCCACGAGTTCCATGACTTCGCGGGCTCGGTGGTGGTGCACGCCGTGGGCGGCTGGCTCGCGCTGCCGGCCGTGCTGCTGCTGGGCGCACGGCGCAACCGCTACCGGGGCGACGGCTCGCTGAGCGCGCATCCGCCGTCGAACATTCCGTTCCTGGCGCTGGGCGCGTGGGTGCTGTGCGTGGGCTGGTTCGGCTTCAACGTGATGAGCGCGCAGAGCATCGACAAGATCTCGGGCCTCGTGGCCGTCAACTCGCTGATGGCGATGGTCGGCGGCACGCTGGTGGCGCTGGCCATGGGCAAGAACGACCCCGGCTTTGTCTACAACGGCCCGCTCGCCGGGCTGGTGGCCGTGTGCGCCGGCTCCGACCTGATGCACCCGCTGGGCGCGCTCGTGGTGGGCGGCGTGGCGGGCGCCATCTTCGTCAAGATGTTCACGCTGGTGCAGAACAAATGGAAGATCGACGACGTGCTCGGCGTGTGGCCCCTGCACGGGCTGTGCGGCACCTGGGGCGGCATCGCGGCGGGCATCTTCGGCACCCAGGCGCTGGGCGGCATCGGCGGGGTGAACGTGTGGGCGCAACTCATCGGCACGCTGATGGGCGTGGTCTGGGCCGGGCTGGCGGGGTGGGCCGTGTACGGCGCGCTGAAGAAGGCGGTCGGGTTGCGGCTGACGCAGGAAGAGGAATACGACGGGGCGGATTTGTCGATTCACCATATTTCGGCGACGCCGGAGCGGGAGGTGAACTGGTAGCGGGCCGTGGGCGTGGGGCACGAGGCGGAAAACGGCCATCTGTAGCAAACTTGCCGGCTGCTCCGCCCACTTCCTACAGCCCCATGACCCAACTCCCGCCCGCCCTCGAAGTCCTCCCCCGCGACCTTTCCGCCTACCGCAAGGGCAACGTCGGCATCGACTACGTGCACCGCTTCGAGTCGGGCAAGCCCGGGCCGCACGTGCTTATCAACGCGCTCACGCACGGCAACGAGATCTGCGGCATGACCGCCGCCACGCACCTGCTCGACAACAACGTGCGCCCGAAGATCGGCACGCTCACCGTGGCTTTTGCCAACATCGACGCATACGAGTCGTTCAAGGAAGAGTCGCCTTTCGACAGCCGCCAGATCGTTCACAACCTCAACCGCATCTGGTCGCCCGAGTGGCTCGACGGCACCGAGGACAGCCCCGAGCTGCGCCGCGCGCGCATCCTGCGCCCGGTGGTGGAGGCGGCCGACCACATCCTCGATATCCATTCGACCAGCCAGCCCGTGGTGCCGTTCTGGGTGTACCCGGCGTTCGAGCGCAACGCCAAGGTCGCGCTGGCCATCGGCCGTCCGTCGGTGCACCTGGTGATGCCCGACGGCCTGGGCTCGGGCACGCCGCTGATCCAGTACGGCAGCCACGGCGGGCCGGACGGCAAGGGCGTGGCGATGGTGGTCGAGTGCGGCCAGCACTTCCTGCGCTCCGCGTCGGAGCTGGCAACGGCCGTCACGTACGACTTTCTTGCGTACTTCGGCCTCGTCGACAAGGACCCGGCCACGCCGCCGGCCGAACCGCAGCGGCGCTTTCAGCTGCTGCAGACGTACGTCATCAAGTCGGAAGACTTCGCGTTCGTGCGGCCGTTGATCGGCTTCGAGACCTTTGCCAAGGGCGAGCTGATCGCAACCAACGGGGCGGAAGAAATCCGCGCGCTGTGCGACGACTGCACGATCTTCATGCCGGCGCAGCGCACGATCGTCGGGCGCGAGGCGGTGTATCTGACCAAGCCGCTGTGATGCGGCGGAGCCAGGGCAGATGAACGCAGCGCCCGCCATGGGCCGTTGGCGCGTGGCGGGGCTGGTGTTCGTCTTCCTGTGGTTCGCCATCGGCGGTGTCGCGCACTTCGTGGCGACCGACGCCGAGATGCGCATCGTGCCGCCGTGGATCCCGTGGCCGCGCGAGACCGTGTGGGTCAGCGGCGCCTTCGAACTGCTGGGCGCGGCCGGGTTGCCGTGGCGGCCGACGCGGCGGGCCGCGGGGATCGGGCTTTTTCTACTGACGCTGGCGGTGACGCCGGCGAATGTCTACATGCTGCAGCGGGCGGACCTGTTCGCGAACGTGCCGTATTGGGCGTTGGTGGCGAGGCTGCCTGTGCAGGTGGCGCTGCTGGCGTTGATTGCGTGGAGCACGGCGCGGCCGAAGGTGCTCGGCAGGTGAGTCGATGACGTGGCTTCTTTCAATGCCGCAGTCGGCTTCGAAAGGCTATGTTGTCGCGCTGGCCTTGGCCTTGGCAATCGTCCTGCCCCCGCATCGGCGGTAGTTGGGGCAGCCCCAGAAGCTGCGGTCGTTCTTGGTCGAGTTTTTCTCGATCATCTTGGTGCCGCAACTTGCACAGGTCGGGCGCCAGTACTCGCCTTCGTAGGCGACGGCCAGCAATGCCGCTTGCTGTTCGGGCGTGCGCTGGCTGATCAGCTTGAGAAGGGCCGCGCCGTCCTGGGCATGAATGCCGTTCGCCTTGGCGAAGGCCAGCGCATCCGCAGTGAACGTGGAGCTCGTGACGTAGGTGCCGCTCTTCAGCTGGTGCGAGGCCATCACGCCGAGAAATTCGCGCATCTCCTTGACGCCGACGGCCTTGCTTTGCCAGTGCTTGCACTGGACGATGCGCGGCACCTCGCTGTGCTTGGAGTGAAGCCAGATGTCGATGCCGCCGTCCGCGCCGTGCGACTGGCTGCGTGTGGTGAACCCTGCTTGCGCATAAAGCGCTTCGCACACGGCCTCGAATCGGCGCCACTCGATGGCGGCCAGCACGGAGGGCGCCCAATGCGACTTCATTTGCTGCGTGGGTGCAGACGGCGCGGATTGCAAAGGCTCCGATGCGAAGACGGGCTCGCGCTGTTCAGCTGTCGTTCTTGCCGGGGACGGGCGCGCGGATTGGCGAGGCGGGGCCGGTTCAGTCGGAGCGACTGGAGCCTTGGCGGTTGCTGCGGCGCGGGTGGTGAGGTAGTTCAATGCAAGCAGCACGGCACCGAGTGCCAATGCCGCCCAGCCAGCGGGCCGGAGCGCGCTGCCCAAGGCCCCCGCGAAAACACCTTTCAGCACGAAAGGCAAAACGGTCAGCAGCAGGATGCCGATGAAGATCGCCGTCCACCCTTTGCCCGCAAGCTCTCGCCGGGCGCGCTCGCGGCGACGCTCGGCCTTTGTTTGTCTAGCCATTGCCTGTTTCTCGCCTCACTCCGGAATTGGGCGAGTTTATGAGGCGACGGCCCGTCAGGCCGCAACAAACAACGCCGGATCCACCATCGCCCGATTCAACATCACCGACCAATGCAGATGCGGCCCCGTCACCCGCCCGGTTGCGCCGACCGCCGCCAGTTTCTCCCCGGTGTTCAGCACATCGCCCACCTTCACGTCGACCCGGCTCAGGTGGCAATACATCGTCAGCAGCCCGCCGCCGTGGTCCATCCACACCGTGCCGCCGTTGAAGAAATAGTCGCCCGTGTCGATCACCTTCCCCGGCAGCGGCGCGAGCACCGGCGTGCCGGTGCCGGCCGCGATGTCCATGCCGCTGTGCGGATTGCGCGACTGCCCGTTGAATACGCGGCGCAGCCCGAACGAGCTGGAGCGGCGGCCCGGCACGGGCACGCGCATCTGCAGCGCGGCGTCGGGCCGCATGTCGGTCAGCGTGGCCATCACGGTGGTCAGGTGCGCGCGTTCGCGCTCGTAGCGGGCCTGGTCTTCGGGCGCGAGGTCGACGGTGCGCGGCGCCACCGTGAGGCGCTGTTCGCGGTATTGCTTCGGAGCGATCGTGTAGGCGATCTGCTTCTCGGCGCGGCCTTCGGGGCGCACGGTGATGCTGGCTTCGCCCGGCTCGGCGGCGAGCGGAATGCCGACCAGCGCCGTCCAATCGATGGTGTCGCCCAGCACGAGCAGGGGCACGTCGCCCGCGAAGGCCGCGGGCCGCGTCGCCGCGGGGCCCAGCGACAAGCGCGCCACGCCGCCTGGCACCTGGGACGCATGGGGCCAGACGTCGGCGTGGGCGGCTTTCTCTTTCTGCTTCTTGGGCGACGCGGCGTTGGCGAGTTGCGCCGCGGGCAGCGTCGCCAACAGGCCGACGGCGCCGAGCAGGGCGGTGCGACGATTCAACGAAGCGTCGCGCGGAAATTCAGGGAGCGAATTGAAAGTTTGCATGGACATGTGTTCGTGTGATGTGTGTGTGGATAGAGCGGCGGCGTCAGCCGAGCCAGCTCCCCGGCGCGAGCCCGTCGAGCGTGTGCGGCCCGATGGCCGCGCGAATCAATCGAAGCGTCGGCAGCCCCACGGCGGCCGTCATGCGCCGCACCTGGCGGTTGCGGCCTTCGCGGATCGCCAGCTCCAGCCACGCGGTGGGAATGCTCTTGCGCTCGCGAATGGGCGGCTGGCGCTCCCACACTTCGGGCGGCGGGTCGAGCAGCCGCGCCCTTGCCGGACGCGTGGGGCCGTCGTTGAGCTGCACGCCGTCGCGCAGCGCCGCGAGCGCCGCCTCGGTGGGCGTGCCCTCGACCTGCACCCAGTAGATCTTTTCCATCTTGAAGCGCGGATCGGCGATGCGCGCCTGCAGTTTGCCGTCGTCGGTGAGCAGCAGCAGGCCTTCGCTGTCGGCGTCGAGCCGGCCGGCGACGTAAACGCCGGGGATGTCGATGAAGTCTTTCAGGCCGCGCCACCGGCCTTCGGGCGTGAACTGGCTGAGGACGCCGTAGGGCTTGTTGAAGCGTATCAGGCGGGACGAAGAAATGCTTGGAAGACTCATGAGCCGACAGGATAGCCCGGGTCTGTCCTGCAACATTCGGCGGACTTGCCGACTCCAATCGGTTCATTGCCCCAGATCACTCAGGAGAACCCGGAATGACGATGCGAAGCTCCTTCATCCCTCTCGCGTGCGTGGCGGCGGCGGGCCTTTCATTGGCCGCTTGCAACAGCACATCCCTTCGCGTCGGCGGCGCGCCCGAGGCGAGCGTCAAGAACTGCGTGAACGTCGCCGCGCGCGAGCTCAGGGTTCCGGTGGCGAGCATCGTGGTGGACAGCGGCTACACGCCGCGCGACGGGGTCTACACGATCGACTTGAAGGTCGGGCCGCAGGGTCGCCCTGCCGTGTGCACCACCGACGAGAACAGCGCGGTGCTGGGCGTGGTCTACAAACGGCCTTGATGAAGGGCTGAAAAAGAAAAAGCCGGAGCCATCGAGGCCCCGGCTCTTGGCTGGGAGGCGAGGGGAGCGCCGGTGCGCCGGTGGGGCTTACTTGCCCCAGCTGTCCCGCATCCCCGCCGCGCGGTTGAACACCGGCTTGCCATCGGCGGCGCCCTTCGTGTCGCGCACGAAGTAGCCATGCCGCTCGAACTGGATGCCGACTCCGGCCTCGGCCTTCGCCAGCGAAGGCTCGACGAACGCCGAGCACACTTCCAGGCTCGTCTTGTTCAGCTCGTCCAGCAGCTCGCCGCTGCCCGGGTTGGCTTCGGCGAAGAGGCGCTCGTACAACCGTACCTCGGCCTGCACCGCGTCGGCGGCGGCCACCCAGGTGATGTTGCCCTTCACCTTGATCGCATCGGCGCCCGGCGTGCCGCTCTTGGTGTCGGCCACCAGCGTGGCCTGCACTTCGACGAGCTTGCCGTCGGCGTCCTTGGTGGCGCCCGTGCACTCGATGACGTGGCCGTACTTCAGCCGCACCTTGTTGCCGGGGAACAGGCGGAAGAAGCCCTTGGGCTGCACCTCTTCATAGTCGGTGCGCTCGATCCAGACTTCGCGGCCGAGCTTGAACTCGCGCTTGCCCATCTCGGGGTGGTGCGGGTGCACGGGGGCCGAGCATTCGTCGAGCACGCCGTCGCCGCCCATCAGCTCGCCCCAGTTGGTGATGACGAGCTTGACGGGGTCGAGCACGGCCATGGCGCGCGGGGCCACGGGGTCGAGCGTGTCGCGCAGCGCGGCCTCCAGGCTGGCGTAGTCGATCCAACCGCCCGACTTGGTGGTGCCGCTGCGTTCGCAGAACAGGCGCAGCGCCTCGGGCGTGTAGCCGCGGCGGCGCAGGCCGGCAATGGTGGGCATGCGGGGGTCGTCCCAGCCGTCGACGTATTTTTCTTCGACCAGCTGGCGCAGCTTGCGCTTGCTGGTCATGACGTGCGTGACGTTCAGGCGCGCGAACTCGTACTGGCGCGGGTGCGGGCTGGCGATGAGGCCGCCTTCGGCGAGGCGGTCGAGCAGCCAGTCGTAGAACGGGCGCTGGTCTTCGAACTCGAGCGTGCAGATGCTGTGGGTGATCTGCTCCAGCGCGTCTTCGATGGGGTGCGCATAGGTGTACATCGGGTAGATGCACCACTTGTCGCCGGTGTTGTGGTGGTGGGCACGGCGCACGCGGTACAGCGCGGGGTCGCGCATGTTGATGTTGGTGCTGGCCATGTCGATCTTGGCGCGCAGGATGGCGGCGCCGTCGGCCACCTGGCCGTCGCGCATGGCACGGAAGCGCGCCAGGTTTTCTTCGGGCGTGCGGGTGCGGAAGGGGCTGTCGGTGCCGGGCGTGTTGAAGTCGCCGCGGTTCGCGCGCACTTCTTCGGCGGTCTGCTCGTCCACGTAGGCCAGGCCGGCCCCGATGAGGTATTCGGCCGCCTCGTACATGAAGTCGAAGTAGTTGCTGGCGAAGTACTCGTGCGGCTGCAGCGTGCCGGGGGCGCTGGGGCGGTCGGCCAGGTAGGTTTCGTAGCCGAGCCACTTCACCGCGTCGCGGATGGAGTCGACGTATTCCTGGTCTTCTTTTTCGGGGTTGGTGTCGTCGAAGCGCAGGTGGCACACGCCGCCGTATTCCTTGGCCAGCTCGAAGTTCAGCCAGATGCTCTTGGCGTGGCCGATGTGCAGGTAGCCGTTGGGTTCGGGCGGGAAGCGCATGCGCACCTTGGCCGGGTCGGCCATGCCCTGGGCATGATGGGCGGCGCTGCCGGGCGATCCGCCCCACTTGCGGCCTGCGTAGGCGCCTTGTTCGAGGTCGTTCTCGATCACGTGGCGCAGGAAATTGCTCGGTGCAGCGGTCGTTTTGGCGCCGTTTTTGTCGGTCGGGGAGGTCATTGCGGCATTCTAGAGGGCACCCCCTGGGCGTTACTTTTGGCAACGCTCTTCACATTGCCGGGTGCACCCCCTTTGCAATTGCCGCGTTCAATACACACATGGGCGGTTCAGACCCGAACGCAGCCCACCGCAACAAGGAGTCCAACATCATGAACGTCACACGTTCCACCTTCTTCAAATGGGCCGCCGCAGGTGTCGTGGCAGCCGGTGCATTGTTCGCAGCCACCTCGGCCAGCGCCCGCAGCGACGTGAGCTGGTCGATTGGCGTCGGGGTTCCCGGCGTGGCGGTGGGCGTGGGCGCTCCCGCGTACTACCCGGCGCCGGTCTACGCGCCGCCGGCACCCGTGTACTACGCACCGCCGGCCCCGGTCTACTACAACCCGCCGCCCGTGTACTACCGTCCGGCCCCGGTCTACTACGGCCCGCCGGCCTATTACGGCCCCCGTTACTACGGTCGTGGCTACTACCGCGGTCATGGCCACTGGCGTTAAAACGCCACGGTAATCGTGACTGAATGAAAAAAGCCGGCTCCCCAAGGGCCGGCTTTTTCTTTGGGCGCGCGCCTTCTGATTTCACATGGCGCGAAACAGGTGGGCGTAGAGCCGGCTGACCGGAATCTTCTCGGCCCGCCCGCGCAGCATGAGATGCATCTTGCCGGCCTCGTCGCGGTGCACCGACTCGATGGCGCTGCTGCGCACCACCACCGCCCGATGCACCTGCCAGAAGGTGTCGGCGTCGAGCTGGGGCAGCAACTGCTTCAGCGGCGTGCGGATCAGGTATTCGTGCGTGGCGGTCAGCACGCGCAGGTATTTGTCGGCCGCCTCGAAGTACAGCACTTCGTCGATGGGCACCATGCGCACGGTGCTGCCGCCAGCGTCGCTCGCGGCGATCATGCGCAGCGGGGCGGGGGCCGCGCCGGGCCCGCCGTTGCCGGCACCAGCACCCGCGCCGGCAGCGGTCAGCACCTGGCGCCATTGGCTCAGGGTCCGCTCGAGCGCCTCGTCGGCCACGGCGGGCGTGGGCGAAGGCTGCCGCGCGGCCAGCGCCTGCTGCAGCCGGGCCACGGTCTTGCGCAGCCGCTCGGGTTGCACGGGCTTGAGCACGTAGTCGATGGCCTGGGCCTCGAAGGCGCGCGCCGCGTACTCGTCGTAGGCCGTGACGAACACCAGCTGCGGCATCGGCGCCTCGTCGGCGGGCCAGCAGTCGGCCAGCTCGGCGGCGGCGCCCAGGCCGTCCAGGCCGGGCATGCGGATGTCGAAGAACAGCACCTGCGGCAGCAGGCGCAGGGCCTCGCGCACGGCGCCGCGGCCGTCGCCGGCCGTGGCGACGACCTGCAGTTCGGGCCAGGCGGCGGCCAGTTCGGCCTTGAGGGCTTGCGCGAGCAGCGGCTCGTCTTCTGCAATGAGGGCGGTCGGGGTCGTCATCTGGTTGCGGGGGCGTTGATTCAGGCAGGCAGCGGAAGGCTCAGCGTGGCGCGGGTGCCGCCGGCGGGCGCGGGCGCGAGCAGCAGGTCGCCCTGCGCGCCGTACACCGTGGCCAGCCGTTCGCGCACCTGCTCGAGCCCGAAGCCGCTGCCCTCCGAAGGCGGGGCGGCATCGAGGCCGACGCCGGTGTCGCTCACCTCGATGACCAGCCGGCCGGCGTCCCGGCGGGCGCGCACTGCAATTTCGCCGCCTTCCACCTTGGGCTCGAGCCCGTGGCGGATGCTGTTTTCTATCAGCGGCTGCAGCAGCAGCGGCGGCACGGGCGTGTCGCGCAGCGCTTCGGGCAGCTCGAGCGTGTAGCGCAGCCGATCGCCCATGCGCACCGACATCAGTTCGAGGTAGTCGGCCAGCCGTTCGAACTCGGCCGACAGCGGATGCGACAGCGCGCGCGAGCCGCTGAGCGTCATGCGCAGATAGCTGTTGAGCCGGTCGAGCATGGCCACCGCGCGCGGCGGGTCGATGGTGATCAGCACGCGCAGGTTGGCCAGCGTGTTGAACAGCATGTGCGGCTCCAGCTGCGTTTCGAGCAGCTTGAGCCGGGCCTCGGTGGCGTTGCGCTGCGCCAGGTCGACCTGGCTTTGCAGGTACTTGCTCCTGCCCAGGCTGTAGAAGAAGAAGCACATGCCGACCGTCGCCACCACGGTGATGGTCACGGCGGTGGCCAGCTTGTGTCCCCGGAAATCCAGAAAATCGAATGCGGGCGCGCCGCTCCAGGCGTCGCCGATGAGGTTGCCGGTGAAGAAGCCGATGACCACGCCCACCGCCACCAGCAGATAGCCCCACGGCCCCTTGGGCCAGTGCACTTCGCGCTGCCCGGTGAACAGCAGCCGGCCGCCGTCGATGACCAGCCAGCTCACGGTGCCGATCGACAGCGAATAGACGAGGTGGGGGGCCCAGCCGCCGCCCTCGGTGATGGTCAGCGCGAGGGCAATCAGGCAGCAGAAGACGGCGGTGATCAGGCCATGCCGCAGCATGTCCCGCAGGTTCTCGGACCTGAACCGGGAGAGGGCGGGGGGCTGCCCGGCCAGGTTCACCCGCGGTCCCTGGCGCCCAACGCGCGGCGTTCGCGTTCCACCAGCCGGTCGTAGAAACCGCCGCCGGGCGCCACAAACCAGATCACCGCGCCGTGGATCAGCAGGCCCAGGCCCCAGCCCATGAGCGGGTACATGGCCCAGGTGTGGCCCCGGGCGGCCGAGAGCGTGACCAGCCCGAGGTTGACCACGACGTAGACGAAGGCGTGGATGTACCAGCCCATCTTGGCGCCGGCGCGGCGGCGGGCGAGGCGTTCGACATCGGCGTAACGCGGGTTCGAAGGGGAGTTGGACGAGGTGGAGGGGTTCATGACAGCTCCTTGTATTGGACAGGAAGGAAATCGGGTGCGGGTGCGAGCGAGGGGGCCGCAGGCATTGCCTGCGAGGCCGCGCGCTGGCGCAGTTCTTCGGTGGTGTCGCCGGGGCCGTCCGGCTTCCAGCCCGGCGGCCTCACCAGATAGCCGACGAACGCGCGCACCGACCGTGCCGAGGCCAGGTCGCGAAACAGCGCGCGCCAGTGCATGAACTCGATCTCGAAGAGGTTGTTCGACGTGACCGGGTTGACCAGCCCGTAGCGGCAGGGCAGGTCGGCGCGCTCGGGAATGTAGGTGCCGAACAGCCGGTCGAACACGGTCAGCACGCCGCCGTAGTTGCCGTCGAGGTACTCGAGGTTCGAGGCATGGTGCACGCGGTGGGCCGAGGGCGTGTTCAGCACCCATTCGAGCGGCCCGAGGCGGGGAATCCAGGTCGCGTGAATCCAGAACTGGTACAGCAGGTTCAGCGTGAGCATCAGCAGGACCACCCGGGGCGGCATGCCCAGCAGCGGCGCCAGCATGAAGAAGGCCAAGGTGCCGGTGAGGCGGCCGGTCCAGCCGAAGCGGTAGGCGGCCGACAGGTTCAGCTGGTTCGGCGAATGGTGAATGGCGTGGGTGCACCAGAACCAGCGCACCCGGTGCGCGGCGCGGTGGTACCAGTAGTAGCAGAACTCCTGGCCGATGAAGCAGGCGGCCCAGCCGCTCCAGTGGTCCATCGGCAGGGTGAACAGGCGGTGCGCGTAGAACCAGTCCATGGCGCCGGTCCAGAAGGCCAGCGGCAGCAGCCAGCGCAGCGGGTATTCGCGCACCAGGAAGTCGATCACCGAGATGCCCGAGGCCTTCCAGTCGTAGCTGCGCCAGCCGTTGCGCAGCGAGAGCACCAGGGCCTCGGCGATCGAGGCGACCAGCACCACCGTGACGGAGATCTTGAGAATCAGCAAGAGCACGTTCATGACGGTGGTTCCTCGATGAAAGCCGGGGCCGGGCAACGATCTTAGGCGGCGCGCACGTTCGCCGTCATGGCGTCAGTACGGATGGCCAGCTTCCACAGGCGCGTCGCGCGGGCCGCGAAGACACCGGTGAAGGCGCCGTACAGCGCCGGCACCGCGAGGCCGAAGACCGCGCCCTGGCGCAGCTCGGGGTGCATGGCCAGGGCGGCGCCCACCACGTACTTGGTCAGGAAGATGCCCATCATGAGCATCAGCGGCACCGGGCTGCCGGCCACGTGGAAGCGGCGCTCGGCGGCGTCGTAGCGGGTGGTGGCGGGCACCGGGCGCTGCAGCACCAGCGCCATCAGCACGACCGCAGCGGCGGCCCAGCCCAGCAGCGCGCCCAGCGAGTCGCCGAACACCGAGACCACGCCGTAGAACGACAGGCCGCCCATGGCCACGGGCATCAGCGTGACGCGGGTCAGGCTCACGCTGTTGGTGAGCAGCTGCCTGGCGCCGAGCCAGAGCAGCAGGAAGAAAACGGCGAACACCCACTTGGGCGTGTGAAGGACGATTTGCATCAGCATGGTGGCACTCCGTTCGAAGATGAAGAAAGCCTGAAGAGGCGGAAGAAATTCGGAAGGGATTCGATGGAGCGGACTGTGCCGGGGCGGCCCCGCGCCTGCCACCGGCGTGCGACGAAACGCAGCGCGGCGGCGCCAGTTGCAGCAGGCGGGCGCGAACCGCGCGGCTTTCGGCCATCGGCGGTGGCAGCTTTACCGTCGCTTTACGGCGCAGCAAACAGGGCGACTACCATTCGGCGCTGTACTCTAGGTCGAACTTCGCACCCTTCGCACGCACCGCCCATGGAACAAGAAAAATCGCCCGAGCCTCTGCCCGCCAACGTGTCTCCCACACATCCACCGGTGCGCAGGCGTCGCTGGCTGGGGGCCTTGCTGACCTTGCTGCTGCTCGCGGCGCTGGGCGGCGGCGCGTGGTACCTGATCCAGCGTGCGAAGACGCCCGTGCCCGGCCCCGGGGCGGGTCCGGGCGCCGGCCGACCGGGCGGTGCGGGCGGTGCCGGCGGGCGCGCGGGCGCGGGGGGCGGCGGCGCGGCGACCAGCACGGTGGGCATCGCGACGGCGAAGCAGTCCGACATTCCGGTGCAGCTGGAGGCGCTGGGCACGGTCACGCCGCTGGCCAACGTGGTCGTGCAGCCGCAGGTGTCGGGCGTGCTCACGGCGGTGCTCTTCCAGGAAGGGCAGATGGTCAAGAAGGGCGACGTGCTGGCCACCATCGACCCGCAGCCGTTCCAGAACGCGCTGGCCCAGGCCTCGGGCGCGCGCCAGCGCGACGAGGCGCAACTGGCGGCGGCGCGCGTCACGCTGCAGCGCTACCAGACGCTGCTCGGGCAGGACTCCATCGCCCGGCAGGAAGTCGACACCCAGGCCGCGCTGGTCAAGCAGCTCGAGGGCACCGTGGCCATCGACCGCGCCAACGAGAACACCGCCAAGCTCAACCTCACCTGGAGCCGCATCACCGCGCCGGTGAGCGGGCGCATCGGCCTGCGGCCGGTGGACGGGGGCAACTACATCTCGACCGGCGCTACCAACGGCGTGGCCACCATCACGCAGATCGCGCCGATCGACGTCGAGTTCGCCATTCCGCAAGACCGCGTGCCCGAGGTGCAGGAGCGCCTGGCCCAGGGCGCCAAGCTCGACGCCACCGCCTTCGACCGCACGCGCACGCGCCGGCTCGCCGCCGGCACCTTCGCCACGCTGGACAACCTGGTCGACACCGCGACCGGTACCGTCAAGGCCAAGGCCCGCTTCACCAACGCCGACAACGCGCTGTTCCCCAACCAGTTCGTCAACCTGCGGCTGCTGCTGCGCACCGTGAGCAGCGCGGTGGTGGTGCCGGTGACGGCGCTGCGCCACGGCCCCAACGGCGACTATGTGTATGTGCTGAACAGCGACAGCACCGTGTCGCAGCGTCCGGTGACGCGCGGCGAGTCGAGCGTGGACAACGTGGCCGTGATGTCGGGCCTGCAGGCCGGCGAGCAGGTCGTGACCGAAGGCGGCGATCGCCTGAAGGATGGCGCGCGCGTGCAGACCTCGGTCGACCGGCCGGCGGCACCCGCGGCCGGCGCGGCCGCCGCTGGCACGCGGCGCGGCACGCACCGTGGCGAGCGCAACGGCGGTGAACGCAGCGGCGAACGCGGAAGCGGCCGCCGCGAAGGGGCTGCCGGCACCGGCACCGGCGCGGCCCCGGCGGCGGAGGGTGCCGCCGCAACCCCGGCTACCCCGGCCGGCCCGGCCGGCGGCGGCGCCGCCAACACCCCCTCGGTGCCGCCGCCCGCGCCCGCCGTGCAGCCGGGCACGCCGCCCGCCGCACCCGGCGGCACGATGCGCTGACCGCCGCATTCCCACAGAGACCGACCGCAAGCGCCGCGCCCGATGAGTCCCTCACGCCCGTTCATTCTTCGACCCGTGGCGACCTCGCTGCTGATGGTCGCCATCGTGCTGGCCGGCCTGGTGGCGTTCCGCTTCCTGCCGCTGTCGGCCCTGCCGCAGGTCGACTACCCGACCATCCAGGTGCAGACGCTCTACCCCGGCGGCAGCCCCGAGGTCATGAGCAATACCGTCACCGCGCCGCTGGAGCGCCAGTTCGGCCAGATGGCCGGGCTCGACCGCATGAGCTCGACCAGCGCGGCGGGCGTGTCGATCATCACGCTGCAGTTTTCGCTGGGCCAGACGCTGGACGTGGCCGAGCAGGAAGTGCAGGCCGCCATCAACGCCGGCGGCTCGCTGCTGCCGGCCGACCTGCCGGCGCCGCCCGTGTACGCCAAGGTCAACCCGGCCGACGCGCCGGTGCTCACGCTGTCCATCACGTCCGACACGCTGCCGCTCACCGAGGTGCAGAACCTGGTGAACACGCGGCTGGCGCAGAAGATCAGCCAGGTCTCGGGCGTGGGGCTGGTGTCGCTCAGCGGCGGGCAGCGACCGGCCGTGCGCATCCAGGCCAACACGCAGGCGCTGGCGGCCAACGGCATCGGGCTGGACACGCTGCGCACCGCCATCTCGGCGGCCAACTCCAACGGCGCCAAGGGCAGCTTCGACGGCCCCAAGCGCGCCTACACCATCAACTCGAACGACCAGTTGCTCACGGTCGACGACTACAAGAACCTGATCGTCTCGTACAAGAACGGCGCGCCGATCCGCATGGTCGACGTGGCGCAGGTGGTCAACAGCGCCGAGAACAACCAGCTCTCGGCCTGGGCCGGCAACAAGGTCGACGGCACCAGCAAGCTGTCGCCCGCGATCATCATGAACGTGCAGCGCCAGCCCGGCGCCAACGTGATCGCCACGGTCGACGCCATCAAGCGGCAACTGCCCGAGCTGCAGGTCGGCCTGCCCACGGGCCTGAAGATCGAAGTGCTCAGCGACCGCACGGCCGGCATCCGCGCGTCGGTGCAGCACGTCGAGATGGAACTGGTGCTGGCCGTGGTGCTGGTGGTGCTGGTGATCTTCGCGTTCCTGGGCAGCCTGCGCGCCACCGTCATCGCGAGCGTGGCGGTGCCCATCTCGCTGATCGGCACCTTCGGGCTGATGTACCTGCTGGGCTACAGCCTCAACAACCTGAGCCTGATGGCGCTGACCATCGCCACCGGCTTCGTGGTGGACGACGCCATCGTGATGATCGAGAACATCGCGCGCTACATCGAGGAGGGCGAAAAACCGCTGCAGGCCGCCTTCAAGGGTGCCACGCAGATCGGCTTCACCATCATCTCGCTGACCGTGTCGCTCATCGCGGTGCTGATTCCGCTGCTGTTCATGGGCGACGTGGTGGGCCGCCTGTTCCGCGAGTTCGCGGTGACGCTGGCCATCACCATCCTGATCTCGGCCGTGGTGTCGCTCACGCTGGTGCCGATGATGTCGGCGCGCTGGCTCAAGCACGAGCCCAAGCGCGACGCCGCGAGCCACGGCTTCGGCGCGCGCGCCCAGCGTTTCTTCGACGGCGTGATGGTGCGCTACGACCGCTCGCTGCACTGGGTGATCGACCACCAGCCGCTCACGCTGCTGGTCGCGCTGCTGACCATGGTGCTGACGGTGGTGCTCTACCTCACCATTCCCAAGGGCCTGTTCCCCACGCAGGACACCGGCCAGCTGCAGGCCCGCGTGCAGGCCGCGCAGGACGTGTCGTTCGAGCGCATGTCGCAGCTGCAGCAGCAGGCGGCGCAGGCCATTCTCGAAGACCCCGACGTGGAGAACCTCAGCTCCTTCGTGGGCGTGGACGCGGCCAACAACACCATGCTGCACACCGGCAGCATGCTCATCAACCTGACCCGGAGCCACGACCGCCAGCAGGACGTGATGGAGCGGCTGCGCGAGCGCGTGCGCCAGGTGGCGGGCGTGACGCTGTACCTGCAGCCCACGCAGGACCTGACCATCGACGCCGAGACCGGCCCGACCGAATACCGCGTGTCGCTCGAGGGCGTGGACAGCGCGGCCATCACCTCGTGGATGAAGAAGCTCGTCGCCAGGCTGCAGGAGTCGGACAAGGTGCGCAACGTGAGCAGCGACGCCGGCGCGCAAGGGCTCGCGGCGTTCGTGAACGTGAACCGCGACACCGCGGCGCGGCTGTCGATCACGGCCAGCACGGTGGACGACGCGCTCTACAGCGCCTTCGGCCAGCGCATCGTGTCGACCATCTTCACCGAGACCAACCAGTACCGGGTGATTCTCGAGGCGCGTCCTGGCATGGTGAACACGCCGCAGACGCTGGGGCAACTGAACCTGATCGCGGGCTCGGGCGTGGCGACGCCGCTGTCGGCCATCGCGGACATCAGCGAGCAGCAGGCGCCGCTGCAGATCACGCACGTCGCGCAGTACCCCGCGAGCACGCTGAACTTCGACACCGCGCCCGGTGTGTCGCTGGGCGGCTCGGTCGACGCCATTCGCGCGGCCGCCAAGGAAATCGGGCTGCCGAGCAGCGTGACCATGACCTTCCTGGGCGCGTCGGGCGCCTACGAGCGCTCGCTGTCCAACCAGCTGTGGCTGATCCTGGCGGCGGTGGTGTGCGTGTACATCGTGCTGGGGGTGCTCTACGAGAGCTACGTGCACCCGCTCACCATCCTGTCCACGCTGCCGTCGGCCGGCGTCGGCGCGCTGCTGGCGCTGATGATCACGGGCAACGACCTGGGGGTGATCGGCATCATCGGCATCATCCTGCTGATCGGCATCGTGAAGAAGAACGCGATCATGATGATCGACTTCGCGATCGACGCCGAGCGCACGCAGGGCAAGTCGCCCCGCGAGGCCATTCACCAGGCGGCGCTGCTGCGCTTTCGCCCGATCCTGATGACCACGCTGGCCGCGCTGTTCGCCGCCGTGCCGCTGATGCTGAGCTTCGGCGAGGGCGCCGAGCTGCGCCGGCCGCTGGGGCTCGCCATCTTCGGCGGGCTGATCGTCAGCCAGCTGCTGACGCTGTTCACCACGCCCGTGATCTACCTGGCGTTCGACCGGCTGGGCGGTGGGAGCTCCCGGCGTGCGGTGATCGAGGAGGAGGCGGTTTGAACCGTTCGACTCCCCGTGTCGAGGTTGCTTTCCGGGGCCGGGATGTCCGCCCCGAGAAGGGCACGCAGCCGTGAACCTGTCATTGCCCTTCGTGCGCCGCCCCATCGGCACGGTGCTCCTCACTATCGGCATCGCGCTCGCCGGCATCGCCGCGTTCTTCGTGCTCCCGGTTTCCCCGCTGCCCCAGGTCGACTATCCGGTCATCTCGGTGAGGGCCTCGATCCCCGGCGCCAGCCCCGAGACGATGGCGACCAGTGTGGCCACGCCGCTGGAGCGGCACCTGGGCACCATCGCCGGCGTCAACGAAATGACCTCCACCAGCTCGGTGGGGTCGGCCCGCGTCACGCTGCAGTTCGACCTGAGCCGCAACATCGACGGCGCCGCGCGCGAAGTGCAGGCCGCCATCAACGCCAGCCGCGTCGACCTGCCGGCCACGCTGCGCAGCAACCCGACCTACCGCAAGGCTAACCCGGCCGCGTCTCCGGTCATCATCCTGGCGCTCACGTCCAAGACCAAGACGCCGGGCCAGATCTACGACGCCGTCTCCAACATCGTGAGCCAGCGGCTGTCGCAAGTCGACGGCGTGGGCGACGTCGAAATCGGCGGCGGCTCGCTGCCGGCGGTGCGCATCGAGCTGCTGCCTTTTGCGCTCAGTCGCTACGGCATCAGCACCGACGACGTGCGCGCCGCCATCCAGGCCTCCAACGCCAACCGGCCCAAGGGCATGGTCCAGGGCGAGGGCCGCAAGCTGCAGATATACACCCAGACGCCGGCCCTGCGCGCCAGCGACTACGCGCCCATGGTCGTGGCCTGGCGCAACGGCGCGGCGGTGCGGCTGCAGGACGTGGCCGAGGTGGTCGACGGCGTGGAAGACACGCGTACGCTGGGCCTGTTCAACGGCGAGCCCGCGATCATCGTGCTGATCACGCGGCAGCCTTCGGCCAACATCATCGAAACGGTGGACAGCGTGCGCGCGCTGCTGCCCGAGCTGCAGGCGCAACTGCCGCCCGACGTCACGCTGCAAGTGGCCTCGGACAGCACCAACTCCATCCGCGGCTCGCTGCGCGAAGTGGAACTCACGCTGGTCATCTCGGTCATCCTGGTGGTGCTGGTGGTCAGCCTGTTCCTGCGCAGCGTGCGCGCCACCATCGTGCCGGCCGTGGCCACGGTGGCGGCGCTGCTGGGCACCTTCGGGGTCATGTACCTGCTGGGCTTCAGCCTCAACAACCTGAGCCTGATGGCGCTCACGGTGGCCACCGGCTTCGTGGTGGACGACGCCATCGTGGTGCTGGAGAACACCAGCCGCCACATCGAGTCGGGCATGACGCGCATGAAGGCGGCGCTGCTCGGCGCCAAGGAAGTGGGCTTTACCGTGCTGTCGATCAGCGTGTCGCTGGTGGCGGTGTTCATTCCGTTGCTGTTCATGGGCGGGCAGGTGGGGCGGCTGTTCCGCGAGTTCGCGGTCACGCTGTCGGCGGCGGTGCTGATCTCGCTCGTCATCTCGCTGACCACCACGCCCATGATGTGCGCCTGGCTGCTCAAGCCCGGCGGCGAGCACGACAAGAGCAAGCCGCAGGGGCGCCTGGGCCGCATGGCCGCGCGCGGCTACGACTGGGTGCTCAAGCGCTACGAGACCAGCCTGGACTGGGCGCTGGACAGCAAGGGCCTGGTCATGCTGATCCTGGTGGCGGTGGTGGGGCTGAACGTGTACCTGTTCAGCGCCGCGCCCAAGGGTTTCTTTCCGCAGCAGGACAGCGGCCAGCTCAACGGCGGCCTGCGCGCCGACCAGAGCATTTCGTCGCAGGCGCTGGCGGCCAAGCTGCGGCAGGTGGTGGACATCATCCGCAAGGACGAGGCGGTCGACACCGTGGTGGGCTTCACCGGCGCCGGGCGGGCGGGCGGCGGCTTCATGTTCGTCAACCTCAAGCCGGCCAGCCAGCGCAAGGACAGCGGCATGGCCGTGATCGCGCGGCTGCGCCCGCAACTGGCCGAGGTGACCGGGTTGCGCGTGTTCCTGGGCACCGTGCAGGACGTGCGCTCGGGCGGGCGCGCCAGCAACTCCACCTACCAGTACACGCTCAAGAGCGACAACCTGGCCGACCTGAAGACCTGGGCCATCAAGCTGGCCGACGAGCTGAAGACGCAGCCGGCGGTGACCGACATCGACACCGACCAGGCCGAGAACGGCGTGGAGACCGTGGCCAAGGTCGACCCCGACAGCGCACGGCGGCTCGGCCTGACTTCCACCGCCATCGACAACGCGCTCTACAACGCCTTCGGCCAGCGGCAGGTGGCCACCATCTACACCGAGCTCAACCAGTACCACGTGGTGATGGAATGGGCGCCGCGCTACACGCGCAGCCCCAACGCGCTGAGCGACGTGTACGTGCCGGCCACCAAGACGTCGATCGTGGCGGGGCAGGCCGTGACCACGCAGGTGGCGGCGCCGGTGACCAGCACGTCGACGGCCGGCAAGGCGGGCACCACGGGCTCCACATCGTCTTCGTCTTCGTCGTCTTCATCGTCGTCCGCCAGCGCCGCCGTGCCGGTCTCCGCCAACCCCGGCCTGCGCAACGCGTCGTCGGGTAACGTGCTGAGCAACACGGCCACCGCGCTGGTGCCGCTGTCGGCGGTCGCGAAGTTCGTGGAGCAGTCGGTCGCCACGTCGGTGAGCCACGAAGACGGCGAGCTGGCGACCACCATCTCGTTCAACCTGGCAGACGGCGCCAACCTGGGCGACGCGCGCGACGCCATCGCCAAGGCCGAGGCCAACATCGCCATGCCCACCAACGTGCGCGGCGCGTTCGCGGGCACGGCGGCCAGCGCGCAGCAGTCGCAGGGCCAGCAGGCGATGCTGATCCTGGCGGCGCTGATCGTGATCTACATCGTGCTGGGCATCCTGTACGAAAGCCTGGTGCACCCCATCACCGTGCTGTCGACGCTGCCGTCGGCCGGCGTGGGCGCTGTGCTGGCGCTGCTGATGTTCCGCATGGAGTTCTCCATCATTGCGCTGATCGGCGTGTTCCTGCTGATCGGCATCGTCAAGAAGAACGCCATCCTGATCATCGACTTCGCGCTGGAGGCCGAGCGCTCGCGCGGGCTCACGCCGCTGGAGGCGGTGCGCGAGGCCTGCCTGCTGCGCTTCCGCCCGATCCTGATGACCACGCTGGCCGCCGCGCTGGGCGCGCTGCCGCTGGCCATCGGCTTCGGCGAGGGCGCCGAGCTGCGCCGGCCGCTGGGCGTGGCCATCATCGGCGGGCTGATCGCCAGCCAACTGCTGACCCTGTTGACCACGCCGGTGGTGTACCTGCTGCTGGACAAGCTGCGCCGCCGCGGCAAACATGAACACGAACTGAGCCGTGCCACGACCGCTTGAGAACACCGCCATGAACGCACTGCTTCCTTTTTCCTTCCGCTCGCGGGGCCGCTTCTCGCTGTCGGCGCTCGCGCTGGCCGCCTTGCTGGCCGGCTGCGCGGTCGGCCCGCGCTACGAGCAACCGGTCACGGCGCTGCCCAGCGGCTGGAAAGAACAGAAAACCGCCGAGGGCTGGCTGCCCGCCGCGCCGGCCGACGCGCTGGACCGCGGCGAGTGGTGGAAGCTCTTCGGCGACCCCACGCTCGACGAGCTGGCCTCGCGCGTGCAGGTGTCGAACCAGAACATTGCCGCGGCGGTCGCCAACTTTGCCAATGCCGAGGCGCTGGTGCGCGGGCAGCGCGCGGCGCTGTTCCCGTCGGTGTCGCTCAGCGGCTCGGGCAAGCGTTCGGGCACGGGCACCACCAGCCCCTCGAACGCCTTTGGCGCCTCGCTGGGCGCCACCTGGGAGCCCGACGTCTGGGGGCGGCTGCGCGAGTCGGTGAACAGCGCGTCGGCCAACGCGCAGGCGAGCGAGGCAGACCTTGCGTCGGCGCGGCTGTCGGCGGTCGGCAGCCTGGCCACCAACTACCTGTCGCTGCGCGAGGCGGACGTCGAAATCGGCCTGCTCGACGAAACCATCACGGGCTACGAGCGCGCCTACACGATCACGAACAACCGCTACAAGGCCGCGATCGCCGCGCAGTCGGACGTTCTGCAGGCGCAGAGCCAACTGGCCACTGCACGTGCCACGCGGGTGTCGCTGATGCGCAACCGCGCCACCTTCGAGCACGCCATCGCGGTGCTGGTGGGCGCGGCACCGGCCGAGTTCAACCTGCCGCCCGCGCCCTGGACGCAGACCGTGCCCGGCATTCCGACCGGCGTGCCTTCGGTGCTGCTGCAGCGCCGGCCCGACATCGCGGCGGCCGAGCGTGCGGTGGCCTCGGCCAATTCGCAGATCGGCATTGCGCGCTCGGCCTATTTCCCCAGCTTCAACCTCAATGCGTCGATCGGCAGCAGCGCGAGCCGGGTGGGCGACTTGTTCTCGGCGCCGACCTCGCTCTGGTCGCTCGGCCTGTCGGCGGCGCAGGTGGTGTTCGACGCGGGCGCCATCGCGGCCAACGTCGATGCGGCCAAGGCCAGCCACGAGGCGAGCGTGGCGCGCTACCGCCAGACCGTGCTGGCCGCGTTCCAGGGCGTGGAGGACCAGCTCACCGCAGGGGCCGCGCTGGCCCAGCAGGAAGGCATGTACCGCGAGGCGTCCGAAGCCGCCGACAAGACCGAGCAGATCCTGCTCAACCAGTACCGCTCGGCCCTGGTGGCCTACACCGACGTGGTCACGGCCCAGGTGGCCGCGCTCAATGCCAGGCGCACGCTGGTGCAGGTGCAACGCGACCGCCAGACTGCGGCGGTGGCGTTGATCCAGGCCCTCGGGGGCGGCTGGCAGGCGGGCTGGATGGAAGGCGGCGCGCAGGCGGTAACGCCCGCGCAGCCCACCCCCGCGCAGCCCACCGCCACGCGCTGAGCCCGCGGGCGCCGTCGACGTTCAGTGCGCCGGACGGTCGATGGTGTGGCCCAGGTAGTCCTTGTCGGTCACCAGCACCCAGAGCGCCAGCACCAGGATCACCGCGGCCACGAGCACCGCGTTGATCAGGGCCGGCTCGAGGCCGCGGAATCCGACCAGCCAGGGCGACACCGCGAGCCAGGCCGCCAGCGCGACCTCGGTCCACTCTTCCCACTGTCGCGGCACGAAGGTGGCGCCCAGGGCCACCGCGCCGAGCAGGATGCCGGTCGCCACCATCGTCCACATCGCGGACGACATGTCCGAAAAGCCCAGAACCCAGGGCGAGACGATCAGCCACACGCCCGCGACGGCGTTGACGGGGTCCTGCCAATGCTTGACTTGCTTCATGGTCGTTACTCCTGTCGCGACACGGCGCCGCGACAGGCTGTTCGACCCCTGTTATGGAACGAGGTTCCACTACACGGCTGTTTCGGCTGCGAATGCATGAAGCGGCACCAAAAAGGTGCGTGTGTAGTGCTTTGTAATGAGGGCTACAGCGTTTATTCTTAAATGTGTGAGTAAATGTTAAGAAATTATCCCTAACCCTCGAAAAAGTCCGAAATCAGATTTTTACGGAAATCGGGGATATGAAGCTTCGATACGGAGCCGTACCATCCGCGCGGCCTGATACCGGCCGCACCCCGTTTCCGATTTCCGATGACCCCCTCAGACCCTTCCCGGACACGCGCGTTGTCCGTGGCCGAGACGCTGCGCAACCGCATCTTCGACGGCGTGATCGCACCCGGCTCCCACCTGATGGAGATCTCCCTGGCCAACGAGCTGGGCGTCTCGCGCACGCCCGTGCGCGGCGCGATGGCGCGGCTGGCCGACGAGGGGCTGCTGGTGTACCTGCCGAACAAGGGTTTCCAGGTGCGCCGCTTCAACGCCAAGGACGTGTACGACGCCTTCAGCGTGCGCGCCACGCTCGAAGGCATGGGTTGCCGCATCGTGGGGGAGCGCGGGCTGGACGGCCCGGCGCTGGAACGGCTGGTGGCCATGCTCGCCGAGCAGCACGAGGTGCTGCGCGCCGACGGCTGGAGCGACGAGCGCGCCATGCGCTGGCACGACCTGAACCTCGAGTTCCACCGCAAGCTGCTGGCGCTGGCCGACAACCGCTGGCTGGCCGAGGCGGTGCGCCGCGCCTGCCAGCTGCCGATCATTTTCGACAGCAACCTGCGTCCGCACAACCGCGACGCGTCGACGCTGCTCTACCAGCGCGGGCAGGTCGAGCAGGCGCTGAAAGAGCACCGGCAGATCGTCGAGTCGCTGAGCCGGCAGGAGGCCGGCGAGGCCGAGGCCGTCATGCGCGAGCACATCATCGCCAACCGCGACCTGCTGGTGCGCTACCTGGGCCAGCAGAACGGCCGCGTGCGCGCGCTGGCCTAGTTGCTGGCCACTACGGGTTGCCGCGCACCACCGGTGGCACCAGGTACGCGCCCGACTCGAACAGCTGCGCCTCGGCCTGGTCGATGCGCTTGATCACCGGCTTGCCGGCGCGGCTGGCCAGCAGCTCGACCAGCGCCTCCGTCACCGCGACCCCGGCCGCGACCGACGGGAAGAAAGACGGGCTGTGAATGGTGAACAGCAGCGTTTCGTCCGCCAGCAGCGACAGCGGCGAGGTCACGCTGTCGGTGACGGCCACGATGCGGCAGCCCGCCGCCTTGGCCGCCTGCGCCACCTGCAGCGCCTCGCGCGAGTAGGGCGCAAAGCTCGCCACCACCAGCGCGTCGCCCTTGGCGAACGCGCGCTGCTGCATTTCCAGCGAGCCGCCCTGGCCGTCGACCAGGTGCACGCTGGCACGGAACAGCCGATACACGTAGACGAATGAAAAGGCGATCGCAAAGCAGGCCCTGAAACCCGCGGCATGCACGGCGGGCGCCTTCTCGATCAGCGCGCAGGCCTTTTGCAGCGCGTGCTCGCTCTGCTGGTGCGTGGCCTCGAGGTTGCGGCGCTGCACCTCGAACATCTCGCCCGTCAGGCTCTGGTCCTTGGCGCGGCCGACCAGCTGCTTGGCGCGCCCGCCGTAGGTCTCGGGGCCCAGCCCCATGTCCGCGGCAAAGGCTTCCTTCAGCTGCGGCCAGCCCTCGAAACCCAGCGTCTGCGCAAAGCGCACGAGCGTGGCCGGCGTGCTCTGCGAACGCGTGCCCACGTTGCGCATCGAGCCGGTGACGACCTCGTTCGGGTGGTCGAGCACGTAGCGCGCCACCTGCTGCAGCGCGGGGCTCAGTTCGTTGAAACGCTGGCGGATCTGTTCTCTGGCGCCCATGGCGGTGTCTCTTTTCGGCTGCTGTTGGAACAAATGTACCGGAGGTGTTTTACGCCGACGGTTGACGGAACAAATGTTCCAAACAATAATTCAGTCGAAACGTTAGTTCCAAACACACGATCCGCCATGACGCACGTCTTTCACCGCCACCTTCGCCAGACCCCGCCCGTTGCCGCCGGCTCGCACGGCATGTTCATCCGCGACGCCGAGGGCCGCGAATACCTCGACGCGTCAGGCGGCGCGGCCGTGTCCTCGCTGGGCCATGCGCACCCCGAGGTGCTGGCCGCCATGCACGCGCAGCTCGACACGCTGGCCTATGCCCACACCAGCTTCTTCACGAGCGAGGTGGCCGAGCAGCTGGCCGACGAGCTCATCGGCTCCGCGCCCGAGGGCATGAGCCACGTCTACCTCGTGAGCGGCGGCTCCGAGGCGGTGGAGGCTGCGCTGAAGATGGCGCGCCAGTACTTCGTCGAAATCGGCCAGCCGCAGCGCACGCACTTCATCGCGCGGCGCCAGAGCTACCACGGCAACACGCTGGGCGCGCTGGCGGTGGGCGGCAACGCGTGGCGGCGCGAGCCCTTCGCGCCGATCCTCGTGCCGGCCACGCACGTGTCGCCGTGCTACCCGTACCGCGAGCAGCGCGCCGACGAAAGCGCCGAGCAGTACGGCCTGCGCCTGGCGGCCGAACTCGAGACAGCCATCGTCGCGCAGGGCGCGGACCGCGTGATCGCCTTCGTCGCCGAAACCGTGGGCGGCGCCACGGCCGGCGTGCTCACGCCCGTGCCCGGCTACTTCAAGGCGGTGCGCGCGGTGTGCGACAAATACGGCGTGCTGCTGATCCTCGACGAGGTGATGTGCGGCATGGGCCGCACCGGCTCGCTGCACGCCTGCGAGCAGGAGGGCGTGGTGCCCGACCTCATGACCGTCGCCAAGGGCCTGGGCGGCGGCTACCAGCCCGTGGGCGCGGTGCTGGCGCAGCGCCGCATCGTCGAGGCCATGTCCAAGGGCAGCGGCTTCTTCCAGCACGGCCACACCTACCTGGGCCACCCGATGGCCTGCGCCGCCGCGCTCGCGGTGCAGCAAGTGATCCGGCGCGACGGCCTCGTTGCCAAGGTGCGCGCGGACGGCGTTGCCTTCGGCGCGATGCTGGCCGAGGCGCTGGGCGCGCATCCGCACGTGGGCGACATCCGCGGCCGCGGTTTCTTCTGGGGCCTGGAGCTGGTGGCCGACCGGGGCGGCAAGACGCCGTTCGATCCGGCGCTCAAGGTCAACGCACTCATCAAGAAAGACGCGATGGCGCGCGGCCTGCTGTGCTACCCCTTCGGCGGCACGGTCGACGGCCGGCAGGGCGACCACGTGCTGCTGGCGCCGCCGTTCATCGCGACGCGGCAAGACCTGCAGTTGATCGCCACGCGCCTGGCCGAATCCATCGATGCGGTGACACGTGCCGCCGCGCGCTGAGCGCACGCTTTCTTTTCGCGTTTTTCCCCTTCACCGTCCTTCACAGGAGCGTTCCATGCCCAAGCCACGTCCGTTGTTTTCGTCTCTTGCCGCCGCGTTCGCCGTGGCTTTCGCGGTGCTGCTGCCGCACGCCGCGCAGGCGCAGGAGGGCGACACGCTCGCCAAGATCAAGGCCAGCGGCGCCATCACCTTCGGGTACCGCGAGTCGTCGTTCGGCTTCTCGTACCTGGACAGCAACCTCAAGCCCATCGGCTACAGCATCGAGATCTGCAACCGCATCGTCGAGGCGGTGAAGAGCGAGCTGAAGATGCCGGCCATCGAGATCAAGTACCAGGCCGTGACCTCGGCCAACCGCATGCCGCTGGTGCAGAACGGCACGGTCGACATCGAGTGCGGCTCCACCACCAACCTGGTCGAGCGGCAGAAGCAGGTGGCGTTCTCGCCGGACATCTTCCGCTACAACGTGCGCATGCTGGTCAAGGCCGATTCGGGCATCCGGAGCATTGCCGACCTGCAGGGCAAGACGGTGGCCACCACCAGCGGCACCACGTCGTTCCGCCTGCTGCGCGAGGCCGACAAGGGCCGCGGGCTGGACGTGACCAACCTTGCGGGCAAGGACCACAGCGACTCGTTCCTGCTGGTGGAAAGCGGCCGCGCCCAGGCCTTCGTGCTCGACGACATCCTGCTGGCCGGGCAGCTCGCGAATGCGCGCAACCCCAAGGACTTCATGATCACCGGCGAGAGCCTGCGCACCGAGAACCAGTCGCTCATGTTCCGCAAGGACGACCCGGCCTTCAAGGCGCTGGTCGACCGCGTGGTGTCGGGCATGATGAAGTCGGGCGAGATGGAAAAGCTCTACATCAAGTGGTTCATGTCGCCGATTCCGCCGAAGGGCATCAACATCAACTACCCGCTGAACGCCGAGACGAAGGACGCGTTCGCGAACCCCTCGTCGAAGGGCATCTGAACTTCATGACCCGCATTGCCCTGATCCACGCGCTGTCGCACTCGGTCGCGCCCATCAACGAAGCCTTCGCGCGCGACTGGCCCGAGGCGGTGCGCATGAACCTGCTGGACGACAGCCTGTCGGCCGACCTGGCACGCGAAGGCAAGGGGCTGGACGCGGCGATGCACGAGCGCTTCCAGCGCCTGGCGCAGTACGCGGTCGACACCGGCGCGCGCGGCATCCTCTTCACCTGCTCGGCCTTCGGGCCCTGCATCGAGGCGGTGGCGCGGCGGCATGCGGGCATTGCGGTGCTCAAGCCCAACGAGGCCATGATCGACGAGGTGGCGCAAGGGCAGGGCAGGCTCGGGCTCATCGCCACCTTCGCGCCCACGCTGGCGTCGATGCCGCCCGAGTTTGCGCAGGGCACCGCGCTCGAACTCGCGCTGGCCGAAGGCGCGCTCGACGCGCTGAACGCCGGCGACACGCAGCGGCACGATGCGCTCATCGCGGCGCAGGCCGCGGCCTTGCGCGAGCGCGGCTGCACACGCCTTGCGCTCGCGCAGTTCAGCATGGCGCGGGCCCGCGCGGCCTGCGAGGCGGCCAGCGGCCTGCCGGTGTTGACCACGGTCGACAGCGCGGTGCGCGCGCTGCGCCGGCGCTCAGCGTGAGCGCATGCCGTCGATGACGGTGAACAGCGCGGTCATCGCGATCTGCGCCGCGTCGCTGCGGCCCAGCATGCGCGCCAGGCCGCTTTCGCGGTCGGTCGCTTCCAGGCCCTGCGACAGGCGCCGGTAGAGGTCCGCCGAAGGCATGGTGGCCGACGTGCCCAGCGCGTCGCAGTAGGTGTCGGTGAGCACGCCGGCGAGCTGCTCGCTCTGCGCGTTCGACAGCTTCATGGTGTCGCCCGCGAAGACGGCGGCAATGCAGTGCATCAGGTAGGCCTGCGTTTCCAGCGAGAACGACTGCTGCCGCACATAGCACTCGACCGCCGCCCAGAACAGCGGCTCCGACGTGCGGCGCCAGCTTTCCAGCACCTTGCGCGCCTTGGCCACGAGGTCGGCATGCGCGTCGCCGGGCTCGCTGGGGCGCAGCGCCAGGCCCTGCAGCGTGAGCGAGACCTCGGGCGTGGCCGCGCCGAGGATGAAGCTCCAGAACTTCCAGCGGGCGTACCACTTCTTGTCGTGCGCCGGGTCCAGCGGTTCGAGCAGCCAGAAGTCGATGCACTGCACCGCATCGCAGCGCTGCTCGGCCACGTTGCCGTCGCCCAGGTCCAATGCCTGCATGACCGACTCCATGCGGTCGGCCGCGATGTGGCCCTGCGCCACGATGCCGGTGCCATGGCCGCAGCGGTCGATGTCCTGCAGCCGCTGCATCAGCCGCTGCAGCTCGGCGGCCGAGGCGCCGGTGGCCTGCGCCACGCGCCGGATGGAGGCGCACTGTTCGTTCTCGATGTCCTGCGCGTTCTTGCGGCGGTCTTCGCCGTGGTCGTCGGCGGTCGAGACGTGCTCTTCGAGCCGGTCCGCGGGGGTGAACGTTCGCATCGGCAAAACTCCTCCGGGTGCACGCGCCCGGCCTGCATCCACTATGGGCGAACGCGCCGCCCGCGGATATCACCCGAACTGGGTATCCTGCGCCCGCGCCTGAACGCAGGCTGACTTGCGCCATCGTGATAATTGCGGCTCTTTCAAGGAGTACGCGTGGACATCGTTTTGCTGGTCAAGGCCGCCGTCATGGGCATCGTGGAGGGGCTGACCGAATTTCTGCCGATCTCGTCGACCGGCCACCTGATTCTTGCGGGCTCGCTGCTCGGCTTCGACGACGACAAGGCCAAGGTGTTCGACATCGCCATCCAGACCGGCGCGATCTTCGCGGTGATCCTGGTCTACTGGCAGAAGATCAGGTCGACCGTCGTCGCGCTGCCCCGGCAGCCGAAGGCGCAGCGCCTGGCGCTGAACATCTTCATCGGCTTCCTGCCGGCGGTGGTGCTGGGCCTGCTGTTCGGCAAGGTCATCAAGGCGCACCTGTTCATTCCGACCGTGGTGGCGAGCACCTTCATCATCGGCGGCTTCATCATTCTCTGGGCCGAGAAGCGGCCGCCCGGCTCGGTGCGCGTCGAGCATGTCGACGACATGACGCCGTGGGACGCGCTCAAGGTCGGCCTGGTGCAGTGCTTCGCGATGATCCCGGGCACCAGCCGCAGCGGCTCGACCATCATCGGCGGCATGCTGCTGGGCCTGTCGCGGCAGGCGGCGACCGACTTCTCCTTCTTCCTGGCCATTCCGACGCTGATCGGCGCGGGCGTGTACAGCCTCTACAAGGAGCGCGCGCTGCTGTCGGTGGCCGACATTCCGTTGTTCGCCGTGGGGCTGGCGTTCTCGTTCGTGAGCGCGTGGCTGTGCGTGCGCTGGCTGCTGCGCTACATCAGCACCCACAACTTCATTCCGTTCGCCTGGTACCGCATCGCCTTCGGCATCGTGGTGCTGGCGACGGCGTGGAGCGGCGCGGTGGTCTGGGCGGACTGAGCCCGACGCCTGCGGTTTTTCAGGTGGCCGAGGCGCCCAGCAGGGCGCTGGCGGCCCGGGCCTCCTGCCGCACGGCCGCGGCGATGGGCCCGTCGATGGCGGGGTCGAACCCGCCCGTGGCGCCCAGCGCGGTGATCACCGCGCACACGCGGCCCGCGTAGTCGTACACCGGCGCCGCCACGGCGCTGATGCCGCGCAGGTAGGTGTCCTTCACGCTCGCGCAATGGGCCTGGCGCACCTCGCGGCGCAGCGCCCCGATCGGGTCTTTCGCGTCGAGCTGCGCGCGCATTTCGGGCGTGGCCTCGCCCAGTTCCTGCTCGGCCAGCGCCAGCACGCGCGACTCGTCGAGCAGCCCCAGGAACGCGCGGCCGGTGGCCGACCACAGCATCGACATCACCGAGCCCGCGCGCACGTTCACCGTGACCGGCAGGCCCGGTTCCTCGAAGCGCACGATGGTCGGGCCCTTGTTGCCCATGACCGCGATGAAGCACGTCACCTCCAGCGATTCGCGCAGGCGGATCAGGCAGGGCTCGGCCACGCGGATGGGGTCGGCCTGGCGCATGGCGGCCAGCCCGATCTGGATGGCCTCGGGGCCCAGGTAGTAGTGCTGCGAGGCCGCGTCCTGCAGCACCAGCCCTTCTTCCATCAGGCTGGCGAGGTAGCGGTGCACCTTGGCCGGGCTTTCGGCGACGTGGGTCGACAGCGCCGTGAGGCTGCTGCGCCCGCCCAGGTGCGCCAGCCCCTTGAGCACGGCCATGCCGGTCTCGGCGGATTGCACGCGCTGGCGGCGCTCGCGCGGGGCGGGGGAGGAAGAAGAGTCCGGGGATGGGGTCATGAAGGCCCTGATGTTAGGTGTTCGATCGGTCCGGCCGGGTAAACCCGCGTTTTTGTGATTACGCAATGCGTATGATAATTACGCAATACACAATATCCACACCCGGAGACACCCCATGAAGAAGCACATTGCCCGCGGCCTCGCGGTCCTTTCCTTCGTTGCCGCCGCCAGCGCCGGCGTCGGCGCCCAGACCTTCCCGGCCAAGCCGATCCGCTGGATCGTTCCGTACGCGGCCGGCGGCGGCTCCGACTTCCTGGCGCGCACGGTCGGCCAGACGCTGTCGACGCAGGTCGGCCAGCCGGTGCTGGTCGACAACAAGCCCGGCGGCAACACCGCGCTGGCCGCCGTGGAAACCGCGCGCGCACCCGCCGACGGCTACACCGTCCTGTCGGCCGACAACGGCACGCTGGTGTTCAACCCGGCGCTGTACAAGTCGCTGACCTACAGCCCCACCAAGGACCTCACGCCGGTCACGCTGATGGGCAAGTTCCCGATGATCCTGGTGGTCGGCAACAACTCGGGCTTCGCCTCGGCCAAGGACTTCATCGCGCAGGCGAAGGCCAAGCCCGGCGGCATCAACTACGCCTCGGCCGGCGCGGGCAGCCCGCACCACCTGGCGATGGAGCTGCTGAAGGTGGAGGCCAAGCTCTTCATGGTCCACGTGCCTTACCGGGGCGCCGCGCCGGCGCTGGCCGACGTGGTGGGTGGCCAGCTGCCGGCCATGATGGTCGACCTGGCCGCGGGCGCGGGCTTCATCAAGGGCGGCAAGGTGCGCGCGCTGGCCGTGGCCAACGCCACCCGCCTGCCGCAACTGCCCGACGTGCCGACCTTCGCCGAGCTGGGCTACAAGAACGTCGAGGCCGCCGCGCTGGTCGGCGTGGTGGTGCCCTCGGCCACGCCGCCCGAGGTGGTGAACACGCTGAACCGCCAGATCGTCGCGGCCATCAACGAGCCCTCGGTGCGCACGCGCATGATCGACTTCGGCGTGGAGCCCGTGGGCAACACGCCCGCGCAGTACGCCCAGCTGCTGAAGAACGAAACCGTGCGCTGGCACCAGCTGATCCGCGACCTGAAGATCACCCTCGACTGACCCGAACGCCATGCCCGACACCGCCACTCCCCAGCGCGCCTCCGGCTGCCCGGTCGCGCACGGCCCGCTGTCTTCCGAGCGCACGCCCACGGGCTGCCCCGTGAGCCAGCGCGCCGCCGGCTTCGACCCCTTCGAGGACGGCTACCAGCAAGACCCGCCCGAGTACGTGCGCTGGGCCCGCGAGCAGGAGCCGATCTTCTACAGCCCCAAGCTCGGCTACTGGGTGATCACGCGCTACGCGGAAATCAAGGCGGTGTTTCGCGACAACATCACCTTCAGCCCGTCGAACGCGCTGGAGAAGATCACGCCGACCGGCGAAGAGGCCAACGCCGTGCTCGCCAGCTACGGCTTCGCGCTGAACCGCACGCTGGTGAACGAGGACGAGCCCGCCCACATGCCGCGCCGCCGCGCGCTGATGGACCCGTTCACGCCCGAGGCGCTCAAGCACCACGAGCCCATGGTGCGCGAGCTGGCGCGCGCGTATGTCGACCGCTTCATCGACGACGGCAAGGCCGACCTCGTCGACCAGATGCTGTGGGAAATTCCGCTCACCGTGGCGCTGCACTTCCTCGGCGTGCCCGAGGAAGACATGGACACGCTGCGCAAATATTCCATTGCGCACACCGTCAACACCTGGGGCCGCCCCAAGCCCGAGGAGCAGGTGGCCGTGGCGCACGCGGTCGGCAACTTCTGGCAGTACGCGGGCAAGGTGCTCGACAAGATGCGGCAGGACCCCGACGCGCCCGGCTGGATGCAGTACGGCATCCGCAAGCAGGCGCTGCACCCCGAGGTGGTGACCGACTCGTACCTGCACTCGATGATGATGGCCGGCATCGTGGCCGCGCACGAGACCACGGCCAACGCCACCGCCAACGCGGTGAAGCTGCTGCTGCAGCACCCGCAGGTGTGGCGCGAGCTGTGCGAAGACCCGGGGCTCATTCCCAACGCGGTGGAAGAGTGCCTGCGCCACAACGGCTCGGTGGCCGCGTGGCGCCGGCTCGTGACCAGGGACACGCAGCTCGACGGCGTCGACCTGCCGGCGGGCTCGCGCCTCCTGATCGTCACCTCGTCGGCCAACCACGACGAGGGGCACTTCGCCGATGCCGACCTGTTCGACATCCGCCGCGACAACGCCAGCGACCACCTGACCTTCGGCTACGGCTCGCACCAGTGCATGGGCAAGAACCTGGCGCGCATGGAGATGCAGATATTTCTGGAAGAGTTCACGCGCCGGCTGCCGCACATGCGCCTGAGCGAGCAGCGCTTCACCTACGTGCCGAACACCTCGTTCCGCGGGCCCGAGCACCTGCTCGTGGAGTGGGACCCGGCCGCCAACCCCGAGCGCGCCGACAAGGGCCTGCGCGACGTGCGGGTGCCGGTGCGCATCGGCGAGCCCTCGGCGCATGCGATTGCGCGGCCGGTGGTGGTGGAGCGCGTGACGCCGGTGGCCGAAGGCGTCGTCAAGCTGCGGCTCGCGTCACCCGACGGCAAGCCGCTGCCGCGCTGGACGGCGGGCTCGCACATCGACGTCGAATGCGGCACGCCGGGGCTGTCGCGCCAGTACTCGCTGTGCGGCGATCCCGACGAGGCGGGCGTGTTCGAGATCGCGGTGCTGCACGAGCCCGAAGGGCGCGGCGGCTCGGCCTGGGTGCATGCGAACGTGAAGCCGGGCGACCGGCTGCGCATTCGCGGGCCGCGCAATCACTTCCGGCTCGACGAGTCGCTGAAGAAGGCGATCTTCATCGCGGGCGGCATCGGCATCACGCCGGTCAGCGCGATGGCGCGCCGCGCCAGGGCGCTGGGCATGGACTACGAACTGCACTACAGCGGTCGTACGCGCGCGCGCATGGCCCTGGTCGACGAGTTGGCCGCGCTGCATGGCGAGCGGCTGCATGTGCACGCCGCCGACGAGGGCGGCCGCAACGACCTGCGGGCGCTGCTCGCGCAGCCCGTGCCCGGCGCGCAGGTCTATGCCTGCGGCCCGCTGCGCATGCTCGACGCACTGGAAAGCTACTGCGCCGCGTGGCCCGAGGGCGCGCTGCGCGTCGAGCATTTCGAGTCGACGCTGGCCACGCTCGATCCGTCGAAGGAGCATGCCTTCGAGGTCGAGCTGAAGGACTCCGGCCTCGTGCTCACCGTGCCGCCCGGCCAGACCCTGCTGAGCGCGCTGCGCGCCGCCAACGTCGACGTGCAGAGCGACTGCGAGGAAGGCCTGTGCGGCTCGTGCGAAGTGCGCGTGCTGTCCGGCAAGGTCGATCACCGCGACGTGGTGCTCACGCGCCCGGAGCGCGACGCCAACACGAAGATGATGGCCTGCTGCTCGCGCGCCTGCGAAGGCCGCCTGGTGCTGGAACTCTAGCGCGGCGTCAGGTGGCGAGCGGCATCCGCAGCGCCACCTGCGTCTGGCCGGGGCGCGACTGCAGTTGCAGCTCGGCCCCGAGGCGGCGTGCCCGCGTGCGCAGGTTGCGCAGCCCGGCGCCGCCCGTGCCGGCGGCGCCGCCGGTGTTCTCGACCGCGAAGCCGCGCCCGTCGTCGCGCACGCTGAGCCGCAGCTCGGCGCCCGCGCGCGCCACGGTCACGTCCACGCGCTTGCTGTCGCTGTGCTTGAGCACGTTGGTCAGGGCCTCCTGCAGAAAGCGCATCAGGTCCAGGCTCTGCGAGGGCGGCAGCTCGAGCGTGTCGATGTCCGACACCTTCCAGCGGCAGTCGATGCCGTTGGCGTCCAGCAGCTGCGCGCTGCGGTGGCGCATGGGCGCCAGCAGCTCGCCCAGCGTGCGCGCGCCGTCGTCGCGGCCGGTGGCGTCGATGATCAGCCGCAGGTCGTCGCGCAGGCGCTTGAGCATGGCCAGCAGTTCGGGCGCGCCGAGGTTGTCGGGCTGGCGCTCCAGCGTCGCGATGCTGCCCACCAGCATGCCGCCCAGGCCGTCGTGCAGGTCGCTCACCAGGTTCACGCGCTCGCCGATGCGCGCATGCGCCAGCTCCAGCGCATGCTGCTGCGCCAGCGTGGCGGCCAGCTCGGCCTTGGCCGCGCTCACTTCCTCGATCAGCTCGGTGTTGAAGTTCTCGATGCGGCGCAGGCTCTGCGCGAAGCGCGCGGCCTGCGTCAGCGCCATGCCCAGCAGCAGCACGTAGGAGGACATGTTCGTGTAGTACACGTTGCTGTCGATCACCTGCGTGAACACCAGCAGATCGTGCGCGCCCGTTGCCGCCGACAGCGCCATGAAGGGCGCCAGCAGGCGCACCGGGCTGCCGCGGTGGCGCCAGGCGTAGACGATGGCGCAGCTGTTCACCACGATCACCGTGAGGCCGCCCACCAGCGTCCACACGGCGCGGTGCGGGGCCAGCGTCGCAAGGGGCGCCAGCCACAGGTCGAGCACGCCGGCCACGGCCACCAGCAGCGCCGCGCCCTCGAGCCAGGGCACGCGCCGCTCGCAGTAGCGCAGCACGAACAGCATGTACGACACGCTGAACACCAGCAGCAGCGAGGTGTTCAGCGCCTGCCAGCCGTGGTTGGAGCTGAAGGGCCAGGGGCTGGTCGCGATCTGGTTGTAGGCGAACAGCAGCCACAGCACCGACATCACGGCGAACCAGCCGTAGGCCGTTTCGCGCCGGCGCAGCCACCACCATGCGGCGAAGAAGGCCGAGACCGCGGCGCTGACTGCCAGGCCCAGCATCTGCAGGTCGCGGCGCACCAGCCGCTCGCGCTCGAAGCGCGCCTGTATCGCCCCCGGCTCACCGAGCTCGACCGGCCCCAGCCCCGCCTGGTAGGCCGCCAGGCCCGACACGCGCACCAGCAGCGTGTTGGTGGCGCCGGGCGCGAGCAGCGGCGGCGCCAGCAGCCAGTGGCGCGGCGTGTTCCAGGCGCGCGTGAGCGGCTCCACCAGGCTGTCGTCGCGCGAAATCGGCGTGCCATTGAGCGACACCTCGCCGGCCATGTTGAGGTAGTTCAGCAGCAGGCCGGTTTCACGCAGCTGCGCGGGCTGCTGCCAGGTCAGGCGGTACCAGACCACGCCGTCGAAGCCGGGCCAGCGCGCGGCCCAGCTGTCGGGCAGGGTGACGGGCGTCCAGCCGTCCGCGGGTGGGGTGGTGTCGTTCCAGCCGGCGGCGCGCACGGCCTCGACCTGGAGCGCGGAGGGCAGGGCGGCCTGCGCGAAAGCCGGGCTCGCCGCGAGGCACAGAAGAAGCGAAAGCAGCGCGCCGCTCAGCGCAGCAAGCCATGCCTTCGTGCCTGGAAGACGGCCTCGGTGCGCGAGTTGACGGCCAGCTTGCGGTAGATGTTCTTGGTATGGCATTCCACGGTCAGCCTGGAGATCGACAGCGTTTCGGCCATGTCGCGGTTGCTCAGCCCTTGCGAGACGAGTTCGAGGATCTTGCGCTCGCGCGCCGTCAGCGCCGCGGGCGGTTCGCCCGGCGCCACGCTGTCGGCCGGGGGCGCACTGGCGGGGACGGGGGGCGGGGCGGCCGGCGACTGCGTGGTTGCCAGCCACGACAGGATGCGCCGCGCGATCGTCGGGTCGATCGACGCGCCGCCCTGTTCGATGCTGCGCAGCGCAATGCTCAGCTCGAGGTCGTCGCGCTCCTTCAGCAGGTAGCCGATGGCGCCCGCGCGCAGTGCCGCAAAGATGATTTCCTCGGTGCGCCAGGCCGAGATCACCACCGCCGGAATGCCGGGGTGGTGGGCCTGGAGCCAGCCGATCAGCTCGACCCCGCTGCCGTCGGGCAGGCCGATGTCGACCAGCACCACGCCGTAGCCTTGCGCGTCGATCAGCTGCTGCGCGCCCGCCACGGTGTCGGTCACGGCAATGCGTTCGTCGTCGCAGCCCAGGGTGGACAGCACGTACCGCAGCCGCTCCTGCATGGCCGGATCGTCTTCGACGATCAGTGCCGGGGTCAGCGAGACGGGGAGTACGTCGTCGGTCGGTGGTGGGGACATGGAGCGGGTTTTTCGGGCCGCGTGGCACGGCTGACGGGACTATTTACTTATTTTCCGGGATTGTCGCGGGGCGTTGCGATTTGTATCTCGGGGCCCCTTTGGCGCTATGGACTTACGAAGCCCGGCAAGAACCGGATCGCGTTTTCAGCGAGGCGGGCGGCACATGATCGCGTAATCCGACGCAGTGACCGGCTCGTGGTGCGTGGCCTCGGTGCGAAAGCCCAGCCGTTCGTAGAAGGCCACGCTGCGCGGCGTGAAGGTTTCGAGAAAACAGGGCACGCCCGCCGCGTCGGCCTCGGCCAGCGTGGGCGCCAGCAGCCGCGCGCCGAGGCCGCGCCCCTGCGATGCGGGCGAGACACCGAGGATCGACAAGTACCACGCCCCCGCCGGCACCACGGCCGGCGCCTGCGCCGCCATGAACTCGACGATGCGGTGGTAGTTGCCCAGGCCACGCGGCCCCAGCGTGGCGGCAAGAAATGTGTTCTTGGCGGCCGACTCGGCGGCATCGACCTCGCTCGCGCGGGGCAGCAGCCAGGCGGCCGCGCCGAGTTCGCGGTCTTCCAGCGTCAGGCAACGGCCGGTGCGCCCGGCTTCGTCCAGCGAATAGCCGAAGTACGCGGCCAGCACCTGCTTGCGCGCGGCCATGTCGTGCGCGAAGTCGACCGAGATGGCCAGGTAGAACGGATCGATGATCAGCGCGTCGGCCAGCGCGGGGGTGGGCAGGAGTTCGGGGTTCTTCATTGCCCGGGCGATTCTAGGGAAGCCGGTCCGTGCTCAAGGCTGCGGTGTACGCGGTACGCTGACGCATTTTTCTGCAGAGAAACGGAGCAAGAGAGATGACGCTGGCAATGAGCTGGGATGAATGGGCCGCGCACGACGGCATCGGACTGGCCGAACGGGTCCGCAAGGGCGAGGTGTCGGCGGCCGAACTGGCCGCGCAGGCCGCGGCCGGCATCGCGAAGGTCGACCCGCAACTGGACGCCGTGGTCGAGGTGTTCGACGACGTGGTGGCCGACCCGCTGAAGGACGGCATGAACCCCGAGGGCGTGTTCGCCGGCCTGCCTTACCTCATGAAGGACCTGGGCCCGACGCTCAAGGGCCGGTTGCAGGAATTCGGCTCGGCCATGATGCAAGGCCACCGCCCGGCGGCCGACAGCTTCCTGACGCAGCAGCTGCGCAAGGCCGGCCTGAACATCGTGGGCCGCAGCACCACGCCCGAGTTCGGCGTGTGCAGCTCGGCGGAGAACGCGTTCAGCACCACGCGCAATCCGTGGGACCTCCAATACACGACCTGCGGCTCGTCGGCCGGCACGGCGGCCATCGTCGCGGCGGGCGTGCTGCCGCTGTCGCATGCCACCGACGGCGGCGGCTCCATCCGCATTCCGGCGGGCGTGAACGGCAACATCGGCCTGAAGGTGTCGCGCGGCGTGTTCTCGCTGGCGCCGGGGCTGTCGGACCTGTCGGGTCTGGTGTCGATCCAGGGTTGCCACAGCCGCACCGTGCGCGACACGGCGGCCTTCGTGGACAACGCGCGCGGCGGCGCGCCGGGCGAGTTCATGCCCTTCTGGTCGCCGGCCGAGCCGTACAGCGCGCTCATCAAGAAAGACCCGGGGCGCCTGCGCATTGCGCTGTCGCACGAGTGGGGCGACTTTCGCGCCACGCCACATTTCGTGGCCGAGCTCACGCGCGTGGGCAAATTCCTCGAAGGGCTGGGCCATCACGTCGAGTGGGCGCTGCCCGAGGTCGACTTCCAGACCGCCTTTGCCGCGCAGACCACCTGCTACATCAGCAACTTTGCGCAGGTCATCGACGGCCATCTGCACCGCCTGGGCCTGGAGCGTCCGCCGGCCGAGCTGCTGGAGCCGATCAACATCAAGATCTGGGAAGCGGGCGTGGACACCTCGTACACCGAGCGCTCGAAGATGCAGGCGGTGTTCAACAGCACCTCGCGCGCCTTCGGCAATTTCTTCCAGCAGTGGGACATCATCCTGACGCCGGTCACCGCGCTGCCCACGCCCAAGGTCGGCACCAGCGAGTACCTGACGACCAGCGCCAACCCCTCGGTCCACGACTGGTTCGCCAACCTGTGGCAGAACTTCGCATACACGCCGCTGGCCAACCTGTGCGGCATGCCGGGCATTTCGCTGCCGATGGCGGCGCAGGAGAACGGGCTGCCGCTGGGCATTCAGGCGCAGGCGGCGCAGGCCAACGACGGGTTGCTGCTGCAGCTGGCCGCGCAGATCGAGCGGGCGCTGGACGGCAAGTGGAACGCGGGCCAGCGGCCCGGGGTGCACGTCACGAAGGTGTGATGCGTGGAGCGGATGGGCACGCGGCCCATCCATCAGGTTACGTCACAGCAGGTTGCGCAGCGCGGCTTCCACGGCCGCCGCTGTCGCCAGCGGCTTTTCCATCGGGAACAGGTGGGTGCCGTCCAGCATGGTGATGCGGCCCTTGGTCACCTGCTGCGTCATCGCCATGCCCACGCGCTTCATTTCGGCCGACTGGCGCCCGCCGATGAACGCGGCCTTGCACTTGAGCGGGTGCGCGCGCAGCAGCGCGCCCAGGGTGTGGGGCAGGGTGTTGTAGATGGCGGTCTCGACGTCGCGGTCGAAGCTCAGCTCGCGCCCGTCTTCACCGCCCTTGTCGCCGTCGAAGGTGCCGTGGTCGATGTAGTCGTGCAGCACCTGCTCGTCCCACTTCGCGAACGCCTTCTTGCTGCGGAAATGCTCGAACACCGCCTCGCGGTGCTCCCAGCTGTTGCGGCGCTTGCGGCTCACGGCGCCGGGCGAAATGCTCTTCATGAGCGGCGTGCGCTTGACCACGTTGAGCGTGTTCGCGCGCCAGCCGCCGAGGATGGGCGAATCGATCAGCACCACGCCGCGCGCCAGCTCCGGATGGCGCGCCGCGCACATCAGGCTCAGGAAGCCGCCCAGCGAGTGGCCGATCAAGAACACCGGGCCGCCCGCGCGGTCGGCGCGCGCCTTGGCAAAGTCGGCCAGCTGCTGCACCAGGTGCGGCCAGTTGTCGGTGACGGGGTACTTCGGGTCGTGCCCGAACTTCTCGATGGCGTCGACCTCGAAGCCGCGGTTGCGCAGGCTGTCGAGAACGACGCGGTAGGTGCTGGCAGGGAAGCTGTTGCCGTGCGAGAAAACGACGGGGGGCACGGGGTTCAGATGAGCTTTTCGTCGGGGGTGGAAATCTTGCGCAGCGGGCTGTGGCGCGTGGCGGGCATCTTCAGCGGATGCTCGGTATGGCTGTCGTCCCACACCGGGTCTTCGATGCTGTCGAACACCTCGCGCAGCTTCTGGCCCCAGCTGTTGTGCATCATGCGGTAGTAGGGGTTGTCGGCGTCGATGCAGATCACGCGGTCGGTCTCGAGCTTGTTGGCCTCGTACACCACCAGGTCCAGCGGCAGGCCGACCGACAGGTTCGACTTCATGGTCGAGTCCATCGACACCAGCGCGCACTTGGCGGCCTCGTCGAGCGGGGTCTCGGGCGTGAGTACGCGGTCGAGCACGGGCTTGCCGTACTTCGACTCGCCGACCTGGAAGTAGGGCGTTTCGGTCGTGGCTTCGATGAAGTTGCCGGCCGCATACACCAGGAACAGGCGCATGCCTTCGCCCTTGACCTGTCCGCCGAAGATGAACGACACGTTGAAATCCAGGCCCGCATGCTTGAGCGCCTCGGCGTCGCGGTCGTACACGTGGCGCACGGCCGAGCCCAGCACGCGCGCGGCGTCGAACATGCTCTTGGCGTTCCAGATGGTGATGGGGTCGCCCTGCGAGCCGTCTTCGCGGGTCTCGCGCAGCTCTTCGATCTGCAGGATCTCGCGCACCGACTGCGAAATGCTCAGGTTGCCCGAAGACAGCAGCACCATGACGCGGTCGCCCGGCTGCTCGTAGACGATCATCTTGCGGAAGGTGCTGATGTGGTCCACGCCCGCATTGGTGCGCGAGTCGGACAGGAACACCAGGCCGGCGTTGAGTTTGATGCCTACGCAGTAAGTCATGAGTTCATCTCGCATGAACAGTGCCCGGTCAGCCGGCCGCCTGTTCGCGTTTGTTCAATTTTTGAAGGGCGTACAAGGCGTCGAGCGCCTCGCGCGGGCTCATGGCGTCGGGGTCGAGTGCAGCCAGCGCGGATTCTACGGCGCTGGCCAGGGGCGTTTCGGCCACCGGAGGCGGTGCGAACAGGTCGACTTGTGCACGAGTTTGCGCATGCTGCGATTCAAGTGCCTCGAGCGCCTGCCGCGCGTGGTTGACCACCGCCGCCGGCATGCCCGCGAGTCGCGCCACCTGGATGCCGTAGCTCTTGCTGGCCGGGCCGGGTTGCATTTCGTGCAGGAACACGATGTCGCGGCCGGCTTCGGTCGCGCTCACGTGCATGTTCACCGCGCCGTGGTGCGTGGCCGGGAACTCGGTCAGCTCGAAGTAGTGGGTGGCGAACAGCGTGAAGGCCTTGCTGCGGTCGTGCAGTTGCGCCGCGATGCCGGCGGCCAGCGCCAGCCCGTCGAAGGTGCTGGTGCCGCGGCCGATTTCGTCCATCAGCACCAGCGACTGCGCGGTGGCGCTGTGCAGGATCTGCGCGGCCTCGGTCATCTCGAGCATGAAGGTCGACTGCGCATTGGCCAGGTCGTCCGCCGCGCCGATGCGGGTGTGAATCGCGTCGATGGGCCCGAGCCGGCAAGCGGCCGCCGGCACGTGCGAGCCGATGGAAGCCAGCAGCACCACGATGGCCACCTGCCGCATGTACGTCGACTTGCCGCCCATGTTGGGGCCGGTGATCACCTGCATGCGCTGCTGCGGGCCGAGCTGCGTGTCGTTGGCGATGAAGCCGCCCGACGACTTCTCGGCCAGCCGCGCTTCCACCACCGGGTGGCGCCCTTGAGAAATCTCGATGCACGGGTGCGACACGAAGCTCGGCGCGCGCCAGTGCAGCGTGTGCGAGCGCTCGGCCAGCGCGCACAGCGCGTCGAGCGTGGCAATGCCGCCGGCCAGCTGCGTGAGCGCGTGCACCGAGGGCTGCAGCGCGTCGAGCAGCTGTTCGTAGAGCCATTTCTCGCGGGCCAGCGCGCGGTCTTGCGCGCTCAGGGCCTTGTCCTCGAAGGCCTTGAGCTCGGGCGTGATGAAGCGCTCGGCGTTCTTCAGCGTCTGGCGGCGGCGGTAGTTGTCGGGCACCTTCGAGAGCGCGCTTTGCGTCACCTCGATGTAGAAGCCGTGCACGCGGTTGAACTGCACCCGCAGGTTGCTGATGCCGGTGCGCTCGCGCTCGCTGACTTCGAGCTTGAGCAGGAAGTCGTCGCAGTTGTCGCTGATGGCGCGCAGCTCGTCGAGCTCGGCGTCGTGGCCGGTGGCGATCACGCCGCCGTCGCGCACCAGCGCCGACGGGTCGGGCTTGATCGCGCTCACCAGCAGGTCGGCGCAGCCCGGGGGCGGGGCCAGGCGCTCGGTGATCTGGGCCAGCAGCGCGGCCGCGCCGGGCAGCAGCGGCGCCAGTTGCTCGGCCTTGGCCAGCGCCAGGCGCAGCGCCAGCAGTTCGCGCGGGCGCACCTGGCGCAGCGCGATGCGCGCGGCAATGCGTTCCACGTCGCTCGTGTTCTTGAGCTGCTCGCGCAGCGTGCGCCACGGCGCGGCCGTGCCGCCGAGCACGGTCGACTGCAGCGCGCCGATGGCTTCGAGCCGCGCCTGCGCCTCGCAGCGGTCGCGCCGGGGCGACAGCAGCCAGCGCTTGAGCAGCCGGCTGCCCATGCCCGTCATGCAGGTGTCGAGCAGCGAGAACATGGTGGGCGAGTCTTCGCCGCGCAGCGTCTGCACCAGCTCCAGGTTGCGGCGCGTGGTGGGCGGCAGCTCGATCAGGTCGCCGTCGCGCTCGACCGACAGCCGCTGCACATGCGACAGCGCGCGGCCTTGCGTGTGCTCGGCATAGCCCAGCAGCGCGGCGGCGGCGGCGTGCGCGTTGGTCAGCGACTCGGCGTTCCAGGCGGCCAGGCTGTTGCTGCCCATCTGCTCGGACAGCTTGCGCTCGCCCAGGCCGCCATCGAACTGCCATGCGGGGCGCAGCGACAGCGTGAAGGGCGTGGCGCTGCGCGCGGCCTTCAGGCGCTGCTCGAAGGCGGGCGTCACTTCGGCGCTGTAGAGCAGTTCGCTCGGCGCGATGCGCGCGATCCAGGCTTCGAGCGCGTCGGCCGGGCACTCGGCCAGCCGCAGCTCGGCGCCGGTCACGCTGAGCCACGCCAGCCCGCAGAAATTGCGCGTGCCCGCGTGCACCGCGAGCAGCAGCGATTCGCTCTTGTCGTTGAGCAGTTCCGAGTCGGTCAGCGTGCCGGGCGTGACCACCCGCACCACCTTGCGCTCGACCGGGCCCTTGCTCGCGCCGACCTCGCCCACCTGTTCGCAGATGGCGACCGATTCGCCCAGCTTGATGAGCCGGCCCAGGTACGTGTCGACCGCGTGGAAAGGCACGCCGCACATCACCACCGGTTGGCCGGCCGACTGGCCGCGCTGGGTGAGCGTGATGTCGAGCAGGCGCGCGGCCTTTTCGGCGTCGGCCCAGAACAGCTCGTAGAAATCGCCCATCCGGTAGAACAGCAGGGTGTCCGGATGGTCGGCCTTCAGGCCGAGGTACTGCGCCATCATGGGCGTGTGGGCTGGAAACTGGCTTTCGCCAACCCGTTGATCTGTATCGACTTTTGCCATTAAATCGTTGATCCCATTGGGGAAAGTGAATTCCTGGCGGTTTCGGTCTTGGTCATCGCACGTCTTCAAACTTCAATGCACTGGAGGCTTCGGCGTCGCTTTTTTGGCTGCGTGATGGTTCGGTGTTCCGCCGAGGCGGCGAACCGGTCATGAGGAAAGTTACGCCGTGGAAGTCGACGCATGCCATTCGACGCGCGCGCAGCAAAGCTGCCCAAGCCTGGGGAGCACATTATCGTGGACGGGTGCGGCGGCCTGCGCCTGAAGACGACGGCCGCGGCGCGCAGCGGGATCCACGGGGTCAAATAGCCTGCTGGCGTCGAGCCTCCAGCTCAGCTGTTCGTCCGTCGCCTGTCGTGCGCATGCACGACGGCGCCCGCTAGCGGATTGCGCAGACGTTCGGAAACGAGAGCCTCGGAAGCCTCGGGAAAATCTTGCCCGTGTCGCCGTAGCCCAGGTTGCACAGGAAATTTACCCGCACGTCCCCCTCGGGGAAGAACAGCCGGTTGACCGCGGCTTCGTCGAAGCCGGACATGGGACCGCAATCGAGGCCGAGCGCGCGCGCCGCGATCATCAGATAGGCGGCTTGCAGGGTCCCGTTGCGAAAGGCCGTGGTCTCGGCCAGCGCGGGGTCGGCGGCGAAGCCGTCGAAGACGCCCGGCCGGTGCGGAAACAGTCGGGCCGCATGACGAAAGAAGTGCAGGTCATGGCCGAGCACCGCGACCACGGGGGCGGACATCGCCTTGCCGACGTTGCCGGGACTCAGCGCGGGCAACAGCGTCTTCTTCGCTTCCGGCGAGACCAGGAAGATCACGCGCAGCGGGCTGCAGTTGGCGCTGGTCGGGCCGAACTTCATCAGCTCGTAGAGTGCCGTCAGCATCGCCTCGTCGACCGGCTTGTCCAGAAATCCGTTCTGGCTTCGCGCCTCCAGGAACAACCTTTTCAGTGCGTCTTCATCCAGCATGATCGACCTCGCGAGCCGGCGCGGCGTCGCTCGATGCCGGTGGCCGCAGCCATGCCACGGCCTTGATCTCGACGACCATGTCGGGGTGGGGCAGTCCGCGAACGACGACCGTGGTGCGCGTCGGCGCCGGTGTGGCCACACATTCGCCGTAGACCCGGTTGAACGCATCGAAGTCTTCCGCGCGGGTCAGGAAGGCCGTGATGTCGATGCAGTCCGCCAGCGTCGCGCCGCTCGATTGGAGCGCCTGCGCCACGTTGTGCATGACCCGCCGGGTCTGGACGGCCACGTCGTGGCAAACCGCGTCCCCCTCGACGATGACCCCGTCGATCGAGCCGTCCGGCATGCGGGCGCTCACGCCCGAGATGTAGATGAAGTCGCCCGCGCGTCGAAAGCGCGGGTACTTCCCCAGGGGTGGCGGCAAGGCGCACGCGCTTTCGGTGGCCGTCATGACGCGGCCATCGAGAAGTTCAGCGCAGCCAGCTCACTGGCCAGCGTGCCAGCCCACTCGTCGCCCGCAGGGCAAAGCGGCGGCCGCACGTTGCGCCAGGTCCGGTCGCCCATCGCTTCCCCGACCACGTACTTGAGCGCTGGAATCATCGGATGCCGCTGGAACAGCGAACGAACCGCGTTCGCCTCGGCCTGCAGGCCCGCGAACTCGTGCGACCCCCAATGCTCGATGGCGTTCACGATGGTTCGCGGCTGGACGTTGGCCGTCGCGGAAATGCAGCCGGCGGCGCCCAGGGGCAGGGCTTTCTCGAGCAGGGATTCCGAGGCCGGGAAGACGCTGAAACCGGGGAACGAACGCAGCATGCTTTCTGTATTGGCCCAGTCGCCCGAGCTGTCCTTGATACCGACGACGGTCCGCGGATACGCCTTGATGAGCCGCTCGATCAATGCATGGGTGATGCCCACGCCCGTGAACTGGGGAATGTGATACAGGTAGATCTTCAGGCGGTCCGAGCCGACCGCCTGGATGATTTGCGAGTAGTAGGCAAACAGCCCGTCGTCGTGGGCCGGCTTGAAATAGAACGGCGGCAAGGTGAGCGTGCCGGCGCACCCCAGCTCGACCGCCTTCTTCGTGAGCACGATGGTGTCGGCAAGCGCGCACAGGCCGACGCCCGGCAGCAATTTGGCCGGGGAGATGTCGGCCTCGACCAGGGCTTCGAGCAGATCGATCTTCTCGGCCACCGACAACGAATTGGCTTCGCTGTTGGTGCCGAACACGGCCAGGCCGACACGCTGCGAGACCAGCCATCGGCAGAAACCGATGAATGCCGACCGGTTCACGCTCAGGTCTGCGTGAAAGGGGGTCAGCGCGGGCGCGAAAACTTCGGCGCTTCGGGTGGGGCTCATGAATACCTCGTGATGAAAAGAAAGGAGGAACGAGACTTCAGGCGTCCGCCATGAAGCGCGTGATCGCCTGGCCCAGCGTGTCTTCGCCGCTGTTGAAATGCGCCACGATCGATGTGTGGTTGTGGCGCTCCAGTCGAACGAAGCGCGTCAGTGCCGTGCGCGGCAGCGCCTGGGCACGGCGGTAGAACGCCTCGCCGTAGGTGTCCAGGTGCGGGTTCTCGTACTGCGCCACCGCGACCAGCAGCGCAACGTTGCTGGTATGGACATGGCTGATCGGCGAGCGCGCCTCGTACAGCGACGGGTCCGCGCCGAAATAGGCGCGCACGCCTTCGGCGTTCGGGTTGTCGGGCAGGGTGTCCGCGCGCAGGCGCGCGCTGACCAGGATCGCGCCGGCCAGCGCCTGGTCGGCGATGCGCTCGCACGCGGGATCGAAGATCGCGCTGGCCACATGGCACCCGCCGGCGGAGTGCCCTATGAGGAAGATGCGGTCGGCCCGCCCGCCGTAACGGGCGATGTTGTCCTGCACCCAGCGAAACGCGTGCAGTGCGTCCTGCGCGCCGGCCGGGTACGCCGCCGCGGGCGCCAGCCGGTATTCCACATTCACGCCGACGATGCCCCGGCGCGCGAACCAGTGCGCGACGTTGTCGTAGACCTGTCCGTTCACGCTCTTCTTGCCGCGAACGAATGCACCGCCGTGCAGGAACACCACCACGTCACGGGTGTTCGGCCGCCAGGACGCGTCGAAATGCACGTCCAGCGTCTGGCGCGGCGCGGCGCCGTAGGCAAGGTCCCGCGCAATGGCCACGCCGTCGTCGGCCGTGTGCCGGACCTTCGGCGTGTAGTGCGCGATCACGAGGTCGCGGTGCTTGTTGATGTCCGAGGCCCATTTCGGGCCGATCTCCTCGAGCAGCGCCTCGGTGTCCGACCGGGGGCTTGCGAGCAAAGGTTCAGCGTTTGTCATCGACAAATAATACACCAATTCATATTTTGGTATACCAAATGTCGGATTGTTCCACCACCGTGTGTCGCGCAACGCCAGGCGCTAAGATGGCCGCTCCAAAAATGTGCGCGGAAGAACAATGACAACTATTTCTGCCAGGGTGCAGTCGCTGATTTCCGAACAGATCATCAGCGGGAATTTCCCGCCGGGCATGCGACTGGACGAGCGCCAGTTGGCGGAGAAGTTCGAGGTGTCGCGCACGCCGGTGCGCGAAGCCCTGCGCCAGTTGGCCGCCCGCGGGCTCACCCAGATTCTTCCCATGCGGGGCGTGGTCGTCATGCAGATCGGTGTGAAGGAACTCTCGGAGATCCTTCACGCCGACTGCGAACTGGAGGCGCTGTGCGCCCGGCTGGCCGCCGAATCGATGACGACCATGGAGAAAACCGAACTGGTGTACATCCACCAGCGCGCCAAGGAGTTCGTGGGCAACGAAGACCTCGACGGTTATCTCGAAGCCAACCGCGAGTTTCATCGCTTGATCCTGGAAGGCTCCCACAACAAGGTGCTGGCCCAGATGGTGGGAGACATCCGCGAGCGTCTGAGCCCCTACCGGCAATATCACCCCGCCGAGAACGACAGGCTCGTCACATCGCACGCCTCCCACGATGCGATCGTGGATGCGATCGTGGGAGGTCACGGCGAGGCGGCCTACCTGGCCATGCGCGCGCACAACGCCCACCTGGGCAATGCGGCACTGCGCGCCTTGCGCCAGGCGTCGGAGGCCGGCGCATCGTCGACGGCTGATCCCGCCCACGAGGCGGCTTCCCAGCCGCGGCGCAAGAAGACCGCGGTGGCCGCCGCGAAGAAGCCCAAGGCACCGGGCGGTGGGCGAGCGACGGCCACGACCAAGCCCAGGAAAAAAACCGGTTCCGCATAACCGCTCGGGCACGGCAGCCAAGGCCGTGCCTCGCAGCCCCACGCCAGCGGGCTGCTTCGTTCTTGCGCTTTTTTGATAGCCAGCGGCACGACGCGCCGCCGCTCGGTCCTCCTTTCTCTTCCTGCCTCCTTGCCTTCCGGCCTCGGTCTCGCCCCCTGGCGTGGGGGTATTCGCGCGGCTTTCTCTCGTCGTTCCCATCTCTCTGGCTAGAAAGAACACCAAGAACAAGTTTGGTATACCAAATGTCGTTGTTGATGTACTATTCCGTCGTTCCAATAGTCTCTAGAAAAGGATTTTCGACATGGAAAAGTTGAGGCACATCGCGCTCTCCGTCAGCGACCCCGAGCAGGCGGCGCAGTTCTTCGAGCAGGCATTCGGCATGACGCGCGCGGGGCGCGCGATGCGCGGCTGGTACATGACCGACGGCGTGATGAATGTGGCGTTGCTGAACTTCAAGGACGAGACCGTTCCGGGCTACGCCGGACTGAAGGATGTACGCGGCGTCATCCACTTCGGCATGTGGGTCGACAACCTGGAGGCCGCCGAAGCGCGCGTGAAAGCGGCCGGAGGTACCTACCTCACCGGGCGCAAGGAGACCGACCCCAACGTGTTCTATGAGGTCAAGTACCGCACGCCCGACGGCATCGTCTTCGACATCACCGAGTCAGGCTGGAAAGGCGCGACCAAGGAGGTCGCGCCTGTTCCGCCGTCTTCGGCGGCTGCGGCATAGTTCCGGGGGCACGAGGCAATGGATCGCCATGTTCTGGCCCTCATCCCGCTGCCGGCGGAGACCCGCGACGCCCTGTCGTGCGCATACGTTCTTCACTACCGTCCCGAGGGGCCCACCGAGGCCGTGATCGGCGAGGCCGCGCGACACGGCGTCACGGCCGTGGTCACCAACGGAACGACCGGTTTGCCCGGCGCCTGCATGGCGCGGCTCACGGCCTTGCAGCTGGTCTGCTCGTTCGGCGTCGGCCATGAAAACATCGACCTGGTCGCCGCTGGCGCCAGGGGCATCGCCGTCGCCAATGCGCCGGACACGAACGGCGAGACGGTCGCCGACCATGCGCTGGGCTTCATGCTGGCGCTCAGCCGTGGCTACGCCCCGCTCACGAAGGCCGTCGGCGACGGCCGGTGGCCTCTGTCGCGCGCCGTTCGGCCCACGCTGAACGGCAGCACGGTGGGCATCATCGGCATGGGCAGGGTCGGGCACGCCATCGCACGGCGCGCGGCCGCGTTCGACATGCAGGTGCTGTACTTCGATCGCAGCGCCAAGCCGCACGCGCACGGTGTGCATGTCCCCGCGCTGACCGAGCTGGCGCGGCAAAGCGACTTTCTCGTCGCGGCCTGCCCCGGTGGGGCCTCGACCCGCCACATCGTCGACAAGCCGGTGCTCGATGCCCTTGGCCCCGAGGGCTATGTCGTCAACGTGGCGCGCGGGTCGGTCGTGTGCACGGACGACCTGGTGGCGGCACTGCAAGCCCGCACCATCGCCGGCGCCGGCCTGGACGTTCTCGAGACGGAGCCGCAGGTGCCGGCGCAACTCATCGGCCTGGACAATGTGCTGATCACTCCGCACATCGCGGGCCGGTCGCCCACGGCACAACTGGCGCAAAGAGATGCGTTGATGGCCAATCTCGACGCCTGGTTCACGGGACGGCCGCTGCTGTCGCAATTGGCGGCAGGCGCGCCGCGCCGCGCCGCGCAGGCGTAGATGCAAAAAGGAGGCGCTGCCTTGCGGCAGCGCCTCCTTTCTTTTGTTCCGCGGGTCTACGGTTTTTGCGTCTTGGAAGCAACCAGATGCGGCGGAGGCGGAACCACGAAGCGCTCGAGCCGGTGCTGGTCGAACGATTCCAGGTTGCGCTCCCAGACCTGCGCCTTGTGCTGGCCGTCCTGCGGAATCTGCGTCATCTCGCAGTAGACCTCGACGTTGTTGCCATCCGGATCCTTGAAGACGAGGAACAGGTTGTTGCCGGGGCCGTGCCGACCGATGCCTCGCACGATCTCGATGCCGTGCTGCTGCAGCACCCGGACCGAGCGCTCGATTTCCTCCTCGCTCTCGACCAGGTAGGAGAAGTGCTCGAGCCCCGGGCGCGAGTACCGCGGCAGGTCGTCGCGGTCGGGCGAGTCCACGGGCAACTCCGCGAGCGCCAGATCGTGATGGTCCGTGCCCGCGCGCAGGAAGACCATCTTGTCACCGATCCAGTCCGACACCTGCAGGCCCAGCACCTGCGTGTAGAAGCTGCATGATTTTTGAATGTCCCGGACCATGAGGACCATGTGTCCCAGACGCTTGGGCTTCAACGTTTCCATGGAAGTCTCCTTGAGGTTGTTGTGCGAAAGGGGGCGTCGCTCATGAGGCTGTCTGCATCACGACGTGGTTTTCGATGGAGCCGATCTGGTCGATGGATGCGACCATCACATCGCCCGGCTTCAGGTAGACGCCGCGGCCCATGCCCACCCCCGTCGGCGTGCCGGTCGCAATGAGGTCGCCGCCGCGCAGCGTCACGATGCCCGAGAGGTATTCGATCTGCTCGGCGATGTTGAAGATCATTCCTTCGGCGCTGGCGTCCTGCATCGTTTCGCCATTGACGCTCAGGCGCATGCGCAGCTTCTGCGGGTCGCCGATGCAATCGCGGGGAACGAACCACGGCCCGAGCGGCGCGAAGGTGTCGAAGCTCTTGCCGCGAAACCAGTCGTGGGAAAAGGGGTAGTCGGTGCGCCGGTTCAGGTCGCGCGCGCTGATGTCGTTGATCACCATGTAGCCGGCGATGTGCTCGTGCGCGCGCGCGGCGGGAATGTGCCGTCCGCCTTGCCCGATGACGACGGCAAGCTCGACCTCCCAGTCCAGGCGCTCGGTGCCCGGTGGCATGACGACGGCCGACCGGGTGGGCGTGACGCTCGTCTCGGCCTTCATGAAGATGTAGGGCGAGCTCTCGCTGCGCGCGGCGAGCTTGGTGCCCATTTCCGCCGCATGCTCGTAGAAGTTCGATGCCGTCGCAAAGATCCGGCCGGGCTGGTACGGCACGGCCAGTGCCTCGGTGCGTGCCTGCACCGCGGCGCCCCCTGATTGAAGGATCGCCCCGGCGGCCGTTTCGAAAGCCGCCAGCAGCGGCCCCTGCAAGGCCGGCCAGTCGGCCAGCAGCCCGGTCAGGCCGCCCGCGGGCAAGCGAATCGCGGGCGCGACAGCCGCCAGCGCGGCCTCGGCGTCGTAGACCTTTTCGTCCACCACAAGACCCATGCGCCGAGAACCATCGGCACTCTCGTACGTTGCAATACCAAACCAGTTCATGTCATCAATCCTTTGCCTGAATACCTGAGTTCTTCAATACGGGTCCCCACATGGCGGTCTGCTGCCGGATCTCGGCAGAGAACGCCTGGCCCCTGAGGTAGACGGGCGTGATGCCGGCCTCCTCGAGTTTCTTCGTCACATGCGCGTCGCCTTTCATCTTGATGACTTCCGAGGCGACCCGATCCAGGACCGCTTGCGGCGTGCCCGCTGGCGCCAGCAGGCCGTTCCACGATTCGACTTCATGGCCGGGATAGGTCTCCGCGATCGTCGGAACGTTGGGCAACTGCTCCAGTCGCTTCTTGCTGGAGATGGCCAACAGCTTCACCTTGCCGGACTTCGACAAGGAAATGATTTCCGATGGGCTGGCCGAGTACATGTCGATCTGGCCGCCGATCAGGTCGGAGACGGCGGATGCCCCGCCCTTGTAGGGCACGTGCAGCATCTCGACGCCCGAATTGCGCGCGAACAGATAGCTGGCCAGATGGGTGATGCCGCCGATGCCGCCGCTCCCGTAGGAGGCCTTGTTGGTCTTGGCGTAGCTCACGAACTCGGCCAGGTTGCGCACTGCCAGTTGCGGCCGCACGGCAAGGATGAAGGCGTTGTCGCCGATCTTGACGACGGGCTCGAAGCTCTTGACCGGGTCGATCGCGATGTTGGCATTGATGAAGGGCGCGGTGACGAGCTGGGAGGCCGTGCCCATCAACAAGGTGTAGCCGTCGGGGTGTGCATCGGCCACGTACTTGGCCGCCACCAGGCCCGCGGCTCCAGGCCGGTTCTCGACCACGACCGGCTGTCCCAGGGCCGGGGCGAGGTGCGCCGCCGTCAGCCGCGCAATCAGGTCCGAATTTCCACCCGCGCCATACGGCACGACGATGGTGACGGGGCGCTGGGGCCAGGTCTGTGCCCCCGCGCTCAGGGAAATCGCAGCAACAGCAAGACCGACGACGCGACGAAACATGTGCATTTCTCTTCCTTCGTTTATTGGTATACCAAATATACATTTAAAAATACCAAAACTGACGGACTTTTGCTTCGGGTAGGTGTTTCCTCGGGGCGCACGAGATTCCCGGGGGCGCTGCGCTCCCCACTCCCGCCGTGCGTTCGCGCCGCGAAACATCCACACCGCCGGCAAGCGTTTTCCCCTGCGAACACGAAACCTCTTGCGGTCAGTCTCGGGATCCAATACATTGCGCCCGGTATTTTTAATGTTTCTTAGGTATACCAAAAATTATTAGGAGATGCGAAAGATGAAAACTCCCCTGATCGCCCTGGCGGTGCTGGGCTTGCCCGGCCTGACGGCGGCCCAGTCCTCGGTTGCGGTGTTCGGCGTCCTCGACGTCGGCGTTGCCCGCATATCGGGCAGCAACGGGCACAAGACCGGGCTGACTCACAGCAGCCAGAGTCACAGCCGCCTGGGCTTTCGCGGCACGGAGGATCTGGGTGGAGGGCTTGCCGCCAGCTTTCATCTGGAGGGACAGCTTCACAACGACGTGGGCATGGGCGCGGACCAGACCTCCGCGTACAACTTCGCGCGGCGCTCGACCGTCAGCCTGTCCGGCAAGTTCGGCGAAGTCCGCCTCGGGCGCGATGTCGCGCCGACCTTCTGGAACACCACGCTGTTCGACCCGGGCGGCAATGGTGTCGGCGGCAACGAGCTCGCCGCGCAACTGGGCAATGCACCGGGTGGCGTCAACGGAGGACGGTTTCTGCGCAACAGCAACACTGTCGGCTACTTCCTTCCCGCCAACCTCGGCGGCTTCTACGGGCAGTTTCAACACGCCTTCGCGGAGAACGCGCCGGACGTCAAGTCCAAGGCGGGCAACTACAACGGGTTTCGCCTGGGTTACGCCAACGGCAAGCTGAACGTGGCCGTGGCCGCCGGCAAGCACGCAACGGGTGTCGGCGCAGCCAGTGGTGGCCTGACGGCCCGCAACCTGGGTGCCTCGTACAACTTCGGCGTGGCGAAGCTGCTGTTCGCCGTGGCCCACGAGAAGGCGATTTCCGGGCCGATCGTCAACAAACAATTGGGGTGGCTGCTCGGGGCCACGGTGCCTGTGGGCGCCGGCGAACTGCGCGCGGCCTTCAGCAGCTACGACCGCAAGAAGAGTCCGAACGACTATCGCAAGCTGGTCGTCGGCTATGACCACAACCTGTCCAAGCGCACGCAGCTCTACGGCACCTATGCGCGCGTGACCAACAAGGGCGCGTCAGATATTTCGGTCTACGGTTTCGGCCTGAGCGCCACGGGCCTGAATGGTCCCGGAGGGACCGCCAAGGGAATCGAGTTCGGGATCCGCCACGCGTTCTAGTCGCGAGGGGCCGGCAGGTTGTTGCCGGTGTTCCCTCGGCAGGGAGAGCCAGGGCCCGGACCTCCTCCTTCGTCTGTGGCAGGGCAATGCCGAGGGCGCCAGGCTCGCCGGCATGCGGCCCCGTCACCGCGCAACCGCCGCTCTAAAATCGCGAGGCGCAAACCCCGCGTGAAGAACAAGGCGCCCATGGCCCAGCTGGATGAATTCAAAGGCCCTGAAGCGCACGCGCTGCCGGACACCGCCACCTTGCCCGCCGAACTCGCGGCACTGTATCTGTGCATGTCGCCGGCCCAGCTCGCGGACCTGCGCAAGCCGAAGGGGCCGCAAGGACGACCGGGCAACGCCCCGTCGGTCATCCGGCCCGTGGACGGCGGCGCGGCGGGGTCCAAGGACCCATTGCTCTACATCCTCGGCACCCTGCGCGAGTTTGCCAAGGCGCACACCGCCCCGTCCGCCTTCGACACCGCACTGACCAGCGGCATGGCCGGTTGGGTTTCGGCCAAGCTGCCCTTCTTTGCCGAGCGCGAACCCCGCATCAAGCGCGGCAAGCGCGTGCTCATCGGCGGCGCGTGGGACCGGGCCGACCCTTTGCGCGAGCAGCGCTTTGTCGAGCTGGCGAAGGGCCGCATCCGCTTCGCGTCGCTCACCTGCTCCGAAGCCGCGACGAGCCTGTGGGCCGACCTTGCGAGCCACGCCGCGTTCGCCGAGAAGGGGCTCGCGCTGCTCAGGAGCGAGACGCACGCCATCGAGGCGTCGCTGGCCGCCACCAGCCAACTGGCCGCAGCCGCCTCCGACGATTGACCATGGACATGCACCGATGCTGATCAACTGCGTAGCCTACGAAAACGGTGCCAAGCTCGCCGACATCTCGGTCGAGGACATCAGCGACTACATCTCCCGCCCGGGCTGCTTCGTCTGGGTGGCGCTGAGCGACGCCTCCGACGCCGAACTCAGCGAGATGCAGAAGGAGTTCGGCCTGCACCCGCTGGCCGTGGAAGACGCCCACCACGGCCACCAGCGCCCCAAGGTCGAGGAATACGGCGACTCGCTGTTCGTGGTCATGCACCTGGTCGAGCCTTCGCCCGAAGGCGAGCACTGCACGAACGTGGGCGAGGTCGACGTGTTCGTCGGCGCCAACTACGTGCTGTCGGTGCGCAACCGCAGCCGGCAGGGCTTTCTGGGCGTGCGCGAGCGCTGCGAGCGCGAGCCCGAGCTGCTGCGCAACGGCGCGGGCTTCGTGCTGTATGCGCTGATGGACGCGGTGGTCGACCGCTACTTTCCGGTGATCGACGCGCTGGAGGTCGAGCTCGAGGCCATCGAGCAGCAGATCTTCGGGCAGGGCGGCGCGGCGCGCGACAAGATCAAGCAGCTCTACGACCTGAAGCGGCGCAGCATGGTGCTCAAGCGCGCGGTGGCGCCGCTGCTGGAGGCGGCCGGCAAGATGCACGGCGGCCGCGTGCCGCAGATCTGCATGAGCTCGCAGGAGTACTTTCGCGACGTGGGCGACCACCTGGGGCGCATCAACGGCTCGATCGACGCGGTGCGCGACACCATTGCCACGGCGATCCAGGTGAACCTGTCGATGGTCACCATCGAAGAGAGCGAAGTGACCAAGCGGCTCGCGGCCTGGGCCAGCATCTTCGCGGTATGCACCGCGTTCGCCGGCATCTGGGGCATGAACTTCGAGAACATGCCGGAGCTGAAATTCCGCTACGGCTACGCGGTGGCGCTCGGCCTGATCGTCACCACCTGCGGCTACCTGTATTACCGGTTTCGCAAGGCCGGCTGGCTCTGACCGTGCAGGTGCGTCCCTTCGCCATCGACATCGATCCGGCGCGGGTCGACGATCTGCGTCAGCGCGTCCGCGCCACGCGTTGGCCCGCCGCCATGCATGCATCGGACTGGCACGAGGGCACGAGCCTTGCGTTCATGCAGCGCGTGGCGCACCACTGGATCGAGGACTTCGATTGGAGCGCGCAGCAAGCGCGGCTCAATGCGTTGCCTCAATTCTTCGCGGAAATCGACGGACTGAACATCCACTTCGTCCACCAGCGCGGCCATGGCCCGGACCCGCTGCCCTTGGTCATCACACACGGATGGCCGGGCTCGTTTGCCGAAATGGCGCGCATTGTTCCGCTGCTCGCCGACCCGGGCGCACACGGCGCGGATCCCGCCGACGCTTTTCACGTGGTCGTGCCGTCGCTGCCGGGCTACGGCTTTTCCCAGGCGCCGGATCGGCCGGGTTTCGGGCCGCATCGCATCGCCGCGCTTTGGGCGGAACTGATGGCAGGGCTGGGCTATGCGCGCTATGGGGCGCAGGGCGGAGATTGGGGCGCGAGCGTGTCGACGTGGCTGGCGCAACGCTATCCGCAGCGGGTGGCGGGGTTGCATCTCAACTTCATTCCCGGCAGCTATCGACCTCCATTGGGCGAGGGGCTGCCGCCGATCAGCGCGGAAGAACAAGCTTTTCTCTCCGGCATCGAGGCCTGGGCCAAGGCGGAAGGCGCCTACAGCCACATCCAGGCCACCAAGCCCTTGTCGCTCGCGTATGGCCTGATGGATTCGCCGGTCGCGCTTGCAGCGTGGATGCTTGAGAAATTCCAGGCCTGGAGCGACTGCGACGGCGACGTTGTGCAACTGCTCGGCCTCGATGCGTTGCTGACCAACGTCTGTCTCTACTGGTTCAGCGGCACGGCCGATGCAACGCTGCGCTTGTATCGGGAGAACAGTTTGCATCCGGTGCATCTGCAACGCGGCGAAACCGTGGCGCCGCCGCTCGGCGTGGCGCAGTTCCCGCACGAGTTGCCGATGCCGCCGCGCTCCTGGGTGGAGCGCGGCTACAACGTCGCACGCTGGACGACGATGCCCAAGGGCGGGCATTTCGCGGCCATGGAGCAGCCCGAACTTCTGGCGCAGGAACTGAGGGCGTTTTTCCGTCCGCTCAGGGCGCCGTCCGCGGTGCTAACGCCAAACTAATAAACATGTAGATAATCTAGTCCCTTATGAAAAGGGACTTCACCCAGCGCTTCGGTTTTCTCGTCAAGAGCGTGGGCAAGCTCTACAGCGAAGAGTTCGACCGCCTGGCGCGCGAGCGCATCGGCCTGACCAGCGCCCAGTGCCGCCTGCTCGGCGCGCTGGCCATGCACGACGAAGACGAGCCGCTGTCGCAGGCCGAACTGGCGCAGCGCCTGGACCTCACGCCCATGGCCGTGGCCGGGCTGTGCGACCGCATGGCCGCGGCCGGCTGGATCCGCCGCGAACCCAGCGCCACCGACCGCCGCGTCAACAAGATCCACCTGGAGCCCAGCGCCGAGAAAGCGCTCGACGGCGCGCTGAGCATCAGCGACGGGCTCAACGCCCGCGTGATGACCGTGCTGTCGCAGGCCGAGCGCGCGCAACTGCTGAGCCTGCTGACGCGGGTGCGCGAGAGCCTGATCGACATCACCTCGACCGGCGAGGAAAAGAAGAAGCCATGAGCGTCGCACCCGGAACCAAGGTGCCGCACCGCGGGATGATCACCATCTCGATCATGCTGGCGACCATCATGCAGGCGCTGGACACCACCATCGCCAACGTGGCGCTGCCGCACATGCAGGGCAGCCTGCAGGCCTCGCAGGACCAGATCACCTGGGTGCTCACCTCCTACATCGTGGCCTCGGCCATCGCGCTGCCGCTGACCGGGTGGCTGTGCGGCCACTGGGGGCGGCGGCGCGTGTTCATCATCTCGGTGATCGGTTTCACGGTGGCGTCGGCGCTGTGCGGGCTGGCCACGTCGCTGGTTGGCATCGTGGCGGCGCGGCTGCTGCAGGGCATTTTCGGCGCGGCGCTGGTACCGCTGTCGCAGGCGGTGCTGCTGGACATCAACCCGCGCGAGAAGGTCGGCCAGGCCATGGCGATCTGGGGCGCGGGCATCATGGTCGGGCCCATCCTCGGGCCGCTCCTGGGCGGCTGGCTCACCGAGAACTTCGACTGGCGCTGGGTGTTCTTCATCAACCTGCCGGTGGGCATCTTCGCGTTCTGGGGCATTGCGCGCTACTTGCCCGAGAGCCGGCCGCAGGGCGAGAAGCTCGACATCTTCGGCTTCGTCACGCTGAGCCTGGCCATTGGCATGCTGCAGCTGTTTTTGGACCGGGGCGAGCAGCTCGACTGGTTCGACTCGTGGGAAATCAAGCTCGAAGCCGCCGCCGCGCTGGTGGCCTTCGGCTTCTTCGTGGTCCATACGTGGACGGTGCAGGGCGTGTCGTTCTTCGACCGCGACCTGCTGAAAGACCGCAACTTCGTCACCGGGCTGCTGTTCGCGTTCATCGTCGGCATGATTTTGTTCGCGACGATGGCGCTCTTGCCCAACTTCCTGCAGGGCCTGATGGGCTATCCGGTGGTCTACACCGGGGAGGTGACGGCGCCGCGCGGCGTGGGCACCATGATCGCGATGATCATCGTCGGGCGGCTGGTGCAGAAGGTGGACGTGCGCGCCATCATGGCCGTGGGCTTCAGCCTCACGGCGTTCTCGCTCTATCAAATGACGCGGCTCACGCTGCAGATGGACAGCAGCCTGATCGTGGTGTCGGGCTTCATCCAGGGGCTGGGCATCGGCTTCACTTTCGTGCCGCTGTCGACCGCCACCTTCGCCACGCTGGCGCCGCGGCTGCGCAACCAGGGCACGCCCATCTTCAGCCTGCTGCGCAACATCGGCAGCAGCGTGGGCATCTCGATCGTGCAGGCGCTGCTGACCGAAGGCTCGAGCAAGGCGCATGCGCAGATTGCGTCGACCGTGGCGCCGGGCAATCAGGCGCTGTCGACGCTGCCGCAGATGATGTCGCCGGACACGATGACCGGGCTGGCGCTGCTCAATGCGGAGGTGACGCGGCAGGGCGCGCTGATCGGCTACCTGGACGACTTCGCGATCATGATGGTGATCACAGTGCTGGCGATTCCGCTGCTGCTGTTGATTCGGAGTCCGAAACGCAGCGGGGCGGCTTCAGGGCCGGCTGAAGTCCCGCATTGATTTTTGAGTTTCTCCCTCCCCCGCTGGGGGAGGGTAGGGGTGGGGGCTGACGGCGTACCCATCATCAGCAGCCTATCGAGCGCCGCTTGCCCCCATCCCAGCCTTCCCCCGGAAGGGGAAGGAGCAATACCAACAGGTCACTCGTCGTGCGAGTCGTGCGTTGCCACCGCGCCGCGACGCCAGTAGCCCGAGGCCCGCGTCCACTTCGGATTCGCACCGCGCTCGCCCACCAAGTGCGCGCGCAGCGCCTTCGCCACGGCCGACTCGCAACCCACCCATGCATGGAAGTCCCCGGCCGGCAGCTTCGCGGCCTTCAGCGCGTCGAGCAGCGCAGGGCTTGTGCCCGGCTCGGCGCCCTTGCGGTGTGCCCAGTGCAGCGTGAGTTCGGCCTGGGTCTCGAACGGAATCTCGTCGGCCTCGCCGTCGACTTCCGCGAACACCACCGCGCGGGCACCAACGGGCAATTCGGCCAGTCGCCGCGAGATGGCGGGCAGGGCGGTGTCGTCGCCGATCAGCAGGTGCCAGTCGAATTCGGTCGGTACGATGAACGAGCCGCGCGGCCCGCCCACGCCGAGGATGTCACCGGGCTTGGCCTGCTCGGCCCACTGCGTGGCGGGGCCGGCTTCGTGCAGCGCGAAGTCGATTTCGAGCGTGCCGGCCTGGGCGTCGTGGCGGCGCGGCGTGTAGTCGCGCATGGTCGGGCGGCCCTCGGGCCAGACCGGGCCGTCGGGGCCGGCGGTCGGCAGCGTGAGCTTGCCGGTGGCGGCGTCGGGAAAGAAGATCTTGGCGTGGTCGTCGAAGCCGGGGCTGTTGAAGCCCGCGAGGTCGTCGCCGGCGAGGGTCACGCGGATCAGGTGCGGCGTCACGCGCGCCACGGTCTTGACCGCGAGCCGGCGAAAGCGCAGTTCGTGGCGCACCCGGCGCGGCGTGCGGTCGGGCGTGGTGGAAGCAGATGAAGTACTGAAGTCAGTCATTGCAGGTTCCTGGGTTGCAGGGCGGGTTGAGATTCGGGGAGGGCGCGGGCCGTGGAGAGCGCCTTCAGATCTTGTCGATCTGCTGCGCGGCGGCGTCGAGCACGGCCGCAAAGTCGTGCGCCTGCTGCTCGGTCAGCGGTGTGCCCGACAGGCGCATGCGCATCGCGAGCTTGAGGTTTTCGATGGCGCGCGTGACCTGCGGCGGGCGTCCGCCGCGCGGGCCGGCGCCGTCGACGCCGCCGCTCATGCGGGCCATCATGGCGTCGGCCATTTCGCGGTTGGCGGCGAGGAATTCGCGGCCGCTGTCGGTGACGCTGTAGCGCTTGCGCCCGCCGTTGTCGGCGGTTTCAACGCTCAGGTAGCCCAGTTCTTCGAGCAGCGTGAGCGTGGGGTAGACCACGCCGGGGCTCGGCGCGTAGCTGCCGCCCAGGCGGTCTTCGATGGCCTTGATCAGTTCGTAGCCGTGCGCCGGCTTGTCGGCAATGAGCTGCAGCAGCACGAAGCGCAGGCCGCCGTGGCCGAACACGCGGCCGCCGGCACCGCCGCCGCGTCCGCCGCCACGGTGTCCGCGACCGCCGGAAAGGCCGTCTTCATGCTCGCCGCGGGCGGTGCGGCAGTGGTGATGGCCGAGATGGAAATGTCTCATGGTGGGCATCCTTTGTGATGTGTATCGGAATTATTTTAGATATATCTAAAACAAAGTCAAACCGATATACACCGGGAGCCCACGACACGGGCGTGGTTTCAGGCGGCGTGGCTGGCCCGGTGCCGTTGCAGGTGTCCCATCGACAGCTCCAGGCCGACGTGCGACATCTGCACGGCCGCGCCTTCGGCCGACCCTTCCGCCGCTTCGGCCACGCGCTCGAACATCGCGGCCTCGTACGCCGTCACCGCTGCGGCCCAGTCGCCCGGCTCGGTCAGTGCGGCGGCCAGTTCGACGGCGTCGCGCATCGCGGCGTTCACGCCTTCGCCGCCGAAGGGCGACATCACGTGCGCCGCATCGCCCAATAGCGTGAGCCCGCGCCTCGGTGTCCAGCAATGGCCGACCGGCAGCGCATGGATGGGGCGCGGCACGAACAGGTCGTTGCTGGCGCGAAAGAGGTCGGTCAGGGTGTCGGCGTAGCCCGCGAACTCGGCAATCAGCGCGCTGCGTACCGCAGCGGGCGACGCGAAGTCGAAGCGTTTTTCGGCCCAGTCGGGCGGCACGCGGAAGATCGCGTAGCCGCGAATGTGCGCGTTGCCGTTGCGCTGCGCGATGAGCATCTTGCCGTCGCCCTCCACGTCGAGCTTGCCCCGGCCGACGAGCGTCGAGAGCGCGGGGTGGCTGCGGTCCACGTCGTCGATGCCGAACTCGACGAAGGTCAGGCCGCTGTACTGCGGCTTGTAGGGCGAGAGCAGGGGACGCACGCGCGACCACGCGCCGTCCGCGCCGACCACCAGGTCGAAGGGGCCGGCCTCGCCGTCCGTGAACAGCAGGTTCCAGCGCCCGCCCTCCTGCAGTCGCGCGTCGCGCAGCGTGCAACCCCATTGCACGCAGTCGGCCGGCAACGAGCCCAGCAGCATGTCGCGCAATGCGGTGCGGTCGATTTCGGGGCGGTTGCCGGCAGAGGCGTCGGGCTCCTCGAAGAGCACGCGGCCCGTCTTGTCGAGCAGGCGCGAGCCCTGGTCGTCGTAGCGCGCGACGCGCTTGAACTCGGTGTCGAGCCCGGCGCGCTGCACGGCAAGCAGGCCCGAGTCTTCGTGCAGGTCGAGCGTGCCGCCCTGGGGGCGCGCGAGCGGGCTGTGCTCGCGCTCGAACACGGTGGCCCGGATGCCGGACAGATGAAGGATGCGCGCCAGCGTGAGGCCGCCGGGGCCGGCGCCGACGATGGCAATGCGAGGGTGGGAATGCATTCGGGTTGCTCCGCGAGAAAGATAGGTTCCTATTCATATTAACATAGGAGCCTATGAAAGTAGAATGCCACCCATGGCAGAAATTCCCGACACCCATCCCCTGAAGCTCATCGGTCACCTGACCCGCGGGTTCATTCGCCTCGTCGACGGCGGCCTGCGCGAGCTGGGCCTGGCGGCGGGGCAGTTGCCGGTGCTGGTGTCGCTCAAGAAGAGCAAGACGCTGTCGCAGGCCGAGCTGGCGCGCATCGCGCAGGTCGAGCAGCCCAGCATGGCGCAGCTGCTGGCGCGCATGGAGCGCGACGGGCTGGTCGAGCGTGTGGCCGACCCGCAAGACAAGCGCAGCCGCCTGGTCTCGCTCACGCCGTCGGCCGCCAAGCGGCTGCCCAAGGCCAAGGCGCTGATGGACGCGCATGTGGAGCAGGCGCTGGCCGGTTTTTCCGCCGAAGAGATCGAGCAACTGACCGCACTGCTGCTGCGGCTCGACGCGAACGTCGCGCGCATGGGCGGCAACTGAGTCTGGCGACCACCACCCGCGCGTTCCCGGCCGCCGTGCCGCCCGCCGCTGCAGGGCTTGGTCGAGCGCGGAGCCCGCCTCCCTTTTTTATTTATTGCGGCGCCAGCACCTGCCGCAGCGCCGTGATCTTGGCCTGCGGTGCGTCCTTGCGCCAGATCAGCCGCGTGTGCGCGAACCGGAACCTGGCGCTCAGCGCGTGCACCCCGAGCCGCGCGCGTTCCGCATAGGTGCCGAGCACGCTCGCCGGCACCAGCGCCACGCCCATGCCGATGGCCACGCACCCGAGAATCGCGTGGTACGAGCCCACTTCCACCATCTGACGCGGCACCACATGGGCGCGCGCGAACCAGTCCTCGAAGCGCTTGCGGTGCGGGCACCCCGGGTGAAACACCAGCAGCGTGCGGGCCTGCACGTCGCGCGGTGACGCAATGGGCGGGTGCTTGGCTTCGGAGATCAGCACCATCTCTTCCTCGTACACGGGCACCGAGGCCAGCCGCTTGTCTGACGCCGCAATGGCGATGAGCGCCGCGTCGAGTTCGCCGTTGAGCACCTGCCGCGTGTGGTCGGTCGGGTCGCCGATGTAGAGCTCCAGCGTCACGTCGGGGTGCGCGTCGTGGAACTTGCCGAGCGGCCGTGGCAGGCGCACCGCCGCCGTGCTTTCCATCGCTCCCAGCCGCAGCACGCCTGAAGGCTGGTCGAGCTTCACCGCCTCGGTGGCTTCCTTCGCCAGGTCGAGCAGCCGGTCGGCGTACTGCAGCAGCACGCGACCGGCCGGCGCCAGTTGCAGCCGCCGCCCTTCGCGAATGAACAAGGGCGCGGCGAGCTTTTCTTCAAGCGCCTGGATGCGCGCCGTGACGCTCGACTGCGCCCGGTGCAGCGACTCGGCCGCGCGAACGATTCCGCCCGTTTGCACCACCGCCCGAAAAACCTGCAGGTCGGAGAGTTCCATGGCATCGCCTTTTCCGAATCGTTCATTCTGAATAATTCATTTTATGAGAATGCTCCGCAGACCCAGACTCGGTGCCCAGCCATTGAAATCATCGAAGAAGGAACACATGAAGATCGGAGTCATCGGTATCGGCGTCATGGGCGACCCCATTGCGCGCAATCTGAAAAAAGCCGGCATGCACGTCACCGTGCACAGCCGCACGCCCGCGCGTTGCGAGCCGCTGAAGCAGCTGGGCATCGAGGTCGTGGGCAGCCCCGCCGAGGTCATGACCGCGAGCGACGCGGTCATCCTCATGCTGCCCAGCAACGTGGAGACCGACCAGGTGCTCGGCCGCGATGCCGAAGGCCGCGTGACCCTGCCGGTCGAAGGCAAGACCATCATCCTCATGGCCACCGTGGCGCCGGCCTATTCGCAGGCGCTGGGCCACGCGCTCGCCAGGGAGGGCGCGCGCTATGTCGAGGCGCCCGTGTCGGGCTCGAAGACGCCCGCGCAGACCGCGCAACTGGTGGTGCTGGCGGCCGCCGCCGATGCGGCGCACATCGACGCGGTGCAGCCCGTCTTCGACGCCATCGGCAAGAAGACCGTGCGCTGCGGCGAGGTGCCTTCGGCCATGCGCATGAAGCTTGCGACCAACCTGCTGCTCATCGCGAGCTTCGAGGCCATCACCGAGGCCGTGCACTTTGCCGGCGGCATGGGGCTCGACGTGCGCCAGTTCCTGGACATGGCGCTGGCCGGCCCGCTGGCCAGCGACGTGATGCGCACCAAGGCGCCCAAGCTGCTGGCCGACGACTTCGAGCCGCAGGCCGCCATTCGCCACGTGCACAAGGACATCAGCCTGGTGTGCGAAGAGGCGGCGCGGCGCGGGCTGTGGCTGCCGATTTCGCAGGCCAACCGCGCGCTGTTCGGCGTGGCGATGGCGCAGGGGCAGTCGGAAGACGATGCGGTAGCAATCATTCGCGTCTTGCGCGACGCGAAGCTGGGGTAATCGCTAGCAGTCCGGGCCTCGCGGCGGCGGCCGGCGCTGCTACCCTTCGAAGCGCTACGTACCATTCCATTTCAGCCGTACCCGGATGTCCGATCTTCCTTTCAGCCCCGCGGCCGACCGCAACAAGCAACCCATCCTCGATGTATTGAGCCGTGTCCTGGGCGAGCGCGGCTCGGCCCTGGAGATTGCTTCGGGCACGGGCCAGCACGTTGCGTGGTTCGCGGCGGCCATGCGCCAGTGGATCTGGCAACCGAGCGACGCCGACGCGCGCATGCTCCCCGCCATTGCAAGCCGCGTCGCGCAGGCCGGGCTGCCCAACCTGCAGCCGCCGCTCCTGCTGGACGTGATGGCCCCCGAGTGGCCCTCGCAAGGAGGCGCGTTCGCCGCACGGGGCTTCGACGCCATCTACTGCGCCAACATGCTGCACATTGCGCCGGCGGCCACGTGCGCGGCGCTCATGGAAGGGGCCGCGCGGCATCTGCTTCCGGGCGGGTTGCTGATCACGTACGGCCCTTACTTCGAGGAAGGCGGCACGCCGGCGGCCAGCAACCTGGCATTCGACGAAGACCTGCGCGGCCGCAATGCCGCCTGGGGCATCCGCCAGTTGCAGGACGTCGAAGCCGAGGCGCGCCGATCGGGGCTCGCGCTGAAAGAGCGGCATGCAATGCCCGCGAACAACCTGCTGCTGGTGTTCGGCTTCTAGAAGGCCGTTGCCGAAAAGGCCGTGCGCGGCCTGCTAGCCTCGCGGCCATGGCCCAGACCCCGCACCCCCTCGCGTCCTACTTCTGGAGCGGCGACACCATCCGCAGCCGAAGCGTGAGCGACGTCGTGCTGACAGGCACGCTCGATGTGCCGATGCCTCCCGCGCGCCTGGTGGCCGACTGGGAAAGAGAAACCGCCTCGCGCCTGGACCTCGAACCCGGCGACGTCGAAGAGCTGCCCCTGGCGCGCGCACGCATGCGCTGGCCCGACTACAAGCACTGCGTGCAGGCCGTGTCCGACTGGGCGCGCACGGTCGATCCCGGCCTGCCGGACGTCATCGCCGCCAGCGACGTCGCGCTCATGACCTGCCGCGGCGCGCGTTACCACCACGACGGCGCGCAGTTCGGCGGCGCTGCCTTCTGCAATCTCTTCGTAAGCGAAGACAAGGGGCTCGACCTGCACTTTCCGTCGACGGGCCACCGCATTGCGCTGACCCGGGGCACCGTGGTGATCTTCGACACGGGCCGCCCGCATGCCGTGATCCGGCGCGGCGCCAGCGGTTTCGACGCGGCCGACTTCGGCCCGGGGCAAGACTGCACCCAGGTGTTCCTGACCTGGGAGCTTTCCGTCGAGCACGCCGACGTCGGCCGCGCGCTTCAGGTCGCCTTCGACATCGACCCTTCGACTGCATCGCAACTCGGCGAAGAGCAAGTGCGCGTGAACGGCGCGCAAGCCACCGTGTGCCCGGATTCCGGCCGGTGGCGCAAGGCCGGCTGAGCGCCGCTACGGAAGACTCGCGGGCGACGAGAAGGGCTGGTCTGCGTCCACCACGAACATCACCAGCGCGTGCAGGTCTTCCGTGCCGCTGCTTGAAACCTGCATTGCCATGCCCGCGCCGTGACCCGGCTCCGGCTGCCCCGGCCCCACGCGCAGCACGCCGTGCGGGCTGCGAATGCTCTGCTCCCCGGCCAGCACCAGGAACGCCTCCGACCCGGCATGCATGTGCACGGGCGTCGTACTGCCCGGCGGCCCGCTGGCCTCGTTGATGCGAAGCAGGTAGTGCGCCGCGGCGACCCGCGCAATCGGCCCCACCTCGGCAACCCTGCCGCCGCCTGCCGAAGCGCCGCCGGCCGGCCCCAGCGTGAAGAGCCAGACCTTGCCCGCCGACTCGGCCACCAGCGCCCACGGGCCCGCGGCGGCCTGCGCCTGCTCGCGCGTGCTGAAGTTGTCGATGCGCCAGAAGAGCGGGCCGGGCGGCAGGTCTGCCACCGTCTTCTCCGCCAGCCTGCGGATGGCCAGCGGCGGTTGCGCTGTTTGCGCCGTTTGCTGTGCCTGCACCGCCTGCGCCGTCGCGGCCAGTGCCATCAGCAAACCCACGAGAAACTGCCTCATGAAGACACCTCCTTCGCGCATGGCGCGGCCAGGAGCGGCCCGCCGCCGGTTTCACCCTATCATTTTCCCGGCGCCGAGGGTGCGTTCGCCGGCCTCGGTTACAGCTGTATGCAGGCGGTGCGCGCCCCAGGCACGCCCTGCAACCGGATGCGGCATACTGCCACCCCCCAAACTCGCCAGAAACCTACTGAATGGACAAGGAAGTCGACCCCCGCGTACTCACCGTGATCGATGAGATGCGACTGTCAGGACCACGGCTCACGCCGGTCGAAATCGTCGCCAAGATGGGTGTGTTCGACGCGCGCGACAAGCCATTCGAGCACGCCTGGCTGGCGACCGGCGACAACGTCATTGCCACCATCTGGGGCGAGTACGTCAACGTCGGCACCGGCGGGCGCTGGTTCCTGCTCGAGTCGCTCGACGTGCACCACCGTCCCGGCGGCGGCGAGCGCAGCGCCAACCAGGTCCAGCGCGCCAAGGACCGCCTGGCGCTGCTCAAGCGCACCTTCGACGCCGGCCAGGGCTTCCGCGCCGTCGTGCAGACCAACCGCGTGGCCATTGCCGAGCTCGAAAGCAACAAGGGCGCGAAAGTGTCCACCCGCGTGCGCGACGACGACGAATGGCATGTTGCCACCTGGGAGCCCGAGCACAAGCTCGCCGTGCTGGTTCGCGGCCCGCGCGGCTGGGAGCCTTCGGCCGAAGAAATCCAGGCCGCCAAGGCGCGGGGCAGCGTGCCGGCGGAGCCCGAGCCTGCCGCCGCTGCCGCTGGTGGTGCCGCCGCCGTGTCGTCCGCGAAGCTCTCGCCGGCCGAAGTGCAGGCCGGCGCCATGGACTACGTCATGCGCCACTTCAAGGGCTACGGCTACAAGGCCGAAGACGTGAGCGGGCAGGGCCTGGGCTTCGACATCGAGGTGTCGAACGCCAAGGGCGCGACCTTGCTCAAGGTCGCGGTCAAGGGCACCGCAGCGGGCACGCCCAGCTTCCAGGTCACCAGCGAAGAGCGCGCAAGCTCCGTGCGCGAGCAGCTCTGGCGCCTGCTGGTGGTGATGGACGTGCTCGGCCCGACGGCACAGCACAAGATCTACAAGGCGACGGAAATGACTTCGGCGCCCGGGTTCGATCCGCTGAGCTGAGCCCCGGCGAGCAAGCAGCCCCGGCGGCGGGGCGCTTGCGTTTTCCGGCAGGCTCGCACAACTCTGGGCTTGCTGCGCTGCTCATCTTCTTTCACTGGAAGGACCGTCTTGGCGACCGTGCTCATTCCGATTCCGTCCAGTGACTTCGATCCGACCGAGACCGCGGTGCCATGGACGGTGCTGGTCGCGCGCGGCCACACGGTGAAGTTCGCCACCCCCGACGGCCAGCCCGGCCAGGCCGACGACCGCATGCTCACCGGCCGGGGGCTGGGCGTTCTTGCGCCCATGCTGAAGGCCGATGCCAACGGACGCGACGCCTACGCGCAGATGGCCCAAAGCCCGGCCTTCCTGCACCCCGGTCGCCATGCGGCGCAGGGCCCGGAGGGTTTCGACGGCTTGCTGCTGCCGGGCGGCCATGCACCGGGAATGAAGCCCTACCTTGAATCGCGCGAGCTGCAGGCGCTGGTCACCGCCACGTTCGCGCAGGGCAAGCCGGTCGGGGCGATCTGCCATGGCGTGGTGCTGGCCGCGCGGGCCTGCGATGCCCACGGCAAGTCGGTGCTTCACGGGCGCCGGACGACGGCGCTCACCCGGCAAATGGAGCTCACGGCCTGGGCGCTCACGGCGCTGTGGCTCGGCCGCTACTACCGCACCTACCCCGTCACCGTGCAGGACGAAGTGAGCGCGGCGCTTGCCAGCCCGGACGACTTCGTCGCCGGGCCGGTGAGCACGAGGCGTGACACCCCATCGAGTCTCGATGCCGGTTTTACCGTGCGCGACGGCAACTACCTGTCGGCACGCTGGCCGGGTGACGCGCATCGGTTCGCGAACGAGTTCGCGGCCATGCTGGGCCACGGCTGAGCCGGACTGCTCATGAAGATCGAAGTCCACCGGCAAGCGTGCTCCTCGCAAGACGACCAGCTCGGGCCGCTGTCGATGGCGTACGAGCTGCCCGACCGATGCAGCGTCGAGGACCTGCTGCGCGCCGTCATCGCCTCGCGCTTCCTGCAGTTTTCGTCGACGCACACGGCCATGCGCTGTTGCGTTGCGGGTGTCGAGGTTGCGACTGTTTTCAGCCCGCACGTTGTGCCTGTGCGCGAGCCGATCTTCATCGTTGATTCGGCCACTCTGGTCCGGAGCATTGCGCCGAACCACCCCGACGTTGAATTTGTTTTCGTGCGCGCCTGACGAGCCAATCACCGCCGACTGTCAGTGCTTTGTGTCTCGCCGCCGCGCTGCGGCAGATAGCGCTTCGATTCGAGAATTTCTCGACGAATTCTTTTTCCCTGCGCGGCTTCTGTTCTCTACAGTGAATGCCCCAGCGACAAGACGCCCCGCTATGTGGGCGACGAACACGTGAAAGGAGTGCGCTTCGCCGGACTGACGAATGACTGAATGAATGAATGAACCGCTTTGCCTCGCGGCGGGTTGTCGATGCGCTTGTGCGTTGACGCGAATGCGAGGTATCAAAAGGCGACGGCCAGGGTGCGTCAACACCCTGACCGTCTGACCAATGACGTGCAACTACTTTGGAAAGCGAGCACACCAATGGCTACTCGAATTATGGCCCGGCGTCCCACGCCCAAATTTCGCCGGGCAGTCACCCCAAGACCCGCCACCCCGACAGGCGACGCCGCAAGATCCCTCCTCGAAAACAAAGCCACGCAGTTGCGCACGCTGCTGTGGTGCTGCTATGGAGACTGCAGCGAATGGTTTGAAGACATAGGGCCGATGCGGAGGGATCACATCATGTGGATCGCTGCGGATATGGCGGAAGAGGTGGAAGAGTTGGTGCAGGGGTATTTGGGGGAGTAAGGAGGAGGCATATGCACCACATGGCCGAGACGCGTGTGTGGTGCGCTTACTCGACCAAGGCTGGAGGCTTCTTCGTCGGCTACGCAGCGGTTGCCGCAGTTGCCATCTACAACGCGACCGAGGGGTCTAGGCCCGTTTGCGGTCGCCGAGGCCACTGTAGTTTGCGTGGCTCGAACGACCGCACCGGAGTTCCCTGCGGTCATCCAAGTCATCGTGGCCTGGTCATTCTGATAATCAATGGCCGCTGCCCGCTAGGGCGAATTGACGCAATGCGCCCTGAGCAGTCGGTCGCCGACCTCAAGAAGATGCGGGAAAGCCGGCAGTCGGCCTCTGGACTGTAAGGTTATCGACGGTCTGCAGGTACGGATTCTCCCAGCGTGTGATCTTGAAGCCGTGCATGGTGAATGCAATCCGTCGTCCCAGATGGGGGAGTCCAGCGCTGGGCACGACGTGCGCCTCATCGCCAACGGCGGTTGGACTTCGCTTTTCGATGAGCGCGAACAACGTGGCTTGCCAACACTTGGATGCCGTCCAACGATGAGGTCATTTCCATGAAACCGGTTACGCACCCGGCATCGGACAGGGGGCGGGCTTATGGCTGCCTGTAGCAGTTAGCCAGTTTCTGCAACGCCTTGAAAAGCGCAGCACCACTCGGGCTGGATCTACTTTTTCCTTCGTCGGGGAAGGAGTGCTTCCCAACGCACGCCATCGACCGTGCCGCTTTCCCAGATCAGCGTGGTCGTCTGGGTTGGCACGTTTACCAAGGTTGCCAAAAGCATGCCCCGGTTCCCGTAGCCGAACTTCCTCTCCTCGACTTTTTCCGGCAATACATTGTTGCTTTCAAGAATCTCGGCGCCGATGGCCTCGCATCTTGTGATAAACGCATCGACCTCCGATTGCTTCTTGCCCTTCGCCAAGAGAGCTGCTTTGACAAAGGGGATCTTGGTGTCCGAGAGGTATGGAAAGACGATGGCGTTCAGGTTCAGTTTGGGGAGGCGGTCGCGAATCTTACGGACGCCGATGTCCCAGGCGGTGATGAAAAGGAAGGCGATCTCCGTCTTCAGCAGCCGCGCTTGAATTGCTTTGGATAGGGCGCCGCGCTCTTCGCCTAGGTCTTCGCGCAAGTCCTCACGATCCAACCACGCGGCAAGGACGTCACAGACCTGGCTTCCGCTGCCGCAGCAATCGTCTACGAAGATCAGCGGTCGGTCTTCAGGCTCGTTGACCCACTGATCCAACGTCATCACTTTCACAACCTTGGCCTGGTCGGCAGCAAAGTAGCCCTGGATGACGCCACCGTCCTTGGGATCGCCAAATGACACTGCGTAAGCGTCCTCGAATTTGGGATAGGTTTTGAAAAGGGCGGTGAACGCTGCAGTGGTCTTGTCGCGATCAATGATCTCGAAGCACTCAAGCATCGTCAGGGCGCACTCGATGTCGTTATCGGTTTCAAACTGCTCAAGCCAGCGATACGTGGCATCTACAAAATCCGGCCTGCGCCCAGTCAACGCAATCGTGTTGACCTTGTTCAGCTTAAACGCGACATCTCGGACGCGCTTGTTGATGCCGGCAGCGCCCCAGACGAGTGCCCGAGGGCGGATGTCCCAAGAGTGCCCATGCCAGAACCCCGGTTTGGCAGTCCGCAACTTCAGCTCCTTGAGGGCCTTCTTGTCTCTCTTGGACGCCTCCAGCGTGCCGGAAGGCAGCGTAGAGCGATACGTGCGGTCAACGATTCTCTGGATGGCCACAAAGGCTGCGTCAGCCAGTTCGGGCGATGTGAACACGTAGACAGTGGGCTGCCCCCTGAGGTACTGGTCCACCCAGTTGTCACCACCTTCCCAGGTGCCGCGTAGCATGTAGGGAAGCTTGCTCGGCGGCAGCACGATTGCACGGCCGACTCGTGATTCCGCAGAGAACGAAGGCAGGCTGCGCAAGCTGATCTGCGCCGCCAACATAGCCTTTGGGATTTCCGCTTGATCGCTGGCCCTGAGGACGTCAGCGATTTCATCGCGGATGGCAGAAAGCATGAGAGGACCGCGCTGCACATGCCGTAGCTCACCATAGAAGCGACTGATGCTTACGGACTCGGGTGAATCGGCCTCGATCACCCAGTCCGACAGCTGGAGTGCTCGCACCCAGATGCGTCTCTCACGAATGGCCGCCAGAGTGCCGGCCGCGAGGACCAATCGCTCCCGATCGTCGTCGTTCAGTGGTTTGCCTGGGCGAATTGCCGATTCGAACGAGGCCGAGTTCATGCTGACTAGCACGTCTTCCGGCGTCGCGTAGAGAAGTAGTAGCAGATCCTTCGCTAATGAGAGCTCAGCCAAGGTCCGAACGACCGAGCGGAGCATCTGCTCAGTGGCAAGCACCTTAGGATGGCGGCGGATCTTAGTGTTGACCAGCAACTGCGCCAATTGCAATTCGTTGAGGATCGACGTGGAGCTGGGCTGAACGCCAAAGATCCAAATGTTTGGCGACTTCTTGCTCTCTTCCTCTTCGAAAACCAGGCTCCCGTTGATCCAGTCAGGTAGCTCTTTCAGGCGAATGGCTTCAACCGCCAGCTTCTGGATCAGTCGACGGATGTCCAGCACCGAGGGGATGCCGGAGAACTTGGCATCGCGAACCAGCGCGTCTAAGGTAGACGAATCGAAGGGCCCGTTCACTAACCCCTGCAACTGGGGCCGGGTCTCATCAACCCTTCGGCCAATCACCGTCAGGGCGATGCGGTTTACAGCGTGTTCGACCGCTTCCCCCTCACTGCCCTGTTCGTTTCGCAGCCACTGTTTCTTGACTAAGGTTAACAACAGCGCTTTGACGGCGGCCGACTTGACGATGTAGTGCGCCAGGAGCTGGCAGAACGTCAGGTCGGCTCCGAACTCCTTCGGGGTGCTCTCTGTGGCGAAATCCTTTGCAACCGTGGCGAACGCCGGCTGCGCGACGAGCTCAAGCTCCACGCTGTCGGAAAACGCCAGGCACCCGACATGCGAGAACAGCGAGCTTAGTTTCAGCAGCTGCGCATCTTGCTCACCAATCAGCGCCTTTCCGTCATCGCCAACGGCCTGGGAGTTCAGAGCGTCGATGAGCTGCTGGGTCTGGTGAAGTGCGCCAATCGCATGCTCGAAGCGTGTGTGGACGGCGCCGGGATACACCCAGTGGGCCACGCCCAACTGTCGCAGGAAACGCAGTCGCTGCAGCAGGGGCGAATCCAGGACAGCCACCTCCGCTTCCGACAGCGAGACAGTCCCCCACAGAGCGTCGTTGATCTCCTTGCCTTTCAGGCGTCCCATCTTGCCGGCGCTGAGATCTGCGGTGTACTGGCTCAAGTACTTGGAGGCAATCGTCTCGGCAACCTCCTTGAGAAGCAGCAGGGTGGGCGAAGGGTTGGGCGTCACGATTTCGTGGCCGCAGCAGCTTGCGGGAACACTTCGTTAACCAACTCATCCAGATCGTCTGACGCCAGCACGCCATCCTGTATGAGCTCACCGGCCAACTGCGTGGACAGGCTGATCCGATACGCGCGTCTGGGTGAGTCCGGCTGGATCATGCGACGCTCGCGCAGTGACAAGAGCGCGTCTCGGAACGTCGAGGTGACACCGTACAGCGGGTCGCAGCGGAACGTGAAGTTCGGCGCGACATCAAGCCCTTCCACTCGACTGCTCAGCCAGTTGTAGGCGGCCTCAAACCGTTGGTCGATGACACCGGACTCCAGCACAAAGTCAGGGTTCTCCTTCAGCTTGATTTTGGCCAGTATGAGCGTTACAAACTCTTCCGCGGTCAGGATACGGCTCATAGAAATAGGAATTGAATGATGCGGCGAATGCGCATTCGCCAATGAGGCCGGATCAGTGTAGCGGAGACATCCGCAGGCTGTATCTCCAGCGAGCTTGGCGACCGGTTACGCTTGAGGCTGGCATCGCGCTTGGCAGCCTCAAACCTGCGGGGGCTGCCGGATCAAGCAAGGCGCAGGGCGATACGGTGTACAAGGTGGAGGCTGCATGTCGGGTTCAAGCGGTTCTGGAGGTGGGGCATCAGGCCCAGAGGTGAGTTGCGACCGGCTCGTGATCAACACGATGCTGGCGTCGCCCCGGCCAGGCGCGGTGGGGGTCCTGTACCCTGGCCTAATCTTGGAGGTCGCGCTCCTAGGCGGGGCCGTCGTTGTTCAACAAGCTGGGGGGCTGGTTGGCGGCTTGGCCTCGCCTCTCGTGCACCGGCTCCGCGCTTGCATTGAGGCGGGTACGGTATACCAGGCAAGGGTGATGGCCAAAAACGACGCGCTGGTACGGTTACAAGTGTCGCCGGTGTCGATTCAATCCTGATGAGCAACACCCATGAAATTGCTGTCGTAGGTGGCGTCTATGAAGAGCGCTGCCTGCGCCCTGACTGGTATGAGGTGTACGGGTCGGCGGGACGCGCCTGCTCAGCGATCGTTACCGCTGATGACCAAGTCGCTGTGGCGCTGCACTGCTATGCGGATCTGCGAATCCAGGAGGCACTGGCAGCACGGAGCGCGTTGGAGCGCACACAACTGCATGTCACGGCGATCGCCAACACGACGCGGTTCGTTTACGTGCATGGCCTGGATCGGCCGCAGATCGAGAACGCCACGACGGGACAGCCGGCTCTCACTGCCAAAGCAGCCAATGTGCTGCGGTTCGGCGTGCTTGAAGGTGATGCGGTCGTCGACGGCGGCAACGTCGTGTATGACCCGCAGACCGCGGTTTCGCCGGCTATCTTCCACGCTAATGGATCTCAAGCTGATCGCCTGGCGGTTGTGCTCAATGAGAACGAAGCACGCTCGATGACCGGCCTGTATGACGCTGACATCGATGAGCTGACGATTGCAGTTCGAGATCTCAACCGGGCCGAAATTGTGGTCGTCAAGCGCGGGCCGCTGGGCGCTATCGTTTTCGATGGCGCGACGCGCAGCCTGGTGCCGGCGCTGCAAACGAAGACGGTCTGGAAGATCGGCTCGGGTGACATCTTCTGCGCCCACTTCGCGTTGAACTGGGCCGTACACGGACGAGGCGCTTTGGAGAGCGCTCAGGCGGCATCGCGGGCGACAGCCAGCTATTGCGAGACGGGTGGATTTCCCAACGCGAAGCTCCTGCAGGGCCTTGAGGCAACGCCGGTGGTGCCGTCCGATCAGTTCATGACTGGCCGCGTTCCCAAGGTGTATCTCGCCGCCCCCTTTTTTACGCTTGCGCAGCTCTGGATCGTGGAGCAGACACGCATGCAGCTGCAGCACTTTGGCTTGGATGTTTTTTCGCCGTACCACGACGTGGGCCTTGGACCAGCAGAGAAGGTCGTGGAAGCTGACCTGCAGGGCCTTCGAGACGTGGACTTCGTGTTTGCGATTGCGGATGGGCTGGACGCGGGGACTCTCATCGAGATCGGGTACGCGCTGGCGCGCGGCATGCCCGTCGTCGTCTACTGCGAAAACGAGAGCGAAGAAGACCTGAAGATGATGGCGGGCTCCGGGTGCATCCTTTGTACTGACTACGTTAGCGCCATCTATAGGGCCCTCTGGACGGCCATATCGATTTGAGGCCCGGTCAGCGCAGTCCTCTTTGACCAGGCTGGGCTGCTGAGCGATGCCCATTGCGCCCCACCGGTACCAGGGGCGCCACGGGAGTTCATCAACATCTGCGTTGGGCCATCAACGTCGCGGCCGCTCGGCTTGCGCACGCAGAAAGCCATTGCAATCATCGTCAGAAATGACGATGATTGGCGCCATGAGGTATCCAGGGGGCAAAGGCAAGTGCTATCAGCGCATCATCAACTTCATGCCGGCGCATACTGTGTATATCGAATCGCATCTCGGCGGTGGTGCCGTCATCAGGCACAAGAAGCCGGCGGTTGTGAACATTGGCATTGACATTGACACTCGCGTCATCCAGCAGTGGCAATCGGTGCAGCCACCGATCTGCCAACTTGTACTGGCCGATGCCACGGTCTATCTTCAACAGTACCCATTCACCGGCACGGAGCTGGTGTACTGCGACCCGCCCTATGTCAAAGCAACGCGGCGTCAGGCCCGCGTCTATCGGCATGACTTCGAGGACGCAGATCATCAGAGACTGCTGGCTGTTCTCAAGGCGCTTCCCTGCATGGTGCTGCTCTCTGGTTATAACAACCCGCTGTATGCGAAGGCCTTGGCAGGTTGGGGCAAGACCAGCTTTCCGGCGCGCACGCGAGTCGACATGCGCGAGGAGTGCCTGTGGTTCAACTTTGAGCCCCCGCAGCACTTACACGACGGCACGCACCTTGGCGCAACCTTTCGCGAACGTCAAACCATGAAGCGCCGAAACCAACGCTGGTTGGATCGTCTGGACACAATGGAGCCCGCTGAACGCAGCCACCTGCTGGCGTTGATCCGGGATAAGTACATGCAGGAAGACTCTCAGGCATGAGTCAGCTCGCGGGCATCTGTACTGGTTACCTCAACGTGCAGGTTGAGCTGCCGCCGGCCGACGCTGAGGTGATGCCCGGCGTTGCCTGGGGCGCTGTCGAGGCCTTCCCAACGCCGGCCTACTGGGCCTACCAAGTTCTGGCGCGCCGCATCACGTGCACGACCATCGCTCACAAGTTGGGCAGAGATTTGGTTGAGGAAGTGGCCGCGTGTCTTCTTGGTGGATACGGAATTCCGTCTGAGGTCGGCTTGGCTGCGTATCAGCGACTCAAGGACAGCGGCGCGTTGCATGCGCCAGCGGGAGAGGCGGAGATCCTTAAGCTGCTGTCGCCTCCCCTTGATGTCGGAGGCAGGGCCGTCCGATACCGCTTTGCGGCCCAGAAGGCTCGTTACCTGGGCCAAGCCTTGAGGCTGCTCGCGGACGAGTCTGCACCCGCGGGCTCAGGCAGAGCCCTGCGCGACTGGCTGACCCAATTGCCCGGTGTGGGCCTGAAGACGGCTTCCTGGATTGCGCGCAACGTGATGGATGCCGACGACGTCGCGATCCTCGACATCCACATCGTTCGTGCAGGCGAGCTGGGTGGTTTCTTCGATCCGTCGCGGACCGTGGCGCGCCACTACCTTGAGCTGGAGGCCCGCTTCCTAGAGTTTAGCCACCATCTGCAGGTCAGGCCGTCCGAATTGGACTCGGTCATCTGGCTCGAGATGAAACTGTCGCCGAGATCGGTCAGTCGTTTGCTGGCGGGCAGACGAGACGGCGTGGCGGCCAATCCTCGGAAGTCAGCCCGACGCCGCCCGCGTTCCAACGAAAGCAGCACCGACGCCGAACAGCCCCTGCTTTTCAAGTAGTCGGCTAACCCAAGGCTCTCCCGTCACACCCAGCGGGCAGAAGGCCAATGCATGGGCGTGGGCTGCGAGGCCCATGACTGCTAGCAAGGCACCTGCGTCGCGCCAGACCAGGCTCGCGGGGTGGTCATATTTTGCGGCCGTCTTGCCAACTTCGGCGGCAAACAGGATCAGCGTGGCATCGGGAGCGGGTAGGACGACCTGCATGGTGCAATGCACGTCGCGCGCATTCAAGCCGCTCGGCACGTCGATTAGCGCATGGTTGACGCCGTCATAGCGCCGCCAAGATGAAATGCCGGGCGTTGCCAGTACGAGATGGATCGGGTGAATAGCCCCAGCGGATGGGGCAGCTCTCAGGCTGATGTCGAAGCCGTAGACGGAGCCCTGGATCAACTGTGCTCGGCAGCCAAGGTCGAGCCACGTGCCAAGCTCTGCATCCGAAATCGGTCCCATCGTTCGTTCGGTTCGGCGCGTTCGCAGGAACTGATCAATTTCCACGGCAGTTGACTGCGTGGGCGTTAGGGTGTCCAGCAGCAACTGGCCCCCTTGCGGCCAGGGCAACGGCCGCCAGCGCTCCGGCCGCTCCTTTGGAGCCGGATTGCCCAGATCAGGCCAGTTCAGCATCGATTGCCCTGAGCACGGCAAAGTACTTATTGCAGCCCCGACAGTCGCCGCACGGCACATTGGCCTTGTGGCAGCTATGCGCCCAAGCCAAGAACTCACGCGGTACCTGGCCCGCCGCAATCAGCGTTTCAGTGCTGAACTCCATGGCTGGCGCTTCGACGACGATGCCACCCTCCTGCAGCGACACGAGCTTGCTGACTGCGCTCACGAACTCCGGGGTGCCATCCAGATGAAGGGCATCCGACATGACGGTGCCGATCAGCAGCTTCTGGACGCCTAGGGAAATCGCCTTCATCACCGCAAAGGTGATCAGCATCTGGTTTCGGTAGGGCCACCAGTCGGAGGCGGGAGCGTGTTCGTTCGCCGCCAAGCCGGCCATGTCGCCTGACCCCAAGGCCCGGCAGTCGATCTCGACGATATGGTGTTCTATGCCTAGGTGCGCGCAGACGGCGCTTGCAGCCGCCTTCTCGGCCTGGGCCGGCAGTTGCCCGTAGTCGACCGTGATGGCCACCTCGGGTCGCATCCACCAAGCGATGCTGAGGGAGTCCATACCGCCGGAAAGAAGAAGCGCAGTTTTCATAGCTCGCGTGCTGTCCCGGCGGTGGAGGTCAGCTCCCGAAAGGAGGACGAGAAGGCGTGGCCGGGCATTCTGGTTGAGTTCTCGCCACACATTTGCAGATTCGCGACTGCACTCAGCATGGCCGATAAGATCGCACTCTAGCGTAATCCCTCACCGAAAAGGAGGATCCGAGAGGGCCGCCTCCTCTGTCGCCTTCCAAGCTTCGCTGGCCCACAGGTGCGCGACTTGTGCACTCTAGTCGAGCTCGACGCCCCCAAACATCTGGATCTGCGCTAATTGGGTGGATCTGGGAACTAAACGCCCCGAGGTTCCACGTCTGAGCGCGTCCTACCGCGGCGAAGCCGGGAAAAGAAGACGATGCCAGGCCCATCGCCCGCCGCGTCGATCCTGTAGATGCCATACTTGTGATAAATCAGGCCGGCCACGGCTTCGCGTGTCGCCAGAGTTTGATCGACAGTGGGCTGACTAGCTCCATCGACCCAAACACGAATAAATCCATCGTCCTTGCAAGTCCATTTGATGTGAACGACCAGGTCGTGCCAGCGGCCTGCAAAATGTTGATTGCTGATGAGCTTCCAACGAGTAGAACCTTGGCGGCCCCTAGCGGGGAATCGCTGCAGGATGAATCCGTCTTCGCGATGCTTGGCGAAAACGAATGCTGGGTCCCATCTGTCTTCGAATTCTCGGGGCGATTGCATGAATTGAGCGAGAGTCACGTACGGCCAAGCTTCCTTGGATGGAGCGACCGAGTCTGGAAAACCGTCGGGAACGTAGAACGACCACGCGTACCAGTACTCATCACCTTCGCCCTGAAGACCCTCGACTTGCGCGATCTCAGACCGAGCCCGTGCGACGCCGTCTTTGCGGGCTTCTGCCGTATCCATGTCGGACACGTCACCTGATTGCACCTCAAAGCGATGCGATGCGGCATCCTCTCCAAAGGGGCGCTGCTCTTCAGAAAGTGTGAAGTTGCGGGGTTTGTTAACCGAATGGTCGAACTCGTAGCGCTGGGCGGTCCATCCATGAGGCCAAGAGAACGTGGGCATGCTTGAGAGCCTAGGAAGCGTTTTGAGCCTGATTTTGCATTGAAAGCTCGGCAGGTCAGGAGTCACGGGTCGAAGCCTCCTGCAGCGGCCGTTCAGCCGCCAAGCGTTCGATCAGGCTCTGCGAAGGAGCCGAAAGTGCCATCGCTGATGCCCTCTTCGTCGAAGGGGTAGCAGGGTCACCGGCTCAAATTAATTGCCGAGCCTGAACGGGCTAACTTGACCGGCCGTTCGTCCCCTAGCCTCCGGCGCGAATGATTGAGCGCCCGGTCTTGGCAGCATCGCGGTCATACGAACCGCCGCACGACGAATGTCTGGTGATGGACGCAGCGACCGTTCCGGCAGCTGGACGCGAATGACGCAGATCAGTCTGGAGGAGTCGTTCACGTAGGCCATTTCAATGCGCTCTAAAAAAACCGATTCTGTAAGAAGCGCGAAGAAACCGCCAATCGACGCCGCAGACGCTGACGCTCGCCCGGAAAAAAAGACAATGACAAGTAAAAGACCTCGGAGAAAAAATGCGATCCCTTGTACTTGCCATCCTCACCGTCTGCGCAACCAGTTCAGTCGCTGTCGCCGCCCAAGAAGAGTTGATCTATCACCACGGCCTCGGCGCAGAAGGTTGCGGCAAGCACATCGCGTGGCGCAGAGAGGGGCTTGCCGCCTATGACAGAGGCATTGTTCAGTGGACGTGGGGCTACATCAGCGCGTTCAACAACGCTGCAAAAAAGCAGACGCCAAACAAGACCCTCGCCCCCACGACGGTGCTTGCCTATCTGGACAAATATTGCCGGGATCATCCGCTGGAGTTGGTTACCAGCGGCGTCCAGGAGTTGATTGATGATCTCGGCGGAAGACTCTGAATGAAAGTGAAGCCTCTGAAGGCCTGATTCTTTCTTCAGAGCGGGGCGCGCCCGCGAATGCCGCAAGCCCGCCCGTCACTTCACCTCACCTCTGCGGCATATCCTTGACCGAGTACCCCAAGCTAACAGTCGCATCCTCCGGAATCGCCGGCATCGTCGCGTTCCACGCAAGCCAATCCGCCCGCATCGCAGCCAGCCTCTGCGGCTCCTTCTTCGCCAGGTTCGCCCGCTCGCGTTCATCGCCTGGAATGTTGAACAGGTACTCGTTCCCGTCCACCTGTAGATACTTCCAGTCCCCGTCGCGCAGCGCTTGCTGGCCGCGGTGGTTCATGCGCCAGTGCAGCGGGCGGCGGAAGCTCTGGGTTGCGTCTTTCAGCACGGGCATCAGCGACACGCCGTCCAGCGGATAGGCCGGGTCTGCCGACACGCCCGCTGCGTCGAGCATGGTCGCCGACCAGTCCATGGTCATGCACAGCTGCGTGCTCTCGCCGCCCTTGCCGATCACGGCGGGCCAGTGCGCGATCCATGGCACGCGAATGCCGCCTTCGGTCAGGTCCATCTTGCCGCCCACCAGCGGCCAGTTGTCCGAGAAGCGCTCGCCGCCGTTGTCGCTGGTGAACACCACCAGGGTGTTGTCGGCCATGCCGTGCTTTTCGAGCGCGGCCATGATCCAGCCGATGCCTTCGTCCATGTGATGGATCATGCGGCGGTACACGTGAATGTTGCCGCCGGCCAGGTCGAACAGGTTGTCCTTGATGTTCGGCGCCTTGGCCGCGTCGTCGCGCGTTTCCCACGGCCAGTGGGGCGCGGTGTAGTGCAGGCTCAAGAAGAAGGGCGCCTCTTGCTTGGCCATGCGGTCCACGTAGTCGACGGCGCGCTTCGACAAGATGTCGGAGAGGTAGCCCTCTTCGACCTTGTCTTCCTCGCCAAACCACAGGTCGTGGCGGCCGGTGGAGTCGCAGTGCGTGAAGTAGTCGACGCCGCCCGACATGGGCCCGAAGAACTCGTCGTACCCCGAGCGCAGTGGCCCGAAGGTGGGCGGGTAGCCCAGGTGCCATTTGCCGATGAGCGCGGTCTGGTAGCCGCTGGCCTTGAGCAATGACGGCAGGGTGGGGTGGTCGGTCGGCAGGCCCAGGGTGGTGCTGCCGCGGCTCTTGCTGTTGATGGGCTCTTCGGCCGCGCCGCGCAGGCGGTACTGGTAGCGCCCGGTGATCATGCCGAAGCGCGTGGGCGAGCACACGGGCGAGTTGGCATACCCCTGCGTGAGCTTCAGGCCGTTGGCGGCCAGGCCGTCGAGCACGGGCGACACGGGGCCGAACGCGGCGTCGCGGCCGCCGTAGCAGCCCAGGTCGGCATAGCCGAGGTCGTCGGCGACGATGAAGATGATGTTGGGTCTGGTCATGTCTCTTTGGTGGAGTGAGGGGGTCAGGGCTGGTAGCCCGACTTCTGCACGACGGGCGCCCACTGCGCGCGGTAGGCCTTGAGCATGGCCACGGTCTGGGCCTGCGTGCTGACCACCGGCGTCATGCCGGAGTCCTTGAACTTGCGTTGCGTGTCCGGGTCCTGCATGACTTCGCGGATGGCGGTGGCCAGTTGCTCGACCTTGGCCTTGGGCATGCTGGTGGGCGCGAAGAAGGTGTTCCAGCCGGTGGCGGCCAGATCGAGGCCGGCTTCCTTGAAGGTGGGCACGTCGGGCGCGAAGCTCGAGCGCTTGGCGCCCGACAGCGCCAGGATGCGCAGCTTGCCCGCCGCGTGCTGCGGCAGCACCACGTCTTCGGTGTCCACGGCAATGGGCACCTGGCCGCCGATCAGGTCGTTCAGCAGCGGCGCGGAGCCGCGATAGCCGATGACCTGGGTCTGCACCTTGGCCTTCTCGCCCATCATGAGCCCGAAGAAGTGCGGCAGGCTGCCGGTGGCCGGCACGCCCACGTTGGCCTGCGACGGGTTGGCGCGCATCCACGCGAGCAGGTGGCTCAGTTCGCGCACGGGCAGGGTGGGCGACACGGCCAGCGCGAAGTCGTAGTCGTTGACGTAAGACACGGGCACGAAGTCGCGCTCGGCGTCGTAGTTGTTGTCCTTGAAGACCAGCGGCGCCACCACCATGACGGCGGGGTTGGCGAGCATCAGCACGTTCTGGTTGGCGGGGGTGATCTTCACCTGCTGCGCCGCCAGGCGGCCGCCCGCGCCGGGCTTGTTGTCGACGATGACGGCCACGCCCAGCTTGGTGCCGAGCTTGTCGGCCACCACGCGCGCCACGCGGTCGGTGGCGCCGCCGGGCGCATAGCCCACCACGATGTGCAGCGGGCTGTCGAGCTTGAGCTGCGCGGCCGCGGTGGTGGCGAAAGCCGCCGTGAAGCCGGCAATGGCCAGCAGGCCGACAAGGCGGCGGGTGAGGGTGGTGGTCGGCAGCATGATGGGCAGGTCCTTGTCTTCGTCGGTTCGGGCAGTGGCCAGTGAGTGTGGCCGCGAGGTCCGCGGTTGCGGACGATTCTGAAGACGCTGCACTCGATTGTTCAAATCAACCATTGCCCGTGTAAACCCGAAGACGGCGCAGGGCCGCTCAGTCGACCTTCATGCCCGTGGCTTTGACGATGCGGCCGTAGCGCGCAAGGCTCGCGGCCAGGTGGTCGCTGGCGGCGGTGCCGGTTTCCGCGAGCGGCACCATGTCGAGCGAGGCCAGGCGCGACTTGATCTCGGGCAGCGCCATGGCTTTTTGCAGCGACGCGCGCAGCGTCTGCATCACGGGCTCGGGCGTGGCGGCCGGCACCATGGCCAGGTAGAGCACTTCGAACTCCAGGTTCTTCAGGCCCAGTTCGCCCACGGTGGGCACCTGCGGCAGCAGCGGCGAACGCTGGCGGCCAGTGACGGCCAATGCGCGCAGCTTGCCCGACTGCACCTGCGGCAGCAGCCCCGGCGTGGCCAGGATGCCGGCCTGCACCTCGTCGCCCATGAGCGCCAGCACGGCGGGCGCGTTGCCCTTGTAGGGCACGTGCGTGATCTTGGCGCCGGTCTCGCTCGCGAAGATTTCCGCGGCAATGTGGCCCGGGCTGCCGTTGCCGGCCGAGCTGAAGGTGGCGGGCTCGGCCTTGGCCTGCGCAATGAAGTCGGGCAGCGTCTTGGCCTTGACGTTGCCGGCAACGCCGAAGCTCAGGCCCGACGAGCTGAAGATCATCAGCGGCTTCAGGTCCTTGGCCGCGAAGGGCATCGACGGGTAGAGGTGCGGGTTGATGGTGAAGGTGGTGTCGATGCCCAGCAGCACCGTGTAGCCGTCGGCCGGGCTCTTGGCCACCAGGTCGGCGCCGATGTTGCCGCCCGCGCCGGGGCGGTTGTCGACGATGAAGGGCTGCTTGAGGTCTTTCTGCAGCGCATCGCCCAGCGCGCGGGCCAGGATGTCGATGGGCCCGCCCGCCGGAAAGTTGGTGAGCAGCTTCACCGCCTTGGCGGGGTAGGGCGCATCGGCCGCGTGGGCCGTGGCGCCCAGGCCGAAGGGCAGCAGCAGCGCCGCGCAGGCGGCGGCCACGGCGAGGCGGCGGCGCGTGCCGCCGAAGGTTTGGGTGAAACCGGTGGTCATGTCTGGGCTTGTCTCCTTGTTGTGGGCAACTCTAGGCCGGTGGCCGAGGCGGCACAACTGAAAGCTCTTCCGCCAGGTATTCCGGATGGTTATATTTAAAAACCCACCCCACAGAGGAAAGCCCGATGTCAGCCATGAACTTTTCTCGCCTGAAGCTGCGCCACCTGCAATGCCTGGTGATGGTGGCGCAGGAGCGCAACCTCGTGCGCGCGGGCAAGGCGCTGTCGCTCACGCAGCCGGCGGTGTCCAAGACCGTGGCCGAGCTGGAAGAAATTGTCGGCCGCCCGCTGCTGCTGCGCCGGCGCCGAGGTGTCGAGCTCACGCCGGCGGCCGAGGTGCTGGTGCGCCACGCCGTGTCGGCGCTGCGCGGGCTCAGCGAAGGCCTGGGCCTGGCCATGGACCTGCCCGAGGCCGACCAGCTGCACGTGGCCGTCGGTGCCTTGCCCAACATGACGGCCAACCTGCTGCCGGAGGCGGTCGCGCTGCTGCATGCCTCGCACCCGGCGCTGCGCGTGCGCGTGGTCAGCGGCATCAACGCGCAGCTGATGATGCAGCTGCGCCAGGGCGAAATCGACCTGGTGCTGGGCCGGCTCGCGCAGGCATCGGCCATGGCCGACCTGGCCTTCGAGCAGCTCTACAGCGAGCCCTTGCTGCTGGTGGTGCGGCCGGGGCATCCGCTGGCGTCGCGGCGCAAGCCGGCGCTCGACGTGCTGGCCGGCTATCCGCTGGTGTTGCCGGTGTCGGGCTCGCTGATCCGCCACACGGCCGACGCCTTTCTCATTGCGCAGGGCGTGGCGCTGCCGAACCGGCTGGTGGAGGCGACCGACACCAGCTTCGTGGTCGGGCTGCTGCAACGCTCCGACGCGGTGTGGTTCGGGCCGCAGGGCGCGGTCGAGGGCTTTGTTTCGCGCGGCGAGCTGAAGCGCCTGGCCATCGACACGGCCAGCACCGAGGGGCCGGTGGGGCTCACGGTGCGGCGCAACGCCGAATCAGGCGAGGGCGCGCGCCTGCTGATGGAAACGATCCACGGCATCGTGCGCAGGCGCAAGGTGTGAGCCCGCGTGGCTCGCCTGCGCGTACAGCACCGACAGGCCGATGGCGATCACCGGAAAAGACCAGTACTGCATCGGAATCCAGAAGAGCTTGTGCCGGCGGTAGAGCAGCACGGTTTCGTTGGTCTTGGGGTCGATCAGTTCGCGCGGCGGCTTGCTGTTGAGCTTGCGCCCGATGAGCCAATTGGCACCCGCGCCCGCAAAGAGGCCGATGGCGATGGCCACCGACTGCAGCTCCGGGTGCCCGATGCGCCCGAGCAGGGACTCGAGCGTCATCGCGACCGCCATGGACGTGACGAACACGATGGGCACGACCAGAAAGCCGAGCCCGGACCAGATGAAAATCATGGTTGGCCTTTGCCGAACAAGCGGCGTTTTTGAAGCGGGCAAGTATCGGGGATGCGGCCGGTGGCGGCCTTGACCCGCAAGAAAGACATCATGGCGTTTCAGAGTCCTCCCATTCCCGCGGCGCGCGAGCACGAACGGCAGTCGCTGGTCGATGCCCTGCGCGGCTTTGCGCTGCTGGGCATTCTGGTGGTGAACATCGCGACCTTCGCCTCACCCTTCTACGGCATGGGCGTGCCCGACCCGATGGCCCAGACGGTGGCCGAGCGCGCCGCGCTTTTTGCGCGGGCCTTCCTGTTCGAAACCAAGTTCTACCTGCTGTTCTCGTTCCTGTTCGGCTACAGCTTCACGCTGCAGATGCAGTCGGCCGAGCGCGACGGCAAGCCCTTCGTGCCGCGCATGCTGCGGCGGCTGGCGGGGCTGTGGGTGCTGGGGCTGCTGCATGCGGTGCTGCTGTACCACGGCGACATCCTCACGACCTACGCGGTGCTGGGCGGCGTGCTGCTGGTGCTGCGGCGGCGGGGCGAAAAATTCATGCTTGTCTGCGGCGTCGGCCTGGTGCTGGTGGTGTCGCTGATGTGGGCCGCCATCGGCTACCTGCTGACGCACGCGGGCATCGAGGCCGACACGCGCGGCGCCTATGCCGAGGCGGCCGCCGCCCTGCGGGCCTATCGCGGCACGCCGTTCACGGTGATCGTGCAGCATGTGCGCGAGCTGGGGCAGGTGTGGGTGGTGATCGCGCTGGCGCAGGCGCCGAACGCGCTGGCAATGTTCTTCGCGGGCTTCATTGCCGGGCGGCGCGGGCTGCTGGCCAATGCCGGCGTCGCGGCGCATCGCGTGCTGTTCAAACGGCTGTTGTTCTGGGGGCTGGCCATCGGCCTGCCGGGCGCGGTGTTCTACGGCTTGTCGACCCTGCGCATGAACGAGGGCGGCCGCGAGGTGCTCGGCCTGTCGGCGACCTTGCTCACGGCGCCGTTCCTGACGGCCGCCTATGCGTCGGGGCTGGTGCTGTTGTTCCAGACGGCGCGGGGCCGCGCGCTGGTGGCATGGCTGGCGCCGGCGGGCCGCATGGCGCTGTCGAACTACCTGCTGCAGTCGCTGGTGTGCGCGTGGATCTTCCTGGCCTACGGGCTGCGGCTGATCGGCACGGTCGGGCCGCTGATGACCTTCGCGTTCGCCTTTGCAATCTTCGCGGTGCAGATGCTGCTGAGCCACTGGTGGATGCGGCACTTTGCCTACGGCCCCGTCGAATGGCTGCTGCGGGCGCTGACGAATCTGTCGCTGCCCGCGATGCGCCGCGCGCCGGCTCAGCGCGACAGCAGCGTCGAGAGCTGATACGCGGCAAAGCCCAGCAGCACCGTGCCCGACAGCCGGTTGATGAACTGCATCGACCGCGCGCCGAGCTTGTGCCGGACCGACGACACCATGGTCGACAGCCCCAGCCACCACAGGGCCGAACCGAGGAACACGCCGAGCACCATGGTCGCCGCAGCCGGCGCGCCGCTCACGTGCCCGGTGGCGATGGAGGCGAACACGGCCACGAAGGACAGCACCGTCATCGGGTTGGCCAGCGTGAGCGCGAACACCGACAGCATGGCCTTCAGCGGCGTGGTCGCGTCCTGCGCCGACCGCGCCGTGGTGGCGGCCGGCGCGCGCAGCAGCTGCACGCCCATCCACGCCAGAAACGCCGCCCCGCCCAGCGCCAGCGGCACGCGCGCGGCCACCATCGACGCAATGACGGCCGACACGCCCAGCGCGCCGATGGCGCCGTAGAACGCATCGGCCAGCGCCGCGCCCAGCCCGCTCATGAAGCCGATGGCGCGGCCGTGCGCGAGCGTGCGCTGGATGCACAGCAGGCCGATGGGGCCGACGGGCGCGGCAATCGAGAGGCCGATGACCAGGGCCTTGAAGAAGAGCGGAAAGTCCATGCCCGGAATTGTCCCGGGCCCGCCCGTTGGAGAAAATGGCAAAGCGCAGGCCGATCGGCCCGTTGGCCTGAAATCGGAAGCCCGCGCCTCACTCCGGCCTGAAATCCATGGAAATCGACCCCAAGAACTGGCAGATCCTCGACGTGCTGCAGCAGGACGCGCGCACGTCGCTCACCGCGCTGGCGCGGCAGGTCGGGCTGTCGGTGCCTTCGACCTCGGAGCGCGTGAAGCGGCTCGAAGAGGCCGGCGTGCTGGAGGGCTACCGCGCGGTGGTGCCGCCGCGCAAGGTGGGCTACACGGTGACGGCGCTGGTCGGCATCACCACGCTGCAGCCCGACAAGGCGCGGCTGCTGAAGCTGCTCAAGGGCAAGCCCGAGGTGCTCGAGTGCCTGCACATGACGGGGCAGGACTCGTATGTGCTGAAGGTGATCGCGCGCGACATCGAGCACCTGGAGGCCTTTGTCGGCAGCATCAACCACCTGGGCGAAACGCGCACGTCGATCGTCATGTCGGCGCCGATCCCGGCGCGCGCGGTGGCGGCGCCGGCCGGCGTGGCGGGTCAGCGCGCAGCAGGTGCGGAAGGCGCCGCGTAGACCTGCTCGCCCGCGAGCCAGGTGCCCAGCACCTTGGTCTTCCAGATGTCGCCGGGCGCGGCGGTGAACGGGTCCTGGTCGACGAGGATGAAGTCGGCCCACTTGCCGGGCTCCAGCGAGCCGATCGATTTTTCCTGGTGCTGCGCATAGGCCGCGTCGAGCGTGAACGCGCGCAGCGCCTGCGGCAGCGTCATCGCCTCTTCGGGGTGCCAGCCGGCAATGGGCTTGCCCTCGTGGTCGGTGCGCGTCACGGCGGCGTGCAAGCCGAAGAAGGGGTTGGCCGACTCGACCGGAAAGTCCGACCCGCCCGCGATCACCGTGCCCTGCTTCAGAAAGGTCTGCCACGCATAGGCACCCTTGATGCGCTCCTTGCCCACGCGGTCTTCGGCCATGTTCATGTCGCTGGTGGCGTGGGTCGGCTGCATCGACGCCACGAGGCCCAGCGTCTTGAAGCGCGGAATGTCCTGCAGCGACACCACCTGCGCGTGCTCGACGCGGTTGCGTCGCGCCATGCCGCCGGCGTCTTCCTTGTAGGCGGCCTCGAAGGCGTCGAGGATCTGCCGGTTGGCCGCGTCGCCGATGGCGTGCACGTTGACCTGGTAGCCGGCCTTCAGCGCGGTGCGCACCTTGGCGCGCATCGCGGCGTCGTCCATGAAGAGCAGGCCCTTGTTGTTGTGGTCGTCGCTGTAGGGCTCCAGCAGCGCGGCGCCGCGGCTGCCGAGCGCGCCGTCGGCGAAGAGCTTCACGGCGGCCAGGCTGAAGCGCTCGTTGCCGTAGCCCTTGAGCGGGCCCTGGGCGGAGAGCTTCTTGTAGTCGTCGCCCACGTCGAAGATCATCGCGTAGACGCGCGAGGTCAGCTTGCCCGCGTCGGCGAACTCGCGGTAGATGCGCACTTCGTCGGCGCCCGTGCCGGCATCGCCCACGCCGGTCAGGCCCAGCGAGGCGAAGTGGCGCATGGCCGAGTCGAGTGCAAGGCGGCGCTCGGCGTCGGTGTAGGGCGGCATCACCTTGGTGAGCAGCAGCTGTGCCTTGTCGATCAGGATGCCGGTCGGCTCGCCCTTGGCGTCGCGCTCGATGCGCCCGCCCACCGGGTCGGGCGTGTCGCGCGTGATGCCGGCCATCTGCAGCGCCTTGGTGTTGGCCCAGATCGCATGGGCGTCGACGCGGCGCAGCGTCACGGGGCGGTCGGGAATGGCGGCGTCGAGTTCGGCCGCGGTGGGAAAGCGGTCGAGCTTCCAGATCACCTGGTTCCAGCCCGAGCCCATGATCCACTGGCGCGCGGGGTTGGCTTGGCCGTAGGCCTTGATCCTGGCTTGCGCCTCGGCCAGCGTGCGCGTGTCGGTGACCACCACCTCGCTCTGCCGAAAGCCGATGCGAAAGACGTGGCCGTGCGCATCGATCAACCCCGGCAGCAGCGTGCGGCCCTGGCCGTCGATCTTGCGCGCGTCGGGGTACTGCTTGGCGAGCGATGCGGCTTCGCCGACGCCGAGCACGCGGCCCTTGTCGAAGGCCAGCGCCTCGAAGGGCACGAGCTTGTCGCCCGCGAACGTGTAGCCCTTGACGGGCGCGACCACGGTGGGCTCGGCGAGCGCCTGGCCGGGGCCGCAGGCGAGGGCGGCGGCAACGGGCAGTGCGCCCAGCAGTTTCTTCAAAAGAGCGTGGCTCATGGCGGTCCTGATGTCGATAAGAAAAAGGGGCGCGGTCAATGCGCCGCGCGCGTCAGGAACTCGCGCAGGTTCTGCACGCCGAGCTTGGCGTAGACGCGTTCCTTGTAGGTGATGACGGTGGCCGGCGACAGCGACAGGTGGCGGCCGATTTCCTTGGCGGTGCAGCCGTCGGCCAGCAGGCGCGCCGTCTCGCGTTCGCGCGGCGAGAGTTCGGGCCAGGCCTGCGGTTCTTCAGGCACGCGCTGCAGCGACGCGATCTCGTCGTGGCGGTGCACCAGCGCCATGAGCGTGGACGCATGCGCGCGCATCAGCCGGGTGGTGCGGTCGCGCTGCGCCTTCGTGCGCGAGAAGTACAGGTTGAGGTAGCAGGTCTGCTCGCGCCAGCGGCGCACCAGCGACACCTTGCCGGTGAAGCCGGGGCTGTCGAACAGCAGGCGTCGGTACTCGGCGTCGCCGATGCCGGTGGGCGAGGTCCACAGCAGTTGCAGTTCGGGGCGCGGCGCGGCGGGCCGGCGCGTGTCGCTGCACATCAGCGGGTAGTGCGGGTCGCGCGCGTAGAAGCGCTTGACGAAGATCTCGGTGGTCGACTCGATCAGGTGCTGGTCGAGCATGCTCGCCGCCGAGGCCGCCTGCACGCGGCCGCGCGCGTCGTAGCTCAGGTAGCTCACGTGGTCCACGCCCAGCGCGGCGTGCAGGCCTTCGAGCAGGCGGGAATGGAAGGCGGGGCTTCCCAGGTGCTGGACGGCTTCTGCGAGCCATGCGTCCCGCACGGGCAATTCGTTGGTCATGTGTGTCTCCGGCGCGCAAATAATGCCATGGTGGGCCGAGGCGAAGTTCCCGTGTCCTCACCCGTGAGGACATACACGCCGGGTGCCGCGACCTAGAGTCCCGGCCTCGGCCGAGGCCCACGGAAAAAATCATTTCAACCGGAGACGACAAACATGCACCTGAAGAAGAATTTCGCGAGCCCCGTGCTCGCCGCCGCGCTGATGTTCTGCGCCGCCGCCGCTGCCACGTCAGCAAGCGCGCAGGCCGGCGATGCGGCCTCGCTGCAGGCGCAGATCGACACGCGCGCCAAGGCGGTCGAGGCGCGTCTGATCGCGTGGCGCCGCGACATTCACCAGCACCCCGAACTCGGCAACTACGAAACGCGCACCGCCAAGCTCGTGGCCGACCACCTGCGCAAGCTCGGCTTCGACGTGAAGACCGGCGTGGCGAAGACGGGCGTGGTCGGGCTGCTCAAGGGCGGCAAGCCGGGCCCGGTGGTGGCGCTGCGCGCCGACATGGACGCGCTGCCCGTGAAGGAGCGCGTCGACGTGCCCTTCGCCTCCAAGGCCAAGGGCCAGTACCTGGGCAAGGAGGTCGATGTGATGCACGCCTGCGGCCACGACACCCACGTCGCGATCCTCATGGCCACGGCCGAAGTGCTCGCGGGCATGAAGGACCAGCTGCAGGGCTCGGTCAAGTTCATCTTCCAGCCGGCCGAGGAGAGCCCGGCCGACTTCGAGCCCAACGGCAGCAACATGTGGGGCGCCAAGCAGATGGTGGCCGAGGGCGTGCTCGACAACCCGAAGGTCGACGCCATCTTCGGCCTGCACGTGAGCAGCGGCATCGAGTCGGGCAAGCTCGCGTGGCGCAGCGGCGCGGCCATGGCGGCGGCCGACCAGTTCTGGATCGACGTGAAGGGCCGCCAGACGCACGGCGCGCGCCCCTGGGGCGGCATCGACCCGATCGTGGTGGCCTCGCAGATCGTGATGGGCCTGCAGACCATTCAGAGCCGGCAGGTCAACGCGATGCTGGAGCCTTCGGTCATTACCGTGGGCACCATCCACGGCGGCAACCGCATGAACATCGTGCCCGAGAAGGTCGAGATGATGGGCACCGTGCGCACGTATGACGAAGGCATGAAGAAGGACATCCACGCGCGCATGAAGCGCACCACGGAGTCGATTGCCGCCAGCGCCGGCGCCGAGGCGACCTTCAAGGTGGTGGAGCTGTACAACGCCACGGTCAACCAGCCCGCGCTGACCGCGCAGATGGCGCCCACGCTGCAGCGCGTGGCGGGCGAGGGCAACTGGATGCTCGGGCCCAAGGCCACGGCGTCGGAAGACTTTTCTTTCTACCAGGAGCGCGTGCCGGGCCTGTTCTTCAACCTGGGCGTGACGCCCAAGGGTGTGGACGTGACGAAGGCCGCGTCGAACCACTCGCCGGAGTTCTATGTCGATGAGCCCGCGCTGGTGAACGGCGTGCGGGCGCTGGCGAACCTGACGGTGGACTACATGCTGGCTTCGGCCAGGTAACGGCGAAGCCCGCAGCGGGCGCCACGCTCAGGCGTGCTGCGCCGGCTGCGGCATCCGCTGCTCCTGCATGCCTTCGCTCTCGATGCGCATCTTCGGCAGGAACTGCGGGTACTCGCGCTGCATGAAGTCGATCAGGCCTTCGCGCACGTTGCAGCGCAGGTCGAAGGCCAGGCCCGACGTGGCGGCGGTACACAGCACGCGGACCTGCATCGTGCGCTCGGTGGCGTCGGTCACGCGCAGGTTGAAGAAGCGGCCGTCCCATTCGGACGACGACTTCACGATGCGCTCGACCTCCTCGCGCAGCGGCGCGAGCGGCATGCCGTAGTCGGCGTAGATGAACACCGCGCCCAGCAGCTGCGACGAGTGGCGTGTCCAGTTCTGGAAGGGCTTCTCGATGAAGTACGTGAGCGGCAGGATCAGCCGGCGCTCGTCCCAGATCTTGATGACCACAAAGGTGCCGGTGATCTCTTCGACGCGGCCCCACTCGCCCTCGACCACCAGCACGTCGTCGATGCGAATGGGCTGCGCCAGCGCGATCTGCAGGCCGGCGATGAGGTTGCTGAACACGGGCTTGGCCGCCAGGCCGGCCACGATGCCGATCACGCCGGCCGAGGCCAGCAGGCTGGCGCCGACCTGGCGCGCGCCCGGAAAGGTCATGAGCATCATCGCGCCGCCGGCCACCAGCACCACCGTGGCGGCGGTGCGCGCGAGCACGCGGGTCTGCGTGAGCACGCGGCGCGCCTGCAGGTTGTCGGCGATGTCCGAGGGGTTCTGCGCGAGCACGCCGTCGGCGAAGCCGCTGATGGCCTTGACCGCGAGCCAGGTGGTCGACGCGATGAGCAGCAGGCCGGTAAGGTGGCGCACGTTGCCGATGAAGTGCAGGTCGTCGGGCGCGCCCTGCCACACCACGTTCAGCGCCAGCAGCGGGAGCACGATGCGCGCGGCCGCGTTGCAATTGACCACCATCGAATGGATCGTCGGGGCTGGGCGGGTGATCCGCCGGAGCACAAGGCCGCCGATACGGTGCGCGAGAAGAGAAAGGGGAACTGCGATCAGGGCGGCAACCCATGTGCCAAACCAGGGATGGGCGAGTATCTCTTGTGTCATCAGGCGGTGGTCGTCTTTGCTTGCGTGGTTGTCTCTGTCAGAGGTTGAAGAATGCGTGCTGCGTCGTCGCGCAGTTGCGTGGCCAGGGCCGTGGCCAGGTCGAGTCGGCGCAGCAGCCAGGGGCTGATGTCGTTGTCGAACGGGTCGGGCAGAGGAATCGGTCCGCCAACGGTGGTGGAACCGGTGCTCTCGGGGTGAGAGGGGCCACTGGTCGGCATAGTTCCGATGGCGGCTTCGATTCGTTGCGATGTGCGGCTGATGGGCCCCTCGACCTCGCCCGGCGTGAGGCGGTCGCGCCGCAGCACGAGCATCGACTTGACGGCGCTCAATTGCGCGAGCAACTGGTAGCTGTGGGCCTGCAGATGCTCCAGCGGTTCCAGCGGCGGCTGCACCGCGCGCGGTTCGGAGAGCGAACGCTGCGTGGCCTGCACCAGCGCCGAGAGGCTGTCGTAGGCCTCGCGGCGCGCCAGGCGCCATTCGAGTTCGGGGCTGCTGTCGATGGCCTGCAGCTGGCCCAGGCCGAGCGCCAGCCGGGCATGGCGGGCCTGCGCGGTGAGCACGCGCGCCACCAGCGCCGGGATCTGCGTGCGCTCCCACGAGGGCAGCACGTAGCAGAAGCCCCAGGCCAGCGCGGCGCCGATGAGCGTGTCGGCAATGCGCTCGAACAGCGCGAAGATGGGCGCCACGCCCACGTTCAGCATGTGCGCCTGTACCAGGCCCAGCACGGTGGCGGCCACGGCGGTGATGAGGTAGCGCCGCACCGCGAAGCTGTGCGCAATGGCCTGCGCCACCGTGACGATGGCCAGCAGCGCCAGCGCCGACGGGTGCGCCGACAGCAGCCCCACCGCGAGCACGCAGCCCAGCAGCGTGCCGGCCACGCGCGCGTTGCGCCGCTCCAGCGTCTGCGAGAGGCTGCCGCGCAGCACCACCACGATGGTCAGCAGGATCCAGTAGTCGTGCGAGCCCCAGGGCATCGACACGGCGATGGCATAGCCCGCCGCAATGGCCAGCGACGCGCGAATGGCGTGGCGCAGCGGCGGCTGGTCCCAGCGCCACAGCGTGAAGAAGGGGCGAAACGACCAGTCGGTCGGGCTCACGAACATCTGCCAGTTGGCGCGCACCACGGCCAGGTTGGGCTCGGCGTCGCCGCGCGCCATGGCCGACAGGCGCAGCACCTCGTCGTTGATGTGGCCGATGCGGCTGGCCAGGCCGCGCGCGAGCATGGCCGCGGTGGGGCCGATGTGGCCGCCGCTGTTGCTGCTGTCGTCGGCCGAGACATGGATGGCCGCGAGGCGAGGGCGGCGGTCGGCCACGGCGGCGGGCTGGCGGCGCATGAGCAGCGCGTCGGCCAGGGCCACGGTTTCGTCGGCCAGCTCTTCGAGCACCTGGCGCATGTCGATGAGCGCCGCCGCATGCGCCGGGTGGGCGCGCAGGGCGTCGAGGTCGAGCTCGCTGGCCAGCAGCTGGTCGCGCATTTCGAGCACGATCACCAGCATGGCGGCCAGCCGCTGGCGGCGCGGCGTGCGCGGCGACTCGAGCACGATGTCGCGCGTGGCCTGCAACTGGTCGGCCAGCGCGGCCTGCTGGCGCAGCAATTGGCCGAGCAAGGGCGCGGGCGTGTCGCGCACGTCGCGCGTGGCGTCATGCGGCAGGAACTGGCCGGCCTCGGTGCGCATGAGCGCGGCCAGCGAATACAGCACGTCGGCCACCGACTGGGTGCGAAAGCGCCCGTTGAGCAGCAGGTTGGCCAGCGTGGCCCAGATCACGTACAGCCCCGCGCCCAGCCCGAAGTGCCAGGTGCGCTCCAGCGCATCGGCCATGTCGCGCGGCGTTTGCGTGGCCATGGAGAAGATCATCGAGAACATCACCGCGATGGCAATGGGGATGCCCCGCTTGCCCCAGGCCATGGCCAGGAAGGCCATGAAGGTGGCGGGCACCAGCAGCAGCCCGAGGCGGATGGGCGCCGTGTGCAGCATCTGCACCGCGAAGAACAGCGGCAGCCCGATGAGCGGCGCCGGCAGCATCTGCAGGAACTTGCCGCGGCGCGGGCCGGGCAGGTCGGGCGGCGCGGTGACGATCACGCCGGTGGCGGCGGCCGAGGCCGCGAGCGTGCCGAGCCAGAAGTGGATGCCGCCCGAAATGAACAACAGCCCCAGCGCTACGGTGAGCCCGCTCGCGACGTAGTGGCTCAGCGCCACGCGCAGGGCGGCGCGAACCCGGGTCGCGGCGCGGGGCCCGAGCATCGTCACTTGGCGGAAGCGTCGCCCTCGGAGGGGCTGGAGTCGTTGTTGCCGGCGGGCGCGTCACGGCGGATGCGCGTGAGCTTGCGGGGCGCGGGCGCCGCGGCCGGGGCGGCTGCCGCCACGCCTTCGGCCGATTCGTCGGCGAAGTCGGGCACGGTGCTGCGGGCGTACAGGTCGACCGATGCGTCTTCCGCGCTCGCCTTGGTCGAGGCGGACACGGCGCGCACGCGGTCGCTGGCGCGCAGCTTGTCGTCCACGTTGGCGAACTTGGAGTACTTGGCCAGCAGCGGCACCAGTTGGCCGTACACGCGCGGGGCGCCGGCCAGGCATTCGCGCTGCTCCATGAAGTCGGGCTCGCCCGTGAAGTTGCCGATCAGGCCGCCGGCCTCGGTGACCAGCAGCGAGCCCGCGGCCACGTCCCAGGGGTTCAGGCCGGTTTCGAAGAAGCCGTCGGTGAAGCCGGCGGCCACGTAGGCCAGGTCGAGCGCGGCGGCGCCGGGGCGGCGCAGGCCGGCCATGCGGGGCATCATGTCGGCCATGATGGCCAGGTACTGCTTGAAGTTGTCGCCCGTGCGGAACGGAAAGCCCGTGGAAATCAGGCACTCGCTGAGCTTGATGCGCTTGGACACGCGGATGCGGCGCTCGTTCATGTAGGCGCCGCGGCCCTTGGTGGCGGTGAACAGGTCGTTGCGGCTCGGGTCGTAAATGACGGCCTGCTCGATCTTGCCGCGCACCGACAGCGCGATCGACACGCAGTACACCGGGAAGCCGTGGATGAAGTTGGTGGTGCCGTCCAGCGGATCGATGATCCAGACGTAGTCGGAGTCCTTGGCACCATGCTCGGTGCCCGACTCTTCGGCCAGGATGCCGTGCCCCGGATACGCGCCCAGCAGCGTCTCGATGATGACGCGCTCGCTGGCGTGATCGACTTCGGTGACGAAGTCGTTGACCTGCTTTTGCGAGATGCGCACGGCCTCGACGTCGAGTGCGGCGCGGTTGATGATCGCGCCGGCGGCGCGTGCGGCCTTGACGGCCACGTTGAGCATGGGATGCAGGTTGGGGGACGACATGGATTGTGAGAAGAACGGTGGGGAGGCCCCGGAGGCGGCCCGGCGATGCGGGCGGCGAGAATCGGTCATTTTACCGGCTCCGCCGTTTTGTGTCTCCCCACCCCCTCATGCGCACCCGTTTCATCCTGATCCAGACCAGCCACGCCGGCAATGTGGGCGCCGCCGCCCGCGCCATGAAGACCATGGGCTTCGACGACCTCGTGCTGGTGGCCCCGCGCTGGGCCAACGTGCTGCGGCGCGAGGAAACCATCCAGCGCGCGAGCGGCGCGCTCGACGTGCTGACCAACGCCCGCATCGTCGAAACCCTCGACGAAGCCCTGGACGGCGTGACCCACCTGTGCGCCACCGCCATGATCCCGCGCGACTTCGGCCCGCCCACCCGCACCCCCCGGGAGCACCTGGAACCCCTGGGAAAGCAGGGGGACCAGCACGTGGCCTTCCTGTTCGGCTCCGAGCGTTTCGGCATGCGAAACGAAGACGTCTACCGCTGCAACGTGGCGCTGAGCATTCCGACCGACCCGAAATTCGGCTCGCTGAACCTGGGCGCGGCGATCCAGGTGGTCGCCTACGAATGGCGGCTGGCGCTGGGCGGCTACGGGGTGCGCGAGGCCGTGAACCCGGTGCAGGCGGCCGACGCGCAGGCCGTGGCCGGCATGCTCGACCACTGGGAGCGCTCGCTGGTGGAGATCGGTTTTCTCGACCCCGAGGCGCCCAAGAAGCTCATGCCGCGGCTGCAGCAGCTCTTCAACCGGGCCCAGCCCACGCCCGAAGAGATCCACATCCTGCGCGGCATCGCCAAGGCCATGAGCGACGCGACGCGCCCGCCCCGGGGCTCGTAAAACCTTATCGCGCGTAAGCGATGACGGCGGGTTATAGACTGCCCGCCCCATATCGATATAACGACAAAAGGCAGCGATGTTCTCTCGACTGCGCGCCGACATCCGGTGCATCCTCGAACGCGACCCGGCCGCACGCAGCGCCTGGGAAGTGATCACGGTCTACCCCGGCTTCCATGCCGTGGTGCTGCACCGCTGGGCGCACACGTGTTGGACCCATGGCTTCAAGTGGCCGGCGCGCTTCATCGCGCACGGCGCGCGCTGGCTCACGGGCATCGAGATCCACCCGGCCGCGAAGATCGGCGAGCGCGTGTTCTTCGACCACGCCATGGGCGTGGTGGTCGGGGAGACCGCCGAGATCGGCGACGGCTGCACCATCTACCAGGGCGTGACGCTGGGCGGCACCTCGCTCTACAAGGGCACCAAGCGGCACCCGACGCTGGGGCGCAACGTGGTGGTGAGCGCGGGGGCCAAGATATTGGGCGGCTTCGTCGTGGGCGACGGCGCCAAGATCGGCAGCAACGCGGTGGTCATCAAGCCGGTGCCGGCGGGAGCGACGGCGGTGGGCATTCCCGCGCGCATCATCCCGTCGAAGGCCGGCGAGAGCGCCGACGTGGCCGCGCCGCAGAAGTTCTCGGCCTACGGCATCACGCAGGACGACGACCCGCTGAGCCAGGCGATGCGCGGGCTGATCGACAACGCGTCGAGCCAGGAGCACCAGATCGCGCTGCTGTGGCAGGCGATCGAGAAGCTGTCGGACCGCTCGGGCACCACCAAGGACTGCGTGCCCGGCGATGCGGCGCGCGACGAGTGTTTCGAGGCCGAGAAGCTGACGCAGCTGGTCGGCAAGTAGCAGCAGCAGCGGCTCAGGCCGACCGCTTGCTGCCGGCGGCGCCGTGCAGCGAGCCATGCACATGCCCCGCGTGCTGGCCGAAGGTCTCGGGCGCGAGCGCGGCGGTGTCCAGCTCCTGCAGGATGCCGCAGCTGTTCGCGGACTCGGGCCCGCCGCACTGCAGGCGCAGCGCCTTCAACTGCTTTTTCAGTGTCTTGAGCTCGGCGATGCGCGAGGCCACGTGGCCGATGTGGTCGTCCAGCAGCTGGTTGACCTGGCCGCAGTCTTCCTGCGGCGCGTCGCGGAATTTCAGCAGGCTGCGGATCTCGTCCAGCGTCATGTCGAGCGAGCGGCAGCGGCGGATGAAGCCCAGCCGCTGGGCATGGTCTTCGTCGTAGATGCGGTAGTTGCCGTCGGTGCGCGCGGGCTCGGGCAGCAGTTGCTCGCGCTCGTAGTACCGGATGGTTTCGACGGGGGTGTTCGCGACCTTGGCCAGTTCACCGATTTTCATGATGCGGCAAATGAACGGGAGTGGAAATGAGCGTTTGACTCTACACCTGCTTCAGGGTTTCCAATCGATTGCATGACGAACGAAAACGCTCTGACCCGGCCCGTGCCGCATGCCCATTCCCATCCGCACGGCGATGACCACGGCCACGACCACGGACATGACCACGCCAAGCCCCACGCCCACTCGCATGCCGAAGACGCGTGCTGCGGCGGCGGCAGCCACGGCAGCGCGATTCCACTCGCGCCCGACACGGCCGACGTGCCCAAGGGCGCCTTGCTGTTCCGCATTCCCACCATGGACTGCGCCGTGGAAGAGTCTGAAATCCGCCGCGCGCTCGAGCCCATCGCGGGCGTGAAGGCGCTGCGCTTTCGCCTCGGCGAACGCACCATGGCCATCACCACGGAAGACGGCGCGTTGCCCGAGGCGCTGGCCGCCATCTGCAAGGCCGGGTTCAAGCCCGAGCCGCTGAATGCGGCGGGCGCGCAGGGCGCCGCGGCCCCCGCACAGATCGCGGGCATGAACGCCGGCCTCGTGCGCCTGGTCGCGGCGCTGGTGCTGGCCATCGTGGCCGAGTCGATCTCGTTCATGGCGCTCGAAGGCAAGGGCTTCATGGCGCTCGAGATGGTGCTCGCGCTGGGCGCCATCGGGCTGGCCGGCCTGGACACCTACAAGAAGGGCTTTGCCGCGCTGGTGCGCGGGCGCCTGAACATCAACGCGCTGATGGCGGTGGCCGTCACCGGCGCGTTCATCATCGGCCAGTGGCCCGAGGCGGCGATGGTGATGGCGCTCTATGCCATTGCCGAGCTGATCGAGGCGCGTGCCGTCGACCGCGCGCGCAACGCCATCCAGAGCCTGCTGGCGCTCGCGCCCGAACAGGCCGAGGTGAAGCAGCCCGACGGCAGCTGGCAGACCGTGATGGCCAACGCCGTCGCGCTGGACGCCGTGGCGCGCATCCGCCCCGGCGAGCGCGTGCCGCTGGACGGCATCGTCACCGAAGGCACCAGCGCCATCGACCAGGCGCCGGTCACGGGCGAGAGCATTCCGGTCGACAAGACCGTGGGCGACCCCGTGTTCGCGGGCACCATCAACCAGACCGCCGCGCTGGAGTTCCGCGTGACGGCGGTGGCGTCGAACACCACGCTGGCGCGCATCATCCACGCGGTCGAAGAGGCGCAGGGCTCGCGCGCGCCCACGCAGCGCTTCGTCGACAAGTTCGCCGCCATCTACACGCCTACCGTCTTCGTGCTGGCGCTGGCCGTGGCCGTGCTCACGCCGCTGTTCATGGACTGGACGTGGATGCAGGCCATCTACAAGGCACTGGTGCTGCTGGTCATTGCCTGCCCGTGCGCGCTGGTCATCTCCACGCCGGTCACGGTGGTGAGCGCGCTGGCCTCGGCCGCGCGGCGCGGCATTCTGATCAAGGGCGGCACGTATCTCGAAGAGGCGCGCAAGCTCAAGGCGATTGCGCTGGACAAGACCGGCACCATCACCGAAGGCAAGCCCAAGCTGGTGGCGTCCTCGCTGCTCGATGCGTCCGCCAACGAAGCCGCCGTGTTCTCGGTGGCCGCGAGCATCGCGGGCCGCTCCGACCACCCGGTGTCCAAGGCCATTGCCGACGGCCTCAAGGGCCAGCGCGACGAGGTCGGCGATTTCACCGCGCTGCCCGGGCGCGGCGTGCGGGCCACGCTCGCGGGCCAGGCCTATGTGCTGGGCAACCACCGCCTGATCGAAGAACGCGGGCTGTGCTCGCCGGCACTCGAGGCCACGCTCAAGGGCCATGAGGAGGCGGGCCGCACCGTCACGCTGCTGGCGTCCGACACCGCCGTGCTCGCGCTGTTCGCGGTGGCCGACACCATCAAGGAATCGTCGCAAGCCGCGATCGCCGAGCTGCGCGCGCTGGGCGTGGTGCCCGTGATGCTCACGGGCGACAACACCGCCACCGCCAGGACCATCGGCGCGCATGCCGGCATCGACGACGTGCGCGGCAACCTGCTGCCCGAGGAAAAGCTCGACGCCATCAAGGCCATGCAGCAGCGCTACGGCGCGGCCGCCATGACCGGCGACGGCATCAACGACGCGCCCGCCCTGGCGCAGGCCGACATCGGCTTCGCCATGGGCGGCGCGGGCACCGACACCGCGATGGAAGCAGCCGACGTGGTCATCATGAACGACGACCTGCGCCGCATTCCCGAGACCATCCGCCTGTCGCGCCGCGCGCATTCGGTGCTGTGGCAGAACATCACGCTGGCGCTGGGCATCAAGGCCGTGTTCTTCGTGCTTGCGGTGTTCGGCAGCGCGACCATGTGGATGGCCGTGTTCGCCGACATGGGCGCGAGCCTGCTGGTGGTGGCGAACGGGCTGCGGTTGATGCGCACCGAGAAGTAAAAAACAGGGCGAGGCTCAGCGGCGGCATCCGAACATGCATCGTCTGATGCCAGCCCCCGGCGAACTTCCACAATGGCCTGCCGGCGCGCAAGATGGTGGCTCATTCCCGTCAGGAGCCAGCCATGGAACGCTCATTTCCTGCCTTGCTGTCCGCCTTGTCGCTCGCCGTGCTGCGCTGGTGGTTCGCCCGCATGCGGGCCCGCCGTGAACGGACGCGGCAACGGCTGTCGCTGCGCCAGATGAGCGATCAGGAGCTCAACGATCTGGGCATCGGGCGCAGCGAGATCGAGGCGTGGGTGCGATGAGATCCGTCAACCCATCGCGCCGTCGTGGGCGCCCGGATGCTACCGGCTACAGCCTTCGACGGCTGGCAGCCGGAATTCACCAGCGCGCCGCCCACTTCTCAAGCGGCACGCGCGCCGCGTTGCACACGTAGCTCACGGCGTGATACCAGCCCGCGAGCATCATCAGCTCGACCAGTTGCGCGTGGCTCCAGCGCGCGTTCAACGCCTGCCACAGCGCATCGCCCACATCGCTGCCGTCGTGCAACTGGTCGACCATCGACACCAGCAGCCGGTCGCGCGGCGCGAGCAGCGACAGGTCGCCGTCTGCCGATGCCATCACCCGCCGGTCGGTCTCGCTGAAGCCGGCGGCGTCGGCGAAGCCGGTCCAGTGCACGCCCCATTCGTACTCGGCGCCGCAGCGGGCGCAGACCCGCAGGATGACGACTTCGCGCTCGCGCAGGCCGATGGCCGCCTTGCGCCCCAACAGGTAACGGCCGAGGTCCAGCGTGCGTTCGGCCAGGGCGGGGTTCACCGCCATCACCCGGAAAAGCGCCAGCACCTCGGGCGCCTGCGGCGGCGTCATGCGCCGCAGCAGCTCGCCGATGGTGTCGGGGTAGGGGGCTTCGAGCGGAGGGATTCTCGGGGTGCTGTCCGGTGCGACGGGAGCCATGCGCGTTTCCTTTCATAGAATGCGGTGAGGTCGCTACGGAAAGCGTAGCGTTCGGCGCAGTCTATCGCTACGAAATGCGTAGCGCAAGCGCGGCCTTTCGCACACCCTTTGGAAACCGACACGCAAAGACCTACCGCCATGCAAGAAGAACAGCCCACCCCCTCGCGCCGCCCGATCATGCGGCTGCTGGAGCAGCTCGGCCGCAAGGGCACGCTGCGCATCCTCTGGGAACTGCGCGACGGCCTGCCGCAGAGCTTCAGGGCGCTGCGCGTGAGCACCGACGACATGTCGCCCTCGGTGATGAACGACCGGCTCAAGGAGTTGCGCGCCGGCGGCGTGGTCGAACTCGTCGACGCGGGCTACGTGCTCACCGAATCGGGCGGCGAGCTCGTCAAGCGGCTGACACCGCTCAACCACTGGGCCAATCGCTGGTTCGAAGCGCCCGGGCCCAACTAACATCGGCCGCATGTCCACCACGTCCCTGCTGCTGCAACTCATCGTCATCCTGAGCACCGCGCGTGTCTGCGGCTGGGTGCTGCGCCACGTCGGGCAGCCGAGCGTGGTCGGCGAAATGGCCGCCGGGCTCATGCTGGGACCGGTCGTCATGGGGGCGCTGTTCCCGTCGCTGCACGCGCAGCTGTTCTCCAGAGAGTCGCTGCAGGGGCTGTCGTCGCTGTCGACGGTGGGGCTGGTGCTGTTCATGTTCGTGGTGGGGCTGGAGCTGCGCGCGTCCAGGGGCGTGCGCGAGCAACTGCGCGCGGCGGGCTATGTGGGCGTGCTGAGCGTGGTCGTGCCGCTGGCGCTGGGCATCGCGATTTCGCCGGTGCTGTACCCGACGCTGGCGCCGGCCGGTGTCGGCTTCTGGCCGTTCGCGCTGTTCATGGCGTCGGCGCTGTCGATCACCGCCTTCCCGGTGATGGCGCGCATCCTCAAGGACCGGGGCATGACGCGCACGCCCTTCGGCCAGCTGTCGCTCGGCGCGGCCGCGGTGGTCGACGTGTTCGCGTGGATCCTGCTGGCCTTCGTGGTGGCGCTGGTGGGCGCGGGCGAGGGTTACCACGGGCTGCTGAAGACCACGCTGGGCATGGCCGTGGTGCTGTGCGCGCTGTTCTTCGGGCTCAAGCCGGCCTTTGCCTGGCTGCTGCGCACCAAGGCGCCCGAGGGCGAACCTTCGACCACCGTCATGGCCTCGCTGATGATCGGCCTCTTGGTCACCGCGCTGGCCACCGAATGGCTGCACCTGCACGCGGTGTTCGGCGCCTTCCTGTTCGGCGCCTGCCTGCCGCGCGACGACCGGCTGCTGAAGTCGCTCAGCGAGCGCATCGAGCCGATTTCCATCGTCGTCTTGATGCCGCTGTTCTTTGCGCTGGCGGGGCTGGGCACTACGTCGAGCGCGTTCTCGGGCGCGGGCTTCGGCGCCATGATGCTCATCCTGGCCGTGGCCGCTTTCGGCAAGATCGCCGGCGGCGCGGTCGGCGCGCGCATGGCCGGCTACGGCTGGCGCGACAGCCTGGCCACGGGCTCGCTGATGAACGCGCGCGGGCTGATGGAACTCATCGTCATGAAGATCGGCCTCGATGCAGGCCTGATCGGCCCCGAGCTGTTCACGATGCTGCTGGTGATGGCACTCGTGACCACGGCGATGACGGGGCCGCTGATCAACCTGTTCATCGGCCGCAAGGCACCGGCCGTCGCCGATGCGGCCGCGCATGCCAAGCCCTGACCCGGGCCTCGTGCGAAGGCAGCGTCAGCCGCCGCGCAGCACCGTGAACCCGATGCGCGTCTCGCCGCCCTGGCTGGCCGCGAACACGCGTCCGCCGTGCATGCGCGCAATGGCCTCGACGATCGACAGGCCCAGGCCGTGGTGCCGGGTCGAGCCGTCGCGTGCGTGCGCGGCGCGGTAGAAGCGCTCGAACAGGCGGGGCAGGGCCGTGGGGTCGATCGGCTCGCCGCGGTTGACCACGGTGACGGTGAATTCGCGGCTGTCCTGCGCGATCTCGATGCGCACCGTCGAGGCCGGCGCGGCAAAGCGGATGGCGTTGCCCAGCAGGTTGAACAGGGCGCGGCGTATCAGCGCGGCGTCCACGTCGGCCATGGCGTCGCCCGCCACTTCGGCGCGCAGGCCGGCTTCTTCGAGCATGGCGTCGTAGAAGTCGATCACGTCGCCGGCCTGCACGGCCAGGCTCGTCGCCGCGCGCGTGCGCATCGGCGTGCCGCGCTCGGCCTGCGACAGGAACAGCATGTCGGTCACGATGCCCGAGAGCCGGCCGATTTCTTCGAGGTTGGACGCGAGCACCGCCTGCAGCTCTTCGTTGCTGCGCTGGCGCGTGAGCGCGAGCTCGGTCGATCCGATCAGGTTGGCCAGCGGCGTGCGCAGCTCGTGCGCCACGTCGGCGTTGAACGACTCCAGTTGCACATAGGCGCGCTGCACCCGCAGCAGCAGCGCGTTGAACTGGGTGATCCAAGGGCGCAGCTCTTCGGCGAAGCCCATGGCGTCGATCGGCAGGTTGGCCTTGTCGGGCGCCATGGCGGCGGTGCTTTCGGCCAGCGTCTTCAATGGCCGCAGCCCGCGCCGCACCAGCCACATGCCGGTGAGCGAGACCAGCGCGGTGCCCAGTACCACGGCGCCCAGCAGCGTCCATGCGAGCCGCCGCAGCAGCAGCGCCTCTTGCGCCATGTTCACGCCGATGCGCACCGACAGCTGCGTGGCGGGGGTGCGCTGCGACCACGGCACCTCGATGTCGCGCACCACCCAGCGGCCGCCGGCGGCGGGCGTGGACTCGAACAGCACCTGGCCCGCGTGCGAGATCGACAGCGTCACGTCGTCCTGCATCGAGAAGAAGTCGTCGAGCTTGTGCCGCAGAAAGGCCAGGTCGCCGCCTTTCTCTGCCTCGGTCAGCAGGTGCCGCACCAGCACCGCCTTGTTGTCGAGTTCTTCTTCCTGCTTCTGGCCGAAGCTCCACGCCGTCACGAGATAGATCGCCAGGCAGATCACGCTGAGCCCGAACAGGGTCTGCGCGGCGAACCAGAGCGACAGGCGGCTCTGCAGGGAGTGCGGCCGACTCATTGGATGAATACCGCGGAACCGGCTTTGCCGGGCCGTCGGTATTGCCCCCTGCAAGGGGGAAGGAGGCCACACGAAGTGGGCAAGCCTGGGGGTGGGCTCATGCCCAGGACCGGTCTTCCAGGACGTAGCCCATGCCGCGCACCGTGTGCAGCAGCTTCACGTCGAACGGGTCGTCGAGCTTGCTGCGCAGGCGGCGGATGGCCACTTCCACCACGTTGGTGTCGCTGTCGAAGTTCATGTCCCATACCTGCTCGGCGAGCGTGGTGCGCGACAGGATCTGGCCGCGCCGGCGCAGCAGCACCACCAGCAGCGTGAACTCCTTGGCCGTGAGGTCCAGGCGCACGCGGTTGCGAAAGCACTTGCGGCTGATGAGGTCCAGCTCCAGGTCGGCCAGCCGCAGCATGGTCGACTCCTGCGGCTTGCCCCGGCGCAGCAGCGCCTGCACGCGCGCCAGCAGTTCCGAAAAAGAGAAGGGCTTGACGAGGTAGTCGTCGGCCCCCTGCTGCAGCCCCTGCACGCGGTCTTCGACCTTGTCGCGCGCGGTGAGCACCAGCACGGGCACGTTCTTGGTACGCCGAATGGCCTGCAGAACGGCAAAGCCGTCGATGCCGGGCAGCATCACGTCGAGCAGGACCAGCGCGTAGTCGCCCTCGGTGGCGAGGTATCTCCCCTCGATGCCGTCGCGGGCGATGTCGACCACGTATCCGTTCTCTTCGAGCCCCTTTTTCAGGTAGTCGCCGAGTTTGGGCTCGTCTTCGATAACAAGAATTCGCATGGGTGAATGGTATCGAAGCACTTTTGATGCCCCGGTTACGTTTTCGTAATCCTATTGACGGACAAACGCCCGAGCCCGTGTCATACATTGCGCAGGGCCTGCACATCGCAGGGACATTGCCGAAGGCCGCGACCAGGCCCGCCGATATACTTTTTGCCCACATGCGCCGCTGGTTCCTGATTCTTATGCTGTTCCTGCTTCCGTTCCAGCTCAGCTGGGCGGCGGCGTCAGCCTATTGCCAGCACGAGCGCGACACACAGCCCCGGCACTGGGGCCACCACGAGCACGAAACCCGCGGCACCGACCGCAGCCACAGCGGCGAGGGCGCGCAGAAGAACTCCAGCACCCAGCCCAATGCCGTGGTCGGCGACTGCGCGACCTGCCATGTCGGCTATGCGCAGCACGTCGAGGGCAAGGCCGCGCCGGTGCTGTCCGCGCGGCGCGTGGCCCAGCCGCTGCGCATCGTGCAGGCCGAGCGCTTCGACTCGCACATCTCCGACGTTCCGGTCCGTCCCGACTGGTCTCTCGCCGTCTGATTCGGCGAGAGAACACACACACCTTCTGATCCACACCATCAGCTGAGCTCTCGCCGAATTCGTCCGTCCGTTGTTTCGCAACCCAGGAGAATTCGATGCGCACGCTCTTCGTGCCGCTGGCCGCTTTGGCCATGGCGGTGCCCCCGGCATATTCACAACAAGTCATCACACCGGCCGCACAGGCCGCGGCCGGTTCCTTGTCTTCCCCGTCAGTGCCTTCCAGCCCGGCCGCCCGGACGCTGGAGCCCGCGGGCCCCCTGACCCTGCGCAGCGCCGTGACCATGGCGCTGCAGGCCAACCCCGGCCTTTCCGCCGCATCGCGCGAGCAGGAGGCCACCGAGGCCGCCATCGTGCAGGCCGGCGCCTGGCCCAACCCCACGCTCGGCGCGCAGGTGGAAGACCTGCGCCGCGACAACCGCACCACCACCTTCCAGCTGAGCCAGCCGATCGAGCTGGGCGGCAAGCGCGCGGCGCGCGTCGCGGCCGCGCAGCGCGCGCGTGACCAGGCCGCATCGGCACTGGCGGGGCGCCGCGCCGAGATTCGCGCCGCCACCATCACCGCGTTCTTCGAGGTGCTGACCGCGCAGGAGCGCCTGCGCCTGGCGCAGGACTCGCTGGGCCTGGCGCAGACGGCCACCCGCGCGGCGGCCAATCGCGTGGCGGCCGGCAAGGTGTCGCCGCTCGAAGAAACCAAGGCGCGCGTGGCCGAGGCCGGCACGCGCGTCGAGCTGCTGCAGGCCGAGGGCACGCTGCGCTCGGCGCGCCAGCTGCTGTCCGCGCTGTGGGGCAACCCGAGCCCGCGCTTCACGCAGGTGGACGGCGCGGTCGATGCGCTGCCCGCCGTGGTGTCGGCGCAGGACGTGGCCAGCCGCCTCGGCGCGGCGCCCGTGGTGCGGCAGGCGCGGCTCGAGGTCGAGCGGCGCCGCGCCCTGTCGGAGCTGGAGCAGGCCAAGCGCATTCCCGACGTGACCGTGTCGCTGGGCGCCAAGCGCGTGCCGGCGTCCGACGGCGAGACCGGCGGCAGCCGGCGCAACCAGGTGGTGGTGGGGCTGTCGGTGCCGCTGCCCATCTTCGACACCAACCGAGGCAACGTGGCCGAGGCCCTGAGCCGCGAGGAAAAGGCGCGCGACGACCTCGCCGCCGCCGAGCTGCAACTGGGCGCCGACGTGGCGCAGGCCGGCGAGCGCCTGCGCTCCGCGCGCGCCACCGCGCAGACGCTGCAGCACGACGCGCTGCCCGGTGCCGAGACCGCCTACAGGGCCGCGACCAAGGGCTTCGAGCTGGGCAAGTTCAGCTTTCTCGAGGCGCTGGATGCGCAGCGCACGCTGTTCCAGGTGCGTGCGCAGTACCTGCTGGCGCTGGCCGACGCGCACCGCGCGGCCGGCGACCTCGACCGCCTGCTGGGCAACGAAGGCGACGACATCTCTTTCGCGACACCCCTGGCGCCGACCGTGCCCGTGTCGCGCTGACAAGGAAAGCAACAGACCATGAACACAAAGAACAGCAGCACCTTCGCCGAGCGCGTGGGCAAGAAGCAGTGGATGGCGATCGTCGTCGTCCTCGTCGTGGGGCTCGGCGCGGGCGCGTTGATCCTGCGCACCGCACCGGCCAAGCCCGAAGCCGCCGGTCATTCGGAAGCGGCCGGCCATGGCGACGGCGAGCACCATGAAGAAGCAGGCAAGGCCCATGGCAAGGAAGAAGCCAAGGACCACGACCACAGCCACGGCGAGGCCGAGGGCCATGCCGACAAGGAGCACCACGCGCAAGGCCAGGAAGAGGGTGGCAAGCAGGCGCCTGGCTCGGGCGATGCGAAGAAGCCGGAATCCGCCGGGCACAAGGAAGACGAAGAAACCATCGCCTTCACCGACGCGCAGATCAAGGCCGCCGACATGACCCTCGAGAGCGCCGGCCCCGCCCGCATCAAGTCGTCGCTGCAGCTGCCCGGCGAGATCAAGTTCAACGAAGACCGCACGGCCCACGTGGTGCCGCGCGTGGCGGGCGTGGTCGACAGCGTGTCGGCCAACCTGGGCCAGGAGGTCAAGCGCGGCCAGGTGCTCGCGGTGCTGTCGAGCCCCGCGCTGTCGGAGCAGCGCAGCGAGCTGCAGTCGGCCCAGCGCCGGCTCGAGCTGGCGCGCACCACCTACGCGCGCGAGAAGACGCTGTGGGAAGAAAAGATCTCGCCCCAGCAGGACTACCTGCAGGCGCAGCAGGTGATGCAGGAGGCGCAGATCGCCGTGGCCAACGCCAACCAGAAGCTGCTGGCGCTGGGCGCCACGCCGGGCTCGTCGGCGCTGGGCCGCTACGAGCTGCGCGCGCCCTTCGACGGCATGGTGGTCGAAAAGCACATCTCGCTCGGCGAATCGGTGGGCGAGGCGGTCAACGTGTTCACCATCTCCGACCTGTCGACCGTGTGGGCCGAGATCAGCGTGGCCGCCAACAACCTGAACCTGGTGCGCATCGGCGAGCCGGTGAGCATCCGCTCCAGCGCCTTCGACCAGACGGCCACGGGCAAGGTCTCCTACGTGGGCTCGCTCATCGGCGCGCAGACCCGCACCGCCACCGCGCGCGTCACGCTGACCAACCCCGACCGCATCTGGCGTCCGGGCCTGTTCGTGAACGTCGAGCTCGTGGCCGGCGAAACCGACGCGCCCGTGACCGTGTCGGCCGAAGCCGTGCAGACCGTGGAAGACAAGCCCACCGTGTTCCTGCGCGTGCCCGGCGGCTTCGTGCCGCAGCACGTGCAGACCGGGCGCAGCGACGGCAAGCGCATCGAGATCACGGGCGGGCTGAAGCCCGGCGCGACCTATGCCGCCAGCGGCAGCTTCATCGTGAAATCGCAGCAGGGCAAGAGCTCGGCCACGCACACCCACTGAGGACGCCCGCATGTTCGAACGAATCATCCGCTTCTCCATCGAGCAGCGCTGGCTGATCCTGCTCGCCGTGCTCGGCATGGCCGCGCTCGGCGTCTTCAGCTACCAGAAGCTGCCCATCGACGCGGTGCCCGACATCACCAACGTGCAGGTGCAGATCAACACCACCGCGCCCGGCTACTCGCCGCTGGAGACCGAGCAGCGCGTGACCTACCCGATCGAGACCGTCATGGCCGGCCTGCCGGGCCTGCAGCAGACGCGCTCGCTGTCGCGCTACGGCCTGTCGCAGGTCACGGTGATCTTCAAGGACGGCACCGACATCTACTTTGCGCGCCAGCTCGTCAACGAGCGCATCCAGTCGGCCAGGGAGGGCATGCCGCGCGGCATCTCGCCGGTGATCGGGCCCATCTCCACGGGCCTCGGCGAAATCTACCTGTGGACGGTGGAGGCCGAGGAGGGCGCGAAGAAGGCCGACGGCAAGCCGTATTCGCCCACCGACCTGCGCGAGATCCAGGACTGGATCATCAAGCCGCAGCTGCGCAACGTGGCGGGCGTGACCGAGATCAATTCCATCGGCGGCTACGCCAAGGAGTTCCAGATCGCGCCCGACCCGGCCAAGCTGCTGGCCCACGGCCTCAGCATGACCGACCTGGTCACCGCGCTGGAGCGCAACAACGCCAACGTGGGCGCCGGCTACATCGAGAAGCGCGGCGAGCAGTACCTGATTCGCGCACCGGGCCAGGTGAAGTCGATCGAGGACATCGGCAACGTCATTCTCGGCAACGCCAACGGCATTCCGCTGCGCGTGCAGGACGTGGCCCAGGTGGGCATCGGCAAGGAGCTGCGCACGGGCGCGGCCACCGACAACGGCCGCGAGGTGGTGCTGGGCACCGTGTTCATGCTGATCGGCGAGAACAGCCGCACCGTGTCGCAGGCCGTCGACAAGAAGATGCAGGAGATCAACCGCACGCTGCCCGCCGGCGTGAAGGCGGTGACGGTGTACGACCGCACGGTGCTGGTCGACAAGGCCATTGCCACGGTGAAGAAGAACCTGTTCGAGGGCGCGGTGCTGGTCATTGCCATCCTGTTCCTGTTCCTGGGCAACATCCGCGCGGCGCTGATCACCGCGCTGGTCATTCCGCTGTCGATGCTCTTCACCTTCACCGGCATGGTGAACCAGAAGATCAGCGCCAACCTCATGAGCCTGGGCGCGCTGGACTTCGGCATCATCATCGACGGCGCGGTGGTGATCGTGGAGAACTGCGTGCGAAGGCTGGCCCATGCGCAGGCCCGGCACGGGCGGCCGCTCACGCGCAGCGAGCGCTTTCACGAAGTGTTCGCGGCCTCGCAGGAGGCGCGCCGGCCGCTGCTGTTCGGCCAGCTCATCATCATGATCGTGTACCTGCCGATCTTTGCGCTCACGGGCGTGGAGGGCAAGCTGTTCCACCCGATGGCCTTCACCGTGGTGATCGCGCTGCTGGGCGCGATGATCTTGTCGATCACCTTCATTCCCGCGGCCGTGGCGCTGTTCATCGGCAACAAGGTCGGCGAAAAGGAAAACCGGCTGATGCTGTGGGCCAAGCGCGGCTACGAGCCGCTGCTGGCGCGCGTCATGAGCGCCAAGCCGCTGGTCATCACCACGGCGGTGGTGGCGGTGCTGCTGTCGGGCCTGCTGGCCACGCGGCTGGGCACCGAGTTCGTGCCGAGCCTGAGCGAGGGCGACTTCGCGATCCAGGCGCTGCGCATTCCGGGCACCAGCCTCACGCAATCGGTCGAGATGCAGAAGCAGCTCGAAAGCACGCTGAAGGCGAAGTTCCCGGAAATCGAACGCATCTTCGCGCGCACCGGCACGGCCGAGATCGCGTCCGACCCGATGCCGCCGAACATTTCCGACGGCTACATCATGCTCAAGCCCGAGAGCGAATGGCCCAAGCCGCGCCGCTCGCGCGCCGAGGTGCTGGCGGCGGTGCAGGAAGAGGTCGAGAAGCTGCCGGGCAACAACTACGAGTTCTCGCAGCCCATCCAGCTGCGCTTCAACGAGCTGATCTCGGGCGTGCGCAGCGACGTGGCTGTGAAGATCTTCGGCGACGACATGGACGTGCTGAACAAGACCGCGGCCGAGGTGTCGCAGGCGCTGGGCAAGATCCCCGGCGCGGCCGAGGTGAAGGTCGAGCAGACCACCGGCCTGCCCATGCTCACGGTGAACATCGACCGCAACAAGACGGCGCGCTACGGCCTGAACGTGGGCGACGTGCAGGACGCGATCTCGGTCGCGGTGGGCGGGCGCGAGGCGGGCACGCTGTTCGACGGCGACCGGCGCTTCGACATCATCGTGCGGCTGCCCGAGAACCTGCGCACCGACCTGGCGGCCATTCAGCGGCTGCCCGTGGCGCTGCCCAAGGGCGCGGGCGCGGAGGGCGCGCGCACCAGCTTCATTCCGCTGGGCGAAGTGGCCACGCTCGACATCGCGCCGGGCCCCAACCAGGTGAGCCGCGAGGACGGCAAGCGCCGCATCGTGGTGAGCGCCAACGTGCGCGGGCGCGACCTCGGTTCCTTCGTGGCCGAGGCCGAGGTGGCGATGCGGAAGGTGAGCATTCCCAGCGGCTACTGGACCGTGTGGGGCGGCCAGTACGAGAACCTGGCCTCGGCCACGCAGCGGCTGCAGGTGGTGGTGCCGGTGTCGCTGCTGCTGGTGTTCACGCTGCTGTTCGCGATGTTCGGCAACCTGAAGGATGGCCTGCTGGTGTTCACCGGCATTCCGTTCGCGCTCACGGGCGGCATCGTGGCGCTGTGGATGCGCGGCATACCGCTGTCGATCTCGGCGGCGGTGGGCTTCATTGCGCTGTCGGGCGTGGCGGTGCTCAACGGGCTGGTGATGATCTCGTTCATCCGCAACCTGCGCGAGAGCGGCATGCCGCTCGACGCCGCCATCCGCGAAGGTGCGCTCACGCGGCTGCGGCCGGTGCTGATGACGGCGCTGGTGGCGTCGCTGGGCTTCGTGCCGATGGCCATCGCCACCGGTACCGGCGCCGAGGTGCAGCGGCCGCTGGCCACGGTGGTGATCGGCGGTATCCTGTCGTCGACCGCGCTGACGCTGCTGGTGCTTCCGCTGCTCTACCGCATCGCGCATCGGCGCGACGAAGACGAGGTGCAGGAGGAGCGTTCGGCGCAGAGCCACGGCGCGCCGCTCGACGACCCTGCACTGCGAGGATCCCATGGCACATGAGCATTCACACGCCGTCGGCGGCAATGAGAAGGCACTGCGCTGGGCGCTGCTGCTGACCTCGGTCTACCTCGTCGCCGAGGTGGTGGGCGGGCTGGTGTCGGGCAGCCTTGCGCTGCTGTCCGACGCGGCCCACATGTTCACCGACACCGTGGCGCTGGCGATCTCGCTGGCCGCCATCTGGATCGGCAAGCGGCCCGCCGACAAGCGGCGCACCTTCGGCTACTACCGCTTCGAGATCCTGGCGGCCGTGCTGAATGCGGTGCTGCTGTTCTTCGTGGCGATCTATGTGCTGTACGAGGCGTGGCGGCGCATCTCGGCGCCGGCCGAGATCCAGTCGACCATGATGTTGCTGGTGGCCGTCGGCGGGCTGGTCGTCAACCTCGTCGGCATGCGGCTGCTCGCGGCGGGCAAGGACAAGAGCCTGAACGTGAAGGGCGCCTACCTCGAGGTGTGGGCCGACATGCTGGGCTCGGTCGGCGTGATCGTGGGCGCGCTGGTCATCCGCTTCACAGGCTGGGCCTGGGTCGACTCGGTGATCGCGGTCGCCATCGGCCTGTGGGTGCTGCCGCGCACGTGGCGGCTTCTGCGCGAGAGCCTGAACGTGCTGCTCGAAGGCGTGCCCGACGATGTCGACCTGCCGGAAGTCGAACGCGCGCTGCTGGCAAGCGAAGGCGTCGCCAGCGTGCACGACCTGCATGTGTGGGCGTTGTCCAGCGGCAAGGTGAGCCTGAGCGTGCATGTGGTCGGCACGCCCGATATCGGCGACCTGGCGCCGTTGACGCTGCGGCTGCGCGCGCTGCTCGCGGAGCGCTTCGACATTCACCACTCGACCGTGCAGGCCGAGCGCGTGCCTTGCGAGCAGGCGGCGGACAGCCATGGGTTCGGGCCCGGGCCCGCCACGGCCTGAGTTCAGGCCGCGTACTTCATCAGCACCGTGCCGAAGTATTTGCCTTCGGCCACTTCTCTTCTCGATGCATGGAGATCGATTGCCCTGCGACATGCGATGGGGCTATAAAGCCCAAGGCCGGGCGGCGAAGACCGCACGGCGAATGGCCTGCATCGCCTGCGTGCGCTATCGCTGGAATTGAATGCTTCTATTCGCCTCACAGCGCCTTCTGTCAGAGAATTTGATTCATCCCCTCGCAGCAGAAAACAGGAGTTCTCCCCATGAGCAGTGACAAGTCCGAAGCCAAGTGTCCCTTCAGCCAGGCCGCGGGTGCCGGCACCACGAACAAGGACTGGTGGCCCCAGCAGTTGCGCGTCGACCTGCTGCATCAGCACTCGTCGAAATCCGATCCGATGGACAAGGACTTCGACTACGCCGCCGCCTTCAAGAGCCTCGATCTGGCCGCGCTGAAGAAAGACCTCGCCGCCTTGATGACCGACTCGCAGGACTGGTGGCCGGCCGACTTCGGCCACTACGGCCCGCTGTTCGTTCGCATGGCCTGGCACAGCGCGGGTACCTACCGCATCGGCGATGGACGCGGCGGTGCCGGCCGGGGCCAGCAGCGCTTTGCGCCGCTCAACAGCTGGCCCGACAACGTGAGCCTGGACAAGGCACGCCGCCTGCTGTGGCCGATCAAGCAGAAGTACGGCAACAAGATTTCGTGGGCCGACCTGTTGATTCTCACGGGCAACGTCGCGCTCGAAACCATGGGCTTCAAGACCTTCGGCTTTGCCGGCGGCCGCGCCGATGTGTGGGAACCCGACCAGGACGTGTACTGGGGGCGCGAGACCACCTGGCTGGGCGGTGACGTCCGCTATTCGCAAGGCTCGCCCGGCGTCGACAAGGCCGGTGCCGTGCTCGTGAAGGACGACGACAGCAAGGTGCCGCACACGCGCGACCTCGAGAACCCGCTGGCCGCCGTGCAGATGGGCCTGATCTACGTGAACCCCGAAGGCCCCGACGGCAACCCCGACCCGCTGGCCGCGGCACGCGACATCCGCGACACCTTCGGGCGCATGGCCATGGACGACGAAGAAACCGTGGCGCTCATCGCCGGCGGCCACAGCTTCGGCAAGACCCACGGCGCGGGCCCGGCAACGCACGTCGGGCACGAGCCCGAGGCGGCGGGCATCGAGGACCAGGGCCTGGGCTGGAAGAGCAGCTTCGGCAGCGGCAAGGGCGGCGACGCCATCACCAGCGGCCTGGAAGTCACCTGGACCACCACGCCGACGAAGTGGAGCAACAACTTCTTCGAGAACCTGTTCGGCTACGAATGGGAACTCACGAAGAGCCCCGCCGGCGCGCACCAGTGGGTGGCCAAGGGCGGCGCCGGCGCGGGCACCATTCCCGATGCGCACGACGCGTCGAAGCGCCACGCGCCGACCATGCTCACCACCGACCTGTCGCTGCGCGTCGACCCGGCCTACGAGAAGATCTCGCGCCGCTTCCTCGCCAACCCCGACCAGCTCGCCGATGCATTCGCCCGCGCCTGGTTCAAGCTCACGCACCGCGACATGGGACCGCGCGCACGCTACCTCGGTCCGGAAGTGCCAGCCGAAGAGTTGATCTGGCAAGACCCGATTCCGGCGGTCGACCACGCACTGGTCGACGCGCAGGACGTCGCGGCGCTCACGAAGCAGGTGCTGGCCTCGGGCCTCACGCCCGCGCAGCTGGTGTCGACGGCATGGGCCTCGGCATCGACCTTCCGCGGCTCCGACAAGCGCGGCGGCGCGAACGGCGCGCGCATTCGCCTGGCACCGCAGAAAGACTGGGCCGTGAACGAGCCGGCGCAGTTGGGCAAGGTGCTGCAGGTGCTCGAAGGCATTCGCGCCGAGTTCAACGGCGCGCAGAAGGGCGGCAAGAAGATCTCGATCGCCGACCTGATCGTGCTGGCCGGTGGCGCGGGCGTGGAGCAAGCCGCGCGCAACGCCGGCCGCGAGGTCAAGGTGCCGTTTTCGCCGGGCCGCGCCGACGCGTCGCAGGACCAGACCGACGTGCCCTCGTTCGAGCCGCTGGAGCCGGCGGCCGACGGCTTTCGCAACTACACCCGGGCGCGCTTCAGCGTGCCCGCCGAAGTGCTGCTCGTCGACCGGGCACAACTGCTGACGCTGACCGCGCCGGAAATGACGGTGCTCCTCGGCGGCCTGCGCGTGATCGGTGCCAACGCCGGTCAAACGAAGGACGGCGTCTTCACGAAGAAGCCGGGCGCGTTGAGCAACGACTTCTTCGTCAACCTGCTCGACATGGGCACGGAGTGGAAGGCGGCCGCGGCCGGCAACGACAGGTACGAAGGGCGCGACCGCAAGTCGGGCGAGCTGAAGTGGACCGGCACGCGCGCCGACCTGGTCTTCGGCTCCAACGCGCAGCTGCGCGCCGTGGCCGAGATCTACGCAAGCGCCGATGCGCAGGACAAGTTCACGAAGGACTTCGTGGCTGCGTGGACGAAGGTGATGAACCTCGACAGGTTCGACCTGGCCTGAGGTTCGCCGCACGCCGGAGGTTTTCGAAAGCCTCCGGCCCGAACGCCCGGGCCACGCAGGTGGTGAACGCAGTTGCCAGGAGATCGCCGATGTACCGCGCTGCCCGTTGCTGGATCGCTGGCTTCCTGATGGCATTGGCCGCGCATGGCCCTGCCCAGGCGCAGACCACGCAGCAGGTGGTGGACATTCCCACCCGCCCCGGCGTGACGCAGCGAATGCTCGTGCTGTCGCCGCCCGATCCCAAGGCCGCCGTCATCCTGCTCGCGGGCGGGCACGGCGGGCTGCAGATCTTTCCCAACGGCTCGTTCGCCTGGGGCGCCGGCAATTTCCTCGTTCGCACGCGGCAGTCGTTCGCGGACCAGGGGCTCATGGTGGCGGTGATCGACGCGCCCTCCGACCGGCAGAGCCCGCCGTACCTGAGCGGATTCCGCCAGAAGCCCGAGCACGCGGCGAACCTGAAGGCGGCCATTGCATGGATGCGCGAGCAGGCCAAGGTGCCCGTGTGGCTGGTGGGCACCAGCCGGGGCACGCAGTCGGCGGCGTATGTCGCCACCGAGCTGTCCGGCCCTCAAGGCCCGGACGGCCCGGACGGCATCGTGCTGACTTCGACCATCCTCGCGGACCGTGGCGGCCGGCCCGTTCCGGCCATGCCGCTGGAGAACATCCGCATTCCCGTGCTTGTGGTGCACCACGAGCAGGACGGTTGCGCGCTCTGCGCGTACGCCAAGGTGCCGGAGCTCATGGGCAAGCTCGGCAACTCGCCGAGGAAGGAACTGCTGAGCTTCACCGGCGGCCAGAGCAGGGGCGACCCCTGCGAGGCCATGGCCTATCACGGCTTCAACGGGCTCGAACTCGAAGTGGTGCCGCGAATCGCGTCGTGGATCCTGGGCAAGTAGCCAAATGGCAACGTGTGCCGAAGCTGAAGAAGCCGGGGCGCCACTTGTCGGACAATCGCCCCGCGCACGTCGCGCCTGAATCACAACACGCAGATCGATGGGTAGCTACGACAAGTCTTCCGCACGCACCACCACCACGGCCGACCCGCGCCCGCAGCAGCGGCGCCGGGTTCATGGCGGCTCGCCCTCGCATCCGCCGATGGCGTTCGATGTCGGCCCGGTCGCCGCGCCGGCCTCACCCGCCAAGGCCGCCAGGCCCGCCGGCGTGCGGACCTGGCGCTCGACGGTGGTCGGTGTGTCGCTGGGCCTGGGGCTCGTGCTGGCGCTGTCCATGAAGTGGCTCATGGGCTACCAGATCGACAGCGCCGAAGAGCGCCGCGTGCAGCAGAAGGCGGCGCGGGCGGCGGCCGCGCGCTGCTACGAGCAGGCGTCGCCCGCGGCGGTCAATGCGTGCCTGAGGGACGTGGAGGCCAGGAGCCTGCCGACGCCCTAGGCGCTCGCTGTGCTCAGGCGCGGGTGCGGATGGCCGACTTGGGCCGGAAGGCCTTGCAGACCGTGTCGTCGGTTTCCAGGTACGGCCCGCCGATCAGGTCGATGCAGTAGGGCACCGCCGCGAAGATGCCCGGCACGACCTGCGCGCCGTTCGCGTCCTTCAGCCCTTCGAGCGTTTCCGCGATCGACTTGGGCTGGCCCGGCAGGTTGATGATCAGGCTCTGCCCGCGAATCACCGCCACCTGCCGCGACAGGATCGCGGTCGGCACGAAGCGCAGGCTGATCTGGCGCATCTGCTCGCCGAAGCCGGGCATTTCCTTGTGGGCCACGGCCAGCGTGGCCTCGGGCGTCACGTCGCGCAGGGCCGGGCCGGTGCCGCCGGTGGTCAGCACCAGCGAGCAGCCGGCGTCGACCAGCTCGATCAGCGCGGCGCTGATGCGCTCGGCCTCGTCGGGAATCAGCCGGGGTTCGAACTCGATGGGGTTCTTCAGCGCCTTGGCCAGCCATTCCTTCAGCGAGGGCAGGCCCTTGTCTTCGTAGGCGCCGCTGGAGGCGCGGTCGCTGACCGAGACGATGCCGATGCGGACGGGGTCAAAGGTGCTCATGGTCTTGCTTCCTCCCCCCGGGAGGGCAGGCGGAAATGCGGGCGGCTCATGCGTCCTCTTCGCGGTCCTGGGCCGCCGCCGCCGCCGCATGGTCGTCGCCGCCATGCACCGCCAGTTGCTCGCGCACCAGCTGGAAGATCTCGCGGTAGGCCTTGCCCTGGCGAGGGGCTTCCCCGGCCGGGCCGGTCTTCATGTCCTTGCGGGCCTGGCGCACCAGGGCGCGCAGCTGCTGGGAGTCGGTGGCGGGGTGGGTCTCGATCCAGCCGCCCAGGGCGTCGTCGTCGGCAATCAGGCGGTCGCGCCAGCGCTCGGCCTCGTGCAGGGCGGCGGTTTCGGCGGCGGGCACGCTGTTCTGCTCGGTCAGGGCCTGCTTGACGGCCTCCAGCACCTCGGGCTCCAGCTTGCGCATGAGCTTGCCGATGAACTGCATCTGGCGGCGCTTGCCCTCGAAATTGGTGATGCGCTTGGCTTCGGCGATGGCGTCGACCAGCTTCTCGTCGAGCTGGAGCGCATCGAACAGGCCGGCGCGCAGCGTGAGCAGTTCGCCGCCGAGCTTCTGGAGTTCGTCGCTTTCGCGCTTGAGGTCGGTACGGCTGGCGTCGTCGGTGCCCTTGAGCTCGCGCTTGAGCTCCAGGTCGAGTTCGCTGCCTTCGGCGACGAACTGGCCACGGACGAAATAGCCTTTTTTGGGTTTGCGGGACATGGGGGTCGATTCTGGGCCGCACCGTGCGGCGTTGCAACGCGTGTGCAATGCGCAGTGGGAAGCTGGGGGGAAAACGGGAAATGGGGGGCGCAAGTATCATAGCCACCACATGACGACATCCTCCTCGCGCGCCGATTCCGGCTTCGCCTACAGCCGCTCCTTCTTCGAAAACCTGGTCGACACGGCCTTGGCGCACGCCAAGAAGCTCGGGGCGACCGATGCCGGCGCCGAGGCGTCCGAGGGCTGCGGCCTGAGCGTCTCCGTGCGCAAGGGCGAGCTCGAGAACGTCGAGCGCAACCGCGACAAGTCGCTGGGCATCACGGTCTACGTGGGCCACCGCCGCGGCAACGCCAGCACCTCCGACTTCTCCGAGGCGGCCATCAAGCAGACCGTGCAGGCGGCCTACGACATCGCCCGCTTCACGGCCGAAGACCCGGTGAGCGGGCTGCCCGACGAGGAAGACATCGCCAAGGAACACCCCGAACTCGACCTGTTCCACCCCTGGGACGTGACGAGCGAGCAGGCCGCCCAGCTGGCGCTGGAATGCGAAGAGGCGGCCTTGACGACCGACAAGCGCATCACCAACAGCGAAGGCGCGGGCGTTTCGGCCCAGCAGAGCCACTTCTTCAGCGCCCACACGCACGGCTTCCGGGGCGGCTACGCCAGCTCGCGGCACTCGATCTCGGTGGCGCCCATCGCCGGCAAGGGCGACGGCATGCAGCGCGACGCCTGGTACAGCTCCATGCGCGCGGCCGACGAACTGGCCAGCCCGCAGGCCGTGGGCCGCTACGCCGCCGAACGGGCGCTGAGCCGCCTGAAGTCGCGCAAGATCAAGACCACCGAATGCCCGGTGCTGTTCGAGTCGCCGCTGGCCGTGGGCCTGCTGGGCGGGCTGGTGCAGGCCGTGAGCGGCGGGGCGCTGTACCGCAAGAGCAGCTTCCTGCTCGACTCGCTGGGCAAGCCCGTGCTGCCCAAGCACGTGAGCGTGGCCGAAGACCCGCACGTGATGCGCGGCAAGGGCAGCTCGCCCTTCGACGACGAAGGCGTGATCACCCGCGCGCGCAAGGTGGTCGACGCCGGCCGCCTCGAGGGCTACTTCCTCTCGACCTATTCGGCCCGCAAGCTGGGCATGAAGACCACCGGCAACGCCGGCGGCTCGCACAACCTGACGCTCAGCTCACGCCTGACCCGGCACACCGACGACCTCGACGCCATGCTCGCCAAGCTGGGCACCGGCCTGTTCGTGATCGAGCTCATGGGGCAGGGCGTGAACTACGTGACCGGCGACTACTCGCGCGGCGCCAGCGGTTTCTGGGTCGAAAAGGGCAAGATCGCCTTCCCGGTGCAGGAAATCACCATCGCCGGCAACCTGAAAGACATGCTGATGGGCATTGAAGCCATCGGGGCCGATGCGTACACTTTCGGCGCCAAGACCACGGGGTCGATCCTGGTCAACCGCATGAAAGTCGCCGGCGCATAACGGCACATAAGGCTTCGAGGTCCTGAAGCCCCGCCGCCGGCCCCCGCGCGAAGGCTCGTAGAACCATGAGACAACACGCCGCACGAAAGCCGGAACTCGAACATGAACTGCTGCGCGACCCGCGGCTGGGCTTCGAGCCCGCGGGCGGCAGCTCGGTGCGCTGCCTGCAGCACGGCGTGCCCTGGCCCTTCGACTGCTGGCACTACCACGACGAATACGAGCTGCAGTGCATCAACCGCAGCAGCGGCGACGTCTTCGTGGGCGACCACATCGGCCGCTTCGAGCCGGGCTACGTGGCGCTGGTGGGGGCCAGGCTGCCCCACACCTGGATCTCGCACGACGTGCCGCCCGAGGGCATTGCCGACCGCAGCATGGTCATCCATTTCCGCGACGAGCCGCTGCGCAAGGGCACCGACCTGTTCCCCGAGCTGAACGCGGTGCTGCCGATGCTCGAGCGGGCCAAGCTGGGCATCGAATTCTTCGGCATCCACGCGCTGGTGCGCGAACGCTTCCTGCGCGTGCAGGCGCAGGAGGGCATGGCCCGGCTGGCCGAATTCATCGGCCTGCTGCACGAGCTGGCCCACTGGCCCGACTGGCGCCAGATTTCCAGCACCACCGGCCCGGCCGGCGAAGACCCGAGCGCCAACACCCGCATGCGCCGCGTGCTCGACTACCTCGAGCTGCACCTGACCGAAGAGCTGTCGCTGCCGGCCGTGTGCGCCGTGGCCAACATGGCCGAAAGCAGCTTCTCGCGCTACTTCCACAAGCACATGGGCGCCACCTTCACCGACTTCGTGACGCGGCTGCGCATCGCCAAGGCCTGCGAGATGCTGCAGGTGTCCGACCGGCTGGTGAGCGACATCTGCTATGACGTCGGCTTTGCCAACCTGGCCAATTTCAACCGCCGCTTCCTGCAGCTCAAGGGCATGACGCCCTCGGCCTACCGCCACCAGGCGCAAGACCGCTTCGGCCTGCGCAGCGGCCAGCCCGTGCCCCCGGCGACCCTGACGAACGCTTGACGGCCGGCTGATACGGGTCTGCCCGACCCCGGCCGAACCCCGGCAAAACCCCGAGAGGGGTGGTCATCAAAATACCAGCGCCCCTGCCGGCATGTACGCGGCGGCCGGGCCGTGCTGCCTACGCTTCCTCCCACCTGTTGACGCCGCGACCCGACGGCGATCCAGGGCAGGTTCACAGGAGACAAAAGCGATGATGGCTATTCACACACCCGGCCGGTCGGCCGGCTTCGCGCTGCTGGTGGCGGCACTGGCCACCTGGGGCGCCGCGGCCCAGGCGCAGGCCCCGGCCCCGCAGGTCTGCAAGGAGGACGTGCGCGTCCTGTCCCAGCCGCGCGACGGGCTGACCTTGCTCGAAAAGTACAAGGACGAGTTCAAGGCCCTGAGCGGCGCCTCGTTCAACATCGACAACCTCAACGAGAACGACCGCCGCACCAAGACCCGCGCCGACGCCTCGACCGTGGGCAAGTACAACGTGTACTACGTCGACGAGGCCAACGTGCCGCTGTTCGCCCAGTCGAAGTGGATCGTGCCGCTGGCCAGGTACTACCCGGCCGATTACGACTACGCCGACTTCGACCCCGGCCGCCAGAAGGTCGCTACCTTCGACGGCCAGGCCTGGTTCGCGCCGCTCACCGGTGGCGGCGACCTGCTGGTCTACCGCAAGGACCTGCTCGAGAAAGCCGGCGTGAAGCCGCCCACCACGCTCGAAGAGTTCGTCGAGGCCGCGAAGAAGCTCAACGACCCGGCCCACGGCGTGTACGGCGTGGCCCTGCGCGGCCAGCGCGGCTCGGGCGCCAACGTGTGGCGCTGGATGCCGTTCTTCCGCGGCAACGGCGGCCAGTGGTTCGACGGCGACAAGCCCGTCTTCGACTCACCCGCCGCCGTGAAGGCCACGCAGACGTACCTGGACCTGTTCAAGTACTCCGCCCCCGGCACCAAGACCGGCGGCTGGGACGAGGCCACCGGCGCCTTCCTCGCGGGCAAGGTGGCGATGCTGATCGAATCGACCCCGCTGGCCGGCAACGCGCTCGACCCGAAGATGTCGACCGTGATCGGCAAGGTCGCCTACCTGCCGCCGCCTTCGCCGCTGACCGGCGGCGGCTACGGCCACGGGCTGGCCATCGGCGCCAAGGCCAACAAGACCGAAGAGGCGAAGAAGTGCGCGGGCCTGTTCGTGGCCTGGGCCACTTCCAAGCAGCAGGAGCAGCGCCGCCTGGCCGAAGGGCAGTTCGGCGAGCTCAACCGCACCAGCGTGCTGGCCAGCCCCGAGTTCGCCAAGCGCTACGGCGCCGACCTGGGCAAGGCGCTGGCCGACACCGGCAAGCTCACGGCCGTGAACTTCTGGCAAGACCCCGCGTGGCCCGACCTGGGCGACCGCTGGGGGATCATTCTCGAAGAGCTGATCACCGGTTCGCGCACCGACATCAAGGGCGGCCTGGACGAACTCGACGCCTACGCCAAGCAGCTGGTCGCACGGCGCAAGAAGTGATGGGCGCTGGGGTCAAAAGAAAGACGCGGCTGCCGGTCGTGTTCATCGGACCGGGGCTGCTGGTGCTCGCGGTGCTGGCGCTGGTGCCGACGCTGTTCGCGATCGGCATCTCGCTGCAGGACCGCGAGCTGGGCCAGGCCGATTCGGGCTGGGTCTGGCTGTCGAACTACGTGCAGCTGTTTTCCGACCGGCGCTTTCTCAACTCGGTGCGCGTGTCACTGGTGTGGGAAGTGCTGACCGTGAGCGCCACCATGGGCCTGGCGGTGCTGCTGGGCGTGCTGCTGTTCCAGTGCACCACCGCGCGCTGGCGCAACGTGCTGTCGATGCTGTTCATCGTGCCGGTGCTGCTGCCGCGCGTGTCGGCCGCGTTCGTGTGGAAGTTCGCTTTCCACCCGCTGTTCGGCTTGCTGACGTACCCGTACAAGGCCATCACCGGCGAGCCGCTCGACCTGCTGGCCAACCCGCTCACGGCGCTGCTCACGGTGGCCTTCGTGGACGTGTGGCAGTGGGGCCTGTTTTTCGCGGTCATCGTGCTGAAGCTGCTCGAGACATTGCCACCGCAGCCCTTCGAGGCCGCGCGCATGGACCACGCCAGGACCTGGGAGGTCTATGCGTACGTGGCGCTGCCGATGCTCAAGGCGCCGCTCATCAGCCTGACCTTCGTGAAGATGGTGGAGTCGCTGCGCGCCTTCGACCTGATCTACGTGATGACGCGCGGCGGCCCCGGCATCTCGACCGAGACGCTGGACATGTACGCCTTCTCGCAGGGCTTCATCGAGTCGGGCCGCATCTCGTATGCGTCGAGCATGGCGGTGCTGATGATGGTCGCCTCGACCGTGGCGTTCACCTATATCTGGAAATGGACGCGACCGAAATGAGCGCCTCACGCAAGAAGAAGTTTTCCATGGGCACGCTGCTCGCGCGGCTGGTGCTGGTCGGCGCGGGGCTCTCGGCGCTGGTGCCGGTGCTCTGGACCTTTCTCAACTCGTTCAAGAACCGCGTGGACATCGTCTCGGCGGTGCCCAAGTTCTTCTTCACGCCGACGCTGGAGAACTACGTCTACGTGCTGAGCCGCGAGGCGGTGGCGCAGGGGCTGCTCAACTCCGTATTGGTGGTGGGCGCGGCGGTGATCGTCGGCGCGGTGCTGGGGCTGCCGGCCGCGTATGCGCTCGCGCGCTACCCGCTGCGCTGGGCCGACGACATCCAGTTCTTCGTGCTGTCGATGCGCTTCCTGCCGCCGGTGGCCGTGGCCATTCCGCTGATGGTGATCTGGCTGCAACTGGAGCTGTACGACACGCGCTTCGCGTTGATCGTCACCTACACGCTGCTGACCTTGTCGACCGTGATCTGGCTCGCGATCCCGGCCTTCAAGGCGGTGCCCAAGGAGGTGGAAGAGGCGGGCCGCGTGGACGGCTACGGCCCCTACGCGATCTTCTTCAAGGTGGCGCTGCCGATTGCCGCGCGCTCGCTGGTCGGCGCCATTGCCTTCGGCTTTGTGCTGGTGTGGAACGAGTTCCTCATTGCGCTGATGCTGACCACGTCGGACGCGAAGACGCTGCCCATCGTGGCGTCGGAGCTGAGCCAGCTGGGGCGCGACGTGCCGTGGGGCATCCTGAACGCCTCGGTCATTCTGTTGTCGCTGCCGCCGCTGTTGATGGTGGGCGTGCTCAGCGGATTTCTCAACGCTGCATTCAAGCGCAAGCGGGACGCCGCATGAAGTCTTATCGCATTTCTTCCTCCCCTTCCGGGGGAGGACCGAGGTGGGGGCTCGGCGGCCTCCGCTCGGCGACGGCGCGCTTGCAAAGGCCTGCCCCCATCCCGGCCTTCCCCCAGAGGGGGAAGGCGCAAGACCGCACCCCATCCCTTCCAGAGAACAACATGTCCGCCATCAGCTGTCACAAGATCATCAAGCGCTACGGCGACACGCAGGTCGTCCACCAGTTCGACCTCGACGTGGCCGACAACGAGTTCGTCGTGTTCCTCGGCCCCTCTGGCTGCGGCAAGTCGACCATCCTGCGCATGCTCGCGGGCCTGGAAGACATCTCGGACGGCGACCTGCTGATCGGCGGCCAGCGCGTGAACGACCTGCCGCCGCAGGAGCGCGGCATTGCCATGGTGTTCCAGAACTACGCGCTGTATCCGCACATGAGCGTGCGCGACAACATCGCGTTCGGCCTCAAGCGGCTGAAGGTGCCCAAGGCCGAGATCGACGCGCGCATCAAGGAGGTGTCCGACACGCTCGGCCTGGAGCGCTACCTGCAGCGCAAGCCCACCGAGCTGTCGGGCGGCCAGCAGCAGCGCGTGGCCATTGCGCGCGCGATGATCAAGACGCCCAAGGTGTTCCTGTTCGACGAGCCGCTGTCCAACCTCGACGCCAAGCTGCGCAACCACATGCGCATCGAGATCGCCAGGCTGCACCAGGCGCTGAAGACCACCACCGTGTACGTCACGCACGACCAGCACGAAGCCATGACGCTGGCCGACCGCATCGTGCTGCTGCGCGACGGGCGCATCGAGCAGGTCGGCTCGCCGCGCGAGATCTTCGAGCGCCCGCGCTCGGCCTTCGTGGCCGGCTTCATCGGCACGCCGCCGATGAACCTGGTCGAGATGGCGGTGCGCGACGTCGGCGGCCACTTCGAGCTGTCGGGCCGCGAGGGCACGGTGTGCGTGGACGCGCGCCGCTTCGCGCTCGAAGGCCGCGAACGCGTGACGCTGGGCGTGCGGCCCGCGCACCTGCAGGTCGCCACGCAGGGCGGGCGCGACGGCGGCTTTGCCGGCGAGGTGCAGCTCATCGAATACCTCGGCAACGAGGTGCTGGTGAGCTTCGGCCGGGGCGAGAGCGAAGTCGCCGCGCTGATGCCTTCCGCGCAATGCCCGCGCCTGCGCGACGCGGTGCGCTTCGTGGCCGACCCGGCGCAGGTGCACCTGTTCGACATCGACACCGGCGCCTCGCTGCTTCGCACCGACGACCCCTTGCACTGACTCACACAAACACACTCCTTCAAGGACGAAAGAAATGAAAGCACTGGTTCTGGAAAAAGCGCACGAGCTCACGTTGCGCGACATCGACATGCCCCTGCACATGGGCCCGCGCGATGTGAAGATCCGCATGCACACCGTGGGTGTGTGCGGCAGCGACGTTCACTACTACCAGCACGGCGGCATCGGCCCCTACATGGTGAACGAGCCGATGGTCCTGGGCCACGAGGCCTCGGGCGTGGTGGCCGAGGTGGGCGCGGAGGTGACGCACCTGAAGCCCGGCGACCGCGTGTGCATGGAGCCCGGCATTCCGCGGATGGACTCGCGCGCCACGCTCGAAGGCATCTACAACCTCGACCCTGCGGTGCGCTTCTGGGCCACGCCGCCGATCCACGGCTGCCTCACGCCCTTCGTGGTGCACCCGGCGGCCTTCACTTTCCGCCTGCCCGACAACGTGAGCTTCGGCGAGGGCGCCATCGTCGAGCCGCTGGCCATCGGCCTGCAGGCCGCGAAGAAGGCGGCGCTGAAGCCGGGCGACGTGGCGGTGGTCATCGGCGCGGGCACCATCGGCGCGATGACGGCGCTGGCCGCGCTGGCGGGCGGCGCGGCGCGCGTGATCCTTGCGGACCTCGTGCCCGAGAAGCTCGCGCTGTTCGCGCACAACCCGGCGGTGACCACGGTGAACGTGCGCGAAGCCGGCCTTGCCGACACCGTGAAGACACTCACCGACGGCTGGGGCGCCAACGTGGTGTTCGAGGCCAGCGGCAGCACGCGCGCCTTCGACGGCATCTTCGAGCTGCTGTGCCCCGGCGGCTGCCTCGTGATGGTGGGCATACCCGCCGCCCAGGTGCCTTTCGACATCGTCGCGATCCAGGCGAAGGAGGTGCGCATCGAGTCGGTGTTCCGCTACGCCAACATCTTCCCGCGCGCGCTGGCGCTGATTGCGTCGGGGCAGGTCGACGTGAAGCCCTTCATCTCGCGCACCTTCGCGTTCGAGGACGGCATCCAGGCCTTCGAGGAAGCGGCCGCGGGGCGCGCGACCGACGTCAAGATCCAGATCGAGTTTCCCGAGTCTGCCGGGGCCTGACGGCTTCGGCAAGCCTTCAGCGAGCGGCGCCCAGGCAAGGGGAAATGCCGGGGGGCGCGGCGCGCATGCGCGGCTAAAGTGGCCGGGTTTTGCCACCCGGAGCCATCGCGTCCATGCCCGTGCCTCTGCCGTATCGCAACGTCGTCCTCACCGGGGCCTGTGGTGGCTTGGGCCAGGCACTGGCGCGCGAGCTGATCGGCGCGGGCGCGAAGGTGGCGCTGGTGGGGCTCGACGCGGGCCGGCTCGCCGAACTGGCCGCGCTGGCACCGACGCAATGCACGGCCTACACGCCCGACGTGTCTTCGGGCCCGGCCATGCAGGCCATGGCCGCCGACTGGATGGCGCGCGCGGGCGTGCCCGACCTCGTGATCGCCAACGCGGGTGTCGCGGGCGGCTACGACACGGCCGAGGCCGACGACCTTGCGGTGTTCCGCCGCATGCTCGAGATCAACCTGCTGGGCGCGGCCACCACCTTCCAGCCCTTTCTGGCCGCGATGCGCGCGCAGCGGCGCGGCGCGCTCGTGGGCATGGCCAGCATCGCGGGCTGGCGCGGCATGCCCGGCAACGGCGCGTACTGCGCGAGCAAGGCGGGGCTGATCCGCTATCTCGAAAGCCTGCGCGCGGAACTGCGCGACACCGGCCTTACGGTGCACACCGTGAGCCCCGGCTACATCCGCACCGCGCTCACGGCCGGCAACCGCTTCGCGATGCCGGGCCTGCTCGAGGCCGACGAGGCCGCGCGCCAGTTGCTGGCCGCGCTGCGTGCGGGCCGCGAGAAAGTGGTGCTGCCGCGCCGCATCGGCTGGCTCTCGAAGGCGCTCGACCTGCTGCCCGAGAAGCTGCACGACCGCGTGCTGCGCGGGCAGCCGCGCAAGCCGCGCGTGGGCGAGGAGGGCGCCACCGCCATTCCCGGTCTTTCGAAGGAGCCTCCCGCCCGATGACGTCCAGCACCGCCCCGACCCACGAACAGATCGCGCTGATCGGCGCGGGCCCTTCCGGCCTGGCCGGCGCGCGCAACCTGCACAAGCACGGCGTGCCGTTCCAGGGCTTCGAGGCGCACAGCGACGTGGGCGGCCTGTGGGACATCGACAACCCGCGCTCCACGGTCTATCACTCGGCGCACCTGATCTCCAGCAAGCGCACCACCGAGTTCGCGGAATTTCCGATGGCCGACACGGTGGCCGACTACCCGAGCCACCGCGAGCTGCGCCTCTACTTCAGCGACTTCGCCGACCGCTTCGGGCTGCGCGAGCACTTCCGCTTCAACACGCGCGTGCTGCGCGTCGAGCCCGTGAGCGACGCGCCGGACACGCGCTGGCGCGTGAGCGTGGAAGGCGCCGACGGCCGCGTGGAGACCGCCGAATACAAGGGCGTGGTCATCGCCAACGGCACGCTGGCCGAGCCCAAGCGGCCGAGTTTCGAGGGCCGCTTCGACGGCGAGCTGCTGCACACCAGCGACTACAAGCACCCCGAACTCTTCAAGGACAAGCGCGTGCTGATCGTCGGCGCGGGCAACTCGGGCTGCGACATCGCGGTCGATGCGGTGCACTACGCCAGCAGCGTCGACATCTCGGTGCGGCGCGGCTATTACTTCGTGCCCAAGTATGTGTTCGGCAAGCCGGCCGACACGCTCGGCGGCAAGCGCCCGTTGCCGCCGTGGCTCAAGCAGAAGATCGATTCGATCGTGCTCCAGTGGTTCACCGGCGACCCGGTGCGCTTCGGCTTTCCCAAGCCCGACTACAAGATGTACGAGTCGCACCCGATCGTCAATTCGCTGGTGCTGCACCACGTGGGCCACGGCGACATCGGCGTGCGCGGCGACATCGCGCGGCTCGATGGGCGCACGGTGCATTTCAAGGACGGCAGCGCGCGCGACTACGACCTGATCCTGGCGGCCACGGGCTATGCGCTGCACTACCCGTTCATCGACCGCGAGCTGCTGAACTGGCAGGGCATGGCGCCGCGCCTGTACCTGAACATCTTCTCGCCGCGCTTCGAGAACATCGCCGTGCTCGGGATGATCGAGGCCAGCGGCATCGGCTGGCAGGGGCGCTACGAGCAGGCCGAGCTGGTGGCGCGCTACTTCCGTGCCAAGGCCGGCGGCTCGCCGAAGGCGCGGGCCTTGCGCGCGGCGGTGCAGGGGCCGCCACCCGACCTGTCGGGCGGGTTCAAGTACCTGCAGCTGGAGCGCATGGCGTACTACGTGCACAAGGACACCTACCGCACGGCCGTGCGCAACGCGGCCGCCGCGCTGGCCGAGCCCGGCTGAAGACGAACAAGAGCAACGACGACAACGAACGAGGGAGGCCCCACGCATGCTGCCAGTCGACGAGATACGCCTGCACTTCAACCCCGCCTCGCTGGTGCTGCTGAACGTGGTGCTGGGCTTCCTGATGTTCGGCATTGCGCTGGACACGCGCATCGAGGACTTCAGGCGCGTGGCGCGCATGCCCGGCGCGATGGCGGTGGGCGTCGGCGCGCAGTTCGTGGTGCTGCCGGCCGTGACCTTCGTGCTCACGCTCGTCCTGCAGCCGGGGCCGAGCATCGCGCTGGGCATGATCCTCGTGGCCTGCTGTCCGCCGGGGAACATCTCGCAGATCCTCACGCACCGCGCGCGCGGCAACGTGGCCTTGTCGGTGTCGATGACGGCCATCTCCAATGCCCTTTCCATCGTGGTGATGCCGCTGAACTTCGCGTTCTGGGGCGGCATGCACCCCACGGCCGCGCCGCTGCTGAAGACCATCGCGCTCGACCCGCTGGACATGCTGGGGCACATCGTGATGATCATCGGCATTCCGTTCGTGTTGGGCGTGGCGTGGTCGCACCAGCTGCCGGGGCTCACGGCGCGCATCAAGAAGCCGGTGGGCGTGGTGAGCTTCGTCGCGCTCATCGTCTTCATCGTGGGCGCCATCGCGGGCAACTGGCGCTTCTTCCTGGACTACGTGGGGCTGGTTCTGCTGGCGGTGGTGATCCACGACGCGCTGGCCTTCGGCACGGGCTACCTGTGCGCGCGGCTCTCGGGGCTGGGCGACTACGACCGGCGCGCGGTGGCCATCGAGGTGGGCATCCGCAACTCGGGGCTCGGGCTGGTGCTGATCTTCAGCTTCTTCGGCGGGCTCGGCGGCATGGCCGTGGTGGCGGGCGTGTGGGGCTTCTGGGACATCATCGCGGGCCTGGCGCTCGCGGGCTGGTGGGGGCGCAAGCCCGTGAAGCCATGAGCAAAGGGCTTGTTGCACGGCGCGTGCTCGTGACCGGCGGCGACGGGTTCCTGGGGCGCGGCGTGCTCGCTGCACTGGCGGCCCAAGGAACGCTCGAAGCCCTGGTCGCGCTCGACGTGCGCGAAGTGCCGCCCGGGCGGCAGTTGCCCGGCGTCACCTATCTGCGGCAGGACGTGCGAGGCGACGGCATCGCCGCCACCATGGCCGGCCACGGCATCGACACGGTCGTGCACCTGGCCTCGATCGTCACGCCCGGCAAGGACTCGAACCGCGCGTTCGAGCACTCGGTGGACGTGGGCGGCACGCGCAACGTGCTCGAGGCTTGCGTGGCCAACGGCGTGCGCCACATCGTGGTGTCGTCGAGCGGCGCGGCCTACGGCTACCACGCGGACAACCCGGCATGGATCGACGAGTCGCAGCCCCTGCGCGGCAACGCGGTGTTCGCCTATGCCGACCACAAGCGGCAGGTCGAGGAACTGCTGGCCGACTGCCGCGCGCGGCACCCGGCGCTCGCGCAGACGGTGCTGCGCATCGGCACCATCCTCGGCGAGCGGGTCGACAACCAGATCACCGCGCTGTTCGAGAAGAAGCGGCTCATTGCCATTCGCGGCAGCGCGAGCCCGTTCGTGTTCGTGTGGGACGAGGACGTGACGGGCGCCATCGCGCATGCGCTGGGCGGCGCGCCGCCCGGCTGCTACAACCTCGCGGGCGACGGCGCGTTGACGATCCACGAGATTGCCGCGCGGCTGGGCAAGCGCGCAACCGACTGGCCGGCCGGCGTGCTGAAGGCCGCGTTGTCGGTGGGCAGCGCGCTGGGCGTGAGCCGCTACGGGCCGGAGCAGCTCGACTTTCTGCGTTACCGGCCGGTGCTGCGCAACACGGCGCTGAAGACGCACTTCGGCTACGTGCCGCGCAAGACCAGCAGCGAGGCCTTCGACGCTTTCGTGGCGGCGCGGGCGCGGCAGGGGCGGCCGGTCACTTCTTCGCGGCCGTAGGGGCCTCGGCAGCAGCGCCTTCGACCGGCGCGATCAGGTGCTCCAGCATGCGCCGGGCATTCAGCGGCAGGTCTTCCGACGAGCGCACGCAGGCCATCAGCGTGCGCTCGGCCCACTGGTCGGCGAGCGAGGCGCGCGCGATCTTCATCGAGCGGGCGCAGCGCTCGGCCGCGGTCTGCGGCACGATGCCCACGCCGATGCCGTACTCGACCATGCGGCACACGGCCTCGAAGTTGCGCACGCGCACCCGGTAGGCCAGGTGCTTGCCGAGCGCGCGCACGTGCTGCGTGATGAGCTGCTGCAGCGCGCTGTCGGCGGGCAGGCCGACGAATTCGTTGTCGACCACTTCGCTCAATCGCAGGCGCTTGCGCCCGGCCAGTGCGTGGCCGCGCGGCATGACGAGCACGAGGTCGTCGCGGCGGAAGGGGTGGCACTCGAGGCCTTCGCTGTCGATGGCGTCCGACACGATGCCGATGTCGCACAGGCCGGCGCGCAGGGCCTCCACGGTGTCGGGGCTGGCGCGCTCCTCGAGGTCGACCGAAATGCGCGGGTGCTGCGCCAAAAAGCGGCTCAGCACTTCGGGCAGGTGCTCGGTCAGCGCCGAGGTGCCGCACATGAAGCGCACGTGGCCCTTCAGGCCCTGGCCGTATTCGCCGAGCTCGCCGCGCAGCCGCTCCATCTGCTGCAGCACGACGCGCGCATGGTGCAGCAGCGTGCGGCCGGCCTCGGTGGCGCGCACGCCCTGGGCATGGCGCGTGAGCAGCGGGGTGCCCAGGGCGTCTTCCATGCCGCGCACACGCTGGCTGGCCGAGGCCAGCGTCATGTGCGAGCGCCCGGCGCCGCCGGTGAGGCTGCCCGCTTCGACGACGTTGAGGAAGAGCCGCAGGTCGGTGAGATCGAATCGCATGATCCGCCGGAGTGTGCACCAGGAGCCTCAGGCCCAGCCTGAGGCCCGCTCTGCGAACGCCGCATTTTCAGGCGCCTGCTTCGTCGGCAGACTCGCCGCGATGACGATGCCAACCCACGACATGATGATTTTCTGGACCGCCGTGACGGCGGTCTACCTGCTGGCGGGGGTGATCAAGGGCGTGATCGGCCTGGGGCTGCCGACGGTGTCGATGGCGCTGCTCGCGGTGTGGATGTCGCCGGTGCAGGCGGCCGCGCTGCTGATCGTGCCCTCGTTCGTCACCAACGTCTGGCAGACCGGGCCGCGCGCGAGCTTCATGGCGGTGCTGCGGCGCATCGGCGGCATGCAGGTGGGGGTGGTGATCGGCACGCTGGGCGGCGCGCTGTGGCTGGGCGTGCCGGCCGGCGCTTGGGCTTCGGTGGCGCTGGGGGTGGCGCTGGTGGTCTACGCGGTCTGGGGGCTGACCGGGCGGCAACTGCACGTGAGCGACGCGCAGGCGCGCTGGATGGGGCCGTTGGTGGGCATCGTCACGGGGCTGGTGACGGCGGTGACGGGTGTGTTCGCGGTGCCGGCGGTGCCGTACCTGCAGGCGCTGGGTTTCCAGCGCGATTCGCTGATCCAGGCGATGGGGATCTCGTTCACCACCTCGACGGTGGTGCTGGCCATCGGGCTGGCCGGGAACGGGGGCTATCCGATGTCGGCGCTGGGCGGCTCGGTCGCGATGCTGGCGCCGGCCATCGGCGGCATGGTGCTGGGGACCTGGCTGCGGCAGAAGCTGTCGGTGGCGGTGTTTCGCCGCTGCTTCCTGATCGGGCTGGCGCTGCTGGGGCTGTACATGGTCGTACGCGCCCTGGCGTGATGGCCGGTGACGGCGAACGCCCGAAGCCGGCTCAGGCCGCGAGCAGCAGGGCCGCGCGCACGCGCTCGATGCTCTGGCGGTAGGGCAGGGCGAAGTCGTCGAGGGGCTCGCCCGCTTCGAGCCAGTGGAACTGGAAGACCAGGCCTTCTTCTTCGGGGCTGCCGGTGGCCGTGTGCGCGAAGGTCTCGGGCAGATGGCCTTCGGCGCGCATCAAGAACAGGTGCCACAGCTGCGGGTGGCGGTGCGTGTTGCCTTCGACGCCGGCCTCGCATTCGCGGTCGAGCGTGCCCAGCGATTGCAGCGGGCCGGTGAAGTCGAGGCCCGACTCCTCGAGCAGCTCGCGCCGCACCGCCGCCTCGGGCGATTCGCCGGGCTCGATGGTGCCCTTGGGGAGCTGCATGTTGCCATCCTCGGGATGGCGGAACACCAGCAGCCGGCCCCGCGCGTCGACCAGGCAGGCGCAGGCCTTGAGGATCGGGGCGCTGGGGCTGCCGGTGCCCATCATCAGGCGCCTGCCAGTGCCGACTTGACGGCGGCGCTGACCTGGCCCATGTCGGCCTTGCCGGCCAGGCGGGTCTTGACCACGCCCATCACCTTGCCCATGTCGCCGGGGCCGCTGGCGCCCAGCTCGGCCACGATGGCCTTCACCGCGGCCAGCGTTTCCTCGGCGCTCATGCGCTGGGGCAGGTAGACCTCGAGCACCTTGATCTCGGCGGCTTCCTTGTCGGCCAGGTCGATGCGGCCACCGGTGGTGAAGGCGGCGATCGAGTCCTTGCGCTGCTTGACCATCTTGTCGACGATGGCCACGACCATGGCGTCGTCGAGCTCCACGCGCTCGTCGACTTCCTTCTGCTTCATGGCGGCCAGCAGCAGGCGGATGGTGGCCAGGCGCTCGGAGTCCTTGGCGCGCATCGCCGTCTTCATGTCTTCGGTGATCTGTTCTTTGAGTGTCATTTCGCAACCTTTCGGAAAAAACAAAAGCCGCGGCAGGTTTCCCTGGCGCGGCTGAGGCAACGAGGCGCTGGCTGTGACTTTCGTCGAGGGCCAGTCGCCTGGAGCGTTGCTTAGTACAGCTTCTTGGGGAGCTGCATGCTGCGCACGCGCTTGTAGTGGCGCTTGACGGCCGCGGCCTTCTTGCGCTTGCGCTCGGCGGTCGGCTTTTCGTAGAACTCACGGGCACGCAGGTCGGTCAGCAGGCCGAGCTTTTCGATGGTGCGCTTGAAGCGACGCAGAGCGACGTCGAAGGGCTCGTTTTCTTTAACGCGGATGGTGGTCATTGATGAATCGTTGAAATGAAGTTGGCTCGGGGAGATCGAGGCCCAAAGCCGGGGTTCCTCAACTGAAAATCTTTTGCGGCCGTTGAGGGGAGGCCAGAGTTAGCCCGCGATTATAGCGCGATTGCGCACGCTTGGGCACTCGCCCAGGCCCACTGGAAGTTATATCCGCCGAGCCAGCCCGTCACATCGACCACTTCCCCGATGAAAAAGAGGCCCGGCTGCTTCGACTCCATGGTCTGGGACGACAGGTCGCGGGTGTCGACGCCGCCTGCCGTGACCTCGGCCTTCTTGTAGCCTTCGGTGCCGCTGGGGGTGATCTGCCAGCGGGCGATGCGCTCCGACAGGGCGGCCAGCGCCTTGTCGGCGGCTTCGTTCACGGGGCGCTGCAGGGCCGGGTCCTGCCCGACCCAGGCGTCGGCCAGCCGGGAGGGCACCAGCGTGGCCAGTTCGTTGGCGATGCGCTTTTTAGACCGCAGCTTGGCCTCGCCCAGTGCCTCGGCCACGTTCACGCCGGGTGCGAAGTCCAGCGTCAGCGGGGCGCCGGGCTTCCAGTAGCTCGAAATCTGCAGCACCGCCGGGCCCGACAGGCCCCGGTGGGTGAACAGCAGGTCTTCGAGGAAGGCCGTCTTTTCCTTCCTGGCCCCGGTCTCGATGCGCACCGGCAGCGCCAGCCCGGACAGTTCGGCGTACGGCGCCCAGGCGTCGCCGCCGAAGGTCAGCGGCACCAGCGCCGGGCGGGGCGTGACCACGCGCAGGCCGAACTGCTCGGCGATGCGGTAGCCGAAGTCGGTCGCGCCGATCTGCGGAATCGACAGGCCGCCGGTGGCGACCACGATCTTGGGCGTTTCGATCAGGCCCCGGCTGCTCTCGATTTGATAGCTGCCCGAGCCCGTCGATGCGATGTTCCCGATCTTGCAGGGCTGCCAGCGCTCGACGCCGCCCGCCGCGCATTCGGCCAGCAGCATGTCGACGATCTGCTGCGACGAGCCGTCGCAGAACAGCTGGCCCTTGTGCTTCTCGTGAAAGGCGATGCCGTGCTTCTGCACCAGCTCGATGAACTGCTGCGGCGCATAGCGCGACAGCGCCGAGCGGCAGAAATTCGGGTTGTCGCCGATGAAGTGGCGCTGCGGCGCGCGCACGTCGAGGTCGCGGTTGGTGAAGTTGGCGCGCCCGCCGCCCGAGATGCGGATCTTCTCGCCCACCTTCTCGCTGTGGTCCACCAGCAGCACCTTGAGCCCGCGTTGGCCGGCCACGCCGGCGCAGAAGAGCCCGGCCGCCCCGGCGCCGATGACGACGACGTCGAAGCGAGACACCGTGCCCGCGCTCAAGGGCCGTCGGCCGCCAGCAGCGGCGGCGGGTTGTACTTGAGGTGGCCCACGTAGCGCAGTGGCTGCGTGGCCGCGATCGAGGGCACGTCGCCCTCGCGCATGTGCAGCAGGTCGGCCGGGCTCACCCAGCGCGGGTCGGCGCTGGTGATCGGCAGGCCGGCCTGCTTGTAGGCCTCGAGCACGAACTGCGAGCAGAAGAACTGGTCGTCGCGGCTCGCGCCCAGCTGCACCATGGCCATGCCGCTCATGCAGTAGTGGCTCACGGCGGCCGGCACCAGCGGCAGCTCGCACAGGCGCCGGTTCAGCACGAAGGGCGCGTTCAGCAGCACGCCCACGGTGTTGTAGCGCACGCCGACCTGCGACATGGCCCAGGTGCGCATGCGCCCGGCGTTCTCGGCATCGACGCCGGGCACGCGGAAGGCCACCACCATCTGTTCTTCGTCGACCACTTCCATCAGCGGGCGGGCGCGCACGCCGGTGCCCACGGCCTCGGCGATCTGGCCGTCGCCGAGGTACAGCACCGCATGGCTCACCGGCGAGAAGGTGCCCAGCCGGATGCCGAAGGAGTTGACCGTGGCGATCGAGGTCAGCAGGATGTCGCCGGGTTCCAGCGCGCTGGCCGCGATGAGCTCGCCGCCGTTGCCTGGCGCGATGACCGAGCTCTGCACCCGCAGGCGCAGGCCCGCGTCCTTGGTCGGCAGGTCCAGGCGCGTGGCGCAGGCCGAGAGCAGCAGCGCGGCGCTCGCGGCAACGACGACCGCGAGGGTCTTGAACGCGGCGCGCATCAGCCCTTCCAGACGAACGGAAACTTCAACTGCTTGAAGAAGCCGTTGGGCACGTAGTCGCCCAGCACGCCGTACTTCTCGGGCCAGAGCTTGGTGCTCTTCACGGCCGTGCCGAAGATGTAGTCGAGGAAGGCGTAGTGCGCCGCGTAGTTCTTGTCGAGCGCCTCGATGTCCTGGCTGTGGTGCCAGTGGTGGAAGTTGGGCGTGACGATGATGTAGCGCAGCGGGCCCAGCCGCACGCTCACGTTGCAGTGGTTGAACACCGCCTGGAAGCCCACCACCACGATGTATGCGTCGATCACTTCCTTGCTGAAGCCCAGCACGTAGATGGGCGCCAGCACCAGCGTGCGCGTGATCAGCAGCTCCAGGATGTGCTGGCGCGAGCCCGCCATCCAGTCCATGCTCTTCACGCTGTGGTGCACCGCGTGCAGGCGCCACAGCACCGGCACCTCGTGGTAGGCGCGGTGCGTCCAGTACTGCACGAGGTCGGCCACCAGGATGATCAGCAAAATGCCCGCCCAGAACGGCAGGTTGCCGATCCAGCCGCGGATGCCGTCGTTGGCGGCCCAGCCGAACAGCTTGTGCACCATCAGGTTGGTGGCCAGCAGCACGAAGCCCACGATCATGTGGTTCACCACGAAGTGGTGGAAATCGGTTTGCCACTCTTCACGGAACACCGGCTGGTCTTTGCGCAGCGCGAACAGCTTCTCGATGAAGATGAAGATCAGCGACGAGCCCAGCAGGTCGAGGATGAACCAGTCCAGCCCGATGTACGGCGTGTTGTCCGCGAAGTCGTGCACCGGCACCTTGTGCCCGCCCAGCAGCGCCGAGGCCGCCACCAGCAGGAACGCGGCCGACGACAGCCAGCGCGAGCGGTTGAAGATGATGTTGACCAGCGACAGCCCGCCCGAGATGACCAGGGCCGCCAGCAGGATGAAGCGCATCACGTCGACGTTGTAGCTCTTGCGCAGCTCCGGCGTCGTGAGGTACTGCGGGAAATGGAAGGCCAGCACGCCGAGGAAGCAGAGGATGCCCAGGCTCAGCGCGATGGTGCCCGTGACGAGCCCGCGGCCCCGGCGCAGCTCGCCGTGGCTTTCGGTGAATTCATTGAGTTTCTCGAGCAACTTTTTTCCCTCTGTCTGTTTCTTTTGCAGATGTAAGAATCCGCACATAACGAGGCGGAATTATCGGCGGCATGGACCGATGGGTGTTGCCGGCAATTCCGAAGAACAACGAATTGTGCGAGGAAGAGGGAACAACATGGCGGATCAACTTTATCCAGCGGGCCCCGCTGGCGCAGGGAGTCAACTCGCGAAGGCATCGCCCGCCTACCGGCGGCAGGCCTGGCTGGCGATGGTGGCTCTGCTGGTCTTTGTCGGGGCCTACCTGCTGTTCTCGGGCTGGCTGGCCTGGAAGGCGTACATGTCTTTCCGGGCCTCGTTCTACGGTTCGCGCGACGGCATGCTGCTGACGCTGGTGGGCTTCGGCGCCGCGTTCCTCGCGGTGTTCATGTTGAAAGCTTTGGTATTCGTGCGGCGCGGCGAAATGGGCGGCCTGACCGAGATCACCGCGGCCGAGCAGCCCCGGCTCTTCGCCTTCCTGCATCGGCTCGCGGACGAAGCCCGGGCGCCCCGGCCGGCCAAGGTGTACGTGTCGTCGCGGGTCAATGCGGCGGTGTTCTACGACCTGTCGCTGCTCAACTTCCTATTGCCCTCGAAGAAGAACCTGGAGATCGGGCTGCCGCTGGTTAACGTGCTGACGGTTTCCGAGTTCAAGGCGGTGCTCGCGCACGAGTTCGGGCACTTCGCCCAGCGCAGCATGGCGGTGGGCCGATGGGTCTACCTGGCGCAGCAGATCGCGGCGCACATCGTGGCCAAGCGCGACGGGCTCGACCGCTTTCTCGAAGGCCTGTCGCGCACCGACGTGCGCATTGCCTGGATCGGCTGGCTGTTCTCGCTGCTGGTGTGGTCCATCCGCTCGGTGGTGGACAGCCTGTTCCGCCTCGTGGTGCTGGCCGACCGCGCCCTGTCGCGCGAAATGGAGTTCCAGGCCGACCGCGTGTCGGTGAGCCTGGCGGGCAGCGACGCGCTGATCGACGCGCTCTACAAGATGCAGGCGGCCGATGCGGCCTGGGACCGGACGCTGGAGTTCGCCAACCAGCAACTGCACAAGGGCCGCGCCGTGCCCGACCTCTACGACATCCAGTCGGGAATCATCGGCAAGCTGCGCGCGATCTACGACGACCCGGGCTATGGCGTTCCGCCGCCCGCGCCGGCGGACGGCCCGGCGGCGCACCGAATCTTCAAGCGCGACAGGGTGTCGGTGTCGCGCATGTGGGCCACGCACCCGGCCAGCCATGAGCGCGAGGAAAACGCCAAGAAGATCTACCTCCCGGCCGAGACCCGCGAAAGCTCCGCATGGGAACTGTTCGACGACGCGCCGGTCTTTCGCGAACGCGCCTGCGCCGCCCTGATCAGCCATGTCGTTCCGACGCCCGAAGCCCTGACCCGCGAAGCCGCGGCGCAGGCGCTCGACGCGGAGTACGACCGCGAGTCGTACAAGCGGCGCTACCGCGGCGTGTACCTGGGGCGGGCCGTCACGCGCTCGCAGCACACGGCCGAGCAACTGTTCGACCGCATCAGCGCCTCGGAGGCGGCCGCGGCGCTGCCGACGCTCTATCCGGAGTCGCTCTCGGGCACGCTCGAGCGGCTCGACGCCCTGCGGCACGAGAAGGCCGCGCTGGAGGCGGTGCAGCACGGCATCGCCAAGAGCGAAGGCCCGCGCCTGGAGCATCGCGGCAAGGCCATCAGGAAGCGCGACCTGGTGGGCGCGATCGGCGAGGTGGCGCGCGACATCGCCGCCGTCGAGCAGGCGCTCGAAGCGCACGACCGCCGCAGCCGCTCCACGCTGCGCGCGCTGGCCTCGGTGCTGGGCCCCGAGTGGGAGGCCGGGTGGCTGGCCCAACTGCGCCTGCTGCACTACGCCGAGCACGTCGAGGCGAACCTTGTCGACCTGCAGTCGGCCATGCTCAACACGCTGGCCATGGTCACGGCCAAGCGCAAGACCAACGAGGCCGAGGCGCAGCGCGTGCTGGCCAACGCCAGCGCGCTGTTCACCGGCATGGCCGAGATCGCGAAGGACGCGCCCGGGATCCAGGCCGGCCCCGTCGCGCTCGCGCTGATGGGCCGCGAGAGCTGGGCGGCGATGGTGGGCGAATTCGAGTTCGGCTACCCCACGCGCGAGAACATCAACGAATGGCTCCGGGTTTCGGACAGCTGGGTCCGGCCGATGGCGCGCGCGCTGGGCAGCCTTCGCCGGGCCGCCCTCGACCAGTTGCTGGACACCGAGGCCCGCGTGGCCGGCGTCGCGCTGTCGCAGGCCCCGGCGGGCGACCCGCCGGCCGCGCCCGTGGTGCCGGGCAGCTATGCCACCTTGACCAACGGCAACGAACGCCCGCGCCAGAACAAGCTCGACGCGTGGTCGCGCTTCCAGACCGCCGACGGCTGGTGGGCGGGCGCGGCGCGCCTGACCGTGGCCGGCGGCGTCATCGTGAGCCTGATGGGCATCGGCACCACGCTCGGCAGCGCCAGCGTGATCGCCTACAACGGGCTCGACCGCGAGGTGAAGGTGCGCGTGGGCGGCAGCAGCGCGACGCTGGCGCCCGGCGGCAAGCGCGTGTTCGAGGTCGAGGCCGACAAGCCGGTGCAGATGAGCGCGCAGACCGCCGAGGGCCAGGCGATCGAGTCGTTCTCCGCCAACCCCGGGGTGATCGGCGGGCGCTACATCTACAACGTGGCCGGCGCAGGCCCGCTGATGGCCTGGACGGCGATCTACGGGCCGGGCGTGCCGCCGCCCGAAAGAAAGCTCGGCGCGCCGCGCTGGTCGTTGCAGTCGGCCGATGCCGTGCTTGAGCCGCCGCCGCAGCAGATCAAGGTCGCCAAGGGCGGCACCGGATCGCGCTCGGTCGTCAGCGGGGCCGAGACACGCTCCGTCGGCAATGTCCTGGACATGGTGACCACCGACAGCGAGCGCAAGGCGCTGATCGAGGTGCACGGCACCTGGGATTCGGCGCAGTCGGAATACCTGCTCGAATGGCTCGCGGTGGCGGAACAGCAGGCGCCCGAGAGCAATGCAAGGATCATCGACGCGCGCCTGGCGCGCACGCCGCTCGAAGTGGCGTCGCTGCGAGCGCAGCAGGACCAGGCCGCCACGCCCGAAGCGCGCGAGCACGTCTGCGAGCGGCAGCGCGCCCTGGCCCGGGCCAACCCCGCCACGGTCGATCTCGGCTATCTCGTCGTGCGTTGCATTTCCGACCAGGCGGCCAAGGATGCCGCGTACAAGAAGGGGGCGGCCGAGCACCCCGACAGCGCCTGGTTCTCGTATGCCGCCGGACACGTGTGGGCCGGCGACCAGGCCTGGTCCGAAGCACGCCGCGCGTATGAAAAGGCCGGCGCGAAGGCGCCTTTCCTGAGCCTGCTGACGACCCGCGACCTGGCCCGGATCCGGCGCATCGAGCAGGGCGAAGGCGTGTCGCTCAGTGACCTCGAGGCCAAGTCGGTATTCCTGCAGATCCAGCGCATGCTGCGGACCGGCAAGGACGTTCCGCCGGACAGTTCAGCGCCCGGCTATATCGCGATGGGCCGGGGCGACCTGGACAAGGCCTTCGACGTTGCCGCGTCGGGGACGCAGCCAGGGGCCAGCCTGCTGGTGCTGGTGGGTGCCTCGGAGGGCGCGAGCCCGAAGCAGGTGAGTCGGGCGCTCGAACTCTCCCAGGTGCTGACCATCAACGATTTCGATTCGCTGCTGCCCGCGATCGGGTTGGGCATCAAGCACGGGCGGCCGATCGACAAGCCGATGGCGGTGCTCGACTACATGGGGCCCGAAGACGCGAAGAGCATGCGTGCGTTCGTGGCCGAACTCCAGACCACCCGGGACCCGCGCCGCGCGGAAGCGGCGCTGGCGGGGCTGACGCCGCAGTTCCGGGCGCAGGCCTATTGCGCGGGGCTGGTCGTGTTGGGCCAGCGGGCCCCCGCGGCATGGCGCAGCTTCGTGAAGCGGGCGCTGTTCCCTTCGGAGCACCCTTACTTCGGTTGAGCTGCCGGCGGCAGCGGCGTGCCGTCGTTCAGGTCAGGTCAGGTGCCGAACCGGTGCGCGTCCACCGGCAGCGCCGCCGCGGCCAGCCCGCGCAGCACGTCGCCCACCACGATCACCGACGGGCTCGCGAGCCCCGCTTCGGTGATGCCGTCCTGCAGCTTGTCGAGAGTGGTCGCGATGTGCCGCTGGTGCGGCAGGCTCGCATGCTGGATGACCGCCACCGGCGTGTCGCCCGGCAGGCCCTGCAGCAGTTCGCGTTCGATGTGCGCCGCGCCCGACACGCCCATGTAGATCACCAGCGTGAGCCGCGCGTTGTATGCCGTGGCGGCCAGCGCGCGCCAGTCGGTCGGGTCTTCGGCGGCACCCGCGCCGGTCTTGGCATGGCCGGTGACGAACACCACGCCCTGCGCGTGGTCGCGGTGGGTGAGCGGCACGCCCAGCGCGGTCACGGCGGCCAGGCCGGCGGTGATGCCGTTGACCACGGCGCATTCGATGCCGGCTTCGCGCAGGTGTTCCACCTCTTCGCCGCCGCGTCCGAAGATGAACGGGTCGCCGCCCTTCAGGCGCACCACCGTCTCGCCCTCGCGCACGGCGGTGATCATCAGCCGCTCGATGAAGGCCTGCGGCGTGCTCTTGCAGCCGCCGCGCTTGCCCACGTGCACGATGCGCGCGTCGGGGCGGGCATAGGCCAGGATCTGGTCGTTCACGAGGTCGTCGACCAGCAGCACCGTGGCGGCCTGGATCGCCTTGACGGCCTTGATGGTCAGCAGCTCCGGGTCGCCCGGGCCGGCGCCCACCAGGGTGCAGCGGCCGGTGACGAGGGGGGTGGAGGGGGCGGAGTGGTCGTTCATGCGTGGGATGCCAGTTGCGTGATGTGCCGCACCTGCGCCGCAATGGCCTCGGGCACGGGAAGCTCGCCGGCCAGCACGCGGCGCGTGTAGTCGGCCGTGGTGTCGACGTCGATTTCCTTGGGCAGGCCCGGCACTTCAGTGGCGGTGCCGGCCTGCTGCGCCTGCAGCTCGGTGCGCACGCCGCGCACGAAGCCGTCGATCTGCGCGGTGCGGCGCGGGTCGGACACCACCTCGCCTTCAAGGCCGCGCGAGAGCAGGGCGGTCATGCCCGTGAGCTCGAAGGTCTCGCCCATGGTGCGGGCGTATTCGGGGTGCGTGTAGCTGGCCACCACCACGCAGGCGCCGTCGCCGGGCTGCATCAGCTTGACCACGCTGTGGCCGGGGTTGCGCAGGCCGACCACGCGGCGCACGTCGAGCAGGCGCTTGAGCGCGGGGTTCAGCAGCTCGGTGGGCGCGAAGGCCACTTCGCCGTTGGCGACCGGGCGAACGGCGGCCAGCGGCGGCAGGCCCAGTGCCGTGAGCACGTTCGACGCGAGCACGCGCGAGGTTTCGCTGGCGCTGCCGTGCACCAGCACCGGCAGGCCTTCGCGGGCCAGCAGCAGCGCCAGCAGCGGCGTGAGCACCGGCAGCTTGCGCGCGCCGTTGTAGCTCGGCAGCACGACCAGCGGGCGGTCGCCGGCCGGAATGCGGTGCAGCCGCGCATGGGTGGCGTCCAGGAAGCCGGCCATCTCTTCGGGCGTCTCGCCCTTGATGCGCATGGCCAGGCAGAAGCCGCCGATTTCGAGGTCGGTGACGGTGCCGTCCAGCACCTGGCCGAACAGGTCGGTGGCCTGTTCGCGCGTGAGCGGCTTGGCGCCTCGCGCGCCGCGGCCGATTTCCTTGATGTATTGACTGATTCCCATGGGTGGGTGGATTGTCCTGCAACGCTTATGCCGGAACGTCATTCGGCTTATGCATCGGTTGGGGGTGGGGGCAAGACGGGGCTTCATTGGACAGCCGCCTCGGCCGGCGTCGCCCGCACCATGCGTTTCAGCTCGGGAATGCACGAGCCGCAGTTCGTGCCGCACTTCAGCGCGCCCTGCAGCTTGGCCAGCCGCTCGTCGGCGCTGCCGGCGCAGCGCGCCAGCTCGGTCTGGATCGCCACGTCCGCCACGTTGAAACAGGTGCACACCGTCTTGCCGCGCGACTGCACCGCCACCGGCGCGCGCGCGCCCGGCGACAGCAGCAGGCGGCCGTAGCTCTGCGCCGGCAGTTCCTCGCGCAGCAGCGTGGCGATCCAGGCCTCGGCGCTGGTGTCGCCGCCCAGCAAGAAGGCCTCCAGGCCGGCGTTGCCGTCGGCGCGGCGCACCAGCCGGGCCGAGCGGCGCTGGCCCCTGCGGCGGTCGGCGTAGCGCAGGGTGTCGGTGGTCTGCAGTCCCAGCAGGCCCTCGATCTTGTCGACCAGCGCCTCGTCGGGCGCGTCGTGCGCGGCAGCGCGAAACAGCAGGCCGCTGCGCTCGTCCCCCTGTGTGTTGCCCGCGAACGGCACGCAGGTCGCAAAAGGAAACAGTGCCATCAGCGGCTGCAGCGCGCGGTGCGCAGTGAGCGCGGCGTCGGCGGGCAGCCAGGCCATGCCCAGCAGCGACCACGGCAGCTCGGCCTTGAGGATCTTCACTGGCGTGTGCTTGAGCTCGGGCTGCTTCGAGGTCGGGCAGTAGGCCGGCGTGGTGACGGCGTTGATGCCCGCCAGCCGCACGCCGGTCGACGAGCAGCCGCTCAGGTATTCCTCGCCCCAGTGCATGGCGACGAAGGCCTGGCTCAGCCCCACCTCGGCACTGGCGCGCGCGGGCAGCATGATCGAGCCGCGCTTGGACGTGAGGTGCACCAGGTCGCCCTCGGCGATCTGCCGGCGCGCCATGTCCTGGGCGTTCATCTGCACCACCGGTTCCGACACATGCCCGAACAGCCGTCCGACCGTGCCGGTGCGGCTCATGCCGTGCCACTGGTCGCGCAGGCGGCCGGTGTTCAGCGAGAAGGGGTAGCGTGCCTCGCGGGCCTCGGCCACCGGCTTGTAGACCGTGTCGGCAAAGCGGGCGCGGCCGTCGGGCGTGGGGAACACGCCGTCTTCGTACAGGCGCACGCGGCCGGTGCTTTCGCCTTCCTTCAGCGGCCATTGCTGCGGGCCGGCCGCTTCGAGCATGGCGTAGCTCAGGCCGGTGATGTCCAGGTCGCGCCCGCGCGTGCTTTCGCGGTGCTCGTTCCAGACCGATTCGGCCGTCTCGTAGGGAAACAGCGTGAGCGCGCGGCCCAGTTGCCGTTCGAGCCGGTGCGCGAAGGCCACGGCAATCGACCAGTCGTTGCGCGCTTCACCCGGCGCCGCGACGGCCGGGCGCACGCGCGAGATGCGGCGCTCGCTGTTGGTCACGGTGCCTTCTTTTTCGCCCCAGGTGGTGGCGGGCAGCAGCAGGTCGGCGAAGGCGCAGGTGGCGGTGGTGGCAAAGGCCTCCTGCACCACGACGAAATCGGCGCGCTCCAGCGCGCGGCGCACCGTGGCCTGGTCGGGCATCGACTGGGCGGGGTTGGTGCAGGCGATCCACAGCGCGCGGATCTCGCCGTCGGCCGCGGCCTGGAACATCTCGACCGCCGTCTTGCCGGGCTTTTCGGGCACCGAGGGCACGCCCCACAGCGCGGCCACTTCGGCGCGGTGCCCGGCGTTCGAAAGGTCGCGGTGCGCGCTCAGCAGGTTGGCCAGCCCGCCGACCTCGCGCCCGCCCATGGCGTTGGGCTGCCCGGTCAGCGAGAACGGGCCAGCGCCGGGCTTGCCGATCTGCGCGGTGGCCAGGTGCAGGTTGATGAGCGCGGCATTCTTGGCGGTGCCGCTGGACGACTGGTTCAGCCCCTGGCAGTACAGGCTCAGCGTGGCCGCCGAGGTCGCGAACAGTCGTGCGGCTTCGAGCAGGTCTTCCTTCGAGATGCCGCACACCTGCGCGACCTTGTCGGGCGTGCATTCGCGCACCGTGGCCTTCAGCGCGTCGAAGCCGCTGGTGTGGGCCGCGATGTACTTCGCGTCGGTCCAGCCTTCCCACAGCATCAGGTGCAGCATGCCGTTGAACAGCATCACGTCGGTGCCGGGCTGGATCGGCAGGAACAGGTCGGCGATCTCGACCGTGTCGGTGCGGCGCGGGTCGGCCACGATGATCTTCAGCGCCGGGTTCGCGGCCTTCGCGTCCTCGATGCGGCGAAACAGAATCGGGTGCGCCCACGCCGTGTTGCTGCCCACGATGAACAGGCACTCGGCGTGCTTCAGGTCGTCGTAGCAGGCCGGCGGCGCGTCGGCGCCCAGCGTCTGCTTGTAGCCGGCCACCGCGCTGCTCATGCACAGGCGCGAGTTGGTGTCGATGTTGTTGGTGCCGACCAGCCCCTTGGCGAGCTTGTTGAAGACGTAGTAGTCCTCGGTCAGCAACTGGCCCGACACGTAGAAGCCGACCGCGTCGGGCCCGTGGTCGCGGACCACCTGCGCGAACTTGCCGGCGGCGTTGTCCAGCGCCGTGTCCCACGCCACGGCCGTGGGCGCCTGGCCGCGCGCCAGGCGCTGCATGGGCTGCAGCAGCCGCGTCTGGCGCGTCACGGTGGCGCTGGCCGTGAGGTGCAGTGTCGAGCCCTTGGTGCACAGGCGGCCGAAGTTGGCCGGGTGCTCGGGGTCGCCGCGCACGCCGGTGATCTCGTCGCCGCGCGACTCGATGATGACGCCGCACCCGACGCCGCAGTAAGGGCAGGTGGAGCGGGTCTCTTGTGTCATGCGTTATTCCAGCGGAAGAACTGACAGCACCGCGAACGGCTTCGGCCCGGCCACCGGGCGCTCCAGGTCGAGCGCGTGCGTGGCCAGTTCGGCGGTGCTCAGGTGCACCACGCCGTCTTCCAGCTTCACCGCGAACTTCGGCGTGCAGCCTTCGTCGGGCGACTTGGCACAGCCGTCGTCCAGGCCGATGGCCCAGTTGTGCAGCGGGCAGGCCACGCTGGTGCCGAACACGATGCCCTGGCTCAGCGGGCCGCCCTTGTGCGGGCAGCGGTCGAGCAGCGCGAACACCTCGTCCTGGGCATTGCGGAACACGGCCACGTCCACGCCGGCGGGCCGGGTCACGCGGCGGGCGCCGAGCACCGGGATGTCTTCGATGCGGCAGATGACTTTCCAATCGCTCATGGTGGGGCTCTTTCTCTTTTCTTGGTGTTCCGGTTTCAGACGGCCAGCGGCGTGAACTGCCGCACGTCGACCGAGGCCTGCGCCGATTCGAACCACGGGTCGGGTTCGCCGTCGAGCGCGAACTGCAGGCGCTCCCACAGCGCCTTGCGGGCCTCGGCGTCCTCCAGGATCTTTTTCTTCACGTGGTCCAGGCCCACGCGGCCGATGTAGTGCACCGTGCGCTCCAGGTACCAGCCTTCCTCGCGGTACAGCTGCAGGAACGCGCCCGAGTACTCCATCACTTCCTCGGCCGTCTTCACCTTCACGAGGAACTGCGCCACCTCGGTCTTGATGCCGCCGTTGCCGCCCACGTACAGCTCCCAGCCCGAGTCGACCCCGATCACGCCCACGTCCTTGATCCCGGCCTCGGCGCAGTTGCGCGGGCAGCCCGACACCGCCAGCTTGACCTTGTGCGGCGAGTACATGGCCCACAGCGCGCGCTCCAGGTCCTTGCCCATCTGCGTGCTGTCTTGCGTGCCGAATCGGCACCACTCGCTGCCCACGCAGGTCTTCACCGTGCGCAGCGACTTGGCGTAGGCAAAGCCGCTGGGCATGCCGATGTCCTTCCAGACGCCTTCGAGGTCTTCCTTTTTCACGCCCAGCAGGTCGATGCGCTGGCCGCCCGTGACTTTGACGGTCGGGATCTTGTACTTGTCGGCCGCGTCGGCGATGCGGCGCAGTTCGTCGGGCGTGGTGTGGCCGCCCCACATGCGCGGAATGACCGAGTAGGTGCCGTCCTTCTGGATGTTGGCGTGGCTGCGCTCGTTGATGAAGCGGCTCTGCGGATCGTCCTTGGCCTCCTTGGGCCAGGTGCTGATCAGGTAGTAGTTGATGGCCGGGCGGCAGGTGGCGCAGCCGTTGGGCGTGCGCCAGCCGAGGTTGCGGTAGACCTCGTCGTGCGTCAGGTAGTGCTCCTTGCGGATGGCGTCGCGCACGTCCTGGTGGCTCACGTCGGTGCAGCCGCACACGGCCTTTTTCTTCGGCGTGGCCGAGTAGTCGCCGCCCGCGGTGAACATCAAAATTTGTTCGACCAGCCCGGTGCACGAGCCGCAGCTCGCGCTGGCCTTGGTGTGCTTCTTCACCTCGTCGAGCGTGAACAGGCCCTTCTCCTTGATGGCCTTGCAGATGGTGCCCTTGTTCACGCCGTTGCAGCCGCACACCTCGGCGTCGTCGGGCATGCTCGCGGCCTTGTTGTGGCCCTCGTGCCCGGTGTCGCCGATGTTCGACTCGCCGAACATCAGCTTGTCGCGGATGTCGTGCACGCTGCGCCCGTCGCGCAGCAGCTTGAAGTACCAGCTGCCGTCCACCGTGTCGCCGTACAGGCAGGCGCCCACCAGCTTGTCGTCCTTGATCACCAATTTCTTGTAGACGCCGCCGAAGGGGTCGCTCATGACGATTTCCTCGGTGCCGTCGCCGCCCATGAACTCGCCGGCAGAGAACAGGTCGATGCCCGTCACCTTCAGCTTGGTGGAGGTGAGCGAGCCCAGGTAGCGGCCGATGCCGAACTGCGCCAGGTGGTTGGCCGCCACCTTGGCCTGCTCGAACAGCGGCGCCACCAGCCCGTAGGCGATGCCGCGGTGCGCCGCGCATTCGCCCACCGAGTAGATGCGCGCGTCGGTCACGGTCTGCATGGTGTCGGTCACGACGATGCCGCGGTTGCAGTGCAGGCGCATCTTCTCGGCCAGATCGACGTTGGGGCGGATGCCCACGGCCATCACCACCAGGTCGGTCGCCACCTCGGTGCCGTCCTTGAAGCGGATCGCCTTGACGCGGCCGTCCTCGCCGCCGACCATGTCCTGCGTCTGCGCGCCCATGAGGAACTTCAGGCCGCGGTCTTCGAGCGACTTCTGCAGCAGCTTGCCCGCCACGTCGTCGAGCTGGCGCTCCATGAGCCAGGGCATCACGTGCACCACGGTCACGTTCATGCCGCGCAGCATCAGGCCGTTGGCGGCCTCCAGGCCCAGCAGGCCGCCGCCGATGACCACCGCGTTCTTGTGCGTGCGCGCGGTCTCGATCATGTAGTCGGTGTCGGCGATGTCGCGGTAGGCGATCACGCCCTTCAGGTCCTTGCCGGGCACGGGCAGCATGAAGGGGTTGGAGCCGGTGCACATCAGCAGGCGGTCGTAGGGGGCCTCGGTGCCGTCCTCGGCGCGCACGATGCGTTTCACGCGGTCGACCTCGACCACCTTCTTGCCCGCGTGCAGCGTGATGTGGTTGTCGCTGTACCACTCCCAGCTGTTGAGCACGATCTCGTCGACCGTCTGCTCGCCCGCGAGCACCGGCGACAGCAGGATGCGGTTGTAGTTCGGATGCGGCTCCGCGCCGAAGACGGTGATGTCGTACAGGTCGGGCGCGATCTTCAGCAGCTCTTCGAGCGTGCGCACGCCGGCCATGCCGTTGCCGACCATCACGAGTTTCATTTTCTTCATGGGGCTGGACCTTTCAGGGGAAGCAAGCAAACAGGTGCCCGTGGCGCGCGTGGAGAATCGCGCCATGAGCTTTGAAGTGGACATCGGCTACAGCAGCCAGCGCGGACCGCGCGCGCTGAACGAAGACTTCGCCGGTGCGGTGCATGCGCCACCGGGCGACGAGGCGCGCGGGCTCATCGCGGCCATTGCCGACGGGGTATCGAGCGGCGGCCATGGCCGGGAGGCCGCGCAGACCACGGTGATGGGGCTGCTGGCCGACTACTTCGCCACGCCCGCCACCTGGGAGCCGACCGCCGCGCTCGACCGCCTGATCGGCGCGCAGAACGGCTGGCTGGCCGACCACAACCGCCGGCGCCAGGGCAAGGAGGGCGGCGGCACCGCGCTGACCACGCTCACCGCGCTGGTGCTGCACGGCCAGGGCTACACGCTGGCGCACGTGGGCGACACGCGCGCCTGGCGCGTGCGCGCGGGCGGCGAGGCGGCCGTGCCGCTCACGCAGGACCATGCCTTCGACCATCCCGACATGCGCAGCCGCCTGACGCGCGCCATCGGCCTGGACGACCAGGTGCGCGTCGACTACGTGCAGGGCGACGTGCGCGTGGGCGACTGCTTCGTGCTGAGTTCCGACGGCGTGCACGGCGTGCTCAAGCCGCAGCAGGTGGCCGCGCTGGCCTTGCAGGGCGACGCCGAGGCCGCCAGCGAGGCGCTGGTGCGCGCGGCACTCGACGCCGGCACGCGCGACAACGCGACCGCGCTGGTCATTCGGGTGGTGGGGCTGGACGCGCGGCAGCTCGACGACGAACTCGGCGACGGCCGCCGGCTCGCACCGCCGCCCGCGCTGAAGGTGGGCGACGTGCTCGACGGCTATGTGGTCACCGGGCTGGTGGCCGACACCGGCGTGCACCTGCTGTACCAGGCGCGGCATCCGGTGACGCGCGAGCTGGTCGCGCTGAAGACGCTGCACCCCTCGCGCGCCGGCGATCCGCAGGAGCGCGCGATGCTGGCGCACGAGGCCTGGCTGGGGTTGCGCGTGGGAACCCACGGCTTCGTTCGCGTGCACGAGCGCGCCGAGAACGCGAGCGCGCTGTACATCGTGTTCGACTGGCATGGCGGCCGCACGCTGGAGCAGATGCGCAAGGCCGAGGCGCGCGGCGGCGTGGCCGAGGTGGTGGCCGCGGCCGTCGAGCTGAGCCGCGCGCTCGGCCGGCTGCACCGCCAGGGCGTGGTGCACCGGGACATCAAGCCGGGCAACCTGCACCTGGGCGAGGACGGGCGCTGGCGCATCCTCGACCTGGGCGTGGCGCTGTCCGGCCGGGAGGGCGCGGCCCAGCGCGAGCTGCATGCGGGCACACCGAGCTACATCAACCCCGAGCAATGGGAGGAGGGCGGCGTGGCCGACGCTCGCAGCGACCTGTTCGCGCTCGGCGTCACGCTGTACCAGTGGCTCACCGGCCACTTGCCCTACGGCGAGATCGAGCCCTACCAGGTGGCGCGCTACCGGCGCGACCCCGTGGCGCTCTCGCGCATCCGGCCCGACGTGCCGATCTGGCTCGATCATCTGGTGCGCAAGGCCGTGGCCCGCGACCCGCGCGAGCGCTTCGAAACCGCCGAGGAGCTGCTGCTCGCGCTGGAGCGCGGCGCCTCCCGCCCGGTGGGCGCGCCCGCCGCCACGCCGCTGATCCGCCGCGACCCGCTCGTGCTGTGCCAGTTGGCGCTGGGCGTGTCGGTGCTGTTCAACGTGCTGCTCATCGTGTGGCTGCTCTTTCTGCCGCATTGAGATCTCCCCCAGGCTTGCCCACTTCGTGTGGCCGCCATCCCCCTGGCCGGGGGCAACACCGGTGGCCCGGCAAAGCCGGTTCGACGGTGTTGCTGGCATAAGGGAGCGCGGATTCATGCGGGGCGCCTTGTCGATTTCGGTGCCGGTGCCGGCGCTGGCGTGACGCGCGCGCGGCCACCCTTTTCGGCCCAGGTGCGGGTCCAGCGGATCTGCATGACGCGCATCACGCCCAGCATCACCAGCGACAGCGCCGCGAAGAACACGAAGCCCCAGAGGTAGCTGCCGAGGTACTGCTTCGACAGGCCCATGGCGTTGGGCACGAGGCCGCCGCCCAGCGCGCCGATTTCGCCGATCATCGAGCCGGCCACGGCCGTGCTGGCCGGCCAGCGCAGCGGCACCAGCTGGAAGAGTGCGCCGTTGCCCGCGCCCAGCGCCGCGAAGCACACGATCAGCACCAGCGTGGTGATGGCCAGCGAGCCCGACGACAGGCCCACCAGCACGAGGCTGGCGGCCACCACCAGCAGCACCACCGTCAGCGTGTTCACGCCGCCCCAGCGGTCGGACAGCCAGCCGCCCACGATGCGCACCGCCGCGCCCATGAAGGCCGCGAGCATGGTCAACTGACCGGCCTGCACCTTGCTCACGCCGAACTGGTCGTAGTAGTACGAGGGCAGGAAGGTGGTCAGGCCGATGAAGCCGCCGAAGGTCACGCCGTAGATCAGGCTGAACACCCAGCCGTCTTTTTCGAACAGGCAGGCGATGTGTTCGCGGAAGCTGGAATGCGCGTTCACGTCGGGCGGCTCCTTGGCGAACACCACCATCACCACCATCGGAATGAGGATGGCAACGGCGGCCACGCCGTACACCGCCTGCCAGCCCAGCCAGTTGGCCAGCGGCGGTGCCACCAGCACCGACACCGCCGTGCCGACGTTGCCCGCGCCCACCAGGCCCATGGCCAGGCCCTTGTGCTGCGGCGGGAACCAGCCCGAGCCCAGCGACAGCGCCACGCCGAAGCTCGCGCCCGCGATGCCCAGCAGCACGCCCATGGCGAGCAGGTCGTTGAAGGTCTTCACCGCGAAGAAGCCGAACAGCATGGCCACCGCGATCAGGCCCATCTCGACCAGCGTGGCCTTCTTGCGGCCGATGTACTGCGAGAGGATGCCCAGCGGAAAGCGCATGAGCGCGCCCGCGATGATCGGCACCGACAGCATCAGGCCCTTCTGTGCGGGCGAGAGGTTGAAGGTTTCGCCGATGAACGGCGCCATGGCGCCGTTGAGCACCCAGATGCAGCAGGAGAACGAGAAGTACAGGAAGGCCGCGAACAGGGTCGGACTGTGGCCTGACTGCAAGAAATTCCTGAAACTGGACATGGCGTTCAACGATGCGAAAAGCCGCGGCGCGACCTTGGAAGGGTCGTGTCGACGGACGGGGTTGGGGGCGGAGTGCCGGCAGCGGGCGCTGTCGGCGTGGGGGTGCGCGCGGCCTGTGCGTGGCCGCGCCGGATGCAGGAGCCTGCAACCTCTTCACCAAAGCGGTGCTTCGTTACACCGCACTGCCTGTCATGCAAGAGGCGTGCCCGTGTGTTCGCACGTGAGTTCACGCGTGCGTGGCCTATGCTCGCGGTGCGCTTTCGCACCGCCGTTTTCCCAAGATGAGCCTTCTCGTTGTCCTGCCCGATGAACCCGCCGGCCCCGTGCTGCCCGAGGCGCTGGCCCGCGTGCTGTCCGACGCCGGGCTCGATGTGCTCGCATGCGCCGATGGCGGCAGCTTCGCGCGGCAGGTCGGTGCGCTGGCCCCCGCGCAGGCGCTGGTCTGCATGCCTTGGCCCACGCCCGCGCTGCGGGAGGCCCTGCGCGCATGGTCCGGCTTTCCGCCCTGCGCGGTGAGCCTGCTCGGCGCGCCCTTGGGCGGCGCGCAGCACGAAGAGCTGGTGGCGCTCGGCGTGCATGCGTGGATGGACGCGGGCACTGTCGATGCCGCATCGCTCGGCGCGCTGGTCGCCCGTGCGCAGGCCCGCTGGCAACGCGAGTCCGCATTGCGCACCGAACTGGAGAGCCTGCGCACCCGCATGGACGAGCGCAAGTGGGTCGATCGCGCCAAGGGCCTGCTGATGTCCGCGCGCGGCATCGCCGAGGAAGAAGCCTTCGGGCTGCTGCGCGGCGCCGCGATGCACGCCAACCTGCGGCTGGGCGAAGTGTCGCGCTCGGTCATCGAGGCGGCGCAGTGGGCCGACGCCATCAACCGCGCGGGGCAGCTGCGCATGCTGTCGCAGCGGCTGGTGCGCGTGGCGGCGCAACTGCTGGGCAACATCGACGCGCAGCGCGCGCGCGTGCTGCGCACCCAGTCGGCCGAGCGGGTGCAGCAGAACCTCGATCATCTCGACACCCTCGGGCTGGAGGCGGCCGGCGCGCAGGCGCTCGCGCAGGCACGCGAGGCGTGGAACGGGCTCAGCCCGGTGCTGGCCGCGCGGCCGACGGTGGCCGGGCTGGCCGACATCGACCGGCGCGCCGACGTGCTGCTGGCCGCCGCCGAGGCGCTGACCGATGCGCTCGAAGCCTCGGGCGCGCGGCGGGCGCTGCGCATCATCAACATCTGCGGGCGCCAGCGCATGCGCGCGCAGCGGCTGGCCAAGGAGGCGCTGCTTGCCGCGGCGCTGAAGGAGAAGGCCGCGAACACGCGGTGGGCGCCGATCATGGGCGAGTTCGAGGCGGCGCTGCTCGAGCTGGAGCGCGCGCCGCTGAGCACCGCCGACATCCGCGCCGCGCTGGCGACCGCGCGCGACGAATGGCTGCGGCTGGTGGGCGGCGTGCACGCGCTGGACAGCGCCGACGGCCGTGCCACGCTGGTGCGCTCCAGCGACGCGCTGGTCGACACCTTCGAGCGCCTCACGGCGTCGTATGAGCACAGCCTGCAAGTGATCATGTCCTGACGCCGGTCTTGCTGGCGCGCCTGGTGCTGCGTCAGGCCGCGGTCTTCTCTACGTGCGCCTGGCGCGTATAGAGGAAATCGATCACCGCCTTGCGGGCATGCACGTAGGCCGGGTCCTCGGCCAGCTCGACGCGGTTGCGCGGGCGCGCGATGTCCACGCGCAGCACGTCGCCGATGGTGGCGGCCGGGCCGTTGGTCAGCATCACGATGCGGTCGCTCAGCAGCACGGCCTCGTCGACGTCGTGCGTGACCATGACCACGGTGCTGTGCGTCTTCTGCACGATGGCCAGCAGCTCGTCCTGCAGCTTGGCGCGGGTGAGGGCGTCGAGCGCGCCGAAGGGCTCGTCCATCAGCAGCACCTTGGGCTCCATCGACAGCGCGCGCGCAATGCCCACGCGCTGCTTCATGCCGCCGGAGATTTCGCCGGGGCGCTTCTGCGCGGCCGGCGTGAGGCCGACCAGCGCCAGCGCGGCGTCGGTGCGCTCGCGCAGTTGCGCCTTGCTCTCGGTGGCCGCGAACACGCGCTCGACCGCGAGGTACACGTTCTCGAAGCAGGTGAGCCAGGGCAGCAGCGAGTGGTTCTGGAACACCACCGCGCGCTCGGGGCCGGGGCCCTTGATTTCCTTGTTGGCGCACAGCAGCACGCCCTGCGTGGGCGTGGTGAGCCCGGCGATCAGGTTCAGCAGCGTCGACTTGCCGCAGCCCGAGTGCCCGATGAGCGTGATGAACTCGCCCTTGGCCACGTGCAGGTTCACGTCGCGCAACGCGACGAAGCGGCCCTTGGGCGTCTTGAAGGCCTGCTCGACGTTGTGGATCTCGATGTACTTGCCGTCGCTGGTCATGACTTCACCTCTTCGAACGTGAACGCGGTGGCGAGCTTGATGAGCGCGAACTCCAGCACCAGGCCGACGATGCCGATCACGAAGATCGCGATGATGATGTTGGCGACGTTGAGGTTGTTCCACTCGTCCCACACCCAGAAGCCGATGCCGACGCCGCCCGTGAGCATCTCGGCCGCCACGATCACCAGCCATGCCGTGCCCACGGCCAGCCGCACGCCGGTGAGCATGTAGGGCAGCACGGCGGGAAACAGGATCTTGGTGAGGATCTTCCATTCGCTGAGGTTCAGCACCTTGGCCACGTTCATGTAGTCGCTGGGCACGCGCTGCACGCCCACCGCCGTGTTGATGACCATCGGCCAGATCGAGCAGATGAAGATGGTCCAGATGGCGGCCGGGTTGGCGCCCTTGAACACCAGCAGGCCGATGGGCAGCCACGCCAGCGGCGACACCGGGCGCAGCAGGCTGATCAGCGGGTTGAACATGCGCGCCAGGAACTCGAAGCGCCCGATGGCAAAGCCCGCCGGAATGCCCACCAGCGCCGCGAGGCCGAAGCCCAGCGCCACGCGCTGCAGCGACGACAGCACGTTCCAGCCCACGCCCTGATCGTTCGGACCCTTGCTGTAGAACGGGTCGCTGAACACGGTCAGGGCCTGCTGCCAGGTGGCGGCGGGCGTGGGGAAGCCCGTGGTGCTTTTCATGGCCACGATTTCCCAGATCAGCAGCAGCAGGCCGAAGCCCGCGAGCGGCGGCAGCACGCGCATCCAGAATGCGCGCAGGTCCAGGGGCGTACGCGTCCTGGGTTCGGGAGCGGGTGCCGGTGCAACTGCAACTGCCGCTGCGATTGCCACGGCGGGCACCGGCTTTGCCGCGACGATGGGCGCCGCCTTGGCGGCAGCCGCGTCGAGCGGCGAATGGAAGACTGCGCTGACCATGGTGTTCTCCCTATGCATGAAGCTTGAATGAATCGGCGTACTTCTTCGGGTCCTTGCCGTCCCAGACCGAGCCGTCGAACAGCTTGCTGGTGCGCATCGCGTCCTTGGGCACCGGCGTCTGCGTGGCCGTGGCGGCCTGCTTGTAGATGTCGATGCGGTTGATCTCGGTGGCCACCTTCAGGTAGTCGGGGTGTTCCTTCAGCAGGCCCCAGCGCTTGTGCTGCGTGAGGAACCACATGCCGTCCGACAGGTAGGGGAAGTTCACGGCGCCGCCGTTGTAGAACTTCATGAAGTTCGGGTCGTCCCAGCTCTTGCCCAGGCCGTTGGTGTAGCGGCCCAGGATGCGCTGGTTGATGGCGTCCACGCTGGTGTTGACGTAGCTCTTGTCGGCGATGGTTTCGGCCATCTTGTTCTTGTTCTGCAGGCCGGCGTCGATCCACTTGCTGGCCTCGAGGATGGCCGCGGTCACGGCGCGCGCGGTGTTGGGGTACTTCTTCACGAAGTCGGACGTGGTGCCCAGCACCTTCTCGGGGTGGTCCTTCCAGATGTCCTGCGTGGTGATGGCCGTGATGCCGATGCCGTCCATGATGGCGCGCTGGCCCCAGGGCTCGCCCACGCAGTAGCCGTCCATGTTGCCCACGCGCATGTTGGCCACCATCTGCGGCGGCGGCACGGTGATGTTCTTCACGTCCTTGAACGGGTCGATGCCCGCCGAGGCCAGCCAGTAGTACAGCCACATGGCGTGCGTGCCCGTGGGGAAGGTCTGCGCGAAGGTGTATTCGCGCTTCTCGCTGGCGATGAGCTTGGCCAGCGACGCCGCGTCGACCGCGCCCTTGTCGGCCAGCTTCTTGGACAGCGTGATGGCCTGACCGTTGTTGTTCAGGGTCATGAGCACGGCCATGTCCTTCTTGGGGCCGCTCAGGCCCAGGTGCATGCCATAGACCAGGCCGTAGAGCACGTGCGCCATGTCGAGGTCGCCGTTGGCGAGCTTGTCGCGCACGCCGGCCCAGCTGGCCTCCTTGCTGGGGACGATCTTCACGCCGTACTTCTTGTCGATGCCCAGCACCGAGGCCATCACCACGCTGGCGCAGTCGGTCAGCGGGATGAAGCCGATCTTCACTTCTTCCTTCTCGGGCTTGTCCGAGCCCTGGGCCCAGACGGCCGCGCGCAGGGCGGGGTCGATGCCCACGGCGCCGATGGCGGCGGCTTGCAGGACGCGGCGTCGGCTGAGGCGGGTGGTGAGCAGGTCGGTCATGGGTCGGGGCTCCGGTTGATGGCGAACAAAAACAAGAAAGGCAAAAAACGAAAAGGCGTCCGCACCGCGCAGGGGCTGCTCGAAAACGAGCCCTTGCGGGATGGGGACGCCTTTGTCCGATTCGGTGGGTCGCACCCGCCGTTGGGTGCTGCCTGCCTGAAGGCCGGTGAAGGCCTGTGCGCTGGATGCTTGCAAGCGGTGTGCCAGCCTTTGCGGCGGGGCGGCCGCTATCGGGAAAGTAGCGGCGGGCGGCCGGATGGCGCGGGGTGCGCCGGCTTCGCCCCGAGACGCGGGGCAGGCACGGTTGTTGTGCGCTGCACCAAATTGAACGTGTTCAGCGCAGGGGCGGCGGCGAGGGCGGCGCGCGGTCGGGCACGGGCAGGTAGTCGGCCATCGACAGCACCGACTCGGCCACCTCGATGAGCCGGCGGCCCTGGTTCATGGCGGTCTGGCGCAGCATCTTGTGCGCCTCCTGCTCGGTCATGCGGCGGTGGGCCATCAGGAGGCCCTTGGCGCGCTCGACGAGCTTGCGTTCGTTGAGCGAGGCGCGCACGGTGTCGAGCTCGTCGCTCATGGCCTGCAGCCGCTGCGACTGCTCCTGGACCATGTCGAGCACCGAGCGCTCGAGGTGGCGCCCGAACTGCGCGGGCGCGGCCGCCTGTGCGTCGGCGTCGTCGAAGAACAGGGCGCCGTGGGTTTGCGGGGCCAGCGTGTCGAGCAACTGCCGGTAGGCCTGCAGCTCGCTGCGCGCCTGCGCGGTCTTGCGGTCGCACAGGGCGCGCAGGTCGGCGGCGAGGCGGTCTTCGACCGTCTTCATGGCGTCGATGCGGCGCGTGCAGCAGTCGAACCAGGCCTGGCTCAGCGCGGCGTCGGGTGCGCCCGGGCCCGCGCCCGTGCGGCGCATGCGCTCGAGCTCGGCCAGCACGCTGTCGGACTGGCGCTCGCGCCACAGCGCCAGCACCGCGCTGCCCGAGAAGTCGCCGAACACCTGGAAGCAGCGCTCCTGCGATTCGATCAGGTGCAGCCACTGCAGGCGCCGCGCTTCGTCGCCGTGGCCGGTTGCCAGCGCGGCGGCGCCGAAGGCCCGCTCCTGGCCCGCGAACTCCTTGCCCTGCATGAAGTTGAACATCGCGACCAGCAGGCGCGAGATCTCGGGGTCGGTGGCGCCGTCGGCCGCCTCGAACACCACCGACAGCAGGCCCGCGACGAGCTTGGCGAAGGCGGCGGTCGATTGCGCGGGCTTGAGCTCGAGCGCGTCGATGCGACGGCGCAGCGCGGGCAGGGCGTCCAGGCCGGGCAGCACCCAGGCGATGCGGCTGAACAGGCGGGCGCCGTTGCCGGGACCGACGCCGCGGTGGTTCTCGGCCTCGAGCTGGTCGAACCCCGCGCGCACCGCCTGCTCCAGCGCCAGGCATTCGGCGATCTGCGGCGCGCGCTGCTCGCCGAAGCGCCCGCCCTGCGAGGCCAGGAACACGTTCGACATGCCGCGCTCGCGCTGCAGCGCATGCACCAGCCGGCCGATCACGCCGACCAGCTCGCTGGTGCGCGCGAGCTGGTCAAGCTCGTCGATTTCGCAGCGGCGGGCGGCGATCAGAAAACTCAGTCCGGACTTCATGGTGGGAGGGGGCCTGCGGGGCTGTGCAGGGGCGTTGCAACATCCGTGCCTCTGGCGTGCGTTTGCCCCTTCGCGGGCGACCCCGGCGGGCGCCACCTACACTCGACGCCATGCTCTTGTTGGGAATCGAATCATCCTGCGATGAAACCGGCGTGGCGCTGGTCGAGTCGCACGGCGACGCGCTGCCGGTGCTGCTTTCGCACGCGCTGCACAGCCAGATCGCCATGCACCAGGCCTACGGCGGCGTGGTGCCCGAACTGGCCAGCCGCGACCACATCCGCCGCGTGCTGCCGCTCACTGAAGCCGTCATGGCAGAGGCCGGGCGCGCGCTCGACGAGGTCGACGTGGTGGCCTACACGCGCGGCCCCGGCCTGGCGGGCGCGCTGCTCGTGGGCGCCGGCGTGGCCTGCGCGCTGGGCGTGGCGCTGGGCAAGCCGGTGCTGGGCGTGCATCACCTCGAAGGGCATCTGCTGTCGCCGTTCCTGAGCGCCGACCCGCCGGAGTTCCCCTTCGTGGCGCTGCTGGTGTCGGGCGGCCATACGCAGCTGATGCGCGTGGACGGCGTGGGACGCTACGAACTGCTCGGCGAGACCATCGACGACGCGGCCGGCGAGGCCTTCGACAAGAGCGCCAAGCTCATGGGCCTGCCGTACCCCGGCGGTCCGTGGCTCGCCAAGCTGGCCGAGGGCGGCAGCGCCACGGCGTTCAAGCTGCCGCGCCCGCTGCTGCACAGCGGCGATCTCGACTTTTCATTCGCCGGCCTGAAGACGGCGGTGCTCACCCAGGCCAAGAAGCTCGGCGACCAGCTCGAGGCGAACAAGGCCGACCTGGCGGCGTCCACGCAGGCGGCCATCGTCGAAGTGCTGCTGAAGAAGTCGCTCTCGGCGCTCGACCAGACCGGCCTGAAGCGGCTGGTGGTGGCCGGCGGCGTGGGCGCGAACAAGAACCTGCGCGAGCAACTGAATGCCGCGTGCGCCAGGCGCAAGGTGCGGGTGCACTACCCCGAGCTGCACCTTTGCACCGACAACGGCGCCATGATCGCCATGGCCGCCGCGATGCGTTTGCAGTCGGGCCTGTCGCAGGCGAGCGAGCGCTACGCCTTCGACGTCAAACCGCGATGGCCAATGGCATCGCTGTCTGCCGGGGCGCCGCTGCCGGAGACTGCGTAACAGATTGGCGTGCCCGGCCGAGCGCCGGCAGCGGCAGCACGTCCAGCACATTGCGCCAGAGCTGGCGCCACTGCGGCCAGTCGTGGCCGCCTTCGGTGGTGAACACGCGGCCCGGGGGCAGGGCATCGGCCAGCAGCTTGTGGTTGCTGGCAAAGCGGTCTTCGAGGCCGAACCCCAGGTACAGCGGCGGCAGGTTCTTCGACGGCTGCGCCGCGAGGTATTGCTGGAAGAAGGGCCACAGCTTGCGGTCGGGTTCCTCGTCGGGCTGCGGGCCCGTGGGCGCCTGCCAGGCGCGCAGGCCGCCGGCCTTCTTGATTTCCGCGCCGAGCACGCGGCGCCCGAGGTAGGGCGCCAGCGCCACGATGCCGTCCACCGAGCCTGGACGCGCCAGTTCGTGAATCAGCGCGCCGAAGCCGCCGATCGAAATGCCCACGAGCCAGATGGCCTTGTAGCCGTTGGCGCGCTGCGGGGCGATGACGTCCGCGTGCAGCCGTTCGCTGAGCGTCTGGTCGTAGTAGTACGACACGTCGGCGTCGACCAGCAGCGCGTCGGCCGCGAGGTGGCGCTCCCGCACGGCGCTGATGAAACCCTCGCGCTCGAACTCGTCGGGCTTGAGGTACGCACCCGGCAAAAAGACCAGGAGCGTGTCGGATTGTTCGGTGGGATTTGCAGGTTGAAGGTGTGTTTTCATGGTGCCATGAGGGGCACCCGACCCGCACCGTCATGGAACTCGATGCGTTTACGAGACGCCCACGAAGAAGAAAGTACTAAGAAAACGTCACATCATGTGACGTTATGCGGCCCTATTGTGAATAGGGAGCATGTTCAAAGTCAAAAAGAAGCCTTTACTGACACTTTCTTCTTGTGGGCATAGGCCGAACTAGTTGATTTGCAACTGCGCGGCCTGGCTCACCGGCACCAGCTTTCCGAGCTTCAGCGTGAGCACGCCGTTCTCGAGCCTGGCTTCGCTGGTGGCCACGTCGATGTCCTGCGGCAGCTCGTAGGCGGCCTTGAACTGGCGCTTGGCTTCGGCCTTGCTGTCGATGCGCAGCACGGCGCCTTCGATGCTGATCGCGAGGTCTTCACGCGCGAAGCCCGGCACGTCGAGCGAGAGGGTCCAGCTCTTGTCGTCCTGTTCCACGAGGGGCGAACGGCGGGTGCCGGCGAGGGCCTCGCTGGCGAAGCGTTCGAAGGCGCGGTCGTAGGCGCGCGGAGCGAAGCGGGCGGTGCGGAGAGTGGGTGCGAAAAACATGGTGAAGAACTCCTGAATGAACACAATGGGGACAAGAATGTGTGTCCCTTACACTGCGCGGCCGTTCCATCGTTGAGTGCCGCTTGACACCTCATCTAGGCGCAGCGGCACGCGTTTCAAGACAATGAATCCCCCCTTTATTTGGCGTCGCGAGGCCTTGAAATTCGCAGCGCTGGCGCTATGCGCGAGACCCTTCGCCGCGCTGGCGCAACCGCAGCCCGCGCCCATTCGCCTGGCGCTGATCGAGAGCATGAGCGGCCCGTTCGCCAACACCGGCGAGGCGGTGTTCCGCAACCTGCTGTGGGCCGTCGAACGTGTGAACGCGCGCGGCGGCGTCAAGCTGCCGGGCGGCGCGCGGCCCTTGCAACTGGACCGCTACGACAGCAAGGGCCAGAACGAAGAAGCACTGTCCGCATTGCGCGCCGCGATCGACGACGGCGCGCGCATCGTGCTGCAGGGCAACTCGTCGGCCACGGCATCGGCGCTGGTCGATGCCATCGAGAAGAACAACGAACGCGATGCATCGCGGCGCGTGATCTTTCTGAACTACGCGGCGGTCGATCCGGTGCTCACCAACGAGCGCTGCAGCTTCTGGCACTTCCGCTTCGACGCGCATGCCGACATGCGCATGGCCGCGCTGATGGACGTGGTGAAAGACGACGCGGCGCTCAAGCGCGCGTACCTGATCGGGCAGGACTACAGCTTCGGCCAGTCGGTGCTGCGCGAGGCGCGCCGCCAGCTCGGCGCGCAGCGGCCCGACGTGGAGATCGTCGGCGACGAACTGCACCCGATGGGCAAGGTGAAGGACTTCGCGCCCTACGCCACCAAGATCATTGCGAGCGGCGCGCAGGCCGTGTTCACGGGCAACTGGGGCAACGACCTCACGCTGCTCGTGAAGGCCGCGCGCGAGGCCGGCTTCAACGGCACCTTCTATACCTTCTACGGCAACGCGCTCGGCGCGCCGGCCGCCATCGGCGATGCGGGCATCGGCCGCGTGATCGCGGTGGCCGACTGGCTGCCGAATGTGCAGACGGCGCAGTCCGAGGCTTTCTACCGGGCGTTCCGCGCGCGCTTTCCCAAGCCGGCCGACGACTACGTGCACATGCGGCTGCAGCTGCTCGTCGAGTCGCTGGCGCAGGCCGTCGAGCGCGCGGGCAGCGTCGACACCGTGCAGGTCGCGCGTGCGCTGGAGCAGGCCGACGTGAGCCTGTACGGCCAGCGCGGCCGCATGCGCGCGGCGGACCACCAGTTCCAGCAGCAGCTCGTGGTCGGCGTGATGGACCGGCAGGGCAGGCCGGGCGTGCAGTTCGACGTCGAGGGTTCGGGCTACGGCTTTCGCGTGGTCAAGACCATCGCCCCCGAACGCGCCGAGCTGCCGACCTCGTGCAAGATGAAGCGACCTTGATCATGAAGAACAGGACAACCAGACATGCGTGAAGCCATCCACAACCTCGAAGCGTCGAAGATCCGCGAAGTCGCCAATGCCGGCATGGGTCGCGACGACGTGCTGGCCTTCTGGTTCGGCGAGAGCGACGAGGTGACGCCCGAGGTGATCCGTCAGTCGGCCATCGAATCGCTGCAGCGCGGCGAAACCTTTTACTCGCACAACCTCGGCCTGCCTGAGCTGCGCGAGGCCATCGCGCGCTACACCAGCGGGCTGCATCCGAAGGTCGATGCCTCGCGCATCGCCGTCACTTCGGGCGGCGTGAGCGCGCTGATGCTGGCGGTGCAGGCGCTGGTCGATGCGGGCGACGAAGTGGTGGCCGTCACGCCGGTGTGGCCCAACCTCACGGCGCAGCCCGCGATCATGGGCGCGCGCGTGCACACGCTGCCGCTGGTGCCCGTGAACGGGCAATGGACGCTCGACCTGCCCGCGCTGCGCGCCGCGGTCACCTCGAAGACAAAACTGCTGATCGTCAACGCACCCAACAACCCGACGGGCTGGACCATGACGCGCGACGAGCAGCAGGCCGTGCTCGACCACTGCCGCCAGACCGGCACCTGGATCCTGGCCGACGAGGTGTACGAGCGGCTGTACTTCGAGCCCACGCCCAACGCCTGCGCGCCGAGCTTTCTCGACATCTCGACGCCCGACGACCGCCTGGTCGTGACGCACAGTTTTTCGAAGAGCTTCCTCATGACGGGCTGGCGCCTCGGCTGGCTGGTGCTGCCGCCGTGGATGGTGGACGGCATCGGCAAGCTGATCGAGTTCAACACCTCGTGCGCGAGCGTGTTCACGCAGCGCGCGGCCATCACGGCCATCGCGCACACGGCCGAGATCACGCCGCGCGTGGTGGCGCACCTGAAGCTGTGCCGCGACACGCTGGTGCCGCTGCTGGCGGCCGTGCCGGGCGTGCAAGTGGCGCCGGCCAAGGGCGGCATGTACGCCTTCTTCCGGCTCGAAGGCTTCAGCGATTCGCTCGAAGTGGCCAAGCGGCTGGTGGCCGAGGCGGGCCTGGGGCTTGCGCCGGGCAACGCCTTCGCGCCCGAGGCGCAAGGCTGGCTGCGCTGGTGCTTCGCCTCCAAGGACCCGCAGCGGCTGGTGAAGGGCGTGGAGCGCCTGCGCCACTGGCTGGCGGAGCAGCCGCAGTCCCGAAAGGGCTGAGCCGGCTGCAATTTCGTTCAATACGCGGCGCGGGCGGGCCGCGAAGCTCGGACTTTTCTGTGAAAGCGAAAGGTCTGGCATGTCGGAACGGTTGAAGGGCATGGCGCTGTGCGCGCTGGCGATGGTCACGGTGGGCAGCACGGTGGTGGCGAGCAAGGTCATCGCGGGCGGGCTGCCGCCGTTCACGGCGACCGCGCTGCGGTTCGCGATGGCGCTGCCGGTGTTCCTGGTGCTGCTGCGGCTGACCCGCACGCCGTGGCCGCGGCCCGACCGGCGCGACCTGGCGTTGCTGCTGTGCCAGGCGGGGCTGGGCAGCGTGGGCTACACCGTGCTGCTGATCATGGGCGTGCGCTGGGCGCCGGCCGCCAGCGCGGGCGTCGTGGCGGGCACCTTGCCGGCGGTGGCGGCGCTGGTGGCCGTGATCGCGCTGCGCGAGCGGCCGGGGCGCTACCTGGTGGGCAGCATCGTGCTGGCGACGGCGGGTGTGCTGGCGATCAGTTGGCCCGGATCGGGGGCGGTTTCGGCGAGCGACTCGAAATCCCCCGCGGCGATGCTGGGCAACCTGCTGGTGCTTGGCGCGGTCGTCTGCGAGGCGATGTTCATCCTGCTCAACAAGCGGTTGCGCGTGCCGGTGCGACCGCTGGCGCTGTCGACGCTCATGACGGCCTTCGGGCTGCTGCTGTCGCTGGTGCCGGCGCTGTTCGAGCGGGCCTGGGAGCGCCCCGTGCCGGTGGAGGCGCTGGCCGGCGTCGCCTACTACGCGCTGGTGCCGACGGTGCTGGGCTTCGTTCTGTGGTTTGCCGGCTCGGCGCGGCTGCGCGGGGCCGAGGCGGCGCTGTTCACGGCCGTCCTGCCGGTGTCGGCGCTGGTACTTGCGGCACTCTGGCTGGGCGAAAGCATCAGCCTGGCGCAGGTCGTCGGCGCCGCATGCGTGCTGGGCGCGGTGGGGCTGGCCTCCCTCGACGGAAGGGCTTCCAGGGGGAGCGAAAGCCCGCTGAAAGTCGCCGAGCTATAATCCCGAGGCTTTGCATGCCGCAAGGCGCACGGTGGGGGCAGTTCCAGTGCTCACCGCAAGTCAAACATCCCGGAACACAAGGAAATCAAATGATCGCAGCCTCCATCAAGGCCGAAGTCGTCAAGGACAACGCCCGCGCCGCCAACGACACTGGCAGCCCCGAAGTGCAAGTTGCACTGCTGACCGCCCGTATCAACGAGCTCACCCCCCACTTCAAGACGCACGCCAAGGACCACCACGGCCGTCGCGGCCTGCTGCGCATGGTGAGCCGCCGCCGCAAGCTCCTCGACTACCTGAAGTCCAAGGATGCCGAACGTTACACCGCGCTGATCGCCAAGCTGGGTCTGCGCAAGTAAATCGAATCGCATGAAAAAACGCCTGGGTTAGTCCGCTAGCTCAGGCGTTTTTTACTTCGCGATCCACTTTCGGAGTGCCCAAACAGAGCGAAGCTGTGTCATTCCAATGAAGTTCGCCCCGAGCTTCGCTGGAATGGCATCGTGTTCTGAGAAGCCTCCGCCCCTTGCAGATCCTGTGTGGTCTGCTATTAAAACAGGAGCAAAAATGAGCCTCTTCAACAAAGTCACCAAGTCCTTCCAATGGGGCGACAAGACCGTCGTCATGGAAACGGGTGAAGTCGCCCGTCAGGCCAATGGCGCCGTGCTGGTCGACATCGACGGCACCGTGATCCTGGCGACCGTGGTCGCCTCCAAGTCGGCCAAGCCCGGTCAAGACTTTTTCCCGCTGACCGTCGACTACATCGAGAAGACCTACGCCGCGGGCAAGATCCCCGGCAGCTTCTTCAAGCGCGAAGCCAAGCCCAGCGAACACGAAACGCTGACCAGCCGCCTGATCGACCGCCCGATCCGCCCGCTGTTCCCCGAAGGCTTCCTGAACGAAGTGCACGTGGTCATCCACACCGTGTCGCTCAACCCTGAAGTCGACGCCGACATCGCCGCCATGATCGGCGTGAGCGCCGCGTTGGCCATTTCCGGCATCCCGTTCAGCGGCCCGATCGGCGCTGCGCGCGTGGGCTACATCAACGGCCAGTACGTGCTGAATCCGGGCCAGACGGCCCGCAAGGATTCGCAGATGGACCTCGTCGTCGCCGGCACCCAAGCCGCCGTGCTGATGGTCGAGTCCGAAGCCCAGCAACTGAGCGAAGAAATCATGCTCGGCGGCGTGGTGTTCGGCCACGAACAGGCCGGCATCGCCATCAACGCGATCCATGACCTCGTGCGCGACGCCGGCAAGCCGGTGTGGGACTGGCAAGCGCCGGCCGAAGACGAAGCCTTCGTCGCCAAGGTCAAGGGCCTGGCCGAAGAAAAGCTGCGCGCCGTCTACCAGATCCGCAGCAAGCAAGCCCGCACGCAAGCCCTGCGCGAAGCCAACGCCAGCGTCATGAGCACGCTCAAGGAAAGCGGCGAACCCTTCGACGCCGGCAAGGTCAACGACCTGCTGTTCTCGATCGAATCGAAGATCGTCCGCAGCCAGATCCTGTCGGGCGAGCCCCGCATCGACGGCCGCGACACGCGCACCGTGCGCCCCATCGAAATCCGCAATTCGGTGCTGCCCCGCACCCACGGTTCGGCCCTGTTCACGCGCGGCGAAACGCAGGCGCTGGTCATCACCACGCTGGGCACCGAGCGCGACGCACAGCGCATCGACGCGCTGGCTGGCGAGTACGAAGACCGCTTCCTGTTCCACTACAACATGCCTCCCTTCGCCACCGGTGAAGTGGGTCGCATGGGTTCGACCAAGCGCCGCGAAATCGGCCATGGCCGCCTGGCCAAGCGCGCGCTCGTCGCCGTGCTGCCGACCAAGGAAGAGTTCCCGTACACGGTTCGCGTGGTCTCGGAAATCACCGAGTCGAACGGCTCGTCGTCGATGGCATCGGTGTGCGGCGGCTGCCTGTCGATGATGGACGCCGGCGTGCCCATGAAGGCGCACGTGGCCGGTATCGCCATGGGCCTGATCAAGGAAGACAACCGCTTCGCGGTGCTGACCGACATCCTGGGCGACGAAGATCACCTGGGCGACATGGACTTCAAGGTTGCCGGCACCACCAACGGCATCACCGCGCTGCAGATGGACATCAAGATCCAGGGCATCACCAAGGAAATCATGCAGGTCGCACTGGCGCAAGCCAAGGAAGCGCGCATGCACATCCTGGGCAAGATGCAGGAAGCCATGGGCGAGGCCAAGGCCGAAGTCTCCAGCTTCGCACCGCGCCTGACCACGCTGAAGATCAACCCCGAGAAGATCCGCGACGTGATCGGCAAGGGCGGCTCGGTCATCCGCGGCCTGCAGGAAGAAACCGGCACGACGATCAACATCGACGAAGACGGCACCATCACCATCGCCTCGACCGATCCGGAAAAGGCCGAGCTGGCCAAGAAGCGCATCGAGCAGATCACCGCCGAAGTCGAAATCGGCAAGGTCTACGAAGGCCCGGTCACCAAGATCCTGGACTTCGGCGCGCTCATCAACCTGCTGCCCGGCAAGGACGGCCTGCTGCACATCAGCCAGATCGCGCACGAGCGCGTCGAGAAGGTGACCGACTATCTGAGCGAAGGCCAGATCGTGAAGGTCAAGGTCCTGGAAACCGACGAAAAGGGCCGCGTCAAGCTGTCTATGAAGGCCCTGACCGAGCGTCCGGCCGGCATGGAATACAGCGAGCGCCCGCCGCGTGAAGACCGTGGCGATCGCGGTGACCGTGGCGACCGCCGTGAGCGTTCGGACCGTGGCGACCGCGGCGGCGACCGTGGTGGTGATCGTGGCGAGCGCGCACCGCGCTACAACGACCAGCAGCAACAGCCGCGCAACGAGCAATCGCAGGCCCCGGCCGGCGAGCAGCAACAGCAAGCCCCGCGCGAGCCTCAGGAGTAAGAAGGGCGCAGCGGCGGCTCATGGCCGCCGTTGCTATCTTTTGAACATCAAGCTTCGCCCCATCTGCGGGCGTTGGAGGCCGAAAGACCATGAAAGCCATTGAAATCACTTCGTTCGGCGCCCCCGAGGTGCTGCGCGTGGCGCAGCGTCCCGATCCGGTGGCCGGCGCGGGCGAGCTGCTGATTCGCGTCGCGGCGAGTGGCGTCAATCGTCCGGACGTGCTGCAGCGGATGGGCAACTATCCGGTGCCGCCCGGCGCATCCGATCTGCCGGGCCTCGAAGTGGCCGGCGAGATCGTGTCGGGCGATGCCGCGGCGCTGGCCGAGGCGGGCTTCAAGGTCGGCGATCGCGTTTGCGCGCTGATCGCCGGTGGCGGCTACGCACAGCTGTGCGTGGCGCCCGTGGCGCAATGCCTGCCCGTGCCCAAGGGGTGGAGCGACATCGAGGCGGCTTCGCTGCCCGAGACCTTCTTCACCGTCTGGAGCAACGTGTTCGAGCGCGGCCGCCTGCAAAAGGGCGAGACGCTGCTCATTCAGGGCGGCTCGAGCGGCATCGGCGTGACGGCGATCCAGATCGCCAAGGCGCTCGGTGCCACCGTGATCGTCACGGCCGGCAGCGACGACAAGTGCGAAGCTTGCCTGAGGCTCGGCGCCGACCACGCCATCAACTACCGCACGAGCGATTTCGTCGAAGAGGCGAAGAAGCTCACCGGTGGCAAGGGCGTGGACGTGGTGCTCGACATGGTCGCTGGCGACTACGTGGCGCGCGAGATCGAGTGCCTGGCCGAAGACGGCCGGCTCGTGATCATCGCGGTGCAGGGCGGGGTGAAGAGCCAGATCAACGCGGGCCTCGTGCTGCGCAGGCGGCTCACCATCACCGGCTCGACGCTGCGTCCGCGGCCGGTGGCGTTCAAGGGTGCCATTGCCAAGGCGCTGCGCGAGAAGGTGTGGCCGCTGCTCGAGAGCGGCGCGATCAAGCCCGTGATCCACAGCACTTTTGCGGCAGTGGGTGAACCCAGCGGCGCGGCCCAGGCTCACACGCTGATGGAATCGAACCAGCACATCGGCAAGATCGTGCTGGCATGGTGACGAGAAGAACGCGATGACAACGAACAAGAAACTGATCGCCGGCAACTGGAAGATGAATGGCGGCCTGGCTGCCAACGAGGCGCTGGTGAAAGCCTTGCAGCAAGGCCTGGCCGCAAGCCCGGCCGCGTGCGACGTGGCGCTGTGCGCGCCCGCGCCGTACTTTGCGCAGCTGCAGTCGCTGCTGGCGACATCGCCCGCGCTAGCGCTGGGCGCGCAGGACATTTCGGCGCACCCGCAAGGTGCTTTCACCGGCGAGCAATCGGCGGCGATGCTGAAGGACTTCGGTGTGCGCTACGCCATCGTCGGTCACTCCGAGCGTCGGCAGTACCACGGCGAAACCGACGAAGCGGTGGCCGCCAAGACGGCTGCCGCGTTGGCCAACGGCATCACGCCGATCGTCTGTGTCGGCGAGACGCTGGCGCAGCGCGAAGCAGGGCAGACCGAAGAGGTCGTCAAGCGCCAGCTGGCGGCCGTCATTCACGTGAACGGCCATTGCATCAGCGAGATCGTCGTGGCCTACGAGCCTGTCTGGGCCATCGGCACGGGCAAGACGGCTTCGCCCGAGCAGGCGCAGGCGGTGCATGCCGTGCTGCGCGCGCAGTTGCATCACGCGGCGAGCGAGCACGCCGCGGGCATCAAGATTCTTTATGGCGGCAGCATGAACGCGGCGAATGCCGCGGAGTTGCTTGCACAGGCCGACATCGACGGCGGCCTCATCGGCGGCGCATCGCTCAAGGCGCCCGACTTTTTGCAGATCATCTCTGCCGCTGCACGCTGAACGCGGGCAACGGCGGCAATCAATTAGGAGTAAGAACGAATGAACGTGGTCCTCAACCTTCTGGTCGGCGTGCAAATGCTGGCAGCCCTGGCAATGATCGGCCTGATCCTGATCCAGCACGGCAAGGGCGCCGACATGGGCGCGGCCTTCGGCAGCGGCAGTGCCGGCAGTCTGTTCGGCGCCAGCGGCAGTGCCAACTTCCTGTCGCGCACCACGGCCGTGCTGGCCGCCGTGTTCTTCGCATGCACGCTGCTGCTGGCTTACTTCAGCCACGCGCGTCCCGCGGGCGGTGGTTCGTTGCTCGAGCGCGCTGCTGTTGGCGCACCTGCTGCGCCGGCCGCGCCCGCGGCTCCGGCGGCTGGTGAAATCCCTGGCGCAGCGGCTCCTGCATCCCCTGCATCGGCGCCCGCGGCCCCCGCCACGCCGCCCGGTCAGATCCCCAGCAAGTAATCAACTCGTTTTCATGAGTCGCCCGTTAAAAACGGCTCGATTTCAGGGTAAACTCTAAATCTGTTCGGAAAGCCAAATACCTGTTGCAGGTACCTCATGCCATCCGAACAGTAAAAACCGCGGTCGTGGTGAAATTGGTAGACACGCTATCTTGAGGGGGTAGTGGCGAAAGCTGTGCGAGTTCGAGTCTCGCCGACCGCACCAAATCTCATCGGCAGAAAACCTCATTCAGAGGTTCTTCTTGCCGGTGGCAAGCGGTGAAAAACTCTCGATGAATCTCGACTCCTACCTCCCCGTCCTTTTGTTCATTTTGGTCGGAGTCGGCGTAGGCGTCGCACCTCAGGTCATCGGATACATTCTCGGCCCCAATCGGCCCGACGCCGCAAAGAACGCTCCCTACGAGTGTGGCTTTGAAGCCTTCGAGGATGCGCGCATGAAATTCGACGTGCGCTATTACCTCGTCGCCATTCTCTTCATCCTGTTCGATCTCGAAATTGCCTTTCTCTTTCCGTGGGCCATTGCGCTCAAGGAGATCGGTGCTGTCGGCTTCTGGGCCATGATGATCTTCCTCGCCATCCTCGTCGTGGGCTTCGCCTACGAGTGGAAAAAAGGCGCGCTCGACTGGGAATGACAAGGAAAGCACACGATGGCCATTGAAGGCGTTCTCAAAGAAGGTTTCGTCACGACCACCTATGACTCGGTGGTGAATTGGGCGAAGACCGGATCTCTCTGGCCGATGACGTTCGGCCTCGCATGCTGTGCGGTGGAAATGATGCACGCGGGCGCCGCCCGCTACGACATCGACCGCTTCGGCATGCTGTTCCGTCCCAGCCCCCGCCAGTCCGACCTGATGATCGTGGCCGGCACGCTGTGCAACAAAATGGCGCCGGCGCTGCGCAAGGTCTACGACCAGATGCCCGAGCCGCGCTGGGTGCTGTCGATGGGCTCGTGCGCCAATGGCGGTGGTTACTACCACTACAGCTATTCGGTCGTGCGCGGCTGCGACCGCATCGTGCCCGTCGACGTCTATGTGCCGGGTTGCCCGCCCACCGCCGAAGCCCTGCTTTACGGCGTGATCCAGTTGCAGCAGAAGATTCGCCGCACCAACACCATTGCCCGCGCCTGAGAGATTGCCGACGATGACTGACTTTGCAATTTCGCCGGAGGTGCTGCGCGCCAACATCGCCGAAGCACTCGGCGACAAGGCCAAGAGCGTGACGCTCGCGCTCGGCGAGGTGACCGTGGTGGTCGACTCGACCGACTACACCGAAGCCGCGCTGCTGCTGCGCGATGCGCCCGGCTGCCGTTTCGAGCAGCTGATCGACCTGTGCGGCATGGACTACTCCGACTACCGCGAAGGCGAGTGGCAGGGCGATCGCTATTGCGTCGTCACGCACCTGCTGTCCGTGAGCCTCAACCAGCGCGTGCGCCTGAAGGTGTTCGCGCCGAGCGAAGACCTGCCCGTGGTCGATTCGCTGCAGCCCGTCTGGAATGCCGCCACCTGGTTCGAGCGCGAAGCCTTCGACCTGTACGGCATCGTGTTCGAAGGTCACGACGACCTGCGCCGCATCCTGACCGACTACGGCTTCATCGGCCACCCGTTCCGCAAGGACTTCCCGGTGTCGGGGCATGTCGAAATGCGTTACGACGAAGAACAGAAGCGCGTGGTCTACCAGCCGGTATCGATCGAGCCGCGCGAAATCACCCCGCGCGTGATCCGCGAAGACAACTACGGCGGCGGTTTGCACTGATATGGCCGAAATCAAGAACTACACACTCAACTTCGGTCCCCAGCACCCTGCGGCGCACGGCGTGCTGCGCCTGGTGCTCGAGCTGGACGGCGAAGTGATCCAGCGCGCCGACCCCCACATCGGCCTGCTGCACCGCGCGACCGAGAAGCTCGCCGAATCGCGCACCTTCATCCAGTCGCTGCCGTACATGGATCGTCTCGACTACGTGTCGATGATGAGCAACGAGCACGCCTACTGTCTCGCCATCGAGCGGATGATGGGCCTGGACGTGCCGGTCCGCGCGCAGTACATCCGCGTGATGTTCGCCGAGATCACTCGCCTGCTGAACCACCTGCTGTGGCTCGGCGCGCACGGTCTGGACTGCGGCGCGATGAACATGCTCATCTACTGCTTCCGCGAGCGTGAAGACCTGTTCGACATGTACGAAGCCGTGTCCGGCGCGCGCATGCACGCGGCGTACTTCCGTCCGGGCGGCGTCTACCGCGACCTGCCGGACGCGATGCCGCAGTACAAGGTCAGCAAGATCAAGAACGCGAAGGCCATCGAGCGCCTGAACGAAGACCGCCAGGGTTCGCTGCTCGACTTCGTCGACGCCTTCTGCAAGCGCTTCCCGAAGATGGTCGACGAGTACGAGACGTTGCTCACCGACAACCGCATCTGGAAGCAGCGCACCGTGGGCATCGGCGTGGTCACGCCGGAGCGCGCGTTGAACCTGGGCTTCACCGGCCCCATGCTGCGCGGCTCGGGCATCGAGTGGGACCTGCGCAAGAAGCAGCCCTACGACGTCTACGATCGCATGGAGTTCGACGTGCCGCTGGGCAAGACCGGCGACTGCTACGACCGCTACCTGGTTCGCGTCGAAGAGATGCGCCAGGCCAACAAGATCATCCAGCAGTGCTCGACCTGGCTGCGTGCCAACCCCGGCCCGGTCATCACCAGCAACCACAAGGTCGCCGCGCCCGCGCGCGAATCGATGAAGGCGAACATGGAGGAGTTGATCCACCATTTCAAGCTCTTCACCGAAGGCTTCCATGTGCCCGAAGGCGAAGCGTATGCCGCCGTCGAGCATCCGAAGGGCGAGTTCGGCATCTATCTCGTGAGCGACGGCGCCAACAAGCCGTACCGCCTGAAGATCCGCGCCCCTGGCTTCCCGCACCTCGCCGCCCTCGACGAAATGTCGCGCGGTCACATGATCGCCGACGCTGTCGCGGTGATCGGCACGATGGACATCGTGTTCGGCGAGATCGACAGGTGAGAAAGAGCGAATGACGACTTCCTCGACCCACCATGACACGGCGCCTTCGGCGCCGTTGAAACCTGCAATCCTCGAGCGCTTCGCGCGCGAGGTCGCCAAGTACCCTGAAGCAGGCAAGCAATCGGCCGTGATGGCCTGCCTGGCCATCGTTCAGCAGGACGAAGGCTACGTCAGCCTGCAGCGCGAGCGCGAGATCGCCGACTACCTCGGCATGGCGCCCATCGCCGTGCACGAGGTGACGACCTTCTACAACATGTACAACCAGCATCCGGTGGGCAAGTTCAAGCTCAACGTGTGCACCAACCTGCCTTGCCAGCTGCGCGACGGCGTCACCGCCCTTGTGCATCTCGAGAAGAAGCTGGGCATCAAGATGGGCGAGACCACGGCCGACGGCGTGTTCACGCTGCAGCAGAGCGAGTGCCTGGGTGCTTGCGCCGACTCGCCCGTGATGCTGGTCAACGACCGCACCATGTGCAGCTTCATGAGCAACGAAAAGCTCGACCAGCTCATCGACGGCCTGCGCGGCGCCACGCCGGCAACCAAAGGGGAGGCTTCGTGATGTCACCCGAACAAGTGCTCAAGCAGTTCCAGGCCACGGGCGTCCAGACCTGTTTCCATGACCGCCACATCGAGCCGCAGATCTATGCGGGCCTCGACGGCACCAACTGGCGCCTGGCCGACTACGAAGCGCGCGGCGGCTATCAGGCCCTGCGCAAGATCCTGACCGAGGGCCTCACGCCCGACCAGGTGATCGCCGAAGTCAAGGCCTCGGGCCTGCGCGGCCGCGGCGGCGCCGGTTTCCCGACCGGCCTGAAGTGGAGCTTCATGCCCCGCCAGTTCCCGGGCCAGAAATACCTCGTCTGCAATTCGGACGAAGGCGAGCCGGGTACGTGCAAGGACCGCGACATCCTGCAGTTCAACCCGCACATCGTGATCGAAGGCATGGCCATTGCAGCGTATGCAATGGGCATCAGCGTGGGCTACAACTACATCCACGGCGAAATCTTCGACAGCTACGACCGCTTCGAGGAAGCCCTCGAAGAAGCGCGCGCCGCCGGCTACCTCGGCGACAAGATCATGGGCAGCACGTACAACTTCCAGTTGCACGCGGCCCACGGCTTCGGCGCCTACATCTGCGGCGAAGAAACCGCGCTGCTCGAATCGCTCGAAGGCAAGAAGGGCCAGCCGCGCTTCAAGCCGCCGTTCCCGGCCAGCTTCGGCCTGTACGGCAAGCCGACCACCATCAACAACACCGAGACCTTCGCGGCGGTGCCCTGGATCATCCGCAACGGCGGTCCGGCCTACCTCGAGTGCGGCAAGCCGAACAACGGCGGCACCAAGATCTACTCGGTGAGCGGTGACGTCGAGCTGCCCGGCAACTACGAAGTGCCCATGGGCACGCCGTTCTCCAAGCTGCTCGAGCTGGCGGGCGGGGTCCGCAAGGGCCGCACGCTGAAGGCCGTGATCCCCGGCGGATCGTCTTCGCCCGTGCTGCCGGCCGACATCATGATGGCCTGCACCATGGACTACGACTCCATCGCCAAGGCCGGCTCCATGCTGGGCTCGGGCGCGGTGATCGTCATGGACGACAGCCGTTCGATGGTCGAGTCGCTCAAGCGCCTTTCGTACTTCTACATGCACGAGTCCTGCGGCCAGTGCACGCCGTGCCGCGAAGGCACGGGCTGGCTCTACCGCGTGGTGGACCGCATCCACAACGGGCAGGGCAGGGCGAGCGACATGGACCTGCTGAACTCCGTCGCGGACAACATCCAGGGCCGCACGATCTGCGCCCTCGGCGATGCAGCGGCCATGCCGGTGCGCGCCATGATCAAGCACTTCCGTCATGAGTTCGAAGCCCTGATCCCGGGCTCCGTTCCCAAAGCGCCGGTCCAGGCCTGAGCGCGAGAAACACACATATGGTTGAAATCGAACTCGACGGCAAGAAGGTCGACGTGACCGAAGGCAGCATGATCATGCATGCGGCCGACAAGGCGGGCACGTACATCCCGCACTTCTGCTATCACAAGAAACTCAGCATCGCGGCCAACTGCCGCATGTGCCTGGTCGACGTGGAAAAGGCGCCCAAGCCGATGCCGGCCTGCGCCACGCCCGTCACGCAGGGCATGATCGTTCGCACCAAGAGCGAAAAGGCCATCAAGGCGCAGCAGTCGGTCATGGAGTTCCTCCTGATCAACCACCCGCTGGATTGCCCCATCTGCGACCAGGGCGGCGAATGCCAGCTGCAAGACCTGGCCGTGGGCTATGGCGGTTCTTCCTCGCGCTACGAGGAAGAAAAGCGCGTCGTGTTCCACAAGGACGTCGGCCCGCTGATCAGCATGGAAGAAATGAGCCGCTGCATCCATTGCACGCGCTGCGTCCGCTTCGGCCAGGAAGTGGCCGGCGTGATGGAGCTGGGCATGACGCAACGCGGCGAGCACTCCGAAATCGAAACCTTCGTGGGCGACTCGGTCGACTCCGAGCTGTCGGGCAACATGATCGACATCTGCCCGGTCGGCGCGCTCACGAGCAAGCCCTTCCGCTACAGCGCCCGCACCTGGGAACTGTCGCGCCGCAAGTCGGTGAGCCCGCACGATTCCACCGGTGCCAACCTGATCGTCCAGGTCAAGAACAACCGCGTGATGCGCGTGGTGCCGCTGGAGAACGAAGACGTCAACGAATGCTGGATCGCCGACCGCGACCGCTTCTCGTACGAAGCGCTCAACGGCACGGAACGCCTGACGCAGCCCATGCTCAAGCAGGGCGGCCAATGGCAGCAGGTCGACTGGCAGACGGCGCTCGAGTACGTCGCCAACGGTCTCAAGCAGATCAAGGCCGACCACGGTGCCCAGAGCATCGGCACGCTCGTCAGCCCGCACAGCACGCTCGAAGAGCTGCAGCTCGCCGCCATGCTCACGCGTGAACTCGGCAGCGACAACATCGACTACCGCCTGCGCAACGCCGAATTCACGGCCTTCGAAGGCGTGCGTTGGCTCGGCACCTCGATCGCCTCGCTCACGCAAGTGCAGCGCGCGCTGGTCGTCGGCTCGAACCTGCGCAAGGACCATCCGCTGTTCGCGCAGCGTATCCGCCAAGCCGTGCGCAAGGGCGCCGCGCTGTCGGTCATTACCTCGGCCGGCCTGATGGCCGACCGCGACGCCTGGGCCATCGACGTGGCGCAAGCATCGATCGTCGAAGCCGACCAATGGGTCGAGGCGCTGGCCGCCGTGGCCGCCGCCATCGGCGAAACCAGTGGCGCCGCCGCGCCGCTGGCGCCGAAGAACGCACCCGACGCCGCCGCCAAGGCCATCGCCGCTTCGCTGTTGAGCGGCGAGCGCAAGGCCGTGCTGCTCGGCAATGCCGCCGCCCACCACGCCCAAGCCGGCAGCCTGCTGGCGCTGGCGAACTGGATCGGCGCGCAAACCGGCGCCACCGTCGGCTACCTGACCGAAGCCGCCAACACCGTGGGCGCGCAGCTCGTCGGCGCGTTCCCCAAGAACGGCGGCCTCGATGCCGGCCGCATGCTCGCCGCGGGCTCGGGCCTGAAGGCCGTGCTGCTGCTGAACAACGAACCGGTGTTCGACTCGGCCGCCGGCGCTGCCGCCGCCGACGTCATCGGCAATGCACAGATGGTGGTCACGCTCAGCCCCTTCAAGGCCAACCTGGCGTTCAGCGACGTGCTGCTCCCGATTGCTCCGTTCACCGAAACCCCCGGTACCTTCGTCAATGCCGAAGGCCGCCTGCAAGGTTTCCACGCCGTCGTGAAGCCGCAAGGCGAAACGCGTCCGGCCTGGAAGGTGCTGCGCGTGCTGGCCAACCTGCTGGGCCTGCCGGGCTTTGCGTTCGAATCGACTGCCGACGTGCTCGCCACCATCGGCGACAACGGCGCCGTGCCGGCGAATGCGCTGAGCAACGCCACCGCTGCCAATGCGGTCGCTTCCAACGGCGCGGCTGCCGCGCCCGTGGTCGCGAGCATCTACCAGCTCGACTCGATCGTGCGCCGCGCACCATCGCTGCAACTGACCGCCGATGCACGCCATGCATCGTCGGGCGCACCGGCTCGTGCCGAGGAGGCACTGGCATGAGCGTCGACGCTATTCATGGCTTCGGCCAGGGCCTGGTTGCCGCCGGCTGGTGGACCGCCGTGGTCTGGCCCGTGGTCTGGACGCTGATCAAGATCATCGTCGTGGTGATCCCGCTGATGCTGGCCGTGGCGTACCTCACGCTGTGGGAACGCAAGGCCATCGGCTTCACGCAGATCCGCATCGGCCCCAACCGCATCGGACCGCTGGGCCTGCTGCAGCCGATCGCCGACGCGCTCAAGCTGATGACCAAGGAAATCATTCTTCCGACGGTCGCCAACAAGGGCCTGTTCCTGCTGGGCCCGATCATGACCATCATGCCGGCGCTGGCCGCATGGGCCGTGATTCCGTTCGGTCCCGATGTGGCGCTGGCCAACATCAACGCCGGCCTGCTGTTCGTGATGGCCATCACCTCGCTCGAGGTGTACGGCGTGATCATCGCCGGCTGGGCCTCGAACTCGAAGTACGCCTTCCTGGGCGCGCTGCGCGCCTCGGCACAGATGGTGAGCTACGAAATCGCGATGGGCTTCTGCTTCGTCGTCGTGCTGATGGTCACCGGCAGCCTGAACATGAGCGAGATCGTCAATGTTCAGGGCAAGGGCATGTTCGCCAACATGGGCGTCGGCTTCCTGTCGTGGAACTGGCTGCCGCTGCTGCCGATCTTCGTCGTCTACTTCATCTCGGGCCTTGCCGAAACCAACCGCCACCCGTTCGACGTGGTGGAAGGCGAGTCCGAAATCGTGGCCGGCCACATGATCGAGTACTCGGGCATGAGCTTCGCGATGTTCTTCCTGGCCGAGTACGCCAACATGTGGCTCGTCTCGATCCTGACCGTGGTGCTGTTCCTCGGCGGATGGCTGCCGCCGTTCGAGTTCCTGAGCTTCATTCCGGGCTGGATCTGGCTCGGTGCCAAGACCTTCTGCGTGGTCACCATGTTCCTGTGGGTGCGCTCGACATTCCCGCGCTTTCGCTATGACCAGATCATGCGTCTGGGCTGGAAGATCTTCATTCCCGTCACCCTCGTGTGGCTGGTCGTGGTCGGTGGCTGGATGCAGACGCCGTTCAACATCTGGAAATAACAGGAAGCGCCAACACCATGTCTGCTGCGCACACCGCAACCCCGTCCGCGCCGTTCTCGCTCAAGGACTTTCTGGGCAGCTTCATGCTGTTCGAACTGTTCAAGGGCCTGGCCATTACCGGCAAGTACGCCTTCGCCCGCAAGATCACCGTTCAGTTCCCCGAAGAAAAGACGCCGCTGTCGCCGCGTTTTCGCGGCCTGCACGCGCTGCGCCGCTACGAAAACGGCGAAGAGCGCTGCATTGCCTGCAAGCTGTGCGAAGCCGTCTGCCCGGCGCTGGCCATCACCATCGAGTCCGATGTGCGTGACGACGGCTCGCGCCGCACCACGCGCTACGACATCGACCTGACCAAGTGCATCTTCTGCGGCTTCTGCGAAGAGAGCTGCCCGGTCGACTCGATCGTCGAGACGCACATCTTCGAATACCACGGCGAAAAGCGCGGCGACCTGTACTTCACCAAGGACATGCTGCTGGCCGTGGGCGACCGCTACGAAAACGAAATTGCAGCGAACAAGGCGGCCGACGCCAAGTACCGCTGATTCCGACCAGCCCGAACCCCGTACCCATTCGAATTCCATGGACGTCAAGACCGGTCTGTTCTATCTGTTTGCCGCGGTGCTGCTGTTCGCAGCGTTCCGCGTCATCACCTCCCGCAACCCCGTGTACGCAGCGCTGTACCTGGTGCTGGCTTTCTTCCAGGCCTCGGCCATCTGGCTGCTGCTGCGCGCGGAGTTCCTCGCGATCTCGCTGGTGCTGGTGTATGTCGGCGCCGTGATGGTGCTGTTCCTGTTCGTCGTGATGATGCTGGACATCAACGTCGACAGCCTGCGAGAGGGCTTCTGGAAGCACTTCCCGCTGGCCGCGGGCGTCGGCGCACTCATTGCGCTCGAAATGGCGGCCGTGCTCATGGGCGGTTTCCGCCTGGGCGAAGCGCGTCCCACCACGGGTGCCATGGCGCCCGACAGCTCGAACACCCTCGAGCTGGGCAAGCTGCTGTATTCGCAATATCTGTATCCGCTGGAAATTGCCGCTGTCATCCTGCTCGTGGCCATCGTGGCCGCCATTGCGTTGACGTTGCGTACCCGCAAGGACAGCAAGTACACCAACCCGGCCGACCAAGTGCGCGTGAAGGCGCGTGACCGCGTGCGCATCGTGCAGATGCCCGTGACGCGTGCGGCCGAACCCGTGGCTGAAGCTGCAACTGCGGACGCGGCAAAGGAAAACAAGGCATGACGCTCACGCTCGGACATTTTCTTTCGCTCGGCGCGATGCTCTTCGCGCTGTCGGTGATCGGCATCTTCCTGAACCGCAAGAACCTGATCGTTCTGCTGATGGCCATCGAGCTGATGCTGCTGGCGGTCAACATGAACTTCGTGGCGTTCTCGCACTTCCTGGGCGACATGCACGGACAGATCTTCGTGTTCTTCATCCTGACGGTGGCCGCGGCCGAGTCGGCCATCGGGCTGGCGCTGCTGGTTCTGCTGTTCCGCAACAAGTCGAACATCAACGTGGACGAACTCAACTCGCTCAAGGGTTGAAAGCAACATGAGCGCAACCCTTTCCGCATCCACCTTGCTGGCCGTGCCGATGGCACCCCTGGTCGGCGCAGCCCTTGCCGGCCTGTTCGGCACAAAATTCGGCGGCAATCACATCGGCCGCAAGGTCACGCATTCGCTGACCATCCTGGGCGTGCTGATCGCCTTCGTCATCTCGGCCATGACGCTCAAGAGCGTGATCGTCGACGGTGCCCGCTTCAACGAAACCCTCTACGAGTGGATGGTCGTGGGCGGCCTGAAGATGGAAGTCGGCTTCATGGTCGACGGCCTCACCGCCATGATGATGTGCGTCGTGACCTTCGTGTCGCTGATGGTGCACATCTACACCATCGGCTACATGGAAGAAGACGACGGCTACAACCGCTTCTTCTCGTACATCTCGCTGTTCACGTTCTCGATGCTGATGCTCGTCATGAGCAACAACATGCTTCAGCTGTTCTTCGGCTGGGAGGCGGTGGGCCTGGTGTCGTACCTGCTGATCGGTTTCTGGTTCAACAAGCCGACCGCGATCTTCGCGAACATGAAGGCCTTCCTGGTCAACCGCGTGGGCGACTTCGGCTTCATCCTGGGCATCGGCCTGATCGCCGCCTACGCCGGCACGCTGAACTACACCGAAGCCTTCGCCAAGGCCAACATGCTGGCCGGCATCACGTTCCCGGGCACCGAGTGGATGCTCATCACCGTGATCTGCATCTGCCTGTTCATCGGCGCGATGGGCAAGAGCGCGCAGTTCCCGCTGCACGTGTGGCTGCCTGACTCGATGGAAGGCCCGACGCCCATCTCCGCGCTGATTCACGCGGCAACGATGGTGACGGCCGGCATCTTCATGGTGGCGCGCATGTCGCCGCTGTTCGAGCTGAGCGACACGGCCCTGAGCTTCATCCTCGTGATCGGCGCCATCACCGCGCTGTTCATGGGCTTCCTGGGCATCATCCAGAACGACATCAAGCGCGTGGTCGCGTACTCGACGCTTTCGCAGCTGGGCTACATGACGGTGGCGCTCGGTGCCTCGGCCTACTCGGTCGCGGTGTTCCACCTGATGACGCACGCGTTCTTCAAGGCGCTGCTGTTCCTGGGCGCGGGCTCGGTGATCATCGGCATGCACCACAACCAGGACATCCGCTGGATGGGCGGCGTGCGCAAGTACATGCCCATCACCTGGATCACCTCGCTGGTGGGTTCGCTGGCGCTGATCGGCACGCCGTTCTTCTCGGGCTTCTACTCGAAGGACAGCATCATCGAAGCGGTGCACGAAAGCCACCTGTGGGGCGCGAACTTCGCGTACTACGCGGTGCTGGCCGGCGTGTTCATCACGGCGTTCTATTCGTTCCGCATGTACTTCCTGGTCTTCCACGGCAAGGAACGCTACGACCAGAACCCCGACGCGCACCATGACGCCCACGACGACCATGGCCATGACGACCACGGCCACGGTCATCACGACCACAAGCCGCACGAGTCACCCATGGTGGTCTGGCTGCCGCTGGTGCTGCTGGCCATTCCGTCGGTGGTGATCGGCTTCATGACGATCGACTCGATGCTGTTCGGCGAGTTCTTCAAGACCGCCATCTTCGTGGACGGTGCCAAGCACCACGCCATGAAGGAGCTCGAAGAAGCCTTCCACGGCCCGGTGGCCATGGCCATCCACGGCCTGACGGCGGCGCCGTTCTGGCTGGCGCTGGCCGGCGTGGTCATGTCCTGGTACATGTACATGATCAACCCGGCGCTGCCGGCCGCGATCAAGCGTGCCTTCGGCCCGGTCTACAAGCTGCTTGAAAACAAGTACTACCTCGACTGGATCAACGAGAACATCATCGCCCGCGGTACGCGTGCGCTCGGTACCGGTCTGTGGAAGGGCGGCGACCAGGCCATCATCGATGGCGCCGTCGTCAACGGTTCATGGAAAGTGATCGGCCGTATCTCCGGCGTGGTGCGTTGGATGCAGTCCGGCTACATCTATCACTATGCCTTCGCGATGCTGCTCGGCATCTTCGTCCTCATGACGTACTTCGTCTGGTTCAAACGCTGAGCCTGAACGCTGGAGAAAAAGAAAAATGGGTTTGTTGAGCCTTGCCATCTGGGTGCCGATCGCATTCGGCGCCGTGCTGCTGGCGTTTGGCCGTGATGAGCACGCCCGCGGCGTGCGCTGGGTCGCGCTGGTCGGTGCCATCGTGAGCTTTCTGGTCACGGTTCCGCTGTTCACGCGTTTCCAGAACGGTACTGACGCCATGCAATTCGTCGAGAAGACGGGTTGGATCGCGCGTTTCAACGTCAACTACCACCTGGGGATCGACGGCCTGTCGCTCTGGCTGGTGCTGCTGACGTCGTTCATCACCGTGATCGTCGTGATCTCGGCCTGGGAAGTGATCACCGAGCGCGTGAACCAGTACATGGGCGCGTTCCTGATCCTGTCGGGCTTCATGATCGGCGTGTTCTCCGCGCTGGACGGTGTGCTGTTCTACGTGTTCTTCGAAGCCACGCTGATCCCGATGTACCTGATCATCGGTATCTGGGGCGGCCCGAACAAGATCTACGCAGCGTTCAAGTTCTTCCTGTACACCTTGCTCGGCTCGTTGCTGATGCTGGTGGCGCTGATCTTCCTGTACAACAAGTCGGGCGGCAGCTTCGACATCCTGGCCTGGCACAAGCTGCCGCTGGGTTCGACCGCGCAGACCTTCCTGTTCTTCGCCTTCTTCGCGGCCTTCGCGGTGAAGGTGCCGATGTGGCCGGTGCACACCTGGCTGCCCGACGTGCACGTGGAAGCGCCTACCGGCGGCTCCGCCGTGCTGGCCGCGATCATGCTGAAGCTGGGTGCCTACGGCTTCCTGCGCTTCTCGATGCCGATCGCACCCGACGCCTCGCACGAATGGGCCTGGCTCATGATCGCGCTGTCGCTGATCGCCGTGATCTACGTGGGCCTGGTCGCGCTGGTGCAGCAGGACATGAAGAAGCTGGTGGCTTACTCGTCGGTGGCCCACATGGGCTTCGTGACGCTCGGCTTCTTCATCTTCAACGAGCTGGGCGTGTCCGGCGGCATCGTGCAGATGATTGCGCACGGCTTCGTCTCGGGCGCCATGTTCCTGGGCATCGGCGTGCTGTACGACCGCGTGCACTCGCGCCAGATCGCCGACTACGGCGGCGTGGTCAACACCATGCCCAAGTTCGCCGCGTTCGCGCTGCTGTTCGCCATGGCCAATTGCGGCCTGCCGGGCACCGCCGGTTTCGTGGGCGAGTGGATGGTGATCCTGGGGGCGGTCAAGGCCAACTTCTGGATCGGCCTGGGCGCCGCCACCGCGCTGATCTTCGGCGCGGCCTACACCCTGTGGATGTACAAGCGCGTGTACCTGGGCCCGGTCGGCAACGACCACGTCAAGGAACTGAAGGACATCAACGCGCGCGAATTCCTGATGCTGTCGCTGCTGGCGATCGCCGTGCTGTGGATGGGCCTGTTCCCGAAGCCTTTCACCGATGCCATGGACGCCTCGGTGACCGGGCTCCTGCGCCATGTGGCAGTCTCGAAGCTGCCTTGATTCCACGCTGAAGAAGAGAACGAGATGATTGACAAAATCAGCTGGGTCACGATCTACCCCGAAATCGTGTTGCTGGTCATGACCTGCATCATTGCACTGGTCGACCTGTCCACCACGAGCCATCGCCGCACCCGCACCTATGTGCTGACGCTGCTCACGCTGGGCGTGGTCGCCGTGCTGTCGGGCCTGCAGGCCTACGACGGCAAGACGGCCTACGGCTTCGGCGGCATGGTCGTCAGCGACCCGATGGGCAACTGGCTCAAGTGCTTCGCCACCGTGGCCCTGATGGTCACGCTGGTCTACGGCCGTCCGTATGCGGCCGACCGCGAGATGCTGCGCGGCGGCGAGATGTTCACCATCAGCATGTTCGCGCTGCTGGGCATGTTCGTGATGATCTCGGGCAGCAACTTCCTGCTGATCTACCTGGGCCTGGAACTGCTCACGCTGTCGAGCTACGCGCTGGTGGCGCTGCGCCGTGACAACGCGACCGCCAGCGAAGCCGCCATGAAGTACTTCGTGCTCGGTGCCATGGCCAGCGGCTTCCTGCTGTACGGCCTGTCGATGATGTACGGCGCCACCGGCTCGCTGGACGTCAACGAAGTCTTCAAGACCATCGCGAGCGGCAAGGTGAACCACCAGGTGCTGGTGTTCGGCCTGGTGTTCATCGTGGCCGGCCTGGCATTCAAGGTGGGCGCGGCGCCGTTCCACATGTGGGTGCCCGACGTCTATCAGGGCGCGCCGACCGCGATCACGCTGCTGATCGGCGCGGCGCCCGAGCTGGCCGCCTTCGCCATCATCATTCGCCTGCTGGTCGACGCGCTGCAGCCGCTGGCCATCGACTGGCAGCAGATGCTGGCCGTGCTGGCCATCGCTTCGCTGCTGGTGGGCAACCTGGCCGCCATTGCGCAGAGCAACCTCAAGCGCATGCTGGCGTATTCGACGATCTCGCAGATGGGCTTCATGCTCCTGGGCCTGGTCGCCGGTTCGGACCAGCAGGGCACCTACAACGCCCAGTACGCCTACAGCGCCTCGATGTTCTACATCGTGACCTACGTGCTGACGACGCTGGCGAGCTTCGGCATCATCCTGCTGCTGGCGCGCGAAGGCTTCGAAAGCGAAGAGATCACCGACCTGGCCGGCCTGAACCAGCGCAGCCCGCTGTATGCCGGCGTGATGGCCATCGCGATGTTCTCGCTGGCCGGCCTGCCGCCGCTGGTCGGCTTCTACGCCAAGCTGGCGGTGCTGCAGGCGCTGATCGCCTCGGGCCACGCCATCTACATCGGCCTGGCCGTGTTCGCGGTGATCATGTCGCTCATCGGCGCGTTCTACTACCTGCGCGTGGTCAAGGTCATGTACTTCGACGCGCCCGTCACGGCCACCACCGTGTCGGCCCCGCGCGACGTGCGCATGGTGCTGACGATCAACGGCGCGCTGATCCTGATCCTGGGCATCGTGCCCGGCGGCCTCATGACGCTGTGCTACGACGCGATCGTGGCCACCCTGGCCCACTGACGCGGCCCCGGCCCATCGTTCGTCCTCCAAGGTGTCGCAAACCGCGTCTGTCTGGGTCGTGCTGCTGGTGGCCCTCGTGGCCGCCAACCTGCCGTTCTTCAACGACCGCCTGTTCGGCGTCGTGCCGCTGCCGACTTCACCGAAGAAGTCGCTGGCGGTGCGGCTCGCCGAGCTGGTGGTCTTGTACTTTCTGGCCGGCGCCGTCGGGCTGCTGTTCGAACGCAGGGCAGGGCAGATCGCACCGCAGGGCTGGGAGTTCTATGCGGTGACCGGCGCGCTGTTCATCGTGCTGGCCTTTCCGGGGTTCACCTGGCGCTACCTGATGAAACACAGGCACTGACGACGACATGACCTCATCCACCGGCACCACCGATTCGCACCTGCGTGAAGAGCTCGTGAAGAGCGAGGAGCTCTTCAAGGGCAACTTCCTGCACGCCAGGCGCGACACCATCCGCCTGCCCGACGGCCACAACGCCACGCGCGAGTACGTGCTGCATCCGGGCGCGGTGGTGGTGATTCCGCTGCTGGACGACGGCCGCGTGGTGCTGGAGCGCCAGTTCCGCTACCCCGTGGGCCACGTGATGGTCGAGTTCCCGGCCGGCAAGATCGACGCGGGCGAAGACCCCTTCGTCTGCGGCCGGCGCGAGCTGCTCGAGGAAACCGGCTACACCGCGCGCGAATGGGCGCATGCCGGCGCCATGCACCTGGCGGTGGCGTACTCGACCGAAATCATCCACATCTACTTCGCGCGCGGCCTGTCGCTCGGCGAGCGCCAGCTCGACCACGGCGAGTTCCTCGACGTGTTCACGGCCACGCCCGACGAGCTGTCCGGCTGGTGCCGCGACGGCACCGTGACCGACGCCAAGACGCTGACCTGCACCCTGTGGCTGCAGAACGTCCTTTCGGGCGCATGGGCACTGGACTGGAAGGCCCTGCCTCCCGAAGGCAGCGCGGGATAATCCGCGCATGAAGGTTCTCGATCTCCGCTGCACGCTCGGCCACGGCTTCGAGGGCTGGTTCGCGTCCAACGAGGCTTTCGAGACCCAGTTGGCGGGCGGGCTGGTCGAGTGCCCGGTCTGCGGCGACACCGCCGTGGTCAAGCTGCTGAGCGCGCCGCGCCTGAACCTCGGCAATCCGAAGACCCCGCAAGAGGCTGCCGCCGCGCCCGCCGCAGGCGCGCAGGTGCCGGCCGAACAACGCGCCGCCTCGCCCGAAGCCCGCTGGATGCGCGCCGTGCGCGAAGTGCTCGCGAAGACCGAAGACGTCGGCGACCGTTTTGCCGACGAGGCCCGCAAGATGCACTACGGCGAGGCCGAGGAGCGCGGCATCCGCGGGCAGGCCACGCCCGAGCAGACCGAAGCGCTGCTCGACGAGGGCATTCCGGTGATGGCGCTGCCGTTGCCGGCGGCGCTCAAGGAAACCCTGCAATAACCGGCTGCCCGGCCAGCCAGGCCAGGCCCCCGCTCAGGCCGTGAACTGCAGCGCCGCAAGGCGCGCATACACCCCGCCTTGCGCGACCAGCGTCGCGTGCGTTCCTTGTTCGACGATGCCGCCGTGGTCCAGCACGATGATGCGGTCGGCCTTCTGCACCGTCGCCAGCCGGTGCGCGATCACGAGCGTGGTGCGGCCTTCCATCGCCGATTCCAGCGCGGCCTGAACCATGCGCTCGCTTTCGGCGTCGAGCGCGCTCGTGGCCTCGTCCAGCAGCAGCAGCGGCGGGTTCTTGAGAATGGCCCGCGCAATCGCGATGCGCTGGCGCTGGCCGCCCGACAGGCGCACGCCGCGCTCGCCCAGGAAGGTGTCGTAGCCCTCGGGCAGGGCCTGCAGGAAGTCGTGGGCGAAGGCCGCGCGCGCGGCGGCGTGCACCTCGTCGGCGGTGGCCTCGGGGCGGCCGTAGCGGATGTTCTCGAACGCGCTGGCCGAGAAGATCACCGCGTCCTGCGGCACCAGGCCGATGCGGGTGCGCAGGTCGAACAGGGCGAGCGAGGCCAGCGGCGTGCCGTCGAGCACGAGGCGGCCCGATTGCGGGTCGTAGTAGCGCAGCAGCAGCTGGAACACCGTGCTCTTGCCCGCGCCGCTCGAGCCGACCAGCGCCACGGTTTCGCCGGGCGCCACGTCGAGGTTGAAATCGCGCAGCGCCGGCGTGCCGGGCCGCGACGGGTAGTGGAAGGTCACCGCATCGAAGCGGATGGCGCTGCCGGCCGCCGGAACGGGCGCGTCGGCGGGGCGGGTCGGCGAGACGATGGCCGCGGGCGCATGCAGCAGCTCCATCAGGCGCTCGGTGGCGCCGGCGGCGCGCAGCAGGTCGCCATAGACCTCGCCGAGCACGGCGGTGGCGCTGGCCAGGATGGCGACGTACACCACGGTCTGTCCCAGGTGGCCGGCCGTGATGTCGCCGCGCAGCACCGCTTGCGTGCCCTGGTACAGGCCCCAGAGCAGCGCCGCCGACGTGGCGATGATGATGAACGCCACCAGCACCGAGCGCGCCCGCGTGCGGCGCACGGCGGTGCGAAAGGCGTTCTCGGTCGAGCCGTTGAAGCGCGCGGCCTCGCGGCCTTCGGCCGTGTAGCTCTGCACCACCGGAATCGCGTTCAGCACCTCGGCGGCGATGGCGCTCGAATCGGCCACGCGGTCCTGGCTGGCGCGCGACAGCTTGCGCACGCGGCGGCCGAACCACATGCTCGGCAGCACCACCAGCACCAGGATGCCCAGCACCTGCACCATCACGTAGGGGTTGGTCCACACCAGCACCGCCAGCGCGCCCACGCCCATCACCGCATTGCGCAGGCCCATGCTCAGCGACGAGCCGACGACGGTCTGGACCAGCGTGGTGTCGGCCGTCAGGCGCGACAGCACCTCGCCGGTCTGCGTGGTCTCGAAGAAGGCCGGGCTCTGCTTGAGCACGTGGCCGTAGACCGCGTTGCGGATGTCGGCCGTGACGCGTTCGCCCAGCCAGCTCACCGTATAGAAGCGCGCCGCCGAGAAAAGCCCCAGCGCCACGGCCACGGCGAAGAGGGCGCCGAAGTGCTCGCGCAGCGCCATGGTCTGGGCGCCCTTGTCGGGGTTGATTAAGCCGCCGTCAATCAGGCTGCGCAGGGCGATAGGGAAAACCAGCGTGGTCACCGCCGCCATCACCAGAAAGAGCGCCGCCAGGACGATCTGGACCCGGTAGGGGCGAAGAAAAGGGCTCAGGCCCGACAGCGACCGGGGCGAGCCCTTGGCCATGGAAGACGGAGGGGTAGAAGCCATGCCGGGATTCTAACGATCCCTTGCCCCTACAAAGGTAGCCTTGACAATAATTGCCTCGGCAGCTAATATTTGGCCCATGAGCGATGCCACCTCCCCCCAAGACTCCTCGGTCACCGCCGACGCCGAGCGGCGCGTGCCGGCTGCGTCGTTCTACCGGGCCGAGACCTATCGGGCCGAAGAAAGCATCGGCTACCTGATGCGGCGCATCGTGACGGCGGTCGGCCAGTCGGTCGAAACCCGCATGTGCGAGCCCGGCAGCCCGACCTATCCGCAATGGGTGCCCCTGTACAAGTTGCACGTGGGTGCCGCCACCACCGTGGCCGAACTGGCCCGTGCCTGCGAGCTCGACACCGGCGCCATGACGCGCCTGCTCGACCGCCTCGAGGCCAAGGGCCTGTGCCGCCGCGTGCGCTCGCTCGAAGACCGCCGCGTCGTCAACATCGAACTCACCGACGAAGGCCGTGCCGCCGCCAAGGAAGTGCCGTACGTGCTCAGCCGTGTGCAAAACGAACATCTTGCAGGTTTCACCACCGAGGAATGGGAGCAGCTCAAGGGCTACTTGCGCCGCATCCTCGACAACGCACAGGCTCTCGCGGCCCGTGGAGATAAAAATGACTGATTCCCTCGCCGTGCGCGCTGTGCGTCGCACCCCCGTCGTGGCCGCCGCGTTGCTGGTGGTCGCATTGGCTGGCTGCGCCGACATGGCCGGCATCGGTGCGCAGGCCAAGCTGCGCGACGCCACGTCGCTGGGCATTGCCCCCGACAGCGCCGCGGTTCCGGTGTCGCGCCTGGACAGCCAATGGTGGCTCGCCTTCGGCGACGCCCAGCTCAACACGCTGATCGACCAGGCCGTGGCCGGCAACCCGAACCTGCAGATCGCCCAGGCCCGCCTCACGCGCGCGCAGGCATCGGCCGACATCGCCGGCGCGGCCCTCAAGCCCAAGGTCAACGCCGAGCTCGACCTGAACCGCCAGAAGTTCAACAGCAACTACATCTACCCGGCACCGCTGGGCGGCTCGATCCAGAACATCGGCCTGCTGCAGCTGGGCGCGAGCTGGGAGCTCGACTTCTTCGGCAAGAACCGCACCGCGCTGGACACCGCCATCGGCGCGGCCAACGCCACGGCCGCCGATGCGGACGCCGCCCGCGTGCTGCTCGCGAGCAACGTGGCGCGCAGCTACTTCCAGTGGGCCCGCCTGAACGACCAGCTCACCGTGGCCAAGCGCACGCTGGCGCAGCGCGACGAAACCCTCAAGCTCGTGCGCGACCGCGTGTCGGCCGGCCTGGACACCCGCCTCGAACTGCGCCAGAGCGAAGGCGGCCTGCCCGAGGCGCGCCAGCAGATCGAAGCGCTCAACGAACAGATCGCGCTGCAGCAGCATGCGCTCGACGCGCTCGTGGGCCAGCCCAACGTGTCGCAGTCGCTCAAGCCGCCGCTGCTGGGCGAGGTCAAGCCGATCGCGCTGCAGGCCAACATTCCCGCCGACCTGCTGGGCCGCCGCGCCGACATCGCCGCCGCGCGCTGGCGCGTCGAAGCGGCCAGCAGCGACGTGGCCAACGCCAAGACGCTGTTCTATCCCAACGTGAACCTCACGGCCTTCGTCGGCTTCCAGAGCCTGGGCTTCGGCAAGCTCCTGAAGTCGGGCAGCGAGCAGTGGGGCGTGGGCCCGGCCATCAGCCTGCCGATCTTCGAGGGCGGCAAGCTGCGCGCCAACCTGCGCGGCAAGTCGGCCGACCTCGACGTGGCCATCGAAAGCTACAACGCCACCGTGATCGATGCCGTGCGCGACGCGGCCGACCAGGTCACCAGCGCGCAGTCGATCGCGCGCCAGCAGGCCGAACAACGCGCCGCGCAGACCGCTGCCGAAGGCGCCTACGACATTGCCGTGCAGCGCTACCGCGCGGGCCTGGGCAACTACCTCAATGTGCTGACCGCGGAAACCTCCGTGCTGGCGCAACGCCGACTGGCGGTCGATCTCGCCGCGCGCGCGCTCGACACGCAGGTCGGCCTGGCGCGCGCGCTGGGCGGCGGCTGGCAGCCCCCGGCCACCGCCACGGCAGCGGCACCGTCAGCCGCAGTGAACTGAACTGAACAGATACGCCTTCCTCGTCTTCGGAAAGAACTTCATCATGAGCGATAACAACACTCCGACGCCCGCTGCCTCGACAGCTCCCGTTACCCCCGAGGCGCCCGCCGGCAATGGCAAGCGCCGCCGCGCACTCACCGCGCTGGCCGCCGTGGTCATCGTCGCCGGCGGCGGCTGGGGCCTCTACGAATGGCTGGTCGCCAGCCACTACGAGGACACCGACAACGCCTACGTCTCGGGCAACGTGATCCAGATCACGCCGCAGATCGGCGGCACCGTCATGGCCATCGGCGCCGACGACACCGACTTCGTCAAGGCCGGCCAGCCGCTGGTGCAGCTCGACCCGGCCGACGCCAAGGTGGCGCTGGAGCAGGCCGAGGCCGCGCTCGCGCAGGCCGTGCGCCAGGTGCGCACGCTGTACGCCAACAACGGCTCGCTGGCCGCCCAAGTCACGCTGCGCCAGTCGGACATCGTCAAGGCGCAGAGCGACATCGCCAAGGCGCAGGACGACCTGCAGCGCCGCCGCGCGCTGTCGGGCAACGGTGCCGTGTCGAAGGAAGAACTCAACCACGCCGAGACGCAACTGGACACCGCCAAGAGCGCGCTCGCCGCGGCGCAGGCCGGCGTGGTCGCCGCCAAGGAAGCGCTGGTCAGCAACCAGTCGCTGACCGAAGGCACCAGCGTGGCGCAGCACCCCAGCGTGCTGGCCGCCGCGTCCAAGGTGCGCGAGGCCTACCTGGCCACCCAGCGCGTGGCCATGCCCGCGCCGGTCGACGGCTACGTCGCCAAGCGCACCGTGCAACTGGGCCAGCGCGTGGCCGCCGGCACGCCGATGATGTCGATCGTGCCGCTCAACCAGCTGTGGGTCGACGCCAACTTCAAGGAAGTGCAGCTGCGCAACATCCGCATCGACCAGCCCGTGAAGCTCACCGCCGACGTGTACGGCAAGAAGGTCGAGTACACCGGCAAGGTCGCGGGCCTGGGCGTGGGCACCGGCAGCGCGTTCGCGTTGCTGCCCGCGCAGAACGCCACCGGCAACTGGATCAAGGTGGTGCAGCGCGTGCCCGTGCGCATCGCGCTCGACCCCGAGCAGCTCAAGGCCAACCCGCTGCGCATCGGCCTGTCGATGGACGCCGAGATCGACATCTCGTCCAAGAGCGGCAAGATGCTCGCCGACGCACCGCGCGCCACCGCGCTGACGCAGACGGCCGTCTACAGCCAGCTCGACCGCGGCGCCGACGCCGAAGTCGACCGCATCGTCGCGGCCAACCTCGGCCGCAGCGCACCGGCCACGGCCGCCGCGCCGACGAAGGCGCCGGCCGCACCCGCCGGTGGTTCGTCGTCGGTGGCCGTGCAGGGCCAGCCGGGCTGATCGCCCGCGCTGCCTTCAGGTAAACAGTTCGCGCGACCGCAATGGCCACCGCTGCTCCTGCTTACGTTGCGCATCCACCGCTCGATGGCGCCGCCCGCGTCTGGGGCACGATCGCGCTGTCCGCGGCAACTTTCATGAACGTGCTCGACTCGTCGATCGCGAACGTGTCGTTGCCCGCCATCTCGGGCGACCTGGGCGTGAGCACCACGCAAGGCACCTGGGTCATCACCAGCTTCGCGGTGGCCAACGCCATCGCGGTGCCGCTCACCGGCTTCATGACGCAGCGCTTCGGACAGGTGCGCCTGTTCATGGCCAGCGTCATCTTGTTCATGATCAGCTCGCTGCTGTGCGGCCTGGCGCCGAACATGACGACGCTGATCGCCTTCCGCGCGCTGCAGGGCTTCGTCGCGGGTCCGATGATCCCGCTGTCGCAGACGCTGCTGCTGTCGAGCTATCCGCGCGCCAAGGCGGGCCTGGCGATGGCGATGTGGTCCATGACCACGCTGGTCGCGCCGGTGATGGGGCCGCTGCTGGGCGGCTGGATCACCGACAACATCTCGTGGCCGTGGATCTTCTACATCAACATCCCGGTGGGCATCGTCGCGGCTTCGATCACCTGGGCGCTGTATCACAAGCGCGAGAGCGTCACGCACAAGGTGCCCATCGACGCCATCGGCCTTGCGCTGCTGGTGCTGTTCGTCGGCTCGATGCAGCTGATGCTCGACAAGGGCAAGGAACTCGACTGGTTCCATTCGCCGCAGATCGTCGTCATGGCGGTGGTGGCCGTGGTCGGCTTCGCGTTCTTCCTGGTCTGGGAGCTGACCGACAAGCACCCGGTGGTCGACCTGTCGCTGTTCAAGCGCCGCAACTTCTGGTCGGGCGCGGTGGCAACGGCCGTCGCCTACGGCCTGTTCTTCGGCAACGTGGTGCTGCTGCCGCTGTGGCTGCAGCAGTGGATGGGCTACACCGCGACGCAGGCGGGGATGATCATGGCGCCCGTGGGGATGCTGGCGATCTTCTTCTCGCCGATCGTCGGGCTCACGGTCTCGAAGATCGACCCAAGGCGCTATGCGACCTTCTCGTTCCTGGTGTTCGCGCTGGTGCTGTGGATGCGGTCGAACTTCAACACGCAGGCCGACTTCGTCACCATCATCATCCCGACGGTGATCCAGGGCATCGCGATGGCGTTCTTCTTCATCCCGCTGGTGACCATCACGCTGTCGGGCCTCACGCCGGACCGCATTCCGGCGGCGTCGGGGCTGTCGAACTTCCTGCGGATCACGGCGGGCGCCATGGGTACGTCGCTCACCACCACGCTGTGGGACAACCGCGCCACGCTGCATCACACGCAGCTCTCGGAAACGATCAACCACGGCAACAACGCGGCGACGAGCGCGATGTCGGGCCTGGCCAGCAGCGGCTTCAGCACCGAGCAGGTGCTCGGGCAGATCAACCGCATCGTCGACCAGCAGGCCTACATGCTGGCCACGAACGACATCTTCTATGCGTCGGCCATCCTGTTCCTGCTGCTGATTCCGCTGGTGTGGCTGGCCAAGCCGCAAAAGGGCGGTGCCGGCGGCGACGCCGCGGCGGGCGCGCACTGAGCGGCGGCTGACCGCCATCAAGACAACCCCGGGCTTCGAAAGAAGGCCCGGGGTTCTTGTTTTCAGGGGAGCGGTGCGTCGAGCACGCGCAGCACGTCGTAGCACGCGCCCATGGTGTGGTAGTCGGTCTTGCCGGCCGGGCTCTTCTCGTCGCCGAGCTTCTCGTTGCGCGGCGAGAGGATGCGATACCACGCGCCATGCTTGTGGTCGACGAAGTGCTCCCAGCTGTAGGCCCAGATGCTGTCGTACCAGTCCCAGTAGCCGGCCTCGCCGGTGCGCACGGCCAGCAGCGCGGCGGCGGCGAAGCTCTCGGCCTGCACCCAGAAATACTTGTCGCCGTCGCACACCGTGCCGTCGGGGCCGAAGCCGTACACCAGGCCGCCGTGGTCGGCGTCCCAGCCGCGGAACATGGCGGTGTCGAAGAAGTGGCGCGCGCGCGGCACGATCCAGTCGGCCTGCCGGTCGGCGGCCGCCAGATGGCGCTCCAGCTGCAGCAGCAGCTTGGCCCATTCGGTGAGGTGGCCGGTCTGGAAACCCCAGGGCCTGAAGATGTTGGTCTTGTCGCCGCGGTTGTAGTCCCAGTCGATCGACCAGTCCTCGCGGTAGTGCTCCCACACGAGTCCGTCGGCCAACGCGGCCTGCCGGCCGGTGACGGATTCGGCCAGCGTCAATGCGCGCTCCAGAAAGCGGGCTTCCTGCGTGGCCTCGTAGGCGGCCATCATCGCTTCGCAGGCGTGCATGTTGGCGTTCTGTCCGCGGTAGGGGCTCACGCGCCAGTCGGCCGTGGCTTCGTCGGCGTAGAGCTGGTGGCGCGGCTCCCAGAAGTGCGCCTCCATCAGGTCCCAGGTGTGGACCACGCCCGCGTAGGCTTCCTCCATGCCGGCCATCAGCGCATGCGCGTGCGCCAGCAGCACGAAGGCCAGGCCATAGCAATGGCAGGTGCTGTCCTGCACGGTGGGGCGCTGCTGGTGCCAGTCGATCTGCCACGCATAGCCGCCGCCCGGCTGCGCATGGCCGCGCTGCAGAAACGCCAGGCCGTGCCGCACCGCGGCCAGGTTCGCGGGGTTGCCGAAACGCCGGTACGCCATCGCGTGATTGAAGACGAAGCGCGTGCTGCTCACGAGGTGGCGCGTGCGCCGGTCGTACACCGTGCCGTCGTCCTTGTAGAAGTGGAAGAAGCCGCCCGAGGCGTCGAGGCAGCGCGGCTCGTAGAACGCCAGCGTGTGCTGGATGTGATCGGCCAGGAAGTCGGGGGAGCGGAAGTTCAGCATGTTCGTGGCAGTCTACGCAGCGCCCTCTGAACGCCCGCTTGGGGTTTCCCGCACAGTACCCGGCGTAGCGAGCGCAACAACAAGCGCGCGGCCTCTTTGTCGCTGCGACGACAGTCGCGCATTCGAATGCCGCGCCGGTCCGTGAAGGTTGCACTGCAGCATAGGCATTTGCCCCAGTATGCAATTGCAACTCGCCCACCAACAATCAGTCCGCGCTCGATGGTGGCGCGCTGAGATGGACCGCATGACCCACTTTATTTTTCCGAACCCGGGCGACTTCGCGAGATGAGCGACGTCATTCTCGAAACACGCCAGCTCACCAAGGAATTCAAAGGGTTCACCGCGGTCAGCAAGGTCAACCTGTCGGTGGTGCGCGGATCGATCCACGCGCTCATCGGCCCCAATGGCGCCGGCAAGACGACCTGCTTCAACCTGCTCACGAAGTTCCTCGAGCCGACCACCGGCACGATCCTCTTCAACGGGCAGGACATCACGCGCGAGCGCCCCGCGCAGATCGCGCGGCGCGGCATCATCCGTTCGTTCCAGATCTCGGCCGTGTTCCCGCACCTCACGCTGCTGGAGAACGTGCGCCTGGGCCTGCAGCGCCGGCTGGGCACCTCGTACCACTTCTGGAAGAGCGAGAAGTCGCTCAAGCCGCTCGATGCGCGTGCGCGCGAACTGCTGGCCGAAGTGGGCCTGGAAGAGCTCGCCGACGAGCAGACCGTGAACCTGCCGTACGGCCGCAAGCGCGCGCTGGAGATCGCGACCACGCTGGCCATGGAGCCCGAGCTGATGCTGCTGGACGAACCCACGCAGGGCATGGGCCACGAAGACGTGCACCGCGTGGCCGAGCTCATCAAGCGCGTGTCGGCGGGCCGCACCATCCTGATGGTCGAGCACAACATGAGCGTGGTCTCGACCATCGCCGACACCATCACCGTGCTGCAACGCGGCGCCGTGCTGGCCGAAGGCCCGTACGCCGAGGTCTCGCGCAACCCGCAGGTCATGGAGGCCTACATGGGCACCACCGACGGCCAACTGCAAGGGGCCCACTGACATGACCGCCGCACTCGAAATCAAGGGCCTGCAAGCCTGGTACGGCGAATCGCACGTGCTGCACGGCGTCGACATGATCGTGCAGCCCGGCGAGGTCGTCACGCTGCTGGGCCGCAACGGCGCGGGCCGCACCACCACGCTGCGCGCCATCATGGGCCTGACCGGCGCGCGCAAGGGCAGCATCGAGGTCAACGGCAAAGAGACCATCGGCATGCCGACGCACCGCATCGCGCACCTGGGCATCGGTTATTGCCCCGAGGAGCGCGGCATCTTCGCCAGCCTCTCGTGCGAGGAAAACCTCATGCTGCCGCCCGAGCTGAAGGGCGCGGGGCAGGGCATGTCGGTCGAAGAGATCTACGCCATGTTCCCCAACTTGGCCGAGCGCCGCCACAGCCAGGGCACGCGCCTGTCGGGCGGCGAGCAGCAGATGCTGGCCGTGGCGCGCATCCTGCGCACGGGCGCCAAGCTGCTGCTGCTCGACGAGATTTCCGAAGGCCTCGCGCCCGTCATCGTGCAGGCGCTGGCCCGCATGATCACCATGCTGCGCGCCAAGGGCTACACCATCGTCATGGTGGAGCAGAACTTCCGCTTCGCCGCGCCGCTGGCCGACCGCTTCTACGTGATGGAGCACGGCCGCATCGCGCTGAAGTTCGGCGCCGCCGAGCTCGAAGCCAAGATGCCCGTGCTCACCGAGCTGCTGGGCGTCTGAGATTTCCGTTCGACACGTCCACAAGACCGCTCATCCTCGTCCCACAAAGATTCCTTCAGGAGACAACACCATGAACAAGAAACTCGGCCTCATCGCAACCGCCATCGGCATCCTCGCAATGAGCGCGGGCGCCGTGCAGGCGCAGGAGAAAGTGAAGATCGGCTTCGTCACCGACCTGTCGAGCCTGTACGCCGACCTCGAAGGCAAGGGCGGCGCCACCGCCATCCAGATGGCCATCGACGACTTCGGCGGCAAGGCGCTGGGCCAGCCCATCGAGCTGCTGGTGGCCGACCACCAGAACAAGGCCGACATCGCCGCCTCCAAGGCCCGCGAGTGGATCGACACGGCCGGCGTGACCATGGTCTTCGGCGGCACCAACTCGGGCGTGGCGCTGGCCACCGCCAAGGTGGCGGAAGAAAAGAAGCGCGTGTACTTCAACAACGGCGCGGGCAGCTCGGTGCTCACCAACGAGCAGTGCAGCCCCTACACCATCCACTACGCGTACGACACCGTGGCGCTGGCCAAGGGCACGGGCGCGGCGGTGGTCGACCGCGGCGGCAAGAGCTGGTTCTTCCTGACGGCCGACTACGCCTTCGGCCACGCGCTCGAAGCCGACACCACCAAGGTCGTGAAGGAGAAGGGCGGCACCGTGGTGGGCGCCGTGCGCCATCCGCTGAACGCGTCCGACTTCTCGTCGTTCCTGCTGCAGGCGCAGAACTCCAAGGCGCAGATCCTGGGCCTGGCCAACGCGGGCGGCGACACCATCAACTCGATCAAGGCCGCCAAGGAATTCGGCATCAACAAGACCATGAAGACCGCCGGCCTGCTGGTCTTCTTGAGCGACATCCACAGCCTGGGCCTGAAGAACACCGAAGGCCTGCTGCACACCACCAGCTGGTACTGGGACCTGAACGACGAGTCGCGCAAGTTCGCCAACCGCTTCTTCGAGAAGACCAAGCGCATGCCCACCGACGTGCAGGCCGCCGACTACTCGGCCACCATGACCTACCTGAAGGCCGTGGCCGCCGCCAAGACCACCGACTCCGACAAGGTGATGGCGCAGCTCAAGAGCATGAAGATCGACGACTTCTACGGCAAGGGCCAGATCCGCGCCGACGGCAGCTTCATCCACGACATGTACCTGGTCGAGGTGAAGTCGCCCGCCGAATCGAAGAAGCCCTGGGACTACCTGAAGGTGCTCAAGACGCTGCCGGGCGACCAGGTCTTCACGACCAAGGCCGAGACCAAGTGCGCGCTCTGGAAATAAGCCGCTGACGCCGCCGCAGACCCTTCCACCGAAGCCAACCGAGAGAACCATCCCATGAAACGCACGCTCATCGCCTCCGCCTGCATCGTCGCCACCTGCCTTGCGGCCGCCGGCGCGGCGCAGGCCCAGGAGAAGGTCAAGATCGGTTTCATCACCGACATGTCGAGCCTCTACGCGGACGTGGAGGGCAAGAACGGCGCCCTCGCGATCCAGATGGCCATCGACGACTTCGGCGGCAAGGTCAACGGCATGCCCATCGAGCTGCTGCAGGCCGACCACCAGAACAAGGCCGACATCGCCGCCTCCAAGGCGCGCGAGTGGATCGACACGCAAGGCCTGACCATGCTGTTCGGCGGCACCAGCTCGGGTACCGGCCTGGCCATGGCCAAGGTGGCGCAGGAGAAGAAGCGCGTGTTCATCGTGAACGGCGCGGGCAGCTCGGCGCTCACCAACGAACAGTGCAGCCCCTACACCGTGCACTACGCCTACGACACCGTGGCGCTGGCCAAGGGCACGGGCAGCGCCGTCATCGCGCGCGGCGACAAGAGCTGGTATTTCCTCACGGCCGACTACGCCTTCGGCCAGGCGCTGGAAGCCGATGCCTCCAAGGTCGTGAAGGAGAAGGGCGGCACCGTGGTGGGCAGCGTGAAGCATCCGCTGAACACGTCCGACTTCTCGTCGTTCCTGCTGCAGGCGCAGAACTCCAAGGCCCAGGTGCTGGCGCTGGCGAACGCGGGCGGCGACACGCAGAACGCCATCAAGGCGGCCAAGGAATTCGGCATCTCCAAGACCATGAAGATGGTCGGCCTGCTGGTGTTCGTGACCGACATCCACAGCCTGGGCCTGAAGAACACCGAAGGCCTGCTGCTGACCACCAGCTGGGACTGGAACCTGGACGACAAGACGCGCGCCTTCGGCAAGCGCTTCTTCGAGAAGACCAAGCGCATGCCCACCGACATCCAGGCGGCCGACTACTCGGCCACCATGACCTACCTGAAGGCCGTGCAGGCCGCCAAGACGGTCGATGCCGACACGGTGATGGCCCAGATCAAGAAGACGCCGATCGACGACTTCTACGCCAAGGGCGTGGTGCGCGCGGACGGCCGCTTCGTGCACGACATGTACCTGATGCAGGTCAAGTCGCCGGCCGAGTCGAAGCAGCCTTGGGACTACTACAAGGTGGTCCAGAAGCTCAAGGGCGAAGACGTCTACACCACCAAGGCCGAGAGCAAGTGCGCCCTCTGGAAGTGATTTTCCGCGGGCGCCATCGCGGCGCCCGGGTTCGTTGAAACGCCCATGAACATTTCCCTTTCCGGCTTGTTGAGCCAGCTCCTCCTGGGGCTGGTGAACGGCTCTTTCTACGCCATCCTGAGCCTCGGGCTGGCGGTGATCTTCGGCCTGCTCAACGTCATCAACTTCGCGCACGGCGCGCTGTTCATGATGGGCGCCATCCTGACCTGGATGGCGATGGAGTATTTCGGCATCAACTACTGGGTGATGCTGATCGCGGCGCCCGTCGTCATCGGCATCTTCGGCATCCTGATCGAGCGCCTGCTGCTGCGCTGGATCTACAAGCTGGACCACCTCTACGGCCTGCTGCTCACGCTGGGCCTCACGCTGCTGATCGAAGGCGTGTTCCGCTCGGTCTACGGCGTCTCGGGCCTGGCCTACGACGCGCCCGACGCGCTGTCCAGCGCCACCGACCTCGGTTTCATGGTGCTGCCCAACTACCGTGCGTGGGTCGTCGTGGCCTCGCTCGCGGTGTGCTTCGCCACCTGGTACGTGATCGAGAAGACCCGCCTGGGCGCCTACCTGCGCGCCGGCACCGAGAACCCGCGCCTTGTGGAAGCCTTCGGCGTCAACGTGCCGCTGATGATCACGCTGACCTACGCCTTCGGCTGCGCGCTCGCGGCCTTTGCCGGCGTGCTGGCAGCGCCCGTCATCCAGGTGTCGCCGCTGATGGGGCAGAACCTGATCATCGTGGTGTTCGCCGTGGTCGTGATCGGCGGCATGGGCTCGATCATGGGCGCCATCCTCACCGGCCTGGGCCTGGGCGTGATCGAGGGCTTCACCAAGGTGTTCTACCCGGAAGCATCGTCCACGGTCGTGTTCGTCATCATGGTCATCGTGCTGCTGATTCGCCCCGCCGGCCTGTTCGGCAAAGAGAAGTAAGGCGAGCGGCTCCATGAACATGAAAAAAATATCCACTGTCGTCTACGGCCTGCTGCTGGTCGCGCTCATCCTGGCGCCGTTCTTCGGCGCCTACCCGGTGTTCGTGATGAAGCTCATGTGCTTCGCACTGTTTGCCGCGGCCTTCAACCTGCTGCTGGGCTACACCGGGCTGCTGTCGTTCGGGCATGCGGCCTTCCTGGGCGGCTCGGCGTACGTGGCGGGCCATGCCATGAAGGTCTGGGGCCTCACGCCCGAGCTGGGCCTGATCGCGGGCACGCTCACCGGCGCCTTCCTGGGCTGGGTCTTCGGCATCCTGGCCATCCGGCGGCAGGGCATCTACTTCGCGATGATCACGCTGGCGCTCGCGCAGATGATGTTCTTCGTCGCGCTGCAGGCCAAGTTCACGGGCGGCGAAGACGGCCTGCAGGGCGTGCCGCGCGGCAAGCTCTTCGGCCTGATCGACCTGTCGAGCGACCTCACCATGTACTACGTCGCGCTGGTGATCGTGGTGGCCGCGTTCCTGCTGATCGTGCGCACCATCCACTCGCCGTTCGGCCAGGTGCTCAAGGGCATCAAGGAGAACGAGCCGCGCGCGCTGTCGCTGGGCTACGACGTGAGCCGCTTCAAGCTGCTGGCCTTCGTGATCTCGGCGGCGCTCTCGGGCCTGGCCGGCTCGCTCAAGACGCTGGTGCTGGGCTTTGCCACGCTGTCGGACGTGCACTGGACCGCCTCGGGCCAGGTCATCCTGATGACGCTGGTGGGCGGCCTGGGCACGCTGTCGGGCCCGCTCGTGGGCTCGGCCGTGGTGGTGCTGCTGGAGAACAAGATCGGCGAGCTCGGCAGCTTCCTGGCGCGCATCACCACCGTCGACTGGTTCAACACGCTGGGCGAGTCGGTGACCATGGTCACGGGCCTGATCTTCGTGATTTGCGTGCTCGCGTTCCGCAAGGGGATCATGGGCGAGATCATTGCGTTCATCGAACGGCGGCGCGCGAAGTAGCGCCATGCCTGCATGAAAGGAAAAGGGAGCCGCCGGCTCCCTTTGTCTTTGTGGCCCTGCTGGCCCTGCTGTTCGTTCGCTCAGCAGTTGCCTTTCTTCGCCTGCCCCGGTGGGCAGAAATCGCGATCGCGGTCATGGCCGTGCCTGTGGTCGCGGTCATGGCCGCGGTGGTCGTCGCGGTCGTTCCATTCGCGGTCGCGGTCGCGTTCACGTTCGCGGCGGGCTTCACGGTAGGCCTCGCGCTGGCGCCAGTCGCCTTCCGCCCAGCGCCAGCCGCCATGGTCCTCGGTCCAGCGGCCCGGCGCGTACACGTAGCCCGCGCGCTCGCGCTGCCAGCCGCCCTGGCGCCATGCGTAGGCACGGCCGTCCCAGGCCCAGCGGCCCGGCACCCAGACGAAGCCGCCGCGCGGCGGCGGCAGCGGTTCGTAGCGCGGCGGCGGCGGGGGCGCCATCACGAGGCCGGGCACGTTGATGTTGACCGAGACCTGCGCGTTCGCCGCCATCGGGCTCGCGAGGAGGGAAAGGGCGCCGGCCACGGCCAGCAAGGAAAGTCGAATGTTCATGGGGGTCCTTTGGTTCTTGGGTTGATTATTCGGGGAAACACGGGTTCGGGCACCTCTGGCGTGGTTCACGGCATTCCGCCGGCGCCGCGCAACTACAACCTCAGTGGCGCAGCGTAACCCGTCATCTCCAGGTAGCCGCGTCCCACGCGCCGGCCTTGCGCATCGAGCAGGTCGCTGACGCCTTCCCAGTACACCCCGCCGGTCGAGCCGCGGCTGTCCAGTTCCTGGTCGTCGAGCAGCGCGCGCACTTCGAAGTTGCCGGCGGGTGTCTGCACGCGCCACTGCGTCGGGTACTTGGCCTGCGTGCGCGGGCTGTCCCAGGTCTTGAGGCTTTCGAAGCGCACTTCGTCGTTCCTGAAGATGCGCGCCACGCCGTCGCGCGGACGGAACGAGCCGCCGCCCCACAACGCGCTGCCGTCGGCGCGCCGCAGATGGAAGGCGGTGAGCGCGCTGCCGTCGTCCAGGTTCATGCCGATCCAGTCCCAGCCCACGGCCTCGGGATGCATCAGCGCCTGGCTCCATTCGTGGTCGAGCCACGCGGCGCCGTCGACCTCGAAGGGCTGGCCCTTGAGCGTGAGCTTGCCCTGTGCCTTCAGCTGCGGCTCGCTGTAGTAGTAGCTCGCCTGCGATTCGTCGGGCCCCTTGCGCGAGAGGCCGGCGTTGCCCTGCAGCAGCACCGGTTGCGTGGGCGTGAAGCGCAGCTCGAGCATGAACTCGCCGGCCGGAATGCGCGCGACATAGACGCCGCCTTCGCGCACCAGCGACCAGTCGCGAATGCGCACGGCCGTGTCGGTCTCGCTCGCCTCGGCCACGCCGAAGCCGGCGCGCGCGATGCGCTGGTCGTGCAGCAGCACGCGGCCTTCAAGGTCGGAGACGGCCGCGTGCGCGAACACGAGGTTCTTTGCCGCGAAGGCCGAGCGCATGTCTTGCGTGGCCTCGACGCGCGAGCGGAAGAACGTGACCTGGAAGCCGAACTCCCGGCCACCTGCCGCCTTCGCGTGGCCGGTGATGTACCACCACTCGGTGTGCAGGTCGGGGTGGCTGCCGAAGTCGCGCGGGAACTGCAGCGTGCGCGCGGGCAGTGCCCACGCCGCCGGTGCCGCGCCCAACGCCGCCAGCAGCAACAGGCTGCGGCGCGACAGGGCAAAAGACGAAAGTGCCATCACGCCGCCACGAGCGCGTCGACGCGTTGCTGCGCCGGGCCGATGTCGCCGAATGCGCCGCGCACCCACGCCGCGTCGTGATAGCTCGGCAGGTAGCGCTCGCCCGCGTCGCACAGCAGCGAAAGAATCGAGCCCTGCTGTCCGGCTGCGCGCATCTCCTGTGCCACCGCGAGCATGCCGATGAAGTTGGTGCCGGTCGACGGGCCCACCTTGCGCCCCAGCAGCGCCGACAGCGCATGCATCGCCGCGACCGAGTCGAGGTTGGGCACTTCGATCATCCGGTCGACCAGCGTGCGGATGAAGCTCGGCTCCACGCGCGGGCGGCCGATGCCTTCGATGCGCGAGCCCGGCGCCGTCAGCGTGGCGTCGCCCGTGTAGTGATAGGCCGAGAACACCGAGCCCTCGGGGTCGGCCACGCACACCTGCGTGTCGTGGCGGCGAAAGCGCAGGTAGCGCCCGATGGTCGCGCTGGTGCCGCCCGTGCCCGCGCCCACCACGATCCATTGGGGCACCGGGTGCCGCTCGCTTGCCATCTGCTGGAACATGCTCTCGGCGATGTTGTTGTTGCCGCGCCAGTCGGTCGCGCGCTCGGCATAGGTGAACTGGTCCATGTAGTGGCCGCCGGTGCGTTCGGCCAGCGCGCGGGCTTCCTCGTACACCTGCGACGCGTGGTCGACGAAGTGGCAGCTCGCGCCGTAGAACGAGATCTGCGCGACCTTCTCGGGCGAGGTGCTGCGCGGCATCACCGCGATGAAGGGCAGGCCCAGCAGCCGCGCGAAGTAGGCCTCGCTCACGGCGGTGGAGCCGCTCGATGCTTCGACGATGGTGGTGCCTTCGCGCACCCAGCCGTTGCACAGCGCGTAGAGGAACAGCGAGCGCGCGAGGCGGTGCTTGAGGCTGCCGGTCGGGTGGGTCGATTCGTCCTTCAGGTACAGGTCGATGCCCTGTGCCGCGAGCGCGGGCAGGGGGAGCGGAATCAGGTGCGTGTCGGCGCTGCGCTGGTAGTCGGCTTCGATGCGGCGGATGGCGGTGTCGAGCCACGTGCTGCAAGGTGAAGAAGAAAGTATTTGCTGCATATCGGCCCCAGTCTACAAGTCATGGTTTGTAACCCGGCGCGGCCATAAATCGGGATACTGTGCGTTGCCATCCATAAGGCAGAGGAGACAGAGACACATGAAAAGAACGCACCTGGGCGCCGTTGCGCTCGCGGTCCTTGCATTGGCCGGCTGCGCCAGCAGCCCTCCCGGCGACAGCACGCCGACGCGGCCTTCCTCATCGTTCGCGGTGCCCGGGCTCGAGAAGCCCGCCGAGGTGCTGGTCGACCGCTGGGGCGTGCCGCATCTCTACGCGGGCACGCTCTACGATGCCTTCGTGGCGCAGGGCTTCATCGCCGCGCGCGACCGGCTCTGGCAGATGGACCTGTGGCGCAAGCGCGGCCTCGGCGAAATGGCCAAGGACTTCGGCCCCGCGTGGGTCGAGAGCGACCGCGCCGCGCGCGCCGTGCTCTACCGCGGCGACATGTACCGCGAGTGGCTGGCCTACGGCTCCGACGCCAAGCGCGTGGCCGAGGCCTTCACCGCCGGCGTCAACGCCTACGTGGCGCAAGTGCGCGCGCAGCCCTCGATGCTGCCCACCGAGTTCGCGCTGCTCGGCTACCAGCCGGCGACGTGGTCGCCCGAAGACGTGGTGCGCATCCGCCACCACGGGCTCACGCTCAACTTCACCTCCGAGATCGAGCGCGCCCGCGCGTTCTGCGCAGGCGCCGCCGGCGTCAAGGCCGACTGGCTGCGCCGCGAGCTCGACCCGCCGGTCACGCCGCGCGTGCCGCCGGGGCTCGACCCCTGCGGCATTCCGGCCACCGAATTGCGCGCGGCCTACCTGCGCGCCACCGAGTCGCCGCAGTTCACCAAGGCCAACACGCGGCTGGGCGTGAACGCGGGCGCGACCGTCGTGCCCGTGGCCCTGCTGCCTGGCAGCGCGGAAGCCAGGGCGCAGCTGGAAGAAGCGCAACAACGGCAGCAGCAGCAAGCGTCGCAAGGCGACCCGACCGGCGCCTACGGCAGCAACAACTGGGTGATCTCGCCCAAGCTCACCGCCACCGGCCGGCCGATTCTTGCGAACGACCCGCACCGCTCGCACGGCGCGCCGAGCCTGCGCTACATGACGCACCTGAGCGCGCCGGGCATGGACGCCATCGGCGCGGGCGAGCCCTTCCTGCCGGGCCTGTCGATCGGCCACAACGGCACCATCGCCTTCGGCCTCACGCGCTTCTACATGGACCAGGAAGACCTGTACGTGTACCAGCTCAACCCGCGCAACCCCGACGAGTACCGCTACCAGGGCCGCTGGGAGCCGATGACGCGCGTGGTCGAGCGCATCGCGGTGAAGGGCGAGGGCACGCCGCGCGAAGTGGTCAACACCTTCACGCGCCACGGCCCCGTGCTGCTGGCCGAGCCCGGCAAGCAGCGCGCCTATGCATTGCGCGCCGCGTGGCTGGAGCCCGGCATGGCGCCGTACTTCGGTTCGATGGACTACATGCGCGCGCGCAACTGGGACCAGTTCCGCGCGGCCATGAACCGCTGGGGCGCGCCGGGCGAGAACCAGGTCTATGCCGACACCAGCGGCAACGTCGGCTGGATCCCCGGCGGCCTGACGCCCATCCGCCCCAACTGGGACGGCCTGATGCCCGTGCCCGGCGACGGGCGCTACGAGTGGTCGGGCTTTCGCAACGGCGACGAGCTGCCTTCGGAGTTCAACCCCGCGCGCGGCTACGTCGTCACGGCCAACGAGAACAACATTCCGCCCGACCACCCCGCCGCCAAGAAGGGCGTGGGCTACGAGTGGAGCGACGCGGCCCGCGCGCGCCGGCTGAAGGAACTGTTCGCGGCCAAGGCGGCGGCGGGCACGCGCTTCACCGTCGAGGACTCGCAGCGCATGCAGAACGACATCGTCGCCACGCCCGCGCAGCGGCTGCTCAAGCTGCTGGCCGGCCTGCGCAGCGACGACGCGCAGACCGCCGCCGCGCTGCGCATGCTGCAGGGCTGGGACGGCACCATGGACCGCGACAGCGGCGCCGCCGCGCTGTACGAGGTCTGGAGCAGCAAGCCGCTGCGCGCGGCCGTGCTCAAGGCCGGCGCGGGCGATGCCGCCGCCGTGCTGGCCGCGCCCGGCGACAACACGCGCATGGTGCTGCTGCTCGAGAACCCGTCGGGCTGGGTCACGAACGAGCAACGCGACGCGCTGCTGCTCAAGACCCTGCCGGCGGCCATGCAGGAGCTCACCACCAAGCTCGGCCCCGACGCGGCCGCGTGGAAGTGGGGCACGCTGCACCGCGCCGAGTTCCGCCATCCGTTGGGCGGCGTGGTCGACGCGGCCACGCGCAAGAAGCTCGACGTGGGCGACTGGCCGATGTCCGGCTCGGCCTTCACGCCGATGGCCGCGACCTACCGCGCCGCCGACTACAAGCTGACCTCGGGCGCGTCGTTCCGCATGGTGCTCGACGTGGGCAACTGGGACGCCTCGCGCGTCATCAACACGCCGGGCCAGTCGGGCAACCCCGACAGCCCGAACTACCGCGACCTGGCGCCGCTGTGGCTCGAAGGCAAGTACGTGCCGCTGGTCTACACGCGCGCGGCGGTCGAGAAGGAAACGGTGGAGCGCATCCAGCTGACGCCGGGGAGGTGAGTCTTCCGGGAGCGTGACGATGAGAAATCCCCAATCCTGGGGATTTTTCATTCATGGCGCCAAGGCTAGAGTCGGGCCGGTTGTCGATGACCCCTTGGGGAACACGCCGCCATGCCTGCGCTTGCCAATGTTCTGAATCCGGATCTCACTGCCTTGTGGGCGTGTAACACCTCCCAGGAAAAGCTGGAGGTGCTTCTGGACCTGGCCAGCAACGTGGACGCTCCTCCTTCGATCGACGAGGTTTGCGCCTTCGTCGATCTGCTGGAAAACTACTGGAGGCCGAGCCTCCAGGAGCAGCAAGCGCTGGATCGGGTGGTCGGTAGCCGCAGGTCTGTGCCGGGTCCCTACGACGGCGGCTTTCTGCAAGGGCAGTCCGCGCTGCCGTGGCGTCACTTCTCCCGCGAATCGATCGCGCTTCAACTGGTCGTCAGGATCGCCGACTACAAGCACATCGAGCAGAAGAACCATCCGCTGTGCGGGCCGGTCACGTTCATGCACAGCATTGCAAGGCGCAACATCGAGGAATACGTGCTGTACGTGACGGGGCTGGCCGAGAACCGCAAGGGCGACCTCGGGCCCCATACCGTAAAGGTCAAGTCGAACTCGAACCTGCTGGGCATGCCCCGGAGCCAGGGCGAGAATCAGATCCGCGAGGCCGACTACATTGCGCTGGCCAGCCTGCGCGAAGGCCGCAACCTGTTCGCCTATCGCAGCGACTTGACCAACAGGACGCTCGAGGGGATGTCCTCGACCGCGGCCATGAAGCAATGGATGCGTGACGCCGGCTACCGGAACGTGGAAGACCACGCCCACCACGAGTGGCGCCTGAACGGCTTGCGAATGAAGGCCGACCGTACCAATGTGGGCAGGAACGTCATGCGGCCGCACTTGCAGAAGCTGCAGCAGCGGCTGGACAACGGCTACACCGTCATGCTGGTGGCGGCCGACAGCCTGGCCGACATGGCGCGTGGCAAGGACTACAGTCAGTCCGCGCTGATGCGCGTTCTCGGCGGCCATTTCATGCTGGCGCTCTCCGTCGATGTAAGCCACGACGGCGCGAAGTTCGGCCTCGTCACCTGGGGCAAGGAAATTCCCGCCAACGTCGAGATTCCGTGGAGCAAGGTCGCGAGCTGGTACCGGGGCTTTGTGTGCGGGCAGCCTTGAGAGGCCGGCTTGCCACGTCTACCAGTCTTCCTTCACCGCCAACACCACATCCTTGCCGGCCGCGGCCCGCCCCGCGAGCCATGCGGTCACCGTTCCCGCCACCACCACGGCACCACACAGCCCCAGCAACCGCAGCCAGGGCACCAGCAGGTCCATGCTCCAGTGGAAGCTCTGCGGGTTCACCACCTTCACCAGCACCACCGACACCGCGAGCCCGAGGCCCAGCCCGGCAACGGCACCGATGGCCGTCCACGCCGCGCCTTCGCCCGCGACCACCGCCAGCACCTGCCGCCTGGTGAACCCCAGGTGCGCGAGCAGCCCGAACTCCTTGCGCCGTGCCAGCACCTGCGCGCTGAAGCTCGCGGCAATGCCGAACAGGCCGATGGCGATGGCCACCGCCTGCAGCCAGTAGGTGACGGCAAAGCTGCGGTCGAAGATGCGCAGCGAGGTCGCGCGGATCTGCCCGACCGAGGCGATCTCGACCGACTCCGCGGAGCCGCCGCCTTGCCGCGCCGCCAGTTCGCGCACCTGCGTCTGCACCGCACCTTCGGACGCGCCGGGCGCGAGCCACAGCGCCACGTCGCTCACGTTGCGCTCGCCGGTGATGCGCTCGAAGTCGCGCGCGTCCATGGTGATGGTGCCGAACTGCCGCGCATAGTCGCGCCACACGCCCGCCACGAAGAACGTCTGCGCCTGCCTGGTCTTCGCCGCCACGCCCATCGCGGCCGACAGCGGCGCGAACGCGGCACCCGGCTTCGCGCCGTACAGCTCCACCATCGGTTCGCTCACGTAGATGCCGATCTGCCCCTGGGGCACCGGCAGCGCGGCGCCTACCAGCGGCAGCGACTGCGTGGCGCCGCCCTCGAGGCTGCGCGCGATCAGCGTCACGGCGGGCCGCGTGGCGTCGAGCTGCAGCGTCTGCGTGCGCAGCGTGCCGGTGCGCGCCACGCCGGGCAGTTGCGCCAGCGCCTGCACGAAGGCGGGCGCGAAGGTCGCGGTGTCGGTGCTGCTGCTGTTGCCGGCGTTGCTGCCGCGCCCGCCCGAGGTGGCGCGCACGTACAGGTCGGCCGGCAGCACCACGTCGAGCCAGTGCGTGACCGAATCGCGGAAGCTCGCGACCATCACCGTGAGCGCCACCGCGAGGCTCAGGCTCGCGACCACGCCGCTCACCGCCACGGCCGCCGTGCCGCGCATGCGGCGCGCGCGCTCGATGGCCAGCATCGGCAGCACGCGCTGCGCGAACAGGGGCGCGATGCGGTCGTACAGCAGCGCGATGAGCCAGGGCAGGGCGGTGATGCCGCCCACCAGCAGGCAGGCCACCGACAGGTACGCCGCCACCGGAATGCCGCCGATGGCCGGCACGTTGGCCAGCACGGCGCCGAGCGCGATCAACCCCAACGCGAGCCAGTGGCTGTTGCCCTGCGTGGGCGCCGCGCCCAGGCCCTTGAGCGTCTGCGCCTCGGGCAGCGCCTGCGCCGCGCGCGCGGGCCACCAGCCGCCGACCAGCGCGGCCACCACGCCGAGCCCGCCGTAGAGCGCCGCCGCGCCGCTGCTCCAGTGCAGCCTGGGTGCGACGCCTTCGAAATAGCCCCCGCCCAGGTCGCCGCCGAGCACGCGCAGCGCAAAGGCCGCGAGCGCGGTGCCGAGCGCGAGCCCGGCCGCGCTGCCGATCAGGCCCAGCACCAGCGATTCGGTCAGCACCAGCCGCAGCCGTTCGCGCGGCGTGAGGCCCAGCACGCCGAGCAGCGCGAACTGCTGCGCGCGCTTGGCCACGCTGAGCGCCAGCACCGAGAACACCAGGAAGGCCCCGGTGAACAGCGCCACCAGCGCCAGCACCGTGAGGTTCACGCGGTAGGCGCGTGACAGGTTGCTCACGCGCTCGGCCGCATCGCCCGGCTCGGCGAACTGCACGCCGGCGGGCCAGCCCGGCGACTGCTGCAGCGAGGCCATGAAGGCGGCGCGGTCGGTGCCGGGTGCGAGCCGCAGGTCGATGCGGCTCAATTGGCCGATCTGGCCGAACAGCTCCTGCGCGGCGGCGATGTCCATCACCGCGAGCGCCGTGCCGCCGGCTGCCACGTGGCCGGCCACGTCGAGCCGCTGCCATGCATCGCCGCTGCGCAGCTGCACCGTCTCGGCCGCGCCGTCCGCAGCTTCGGCCGGCAGGCCCAGCGCCGTGCGCGCCGCGGCGTTGAGGAACACATGGCCCGGCGCGAACAGCGCGAAGCGGTCGGCGCCTGCCGCGGCCTGCGGCATCAATGCAGGCGCGATGGTGGGCAGCACCAGCGCGTCGACGCCGATCACGCGCATCGGCACCTGGCGTTCGCCGCTTGCAAGCGCCAGCCCCTGGAACTCGACCACGGGGCTGGCGAGCGCCACCTGCGGGTGCCGCGCGATGCGCGCGAACACGGCCTCGTCGAAGCCGCCCTGCACGGCGCGCACTTCGAGGTCGGGCTGGCCGTTGACCGAGCGCACCGCGCTGGAGAACTCGTCGAGCGCCGACGCATTGATCAGCTGCACCGAGAAGGCCAGCGCCACGCCCAGCATCACGGCCAGCACGGCCGCCGCGTTGCGCCAGGGGTGGTGGCGGAGTTCCTGCCAGGAGAAGGTCGTGAGCAATGCGCGCATGCACCGATTGTCGCGGCGCGCGCACGTTGTTACATAGCCGTGGCACGATGGCGCCTGTTCGACGACGCCCGAGGAACCCGACGATGCGGCTTTTGCCCCGCGCTACTACATGCCGCCGGCTTGCGGCCTGGCTCCTGGTTCCGTTCCTGGTTCCGCTTGTGGCCGGCACCGCCGCCGCGCAACTGCAGCCCCTCACGCTGGCCAGCGACCCGGCCTTCATCGCCAAGGCCGCGCTCGGCCCGGAACGCGGCACGCTGGTGGTCGGCACGCTGCGCGGCGGCAAGCCCGCCTACGGCGCGGCCTACAACCCCGAGCCGCCGTCGTCGCCGCGCCCCATCGAGCCCAACAGCGCCGAGCAGCCGATGTTCGAGATCGGCTCCATCACCAAGGTCTTCACCGGCCTGCTGCTCGCGCAGGCGGTGGAGCGCGGCGACCTGAAGCTCGACGACACCGTGGGCAAGCTGCTCGCGGGCAAGGTCGAGGGGCTGTCGCCCGCCGTGGCTTCGGTCACGCTGCGCCAGCTGGTCACGCACACCGGCTGCATGCCGGTGATGGCCGACGGCGTGGCCGGCGGGCCGGCGCTGGCCGAGCAGTTCCGCAGCTTCGACAAGCCGATGTTCTGGGCCGCGCTGGCGCGCATCAAGCTCACGGCCGCCGCGCCGCCGTGCGAGGGCACGTACAGCAACTTCGGCATGGCGCTGCTGGGCCAGTTGCTGGCCGAGCACTACGGCACCTCGTGGGGCGAGCTGGTGCGCGCGCGCATCACCGAGCCGCTGGGCATGAACGACACTGTCATCACGCTGGGCGACAAGGCCTCGCGCATGGCCCCGGCCTTTGCCGGCGACCGACGCCAGCCGCTGTTCGACATGCAGGCCTACGCGCCGGCCAGCGCGCTGCGCTCCACCGCCGCCGACCTGATCACCTTCAGCCGCGCCGTCATCGCGGGTGCCGCCGGCCCGCTGGGCCCGGCCGCCGCGCGCATGCTCACGCCGCTGGCGCGCTACGAGGGCGCCGAGATCGGCTACGCGGTGATGGTGCGCGGCCCCGAGGGCGGGCGCCGCACCTACTGGCACGCGGGGCTGACCGAGGGCTACCGCACGCTGTGGCTGATCGCGCCCGACACCAACGAGGCGCTGGTCGTGCTCAGCAGCAACGCGCGCGCACCGCTGCAGCCCGTGATGCTGGCCGTCGGCAAGAGCCGCTACCCGGTGCCGACGACCGAAGTGCCGCTGGACCCCGAGCGGCTGGACGACTACAAGGGCGAGTTCCGCATCAGCAAGGCCAAGGCGCTGAGCTTCACCGTGCGCGGCTCGAAGCTGCTGGTGCGCGAGACCGGGCGCGGCTACAGCGCGCTGACGCCCACGGGCGCCGATCGCTTCGCGGTGGTGGGCATCGGCGCGCAGTTCGTGTTCCGGCGCGATGCGGCGACGAATGCGGTGGTGGCGGTGTCGCTGTCGCAAGGGGGCAGCCAGCTCGATGCGCGGCGCGAGGGCGTGGCGGCCGCCGTGCCGCAATAAGGCACCGGGCCGACGCTCAACCGGCCAATGCCAGCAACTGGTCGGCCATCTGCTCGATCTCGTCGCGCATGGCGAGCGGCTGCAGCCAGGTTGGCGGAATGGCACTGGCGCCGTAGAACGCGCCCGCCAGTTGTCCACAGATCGCTGCGGTGGTGTCGGCGTCGTCGCCCAGGTTGGTGGCGGCGAGCACGGCTTCTTCGAACGACCGGGTGTGCGCAAAGCACCAGAGCGCCGCCTCGAGCGATTCGACGCAATAGCCCGAGCCCTTGATGTGGTCGCGCGTCTTGGTGACGTAGCCGCCGCGTGCCAGTGCCGCGACTTTTGCGCTCAACGGCGCCAGCGGCTCGACCGCCAGGATCCCGGCCTTGCTTGCGCCATGCAACGCCGCGCGCAGTTGCAATGCGAAGAGCTGCGAGCATTCGATGGCTTCCATCGCGCCGTGTGTGGTGCGCGTGCTCTCGCCGGCCTGCTGCCAAGTGGCCTCGGCGCTGGCCGCATGGAACATCGGCACGGGCGCGAGCCGCATCAGCGCACCGTTGCCGGCCGTGCGCGGATCGGGGTCGCCCGCGAACGGATCGCCCGACGCAAGGTAGCGGGTGAGGGCGCCCGACACCGTGAGCCCGATGTCGAAGCAGTTGCCGGTGCTGCTCATGTAGCCCACGCTGCGCCAGTTGCAGTAGCGGTTCATCTGATCGAGGGCGTCGAAGCCCTTGCAGTGGATCAGGCTCGCGGCAAGGCACAGCGCCATCGAGGTGTCGTCGGTCCATTCGCCGGGAATCAGCCCGAACGGCCCGCCGCCCTGCATGCCCGTGACAGGTGCGAAGGTGCCGCGCGCGCGGAACTCGACCGTGGTGCCCACGGCGTCGCCACAGGCCAGGCCGAGCAGGCAGCCGCGGTAGCGCTCCGCGTTCATGGCTGCACGCTCCGCAGTGCCTCGCGCGCGGCCATGAGCGCGAAGCCCAGCAGGTTGAGGCCCTTCCATTCGCGTGGGTCCTGCGCGGCGGGGTCGGTCGCGGCGCGGCCAATGCCCCAGATCGGGTCGACCGGGCTGGCTTCCACCAGCACCTGGTGGCCCGTGCCGAGCAGGAAGGCGCCGAGCGCCGCGTTCTGCGAGAACTTCGCGATGTTGCCGCGCGTGACGATGTCCAGCCGCGCGGCCACCCATGCGGCCTCGTCGAAGTCGCGGATCTCGCGGCCGAGCTTCTTGGCTTCGGCGGGCGTGCGGGCCGCGAGGATGCGCTCGCAGGTCCCGGTGTCGTTGAACAGCCGCGCCTTGCCGGCCATCATGAAATGCTCGGCCGTGCGGTAGCGAACGCCGTCGACGCTGAACTGCGCCTCGAACCACTGGCTGAAGCAGCTCTTGTTCACGCCGCTCTTCGGCGTCTGGTGGCCCCAGAAGAGCAGGTACTCGGGGCGGTGGCCCTGTGCGAACCAGGCCGGCAGGTCTTGAGTGCGGCGCGGCGCGGTCGATGTATTTGTCGTCGTCATTTTTTCTTGTCCTCAGTGGCCGATGTCGAGCGGGCGCTCCACCGGCAGTTGCAGTTCGGGGTTGTCGTTCTGCGCGAGCGGGCGCTGTGCGTCCACGAAGGCGCGCATGTCGATGACTTCCAGCAGTTCCTCGTGCGCGAACGCGGCCAGCGTGCGGCCCCGCAGGCCGAGCTGGATCGCCCGGCGCTCCAGCTTGTGGCCGCCGGGCGCGTGGTCCGGGTCCCATTGCAGGCGCACGTCGGAGCGCCCGACGGCGGCCTGCCAGGCCTCGCGGCTGGGGTAGGCCGCGTCGAAGGTCGACGGCACGGCCTCGCGCACCACGCGCTCGAAGAACGCGCGACGCAGCCGCAGGCCCAGCGTGACCTCCTGGCCTTCCTTGGTGCCCCAGCCGCTGCGGTACATCATCCAGAGGAAGTTGGGCTTGATCCAGCTCATGCGCGAAAGGCTGAAATCCGGACCGTCGAGTCGGCCGTGGCGGATCGCGTACTCGCCGATGGCGGGGCGATAGGCCTGGTAGACGACGACGGATTCGGCGTCGTGGTGCGCGAGGATGTGTTGGCCGCTTTGCGGCCAGCGTGCGCGCTGCGCGATGTGTTGCTCGGTCGGAAGGGGTGTGACAGCAGTGTTCATTCTTGTTCTTTCTTTTGAGTTGTTCTGTGCAACTAATTTGCGGTTGTATAGTACAACTAATAAATCCGGCGTCAAGCCTTTGCCGTGAACACATCCCAACCGAAATATCCGCTCCTGACGTTTCCGCGCCCGCTGGTGACGGTCGACATGGTGATGTTCACCGTGCTCGGCGGCACGCTGCAGGTGCTGCTGGTCAAGCGGCCCGCCGACACCGATGAGCCGTTTCCCGGCAAGTGGGCATTGCCCGGCGGCTTCGTGAAAATCGACGAAGACGACACGCTGCTCGACTGCGCATTGCGCAAGCTGCGCGAGAAGACCGGCGTAGCCGCGCCCTACCTCGAGCAGCTCGGCAGCTGGGGCGGCGCGCGGCGCGACCCGCGTGGCTGGTCGACCACGCATTGCTTCTATGCGCTGGCACCTGCACAGGCGATGCAGTTGCGCAGCGGTGCGAATGCGGCCGAGGCGGCGTGGTTCGATGTCGATGTCGCCTCGCGCAAGCGATTGGCGTTCGATCACGGCGAGCTGCTCGATGCGGCTGTCGCGCGGCTGCGCAGCAAGGTCGAATACACCTCGCTGCCTGCCTTTCTGCTCGAAGAGCCATTCACGTTGCCGGCGCTGCAGCACGTCTACGAAGTGGTGTTGGGCCGCGACGTCGACAAGAGCGCGTTCCGCAAACGCATGCTCGACGGCGGTTTCATGGAAGAGGCGGGCATGGTGGCCGGCGGGCTCGGGCGCCCGGCCATGAGCTACCGGCTGCGCGACCGCTCGCAGGCCGTGCTGTTCCCTCGGACCTTCAACAGCACGAAGTGAAACTGTTCAAAGCCGCTGCGACATCGCATTGAGATAAGCCCGCACCACCGCGCTGGTGCTCAGCCCGATGGCCCGCTCGTAGGCCTGCCGCGCCGCCGCGCGCACGCCGCCGGCCGCGAGCAGGTGGGCGCGCGCGGCCCAGAAGGGCTGGTAGCTGCTGACCTCGTTGGCCGCAATGGCGTCGAGCGCCTGCAGGCCGACTTCCGGCCCGCGTGCGTTGGCCAGCGCGCAAGCCCGGCTGACCTGCGCGCCGATGCTGGGCCGCAGGGCCAGCAGGCCTTCGTACAGCGACACCAGGGTTTCGGGCGGCACGGGCGCGCCGGCGCGGCGCTCGCAGTGCGCCGACTGGATGGCCGCCTCCAGCTGGTAGGCGCCCAGCGACTGCATCGACGACGCATGCCGCAGGTGGTGCTCGGCCTCGGCCAGTTGTTCATGGTTCCAGCGCGTGATGTCCTGCTGGTCGAGCGGCACGTACGCGCCCGCGTCGTTGCGCCGCGCCGCCATGCGCGCCTCGCAGAACAGCATCAGCGCGAGCAGGCCCAGCGGCTCGGGCTCGCCGGGCATCAGGCCGCAGAGGATGCGCCCGAGGTCGATGGCTTCGGCCGTCAGCCCGCGCGGAATGGCGTCGGCGCCGTCCACGTCGTCCCAGCCGGTGCCGTAGGCGGCGTAGATGCCGTCGAGCACGTCCTGCAGCCGCTGCGGCAGTTCGCGCGCCTGCGGGTATTCGAAGGGAATGCCGGCGGCGCGGATGCGGGCCTTGGCGCGCACCAGCCGCTGGCCCAGCGTCGAGGGCGAGGTCAGGAAGGCGCCGGCCATGCGCGCCGCATCCAGGCCGAGCACGGTCTGCAGCATGAGCGGCGCGCGCGCCGGCGCGTCGATGGCCGGGTGCGCGCACACGAAGAGCAGGCGCAGCCGCTCGTCGGGCACGGCGGCGTTGTCGGCGGGGGCGTCGTCGAGCTCGCCGGCCAGCAGCATCAGCGTCTGCGTGGCCTCGTCCTGCACGCGGGTGTGGCGCCAGGCGTCGAGCTTGCGGTGCCGCGCCACGCTCAGCAGCCAGGCATCGGGCTGGGCCGGAACGCCGTCGGCGGGCCAGCGTTCGAGCGCGCGCGCGAAGGCGTCGGCCAGCGCGTCCTCGGACGCGGCGATGTCGTGCGTGCGGGCCGACAGAATGGCCAGCAGCCGCCCGTACGAATCGCGTGCCGCGCGCGCGGCGCGCTCGGCGGCCAGGTGCGCCGCCGGGCCCGTGGTCATGCGGCCACGGCCGTGGCCATGAACACGGGGCGGATCTCCACGCCGCCGCTGGTGGCGCAGGGCGCGCGCGCCGCCCATTCGAGCGCCACGTCGAGGTCGGGCACGTCGATCACGAAGTAGCCGCCCAGCTGCTCCTTGGTGTCGGCGAAGGGGCCGTCCTGCACCTGGCGCTTGTCGCCGCGCACGCGCAGCGTGGTGCCGGTCATGGGCGGGAACAGGCCGTGGCCGCCGAGCGAAATGCCGGCCTGGCGCACGGCGTCGGCATAGGCGACCCAGCTGGCGCGGTAGGCCTGCGAGGAGGCGTCGTCGCGCTGCGCGAATTCGGCCGCGGTCTGATAGAACATCAACATGTACTGCATGGTGTTTCTCCGTCATGGAAAGGTGGCTGAGCAGGATCGCTCACCACAATGACGGCCCACCGGCAGCCATTTCGACACGCATGCGACATGCCGAGCGGAATATTTTTTCCGTTATGGCGCCCGGGCGCAATGGCTCATTTACGCGTTCATGCGGCCCGGGCCTGTGTCGATGGCGCGAACATGCGCTCCATTTCCCCGCGCAGCTTGTAGGCGGCGGTCGAGGTGTCGATGGCCACGTCGGCCCAGCTCAGGCTCTGGCCCTTCTTGACCGGGCGCACCAGCTTGATGTTGTGCGCCAGCCCGAGCGGCAGGCCACCCAGGCGCAGCGAACGCTCGGCCGGCAGCAGCTTGCCCCAGACGGTGTAGCCGCCTTCGCCGTCGAGCAATTCGCCGGGCGCGAGGTCGCGCTTGGCGGTGGCGACCACGTCGGCGTTCCAGCAGGTGGCCGCGCCGGTCGGCTCGCCGCGCAGCGCCACGCTGGCCACCGACATGCCGACCTCCAGCCCGATCAGGTGCCAGCGCTTGTACAGCGTGAAGTAGCGCCCGCTGGGGTCGGTGTGGGCGTTGTATTCCTCGAAGCAGTTCTTGATGTAGTCGGTCTCGGCCTCGACCGTGACCCACACGCCCATGCGGATGTCGTAGGGGATCTTGCGGCCGTCGGCCTCCAGCGACGACACCACCTCGACCATGCCCTTGCGCTCCAGCACGCCGCCTTCGCTCCTGGGCCGCGTGACGAAGGGAATGTCTTCCACGCTCGCGGGCGGGTAGAGCAGGCCGTCGGAAGGCACCGTGAGGCCGGTCGCGTTGGCCACGGCCGAGCTTTCGATGGACGGCTTGGAGCCGTCGAGAAAGCTGTTGAACATCTTCGGGTTGAGCCCGCCGCGTTTCGCCTGCTCGGGCGTGAGGCCGTAGTTGCTCCACACGGTTTCGGGCGTCGATTCGGTGAAGTGCGGCAGCCACTTGTGGCCGCGCCCGGCCGCCACCACCGGAAAGCCGCAGGTGCGCGCCCAGTCGACCAGGTCGCAGATCAGCGCGGGCTGGTCGCCGAAGGCCAGCGAATAGACCACGCCGGCCTGCTGCGCCCGGCGCGCGAGCAGCGGGCCGCAGAAGGCGTCGGCCTCGACCGTCACGTTCACCACGTGCTTGCCGTTCGCGAAGGCATCGAGGCAGTGGTCCACGGCCGCGATGGGGTTGCCGGTGCACTCGACCACGATGTCGATGCCCGGCTCGCGCGTCACGGCCTGCCAGTCGTCGGTGATCCAGGTGGTGCCGTGCTTCAGCGCCTCCTGCACCGAGCCGGCGCCGGCGCGCCCGGCTTGCCAGCCCACGCGTTCGAGGTTGACGCGGGCCGCGTCGGGCGACAGGTCGGCAATGGCCACCAGCTGCACGCCGGGCGTGCGCGGAATCTGTGCGAGGTACATGGCGCCGAACTTGCCGGCGCCGATCAGGCCGATGCGCACGGGGCGGCCTTCGGCGGCGCGCTGCTGCAGGCGGGAATGAAGGCTCATGTCGTTCAGGCCTCCACCGTGGCGTGGGCATCGCGCACGTCGAGCGAGGTGCGCAGCGCGCTCTCGGGCAGGCCGTGCTTCCACGGCACATCGACCGGGTAGGGCTTCAGCAGGCAGTCGTCGGGCAGCATCTCGATGGGCGTGAAGTCCCGGTGCGCGATGTATTCGGGCCGCTTGTGGCGGCGGATGTGGTTGCTGACCGCGCACAGGCTCAGGTACACGGCCACGCGGTTGAAGGGCGACAGGTTGCTGCCCGACGCATGCACCAGGCAGCTGTGGAACAGGATCATCGAACCCGCCGGCCCCTTGGGCGAGACGATGCCGCCGTGCCGCCCGCCCGCGCGGTCGACCAGCTGGCGGATCAGGTCGTTGTCGACCGTCCACAGCGGATAGCTGGTGGTCGTGAGGTCGTGCCTGGCGTCCACCACGCCCTTGCGGTGGCTGCCCGGAATGAACATCAGCGGGCCGTTGTGCTCGTTCACTTCGTCCAGAAAGATCGCGACGTTCATCGCGCGCTCGGTGGGCATCAGGTCGTCGTTGAGCCAGGTGCCGTAGTCCTGGTGCCACTGCCACACGTCGCCTTCGAAGGCCATCTTGCCGTTGATCTTGAACTGGTGCATGTAGACCTCTTCGTCGAAGAGGTCGCGCACCGGGCCGACCATGCGCGGGTGGCGCGCCAGCCGCGCGAAGGGCTCGCTGATGAGGTGCGCGGCGAAGTTCGTGCGCACGGCATCGGAGCCTTTCTCGCGCACGTTGAAGGCTTCGCGCTTGCTGTAGAGGTCGGGCACCGCGTCGGTCAGTGCCCTGGTTTCTTCGGCCGAGAAATGGCCGGGGAAGAACAGATAGCCGTCGCGCTCGAACTGCGCGCGTTGCTCGGGGGTCAGCTTCATGCCTTGTCTCCTTTTCTTCGCGGGGTGGTGGGCGGGGTGGGGGAGGCCGCGCGCGCCTGCTGTCGTTGTTCTTGCTGCGCGAGCCTTTCGCTCAATGCCTCGCTGGCCCGCGAGACATGTTCTTCGCTCAGGCGCGCGGCGCGCTCGGCGTTGCCGGCGGCAATGGCCTCGGCGATGGCCTCGTGCTCGTCCCACAGCGATTCGCGCTGGGGTTCGGCCTGCAGCACCGCGCCCATGGCGCGGCGCAGGTGGCGCCAGTGCGGGTCGGCGCTCTGGCCGATCAGCGGATTGCCCGAGGCCTCGTAGATGGCCTGGTGAAAGGCCACGTCGGCGTCGAGCATGGCTTCCACGTTGCGTCCGCGCGCGGCACGCCGGCCGCGCTCGATGAGCTTGGGGTCGATGCGAAAGCGCTGCTGCGCCGCGAGCCGCGCGGCCAGTGCGTCGAGCGCACCGCGCACCTGGTAGACCTTGCGCATCGCCTCGGCTTCGAGCGGCGCGACCAGCACGCCCCGGCCCGGCGCGTCGAGCACGAAGCCGTCTTTCTTGAGCAGCCGCAGCGCCTGCAGCACGGGCTGGCGCGACACCGACAGCCGCTGCGCGATGTCCTCCTGCGTGATGCGCTCGCCCGGCGCGAGCGTGCCGCTGCTGATGGCGCCGAGCAGGGCGCGATGCACCTGGTCGACGAGGTCGGGGGCGACTTCGATGCTGACGAGCTGGGCTGGCATGGGCGGGCTCCGAATCTGAACTCTGTATACAGAGTACAAAATTCGGGGCCGCGACGCATCCGGGGCTTTACCCTAAGCCGCAAGGCCCTCGACACGGCCGCCCGAATTTTTCCGTCAAGATAACGCCATGCAACTACCTACCTACGACGACGTCATTGCCGCGGCCGCGCGGCTCCAGGGCCATGCCCACCGCACGCCCGTGCTGCGCTCGACCACCGCCGACGCGCGATGGGGTGCCAGCTTCTTCTTCAAGTGCGAGAACTTCCAGCGCATGGGCGCGTTCAAGTTCCGCGGTGCGTTCAACGCGCTGTCGAAGTTCGACGCCACGCAGCGCAAGGGCGGCGTCATCGCCTTCTCGTCGGGCAACCATGCGCAGGCCATCGCGTTGTCGGCGCGCCTGCTGTCGATGCCCGCCGTGATCGTCATGCCCAAGGACGCACCGGCCGCCAAGGTCGCGGCCACGCAGGGCTACGGCGCCGAAGTCGTGATGTACGACCGCTTCACCGAAGACCGCGAGGCGCTGACGAAGCGGCTCGCGCAGGAGCGCGGCATGACGATGATTCCGCCCTACGACCACCCCGATGTGCTCACCGGCCAGGGCACGGCGGTGAAGGAACTGATCGAGGAAACCGGGCCTCTGGACCACCTGTTCGTGTGCCTCGGCGGCGGCGGGCTGCTGTCGGGCTCGGCGCTGTCTGCGCGCGCGCTGGCGCCGGACTGCAAGGTCTACGGCGTCGAGCCCGAGGCCGGCAACGACGGCCAGCAGTCGTTGCGCACGGGCAAGATCGTGCGCATCGAAACGCCCAAGACCATTGCCGACGGCGCGCAGACGCAGTACCTGGGCGAGTACACCTTCGGCATCATCCGCCGCGACGTGGACGACATCTTCACCGTGACCGACGCGCAGCTGGTCGACGCCATGCGCTTCTTCGCCGAGCGCATGAAGATGGTGGTGGAGCCGACCGGCTGCCTGGCTTTCGCGGGCGCGATTGCCGCGAGCAAGGCCATCGCCGGCCAGCGCGTGGGCATTGTGATCAGCGGCGGCAACGTCGACCTGTCGCGCTACGCGGCGCTGCTGTCGTCCTGAGTTGTTCGGGCTAGGCGCGGATCCCGCTGGCCGTGAGGTGCAGCAGGCGATCCGCGCGGGCCGCCGCGCTTTCGGAGTGGGTCACCAGCACCAGCGACGCGCCGTGCTCGCGGGTCTGGCCGATCAGCAGCTCCATCACCTTCGCTGCCGTGGTCGGGTCGAGGTTGCCCGTGGGCTCGTCGGCCAGCAGCAGGGCGGGGCGGTGCACCAGCGCGCGTGCGATGGCCACGCGCTGCAACTGGCCGCCCGACAGCGTTTGCGGCAGCCGCGCGCCCATGCCGGGCAGTCCCACCGATTCGAGCATGCGCGCCACGCGGGCGTCGTCGCGCTGCTGCTGGCCCAGCAGCATGAGTGGCAGTGCCACGTTCTGCGCCACGTCCAGGTGCGGCAGCACGTGGAAGGCCTGGAACACGAAGCCCACTTGGCGGCGGCGCCAGAGCGCGCAGGCCTCGCCGTCGAGCGCGCCGATGTCGGTGCCGTCGTGCGTGACCGTGCCCTGGTCCCAGCTGTCCAGGCCGGCCATGCAGTTGAGCAAGGTCGACTTGCCGACACCCGACTCGCCGACGATGGCGACGAACTCGCCGGGCTCGACGGCCAGCGTCACGTTTTCGAAGACCGGCGCTTCGCCGTAGTGCTTGCCGAGGTTGGAAATGCGCAGCGTCATCCGGGGCTCGTGGCCTTTGCAATCAGTTGAACGGCGTTCTGCACCGCATAGGGCGCGTCGCAGGCGATCACGGTGCGCTGCGGCATGCTGCGCAGCCACGTGACCTGCCGCTTGGCGAGTTGGCGCGTGGCGGCGATGCCGCGTTCGCGCAGGTCGGCCATGGCCCTGCCGTCGGGCTGTGAGGCGCCGCAGGCATCGAGCATTTCCCAGGCCTGGCGGTAGCCGACGCAGCGCATCGAGGGCAGGTCGGTCGACAGGTCGCCGCGCGCGCGCAGCGCCTTCACCTCGTCGAGGAAGCCGGCCGCCAGCATGGCGTCGAAGCGCTCGGCGATGCGTGCGTGCAGCCACGCGCGGTTGGCGGGTTCGAGCGAAAACAGCAGCCCGCCCTCGACGGGCTTGGCGGTCTTGTTGTCGCTCGCATGAAAGCTCGACAGCGGCTGGCCGCTGCTTTCCCAGACCTCGAGCGCGCGCTGGATGCGCTGGCTGTCTTGCGGCGCGAGCCGCGCGGCCGTGACCGCATCGACCTGCGCGAGTTTGGCGTGCATGGCGGGCCAGCCGAGCGTGGCGGCCTCGGCGTCGATGCGCGCGCGCACGGCGGCGTCGGCCGCGGGCATGGCGTCGATGCCGTCGAACAGCGCCTTGAAGTACAGCATGGTGCCGCCCACCAGCAGCGGCAGCGCACCGCGCGCGCGGATCTCGTCGATGAGGCGCGTGGCATCGGCCACGAAGGCGGCGGCGCTGTAGCTCTCGCGCGCATCGAGGATGTCGATCAGGTGGTGCGGCACGGCGGCGCGCTCTTCGGCGGTGGGCTTGGCGGTGCCGATGTCCATGCCGCGGTAGACCAGCGCCGAGTCGACGCTGACGATCTCGACGGGCCGGACCATCGCCATGGCCAGCGCCACGGCGGTCTTGCCGGACGCGGTGGGGCCGGCGAGGGCCACGTAGCGCGGGGAATCGGGGAGAGGGACGCAGCCCGATGGAGCGGGGGATGCCGAAGAGATGGCCGCGTGGGCCGCGAAGCTGGGAGACATGGTGCGCCGAGCGTAGCAAATGGCGCGGGCCCGCCGCCTTCGGGCGGCAGGGTGGCCCCAGGTCGCGCGGGCCGAATGCGGGGTCAGTCAGATGGCCGCGGGCACCTCTGACGGCGCGGCGCCGCGCACGTCGTGCGGCAGCGCCGGCACCGCCCCGGCCGGCGGCGCGAGCCGTGGCGTCGGGCGCTGCGGGCCGGCGTTGCTGGCCAGCGTGCTCTCCGGCTTCATGCGGAACAGCTGCGACAGCGCCGCGCGGTACTGCGCCTCGCCCACCGAGTTGGTGTCGTGGTGCGAGCCGCCCTCGACCAGCACGAACAGCTTGGGCACCGTGGCCGCGTCATACAGCTTGCGGCCCAGCGTGGGGTTGATCAGGCTGTCGGCGGTGCCGTGCACCACCAGCAGCGGCGCGCTGATCTTCTTGACCGTGTTGATGGCCTCGAAACGCTGCGTGATGAGGGGGCCGAAGGGCAGCCAGCCCCACTTGAAGCCGCTGACCACGTCGGCGATGGAGGTGAAGGTGCTTTCCACGATCACGCCGCTTTCGTCGTTCACATGCGCCGCCAGGTCGATGCCGATGGCGCCGCCCAGCGAGTGGCCGAAGATGTAGCGGTGCTGCCGGGGGTGGCGCGCGGCCAGCCAGGTCCAGGCGGCGCGGGCGTCCTCGCGGGCCGATTCCTCGGAGGGCAGGCCCTTGGAGCTCTTCCCGAAGCCGCGGTAGTCGATGGCCAGCACCGAGAAGCCCAGCTCGTGCATGCGCTGGATGCGCGGCGCCGAGCCGGCCACGTTGTAGCGCGCGCCGTGCAGGTACAGCATGACCGGGGTGTCGGTGGTTTCGGGCGCGCCGCCCAGCCACAGGCCGTGCAGGCGCGCGGGCTCGCCGGTCAGGGAGGACTGGAAGTCGATCCACACGTCTTCCATGCCCTGGGCCATGGACGCGGTGTTGCCCCAGCTGCGGTCGCTGGGCTGGAAGATCCATTCGCGCTGTTGTTCGTCGAGCGTCGAGCAACCGGCCGCCAGCAGGGCGCAAAGCGAAAAGATTGACGCGAGGAGGGGCCAGCGTTTCATCATGGGGTTGAGGGACAGCGAAGTCGGCGGAAAAGTTCACCTCGCGCTTACCGCGGCACGCCGACATTGCGCCCCGGTAACCCCCTGAAACAACGCTCGCTGGCGCTTTGACGAACCTATGCAACGTGCGTGCCCGCCGCACGGATGACCGTGAAAACCCCTTGAAAACCCGCTGAAAACCGCCGTTTGGGCTATCGGCCGCGCATGAAAAGCGAATCCAGCTCGCGAATCGACAGCTGGCGCCAGGTCGGCCGGCCGTGGTTGCACTGGTCCGAACGCTCGGTCGCCTCCATCTGGCGTAACAGTGCGTTCATCTCGTCGATGGTGAGCTTGCGGTTGGCCCGCACGGCCCCGTGGCAGGCCATGGTGGACAGCAATTCGTTCTGTGCGCGCTGCACCACGGTGCTTGCGTCGTGCTGGCCCAGTTCGGCCAGAACGCTGCGCGCCAGCTCCACCGGGTCGCCGTCCGCCAGCGTTCCGGGCACGGCGCGCACCGCGAGCGTGCGCGGCGAGAAGGGGGTGATTTCCAGGCCCAGCGTCGGCAGTACCGCCGCGCAGGCCTCGGCCGTGGCCACTTCCTGCGGCGTGGCCGCGAAAGTGGCCGGAATCAGCAGCGGCTGGCTGCTGATTGCGGCGCCGTCGAGCTGCGTCTTCAGCCGCTCGTAGACGATGCGCTCGTGCGCCGCGTGCATGTCGACCACCACCAGGCCCTGGCTGTTCTCGGCCAGGATGTAGATGCCCTGCAGCTGGGCCAGCGCGCGGCCCAGCGGCCAGGCGTCTTCGTTGGTGGCCAGGGGCGTGGGGGCGGCAGCGGCGTCTTCGCCGGAGTCGGGGCTCGGGTTCGGGCCCGGCGGCAGGCCGACGGGCGCGCGGAAGGTCATGGGCGCCGCGCCGCTCAGCGGCCATTGCGAGGGCGCGGAAGCCGGCTCGTGCCCCAGTTGTTCGGTGCGGCGGGGCCACATCGCCTCGAAATCGCCGGCGCCGCGCTCTTGTGCGACGAAATTGATCGCGGGCTGCGCCCAGCTGGCGCTCTGCGGCAGCGGGGTCTGCTTGAAGAAGGGTTGCGCCGCGCCCGACGGGGCCACGGCGTCGCCGGCGCGCGGCGCGGCCAGCGCGTCCTCGATGGCGTGGCGCACGGCCTGGTGGATCTCGCGCCCGTCGCGAAAGCGCACCTCGATCTTGGTCGGATGCACGTTCACGTCCACGCGCGCCGGGTCGATTTCCAGGTACAGCGCGTAGATCGGCTGGCGGTGGCCGTGCAGCACGTCTTCGTAGGCGCTGCGCACAGCGTGCGACAGCACCTTGTCGCGCACGAAGCGGCCGTTGACGTAGAAGAACTGCTGGTCGCCGCGCGAGCGCGCCGCGTCGGGAATGCCCACGCGCCCGACCACGCGCACCGGGCCGCCGGTGCGGTCGACCGCCACGCTCTGCGCCACGAAGTCGTCGCTCAGCGCGTCGGCCAGCCGCTGCTCGCGCGCGTCGGCGGCGCGCCATTGCTCCACCAGCTTGCCGTCGTGCCAGATCGAAAAGCCCACTTCGGGGCGCGCCAGCGCGTGGCGGCGCACCGCCTCGATGCAGTGGGCCAGCTCGGTGGCGTCGGTCTTGAGGAACTTGCGGCGCGCGGGCGTCGCGAAGAACAGCTCGCGCACTTCCACCGTGGTGCCGGTGGCGCGCGCCACGGGGCGCAGCTCGCCGGTGCGCCCGTCGAGCGAGAAGGCCGTGTCGGCGCCGGTGAAGCGCGAAAGAATGCTGAACTCGGCAATCGCGTTGATGGCCGCGAGCGCCTCGCCGCGAAAGCCCATCGTGCCCACCGTCTCGAGGTCGTTCAGGCTGGCGATCTTGCTGGTCGCATGGCGGCGCAGCGCCACCGTGAGTTCCTCGCGCGGAATGCCCAGCCCGTCGTCCTCGACGGAAATCAGCCGCACGCCGCCCGAGGCCAGCCGCACCGTGATCTGCCGGGCGCCCGCGTCCAGCGCGTTGTCCAGCAGCTCGCGCACCACCGAGGCCGGCCGCTCGACCACTTCGCCGGCGGCGATCTGGCTGATCAGCTCGTCGGGCAGCTCGCGGATGGGGCGGCGTTGGGTGACGGGGGGGATGGAAGTGGGGAGGGCGCTCACCGGGGCATTCTAGAAGCGGGGTGCGGGAGCCGGCTTTCGCCGTGGGTATTTGCGCTGCTTATATCGATCCTCAACCGATCTCATTGGCGCGCGAAGGCCGGCCTGCCTATGCTCGGGCCCACAGAAAAAGAACCGTTGGAGACACCCCCCCATGACATCGCCATTGCCGCCCTCGCGCCGCTTCTAGCCCGCCGGTGGCGCCGCACGGCCAGCGCGCGCCGTGCCATGCCGATCCGGACCCTTCCGTCGACCGTGACTGCCTTTGCTCCCGCCGCGAGCGGGCGGCCGGTGTCGTCACGCGCCTTCCGTCCCGCAACCTCCGAAAGAAAGCCCCATGACCGACCGCCCCCTTCGCTCCGCCGCGTGGTTCAACAACCCCGAGCACAGCGAGCTCTCGGTGCTCCATCTCGCCTGGTACCTGAACTACGGGCTCACCCGCGAAGAGCTGCAGTCCGGCAAGCCCATCATCGCCATCGCGCAAAGCGGCTCCGACCTGACGCCCTGCAACCGGCACCACCGCGAACTCGCGCAGCGCGTGCGCGACGGCATCCGCGAGATGGGCGGCGTTGCCATGGAGTTCCCGATGCACCCGATCCAGGAGAACGGCCGCCGCCCCACGGCCGCGCTGGACCGCAACCTGGCCTACCTGGGGCTGGTCGAGGTGCTGACCGGCTACCCGATCGACGGCGTGGTGCTCACCACCGGCTGCGACAAGACAACGCCCGCCGCGCTCATGGCCGCGGCCACCGCCAACATTCCCGCCATCATCCTGTCGGGCGGCCCGATGCTCAACGGCTGGCACGAAGGGCAGCGCACGGGCACCGGCACCACGCTCTTCAAGGCGCGCGAGCTGTTCGCCAAGGGCAGCATCGACTTTCCGGGCTACATCGACCTGGTGGGCTCCACGGTGCCGTCCATCGGGCATTGCAACGTGATGGGCACGGCCTCCACGATGAACGCGCTGGCGGAAGCCCTGGGCATGAGCCTGCCCGGCTGCGCGGCCATTCCCGCCCCGTACCGCGAACGCGGGCAGATCGCCTACGAGACGGGCCGGCGCATCGTCGACATGGTGCGCGAAGACCTCAAGCCCTCGGACATCCTCACGCGCTCGGCGTTCGAGAACGCGATCGTGGTCAACACGGCCATCGGCGGGTCGACCAACGCGCCCATCCACCTGATCGCCGTCGCCAAGCACGCGGGCGTCGCGCTGGACATTCAAGACTGGGAAACGGTGGGGCTGGACGTGCCGCTGCTGCTGGACATGCAGCCCGCCGGCAAGTACCTGGGCGAAGAGTTCTACCGCGCGGGCGGCGTGCCGGCCGTGGTGGCGCAGCTGCACCGCCACGGCCTGATCCGCGAGGACGCGCTCACGGTCAACGGCAAGACCCTGGCCGCCAACTGCGCCGACGCGCAGGTGAAAGACGCCGACGTGATCCGCCCCTTCGAGCAGCCGCTGCGCGAGAACGCCGGCTTCCTGGTGATGTCGGGCAACCTGTTCGACAGCGCGATCATGAAGACCAGCGTGATCTCCGACGAGTTCCGCGCGCGCTACCTCGACGCGCCCGGCGACCCCGATGCCTTCGTCGGCCGCGCCATCGTGTTCGACGGCCCGGAAGACTACGAGCGCCGCATCGAAGACCCGTCGCTGGACATCGACGCGCGCTGCATCCTGTTCATGCGCGGCGTCGGCCCCATCGGGCACCCCGGGTCGTCCGAAGTGGTGAACATGCGCGCGCCGGCGCACCTGCTCAAGAGCGGCGTCTCCGCGCTGCCTTGCGTGGGCGACGGGCGGCAGTCGGGCACGTCGGGGTCGCCGTCGATCCTGAACGCCTCGCCCGAAGCCGCCGCGGGCGCGGGCCTGGCCCTGCTGCGGACGGGCGACGAGGTGCGCGTCGACCTGAAGAACCGCACCGTGAACATGCTCGTGAGCGACGAGACGCTGCAGGCCCGGGCGCGCGAGCTCCAGGCGCAGGGCGGCTACCCGATACCGAAGAGCCAGACGCCGTGGCAGGAGATCCAGCGCGCGATGGTCGACACCCTGTCCGAGGGCATGGTGCTCAAGCCCGCCGTCAAGTACCAGCGCGTGGCGCAGACCGGCGGCATCCCGCGCCGCAATCACTGAACACGGCGATGCCCTTCGCCCATCGATTTTTTCAAACTGACCGGAACCGACCATGAAGTGGATGACAGTGCAAACGCAGGACGGCCTGCGCGTGGGATATGCCAAGGGGGAGATGCTGCAGCTCGTCGACGCGGCGACATTGCAGCGCATCGTCGAGGGAGACGAATGGCACGACGCCGGCGAGCCGGTGCCGCTGGCCGGTGTGCGGCCCGAGATTCCGCTGGTGCCGCGCAACATCATCTGCGTGGGCGCCAATTACCGCGACCACTGCATCGAGACCGGCCTCGCGATTCCCGACAAGCCCGTCATCTTCGCCAAGTTCACCAACACGCTCGCGGCCGACGGCGATGCGCTGAGCTGGCCCGAGGGCTTCACCGACAAGGTCGACTGGGAGGCCGAGCTCGGCGTGGTCATCGGGCGCCGCGCCAGGGGCGTGAGCGAGGCCGATGCGCTGTCGCACGTGTTCGGCTACGTGGCGGCCAACGACGTGTCCGCGCGCGACGTGCAGCTGGGCGAGGCGCAATGGGTGCGCGGCAAGTCGCTCGACGGCTTCTGCCCGCTGGCCTCCACGCTGGTGACGCGCGACGAGATCGCCGACGTGCAGGCGCTGGACATCCGCTGCCTGGTCGACGGCGAGGCCGTGCAGTCGTCCAACACGCGCGAGATGATTTTCCCGGTGGCCTTCCTGGTCGCGTACCTGTCGCGCGCCATCACGCTCGAACCCGGCGACCTGATCCTGACCGGCACGCCGGCCGGCGTGGGACTGGGCCTGAAGCCGCCCCGCTTCCTGAAGAGGGGCGAAGTGGTGACGGTCGAGATCCAGGGCGTGGGCAGCGTGACGAACCCGGTCGCGGGACCGGTCGCCCGGGGCTAGCGCCCGCCCGCCACCACCATTGCGATTTCTGTTGCGAGGAGACAAAAAAATGAGTCAATACAGCGAGTTGGTCAGCGGCGCCGTCCGCAAGGCGCGATGGCGCCTGCTGCCGATGCTGATCGTCATGTACATCATGTCGATCCTGGACCGTGTCAACGTCGGGTTCGCCAAGAGCGCGCTGCAGGTCGACACCGGCATCAGCGACAGCGCCTTCGCGCTGGGCGCCGGCATCTTCTTCGTCAGCTACGCCATCTTCGAGGTGCCGAGCAACGTGATTCTTTCGCGTGTCGGGCCGCGCATCTGGCTGTGCCGGATCATGGTCACGTGGGGACTGGTGGCCTCGGCCATGATGTTCGCCACGTCGGAGATGTCGTTCTACGTGCTGCGCTTCCTGCTGGGCATCGCGGAGGCCGGCTTCTACCCGGGCGTGCTGCTGACGCTGACCTACTGGTTCCCGGTGAAGGTGCGCGCGCAGGCCAACGGCATCCTGCTGTTCGGCTTCGCGGGCGCGCTGGTCATCGGCGGGCCGGTGTCGGGCGCGCTGCTCGACATGCACGGCATCGGCGGGCTGAAGGGCTGGGAGTGGATGTTCCTGATCGAAGGCGCGATGGCGGTGGTGGTCGGCATCGTCGCGTTCTTCGTGATCGTCGACCGGCCCCACACCGCGAAGTGGCTCACGCCGCGGGAGCAGGACGCCCTGCAGGCGGTGCTCGACCAGGAGGCCGCCGACAAGTCGGTCGCCAGCCCGCACACGGTGATGCAGACGCTGCGCAATCCGCAGGTCATGTTCTTCGCGGCGAATTTCTTCATCGTGCAGATCGCGGCCTACGGCCTGATCTTCTACCTGCCGAGCCAGGTGGCGCAGATCATGGGCCAGAAGATCGGGCTGATGGTGGGCTTCGTCACCAGCATTCCGTGGCTGCTGGCGCTGTTCGTCGTCTACTTCGTCACACGCTGGTCGGACCGGCACCACGAGCGGCGCCGCGCGACGGTGGCCTCGCTGTACGCCATCTTCGGCGTGTGCGTGTGCCTGTCGGCGCACGGCTCGCCGGTGTTCGCCATCGCGGCGCTGTCGATCGGCGCGTCCACCTACCTGTCGGGCACGCCGATCTTCTATGCGTTCCTGTCGGAGCGCCTGTCGGGGCTCGGCATCGCGACCGGCATTGCGCTGGTGAACTCCATCGGCAACCTCGGCGGCTTCGTCGCGCCGAACCTGCGCACCTACGTCGAGCAGAACCACGGGGGCTCGGCGGCCGGGCTCTACACGCTGGGCAGCGCCGCGCTCGTCGCCTCGCTGATGCTGGTCTTCATGCCCAGGGCGTGGCGCACGGTGGCGGCCAGGGTGCGCCCTGTGGCCGGCCAGGGGGCGGCAACGCTTCCGGGCGTTGCGCAACCCCGGGCCTGACGCAACCCCGGACCCGACGCGACGCCGGCGTCAGAACGTGCGCCGCCAGGCGCGCGACAGGGCCTGGAAAGCGCAGTCCAGCTCCGGGCGCCTGAGCGATCCGGCGAGGCAGATGAAGCGCAGGTCGCAACCGATGTTGACCTTGTCCGCGATCACGAGGCCGTCGCTCTGGCTGGCGCGCAGCGCCACCACGTCCCGCGCCAGCGAAATGCCCACGCCGGCCCGCACCAGCGCGAGCATCGACGTCTCCTGGTCGGCCTGCGCGGCCTTCTTCAGCACCAGCTTGCGCTCCTGCAGCACGGGCGCCAGCAGGCGCGAGTGCGACGAGGTCGGCGGCGCCAGCACCCACGGCAGGCACACCAGGTCGGGCCAGTCACGGCCCTGCACCTGGGGCGCCCAGCCGCTGGGGCCGATCACCTGGTAGGAGAAGCGCGTCAGCACCTCCGCGTGAAAGGCCGCGCCTTCCTGGCGCCGCAGGCCGGCGTAGGCGGGCGGCAGCTCGTTGGTGTTTGGGTCGCCGAGGTAGAAGCCGACATCCAGCTCCTTGTTCAGGAGCTTGGCCAGCACTTCGCCGCTGGTGCCGTGGTGGAGTTCGGTCTCCAGTTCGGGCGCCAGCGTGACCAGTTCCTTGAGCAGTGCGCTGAGGCGCGTGAATTCCGGGTCGAGGATGGTGCCGATGCGCAGCAACCCGCGCACGCCGCCCTTCAGCCGCTTTGCCGCCACCACGAAATCGTTCAGGCCTTCGAGTGCCTGTTCGGCATGGTTCAGCAGCGCGGCGCCGTCGCGCGTCAGCAGCAGGCCCGTGGACGTGCGCTGGAACAGCTCCAGCTCGACCAGCGCACCGAGCTCCTTGAGCTGCAGGCTCACCGCCGGCTGCGTCAGGTACAGGCGCTGGGCGCCGCGCGACACGGACCCCTCGCGGGCCACGGCCACGAAGGCCTGCAGCAGGCGAGGGTCGATCTTCTTCATTCGCGCTCAGGCGGATTTCGGGGCGGGGAGGGTGTTCAGCGGCAGCGTCTCGTCCAGCGGCTTGGGGTCAAGCAGTCCCTCGGCCGCTTGCGTCTGGATGTACTGACCTGTCATCGCGTTTGTCTCCATGTGGGGGATGTGATCCGGCGCGCGGCGCGCATGAAGCCCTGCCATGCGCGCCGGTGATTCAGGGTGCGTTCGGATTCAGCAAGGATAATCCGCGCCCATGGAAATCATCAGCTTTCTCGTCGACTTCATCCTTCACGTCGACAAACACCTCGAGGCCTTCGTCATCGCCTACGGCCCGTGGGTCTATGCGCTGCTCTTCCTGATCGTCTTCGTGGAGACGGGCGCGGTGGTCATGCCGTTCCTGCCCGGGGACTCGCTGCTCTTCATCGTCGGCGCGCTGTGCGGCGCGGGGCTCATGAACTTTCCGCTGGCCTGCGCCATCCTGATCGCGGCGGCGATCCTGGGCGACCAGTGCAACTATTCGATCGGCCGCTACTTCGGGCCGAAGGTGTTCCAGTGGGAGAGCTCGCGCTTCTTCAACCGCAAGGCCTTCGACCAGGCGCACGGCTTCTACGAGCGCTACGGCGGCATCACCATCGTGCTCGCGCGCTTCATGCCCTTCATTCGCACCTTCGCGCCCTTCGTGGCCGGCGTGGCGGAAATGAGCCGCGCCAAGTTCACCATGTACAACGTGGTGGGCGCGCTGATTTGGGTGCTGGGCATCGCGACGGCCGGTTACTTCTTCGGCAACCTGCCATTCGTGCGGCAGCATCTCGACAAGATCATCTGGGCGCTGATCTTCATTCCCGGCCTGCTCGCGATCTTCGGCGCATGGCGCGCTTCCAAGGCCGAGAAGGCGCGTGCCACGCAGGTGCCATCGGCTTGATTCTTCACCCGCCGTTGCGCTTCAACCCATGAAAAAAGCGCGCCCCTCAAGGGCGCGCTTTTTCGTTGAGGCAGCAGGCAGATGATCAGTAGTGCGGGCCGTTGCTCGGGTAGTAGCCGCTGCCTTGCGGATAGCGCTGCTGGTTGTAGTAGTTGCGCTCGTCGGCATTGCGGCCGACCTGGTTGCCGATGATGCCGCCGATGGCCGCGCCGCCGACAGTACTGGCCGTGTTGCCGCCGAGCGCATTGCCCACCAGCGCACCGCCCACCGCACCCACGCCGGTGCCCAGGTTCTGGTTGGGGCCGCTTGCGCAACCCGCGACCGCCATGACGGAAGTGGCTGCTGCGGCTGCGATCCAGAGTCGTGTGTTCATGATGTCCACCTTTCGAGGAGTGATGAGTCATCATGTCCCGCGGGCCGCGCGCCCCGTTGTAGGAGTCTGCCGCGCCTGCCTGTGCGGTGTCACGGGCCGCCCCGCGTGGGACAGCAGGGCACGCTTCGGCTTTACAAAAGCCGTGCCCGCGCGTCAGAGCTGGCGGCTGCGCGCGAGCGGCGGGTTCTGCGCAAAGTAGCGCTGAATGCCGCGCATCAGCGCATCGGCCAGGCTCTCCTGGTACTCGACGCGGCGCAGGTTCGCTTCTTCTTCGGGGTTGCTGATGAAGGCGGTTTCGACCAGCACGCTGGGAATGTCGGGCGCCTTCAGCACCGCGAAGCCGGCCTGCTCGACCTGGCCCTTGTGCAGCCGCGCGCCGATGTTCTTGATCTCGCCGAGCATCGCGCCGCCGAGCTTCAGGCTGTCGTTGATCTGCGCGGTGGTGCTCATGTCGAGCAGCGCGCGCTGCACCTGCGCCTCGTGGCCGCCGACGTTCACGCCGCCGACCTTGTCGGCGTCGTTCTCCTTGTTGGCCATCCAGCGCGCCGCGCTGCTCGACGCGCCGCTCTGGCTCAGCGCGAACACGCTGGCGCCGCGCGCGGCGGGCGTGGTGAAGGCGTCGGCATGGATGCTCACGAACAGGTCTGCCTGTACGCGGCGCGCCTTCTGCACGCGCACGCCCAGCGGCACGAAGAAGTCGGCGTCGCGCGTGAGAAAGGCGCGCATCGGGCTGCCGTTGACGCTGCCCGCGTTGATGCGTTCGCGCAGCCGGTGGGCGACCTGCAGCACGATGTCTTTCTCGCGCGTGCCGTTGGGGCCGATGGCGCCGGGGTCTTCGCCGCCGTGGCCCGGGTCGAGCGCCACGATGATGATGCGGTCGGTGCGGCTCGCGGTGGCGGTGCCGCCGCGTGCGGGAGGCAGCGCGGGCGGCGGCGGCGGCACCGGCCTGACGGGCGCGGTGCCCACCACGGGCGGCGGCGGCGCGACGATGACCGGCGCGGTCGGGCGGTCGGTACCGGCGATCACGGCGGGCGGCGGTGTCTGCGGGCCGGGGCGCATCGACTGCTGCGCCATCAGGTCGCCCAGCGGGTCGCCGGCCGGCGCGGTCGGGGCCGAGGGCACGATGCCGGCCACGGCCGAGCCGTTGTTCGGTGTGCCGCGCGGTGCGTCGCGCAGCCGCTCGGCGATCAGCGCTTCCATCGGGTCGACGGCCTGCTCGGGGTACAGGTCGAGCACCAGCCGGTGCTTGTACGCGGCCACGGGTGCGAGCGAGAACACCTGCGGCACCACGGCCTGCTTCAGGTCGAACACGATGCGCACCACCTTCGGCGCGTTCTGCCCCACGCGCAGGCCGTTGATGTACGGGTCGCCGGGCTTGATCTTGCCGACCAGCTCGCGCAGCTCGGGGTTGAGGTCGATGCCCTCGATGTCCACCGCCAGGCGCGGCGGGCTGCCCACCACGAGTTGCTGCGAATTGAGGCGCGCGTCGGACTCGATGGTCACGCGCGTGTAGTCGGCGGCGGGCCACACGCGCACGGCGAGGATGGTGGCGCCGCGCGCGATCTGGTGCACGCCGAGCATCAGCGCGATGCTGCCGCCTTGCAGCAGCACGCGCCGTTTCAGGCCGACCGCCTTCATGCGGCGATGCGCGCCAGCAGATCGCTGCCGCGAGGGGTGTTCGCGAGGAGGGTCACGCTGCGTGTGTCGTCAGTCATCGCTTCTATTTTAATAGCGAGGTCGGCAACCGGTGTGCGGCCCGCCGCGTTTTCCGGCCATTCGGCCAGCTTGAGGCCCGGGCCCGCGAAGATGTCGCGGAAACCGGCGTCGTCCCATTCGCGCGGGTCGGCGAAGCGATAGAAGTCGAAATGGAAGATCTGCAGGCCGTCGGGCGCGTCGTGCGGCTCGACCACCGCGTAGGTGGGGCTCTTGATGCGCCCGGCGATGCCGAGCGCGCGCAGCAGATGGCGTACGAAAGTCGTCTTGCCGGCACCGAGGTCGCCGTGCAGCGCGATGAAGGCGTCGCGCAGCGCCGGCGAGGCCGCGAGCGCGCGCGCGAAGGCGTCGGTGTCGTCTTCGCTGCGCCAGCGCAGGGTGCGGGTGCTCGTTTGCGTTTCTACAATCGGCAAGTGATCGTCAGCCATCCACTCGTTGTTCGTATTCAGGCTTTGGCCCGGGAACTCGGATTCTCCCAAATCGGAATCGCGGGCGTCGATTTATCGAGCGCCGAGGACGGTCTGATGCAATGGCTGGCCCATGGGTTCCATGGCGAGATGCAATACATGGAAACACACGGCACGCGCCGCGCCCGTCCGGCCGAGCTGGTGCCGGGCACGGTGAGCGTGATCACCGCGCGCATGAACTACCTGCCGCGCGACACCGCGCCCGAATGGCAGGCCGTGGAGTTCGACCGGCTCGCGCGGCCCGGCGAGGCCATCGTGTCGGTCTATGCGCGGGGGCGCGACTATCACAAGGTGCTGCGCAACCGGCTCGCCAAGCTGGCCGAGCGCATTGCCGAAGAAGTCGGCCCCTTCGGGCACCGGGCCTTCACCGACTCGGCCCCGGTGCTCGAGGCCGAGCTGGCCTCGCGCAGCGGGCAGGGCTGGCGCGGCAAGCACACGCTGGTGCTCGACCGCGACGCGGGCTCGATGTTCTTCTTGGGCGAGATCTACGTCGACATGGCGCTGCCGCCGAGCGAGCCCGTCACCGCGCACTGCGGCAGCTGCAGCGCGTGCATCGACGTGTGCCCCACGCAGGCCATCATCGCGCCGATGCGGCTCGATGCGCGGCGCTGCATTTCGTACCTCACCATCGAGCACGGCGGGGCCATTCCGCTGGAGCTGCGCCCGCTGATGGCCAATCGCATCTACGGCTGCGACGACTGCCAGCTGATCTGCCCCTGGAACAAGTTCGCGAAGAAGAGCGAATTGCCCGACTTCGACGCGCGCGAAGGGCTCACGGGGCGCTCGCTGGCCGAGCTCTTCGCGTGGAGCGAAGAAGATTTCTTGCGCCGCACCGAGGGCAGCCCGATCCGCCGCATCGGCCACGAGCGCTGGCTGCGCAACATCGCGGTGGCGCTGGGCAATGCCGTGCGCAAGGGCGAGGGCGGCGCCAAGGAAGCGCTGGCCACGCGCGCCGGCCATCCGAGCGAACTCGTGCGCGAGCACGTCGCCTGGGGGCTCGCGCAGGAAGCGGGGGCCTAGGCTTTCTTCGCGGGAAGAATCTCTTCCACGCGCTGCCACGGCCGGCACATCAGCGTGCCGCGCGGCGACACCACGATGGGTCGCTGCAGCAGGATCGGGTGCGAGGCGATGGCCTCGAACAGCTGGTCTTCGCTGAGTTTCTCGTCGGCCAGTTGCAGTTCTTCGTAGGGCGCCTCCTTGGCGCGCAGCAGGTCGCGCGCGCCCAGGCCCATGGCCTTGGCCAGCTCGCGCAGCTTCTTCTTCGAGGGCGGTGTTTCCAGGTACAGAACGATCTCGGGTTCCACGCCGCTTTCGCGGATCAGCCCCAGCACGTTGCGCGACGTGCTGCAGTTGGGCTTGTGGTAGATCGTCATCGGGTAGTCGGTGGTGGGGGTGCGTGCGGTCATGGCGTCGATTATGAAAAGAACCGGGGCGCGTTCACGCGCCTTCCCAGCCCGGCGTGAACGCAAAACGCGCGGCCCAGAAATCGGCCAGGCGCGGATCGGCGTCGACGCGCTTGACCACCGGCGTCATGCGCGGCGCCTCGCGGTAGAAGCGTGCGCGCTGCGGTGTCCAGCGCGACATCACGGTCACGTAGAGGTCGAGCAGGCTGAGTCGGTCGCCGAGCAGGTAGGGCGCGGGCTCGTCGATCTGCGTGTCCATCAAATGCCAGCAGTGGGCGATGCGATCTGCCGAGCGCTCCAGCATCGCGCGCTGCGCGGCGGCATCGGGCACGAGCCGCGCGGGGTCGTCGCGCACCCAGAGCAGCGAATAGATCGCGGCCGGCAGGTAGACCATCCAGCGCAGGTAGCGCGCGCGCAGCGGACTGTCGGGTGCGGGGCAGAGCCCGGCTTGCGGATAGCGGTCGCCGAGCCAGATCAGGATGGCCGCGCTCTCGGTCATCACTTCGCCCGAGGGCAGCACGAGCGCGGGCACCTGCCGCATCGGGTTGATGCCCGCCACGCGATCGCGCTCGGCCTCGCTCTCCCAGGCGGCGATGTCGACCGTGTCGACCTGCGCGCCGATCAGCGTCAGCGCGGCGTGGATCGGCGTGGCGCCCGAGCCGGGCGCGCCGTAGAGGGTGTAGCGGTCGCTGGAAGCGAATGAGGCGGATGAGGCGGATGATGCAAGGCTCATCCGCCCAGATTACTGCAGCCTTGCGGCCCTTGTCACGCGGCCAGCAGCGCGTCGACCTTGTTCAGTGCCTCGAGCGTCTTGAAGCAGGCCTCGGCCACTTCCGTGCCCTTGACCGCGAAGTGGCGGTGGAAGTACTTGCGGTGCTCCACGTGCTCGTGGAAGTGGTGCGGCGTGAGCACGGCCGAGAAGATCGGCACGTCGGTTTCCAGCTGCAGCGACATCAGCGTGCTGACCACGGTGTTGGCCACGAACTCGTGGCGGTAGATGCCGCCGTCGACCACCAGCGCGCAGCCGATGATGGCCGCGTACTTGCCCGAATTGGCCAGCCGCTTGGCATGCAGCGGGATCTCGAAGGCGCCGGGCACGTCGAAGATGTCGATGAGATCGCGCGCCACGCCGAGCCGCGCCATCTCTTCGAGAAAGGCGTCGCGGGCCTGGTGGACGATGTCGGAATGCCACTGCGCCTCGACGAATGCGATGCGCGTGCCGCGCGGCGAATCCGATGCGGCAATGGCGGAGAGGGGAAGGTCGTTGATCTGACTCATGGTGTGCCTCTTGAAAGCAGGTTTCCTGAATCAGGGCGCACGAAACCACGGGGCCACTCGCGCGCATGCATGGCAAAGCGCGCGGGTCGACCCGCATTTCGCGCTCTCTTTCATCCGGACTGTGACCGTCGGCTTCGGAATCGCACCGAAATCTGCTGACCCCGAAGCTCGTTGAAAGCTCCGGGCGCTCGCGGGCTTGTGCGGCTTTTTTCAAGAAGCCGCCATCACCGCCGGTGGGGAATTGCACCCCGCCCTGAGAACGCTTGTCGTCCGGCGAACCGGACCACGGCGCGATTCTAGAAGCCCCCCGGCACGCGGGGTTGTCGCCCGCGCGCCAGACCTTCCGCCGCGCGGGGATTTTCTTCAGAAGCGATACGTGGCCGCCGCGGTGACGGTACGGCGCTGGCCCAGGAAGCAGTCGCCGCGCGCCAGGCAGGTGGTGAGCTGCACCTTGTCCGTCAGGTTGGCCACGTTGAGCGACAGGCGCAACGGGCCGTTGTCCCAGGCGAACATGGCGTCGAACAGCGTGACGGCCGGCACGGGGTTGTTGTCCATGCCGTCCCACGACTTGCCCAGGTAGCGCACGCCGCCGCCGGCCGAGAAGCCGGGCACGCCGCCGATCGAGAAGCGGTGCATCACCCACGCCGAGGCCGCGTGCGTGGGCACGCCCGAGATGCGCTTGCCCAGGTCGGCGGCGTTGCTGCGCGACACGCGCGCGTCGGTGTAGGCGTACGAGGCGATCCAGTCCCAGTCGCGCGCGATGCTGCCCTTGTACTCGAGCTCCAGCCCCTTCACGTGCACTTCGCCCAGCTGCACGCTGTTCAGCGGGTTGGTCGGGTCGGTGGTCTTGCGGTTGGTGTCGCGCAGGTCGTACACCGCCGCCATGAACGAGGTGCGCTGGCCCTCGGGCTCCCACTTCACGCCGGCCTCCCACTGCTTGCCGCGCTGGGGCTTGAAGGCCGTGTTGTTCAGGTCGACGCCGCCCAGCGGCAGGAACGACTCTGCATAGCTCAGGTACGGTGCCCAGCCGCCGTCGGCCAGGTAGACCAGGCCGGCGCGCTTGGTGGTGGCCTTGTCGTCGGCGGCCGCGGCGGGGCGGCCCTGGGTGTCGGTGGTGGCCTTGTCGTGACGCAGGCCCAGCAGGCCGATCCAGCGGCCGTACTTGACCTGGTCCTGCGCGTAGATGCCGGCCTGCTGCTGCACCACTTCGGGCGAGCGCGTGTAGCTGGTGGGCGGCGTGTAGTTGCCGTACACGGGCGCATAGACGTCAAGCGCGCCGGCGCGTCCGCGGCCCGACAGCTTGGAGGTCGTGTTGCGCTGGAAGTCGGCGCCGACCAGCACCCTGTGCTCGAAGTCGCCGGTCTTGAAGTGGGCCTCGGCCTGGTTGTCGACGAGCAGCATCTTGCCGCCGTTGATGTCGCTGCTCAGGTCGCGTTCGATGGTGCGCTGGTCGGCGTTGAACACCGGCCGCGCCGGACGGCCCGTGAGCCGGTTCGCGGTGAAGCTGGTGTACGAGGTGTTGTAGACCACCTTGGTCTCGGTCGAGCGCAGGTTCTGCCGGAAGGTCCAGGTGTCGTTGATGCGGTGGCTGAACAAATAGCCCAGCGAGGTGTTGCGCGAGTCGTAGCGGTCGAAGCCCGGCTCGCCCGTGAAGGTCGAGGTGGGAATCGGCCCGTAGAGCGAAGGCAGCAGCGTGCCCTGCCACGGGAAGAAGCCGATCAGCGAGCCGCTCTTGTCCTTCTGGTACATGGCCTGCAGCGTGAGCGAGGTGTCGGCGTTCGGGCGCCACGTGAGCGAGGGCGCGACCAGGATGCGGTCGTCCGGCGCGTGGTCGACCTGCGTGCCGCTGTCGCGGTTCACCGCCACCAGCCGGTAGAGCCACTTGCCTTCGGTGTCGATCGGGCCGGTGAAGTCGGCCGCCACCTGCTTGCGGGCATTGCTGCCGAACTGCATCTGCACTTCGCGCTGGGTCTCGGCCTGCGGCCGCTTCGACACCATGTTCAGCACGCCGCCGATGCCGCCTTGCCCGTAGAGCACCGACGACGGGCCGCGCAGCAGCTCGACGCGCTCGAGCATGTACGGATCGAGCTTGGTGGAGTTGTAGGTGCCGTAGGTGCGCTGCAGGCCGTCGAGGTATTGCACCGCATCGCCGCCGCGCACCTTGAACGCGTCGACGCGGCTGTCGAAGTAGCTCGACACCACGCCGGCCGTGTAGCCGGTGGTTTCGCGCAGCGTGAGTGCGCCTTGCGCTTCCATCTGGTCGCGCGTGATCACCGAGATGGCCTGCGGCGTTTCGATCAGCGGGGTGTCGGTCTTGGTGGCGGAGCCGCCGCGCCTGGCGACAAAGCCGGTCACCGGGCCGGTCGATGTCTCGCCCGCGTCGCCCGAGACGGTGACGGTGGGCAGCGCGCGGCGGTGCTCGGCGCTTTCTTCCTTGCCGTCTTCGGCGAAGGCCGGCGATGCGGCGCTCAGCGCCATGGCGGTGGCCGCGAGCGTGGCGCGGCGGCCGTGCGAAAGGCGCCACTTCGGGCGGCGGGTCTTGAAAGTCATGTGCAGCTTCTCCTGTTTCCTGCGTGAAGGGAGTGAGTGGCTGCGGCAGGCGCGGGGGCGTGCCATGGCTTCTCTGGTTCGGTTCGACGAAAGCGGGCGCAACCGGCAGCTCGCCAAGGCTGGCGGCCGGTGGTGTTCGTTGGTTTTTTTGCGCGGTGGGGCAACCGTTGCGGCTGCGGTCTTCGTTCCTTCGAAGACGGCTGGCGCGCCCTTGTCGGGCGGCTGGCTGGGCGGCGGATTATAGAAAGAAAGGCGTCAGCGTCCCGCGAGGAACTGCGTCATGCGCTGCAGCTCGTCGTCGAGCGCCGCGCGAAAGGCTGCGCCCACCGGCTTCTTGCCGGCATAGCCGAAGGCCGGTTGCAACCGGCCTTCGGGCGCGGTCACGTTGGCCCAGCCGATCACGCGGTCGTGTTGCAGCATCGGCAGCGCGTAGTAGCCGAACTGGCGCTTCGGCGCGGGCGTGTAGGCCTCGAACTTGTAGGTCCAGTCCCAGAGCAGCTCGAAGCGGCGGCGGTCCCACACCACGGGGTCGAAGGGCGCGAGCAGGCGCACCGCGTCGTCGGGCGCGTGGCGGCGCGAGGCCGGGTTTTCGTCGGCGGGCCAGTACCACGTAGTGTCGTCGATGCGGCAGCTCGCGAGCTCTTCGCGCGCGATGCGCAGCGCGGCCTGTGTCTGCGGCGACAGGTGCGGCGCGCCGTAGCCGAGCAGCCGCACGAGGTAGGTCAGGCTCGCGGCCGGCAGCGGCGCGTATTTGCGCACCACCAGCGCGATCAGCGCGGCGGCGCGTTGCGCGCGGCCGGCGGGGCTGTCGTCGGCGGGCTGGTGCGTCACGGCTTCGTACACGCGCGTGCCGCTGTCGCGCCGCACCACGCGCAGCATGCCGCGGTAGTGCATGCCGTCGAGCAGGTGCGTGCTCGCGTTGCTCGAGCCGCCCCAGTAGTTCTGGATACGGCCGTGCGCAAAGTGCTGCTCGACCTGGCGCGGGTGCACCGGGCCGTGCTCCCGCACATAGGCCAGCACCTCGGCGGCCTTGCGCCGCGTGTCGGCGTCCCAGGCGCTCTTGGCTTCACGCGGATGCATCAGCGCAAGGTGCTCGCGCGGCAGGAAGCCGTAGTTGACGAGGCAGTCTTCTTCGACGGCGAGCCGCGTGTAGCGGTTTTCGAGATCGCCCGCGCGGTAGTCCTTCACGCGGTGGCGCAGCGTGAGGTCCTGTGCGCGCGCCGGGGCACGGATCGGGTCGGCCTGCACGAAGCCGAGCTGGCGGATCGCGGCCGGCAGGGTCGTCGGCTTGAAGAGGGTGCGCGCCACGGCGTAGCGGCGCAGGTCGTCGAGGGTCGGGTCAGCCATGCGGCGAATTGCAGCACAGCCTGCGGTTTCCTGCTTCGGCCCGCGCCGCTCAGCCCGCGCGCAGCTGTCGTGCGATCGACAGCGCCGCGCCCAGCACCATCGCGTCCGCGCCGCGCGGCCCGATCAGCGACAGGCCGACCGGCGCGCCTTCGACGTCGATCCACGGCAGGCTCACCTGAGGCAGACCCGCCAGCCCGGCCATGCACAGCAGCGCCTGCGAGCGCGCGCGGATGTCGTCGAGCGCCTCGCGCGGCGCGTCGAAGGCCGGCGCGGCGGTGGGCACGGTCGGCAGCAGCAGCAGCACGCTCGCGTTGTCGTTCAGCAGCGTGGCGATGCGGCTCGCCGCGGCAACGCGCTCCGGCTGCGCCTGCGTGACCATTGCGCGTGTGATGCGCGAGGCCCCGTCGAAGCGCTGCCGCACGTCGCCGCCCAGCGACGCGCCGTGCGCGCGCACCCAGTCGCCGTGCTGCTGCCAGATCTCCGCGCCTTGCAGCGTGCGGTGCGCCTGCGCCCAGGGCTCCAGCGGCAGCGTGTCGGCAGGCACGTGCTTCACCGGCATCGACGCGCACAGCGCGGCGAAGGCGGCGCGCACCGGCGCATCGCACAGTCGCGCCGCATCTTCCAGCGCGAGCAGGGCGGCGTCGCGCGCCACGGGCACGTCCGCATGGGCAAGCACGGCGAACACCTTCGCCATGTCCTGGCCGGTGCGCGTGAACCAGCCCACGGTGTCGAAGCTGTGCGCCAGCGAGAAGCCGCCGTTCTTCGCGATCAGCCCTTGCGTCGGCCGGAAGCCCCAGGTGCCGCAGTAGCTGGCCGGTAGCCGGCACGAGCCGCCGCAGTCGGAGCCCAGGCCGATGTCTGCGTGCCCCGCCGCCACGGCCGCCGCCGAGCCCGACGAGGAGCCGCCCGGAATGCGTCCCGGCGCGGCCGGATTGGCCGGCATGCCGTAGTGCGCGTTGACGCCCGCCAGGCTGAAGGCCAGCTCGTCGGTCACCGTCTTGCCGACCCACTGCGCGCCGGCCTCCAGCAGCCAGCGCACCGCGTGCGCCGACGCGCGTGCCGGCGCGCGCTGGGAAAGCCACTGCGGATTGCCCGCGCCGGTGCGCGTGCCCTCGACGTCGAACACGTCCTTCACGGCAAGGCGCAGGCCGCCGAGCAGGTCGGCGGTGCGCGCCGCGAGCGGCGGCGCGGCACCGAAGCCTTCGGCGACGAAGGCGCCGCCGAGGCCGGGTTGAAGAAGGCCTTGCACCGTCATTCCTTGACGAGCTTGAGTTCGGTGATCAGCTGCTGCCACGTCGTCTTCTCGCCGCGCAGGATGTCGACGAACTCGGCCGAGGTGTTGCCCACGATCTCGGTGCCGTTGTCGGCAAAGGCGCGCCGCACGTCCGCGTCCTGCGTCAGCAACTGGCGCAGTTCGCGCTCGTACAGCGCGATCACGTCGCGCGGCGTGCCCTTGGGCGCGAACATGCCGATCCACACCCGCACGTCGACGCCGGGCACGCCCGACTCGGCCAGGCTCGGCACGTTCGGCAGCAGCTGCGCGCGCTTGTTGCCGGTGACGGCCAGCGCCCGCACGCGGCCCGCGTCGATGAACGATTTGCCGGCGCCGATGCTGTCGAACATCATGTCGATCTCGCCGCCGATCAGCGCCGTGCTCAGCGCGGCCGAGCCCTTGTAGGGCACGTGCACGATGTCGACGCCCGCCTTGCGCTTGAACACCTCGCCCGCGAAGTGCGTCACGCTGCCTTCGCCGATGCTGCCGAAGTTGAGCTTGCCGGGCTGCTTCTTCGCGAGCGCGACCAGCTCCTGCACGCTGCGCGCCGCCACGCCGGGGTTGACCTGCAGCGCCAGCGGGTAGCTGCCGAGCATCGACACGGCCTCGAAGTCGTTCACCGGGTCGTAGGGCGGATGCGCGCGCAGCAGCGGCGCAATGACCTGGCTGCTGTTGCTCGCGATCATCAGCGTGTAGCCGTCGGGCTTGGCGCGCTGCAGGTAGCCGGTGCCGATCAGCCCCGTGGCGCCCACGCGGTTGTCCACGATGAACGGCTGCTTCAGCGCCACCGACAGCTTGCGGCCCAGCACGCGCGAGAACACGTCGCTCGCGCCGCCGGCGGGAAAAGGCACGACGATGGTCACGGCCTTGCCGGGGTAGCGCGACTGCGCCGATGCCAGTGCCCAGGGCGAGGTGAGCGCCGCCGCTGCGGCGCAATGCTTGAGGAGGTCTCTGCGGTCCATGGGGGACTCCGGTGTGCGTTGAATGATCGGGTGCCCGGGAGTATGGAAACCGCGCCGCCGCGCGAAAAGCGGGCATTGGCAAACACGGCCTTCGGCTGCCGCGAAGGCTCGAAGATGGCTACGATGCGCGAACCCTCCGCAAGCCCGCCGCCCACCTTGACGCACTACGACCTCACCGACCTGCGCGTCTTCCTCGCCGTGGCGGAAGAAGGCAACCTCTCGCGCGGCGCGCAGCGCTGCCATCTCGCGCCGTCCTCGGTGAGCCTGCGGCTCAAGGGGCTCGAAGAGGCCATCGGCGTGCAGCTGCTGGAGCGCGGTGCGCGCGGCGTGACGCTCACGCGCGCGGGCAGCGTCATGCTCGAACACGTGCGGCGCTGCGTGGCGCAGTTGGAGCAGATGCATGTCGACCTGGAGCCCTTCGTCCAGGGGCTCGCGGGGCACATCACGCTGTTCGCGAACAACAACGTCATCCACTCGCACCTGCCAGCCGACCTGGAGCGCTTCTTCAAGGCCTACCCGTCGGTGCGCATCACGCTCGAGGAGCGGCTGGGCTCCGACATCGTGGCCGCCGTGGCCGGCGGTCGCGCCGACGCGGGCATCGTCGCGGTCGAGCCCGACCACCCGGCGCTGGTGTACTTGCCTTACCGCGAGGACGAGTTCGTGGTGCTGGTGCCGGCGCAGCACGCACTGGCGAGCGGCGAGGCCGTGCGCTTCGTCGCCTGCCTGGGCCAGCCTTTCATCAGCCTGCAGAACGGCACTGCGCTGCACACCTACCTCATGAACCAGGCGGCCGCGCTGGGCGGCCGGCTCGACGTGCGGGTGCAGGTGTCGGGCTATCGCGCCATTGCGCGGCTGGTGGCGTCGGGCGCGGGCATCGGCATCGTGCCGCGCAGTGCGCTGCTGCCGCAGGACGAGGGCGCGCTGCGCGTCGTGACGCTCTCGGAGCCGTGGGCGGCGCGGCACCACCGGGTGTGCGTGCGGCCCGAGGCGATGGCGTCCAACCGCTTTCTCAGGGAGCTGGTCGACATGCTCTGCCAGCGCGGGTAGCGCCGGCGCACGCTGGCCGGCGCGAACCCTCGGCAGCCGCGCGGCTCAGACCGCGCTGCGATGCCGTTCGATGCAGACGTCCAGCGTCTCGCTGCCCGGCCGCTGCCACCAGTCGAGGTTCGAAAAGATCTCGACCTCGCTGAAGCCCGCGAAGCCCGCGTCTTCGACCCAGCCGCGAATCTTCTTCAGTTCGACCACGCCATCACCCATCATCCCGCGGTCGCTCAGCAGGTCGCGCGTGGGCGTGAGCCAGTCGCACACGTGGTAGGCCAGCAGGCGCTCGCGGCCCGCGCGCGCAATCTGCTGCTGCAGCTTCGGGTCCCACCACACGTGGTAGATGTCCAGCGCCACGCCGAGCATGCCGCTCTTGCCCGCGTCGAGTTCGTCGCACAGGTCGAGCGCGTGCTCCAGCGTGTTGATGCACGCGCGGTCGGCCGCCTGCATCGGGTGCAGGGGCTCGATGGCCAGCGGCATGCCGACCTCGCGCGCGTATTCGAGCGACGCCGCGATGCCGTCGCGCACCTCGTTGCGCGCACGGGCGATGTCCTTGTACGCGGCCTTGCCGTCGAGCGCGCCGGGCAGGGCGCCGACCACCAGCACGAGGCAGGGCGCGTCGAGCGTCTTCGCCTCGTCGATGGCGCGGCGGTTGTCGTCGAGCGCGGCCTTCAGGCCCGCCGCATCGGGCGCGGGAAAGAAGCCGCCGCGGCAATAGCCCGAGAGGCCGATGCCGTGCGCCTTCAGTTGACTGGCCACCTTGTCGAGCCCGACGGCCGCCACCTGGTCGCGCCAGGGGCTGATCGCGCGGATGCCGCGCTCGGCGCACTGGTCGATGATGCGGTCGAGCGCCACCTCGGCGCCCGACTGCTTGCGCACCGTGGCGGTGTTGATCGACAGCCAGTCGTGGTTCTGTGAGAAATCGCGCATGGGCAGCTTCAACCTTCCACGCCGTGCAGCGCGAGCAGGGTCTTCATGCGCCGCACCGCCAGCTCGGGCTGCTCCAGCAGGTTGGCCGCGTCGGCCAGCCGGAACAGCTCGGCAAAGTGCTGCAGCGAGCGCGTGCTCTGCTGGCCGCCGACCATGGTGAAGTGCTTCTGGTGGCCGTTGAGCCAGGCCATGAACACCACGCCGGTCTTGTAGAAGCGCGTGGGCGCGGCAAAGATGTGGCGCGACAGCGGCACCGTGGGGCCCAGGATGTCGTGGAACTTCTTTTCGTTGCCCTGTGCCAGCGCGCCCAATGCCGCGCTGGCGGCCGGTGCGATGGCGTCGAAGATGCCCAGCAGCGCGTCGCTCTTGCCGTGCATCGGGTCGCTGCCGAAGCCGTCGCCCGCAATCAGCTCTGCGTAGTTGAAGTCGTCGCCCGTGTACATGCGCACACCCTGGGGCAGGCGGCGGCGCATCGCGATTTCCTTGTCCTTGTCGAGCAGCGAGATCTTGATGCCGTCGACCTTGTCCGGGTGCGCGGCGATGATGCCCAGCGCCGTGTCCATGGCCGCGTCGACGTCCTTCGTGCCCCAGTAGCCCGCCAGCGCGGGGTCGAACATGTCGCCCAGCCAGTGCAGCACCACGGGCTGCCTGGCCTGGCTCAGGATGCGGTCGTACACACGCTCGTAGTCGGCCGGGCTCTTCGCCACGCGGGCCAGCGCGCGGCTGGCCATGACGATGAGCTTGCCGCCGAGCGCCTCGATGGCGGCCATCTGCTCTTCGTAGCCGCGGATGACGTCGTCGACGCTCTTCACGTCGTCGATGTTCAGGTGGTCGGTGCCGCAGCCCGAAGCGACCAGCGCACCGGGCACGTCTTTCGCGGCGTCGAGCGAGCGGCGGATCAGCTCCAGCGACGTGGGCCAGTCCAGGCCCATGCCGCGCTGCGCGGTGTCCATGGCCTCGGCCACGCCCAGGCCCAGCGAGAACAGGTGGCGGCGGTAGGCGATGGTGGTGTCCCAGTCGACCGCGCACTGCAGCCACGGGTCGACGGCCGCCAGCGGGTCGGCCACCACGTGCGCGGCCGAGTAGGCGATGCGGTTGAACTTGACGCCCGCATCGGGCTTGGCCGGCGCGCTGCCGCGCAGCGCGTAGGGCGCGAGCGCGCCGCCGGCGGTGGGGAGGGTGAGCGAAAGCGCCATGGTTGCCTCAGACCTTCAGCGCGGGCACGTCGACCCAGCGGCGGTCTTGCCACGATTCGAGCGCGGCCTCGACCAGCTGCACGCCCTTGGCGCCTTCGGGCAAGGTCCACTTGTAGGGCGCGTTCTCGACCACGTGGCGAATGAAGTGCTCCCACTGGATCTTGAAGCCGTTGTCGTAGACCTGCGAATCGGGAATCTCCTGCCACTGGTCGAAGAAGTTCATGTTCTGCTTCTCGTCGGGGTTCCACACCGGGCGCGGCGTGGCCACGCGCGACTGGGCGCGGCAGCTCGACAGGCCCGCCACGGCCGAGCCGTCGGTGCCGTCGACATGGAAGGTCACAAGGTCGTCGCGGCGCACGCGCGTGACCCAGCTCATGTTGATCTGCGCGATGACGGGCTCGCCGTTGTGGCCGGTGAGTTCGCAGGTGGCATAGGCGGCGTCGTCGGCGGTGGCCTCGTAGGGTTTGCCTTCTTCGTCCCAGCGCTTGGGGATGTGGGTGGTGCCCAGGCACGACACCGACTTCACTTCGCCGAACAGGTTGTCCAGCACGTAGCGCCAGTGGCACATCATGTCCAGGATCATGCCGCCGCCGTCTTCCTTGCGGTAGTTCCAGCTCGGGCGCTGAATGGGCTGCAGGTCGCCCTCGAACACCCAGTAGCCGAACTCCAGGCGCACGCTGAGCATGCGGCCGAAGAAGCCGGCGCGGCGCAGCATGTCGAGCTTGCGCAGGCCGGGCAGGAAGAGCTTGTCCTGCACCGCGCCGTGCTTCAGGCCCGAGCCTTCGGCCAGGCGCGCGATTTCGACGGCTTCGTTCAGGTTGGTGGCGATCGGCTTCTCGCAGTACACGTGCTTGCCGGCGCGGATGGCCTTGGCCAAGAGCGTGGGGCGCATCTGCGTGGTGCCGGCGTCGAAGAAGATGGTGTCGTCCTTGTTCTCCAGCGCCTTGTCCAGGTCGGTGCCCCAGCGCGGAATGTTGTGCGCCTTGGCCAGCGCTTCCATCTTCTCGGCGTTGCGGCCGATGAGGATCGGGTCGGGCATGACCTTGTCGCCGTTGGACAGCGTGACGCCGCCTTGCGCGCGGATCGCGCAGATCGAGCGGATCAGGTGCTGGTTCATGCCCATGCGGCCGGTGACGCCGTGCATGATGATTCCGAGACGTTGGGTGGCCATCGTTTTCTTCCTTGAGAGATGCGAGAGAGAGATAGGGAGGTGGAAAGAAGCGTTGCTTCTTCAGTAGACGGAACGCATGGCGTCCCACGAGATGCCAGCGCCGGGTCTGCCGGTGGCAAAGCCGGGCGCGGTGGCGAGCGAGGACAGGTCGAGCTGTCCGTCGCGGATGGCGAGGCGCACGGCGCCGCCGCTCGTTTCGTACAGGCCCGGGTGGGCGCGCAGCAGGGCCTGTTGCTCGGCCTCGGGCGCCGCGGCCAGGCCGTTGACGTAGTGGTGGCCGTTGCGCTCTACGTGCGAGAGCCCGAGCCAGGCGACCAGCGCCAGGTCTTGCTGCACGCTCAGGCCGGCCTGCATGGTGAGGTCTTCGCCCGAGAGGAAATAGCGCGCGGCGTCGCCGGCGGCGGTGTTCCACTGCGCGCAGCGTGCGGCGTTGACGGTCGACTTGTAGAAGCCCTTGCAGCTCTTGCTCGACACGCCGGTGTAGCCGAGCGCGCGGGCCTGCGGAAAGGCGTCGAGCGTGCCGTCGGATTCGTCGATCAGCAGCGGGATGCGTTTGGCCAGCGCCGACACGTCACGCTGCAGGGCCGCGTCGCGGCGGATCGGCTGCTCCACGAACACCGTCTTCTGCACCAGCGTGTGCAGCGCGGGCGTGGACAGCATGCGGTCGAGGAACGCGCCGAAGGCGTCCGCGTCGGCGTACTGCTCGTTGCCGTCGAGCGTGACCAGGCGGGCGTGGCCGTCGATCACGCTGGCGATGCGCACCAGGCGCGCGATGTCCTGCGCGGTGTCGCCGCAGAGCTTGAGCTTGAAGTGCGTGTGGCCGTAGCGGCGCACGGCGGCCGCGAGCGTGGCGGGCAGGCCGTCGTGGGGCGCATCGGGCAGGGCGTCGCTGTCGTCGATGGCATCGGCCAGGCCCACGGTGTGGCGCGCGGCGATGCGCGTGCGCGGCTGCCGGCCGGCCAGGAAGCCGGGCATGTCGAAGCCGGCAAGGTCGTCGGCCAGGCCGCTGCCCGCGATGTCGATGCCGGGCAGGTTGGCACTCATCGCCGTCGCAAAGCTCACGCCGCTGTGCAGGCACAGGGCGTCGAGCAAAGCGCGGTCGATCAGCGCGGGGCCGTAGCTGGCCACCAGTGCTTGCAAACCCTTGGCCCTGGCGCGCGACTGCAGCGCGGCGTAGTTGGAAGCGAAGTGCGTCCACGCGGTCTGCGCATCGGGCTCGGCGGTGTAGGCCTCGCGTGCGTCGCGCAGTGCAAAGCGCAGCTGCTCGAAGTTCTGTTCGTTGGTGAGCGCGGGGTTCTTGTCGAACCACTTGGGCACCATCATCTCGGCGGCGCAGCCCTCGGCCGTGCGGCCGTCCGCCAGGCGGATGCGGGCCTTCACATAGACCTGCGGGCAGGCCGTGACGGTGGCCGCGCCGAAGCGGAACGGCAGCCGCAGCGCCACGTTGCGCTCGGCAAAGCGGATTTCCTCGACGTGAAAACGGATCGCATCCATGGCCGTTGCCTTCTTCAGTGGTCCAGGATGCCTTGCGAGAAGAAATGCGCGCGCACCAGCTTCGTGTAGGCACCGAACTCGGGCGAGGCCATCATGTCGAGCGTGCGGGCGCGCGGCAGTTCGATGTCGTACACGGCGGCAATGGAGCCGGGGCGCTCGCTCATCACGATCACGCGGTCCGACAGGAAGATGGCCTCGGGAATGCTGTGGGTGATCAGCATCACCGTCTTCTTCGATGCCATCCAGATGCGCTGCAGCTCCAGGTTCATCTTCTCGCGCGTCATGGCGTCGAGCGCGCCGAAGGGCTCGTCCATCAGCAGCACCGAGGGGTCGTGCAGCAGCGCGCGGCAGATCGATGCGCGTTGCTGCATGCCGCCCGACAGCTGCCACGGGTACTTGCCCTCGAAGCCCTTCAGGCCGGCCATTTCCATGAGTTCGCGGGCGCGGGTGCGCGACGCCTCTTTTGGCAGGTGGCGCATCTCGGCCTGCAGCAGGATGTTGTCTTCCACGCTGCGCCAGGGCAGCAACACCGCGCTCTGGAACACGATGCCCACGTCCTTCTGCGGACCCTTGATGGGCTTGCCCGCCAGCGTGAGGCTGCCGCCGCTGATGGGCAGCAGGCCCGCCACCATCTTCAGCAAGGTGCTCTTGCCGCAGCCCGAAGGGCCGACGACGGAGACGAACTCGCCTTCCTTGATGGCGAAGTCCAGCGGCTTGAGCGACTCGACCGGGCCGTCCTTGCTGGGATAGATCTTCGAGACGCCGCGCGCTTCGATCAGGATTTCATTGGACATGGGCTTGGAGGAGGGCGAAGGCGGACCGTCGGGAAACTGGGGTCGAAGCTGGTTTCGGGAAACACCGCGGAACCGGCTTTGCCGGGTCGCAGGTGTTGCCCCCGGTAGGGGGTTGGAGAAGCGACACGAAGTGCGCGAAGCCTGGGGGCGAGCCCTGTCTACGGCAGGAAGTCGAGCGTCACGTAGTCCTCTGGCTTGCCGCGCGTCGAGGCGTCCATGCCGCCGTACTGCACCAGCAGGTCGAGCGAGTCGCTGACGTTCTTCATGGTCACGCGGTACGGGCGCTGGTTGGCCGTTTCCTTCGTGTGATACAGCGCCACGCTTTGCTTCATGCCGACGATGAGCGTGTCGCGCACGCCGGCCTTGGCGTTGGCTTTGAGCATGGCGTCCACGGCGGCCTCGGGGCTCTTCTCGGCGGCTTCGGCGGCCTTGGTGGAGGCGCGCATGAAGCGCTTCACGAGGTCGGGGTTCTCGGTCAGCAGGTTCTTGTTGGTGATGATCCCGGAGCTGATCTGGTTCACGCCGGAGTCGGCGAAGCGGATCGGCGTCACGGGCTTGCCGGTGGCGTCCTGCAGCTTGATGGCCTGGTCCATCACGTAGCCCAGCAGCAGGTCGGCCTGGCCGTTGGTCACGGCATTGAGCTTGGTCTGGCCGTCGCCCGAGACGATCTTCACCTGGTCGGGCTTGATGTCGTTGACCTTCAGGAACAGCGGCCACATCTGCGACATCGAGTCGCCGGGCGTGACGGCCACGGTCTTGCCGATGATGTCCTTGGGCGTCTTGATGTTCTTCTCGGAGAAGCCCATGACCGACATCGGGCTGACCTGGAACAGCACGCCGGTCGACTTCAGCGGCGCGCCCTTGGCGGCGGCCTTGATCATGGTGGTGACGTCGATGTAGCCGAAGGTGGCCGACTTGGCGGCCACCGCCTGCGCGGTGACGGCGGAGCCGCGGCCTTCCTGGATGTCCAGGTCGATGCCTTCGTCGGCGTAGAAGCCCTTTTCCTTGCCCAGGAAGAAGGGCGCGTGCTCGCTGTACAGGTACCAGTTGAGCATCAGCGTGACCTTGTCTTTGGGCTTGTCGCCCTGCGCATGGGCGGGCGCGACGGCAAAGGTGGCCAGGCTGGCGATGGCGGCGGCGGCGAGCAGCGAGGGAAGCAGTCTCTTCATGGTCTTGTCTCCAGGGAGTTGTTTGTTGGTGTGCGAAGGAACGTGAAACCGAAACGGGGAACGCGGTCAGTGCGCGTGGCGTTGCGAGGCGTGCCAGGGAATCATCACGCGCTCGATCAGGTCGACGGCCACGAAAAGGATCACGCCGATGCTCGACAGCACCACCAGCGCGGCGAACATCAGCGGCAGGTCGAAGTTGCCGTTGGCCACCTGCAGCACGTAGCCGATGCCCGAGTTGGAGCCGACGAATTCACCGACCACCGCGCCCACCACGGCCAGCGTGACCGACACCTTCAGGCCGCTGAAGATCTGCGGCAGCGCCTGCGGCAGGCTGATCTTGAAGAAGGTCTGCAGCCGGCTCGCACCCATGGAGCGCGAGAGGTCGAGCATGTCGGGCTCGACCGACTTGAAGCCCATCACCGTGGACACCACCACCGGGAAGAAGCCCAGCAAAAAGGCGCTGATCACCTTCGGGAAAATGCCGAAGCCGAACCACACCACGAACAGCGGCGCAATCGCCACCTTGGGAATGCTCTGCGAGAACACCAGCAGCGGGTACACGTAAGACTCGACCACGCGCGAATACGCGATGACCATCGCGATCGGAATGCCGATCAGGATCGTCAGGCCGAAGCCGCCCAGCGTGGCGAGCGTGGTCTTCCAGCTTTCGGCCAGCAGGTGCGGCCATTCGGCGATGAGCTGCTTCACCACCTCCCAGGGCGGGGGAATCAGGTAGGCCGGAATCTTGAAGAGGCGGATCGCCAGGTCCCACAGCACCAGCAGCAACAGGATCAGGATGAAAGGGCGCAGGGCCGGGGAGAGCAGGAGCTTGCGGAACATGGCGATGGTCTGGGGTGCTTACTGTTGGACCGAGAGGCCGGCGGCCTTCACGAGCTGCGCGTTGCTCGCGATCTCTTCCTTGATGTAGGCGTCGAACTGCGCGGGCTTCAGGGTCCACGGGTCGGCGCCGAGCTTGGCGAAGCGCTCCTTCACCTCGGGCGTGGCCAGCGCCTTCGCCACTTCGGTGTTCAGGCGCTCGACGATGTCGCGCGGCGTCTTGGCGGGCGCCATCATTCCGATCCAGAAGTTGAACTCGGAGCCGGGCACGCCGGCCTCGGTGGTGGTGGGCACGTCGGGCAGGGCGGCGGCGCGCTTGGGCGAGCCCACGGCCAGCGCCAGCAGCTGGCCTTCCTTGATCTGGCCGATGACCGGCGCGATGGGCGAGAAGTAGTAGTCGACGCGGCCCGAGAGCACCTCGGTCACGGCCTCGCCCGATCCCTTGAAGGGGATGTTGGTGGCGTCTATCTTCGCGGCCAGCTTGAACTTCTCGGCGTTCAGGTGCGTGGCGCTGCCCTGGCCGGCGGACGCGAAGTTCATGCTGCCGGGCTTGGCGCGCGCGGCGGCCAGCAGCTGCGGCAGGGTCTTGATGTTCTTGCCGGGCGAGATCACCAGCGCGTTGGGCAGCGACGAAATGGGCGTGATGCCCGCGAAGTCGTTGACGGTGTCGAACGGCAGCTTGGCGAAGGTCGAAGGGCTGACCGTGTGCGACGACGAATGGATCATCAGCGTGTAGCCGTCGGCCGCGGCCGTGGCCACCGCCTGCTGGCCGATGGTGCCGCTGGCGCCGCCGCGGTTGTCGATGACCAGCACCTGGCCCATGCTCGCGCCCATCTTGTCGGCAATGGCGCGCGCAATGATGTCGGTGGTGCTGCCGGCCGCGAAGGGCACGATCACGCGGATCGGCTTGGTCGGGTAGCCGTTCTGCGCGGAAGCCATGCCGGGCAGCAGGGCGGCGATGCAGGTCAGCGAGGCAAGGACGGTGGTGCGTGCAGTGCTGGCAAAGAGCTTCAAGGTTGTCTCCGCGCGGTCGGGCCGCATTCTTCGGTCGATCAATTCACCATTGAGTGAATTATTGATTGTAGGAACGGCTGCGCCGCAGCGTCAACGGCCGCTGCCTAGTAGATACCCGGAGAGTGCGAGAGCGAGAGAGCGGCGTCGGGCGCGCTCGGTGGTTCAGTGCAGGACGTAGCCCAGCACGAGGTCGGTCATGTGCGAGAGGCGTTGCGCCATCGCCTTGGGGGCACGCAGGTCACGCCCGAAGATGGCCGACAGCGTGTGGTTGTTCGACAGGTAGAAGTAGCACAGCGACGCGATCGAGATGTACAGCTGCACCGGGTCGACGCCGGCGCGGAACAGGTTGTCGCGCCGGCCGCGCTCCAGCACGGTGTCGAGCAGTTGCACCAGCGGCGAGTTCATTTCCTGGATGCGCTCCGAGCGCTTCAGGTGCGACGCGCAGTGCAGGTTCTCGCTGTTGAGCAGCGTGATGAACTCGGGGTGCTCCAGGTAGTAGTGCCAGGTGAACGACACCAGCTGGCGGATGGCCTCGACCGGCTCGATCTCGTCGAGGTGCAGGCGCTGCTCGGCTTCGCGGATGTCGGCGTAGGTGCGCTCCAGCACGGCAAGGAACAGGTCGTCCTTGCTGCCGAAGTAGTAGTAGATGAGCCGCTTGTTGAGGCCCGCGCGCTCGGCGATGCTGTCCATGCGGGCGCCGGCGAGGCCGCGCGCCGAAAACTCGTCGCGCGCCGACGCGAGGATGGCGAGCTGCGAACGGTCGGCGTCGCGCGAGCGGGGCTCGAGCGTCTCGGTGGCGTCGCGGGCTTCGGGTGTGGGGTCCTTGGGGGCCTTCATGGCGCGAATTTAACCAGTTGGGGAATTAAAGCAAGCAGTCTGGGCGCGGCGCTGATAATTGCCGCAGACATTGCAACCGAGGTTTCAGTTCTCATGAGTACATCACAACCCGCGGGCCACCTGATCGTCGAGTGCCTGGTCGAACAGGGCATGGAAATCGCGTTCGGCGTGCCGGGCGAAAGCTTCCTGGCGGTGCTCGACGGCTTCCATGCGTACCGCGACCGCGCGCGCTTCATCGTCAACCGGCAGGAGGGTGGCGCGGCCTTCATGGCCGAGGCGCACGGCAAGCTCACGGGTCGGCCGGGCATCTGCTTCGTCACGCGCGGGCCGGGCGCGACGAATGCGTCGATCGGCGTGCACAACGCGTTCCAGGACTCGACGCCGATGGTGCTGTTCGTGGGCGATGTCGGCAGCGACTTCCGCGACCGCGAGGCCTTCCAGGAGGTCGACTACGGCAGCTTCTTCGGACCGAGCACCAAGGGTTTCGCCAAGCGCGTGGAGCGCATCGACGACGCGAACCGCATTCCGGAGTACATCGCGCGCGCCTTCGCCACCGCGATGAACGGGCGGCCGGGACCGGTGGTGCTGGTGCTGCCGGAAGACATGCTGCGCAGCGAGACCGCCGCGCGGCCGCTGGCGCGCGTGGAGGCGGTCGAGCCGTGGAGCGACCCGGGTGCGCTGCGCACCTTGCGCGAGCTGCTGCTGAAGTCGCGGCGCCCGCTGGTCATTGCGGGCGGCGGCGGATGGACGACGCAGGCCGCGCAGGCGCTGCAGCGCTTCGCCGAGAACTGGCGCCTGCCGGTGACGAATGCGTTCCGCTACCAGGACACGTTCGACAACCACCATCCGCTGTATGCAGGCGATGTCGGCATTGCCATCAACCCGAAGCTCGCGCAGCGCGTGAAGGACGCGGACCTGATCCTGGCCATCGGCCCGCGCCTGGGCGAGATGACCACGGGCGGCTACACGCTGCTCGAAGCGCCGAAGGCCAGGCAGACGCTGGTGCACATCCACGCGAGCGCGGAAGAGCTCAACCGCGTGTACCAGGCCGACCTGGCGATCAACGCGGGCATGAGCGCGGCCGCGCGCAGCCTCGAGGTGCTGAGCGCGCCGCCGACCTTGCCGTGGGAAGAATGGACGCTGCAAGCCCATGCGGACTACGAAGGCAACCTCGTGCCGCAGGCATTGGCGGGCATGCCGGCGAAGGCGCCGCGCGGGCCGGTCGACATGGCGCAGGTCGTCGCGCTGCTGCAGAAGCACCTGCCGGCGGACGCGGCCATCACCAACGGCGCGGGCAACTTCGCGAGTTGGGTGCACCGCTACTTCCGCTACCACGGGCTCACCAAGGGCGCGAAGACGCAGCTGGCGCCGACCAGCGGGGCGATGGGCTACGGCGTGCCGGCGGGCATCGCGGCCAACCTGGCGACGGGGCGCGTGGCGTTCACCATTGCCGGCGACGGCGATTTCCTGATGACGGGGCAGGAGCTGGCGACGGCGTCGCAGCACGGCGGCAAGAGCATCATCGTGCTGCTGAACAACGGCATGTTCGGCACCATCCGCATGCACCAGGAGCGCGAGTACCCGGAGCGCACGAGCGGCACGGCGCTGCGCAACCCCGACTTCTGCGGCCTTGCGCGCGCCTACGGCTATGCGGCCGAGCGCGTGACGGAAACGGCGCAGTTCGAGGCTGCGCTGCTGCGTGCGCTGGCGGCCGACACGGGCACGCTGATCGAGATTCCGCTCGACCCCGAGGTGATCACCACGCGCGGCACGCTGGCGTCGATCACGCGCGCGGCGAAGCAGCAGCAGGGGAAGGTCTGAGCGCAGAGCCATGACCGCGGAGCCGGGCCACCTCGTCGCGCAACGTGGGGGAGCGCAGTTCGAACACGTCGAACAGGCCCAGTGCGTCGAGCGTGGGAATCAGCGTGACCATGTCCTGTTCGGCGGCGCGCTTGTCCGCAACGCACGCGTTCGCGTCTTCGAGAATGCGCACGTTGGCCAGGAAGGCGCCGACCGATCCCTTGCGCAGCGTCTGGCCGTTGATGACGGTGAAGTCCTGGCCGTCGGGCAGCACGTCTTGAGCTTTCATGGGTGTTCCTTGGAGGGGGTGTTGAAGATGAGTTCGATGCTAGGCAGCGGCGCGCATTCGGGCTTGCGGCGCGGGGCCAATCGATACCGCCGGCGGGCCACCCATGGCCGCTGATGCCCCTGTGAAGCTCTGGATCAACGCCTACGAGGCGCCGCGCGTCACCGGCTACCACGCCCATGCGGACGGCCAGTTGTTCGCCTTGCGCGAGGGTCTGCAGGTCATCGAGACGCCTGCCGGCCGTTGGGTGCAGCCGCCGGGCTGGATCGGCTGGATCGCGCCGCGCTGCGCCCATGCGGCGCAGAGCTTCGGTGCCACGGCGGGCTGGAGCCTGCACATCGATGCGGCGATGGCGGCGGCCTTGCCCGACAGTCCGCATGTGTTCGCGGTGACGCCGCTGGTGCAGGGGCTGGTCGACCGGCTGACCTCGCTCGAGGCTTGCGCCGGTTCGCTCGACGGGCGACGCGCGCGCCTCGCGGCGGTGCTGATCGACGAACTCGCCGCGGGCGAGCGGCCTTCATTGCATCTGCCGATGCCGCAGGACAAACGCCTGGCCGCAATGGCTGCGGCGCTGGCCAACGACCCGTCGCTGCCCGAGGCCATCGACGACTGGGCCGAGCGCATCGGCATGGCGCGCAGGACGCTCACGCGCCGCTTCGCTGCCGAGACCGGGCTGAGCTTTGCGCAGTGGCGTCAGCAGGCGCGGCTGCTGAAGGCGGTCGAACTGCTGAGCCTGAAGGAGCCCGTCACGGCGGTGGCGTTGACGGTCGGCTACAGCTCGGTGAGTGCGTTCATCGAAGCATTCCGCAAGCACTTCGGTCGCACGCCATCGCGATTCTTCGACACGTGAAAGGCGCTTGAAAGGGCTCGTGCACATCGTGCGCAGGCGAAAAAAAAGCCGGCTCGAAGCCGGCTTTTTGATTCAGGAGCGCAAGGCCCCTGAGCGCTTACTTGACGTGCTTGCCGATCAGCGCGGCCAGTTCGAACATCGACACTTGGGCCTTGCCGAAGATTTCCTTCAGCTTGGCGTCGGCGTTGATGTTGCGCTTGTTGGCCTTGTCTTGAAGGTTGTTCTTCTTGATGTAGTCCCACAGCTTGCTCACGACAGCGGTGCGCGGCAGCGGCGTCGAGCCGACCACGGCGGCGAGTGCCGGGCTGGGGGTCAGGGCCTTCATGAACGCTGCGTTGGGCGTGCGCTTCTTGGCGGGAGCAGCCTTCTTTGCGGGTGCGGCCTTCTTTGCAGGCGCAGCCTTCTTCGCCGGAGCAGCAGCCTTCTTGGCGGGTGCAGCGGCCTTCTTCGCCGGAGCAGCAGCCTTCTTTGCCGGAGCGGCGGCCTTCTTTGCGGGAGCCGCAGCCTTCTTTGCCGGAGCTTTCTTGGCCGGAGCCTTCTTTGCAGTTGCCATGGTTGATTTCCTTTTTTGGTTAAACACTCACCAATGAAAAACTTGCGTCTCCAGTGGCAATGCGGATGCTAAATGAGAAAAAACGCGTTTCCAAGGGAAAAAGCGCTTTTTTCATTGGGGGCTGTTGTTTTTTCAGAGGGGAGAAGCCCTGTTTTTCACGTTCGGCGCCCGGGCCATGTCGCGAGCACCACGCCGACGAGTGCGATGGCGAACGCAAGCAGCTGCGGCGAAGAGAGGTTTTCACCCAGCACGAGCACGCCCACGAGGGCCGCGCTGACCGGCAGCAGCACAGCGAAAACACCCGCTTGTGCCGCTGGTACGTTGCGAAGTCCGGTCATCCAGAGCCACACCGTCCAGATGCTCGCGGCCAGCGCGTAGGCCACCAGCAGCGCCCATGTGCCGAAGCGCACGGCGGTGAAATCGAACTGCAGCGCGAACCAGATGCCGAAGGGCATCGACAGCACGAAGCCCCAGAGGTTGATGAGCGAGGCGATGCGCTTGGGGCCGAGGCGACCGGTGAGCGACTTGCCGATCACCGCGTAGGCCGTCTCGCAGAGCACCGCGCAGAACACCAGCAGGTTGCCGAGCCACGGCATCGACGACGATGACGCTGCGCTGCCCGGTGCCGGCGCATGCGCGGGCGACAGCGCGAGCAGCCCGATGCCGAGCGCGGCGCAGGCGATGGCCAGCCCGATGCGCACGGTGATGCGTTCGCGCAGGAAGAGCCAGCTCGCCACCGCCACGCACGCGGGGATCGACGCCATGATCACGCCGGCCGACACCGCGCTCGTGAGGCTCACGCCGAACAGCATGCAGATCGAGAACAGGAAGTTGCCGAGGAAGGACTCGAGGAACACCAGCCAGCGCGTGCGCGGCGTCATCGGCGGTTCGTCGGGTGTGCGCTTGAGCCAGTGCGGCATGGCCAGCGCGGCGATGCCGAAGCGCAGCCACGCGAGCAGCAGCACCGGGAAGGCCGCGACAAGGGGCTTGGAAAGGGCGACGTAGCCGCCGACGAGCGACATGCTCAAGGCCAGGCAGCCATAGGCCACGAGGCGACCGGATGCGGGGGCAGCGGAGTTCAATAGACTGAAGTGTTGTTGGTTGTTGCGAAGAAGGAAGCGGTTTCGATGATGCCCCACGTTTTTGTTTACGGCACGCTGCGCCGCGGCGGCCGCAACGACATCGCGCGCTACCGGCCCGCGCCGGTGTGGGTGGGCCGGGCGCGCATCGCCGGCACGCTGCATGACCTGGGCGCCTATCCGGGCGCGGTGCTGGGAGGGGCAGGGTGGGTGACGGGCGAGGTCTATGTCGTCGAGCCGGCCGTGGAGGCGGCGCTCGACGTGCTCGAGGAAGTGGCCGACGACGATTCGGGCGAATACATCAAGCGGCGGGTGCGCGTGGAGGTCGGCGGGCAGTGGCTCGATTGCCTGGTCTACGAGATCCATCCATCGCGCATCGCGGGCCGCGCGGTGATCGCGAACGGCGACTGGATCGCGCACGCGGCGGCACGCGACGGCGCTTCGTTTTCACCACCGAAAGATTGATTGCGCATTGCGAAATGCGTGGCTGCTGCGGCGCAATATTTTTTCTCGATATGAGAAAAATAATTTTGCATTGAGAAATATCTCCGTAAGTTGTTGATTTTGTTGTGTGAAAAATATGTCTTCTATAAGACATAAGAGTCTGCGTCCGGATTACAGTAACTCCACGGCCGCAGCGCCCAACCTTCAACCAACCTCACGGAGTGACCATGCCCCAGACCCTCACAGAACAACTCAGCCGCGAACAACAGATCGCCGCCCTCGAAAAAGAGTGGGCCACCGACCCCCGCTGGAAGGGCGTCAAGCGCGGCTACAGCGCGGCCGACGTGGTTCGTCTGCGCGGCTCGTTCCCGATCGAGCACACGCTGGCCAAGCGCGGCGCCGAGAAGCTCTGGGACAAGATCAACGGCGGCGCCAAGAAGGGCTACGTGAACGCCTTCGGCGCGATCTCCGCCGGCCAGGCCATGCAACAAGCCAAGGCCGGCCTGGAAGCCGTGTACCTGTCGGGCTGGCAAGTCGCCGCCGACGGCAACACGTCGGAAACCATGTACCCCGACCAGTCGCTGTACGCCTACGACTCGGTGCCGACGATGGTCCGTCGCATCAACAACACCTTCCGCCGCGCCGATGAAATCCAGTGGGGCCGTGGCGTGAACCCGGGCGACAAGGAGTTCATCGACTACTTCCTGCCGATCGTGGCCGACGCGGAAGCCGGTTTCGGCGGCGTGCTGAACGCCTTCGAACTGATGAAGAACATGATCGCTTCCGGTGCGGCCGGCGTGCACTTCGAAGACCAGTTGGCGGCCGTCAAGAAGTGCGGCCACATGGGCGGCAAGGTGCTCGTGCCGACGCAGGAAGCCTGCGAGAAGCTGATCTCGGCGCGCTTCGCCGCCGACGTCATGGGCGTGCCCACCATCGTGCTGGCCCGCACCGACGCGGAAGCCGCGAACCTGATCACGTCGGACCACGACGCCAACGACAAGCGCTTCCTGACCGGCGAGCGCACGCCTGAAGGCTTCTACCGCGTCAAGAACGGCCTGGAGCAAGCCATCAGCCGCGGCGTCGCCTACGCGCCCTACGCCGACCTGGTGTGGTGCGAAACCGGCGTGCCGGACATCGGCTTCGCCCGCGAATTCGCACAAGCCGTGCACGCCGCCTGCCCGGGCAAGCTGCTGTCGTACAACTGCTCGCCTTCGTTCAACTGGAAGAAGAACCTGGACGACAAGCAGATCGCCTCGTTCCAGGAAGACCTGTCGGCGCTGGGCTACAAGTACCAGTTCATCACGCTGGCCGGCATTCACGTCAACTGGTTCAACACCTTCCAGTTCGCCCACGCCTACGCTCGCGGCGAAGGCATGAAGCACTACGTGAACATGGTGCAGGAACCCGAGTTCGCCGCGCGCGACAAGGGCTACACCTTCGTGTCGCACCAGCAGGAAGTGGGCGCGGGTTACTTCGACGACGTGACCACCGTGATCCAGGGCGGCTCGTCCAGCGTGAAGGCGCTGACGGGTTCGACCGAGGAAGAACAGTTCCACTGATCCGCACGGATCGGTCGTTCTTTCGATAGACAGACAGGTATTCGCTGTCACCTTCAGCCCGGCCATGTGCCGGGCTTTTTTATGGGCGCTCGCCGGGTCAGGCTTCCAGGCGCACTTCGCGCACGCCGCGGCCCAGGCGTTGACGCAGCAGCGTGCGCAGCGTCACGCCGTCGGCGTAGCCCACCATGCCGGCAATCTGCTCGAGGCTCTTGCCGCTGGTCTTGAGCAGGTGCACGGCGCGTTCCACGCGCAGGTCTTGCACATAGGAGAGCGGGCTCTTGCCCAGCACCTGCTGCATGCGGCGGGCCAGCGTGCGCTTGCTGGTGCCGGCGGCCAGCGCGGCTTCGTCGAGCGAAAAACCGTGGGCCAGGCGCCCGCGCGCCCAACGCTCGAAGCGTTCGACCAGCGGGTCGGAGTGCGAGAGGTGGTCCGAGATCACGTAGGCCGATTGCGACGGCCGCGAGTCGACGATCAGGTAGCGCGCGACCAGCGTGGCGAGCTCGGGGCTGGCCTGGCGCACGATCCACAGCGCCATGTCGACGTGGCTCAGTGCCGCGCCGGCCGTGACCAGGTGGCCGGAGTTCACGAGCATGCGCGAGTCTTCGAGCTGCACGGCGGGGTAGCGCTGGCGGAACAGCGTGGCCAGCCACCAGGTCGTGGTCGCCTTGTGGTGGTCGAGCACGCCGGCTTCGGCGAGCACGAAGGTGCCGATGCAGGCGGCGGCCACGTTGGCGTTTTCCTGGGCACGTTCGCGCAATGCGGCGCAGGCGTCGCGCACGTCGGCGCGGCCCAGCGCGGGCTCCAGCGTTTCGGGCATCTTGCAGCCGAGCGCGGGAACGATGAGCCAGTCGGCCGTGCTCGCGCCGAGCGCGCGGGCGATCGGCACTGTCAGGCCCTGCGAGGTTCGAACGCGCTTGCGCACACCCGTCACCGTGACATCGAACGGCGCCACGTCGAGCCGCAGCATGGCGCCGAGTTCGTTGGCGGTCGTGAACACGTCGAGCACCGTGGACAGGCCGGTGTCGAACACGCCGTCGAGAGCGAGCACGTCGAGCTTCATGGCCATAACGATATCAAAGATGTCAAAAATGCCAATACCCCGAGGCGTGGCCGATGCCTAGAGTCCATGGCAACGCCACGCAATGTCGCGCGCCGTTCAACCCAGGAGATGACCATGATCAAGTACGCACTGTTCGCCCGCCTCGAGGCCAAGCCGGGCAAGGAAGACGATGTCGCGAAGTTTCTCGAGGCCGGCCTTGCGATGGCGCGCGAAGAAAAGACCACGCCGATCTGGTTCGCGCTGCGCCTGTCGCCGAGCACCTTCGGCGTGTTCGACGCGTTCGAGGACGAAGCCGGGCGCCAGGCTCACCTGAGCGGCCCGATCGCCCAGGCGCTGATGGCGAAGGCGCCCGAGCTGTTCGCCACGGCGCCGTCGATCGAGCCGATCGAGGTGTTGGGGCTGAAGAACACAGGCCCCACGGCCTGAGCGGGCAGCGGCTAGAATCGCGGACTCTGCACTCAACAAGAGCGAGAAAGGCATCTTGGTTATGACACCGCGAACTACTCCGCAAGGATTCAGCGGCTTTTTCTTCACTGAAGGAAAAGGCCGGTAGCCCCGCGCGCGCTGGTTTCTGCCAGCTCTACAACCAAGCAAAGCGCGGTCTTCCACCGCGCTTTTTTGTTTTTCTCCCCGAGGTTTTCACATGATCCAGATCACGCTCCCCGACAACTCGCGCCGCGAGTTCCCCGGCCCGGTTTCGGTGGCCGAAGTGGCCCAGTCCATCGGCCCCGGCCTGGCCAAGATGACGGTGGCCGGCAAGGTCGACGGCAAGCTCGTCGATGCCAGCGACGTCATCGACCACGACGCCAAGCTGCAGATCATCACGCCCAAGGACGACGAGGGCCTGGAGATCATCCGCCACTCGACGGCCCACCTGGTCGGTCATGCGGTCAAGCAGCTCTATCCGACGGCCAAGATGGTGATCGGACCCGTGATCGACGAAGGCTTCTACTACGACATCTCGTTCGAGCGCCCGTTCACGCCCGAGGACATGGCCGCCATCGAGGCGCGCATGCGCGAGCTGATCGCGCAGGACTACGACGTGGTCAAGAAGGTGACGCCGCGTGCCGAGGTGATCGAGGTCTTCAAGTCGCGCGGCGAGGACTACAAGCTGCGCCTGGTCGACGACATGCCCGACGAGCAGGCCATGGGCCTGTACTACCACCAGGAATACGTCGACATGTGCCGCGGCCCGCACGTGCCGAACACGCGCTTCCTGAAGGTCTTCAAGCTCACGAAGCTGGCCGGTGCCTACTGGCGCGGCGACGCCAAGAACGAGCAGCTGCAGCGCATCTACGGCACGGCCTGGGCCGACAAGAAGCAGCTGGACCAGTACATCCAGCGCATCGAGGAAGCCGAGAAGCGCGACCACCGCCGGCTGGGCAAGGAGCTCGACCTGTTCCACATCGACGAAGTGGCGCCGGGCGTGGTGTTCTGGCACCCCAAGGGCTGGGCGATCTGGCAGCAGGTCGAGCAGTACATGCGCGCCATCTACCGCGACACGGGCTACTGGGAAGTGAAGGGCCCGCAGATCCTGGACAAGAGCCTGTGGGAAAAAACGGGCCACTGGCAGAACTACCGCGACAACATGTTCACGACGGAGTCGGAGAAGCGCGAGTACGCGCTCAAGCCGATGAACTGCCCGGGCCACGTGCTGATCTTCAAGAGCGATCTGCGCAGCTACCGCGACCTGCCGCTGCGCTACGGCGAGTTCGGCCAGTGCCACCGCAACGAGCCCAGCGGCGCGCTGCACGGCATCATGCGCGTGCGCGGTTTCACGCAGGACGACGGCCACATCTTCTGCACGGAAGACCAGATCCTGGACGAGTGCATCGCCTACACGGCGCAGCTGCAGAAGGTCTACGCCGACTTCGGCTTCACGGACATCCTCTACAAGGTCGCCACGCGCCCCGAGAACCGCGTGGGCTCCGACGAGCTGTGGGACAAGGCCGAGCACGCGGTGATGGAGTCGCTGCGCCGCTCGGGTGTCGACTTCGTCATCTCGCCCGGCGACGGCGCCTTCTACGGCCCCAAGATCGAGTACACGCTGCGCGACGCCATCGGGCGCCAGTGGCAGTGCGGCACGATGCAGGTCGACTTCAACACGGCCGAGCGCCTGGGCGGCGAATACGTGACGGAATCGAGCGGCCGCGCGCACCCCGTGATGCTGCACCGCGCGATCGTCGGCAGCCTGGAGCGCTTCATCGGCATGCTGATCGAACACCACTCCGGCGCGATGCCCGCATGGCTCGCTCCGGTGCAGGTTGCGGTGCTCAATATCAGCGAAGGACAGGCCGATTACGCTGCGCAAGTTGCGAAAACGCTGCAAAATCAAGGGCTTAGGGTCCAGCTTGATCTGCACAACGAAAAGATTACGTATAAAATACGGAAGCATTCGTTGCAAAAGCTCCCTTACATCGTTGTCGTAGGCGACAAAGAGAAGGAAGCAGGTGCCGTCGCAGTGCGCGCCCGGGGAAATCAAGACCTCGGTGCAATGTCCCTCGAATCGTTCGCACAACGGCTCGTCCAGGATGTTGCTGACAAGCGTTGATTTGCCTCTGAAACACCCCATATGTTTCCCAGCCAAATCGTGCCGCTTGTCCGCGAGGACTGACCGGCGTTCGCTACAGATTTTGTAGCAAATTTTGAAGGATTCTGACCATCGCTACTGCATTTCGCGACCGCCGCCACCGCGAGGAACGCCAACACCGCCTGAACCGGGAAATCATGGCCCCGGAAGTTCGCCTGATCGGCCCTGAGAACGAGCCCTTGGGTGTTGTGAGTCTTGCGGAGGCCTTGCGCCTCGCTGGTGAGCAGGACGTGGATCTGGTGGAGGTCGTCGCGGCGGCCAACCCACCGGTGTGTCGCCTGATCGAGTACGGCAAGTTCAAGTACCACGAGCAGAAGAAGGCGGCCGAGGCGAAGTCCAAGCAGAAGGTCATCGAGGTCAAGGAAATCAAGTTCCGCCCCGGTACCGACGACGGCGACTACAACATCAAGATGCGCAACATCAAGCGCTTTCTTGAAGACGGCGACAAATGCAAGATCACGCTGCGCTTCCGTGGCCGCGAGATCACGCACCAGGAGCTGGGTCTGGCACTGCTGCAGCGCATTCGCGACGAGCTGGGCGACCTGATCATGGTCGAGCAGTTCCCGAAGCTCGAAGGCCGCCAGATGATCATGATGATCGCGCCGGGCCGCAAGAAGGCTGGTGGCGGTGCGCCGAAGCCGGCGGCAGACGCCGCGCCGGCGGCAACGCCCGCAACGGCCTGACCGGCAGGATTGCAGTAGAGAGGTTTTGAAGGGTTTCGCCTTTGCCGGCGCTTCGCAAGAAGGGCAGGCAGGGGCGGGATAAAGAAGTGTCTCGGGGCCAACAAGTCCGTGGAGTTTCCATGGCGCCTCACGAGCACAAACTAAAGGAGCATTCATATGCCCAAAATGAAGACCAAGAGCAGCGCGAAAAAACGTTTCCGCGTTCGTCCCGGTGGCACCGTCAAGCGCGGTCAAGCCTTCAAGCGTCACATCTTGACGAAGAAGACCACCAAGAACAAGCGTCACCTGCGTGGTGCAGTCGCAGTGCACGAGACCAATATGGTTTCGGTCGCCGCCATGCTGCCCGGCCGTGGCATTTAATTCAGACGAACAAGGAGAAAACACATGCCTCGCGTCAAACGTGGTGTAACGGCTCGCGCCCGCCACAAGAAAGTTCTCGCACTCGCCAAGGGTTTCCGCGGTCGCCGCGGCAATGTCTTCCGCGTCGCCAAACAGGCGGTGATGAAGGCAGGCCAATACGCCTACCGTGACCGCCGTACCAAGAAGCGCGTGTTCCGTCAGCTGTGGATCGCGCGTATCAACGCCGCCTCGCGTGAACTGGGCCTGACCTACAGCCAGTTCGCCAACGGCATCCGCAAGGCCGGTATCGAGATCGACCGCAAGATGCTGGCGGACATCGCCGTGCACGACAAGGCCGCTTTTGCCGGCATCGTGGAGCAGGTCAAGGCCAAGCTGGCTGCTTGATTCTGCACAGCAGGCTGCTGCCTTCGGGTGGCTTCCTGCGCCCACGGCTCAAGGGCTGGCGCTTGAAAAGGCTCCAGCTCTTTTTTATTTCCCCTCGAAGATTTTTGTTGCTATGAACGAGTTGGACTCCCTGGTCGACACCGCACGCGCCGCCTTCGCCGAAGCGAAAACGCCCGCAGAGCTCGAAAACGCCAAGGCCCAGTTCCTTGGCAAGTCGGGCCGCATCACCGAGCTGATGAAGGGCATGGCCGCGCTGAGTGTCGAAGAGAAGAAGTCCCGCGGCGCCGCGATCAACGTCGGCAAGCAGGCCATCGAGGCCGCGCTGACCGATCGGCGCCAGCAACTGGCCGACGAAGAACTCGCGCTGCAGCTGCGCGCCGAAGCGCTCGACGTGAGCCTGCCCGGCCGTCGCCGCATTCCGGGCGGCCTGCACCCCGTGAGCCGCACGCTGGAGCGCATCGAGGAGATCTTCTCGAGCATGGGCTTCGACGTGGCCGACGGCCCTGAGATCGAGAGCGACTGGCACAGCTTCACCTCGCTCAACAACCCGCCGAACCACCCCGCGCGTTCGATGCAGGACACCTTCTACGTCGACATGAACGGCGATGACGGTATTCCCTACAACCTGCGTCCGCACACCAGCCCGATGCAGGTCCGCTACGCGCACCAGCACATCAAGAAGTACGCCGCCGAGTTCGCGGCCGCTGCCGCCGACACCACCGGCACCGTGAAGGCGCCCGAGATCCGCGTGATCGCGCCGGGCCGCACCTACCGTGTCGACAGCGACGCCACCCACTCGCCCATGTTCCACCAGTGCGAAGGCCTGTGGCTCGGCGAGAACGTGAGCTTCAAGGACCTGAAGGTCGTCTTCACCGACTTCTGCCGCACCTTCTTCGAGCGCGACGACCTCGTGTTGCGCTTTCGCCCCAGCTTCTTCCCGTTCACCGAGCCCAGCGCCGAGATCGACATCCAGTTCGCGAGCGGCCCGCTGGCCGGCCGCTGGCTCGAAGTGTCGGGCTCCGGCCAGGTGCATCCGAACGTCGTGCGCAACATGGGCCTGGACCCCGAGCGCTACATCGGCTTTGCCTTCGGCATGGGCCCCGACCGGCTCACCATGCTGCGCTACGGTGTGAACGACCTGCGTCTGTTCTTCGACGGCGACCTGCGTTTTCTCTCGCAGTTCCAGTAAGCCTTCCCGTACACAGATAGAAAAACCAGATCGAGATCGAAGAGATGCAATTCCCGGAATCCTGGCTGCGCGAGTTCTGCAACCCGCCCATCGACAGCGCCACCCTGGCCGAAACGCTCACCATGGGCGGCTTCGAGGTCGAAGAGCGCCGTCCGGTCGCGCCGCCTTTCACGCGCATCGTGGTCGGCGAAATCAAGGAAGCCGTGCAGCACCCGAACGCCGACCGCCTGCGCGTGTGCCAGGTCGACGCGGGGCAGGGCGCCTTGCTCAACATCGTGTGCGGCGCGCCCAATGCGCGCGTCGGCATCAAGGTGCCGTGCGCGCTCGTCGGCGCCGAACTGCCGCCCGGTGAAGACGGCAAGCCCTTCCTCATCAAGCTGGGTCAGCTGCGCGGCGTCGAGAGCCAGGGCATGCTGTGCTCGGCCCGCGAGCTGAAGCTCAGCGAAGACCACGGCGGCCTGCTCGAGCTCGACGCCGACGCGCCCATCGGCGCCGACGTGCGCGACGTGCTCAAGCTCGACGACGCGCTGCTCACGCTCAAGCTCACGCCCAACCTGGCGCACGGCCTGAGCGTGTACGGCGTGGCGCGCGAACTCGCCGCGCTCACCGGCGCACCCCTGCAAACGCCGGCCATCGCGCCGGTGGCCACGTCGTTCACCGACGTGCTGCCAGTGAAGGTCGAGGCGCCCGAGCTCTGCGGCCGTTTCTCGGGCCGCATCGTGCGCGGCGTGGACACCAAGGTCGCCACGCCCGCCTGGATGGTCGAGCGCCTCGCGCGCTGCGGCCAGCGCAGCGTGACGCCGCTGGTCGACATCTCGAACTACGTGATGTTCGAGTACGGCCAGCCCAGCCACATCTTCGACCTCGACAAGATCCACGGCGGCCTCACGGTGCGCTGGGGCAAGGCGGGCGAAGAGCTCAAGCTGCTCAATGGCACGACCATCACCGTCGACGACAAGGTCGGCGTGATCGCCGACGACCGCGAGGTCGAATCGCTCGCCGGCATCATGGGCGGCGACGCCACCTCGGTGTCCGACGACACGCGCAACATCTACGTCGAGGCCGCGTTCTGGTGGCCCGCCGCCGTGCAGGGCCGTTCGCGCCGCTTCAACTTCTCGACCGATGCGGGTCACCGCTACGAGCGCGGCGTCGACCCGAGCCGCACCGTGCAGATCATCGAGCGCATCACGCAACTGGTCGTCGAAATCTGCGGCGGCCAGGCCGGCCAGATGGACGACCAGACGCTGCACGTGCCCGAAGCCGTGCCCGTCACGCTGCGCGTGGCCCGTGCCGCGCGCGTGATCGGCATGCCGCTGACGCAGGCGCAATGCGCCGACGCGCTGAACCGGCTCGGCTTTGCCATCACCGAAGGCGAAGGCACGCTGACCGTCACGCCCCCGCCGCACCGCTTCGACCTGCTGATCGAGGAGGACCTGATCGAAGAAGTCGCGCGCCTGATCGGCTTCAACAACCTGCCGACCACCGCGCCGCTCGCGCCCATCACGGCCCGCGTGCGGCCCGAGGCGCAGCGCGGCCGTTTCGCGGTGCGCCGCAGCGTGGCGGCGCTGGGCTACCAGGAAACGATCAACTTCAGTTTCGTCGAGGCGCACTGGGAGCAGGACCTGGCCGGCAACGCCAACCCGATCAAGCTGCTGAACCCCATCGCCAGCCAGATGAGCGTGATGCGCTCGTCGCTGCTGGGTTCGCTGCTGCAGGTGCTCAAGTTCAACCTGGACCGCAAGGCACCGCGCGTGCGCGTGTTCGAGCTGGGCCGCGTCTACCTGCGCGATGACAGCGTGGCCACCACCGACAGCACCGTGCGCGGCGTTCACCAGCCGATGCGCGTGGCGGGCCTGGCGTGGGGTGACGCCGACGAAGCGCGCTGGGACGGCAAGCCCGAGCGCATCGATTTCTACGACGTCAAGGGCGACGTCGAGGCGCTGCTCGCACCGCTGGTGCCGAGCTTCGAGGCGGCCGAGCATCCCGCGCTGCACCCGGGCCGTTCGGCGCGCGTGCTGGTCGACGGCAAGGCCATCGGCTTCGTCGGCGAGCTGCATCCGCGCTGGCGCCAGAAGTGGGACTTTGCCCAGGCGCCCGTGCTGTTCGAGCTCGACCTCGACGCCGTGACCGCGCGCCCCGTGCCCGTGGCGCAGCCGGTGCCCAAGCACCAGGCCGTAGAGCGCGACATCGCCGTCGTCGTGACCGAAGCCGTCACGCATGACGCGCTGATGCAGACCATTCGCGCGGCCACCGCCGCACAGGGCCTGCTGCGCGACGCGACGCTGTTCGACATCTACCGTCCGCAGCCGCTGCGCGACGGTGCGGTGGCGGCGCCCGGCGCCCTGGCGCAAGGCGAGAAGAGCATGGCTGTGCGCCTGAGCTTCCAGAGCGACAGCGCCACCTTGACGGACGAGCAGGTCGAGCCCGCCGTCCGCGCGATCGTCGAACAATTGGGCGCCAAGCTCGGCGGCCGCTTGAGGGGATGATGAGAATGAACGCTGCCGAATTCACGCTCGAGGCTCTGGAAACGCCAGCGCTCACCAAGGCGCACCTGGCCGATTTGCTGTTTGAGCAGATCGGCCTGAACAAGCGTGAGTCCAAGGACATGGTCGAGGCGTTCTTCGAGCTCGTGGCCAACAGCCTCATCGAAGGCACGGACGTGAAGATCTCGGGCTTCGGCAACTTCCAGATCCGCGTGAAGGCGCCGCGCCCGGGCCGCAACCCGCGCACCGGCGAAGCCATTCCGATCGGCGAGCGACGCGTGGCCACGTTCCATGCAAGCGCCAAGCTCAAGGAGCAGATTCACGGCAGCATCGAGCCGCAGCAAGGCAGCGGCACGACCGAAGTCGAATGGAGCCTGGGCGCCGCCGAGTGAATAGTGCTTGGCGCTGTGCGCTCGCGTAGAGTAATCTCTCAGGTTTCCCGCGCACAGTCTTGATTTCAATGGAGAAAACGCTCCCGCCGATTCCTGTCAAACGCTACTTCACCATCGGTGAGGTCGGCGAGCTCTGCGGCGTCAAGCCGCACGTGCTGCGCTATTGGGAGCAGGAGTTCACGCAACTGCGCCCCATGAAGCGCCGCGGCAACCGCCGCTACTACCAGCATCACGAGGTGCTGATGATCCGACGCATCCGCGACCTGCTCTACGACCAGGGCTTCACCATCAGCGGCGCGCGCAACAAGCTGCAGGAGCTGGTGCAGGGCGAGCGCGACCGCCGCAAGGCCGGTGAAGTGCCGCTCGACGGCATGGAGGCCATCGAGATCGACCAGGAAGAATTCGATGCCGCCGTGGTGCAGGGCACGCCGGCGACCACGGGCGTTGCTGCTGTTGCTGCTGCTTCGGCTGCCGCGAAAACGGTCGACCTGTCGCAGTTGTTGCACCTGCGGCGCGAACTCTTTGAAATTCGTGAGCTGTTGACCGTCGGACACTGAATTTTCATAGCTATAATCGAGAGCTTCGGTGTGTGGCGCAGCCTGGTAGCGCACTTGCATGGGGTGCAAGGGGTCGAAGGTTCGAATCCTTTCACACCGACCAAAAACAAGAAACGAAATCAACGGCCTAGGTCCACAAGACCTAGGCCGTTTTTCTTTGCGCGCGGCGGCGGCCAACGGCAGGCCAGGCGGTCTGGTACGGGCCGCTTCGCATCACCAACGTGCACCCCGATGCGATCGCGCCTTCGGTGCTGGTGTCGGGCGGCTCCCTGCCCAACGCCACCGCCCAGAGCTATCCGCTGTTCGGTTTCGTGTCGCCCCCGGCTTCGGGCTACGGCGTCACGGGCCAGGCGCCGTCGCGCTTCTACGCGGTGCAGGGAGGCATCGTCGGCCTGCGCACCGGCTCCATCATCTTGCAACGGCGGTGCGCGCGAGCGGCCCGTGGGCTATGACGCTCGCAGCGCGATCCAGGTGGTCGGCGACGGGGCCTTGAGCGAGGCACAGAAAGCGGTGTTGACGCCTGCCGAGCGGCGCAACTGGCGGCCCTGAGATCGCAGGCGCAGCCCCGGCGTACTTCGATGCAGGCGGCGTTCCGTCACTCGGGCGTCAGCCCGATGTCCTTCACCAGCGCGCCCCAGTCGTGCAGGTCCTTGCGGATCGTCGCGGCGAACTGCTCGGGCGTGTTCTGCGGCAGGTCGGTGAAGTTGAGCTCGCGCAGGCGCTGCACCACCGCCGGGTCTTTGAGCACATGGTTCACCGCCTCGTTGAGCTTCTTCACGATGTCCGGCGGCGTCTTCGCGGGGGCCAGCAGGCCGTACCAGGCGTAGGTGGTGAAGGGATAGCCGGACTCGGTCATGGTCGGCACGTCGGGCAGCATCGGGATGCGCGAGGGGCCGCTGTTGGCCAGGGCCTTCAGGCGGCCGGCGCGCACGAGTTCGACGGTGGAAGACATGTCGGCGAAGGCCGCGTCCACCTGCCCGCCCAGCAGGTCCTGCACGCACGGGCCGCTGCCCTTGTAGGGCACATGCATCATCACCAGGCCGGCCTGCTTCTTCAGGCTTTCCATCGCCAGGTGGCCGCCCGAGCCGTTGCCCCACGAACAGTAGCTGAGCTTGTCGGGCCGCGCCTTGGCGTAGGCGACGAACTCCTTGAGCGACTTCACCGGCAGGTCGTTGCGCACCAGCAGCAGGTTGCCGCCGCGCCCGATCTGCGCCACCGGCGCAAAGTCTTTCAGCGGGTCGTACGGCAGCTTCCTGTAGAGGCTGGGGTTGACCACCATCGCCGCGGCATAGGTGAACAGCAGCCGGTAGCCGTCGGGGTTGCCGCGCGCCACCAGGTCGGTGCCGAGGATGCCGTTGGCCCCCGGCCGGTTGTCGATGATGAAGGTCTGCTTGAACGTCTTGCCGAGCGCATCGGCGAGCAGCCGCGCGATGGTGTCGGTGCCGCCCGCCGCCGCCGTGGGCACCACCAGCGTCACCGGTTTGTCGGGGTAGGCGTCGGCGCCCTGTGCATGGCCAGCGAGGGCCAGGCCGGCGGCGAGCAGGGCGCCGGCCAGCGCGCGTAACGGGTGCCGGAGCTTGGGTGTTGTCATGGTTTCTTGTCTCCTGCGAAATCGAATCATTGAATACCGAAGCGGCCCTGCGCGCCTTGCTCGATCATGTCGGCGCTCACGCGGTACAGATTGCGCGACACGTAGCTGGGCACCTGCCGTGCGCGCTGGCGAAGCCATTCGGCCTTGAGCGAGCGCGCCTCCACGAGTTCGGGGGCGTCGCCGCGTGCGGTGGCCAGCAGGTCGATCACGTGCAGCGCGAGCTGCCAGCGGCCTTCCCGCGCCAGTGCTGCGGCCTGCGCGATCACGCCGCGCTTGTCGGTGATGGCGTCCGCAACGGCCTGGCCGATGGCTTCGGGCGCCTCCGGGTGCAGCGAGGTCGGGTTGCGGTCCCACCAGCCGTTCTCGGAGCGATAGATGTCGCGCACGATGTAGCCGGGGTCGCCATACGTGGGCTTCATCCACTCGACGCCGAACAGTTCTTCGGGAAAGCGGATGCGCGCCAGCGTCTCGCGCTCGTTGAGCCCTTCGTTCATGAGTCGCACGACTTCGGCGCGCAGCCAGCGCAGCGCGCGCGCCGTGTGCGTGAGCACGTGCCGCACCTGCGCCTCGCCCTCGAGCGTGGCGCCGAACTCGCGCACCGCCTTGCGCGCGCCGAGCGCCGCGAGCGCGTCGAGCGTGTTGGCCCAGCGCACCGTGTCGCGCATCGTGCGAAACGGCGTGCCGATGTTGGGAATCGAGTCGATCAGCGCCGCGCCGCCATAGAGCACGCGCTGCGACGGGCTCCACAGCGCAAGAGCGTCGTCGGTTTCCGAGGGCGCCCAGCGCAGCTCGATGCGGCTTTCTCCGCTGCCGATCTGCAGCCGGTCGTCGAAGGTCTCGGTCGGCGCGTGCATGGCCAGCCGCCGGTCGAAGAAACCCGCGGGGCGGTTGAACTGGATCTCGGCCATGCGGTGCTGCAGCGCCTCGGTCTCGTGGTAGCGCGCATAGCGGCGCGGCACGTTGCGGTGCGCAATGACGCGCGGCGGCGCATCGCCGCGCTGCGCCGCGTGCGCAAGCCACATCGGCACGCCGGCGTTGTAGCCCACGTGGCCGTGGCTGTAGCACAGCGCATGCAGCGGCGCGTCGCTGAGCGCGCGCACCGCATCGATCATGCCCTGCGTCACCGGGCCGCCCGGTCCGGCATCGATCACCACGAGGCCGACGTCGGTCTCGGCCACGAAGGACTGCCCCTGCCCGCGCAGGATGTGCAGCCCCGGCGCGACCGTCTCGGTGCCGGTGCCGACGATGAGGAAGGGCTTCTCCTGCTCCGTGCTGGCGGTCGTGTTCGTGGTCGTGGTCGTGTTCATGCCATCTCCCCGTTGCGCACCACGGCGGGCAGCGCATAGCGCCCGTCCAGCATTTCCGCGCGGGGCATGTAGGCCCGCAGGCACAGATAGAAATCGCCTTCGGGCGCGGGCAGCCAGTTGGCCTGCGCGGCTTCGCCTTCGGGGCGCGCGTGCTGGATGTGCAGCGTCAGGCCGCCGTCGGCGTCGTGCCGCAGCGCCGGTGTTCGGTCGCCGATGGCATAGCGGTCGATGGGGTTGGCCACCAGCATGTAGTCGCGGCTGTCGTACATGGTCAGCGACCAGAAGGCGTCGACCGGCGGCATCGCGCCGGGCGCGAAGCGCAGCGTGTAGCGGTGGCTGCCGTTGAGCGTGCGGCCGGCTGCGTCGCGCCACGCGAGCGGATAGGTCGCTTCGCGGCTTTCGAGCATGCCGATGTACTTGAGCGCGACCAGCGCGCGCGCCAGGTGGTCGTCGCCGAAGCTGCCTTCGACCAGCGGCATCTGCACCCAGCCGGTGGCCGTGGTGGTGCCCGACTGGGCCTCGCGCAACCGGGGCAGCACCGCGTCGAGCGCGTCCTGAAGCGTGGTGCGTTGCATGTCGTCGAGCGCGTCCGCATCGGCATCGGGGCCGAGCCCCAGCGGGGCAAAGCGCGCGACCGATGCGGCCTCGCCGGCGGGCGGGGGGTTCTCGCGCAACGCACGGTTCACTTGCGCCGCGAAGTGCGCGGCTGTCAGCGGCGCCTTCGGATCGCAGGCGGGGTCGAAGCGCCTGGGTGCCGACGGCCCGCCCGCCTGCCAGTCGGACAACGTGCGAACGACGAAGCCGTCCTGCAGCGCATTGACCGCCGGCACGTCGTGCGGCCCGTCGACCAGGATGCGGCCGATCACCCACAGCCAGCGCGTCGGCGCCTCGACATGCGCGCCGGCCTCGCGAAAGGCAGACGGCAGCTCGCCGCGCCAGCCCGGCGGCGTGACGAGGAACGAACGTGCCGCCGTGCCCGTGAGCCGTTGGCCGAGGTGCGCGAAGGGGTTCGTGTAGAAGTCGAGCAGGCCCAGCACGTAGTAGCGCCCGGCCGTGTCGGGCACGTCGATCACCAGCGGGCCGTCGCCCAGGTCGAGCCAGGCGTTGGTGTAGAGCGTGTCGTGGTTCGGTGTCACGACGCGGCTCTTGCCGGGGCCCAGCAGCTGCCGTGCGTGCGTGAACACGTTGCACCAGCGAAGCGGCCTGGACGCCTCGCCGGCGGTGTCGGTGCGCTGCGGCGAGGTGGCCGCGCGCATGCGCGCCATTTCGTAGAGCGGGTAGGCATGGACGACGGCCTCTTCGGCCAGCGCGCGCAGTTCGTTTTCTGTTTCGATCATCGCTTGCATCGTTCAGTCCTTGCTTGCCTGCAGCGCCGGAATGCGCCAGCTCTGCACGCCTTCTTGCGGGTGGTACATCCGCAGGATCAGGTAGAAGCGCCCGGCCGGCGCGGGCAGCCAGTTGGCGGTGTCGTCCGGTCGCGCGTGGCTCAGCACCAACTCCAGGCTGCCGTCGGCGCCGCGCTTCAGCCCGGGCGTGCGGTCGCCGATCGCGTGGCGGCGCATCGCGTTGGGGTACAGGAAACGGTCGCTGCCATAGAGCGTGACCGACCAGAAGGCGTCGGCCGGCGGCATGTCGTCGGCCTCGAAGCGCATCGCGTAACGATGCTGGCCGTCCAGCGGCGCCTGCAGGGCGTCGTGGTGCGCCGCGGCGTAGACGGCCTCGCTGGTGGCGAGCGCGCCCAGCCCCAGGTAGGCCGTGCGCGCACGGCCCAGGAACTCGCTGCCGTAGCGCCCCGTTGCGGGCGCCATCGACCAGGGCTTGGGGCGCCGGTTGCGGCCCGCGGCCCCGACCAGTTGCACGCCTTCGGCAAAGCCTTCGACCAGGCCTTCGCGCGCGGGCTCGTCCAGCGACTCCCAGGAAAAAGCGGCGTCCGGCCGCAGCCCGGCCTGGCCGAACCAGGCCACCAGGGCCCGGTCTTCCACCCGGCCCGGCGCCTCGGCGAGCGCATGGCACATGTTGGTGAAGAAGCGCGCCGCCACCTGCGCGGGCGGCTCGCCGTTCTCGAAGGCGGCGGCCATGGCATCCACGGGCGGACCGGCCCAATGTTCGATGGCGGCGGGGCGCCCTTGCGGCGTCGTGCCGGGCGCGGGCGCCAGCCGGATCTCGGACTGCAGCGCGCGGGCCGCCGGCCAGTCGCTTTCGTCGCCGACCAGGATGCGGCCGATGAGCCAGACGAGATCGGTCGGGCAATGCACCACGCGGTGGCCGGCAAGCGCCTCGGGCACGGTGCCGCCGGGGCCCACGAGCACTACGGTCTCGCCCTCGGGGTTGCAGTTGCGCGGACCCAGGTTCTCGAAATTCTCGGTGTAGGCGTCGTACAGCGGCAGCACGAAGTAGCGGCCCGGATGGCGCGCTGACGCGGGCACGGTCAGCAGCATCGGTCCGTGGGCCAGATGCACCCATGCGATGGTGTAGAGCAGGTCGTTGGCCGGGGTGACCACGTCGCGGTCTTCGTCGGTGGAGGGGCGCGGCGCGTGGTGCAACGTGTTCAGCGGCGCGCGCACGTCCGAGCCGTGCGAGGCACCGGCGCGGCGCTCGGCCCGCGGCGCGGTCTGCAGGGCGCAGGTGCGGTAGGTCTCCGTGAGCGGGTAGCCGTAGACGAAGGCGGCCAGGCCGACGCAGCGGGCCAGCGCCTTGCGCGCAAGTGCAACGGCGAGTTGGGGGTCGGGAGCATTCATGGGAAAAACCTCTTGGCTGGAATTCATGGAGGGATGCAAATGGCGAATGGCGGGCGCTCAGTCGAGCTTCACGCCCGTGGCCTGCGTGAGCCGCAGCGTCACGGGAAGAAAGGCCTTGTAGGCCGCGGTGGCCTTGGCCGGCAGGTTGCCGACGGGCTCGGCGCCGAGCTCCTCGATGCGCCTGGCGACCTCCGGCTGGTGGATCACCGCGCTGACCTCGCGACCGAGCCGCTCGACCACCGCGTCGGGCGTCTTCGCGGGCGCCATCAGCGAGGTCGGCCCGGTGAGCGCGTACACCTCGTCGGCGTAGCCTTGCTCGGCAAAAGTCGGCACGTCGGGCAGCGTCCTGGCGCGGCGGGCTCCGACGACCGCCAGCGCGCGCAGCTTGCCGGCCGCGATGTACGGCTGCAGCGTGGTGATCGAGCCCACGGTCATGTTGATGACGCCGCCGATCAGGTCCACCGCCATCGGGCTCTCGCCCTTGTAGGGCACGTGCAGCGTCTGCAAGCCGTAGGCGCGGTCCATGTAGACCTGGATCTGGTGCGGTTGCGTGCCCGGGCCCCACGAGCCCATCGTGTACTTGCCGGGCGCGGCCTTCACCGCGGCGATCAGGCGCTTGAAGTCCGTCGCGGGAACGGACGGGTGCACCGCCAGCACGGTGCGCGTGGTGGCAATGTCCGACACCATGCGCAGGTCGGTGCGCGGGTCGTACGGCAGCTTGCTGTAGAGCACCATGTTCGCGGTGACGGGGCCGGGCACCGTCAGCAGCAGCGTGTAGCCGTCGGGCGCGCTCTTGGCGACGTAGTCGGTGCCGATGATGCCGCCCGCGCCGCTGCGGTTCTCGACCACCACCGGCTGGCCCAGCCGCTTCGACAGGCCCTCGGCCACGATGCGCGCGAGGATGTCGGTGGAGCCGCCCGCCTGGTACTGCACCACGATGCGCAGCGGCTTGGACGGAAAGGGCGCCTGCGCCCACGCGCCGGTGGCGGCGAGCGCCAACCCGAGCGCAAGCGCGAACACGCGCGGCAATGTCATCGATGTCTTCATGCGATCTGTCTCCCGTGGTTGTTCATGGGGCGCGGCCGACGACCAGCGCGTCGACCGCCACGCAGCCGCCGTCGGCCGCGGGCCGCGCGATCAGCGGATTGATCTCGGCGCTGTCGAGCGAATCGCCGGCGCGCAGCGCGAAACCGGCGAGCGCGCACAGCGCATCGGCAATCGATTCGAGGTCGACCGGCGCCCGGCCGCGCGCGCCGTCCAATATGGCGAAGGCCCGCAGTTCGCGCACCATGGCCAGCGCGTCGTTGCGCGAGATCGGCAGCGCGCGCAGCGACACGTCGCGCAGCGTCTCGACGTGGATGCCGCCCAGGCCGAACATCAGCACCGGGCCGAACACCGGGTCGCGGTGCACGCCCGCGATGCACTCGACGCCGCCCGCCAGCATGCGGGCCACCAGGGCGCCGTCGAGCCGTGCATCGGGCCGCGTGCTCAGGGCGTGGTCGCGTGTGCGCTCGAAGGCCGCGCGCGCCTGCGCCGCGCCGCGCAGCCCGAGCGCCACGCCGCCGACGTCCGACTTGTGGGGAATGTCCGCGCTCACGATCTTCACCACCACCGCATCGCCGAGCGCCTCTGCCGCGGCGGCCGCCTCGTCGGCGCTGCGCACCACGCGGTGCGCGACCACGGGCACGCCAGCCTGCGCAAGCAGCGCGAGCGCGTCAGGCTCCGACAGCGTGCCGGGCGAGAGCCTGAGCGGCTGCGCCGTGGGCGCGGGCGCAATCGATGCCGCGCCGGCCGGCTTCAGCCCCGCCAGCGCGGCAATGGTGCGGATGCCGTCCGACGGGTCGGAGAACACCAGGCAGCGCATGGCTTCCAGCTCGGCGCGGCGCTCCGGTGCCAGCAGCGTGCTGATCGCCAGCAGCGTGTCCGGGTAGGCCGCGCGCAGCGACGCCACCAGGTCGCGCAGCACGGGCCAGAACGCGTCCGACGCGCCGGCGGCGGCCAGGAAGCCCATCCACGAAGCGAAGCCACGGTCGTCGAGCATCACGCGGGCGCTGCGCGCCAGCAGGCTCAGGTCGTTGGTGACCTGCCCGGTGATGTCGACCGGGTTGCGCGGCGCCGCGAACGGCACCCAGCCGCGCAGCGTGTCCTGCGCGGCGTCGCTCAGCGGGCGCACGTCGAGGCCTTGGGCCGAGGCTTCGTCGGCCATCAGCGCGCCCACGCCGCCCGAGAGCGTGAACAGGCCGATCGAGCGGTCGCGCGGGCGGCCCGCCACGGCCGCGCTGTGTGCCAGGTCGAAAAACTCGGTGAGGTTGCGCGCGCGCAGCACGCCGTACTGCCGGAACACGGCGTCGTACACCGCGTCGTCGCCCGCGAGCGCCGCCGTGTGCGAGGCCGCGGCCTGCGCGCCCAGCGCCGTGCTGCCGACCTTCACCATGACCACCGGCTTGCCGTGGGCCTGCGCCAGGGCCAGTGCCGCGCGCAGGCGCGGGCCGTCGCGGCAACCTTCCATGTAGCCCATGATCACGTCGGTGGCCGGGTCTTGCGCAAGCCACGCCAGGCAGTCGGCGAACTGCACGTCGGCCTCGTTGCCGGTGGTGGCCCACAGCGACAGGCCCACGCCGCGCGCTCGCGCCATCGAATACGCATACGCCCCGAAGGCCCCCGACTGGCTCACCAGCCCGATGCGCCCGGCCGCCACGCGGCCCACGCCGGGCGCGGGCGAGAAGGTGGCGTAGACGTTGCGCGCAATGTTCATGAAGCCCAGGCAGTTGGGGCCGATGAGCCGCACGCCGGCCGCGCGCGCCTTGTCGCCGATGCGCGCCTGCGCGGCCACGCCTTCGGCGCCGGTCTCGGCAAAGCCCGACGAGAACAGCACCACCCCTTTCACCTTCGCGGCAATGGCGTCGTCGAGCGCGCTGTCGACCAGCGCGGCGGGCACGGAAAGAATGGCCAGGTCCACCGGCTGCCCGATGGCGCGCAGACTGGGCCAGGCGGGCAGCTCCTGCACGCGCCCGGCGTTGGGGTTGACCGGATAGAGCGCGCCGTCGAAGCCGAAGCGGCGCTGGTAGTCGACCGGAATGCCGCCGATCTTCTGGGGGTTGGACGAGGCGCCGACCACCGCGATGGAGCGCGGGGCGAACAGGGCCGACAGCGATTCGGCCTGCGAGGTGAAGAAATCCATGGAGAAATCTGGAAGTGGTGAGGTGGTGAGGTGGGGAGGGGGGCTCAGAAGTTGTGGCGAATGCCCGTGGCGATGACGCGCACGCCGTTGCCGCTGTCGGGCGCGACCGGGATGGTCGCAAGCGTGGCCGAGGCGCCGTGCCGGTTGAGCAGGCGCAGCCAGCGCGCGTAGAGCACGGTGCGCTTGCTCAGGTAGTAGTCGTAGCCCAGCGTCCAGCCCAGCTGCGAACGCTGGGTGTCGTCGACCTTGCGCTGCATGGCCTCGAACATCAGGTTCGATGCCGGGGTCACGTTGTAGGTGAGGCCGAGGCTCGCGAGCCTGGCCGCGGGAACGCGCGGCAGGCTCGACGTGTTGCGCACGTAGTTGCCGTAGAACTGCAGCCCGATGTCGGGCAACTCGTACGCGCCGCTCAGCGCCTGGTAGGTGGAGGTGGCCGGTTCGGCCACGGGCGCTGCTGCGGAGCCCGAGCGCGCGCGCTGGAACGCATAGGCGATGTAGTAAGGCTTGCGCGACCAGCCCATGCTGGCGCCGTAGAAGTTGCCGCTCTGGTGGCTCGGCGCGCTCGATTCGCCCGGTGCGTAGGCCACGTCGGCGAAGAAGTCGCTGCTGGCCGGCGTGCGGTAGCGCACCATGTTGCTGGCGCGCGCCGCGAAGGGCGTGAGCCCGGGCTGCGCGTCGGTGGCGGCCACCAGGTTGATCGGCGAGAACACCGAGTTCACGCCGTACGGGTCGGCCTTGAACAGCGTGTAGAACATCGGCGTGTACATGCGGCCCGCATCGATCTGCCCCCACGGCCCCGAGAGGCCGACGTAGGACTGCCGGCTGAACGACATGGCGGGCCCGGGCAGCGTGCCGTTGCCGGTGTCGGGCGCAAAGCCGCTCTCGAGCGTGAAGTGCGCGCTGAGCCCGCCCCCGAGGTCTTCGACGCCGCGAAAACCCAGGCGCGAGGCGGTCTGGCCGCCGTCTTCGAGTCGCTTCGACGAGGTGATGCCCGACTTGGCGAACGCCATGTACAGGTCGACCGTGCCGTAGATGCTCACGCTGCTCTGCGCCAGCGTGAGCGAGGAGGCCGCCAGCGCAAGGGCGGCGGCAACTGTCTTCTTCATGAGGTCTTGTCTCCGGTGGGGCTTGCCGCATGCGGATGCATGGCGGTGCCGCTTGTGTGCTTGTCGATGTCCGGTGCTTACGATAGAAACGACAGCCCCCCGAATCTGTCAACGCTTTGACAGATTCATGAACATCACGGCAGGGAGAACCCGCTGACCCGATCGACCCCCTCCACCCCACGAAACGCCGAGGAGAGCGCCGCGCTGCTGGAGCGCGCGCTGCGCTGGAACGAGCTGTTCTCGCGCTGGCCCGACGCGCGCCGCGCCGACCTCATGAAGTCGGCGCGCCTGGAGCGCTACGGCCGGCGCACGCAGGTGCTGGCGCATGACCGCCACCGGCGCGAACTGCTGGTGGTGGTGTCGGGCTGCCTGGAAATCAGCAGCATGAGCAGCCACGGGCGCAAGTACGTCAACGCATTGCTCGGGCCGGGGCAGGTGGCGCCGCTGGTGCGCCTGCTGGAAGACGTGCCGCTGCCCTACGACTACCACGCGCACGAAGACTCGGTGATCGTCCACCTGCCCTGCGACGCCGTGATCGCGGTGCTCGATGCCGAGCCCGTGCTGTGGCGCGACGTGGCCAAGCTGGGCTTGCAGCGCCAGCGCCTGAGCATCGTGCTGTTGCAGAACCAGATGCTCAACTCGATCCACGGGCGCGTGGCGGCCACGTTGATGAGCCTGGTCCACTTCTACAGCGGGCAGAGCCAGCCGACGCCGGAGGGCGACGGCTTGCCGCTGGTGCGCCTCTCGCAGAACGACCTGGCGGCCATGCTGGGGTTGTCGCGCCAGACCATCAACAAGGAACTGGGGCGCCTGGTGGACGAAGGCGCCATCGACATGCGCTACAAGCGCATTCGCATCGTCGATGCCCGGCGGCTGGCGCGCATTGCGGCGGGCACCTGAGCCGCCTCAGGGGCGGGCCTGCTCGCCGCGTCCGTCGACTTCACAATTCGGGCCCTTTCCCTGAAACCGAAACCGAACCGAATCGGAATGCCCGTGAGTGCCGCAGATTTTCCCTTCTCCCCCGCCGCGGCCCCAATACAGGCTCGGGCGCTGTGAACAACGACGTGCCGGTGCCATGCCTTCCCTATGGCGAAAGGCAAGGGTGTTACGGTTGGCAACTTGTCTCTGGCCCGCCTCTGGCTCAGGTACGCTGCGCTTCCTGACGTCGGCGTTGGCGCTCAGCAAGACAGAATGCGCACCTGATCGCTGAACTTGTGCTGCGGATCTTGATCTTCCCCAGCACATTCAAGCCCGCCTGATTCGCCAGAACCTATATTCCGCTCCCTCATGCCCATGCAATTCAAGACTTCTTCCGTCCTTCCTCTCGCCTTCGCAATCGCCACGAGCGCCCTGGTTCCCGCTTCAGTGGCTTTCGCGGCCGGGCACGCCGCCAAGCCTGCAGCCCACAAGAAGGCCGCCGCTGCCGCGCCCGCTGCGGCGCCCCTGGCCGGGGAATCCGCCGTTGCCGGCGGCGCGCCTGCGCTGGCCGCCAAGGCGTGGTTGTTGATGGACTTCGAATCGGGCGAGGTGCTGGCCTCGGCCAACCCCGACGAAGCGCTGCCGCCGGCATCGCTCACCAAGATGATGACCAGCTTCCTGGTCGAGCAGGCGCTGCGCTCGGGCAAGCTCAAGAAGGACGAGCTCGTTTCGGTCAGCGAGAACGCCTGGTGCCGCGGCTCGAGCACCGAGTCGTGCATGTACCTGCCGCTGAACAGCCAGGCCACGGTGATCGACATCCTGCGCGGCATCATCGTGCAGTCGGGCAACGATGCGTCCAAGGCCATCGCCGAGCACATGGCGGGCTCCGAGCAGGGCTTTGCCAAGCTCATGAATGCCGAAGCCCAGCGCCTGGGCATGACGCACACGAATTTCGTGAACGCCACGGGCCTGCCCGATCCCGCGCACAAGTCGTCCGCGCGCGACCTGGCCATTCTGGCGCGCGCGATCATCCGCGACAGCTCCGACTACTACCCCATCTACGCGGAGCGTGAGTTCAAGTACAACGGAATCAAGCAGGGCAACCGCAACGCCTTGCTCTACACCGACCCCACGGTCGACGGCCTGAAGACCGGCCACACGCAGGACGCAGGCTTCTGCCTCGTGACTTCGTCCAAGCGCAACGGCATGCGCCTGATCACGGTGATTCTCAACACCAACAGCGCGCAGGCCCGTGCCGACCAGACCCGCACGCTGCTCGGTTGGGGGTATGCCAACTTCGAGCAGGCGACCCCCGTTCAGCCCAACGCGGTCGTCACGACGACCAAGATCCGCTTCGGCAAGGCGGACACGGTTGCCGCGGGCCTGGCAACGCCCTGGACGGTGACGGTGCCGCGCGGCCAGAAGGTGACCACCACTGCGCAGATCAAGCCGGACCTGGAAGCGCCCGTGACCAAGGGCACGGTGATCGGCAAGGTCGTGGCGGAGTCGAACGGCAAGCCCGTGGGCGAGGCACCGCTGGTGGCGCAGGCCGACGTGGAACGCGCGGGCTTCATGCTGCGCACGTGGCAGCGCGCGGCCGGCTTGTTCGGCAAGTAAGGCTTCGCGGGGCGGAGCAGGGTGCGCCCGCGCCCTGCCTGCGCCTCGATTGCGTCGCCTGACTCTCAGCGGGCAGCGAAGCGCGCCAGGCGCTGGCCGATGATCTCCTCGGCCTCCCGCATGATGCGGTCGATCAGTTGCCTGACCGTCGGCACGTCGTTGATCAGCCCGGCGACCATGCCGCACGACCACGCGCCCGCGTCCATCGCGCCTTCGCGCATGATCTTCGGATAGACGCCCGCGACCTCTTCGATGATGTCGTCGAACTTCAGCGCCGCGCCCAGCGCGCGCTCCTTCTCGATCAGCCGCTCCACGGCGGCGTTCTTCAGCACGCGCTCGGTGTTGCGCAGCGGGCGCATGACAAGGCGCGTGTCGAGTTCGCTCGCCGCCACGATGGCCTGCTTGACGTTCTCGTGCACCGGGGCCTCCTGGGTCGCGATGAAGCGCGTGCCCATGTTCATGCCCTCGGCCCCGAGGGCCAGCGCCGCCACCAGCGAGCGGCCGTCGGCCATGCCGCCCGACGCGACGAACGGGATCTTCAGTTCTTCGGCCGCGCGCGGCAGCAGGATGAAGTTCGGCACGTCGTCCTCGCCCGGATGGCCGCCGCATTCGAAGCCGTCGACGCTCACGGCGTCGCAGCCGATCGACTCGGCCTTCAGCGCGTGGCGCACCGACGTGCACTTGTGGATCACCTTCACGCCGGCCTCGTGCAGCGCCGGCAGCCACTTCTGCGGGTTGTTGCCCGCGGTTTCCACTGCCTTGATGCCGCCGTCGAGGATGGCGCGGATGTAACCCGGGTAGTCGGGCGAGCTCACCGTCGGCAGGAAGGTGAGGTTGACGCCGAAGGGCTTGTCGGTCATTTCGCGGCAGCGCGCGATCTCCTGCGCGAGCAGCTCGGGCGTGCGCTGCGTGAGCCCGGTGATGATGCCCAGGCCGCCGGCGTTGGAGACGGCCGCCGCCAGCTCGGCGAAGCCGACATAGTGCATGCCGCCCTGGATGATGGGGTGCTCGATGCCGAACAGTTCGGTGATGCGTGTCTTCATGGAGTCTGCCTCTGGAGGATGGAATGCGGGAATGCGGGAATGTTTGCGCGGCGGCTCAGCGGCCCTGGAACACGGGCTCGCGCTTTTCCACGAAGGCGCGGCTGGCTTCCCGGTGGTCTTCGGTCTGGCCGCAGTGCACGTGGTGCGTGGCCTCGAGGTCGAGGCAATCGTCGACGTCGCCGGCCATCGCGCGGTTCAGGTTTTCCTTCATGTAGCGGTAGGCCACGGTCGGGCCGCTCGCCAGGCTGCGCGCGATCTGCGTGGTGCGTTCGGCCAGCTCCTGAGGTGCGCAGACCCAGTTCGCCAGGCCCAGCTTCAGCGCTTCCTCGGCGCTCACGCGGGGCGACAGCAGATAGAGCTCGCGCGCCTTGGCCGCGCCGATGAGCTGCGTCATGAAGTAGGTGCCGCCGTAGTCGCCCGAGAAGCCCACGCGCGCGAAGGCCGTGGTCATGATCGCGGTGCTGGCCATGATGCGCAGGTCGCAGGCCAGTGCTAGCGACAGGCCCGCCCCGGCGGCGGGGCCGGGCAGGGCCGCGATCGTCGGCTTGGGCATCTTGAACAGCCTGCCGGCCGTGCCGCGCTGGTTGGCCCGCTGGCGGTGGATCGCCTGGTCGATGGTCAGGGCGCCGACCGTGCCGTCGCCGGCCGCCGCCATGCCCTTGACGTCGCCGCCGGCGCAGAAGCCTTGGCCCGCGCCGGTCAGCACGATGCAGCGCACCCGCGTGTCGAGTTCGGCCGCGGCCAACTGCGCCTCCAGCGCCTGGTTCATCGCGAGCGACATCGCGTTGCGCGCTTCGGGGCGGTTCAAGGTCAGCGTGAGAACGCCTTCGTCGAGCGAGGCGAGGAGGTGGGGCGTGCCGGTGTCGATGTCGATGGATTGCGTCATGAAGAGGCTTGTCTCGTGAAGGAAATCGTGGGCGGCTGTTGCCGCCGGCTCGGTCAGGCCAGGCCCAGCTCGCGGGCCTCGGCCTCGTAGCGGGGATACGAGGCCTTCATCGTCGCGCCGTTCAGGATCATCTCGGCCACCAGCGTGCGCGACGGCATCTCGTAGACCTTGGTGCGTATCCAAACGGACTCGGTGCGCGCGCTCTCGCTCAACGCGATGATCTCGCGCTCGAGTTCGTAGTCGGCGTCGACGAACAGCGGGCCCTTCACCAGCCGGATCTCCTGCCCGGCGAAAAGCCCCACCGCGGGCGTGCGCCCACCGAGCTGGGCCTCGGCGCTGGTGGAGCCCAGCAGCACGCTGATCATCTCGGTCGGGATGATGGCGCGCCCCCACGGCGAGCGCTTGCCGCCTTCGGGCGTGTACCAGTCGCACGGCTCGGTGATGACCGCGAGCTTGTCGGCCAGCGTGAACGGGTAGTGGTCGCCCATGTGCTGGTCGAAGCCCATGCGGATCTTCTCGACGACCGCGCCGCGCTGGCCCACCTTGAGGTCGCGGTTGATCACCAGCCCGTTGGGTGCCCGGAGCTTGGCGATGCGCTGCTGGAGCTCGTGCGGATGCGAGGCCGCATCGCCCACCGAGGCCGTGCCCTGCAGCACCGGCGTGCCGTCGGCCTTCTCGGCGCGCAGGCGCACGAAGCTGGCGCCCGGTGCGGGCTGCTCGACGAAGGCGCGCACGGACTCACCCTCGACCACCATGTTCTGGTAGTGCGCGCTGATGCAGCCGGACTCGAACCAGGCCTGCCCGAACACCTGGAACAGCAGGGGATCGAACTGGCTGAAATGCGTCGGCCCTTCGATCGGCCCCGCCCGCAGGCCCAGCCCCTCGGCCATGGCGTCGTCGTGAATGGACTTGTGGCCGTCGTACTTCTGCTGGGCCAGCATCTGGCGCGGCTGGCGCAGTGGGCCGCAAAGCTCGAGCGACGTGGTGGGGAAGGGCGAAGTCATGGAGGGATTGCGTCTGCCGTGAAGCCCGGGCGGGCGATGCAGCGATGGTGCCAAAGCTCGGCGGCGGCGGTTGTCGCCAACGTCACAGGGGGCCGGGGAGGGATTGGCCGGCCACGCGATTGCGTCATGCCACTCGAGATTCGATGCGTGGTCGAGGTCCGAGGCGCGGCAATCCGGGCAGAGTATATTCAACCGCCTCCACCGCGCCCCGATGCCTTCCTCCATGCCCAAGTCGCCTTCGATGCCCAGCCGTCCGTCCAAACGTCCCGCAGCGGCTGCCGCCGCGCAGGATGCCTCGGTGTTCGTCCTGGATGACTGGCAAGGCGCGCGCGGCGACACCCTCGCGGACCAGGCCTATCAGAAGCTGCGCCACGCCCTGATGACCGGCGCGCTGCTGCCCGAACAGGTGCTGACGGTGCGCGGGGTGGCCGAAGACTTCGGCGTGAGCCTGACGCCGGTGCGCGAGGCGGTGCAACGGCTGGTGGTGGAGCATGGGCTGGAGGTGGTCAATGGCCGCACCATCCGCGTCCCCCGGCTGGGTGTCGAGACCTACCGCGAGATCCTCAAGATCCGGATGGAGCTCGAATGCCTGGCCGCCAAGGAGGCGGCACCGCGAATCTCCCATGATGAGATCGAACGGCTCGAGGCTGTGATGCAGGCGCACCTTGCCGCGATCCAGGCCGGCGACGCGCACCAGACGCTGATGCGAAATTCGGATTTTCACCTCTCAATATATCGAGCGTCGGGCCAGCCCATACTGATCCGCATCATCGAAAGCCTGTGGCTGCGCGTCGGCCCCACGCTCAACCTGCTGTTTCCCCAGTACTGCGGCAGCCTGACCGGCCACGAGACCCATCTGGTCGCCATGGACGCGCTGCGGCGGCGCGATGGCGACGCCCTCGGGCAGGCCATGCGCGACGACCTGGCGCACGGCTCCCGCTTCCTGATTCGCCTGCTCAAACCCTGAGATTCGCCCCATGGGCGGGTTTTGGAGCATTTTGAATATATTCAAGCGCTTCTAAACTGCCGGCCAGACCCGCCAGGCGGTGGGTTCCGTTCTTCCTTCGTCTCAGGAAAGGCCGTGCCCATGAAGCTGAATCTCTCTCGCCGCGAGTTCCATCTGACCGCCGCCCACATGCTGCTGGCGTCTTCCGCCGGCGGCGCCTTGCTGGGCAGCGCCGGCCCCGCGTTCGCGCAGTCGCGCTCGGTGAAGCTCGGCACCTTCGGGGCCATCGATGCGCAGAACTACATCCGCGCGAAGAACCTGACGCCCAGGACATTCGGGCAGGGCGTCAGCAGCGACTTCGTGACGGTGCGCGCGGGCTCCGAGGTGATCTCGGCCATGGCCGGCGGCAGCCTGGACATGTGCAACATCGGCTCCAGCCCGATGATGGTGGGCTACGCCAACGGGCTCAAGGCCTCGATGGTGTACGTCTACAAGAACATCGTGGACAGCGAATGCCTGGTGGTGCAGGGCAACTCGGGCATCACGAGCGTGGCCGGCCTGAAGGGCAAGAAGATCGGCCTGCCGTTCAACACCTCGGTGCACTTCGCGGCCGTGGCCGCGCTCAAGTTCGCGGGCCTGGGCCTGGGCGACGTGCAGCTCATCAACATGCGCGCCGACCAGATCGTCTCCGCCTGGCAGCGCCGCGACATCGACGCGAGCTACATCTGGGTGCCCGTGCTGCCGCGCCTGACCGACGACGGCGGCAAGATCATCTTCAAGACCGGCGACCTGAATCGCCAGAGCCTGCTGATCTTCGACGGCCTGCTGGTGCGCGACGAGTTCAAGCAGAAGTCGCCGGACCTGGTGCTGGCGTTTCTCAAGGACTACGAGCGCATCGCGCGCGGCTTCAAGGAAGACCCGAAGGACGTGGTCGAGACCATGACCAGGTTCCTGAATGTCGATGAGGCGACGGTGATGCGCTCGCTCAACACCTTCTACCCCGTGCCCGCCAGCGAACAGGCCAGCAGCCGGTGGATGGGCAAGCCCGGCGAGAAAGACACGGGCGTGCTCAAGACGCTGCAGACCCAGGCGCAGTTTCTGTTCGAGTCCGGCCAGATCACCGCCATGCCCAAGGACATGGGCGGGCTGGTCGATTCGAGCTTCGTCGCCAAGATGGCGGCCTGACGCGATGCCGCCGGCAGAACGCGCCAGCGACGCGCCCAAGGTCCGCTTCGAGCAGGTGAGCAAGCGTTTCGGCCAGGGCGCCGATGCCGTGCAGGCCCTGGAGCCGATCACGCTCGACATCGCCGAAGGCGACTTCACCTGCCTGCTCGGCCCTTCGGGCTGCGGCAAGAGCACCTTGCTCAACATTCTTGCGGGCTTCGAGCAGCCGACGAGCGGCCGGGTGCTGATGGACGGCCTGCCCGTGCGCGGCCCCGATCCGCGGCGCGGCGTGGTGTTCCAGCAGGGCGCGCTGTTCACCTGGATGAGCGTGCGCGACAACGTGGCGTTCGGGCCGCTGGCCACCGGCAAGCCCGCGGCCGAGGCCGAGCGCATCGCGGCGCGCTACCTCGAGATGGTCGGGCTCACGGGCTTTGCCAAGCGGTATCCGTATGAGCTGTCGGGCGGCATGCAGCAGCGCGTGGGGATTGCACGCGCGCTGGCCAACGACCCCGAGATCCTGCTGATGGACGAGCCCTTTGCCGCACTCGACGCGCAGACGCGCGAACTGCTGCAAGAAGAAATCAAGCGCATCTGGCAGGAGACCCGCAAGACGGTGCTGTGGATCACGCACAGCATCGACGAAGCGCTCTTCCTGGCCACCGACGTGGTCGTGATGTCGGCGCGGCCCGGGCGCGTCAAGGCGAACTTCCGGCCCCAGTTCGCACAGAGCGCCGACCCGGCCGTGGTCACGAGCGCCGAGTTCGCGCGCATGAAGGCCGAGATATTCGGCCTGTTGCGCCAAGAGGCGCTGACGGCGCAGCGCCAGGAGAGCGAACGATGAACGCGTCGGCCTATGCGCCGGGCGCCAAGGTGCGCTCGCGCTGGATCAACCTGGGCTCCTTCGCCGCGCTGCTGGCGCTGTGGTTCCTGATCACCACGCCGCTCGTGGGCGACAAGCCGCTGGTCGCGCCGCTGTTCCTGCCGTCGCCGGTGTCCGTCTGGCAGACCTTCCTGCAGCTCATGCAGAACGGCTACCAGGGCAAGACGCTGGCGCATCACCTGGGCATCAGCCTGTTTCGGTTCGGGCTGGCATTCGTGCTCACCGTGGTGGTGGCCGTGCCGCTGGGCCTGTGGATGGGCATGAACGAGACGGTCAAGGCCGTGCTCGATCCGCCGATCGAGATCTCGCGGCCCATGCCCAAGCTCGCGCTGCTGCCGTTGCTGATCATCTGGTTCGGCATCGGGGAGGTCGCCAAGATCGTGATCATCGTGCTGGCGCTGTTCCCGATTCTGTCGATCAGCGCGATGCAGGCGGTGCGCGGCGTGGGGCGGCGCAAGGTGCAGGCCGCGATGGCGCTGGGGGCCTCGCGCACGATGATCTTCCGGCGGGTGATCTTCCCCGCGAGCCTGCCGGGCATCTTCACCAGCATCCGCGTGAGCATCGGCATCGGCGTCACGATGCTCGTGGGCGCCGAGATGATCGCCACCAACGCGGGCATCGCCTACATGGCGATGTCGGCGTCGGATTTCTTGCTCACCAATGTCGTGATCGTCGGCGCGCTGATCATGGCGGTGCTGGGCTATGCGCTCGACCTGCTGGCGCGCGCACTCGAAAACAAGGTCGTCCACTGGGGCGGCAAGGAAGGATGACGCCCACCATGACCACACGACTTCCCGAACGCGGCATCGCATGGGACGAACTGCAGCGCCAGCTGAAGGACGCCGGCACGAATGACGCCGACTGGCGCGGCGGCCGCGTGCCGATGTTCATTCACTACGGCGGCGAAGACGTGCTCGAGGTGGCCAAGCAGGCCTACCTGATGTACTTCTCGGAAAACGGCCTGGGGCCGCGCGCGTTCGGCAGCCTCGCCAAGTTCGAGTCCGAGGTCGTGGCCATGGGGCTGGGCCTGCTCCATGGCGGGCCGCAGGCCTGCGGTGCGATGACCACGGGCGGCACCGAGAGCATCTTCCTGGCCGTCAAGTGCGCGCGCGATCGGGCGCTGGCGCGCCGCCCCGGCATGGGCAAGCCGCGCATCGTGATGCCGCAGAGCGCGCATCCGGCCTTCGACAAGGCGGCCTACTTCCTGGGGCTGGAGCCGGTGCGCACGCCGCTGGGGGCGGACTTTCGGGCCGATGTGGCCGCCATGCGCGCCGCCTTGACGCCCGACACGGCGATGCTCGTGGGTTCGGCGCCGTCGTTCCCGCACGGCGTGGTCGACCCGATTCCCGAGCTGGCGGCGCTGGCGCGCGAGCAGGGCACCTGGATGCACGTGGATGCTTGCGTCGGCGGCTACTTCGCGCCGTTCGCGCGGGAGCTGGGCGCCGACATTCCCGACTTCGATTTCGCGGTGGAGGGCGTGACCTCGATCTCGGCGGACCTGCACAAGTACGGCTACACCGCCAAGGGCGCGTCGACGCTGTTCTTTGCAGACCCGGAAGCGTTCGCGCTGATGGGCTACTTCTTCGACAACTGGCCGCGCGGCCAGTACTTCACGCACACGCTGGTCGGCACGCGCGCGGGCGGCGCGATCGCCGCGGCATGGGCGGTGATGAACTACCTGGGCAAGGACGGCTACCTGCGCGTGACGCAGCGCGTGCTGGCCACGCGGCGCGCCATGCAGACGGGACTGGACGCGCTGGGCCTGCCCACCTTCGGACGCCCGGAGCTGTCCATCTTCGCCTTCGGCTCGCCGTCGCGCGACATGGCCGCCGTCGGCAAGGGAATGACCGCGCGCGGCTGGACCGTGGGCTACGTGAACGACCCGCCGGGCATCCACCACATGCTCAACCTCACGCACGAGCCTGTCGTGGGGCAGTACCTGAGCGACATGAAGGCGGTGCTCGAAGGGCCGCAGACGCACGCATCAGGCGGGGCGGCGCGCGTCGAGGCGCGGTACTAGCCGCTGCGCGCCGATACATCGCTGATGCTCGCCGAAGCGTGCCTCACAGCGCGCGGCGGCGCGCGTACCTCACGACCGTCACGCCGGGCTTGGCCTGCCGGGTCGACGGCATGACGAGCACGCAGTCGTCATAGGGCGTGACCACCGGCTCGCCTTCGTTCCAGCCGATCACGGTGCCCGCCTGTGCGATCACCTCCAGGCCGGTGAAGGGGCGGGCGAAGCGAAAGTCTTCGCTGCGCGCAACCACCGGGCCGGTCACGTCCAGCGCCCACTGGCGTGGCGCGTCGGCCTGCAGCCAGCCGGGCAACGCCCGGGCGATGTCCGCATCGTTGAGCGTGCCGGCGGCGCGCAGGAAGCGGGCGCACTGGTCCTGCGCGACGGTGCGGCTGGCCGGATCGCCATGGAAGCCGCATTCGACCAGCAGTGCCAGCGCATCGCCGGCCGGGTCGGCGTCGGGCAGGCCGAAGCGGCCGAAGTCGCGCATGCGCACGCCGTCCTTGTGGCCGGCGTCGATCACGATGTGCTCGGGGCTGCGCAAGGCCCGCGCCAGCGCGAGGTTGCGCGGCTGCATGCCGGTGAGGGTCAGCGGCGCGCTGGGCTCGTGCATCGAATGCAGGTCCAGCAGCCAGTCGGCCTGCGCCACGTAGGGCTGCAGCGCCGCGGCGCGGCGACGCTCGCGCGTGCCGCCCGCTTCGAGCCGGTCGCTCGACCACTGGCGGTTGAGGTCTTCGTCGACGAAGCGCGAGGCGTCGGCATCGGCGGCATCGACGCTGTCGAAGGCCTCCAGGTTGCAGAAGGCCAGCGTCAGGCTGCCGCGCCGCGGGCGCACGCCGGCGTCCAGCAGGCCCTTGAGCGCCCAGGCGCCGCACACTTCATTGCCGTGCACCAGCGCGCTGATCATCACGCGGTGCCCGGCCTGGCCGGCGTCGAAATGCCAGACGCCCTCGGTGCCGGTATTGCCGGCGCGCCAGTCGGAGAGGTCGGGCGGGAGAAGTTCGAAGGAGGGTGCGGACAAGCTCATTCCTTGATGTTTGCGAATTGCACGATGTTGCGGTACTTGGCGGTTTCGGCGCTCAGGAAGCGCTCGATGTCCAACGGCGCCAGTGGGACGACCGAGCTGGTCGCCTCCATCTTGCGGCGAAAGTCGGGTGATTGCAGCGTTTCGTCCAGCGCCTTTCTCAGGCGCGCCACCACGGGCTCGGGCAGCTTCGCCGGGCCCATCAGCGCGAACCAGACGCCGATGTCGATGTTCTTCAGTGCCGGCGTCTCGCCCAGCGCGGGCAGGTCCGGCGTGATGGCCGAGCGCTTGGCCTCGGTGGTGCCCAGCGCCACCATCTTGCCGCTGCGGATGTAGGGCAGCGCGCTCGACAGCACGAACACGCCGAAGTCGATGTTGCCGCCGAGCAGGTCGTTGGTCAGCGGCGCCACGCCGCGGTAGGGCACGTGTGTCATGGCCACGCCTGCCTGCTGCTTGACCATCTCGCCGGCCAGGTGCAGCGAAGTGCCGACGCCCGAGCTGCCGTAGCTGTACTTGCCGGGGTTCTTTTTCAGCAGCGCGAGGAATTCGCCCGCGTTCTTCACACCCGCCGCCGGCGCCGCCACCAGCACCAGCGGCTGCGAGGCAACCAGGCCGATCGGCGTGAAGTCTTTCTGCTCGTAGCGCACGTTGGCGTTCACCAGCCGGTTGATGGCGATCTCGTTGTTCGCACCCACCAGCAAGGTGTAGCCGTCGGGTGCGGCATTGGCCACCTTCTGCGCGCCGATGGCACCGCCGGCGCCGCCCACGTTGTCGACGATCACGGGCACGCCCAGGCGGTGCGACAGCTCCACGCCCAATGCGCGCCCAGTCAGGTCGGTCGAGCCGCCGGGCGGGTAGCCGACCACCAGCGTGATGGGCTTGCCGGGGTAGGTATCGGCATGGGCCGGCGCACCGGCCGATGCAGCCAGGGCGCACAGGCACCAGACCAGGCGACGGGAGAAAGGGCGGGGAAGATGCATCGCGGCCTCGGCGTTGTAGAAAGAATCCGCGAATTCTGCGAACCACTCTTTCCTTTTGCGGTGCCATCACGGCACCACCCCGTGCCGATTCGGTTCAGTTCACTGCGCCGCCATGGCGCGCCACACCGCTTCGGCCAAGGTGCCCAGGCGGCGCTTGGGCCGGTAGAGGCGCACTTCGAAGCGCACCTCCATGCGCCGCCCGCCCGTGGGCACCAGCAGGCCGGCCTTGCAGTCGGCCTGCACCATCGACCACGGCAGCCAGGCCACGCCGAGGCCGCGCAGCACGTACGCATAGAGCGCGTCGGCCGAGTCGCATTCGATGTGGCGCCTCAGGCGTGGCGCGTGCGGGTTGTGGGTCAGCAGGTCTTCCACCAGCCGGCCCATGGCCAGCGTGCGCACATACGAGAGAAAGGGCACCTCGCCGGGGCCATCGAAGCTGTGCGTCGGCAGGCCCTGCGCATCGGCGCGCGACACCGGCACCAGCTTGTCCGACGCCACCGTGACGTGCGCGAACTGCCGGCCGTCGAGCCGGAAGGTGAGCGCGGAGTGGTGAAAGATCAGCGAGAAGTCGACCTCGTTGTGTTCCAGCATGCGCACCGTCTCGGCCAACGCGCCGGTCAGCACGCGCACCTCGCCGCCGCGCAGCACCGGCTGCAGCCGGACCAACCAGTCGGCCATCACCGTTCGCGCAAGCGTGCGGCCCGTGACCAGCGTCACCGTGCGGGCCTCGCGGCCGGCCACCGTGTGCATTTCCTCGCGGGCGCTGTCGACGCCGCGCACCATCTGGGTGGCGTTTTCCAGGAAGCTCTCGCCGGCCGGCGTGAGCGCCACCGGCGCGCTGCCGCGCTCGATGAGCGGCGTGCCGGCCCATGACTCGAGCGCGCGGATGCGGCGTCCGAAGGCCGGGTGCGTCACGTGCCGCAGTTCGGCGGCGCGCGTGAAGCTGCGCGTCTGTGCCAGCACGATGAAGTCTTCCATCCACTTGAGTTGCATGGTGCGAAATGGGTCAGCGGTCGGTCGGATGTGCGCGTGGCGCGGGGTCCTTCGGCGCGTGCGCTGCCGGGAGGGCGCGGGTTTCAACGTCGGTCTTCATGGCCGACGCTTGCAACTCGTCCAGGAATCGGCGAGCCGCGACCGACAGCGTCGCCTTCTGTCGCCGGATCACGTGGATGCGATGCACCCTGGCACCGACGTCGGCAATGGCGCAGGCCTTGAGCCCCCATTCCTGCGCGATGCGGGCCGCGTAGCCGGGCACCACGACCACACCCGCGCCGGCACGCACGAGCCCCAGCGCGGCGGTGAGGGTGCCGACCTCGATGGCGCTGGGCAGCGCGATGCCCTGGCGCGCCACGATATCGTCGATGGTGCGCCGCACGGTGTAGACGTTGCGCAGGCTGATGTGTTCCCAGCGCGCGAGCTCCTTCCAGCGGACCTTCTTCCTGACTGCCAGGGGGTGCTCCGGCCGGACCACGGCGAACATCGACTCCTCGAACGCGACCTGCGTGTCGGTGCCGGCGATCTCGTGGTCGAGCGCGCCGAGTCCGAAGTCGACCCGCCCGGCCAGGACGCTCGCGACCGTCTCGTCGGTCGAGAGTTCATGAAGGTCGAACTGCACGCCGGGGTAGCGTTCGCGGTAGTCGGCGATCACCGGGGCCAGGAGGCCATAGACCATCATCGGCGAAGCCGCGATGCCGACCCGCCCGCGTTGCAGGTCCGCGAGCTCGGCCACGCTGCGCGCCGCCGAGCGCATGGTCGCGATGATTTCCACCGCGAAGGGGTGGAACTCCAGTGCCTGCGCGTTGGGCTGCACGCGCCGCGTGGTCCGCTCGAACAGCGTGAACCCCAGCTGCGCCTCGAGCTCGGCGACCACCTTGCTCACGGCCGATTGCGTCATGTGGCGCTGGGTGGCCGTGGCGGTGAAGCTGCGCGTGTCGCACAGCGCCAGGAACACCTCGAGCTGCCGGATGGTGACATTCATTCCAATGCGGACTTGGTTTATTCGAATAATTCCATTGTTGCATCAATGACCGCTCCCTACCATCGGGCGCAATCTCATCACCGACCTCTTTGCGCCATGGAAATTTCCGCTGAATCCCGTCCTTGCTGCCATGTCGAAGTCGACGCCGAAGGCGTCGCGAGCGTGCAGTTCGACAACGGCCGCCTCAACCTGCTGACCGCGGAGGCCGCCGCCATCTACACCGAGACATTGCACGAACTGCAGTGGCGCGAGGACGTGCGCCTGATGGTCCTGCGCGGGCGCCCCACGGCCTTCGTGGGCGGGGCCGACATCAAGTTTCTCAAGGACGCGACGCACCGCGACATCGACGCCTACATCAAGGGCGTGTTCGCGCTGTGCGAGCAACTTCGCGCCTTGCCGTTCCCCACCATGTCCGTGGTCTCGGGCTACTGCCTGGGCGCCGGCATGGAGGTCGCGACCGTGTGCGACCTGAAGATCGCCGCGAAGGACGCGCGCTTCGGCATGCCCGAGGTGAAGCTCGGCGTGCCCTCGGTCATCCATGGCGCGCTGTTGCCGGGCCTGATCGGCTGGGGCCGCACGCGCGACCTCTTGCTGTCGGGCCGGATGATCGATGCAGGCACGGCCTGCGACTGGGGTCTCGTCACGGCGGTGGCACCCGGCGAATCGCTGGAGGAAGAGGTCCAGAGGTGGCGCCACGAGCTGCTGTCGGGCGCGCCCCAGGCCCTGCGCAACCAGAAGGCGCTGATCCGCAGCTGGGAACGGATGCCCACGCAGGACGCCATCGCCGTCGGCGTCGAGGCGCTGGTGCGGGCCTATGACACGAGCGAGCCGAAGGACTACATCGAGGCCTTCCTGCGCGCCAGAAAGCGCGGTTGAACGCACACGCAAGGAGACTGGAAACCATGACACCGATCTCGAAATTCGCGCGCGCCGCATCCCTGGCGCTGGCGCTGGCCTCGGGGCTCTGCGCAGCCGCCGCGTCCCCGTACCCCGACCACGCCGTGACGCTGGTGGTGCCGTTCGCCGCCGGCGGCATGACCGACGTGCTGGCCCGCCAGCTTGCGCGCAAGATGCAGGAGGAACTGAAGCAGCCCGCGGTGGTGGACAACCGCGTGGGTGCGGGCGGCATCATCGGCGCCGAGCGGGTCGCCAAGTCGCGCCCGGACGGCCACACGCTGCTCATCACGACGACGGCGCACGTCGTCAATCCCGCCATCACGAAGCAACTGCCCTACGACACCGAAAAGGACTTCGTGCCCGTGGCCCTGCTGGCGCGCACGCCCAACGTGCTGGTGGTCCATCCCTCGGTGCCCGCGAAGAACCTGCAGGAGCTGATTGCGTTCGCGAAGAAGAGCGGCGGCGTGTCCTACGGCTCGTCGGGCACCGGCGGCACGACGCACCTGTCCGGGGAACTGCTGGCGGCCCGCACCGGGGCGCCGTTCCTGCATGTGCCCTACAAGGGCACGGCGCTGGCGGTGAACGACGTGCTGGGCGGGCAGATCCAGGCGGCCTTCGTCGACGCGCTCACCGCGGTGAAGTATGTCGAGAGCCAGAAGCTGCGCGCCATCGGCGTGTCGACCGCGCAGCGCAACCCGTCGTTGCCCGATGTGCCCACCATTGCCGAGCAGGGCGTGCCCGGCTACGAGACGGAGATCTGGATCGGCCTGTACGCGCCGCGCGGCACGCCGAGCGCGATCGTGCAGCAGCTCAACCGCATTGCCGTCGGCGCCATGGGCGAGCCGGCGTTCAAGGAGATGCTGGCGCGCCAGGGCACGGCGCCCGGCACGATGGATGCGACGGCCTTCGAGGCCTACGTGAAGCGCGAGATCGCCAAGTGGCAGGCCATCGTGCGCGATGCGCGCATCGAGCCGCAATGAGCGGGAACGGCGTGAAGACGGCGCTTCCACTGTCGGGTGTGCGCATCCTTGACCTCACGAGCGTCATCATGGGGCCCTATGCCACGCAGATGCTGGCGGAGTACGGGGCCGACGTCATCAAGGTCGAGCCGCCCGAGGGCGACATCATGCGCGGCATGGGGCCGGTGCGCGAAGACGGCATGGGCCCGGTCTTCCTCAACCTCAACCGCGGCAAGCGCAGCTTGTGCCTGGACCTGAAGGCACCCGGCGCGGGCGAGGTGCTGTTGCGCGCGGTGGGCACGGCCGACGTGTTCATCACCAACATGCGCCAGGGCGCGCTCGCGCGCCTCGGGCTGGGCTGGGAAGACCTGAAGCGGCACCACCCGACGCTGATCTACGTCTTTCTGTCGGGCTTCGCGCAGGACGGACCCTACGCGGGGCGCCCCGCGTACGACGACCTGATCCAGGGCATGGTGGGCCTTCCCGCGCTCGTGGCCAGTGCCGGAGACGGCGAGCCGCGGTACCTGCCGCTGAACATCGCCGACAAGACCATGGGCCTGTTCGCCGCGCAGACCGTGCTGGCCGCGCTGCTGCAGCGCGACCGGAATGCCGCGCACGCGCAGGGGCAGTTCATCGAGGTGCCGATGTTCGAGACCATGGCCAACTTCGTGCTGCTGGACCACCTGGCCGGCGCAAGCTTCGAGCCGCCGCTCGGGCCGCCGGGCAATCCGAGGCTGTTGTCGCGCTACCGCAAGCCCTATCGCACGCAAGACGGGTGGTTGAGCACGCTGCTCTATACCGACCGGCATTGGGAGAGCTTCCTGCGGCTGGTGGGGCAGGAGGCGCTGTGGCACGGCGACCCGCGCTTTCGCACCATGGCCAGCCGCACGCAGCACATCGACGCGGTGTATGCGTTCGTGGAGCAGCGCATCGCGCAGCAACCGACGGCGCATTGGCTGGCGGTATTGAAAGACGCCGACATTCCGGTGGCCCGCATTCCCGACGTCGACGCGCTCATCCGCGAACTGCGGGACAGCGGCCATGGCCCGGTGCGGGCGTATGCCGACGCGCGGGGCAACAGCTATGTGGGCCTGGAGCCCGCCGCCCGCTGGCTGCATGCGCAGCCCGTCGCGGGAAGGGCGGCGCCGCGTCTCGGCGAGCACACCGAGGAGATCCTGCGGGAGCTGTCGGCGAGCGAGGCGCACGCGGATTCGGCGTTCTGAATCCGCGAGACGAGTCCGGTCGCTACGCTGTCAACTTGTCTTCACGCGGCAAGCGGATCCGGATCTCCGTCCCGCCGCCCACTCGCGCCGCCACCTCCGCATGCCCGCCATGCGCCTTGCAGATCGCCTGCACAACGGACAGCCCCAGCCCGGTCCCCCCGGCATGGCGAGAGCGGGACCATTCGCCGCGCCAGAAGCGCTCGAAGAAGCGCGCCAGGTCTTCGCCTTGCGCGTTCTTGCCGAGGTCTGAAACGATCAGCTCGATGGCGGATGCGTCCGCGCGGCAATCGACCTCCACGACGCCGCCATCGCTCGCATAGCGAACGGCGTTGTCGATGAGCGCCGAAACCGCCTGGCCCAGCCTGCCCCTGTCGGCACGCATCGTCTCTTCGGCGCCGACATGATTGACCGCCACCAGCCCACGCTCCTGCAGAAAAGGCCGTGCCCACGAGATGCGTTCATCGACGAAGTCGTGCACATTGAACTGCGTGATCTCCAGCCGCAGCCGGCCACCTTGCGCGAGCGACAGCACCTGCAGGTCGCCGATGATCCGGTGGATCTGCCCGAGCTGGTCGAGCACCGTCCGGATCTGCTTTTCCTCGAACGGAAACACCTCGTCGACGATGCCTTGCAATCGCCCGATGGCCGCCGTGAGCGGCGTGCGCAGCTCATGGGCAATGGCGGCGCTGGAGTCTTGCAGTTCCCGGTCGTAGGCCTCCAGCCGCTGCGCCATCGTGTTGAAGTGATTGGCCAGGCGCTGCAGTTCGGCGGGCGCCGAATCGATCACCGGCGCGCGCGTGGAGAAGTGGCCCTTGGACACGGACTCCGCCGCGGCGGCGACATCCAGGACGGGGCGCACGATGCGGCGCGCCAGGAAGAGCGCGAACAGCACGACAAAAGGAACGATGGCCAGGCTCAGCAGCGCCTGCACCAGCAGGTCATCGGATTCCGATGGCATGACGAAGCGATCGCCGTACTGCCCGTAGATCTCCCTCAGGCGCCTGGCGTTTTCCTCGGTGGGCGGAGCGCCCTCGAGCTCCCTGAGCTCGGCGGAAATGGCGCTCGGCAATTGGGCATCGACCTTGTCGTCCCAGTAGCTGTAGCGAAGCCACATGCCTGCCTGCACAGCCGCCGTCGCGGCGATGGCCAGGGCGACCATGCGCCAGGTGAGCCACGCCCAGAGGGACCGCCGGGGCGAGGTCATCCAGCCTGGCCCAGCCGATAGCCCACGCCGCGCACCGCCAGCGGCACGCCTTGAACGCCTTGCTCCTCGAGCTTCCTGCGCAGGTTGTGGACGTGCGTATCGACGACGCGCTCCAGCGCGCCGCTCTCGGGCAGGCAGGCCTCCAGCAGCTCGGCGCGGCTGAAGGCCTTGCGCGGATGGCGCATCAAGGTCGCCAGGAGCTTGAACTCCGTGATGGTCAGGTCGAGCGGCCTGGCATTCCCGGCGACATGCGCGGCAACCGCTTCGAGATCGATCTCGAGGGCGCCGCAAGCCAGCCGGGCTTGCGCGTTGCGTTGCTGCGCACCGCGCGAGCGCTTCAGGATGACCTGTACGCGTGCCACCACCTCCTTGGGGTTGAAGGGCTTGACCACGTAGTCGTCCGCGCCGTAGAGCAGCGCGCCCACTTTCTCGACCTCGCCGTCGACGGCCGTGACCATGATGACGGGAACATCACCCGCCCGCCGCATCGCGGCCAGGAGCTCCCGGCCGCTGACTTGCGGCAGCATGTAGTCGAGCAGCACGAGGTCGGGCTGCCACTGCGCGAACATCTGCATGGCCTTTCCGCCGTCGTGGCACAGCGCCGTGAGAAAGCCGTCGCGCTGCAGGTAGGCGGCCAGCACGTCGGCAATCTGGGGATCGTCCTCGACGATCAGAATGCGCTCGTTGGCCATGGAATCTGCGATCTTCGGTTGGGAGTGGGGGGTGAATGCGCCTTCAGCAGGCGCTGGCCATCACGGCATTATCCGGCGCCCACTTGCGGGGGGTTTTGGCCTGTCCTTGCGTCGGCGGCATGCGATTTTTTCGCCATCATGCGAAGAACAAGACGGCTTTTGATCAAGATCGGATCAAGATTTCTGGCGGGGGCGGAGCAGGGCGGATGTTGGCGCGGTTCTTCAGCGAATCCACACAAATGCTGCATCGCGTCTCCATGGGACCGCGGGAGCATCGGGCGCCATGCCTGTCAACGCCAAGAGCGGACGCCATCGTCCGCGCGCCATCCCCGCCATTTCCGCCATGACCGCCGAAACGCTGCCGATGCTTGTGATGCTCTGCGCCGTCGCGCTGTGGCTCGCCTACTGGTTCGGGCCGCACGGGGTCGATACATCCGCCGCGAAGGGGTGCTTTCGCCGAGCTTTCGCGCACCGTCACATGTATGTCTGCGGCTGCGCTCGCGAGGCGCCGCCCGTTCTTCCCAGGCTCCTTGTCTGATCCCGGACCCCAGGTGCGGGCCGTTCTCAGAACAGCGAGATCACCTGTCGCAGCGCATCGGCGTGGCGACGCAGCGCATCGTCATCCAGCGCCGCGTAGCCGATCACGAGGCCTGCGGGCAACACGGCCCGCTTGCAGAAATCCGAGATCGGTTGAAAGCGCAGGCCACGCTGCGCGGCGGCCGTCAGAAACGCGCTTTGTTCGATCTCTGGCGGCAACCACCAGGCCAGATGAAAGCCCGCCTGCTCGCCGGTGACGCGCAGCCGGCCGGGGCCGACGGCTTCGCCCAGTGCCGCCATCACGATGTCCCGGCGCTGCGCGTAGGCGATGCGCGCGCGGCGCACATGCCGCGCGAACGCGCCGCTTTCCAGGAAGTGGGCCAGCGCCATCTGCTCGATCACCCCGGTGGAGCGCCCGGTGATGAGCCGCGCCTGGCGGAAATCGGGCACGAGCTTTTTCGGCAGCACGGCGTAGCCGATGCGCAGCGCGGCGAACATCGTCTTGTTGAAACTGCCGCAGTGAATGACCCGGTCCGCCGCGTCCAGGCTCTTCAACGCCGGCAGCGGCGGGCTGTCGTAGCTGAACTCGCTGTCGTAGTCGTCTTCGATCACCCAGCAGTCGGCTTCCTCGGCCCATGCGAGCAGTTCGAGGCGTCGCGACACCGGCATCGTGACGCCCGTCGGCGCCTGGTGCGCCGGCGTGACATGCACCAGCCGAACGCCCGCGCGGCGACGCGCATGCGCGACCGAGAAGCCGCTGGCGTCGACCGGCACGTGAACGACTTCCCGCGCATGCCGGCTGAATATCGGCGCCGCGTGCAGGTAGCCGGGGTCTTCGACCAGCACCCGGTCTTCGGGCGACAGCAGCAGCCGCGCGCACAGGTCCAGCCCGCGCCGGATGCCCGACAGCACGATGACCTGCTCCGCATCGCACGAGATGCCGCGCGCCACGCCCAGGTAGCGGGCGATTTGCTCCCGGAGGCGGCCCAGCCCCAATGACTCCCTGTCGCTCAGTTGCTCCGCCGTCACGCATCGCGTGCCGGCCTGCAGCGCCTTGCGCCAGCTGTCGAGCGGGAACAGCGCGGGGTCGGCGACACGCGCCACGAAGGGCTCGCCGATCTCGCTCGTGAGGAGCGGCGCGATGTCGATGCCGCGCGCTTGCTTCGCGCGCCGCGCCGGCGTTTCGCCCGCACGCGCTCCGGCGTCGAAGAACTGGTCCGGCACCGTCGCGGCCACGTAGGTGCCGGACCCGGAGGTGCTGACGAGATAGCCCTCGCTGCGCAACTGGTCATAGGCCAGGTCGACCGTGGCGCGCGACACCTGCCAGCGCAGCGCCAGGTGCCTGGTGGAGGGCAGGCGCGCGCCCTTGGCGAGCACGCCGTCGAGGATGCGGCTGCGAATCTGCCGGTAGATCCACGCCTGCTTCAGCTCGCCTTCGCGCGGTGGTTCCGCCGCGAGGTCGAGGCTCGATGCGGTGCGGCGGACCTGTGAGGCGCGGGAAAGTGGCCTGGTCATATTTTCAGATATGGATCTAGGGACAAGGCCGCATTGTCGGTAAATTTTCCGTCATGACAAAGACGACGCCCCACTTCTGCACGATCGCGCCCGACGGGCTCCGGTTTCCTCTCCCGGATGGGGGCAGCATCCTCGATGCCGCGCTCGCCGAGGGCATCGCGGTGCCGTTCTCCTGCAAGCGCGGCGAGTGCGGATCCTGCCGGGCGCAGGTTCTGGGCGGTACCAGCGAGCGCATCGCGCCGCCTTCCGAAGCGGCCTACCAGGTCGCGGACGACGAACTGCTGATGTGCCAGTGCCGCGCCACCAGCGACCTGAGCCTGCGCTTTGCGCACTGGCGCATGCCGGCGCGGCCGGCGGCTCGCTACTCGGCGAAGATCATGGCGCTCCACGCGGTGGCGCCGGGCGTCACGAAGCTGGTGGTCGAGCTGCAGAGCGCGCAGCCTTTTCAATGCACGCCCGGGCAGCATGCGCAACTGCTGCTGGACAACGGCGAGCGCCGCAGTTTCTCCATCGCCAACTTGCCCGCCGAAACGGGGGACGCCAACCGGCTGGAGTTCCATATCCGCCGCATTCCCGGCGGCGCATTCACCGACCACAAGCTCGCGGAACTGCGGCCAGGCGAGCTGCTGGAAATCGACGGGCCCTACGGCGCGTGCACCTGGCAGGCGCCTGCCGAGCCTGTCGCGCACCTCGTGCTGCTCGCCACGGGCACGGGCTTCGCGGGCATCAGCGCGATCCTGAAGACTGCGCTGACAAGCGGCGCATTCCAGACGGTCACGCTCTACTGGGGATGCGCCACGGCGGCCGACTGCTACGCGTCCGACTGGCTCGACGAGATGGAGGACGCCTACGCGGGCTTTCGTTGGGCGGCCGTGCCGTCGACACAGCGCGTGCAGAACGAGGCGCTTGCGGCAGCTCACGACTGGGCGCGAACCACGGTCTATGCCTGCGGCAACCCCGCCATGGTCCGCGAAGCCCGCGAGCTGCTGAAAGCGGCCGGCTTGCCGAAGGACAATTTCTTCTCCGAGGCATTCCTCCCCGCCACGCAAGCGCACCAGGACAAGGCCCCGTACATCGTGCGCCACCCCTGGGAAAAGGTTGGCGCGGCCTTCTCGCTCGAAGGCATCCTCGATGCGCGCCGGCGCTCCATGGACGCGCTGCCGCAGATCGCCGCGTTGATGGTGCCCGGCATGACCACGGGCGAAGCCATCGCGGTCGCCGACGAGCATCTGCGCAGCTTGGGCGCGGCCTACAACTGGCACCCGACCTATGTGCGCTTCGGCCCGGACACGCAGCGCACCTCGCGCCAACCGGTGGACCGCCAGCGGAAGCTGCGCGCCGACGACGTGTTCACCATCGACCTGGGCCCCGTGTGGGACGGCTACGAAGGGGACTACGGCGACAGCTTCGTGATGGGCGCCGACCCCGATCACCAGCGCTGCACGCAGGCCGCGCGAGACATCTTCGCGCAGGCCCAGGCCGCGTGGGCGCAGGGCCTGAGCGGCAGCGCGCTCTACGACTTCGCCGAGGCGTTGGCCCGCGCGCACGGCTGTTCGCTGGTGCGTGAAACGGCCGGGCACCGGGTCTCGGACTTTCCGCATGCGCTCTACGGCAAGCACCGCCTGGCCGAAGCCGACTTCGTGCCGGGCGACGGCATCTGGGTGCTCGAAGTCCAGGTGCGCGACCTGCAGCGCCCGATCGGCGCGTTCTTCGAAGACGTGCTGCTGCGCCCGGCGGCAAGCGGCCGCGGCGCCGGCTAGATCAGCATCTTGCGGATGCGCGCCGACACCAGGTCGATCGCGCTGACGCCGATCACGATGATGATCATCACCGCGCAGGTCTCGGCGTACTGGAAGCCGCGAATGATTTCCCACAGCACCACGCCGATGCCGCCCGCGCCCACCATGCCCACCACCGAGGCCGAACGCACGTTCGACTCGAAGCGGTACAGCGCATAGGAAATCCACAGCGGCATCACCTGCGGCAGCACGCCGTAGACGATCTCGTGCAGCGCGCTCGCGCCCGTCGAGCGGATGCCTTCGACCGGCTGCGGGTCGATGGCCTCGACCGCCTCGGCGAACAGCTTGGCCAGCACGCCGCTGGTGTGTACCCACAGCGCCAGCACGCCGGCAAACGGGCCCAGCCCCACGGCCACCACGAACAGCATCGCGAACACCAGTTCGTTGATGGCCCGGCAGGCGTCCATGAAGCGACGCACCGGCTGGTAGACCCACCACGGAACGATGTTGGCCGAAGCCAGCAGCGCCAGCGGCACGGCCGTGACCACCGCCAGCACCGTGCCCCACAGCGCGATCTGCAGCGTGACCACCATCTCCTGCAGGTACATGCGCCACTGCGTGAAGTTGGGCGGAAAGAACTCGGCGGCGTAGGTCGCCATGTTGCCGCCGTCCTTGAACAGGTCGAGCGGGCGCATGTCGGCGCCTTTCCAAGACGCGGCCAGCAGGATCAGCAGCGCCGCCCAGGAAAGTTGCCACGCGAGGTTGCGCTTCGGGGGCGCCGCCGTGAAGGGCAGGCGGTTGGCTTCGGCCGTGGGTTGCAGGGCGGACATGGGGCGCTCGCTCAGTCGATCAGTTCAGCGCGGCCAGCTTCTTGTCGATGTCGGCGAGCTTGGCCTTCTTGTCGGCCTCGCTGATCACGGTGTCGGCTTCGAGCTTGGTGCGCTGGCCGAACAGGTCGATCTGGCGGATCGGCAGCAGCTGCTTGTCGCTCGATTCCTTGAAGCCCGACAGCTTGGAGATCTTCATGACGATCTCCTTTTCTCGCGCATCGGTCTTGGCGTAGTTGAAGAAGAAGTTGCGCAGCTTCTGCTTGGTGGCTTCGGGCAGGTCCTTGCGCATCACCAGCGGGTCGAGCGGAATCAGCGGAGAGGTCCAGACGATCTTGATGTCCTTGAACTTCTCGGGGAAGCGCTCCTTCACCTTCTCGAGGTTCTCGCTGTTGTTGGTTGCCACGTCGACCTGCTTGTTGGCCACGGCCAGCGCGTTGGTCTCGTGGTTGGCGCTGCGCGTGACCTTGAACGCGGTGCGCGAGTCGACGTTGTTCTTGGCGAACACGTAGTAGCCGGGCACGAGGTAGCCCGAGGTCGAGTTCGGGTCGCCGTTGCCGAAGCTCAGGTTCTTGGCGTTCTTCAGCACGTCGTCCAGCGTGTTGAGCGGGCTCTCGCGGTTCACGATGAGGTGCGAGTAGTAGCCCTGCGTGCCGTCGGCGTTCACCATCTGCGCAAAGATTTCGCCGCCGGCGCGGTCCACCGCTTCCATGGCCGACTTGTTGCCGAACCAGCCGAGCTGCACCTTGTTGAAGCGCATGGCCTCGATGATGCCGGCGTAGTCGGGCGCGAAGAAGGCGTTGATCTTCAAGCCGGTCTGGCGGCTCATGTCTTCGATCAGCGGCTGCCAGTCGCCCTTGAGGTTCTGCGTCGCCTCGGTCGAGATGATGCCGAAGTTGATGTCCTGCGCAAACGCGCCGACCATGCCCAGGCCGAGGGCCAGGGCTGCACACAGTTTCTTGATCATGGAAAAGCTCCGGAATTGAAACGGAAGAAGAAAGAAGGAAAGAAGAGGAGGGGGAAGGAAACGAAAGCTCAGGCCGCGGCCGCCACCTTGGCGGGCCACGCCACGGCGGAGGGCGGCGTCAGCACGTGCACGCTGACGCCTTCGGAGGCGGGCGGCGCGGGCCGCAGCAGTTCTTCGGCCTGCACGCCGTACAGCTCATGCAGCAGGGCCGGCGTGAGCGCCGACGAAGGGCCGTCGAACACGATGCGCCCCTGGTTCAGCGCCACCACGCGCGGGCAGTACTTCATCGCGATGTCGACCTGGTGCAGCGACACCACCACCGTGCAGCCGTCCTCGCGGTTGATGCGCGCCAGGATCTCCATCACCTTGCGCGACGATTCGGGGTCGAGCGAGGCGATCGGCTCGTCGGCCAGCACCACCTTCGCGCCTTGCACCAGCGCGCGCGCAATGGCCGCGCGCTGCTGCTGGCCGCCCGACAGCGTCGAGGCGCGCTGTGCATGGCAGTCGGCAATGCCGACGCGCGCCAGCGCGTCGAGCGCCCGCGCGCGTTCGTGCGCGGGGAACATGCGCGTCCAGCTGCGCCACCACGAGGCGCGGTGCAGCGAACCCACCAGCACGTTGACCAGCACCGGCAGCCGCGCCACCAGGTTGAACTGCTGGAACACGAAGCCCACCTGCGAGCGCACCTTGCGGATCTCGCGGTGGATGCGGCCCGCGCGCTGCACGCACTGGCCGTCGATCTCGATCAGCGACTCGCTGCCGCCGTCGGCCGCCACCAGGCCCGCCACGTGGCGCAGCAGCGTCGACTTGCCCGAGCCCGAGGCGCCGATCAACGCCACCATGTCGCCTTGCGCCACATCGAGATTGATGTCGCGCAGCGCGTGCCGGCCGTTGGCGAAGTGCTTGTCGAGATGGCGGATCCGCAGTGCTGTGGTCATGGTCTTGAAGGATGAAGTCGTCTAGACAAGTGAAGTCTCGCGAGCCTGTGTGACGTGCCCGCGACACTTCGGCGGCAGCGGCATGTCATGGCCGGTGGCCGCCCGGATTCACAGGATGCGGCGGCCTTCGCGCCACACGCCGCGCACCACGGGGTGGCGCGTGCCGTCCGGCAGCGTGCACATGCGCACTTGCAGCAGGTCGGCGCGCAGGCCGGTTTCGAGCGCGCCGCGGTCGTCGAGCCGCACCGCGCGCGCCGGGTTGCGCGTCACCATCGCCACCGCCTGCGGCCAGGTCGCCAGCCCGTCGCTCACCAGCTGCATGGCCGCGCCCAGCAGGCTGCTCGGCACATAGTCGGAAGAAAGGATGTCGAGCAACCCGTGGCGCGCCAGCTCGGACGCGGCCACGTTGCCCGAGTGCGAACCGCCGCGCACCACGTTCGGGCCGCCCATCACGTTGGCCAGGCCGTGCGCCCGTGCGGCCTGCGCCGCGGCCAGCGTGGTCGGGAACTCCGACATGCTCGCGCCCTCGGCGTGCGCCTGCGTCACGTGCGCCACGGTGGTGTCGTCGTGGCTTGCGAGGGCAATGCCGTGCGTGGCGCAGTAGTCCACGAAGAAGCGCCGATGCGGCACCGCGTAGTCGGCCTGCTGCTGCGCGGACTCGGTCACGCGGCGCTCGAACTTGGCGTCGCTCCAGCCCTTCTTGCCGGTGTAGTAGATGCGCGCCAGCTCGATGTTCTCCCACTGCCGCTGGCCCGGCGTGTGGTCCATCAGCGAGATGAGCGACAGCCGCTTGTGGCCGCGAAACGGCGCGAACAGGTCGATGGTGTTGGGCGCTGGCAGCTCGCAGCGCACGTGCAGGTGGTGGTCGGCGCGCAGCAGGTCTTGCGCCACGCAGGCGTCGATCACTTCCAGCGTGCGGCCCCAGGTGCTGCCGCGCAGGCTCTCGGGGTCGGCTTCGCCCACGCCCAGTGCGTCGAACACTGTGGTGATGCCGGCGGCCGCCACTTCGGCGTCGTGCGACAGCAGCGCCGGCAGCGGGCCCCACTGCACCTTGGGGCGCGGCATGAGGTGGCGCTCGAAGTTGTCGGTGTGGATCTCGACAAGGCCCGGCAGCAGGTAGTCGCCGTCCAGGTCGAACGTGCCTTCGGCCGTGGGACCGGAACTGATGGCGCCGATGCGTCCGCCCGACACCGCCAGCGCGCCCGAGACCACTTCGGTGGGCAGCACCATGCGCGCGTTCGAGAAGACCGTGGTGGTGGCCGTCATCGTCATGCCTTGCTCCTGAATTCGCCGACGTTCACGCGGCGCGTGGCCACGGCGGCACCCACCTCGGCGTCGTGGAAGATGCCGACCGTGGCGGCGCCGCGCGCCGTGGCCTCGCGGATCAGCGCAATGACCGTGTCGGTGTTGGCCGCGTCGAGCGACGCCGTGGGCTCGTCGAGCAGCAGCAGCGGCTTGGGCTTGATCATGTTGCGCGCGATGTTGATGCGCTGCTGCTCGCCGCCCGAGAAGGTGGCCGGCGGCAGGTGCCACAGCCGCTCGGGAATGCGCAGGCGCGTGAGCCAGCGGCGAGCCTCTTCGCGCGCCGCCTCGAGGTGTTCAGGGGTGTCTTCCGCCAGCGGCTCCGCCACCACGTCGAGCGCGCTCACGCGCGGGATCACGCGCAGGAACTGGCTCACGTAGCCGATGGTGTCGCGCCGCAGCCGCACCATCTCGCGCGGCGAGGCCTGCGTGACGTCGACCGGCCCCGCGGCCGACTGCACCGTGATGCGGCCCGCGCTGGTGCGGTAGTTGGCATACACCATCTTCAGCAGCGTGCTCTTGCCGAGCCCGGAGGCGCCGTCGAGCACCACGCATTCGCCGGCGCGCACGTCGAGCGCGACGTCTTCGAACACCGGCAGGTCGAGCGCGTTCTGGTGGTGCAGTGTGAAGTGCTTGCACACGCCCTCGAGCCGCAGCATGGGAGGAGTCTGTGGGGTGGTGGCGGTCATGGCGTGAGTACCGAGGAAACGAGCAGTTGGGTGTAGGCGTGCTGCGGGTCGTCCAGCACCTGGTCGGTCAGGCCCGACTCGACCACGCGGCCCTGCTGCATCACCACCATGCGGTGCGCCAGCAGCCGTGCCACGGCCAGGTCGTGCGTGACCACGATGGCCGCGAGCTGCATCTGCCGCGTGAGCTGGCGCAGCAGGTCGAGCAGGCGTGCCTGCACCGACACGTCCAGGCCTGAGGTCGGCTCGTCCATGAACATCAGGCGCGGCTGCGTGACCAGGTTGCGCGCAATCTGCAGGCGCTGGCGCATGCCGCCCGAGAAGGTGCGCGGCGCGTCGTCGATGCGCGCGGGGTCGATCTCCACGCGCGAGAGCCATTCGGCCGCCGTCGCCCGCAGCCGGCCGTAGTGGCGCTCGCCCAGGCCCATCAGGCGTTCGCCGACATTGGCGCCGGCCGACACGTCCATGCGCAGGCCGTCGGCCGGGTTCTGGTGCACGAAGCCCCAGTCGGTGCGCGCCAGCAGACGCTGCTGCGCCTCGCTCATCGCGAACACGTCCTGCAGGCCGCCGCCGCGCAGGCGGAACTCGACGCTGCCGTGGTCGGGCCTGTCGCGTGCCGCAATGGCGTTCAGCAGGGTCGACTTGCCCGAGCCCGATTCGCCCACCACGGCCAGCACCTCGCCGGGCCACAGGTCGAACGACGCGTCATGCAGCGCCACGCGGTCGCCGTAGCGCTTGCCCACGTTGCGCACGCGCAGCAGCGGCTGCACGCCGGCTGAAAGAGAAGATGAAGAAGAAGCGCTCATGCGATGGCCTTGTCGGTGGCGGCGGCTTGCGTGTCGCTGCCCGCCGCGTGCTGGCGCGACTGGCAGTAGTCGGAGTCGGAGCACACGTGCATGCGCGTGCCCTTGTCGTCGGTGATGATTTCGTCGAGAAAGCTGTCGGTCGCGCCGCACAGCGCGCACGGCGCGTCCCAGCGCTGCACCTCGAAGGGGTGGTCCTCGAAGCCCAGGCTTTCGACCGGGGTGTAGGGCGGCAGCGCATAGATGCGCTTCTCGCGGCCGGCGCCGAACAGCTGCAGCGCGGGGTTCATGTGCAGCTTGGGGTTGTCGAACTTCGGAATCGGCGAAGGCGACATCACATAGCGCCCGTTCACCAGCACCGGGTAGTCGTAGGTGGTGGCGATGTGGCCGTAGCGCGCGATGTCTTCGTACAGCTTGACGTGCATCAGGCCGTACTCCGACAGCGCATGCAGCGTGCGCGTGGTGCTTTCGCGCGGCTCCAGCCGCTGCATCGGCTCGGGCACCGGCACCTGGTAGACCAGCACCTGGCCCTCGGCCAGCGGCGCTTCGGGAATGCGGTGGCGCGTCTGGATCAGCGTGGCCTCGGCCGTGCGCGTGGTGGTTTCCACGCCCGTGGTGCGCTGGAAGAAGCGGCGGATGTTGACCGCGTTGACCGTGTCGTCCGAGCCCTGGTCGATGACCTTGAGCACGTCCTTCGGGCCGATGACGGCGGCCGTCACCTGGATGCCGCCGGTGCCCCAGCCGTAGGGCAGCGGCATCTCGCGCGAACCGAAGGGAACCTGGTAGCCGGGAACGGCCACGGCCTTGAGGATGGCGCGGCGGATCATGCGCTTGGTGCGCTCGTCGAGGTAGGCGAAGTTGTAGTCGGGTGTCTGGGTGGTGACGGTCATTCGGTGTCTCCTGGCGCGGCCGCGCGCATCTTTCGGACGAGCTCGAGTTCGGACTGGAAGTCGACGTAGTGCGGCAGCTTCAGGTGCTGCACGAAGCCCGAGGCTTCGAGGCTGTCGCTGTGCGAGAGCACGAACTCCTGCATCTGCGCGGGCGCTTCGACGGGCTCGCCGAGTTCGGCGGCGCGCAGCGAGCGGTCGACCAGGCTCATGGCCATGGCCTTGCGTTCGCTGTGGCCGAAGGCCAGGCCGTAGCCGCGCGTGAACTGCGGCGGCTCGGTCTTGCTGCCGGCGAACTGGTTCACCATTTCGCACTCGGTGAGTTCGAGCTCGCCGATGGAGATGGTGAAGGGCAGCTCTTCGGGCGCGAGTTCGAGCTCGACCCCGCCCACGCGGATCTCGCCGACGAAGGGGTGGCTGTGTGAGTAGCCGCGCTGGGTCGAATAGGCCATGGCCAGCAGGAAGCCTTCGTCGCCGCGCACCAGGTTCTGCAGGCGCGTGGCGCGCGTGGCCGGAAAGCGCAGCGGCGTGCGCGTGAGGTCGACGGGCGCGGGGTCGCCGGCCGGCACTTCGTGCGTTTCGATCAGCCCCTCGTGGTTCAGCAGGTCGACCACGCGCGGCGTGACGGCGGGCGCCGGGGCGGCCGTGGCCGTACGCTTCGCGGCGGGTTGCTCGCCGTTGGCCAGCAGCGTGAAGTCGAGCAGGCGCTGGGTGTAGTCGTAGGTGGCGCCGAGCACTTGTCCGCCGGGCAGGTCCTTGAAGGTGGCGGAGATGCGGCGGTCGAGCTGCATGCGCGCGGTGTCCAGCGGCACGCTGGTGCCCAGGCGCGGCAGCGTGGCGCGGTAGGCGCGCAGCAGGAAGATGGCCTCGACCACGTCGCCCGAGGCTTGCTTGATGGCGAGCGCGGCCAGCTCGGGGTCGTACACGGAGCCTTCGGTCATGACGCGGTCCACGGCCAGCTTGAGCTGTTCGCGGATCTGCGTGACCGAGAGTTCGGGCGTGGCGGGGTCGCCGCGGCGCTGTTCGGCCAGCAGGTCGTAGCTGCTGAGGATGGCGGCTTCTCCGCCCTTGACTGCAACGTACATGTCAGTGGGTCTTTCGCGCGTGGGTTGTTGTCGGGGGGCCGGGTGTTCAGGGGGCGTGACCGCCGTCGATGCGCGTGGTGCGCGGCAGGCCGACGATCTGTGTCGGCGCCGCCAGGAACAGGTCGATGCCGCGCGGGAACACGGCGTTGTTGGCGCCCCATTGCGCGGCGAAGAGAGCCGGGTCGGCGCCGGGGAGGCCGTGCACGGCAATCGATGTGCTGTGCGCGATGCCGGGGCCGCGCAAGGTCCATCCGCGCGTGGTGCCTTCCTCGAAGGCCTCGACGTCGACCACGCAGGTGGCGGACTGGTCGGGGTAGGCGTCGCTGCCTTTGGCGAAGCGGTCGAGCGCAGGGCATTCGTCGCCGTGCGCGACCCAGGCGAACTGCGCGTTCTCGGGCGCGTCGACCAGCACGCAGCCGGTGTGAAAGCGCAGCCATGCGGCGGCATCGCTGCCGGCCAGCGAGGGCGACAGCCACAGCGTGCAGTCGGGGTCGAGCAGCGCGAGCAGCAGCGCGGCCGAGGCGGCGTGCCCGCGCGACGGGGTCTGCGCGTCGTGCGCCAACGCGGTCACGCGGCCGGGGTGCGACAGCGCCTGCATCGCCGCGCGGAATACCGATTGGCTGCCCAGCGCGCCTTCGGAGAAGCCGGCGCCGAGCGCCGAAAGATCGTGCGTGCTCATTCCTCGCCTTCCTCCTCGTCGGCGCTGCCGGACTCGCGCGCCACGGTGAAAAACTCGACCTTGCTGCTCTGCGCGCGTGCATGGCGCTGTGCGCGCTGCTGCGCCAGGTGCTCGCGCACCGGTGTCAGCAGCTGCGCATTCAATGCGGCCTGGCGGTCGGGGTCCTGCAGCAGCGCATCGGCTACGGCGGCCAGTTGCGCATGGCGGTGCGAGCGGCCCAGCACATAGGCCACGCCGACGGCGGCGCTGGCGCCCGCATCGGCCAGCCGCAGCGCGCAGCGCGTGACGGTCACTTCGCCGACATTGAAGCGCTCGCCGGTGCCGCCCGCGCGGCCCTGCACCATCACGAGGCCGGTCTCGGGCGCGCGCAGCCAGTGGGGCGGGCTCTGCGCATGCGCGCCCAGCGCGGGCTCGATCATGTCGAGCGGCGCGCGCGCCAGCGTGGCCATCCACTGCGCACGGTCGAGCGGATGCCCGTCCGGCTGCGTGTCAAAAGCATGAAACATGGAAGTGATACTCTCGAAAGTTGTATAGACAAATTGAACAACCAGCGCGAGCTTAGACAGCGCCCAAGACGAATTCATGACAAGCACAACAACGAGTTCTTCCGCTTCGGTTTCCTCCGCTTCCTCTCGCGCCGCCGGCGGCAGCTTCTGGTCCCGCATTGCCGCCGACATCGCCGACGCCATTGCGCGCGGCGTGTATCCGCCGGGGCAGCGGCTGCCTTCGGAGCACACGCTGGCCGAGCAGTTCGGGGTGAACCGCCACACCATCCGGCGCTCGCTGGCCGACCTCATCAGCCAGGGGCTGCTGCGCGCCACGCAGGGCAGCGGCACCTATGTCGAGGAGTTCGCGGTCGATCTCGCCGTGGCCAAGCGCACGCGGCATCACCAGAACCTGGCGCTGTCGGGCCTGCGCGGCACGCTGCGCGTGGTGGCGGCCAGCAACGTGCGGGCGACGGCGGCGCAGGCCCGCGCGCTCGGCGTGACGGCGCGTGCGTCGCTGCTGTGCCTGAACGTGATCGGCGAAGCCGAACGCCAGCCGGTGCACTTCAGCGAGCGCTACTTTCCGCTGCCGCGCTTCGCGGGCCTGGAGGCCGTGGTGCGCGAGACCGGCTCCATCACCGCCGCCTTCGCCGCGCACGGCGTGGACGACTACACGCGGCGCGAGAGCCGCATCACGGCGCAGATGCCCGAGGCCGACGTGGCCGCGCAACTGCACCAGTCGGCCGCGCGGCCGGTGCTGTTCGTCGAGAGCGTGAACGTCGACACGCAGGGCGTTGCGATCGAATACGCGCGTGCCTGGTTCGCCGGCGACCGCACCACGCTGACGGTGAAGCACGATGAGTGAGCCCAAGGGCAGGGCGCACCGCTACGCGGCCTACTACGCGCCGCGCATCGGCGACGCATGGTGGGAGGCCGGCAGTCGATGGCTCGGGCGCGATGCGGCCGAGGGCGGCGGCGCCGTGGCACAACCGGTGTTCGACGGCTTGCCCGTGGACGCACAGCACCGACTGACCCAGGCGCCGCGCCGCTACGGCTGGCACGCCACGCTGGCCGCGCCGTTCACGCTGCGGCCGCAGATCGGCGAAGGCACGCTGCGCGACGGGCTGCACGCGCTGTGCCGGGCTTGGGAGCCCTTCGAGATGCCGGCACTCGAAGTCGCACGGCTCGACGACTTCCTCGCGCTGGTGCCGGCACGGACGAGCGCGACGTTGCATGCGGTAGCCAGCGCCTGCGTCACGGGGCTGCACGCGTTTGCCGAGCCGCTGTCGCCGGCCGAGTTGCAGCGTCGGCGCGCGGGCGGTCTCACGCCCGAGGAAGACGCGCTGCTGCTGCGCTGGGGCTACCCCTACGTGCTGGCGCGCTTTCGCTTTCACATCTCGCTGACGGGTTCGCTGCGTGATGTCGATGCCGATGTGGTGGCCGCCTTGCGCGCAGCGGCGCAGGCGCATTTCGCGCCGCTGCTGGCCGCGCCGCCGCCGCGCTTCGACGCCCTCAGCCTGTTCGCCGAACCGGCGCCGGGCAGCGACTTCCATTGCCTCGAACAGATGGAGCTCGGGCGATGAGCGCGCGCCTCGTCTATGTGGTCGGCCCTTCGGGTGCCGGCAAGGACAGCCTGCTCGCGTGGCTCGCGCAGCGGCTGGGGCCGGACAGCGGCGTGGCCTTTGCACGGCGCACCATCACGCGTGCGGTGCAGGCCGACGGAGAACAGCACGAGAGCATCGATGTCGCCGGCTTTGCACGGTTGCAGGAGGCGGGTGCCTTCGGCCTGGCCTGGGAGGCCAACGGCCTGCGCTACGGCGTGCGCCGCGCCGCGCTGCCGCCGCATGTCGAGGCGGCGCAAGTGATCGTGAACGGCTCGCGCGCCTACCTCGCCGAAGCGTCACGCCGCTTTCCCGGCATGACCGTGGTGCACGTCACCGCAAGCGTCGCCACCTTGCGCCAGCGCCTGCTGGCGCGTGGACGCGAATCGGCGGAGATGGTGGAAGCGCGCGTGCGCCGCGCGCTCGATGCGCACCTGCCGGCCGGGCCGGGCGTGATCGAGATCCGCAACGACCACACGCTGGCGCAGGCCGGCGAAGCGCTGGCCCATGCGTTGGGGCTCGCGCCGGGGCAGAGGGCTGCTGCGCTGTCCTAGCGCCCGGGCTTTTGCAGGAACCGGTCGAACACGTTGCGCGTGATCTGTTCGACATCGGAGTCGCCGCGTATCAACCCCGTCACCCATTCGCAGCAGCCGGCGTTGAACACCTCGCCCTTGCCGCTGGTGAACGAGACCATCATCGCCGCGCCGTACTCGCGGCTTTCGGGCGGCCGCCTGGTCATGCCGGGGATGGCGGCCATCAGGCCCAGGGCCTCGTCGAGCGGCGCGTTGAGCACGCCGCCGTGGCGGTCGATCTCGCCCATGGTCGCGGGCGCCATCGCCACGATTTCCATGTGCGTCGGCGCGCCGTCCTCGCCGGTGGCAAACGGTTGGCCCCACTTGAAGCCGAAGTCGGCGCCGTCGACCTCGAAGCCCAGCACCTTCGAGGTGCCCGCGCCGAAGATGTCGCCGTAGTAGAGGTCGGTGCCGGCCACGCTCCAATGGTCGGGCCGGTACAGCGTGTAGCCGCCGCTGGCGCGCGGCGTGCAGGCGCCGAAGCGGTGGTAGCAGCCGGCCAGCGCGGTGAGCCCGAAGGTGGCGGCGGCGGGGCGGCCGGTTTCCGCGTAGTCCCAGCAGGTGGTGGCGCGCTCCGGAAACTCCTTGTAGATCGGGTCGTCGAACGGCACCTTGTAGCAGTGCTGCGTGCCGGCCTCCAGGTCCTTGCGCACCTGCCACAGCATGTTGCCGGCAAAGCGCGCGAGGTGTCCGCCGGCCTGCACGTAGGCTTCCATGGTGTCGCGCATTTCCCATGTCCAGTATTCGTCGTGGCCCACCATCACGGCCGAGGCGTAGCCGTCGAGGCAGCCGGGCGTGGTGTGCAGGTCGTCCTGCGTGAGCAGGTCGACGTGGTAGCCGGCCTTCAGTGCCCAATGGAAGAACGGGCGTTCGTAGTAGGCCCAGCCCGCATCCATGTAGTGGCGCGTGTAGCCCTTGTCGAAGGCCCAGTCGACCCACGGATAGCCCGGCGGACTGTGGCGGGGCAGGTCCGGCGCGTCGGCGTGCCGTGGTGCGCCGTCTTCGAGCCGGACGAAGCCGCGGGCCCAGGGCCGGCGCACCGACAGCACGGGGGCCAGCACGTCGACCGATTGGCCGTTGAAGGTGCTGCGGTAGCTGTTGGCGCCGCCCCAGTCGTTGTAGGCGGTCCAGGTCGAGGTGGTGAGCACCATCGCGAGCCGGTGGTTTCGGCCTTCCTTGTCGATGTTGCGCACCACGAAGAAGGCTTCGCGCTCGACGGTCTCGCCGCTGGCGTCGCTCGCCTGCAGCACGATCACGTAGGGGCCGGGGCGCCAGCGCGCGTCCAGCGCTATTTCCAGGCCGCAGGTCCAGTCGCAGCCGGCGGTGGCCGCGCTCATGTCCGGCGGCGTCTGCTGGCGCACGCCCCGCAGGCCCGACGCCCGGTGCAGGACTTCGCCCGAGAGGTCGTCGCGCACCACGCGCACCGAATACGTCGCCGCGCTGGTGTGCACATGCAGTCGCACGCGCTCGCACGGCGCGTAGGAGATGCGGTCGGTGTAGCCGAAGATCTCGAGCGCCTTGCCCGCGGGGTCAGGGGCCTCCACCTGGTCGGCCAGAGGGTGGAGACTCCAGAAATTGGTTTTCGTCATGAGGATCAGGCTGGTTTTTTTGCAGGAGAAGCCATGGCGAGCGCATGGCGTTCACGGGTGGCGGCGTGCAGCGCCATGGCGGCGACGCAGAAGAGGGCGGCGACCTCGATGGCGCCCTGGATGCGCCCCGACTCGATCAGCCAACCGCCCACGATGGAGCCGATGCCGTAGCCGAACCCGACGAAGGCCGGCGACAGCGTCGCGTAGCGGCCCACGGGGTCGAAGCGCGGAATGTTGGCGAACAGCAGGATGGCGCCGATGGTCCACGACAGCACGAAGCCGATGACGCAACCGGCAAAGAGCGCGGCGCTGTGCTGCCACATGAACGCGCCGGCCGAGGCGGCGCAACCGGCCAGCATCAGCAGCGTCCAGCCGTAGATGCCGCGCCCTTTCATCAGCAGCGGCAGCATCAGGCAGCCGGCCATCGCCACGAGGTTCGCGGCGCCGAGCGTGCCGTTGATGAACGCGTGGTCGAGCCCGGCCTCGGTGCCCAGCCGTTCGATGAAGGTCCACAGCGTGCCGACCGCGCAATAGAGCGCGAAGATCGACAGCAGCGTCATGCTCGCGCTCCAGCGGTTCACGACGCCGCCGGCCGATGCTTCCTCGGCCACCATCGGTTCGCCGCGCGCGAAGAAGAGCGCGCACGGCACGAACAGCGCGGCGACGAGGGCCACGAAGTAGAAGGTGCCGGTGGCGCCCCAGGCCGCGTCGATGGCCGGCAGCACGGCGCTCAGGAGTGCCATGGCCCACAGCACCTGCACCATCACCGCCAGCCCGAGCAGCGCCACCCGCTTGGCCGGGGCCACCGCGTAGGAGAGGTAGCGCATCGCGATGCCGCCCAGCGCCCCCGCGCCGACGCCCGCCACGAAACGCAGCAGGCAGTAGGCGCTGAAGGTCGCGCTGGCCGGCGTCAGCAGGTTGGCCGCCACCGCGAGCAGTGCCGCCACCGCGAGCGTGGTGCGCACGGGTTTGCGCGACAGCAGCAGCGCCGCCGCCAGCGTGCCCAGCGTGATGCCCAGGATCTCGACGAAGGCCGAGATGCCCACCGCCGACTCGCCGAAGTGCCACTGCCGCATGACCTGCCCGACGATCGCCGGGAAGCCCACGAAGACGGTGGGCGCCGCGGCGTTGATGACGATCATGGCGGGCACGAAGAGCCGGCCCTTCGTGGCCGCGAGGCTGGTCTGTTCTGTCATTTGTCGTCTCCGGATCTCTTGTGTATTTTTTGGGGGGCGCGCAGGGCTCAGGCCGGTGTCATTCGATGATGACGAAGTGCTTGCTCGACGGCTCCAGCGTGAGCCAGGTGCCCGCGAAGCCGCGCGGCACGAAGAAGGCCTCGCCCGCGACGAACTCGCGCCGGTTGAGGTCGCTGTCGACCAGCGCCACGCGCCCGGAGGTCATCCAGCAGAACTCGTCGAAGGTGTAGTCGACGAACAGGTGGCCGGGCTCGCCCTCCCAGCTGCCGCCGAAGTAGGTGCTGCAGGCGCGGTCGCCCACGCGCCATTCGGTTTCGGTCCAGCCGTCGGAGACGTCCACGCCGGCAGGCAGGACGGGGACGACCGGGCGGCCGACATTCACGCCCAGCCTCAGGATGCTTTCAACGCCGAGTTTTTTCATGGTTTTTTCCTGGTGGTTGATGGAGGAATTTCTAGAGGGAGGTCTCGCGCCACACCACGTGCTTGGCTTCCTGGAAGGCACGCAGCCCTGGCAGCCCGAGTTCGCGGCCGATGCCGCTCTTGCCGAAGCCGCCCCAGCCGACTTCGGGAAAGACGAGCTGCGGCGTGTCGAGCCAGACGATGCCGGCGCGCAGGCCGGCCTCGAAGCGCCGCGCCTGGGCCTTGTCCTCGGTGACGACGGTGGCGGCCAGGCCGTACTCGGTGTCGTTGGCCATGGCCAGCGCGGCCTCGTCGGTGTCGAAGGGGCGCACGCAGGCGATGGGGCCGAACACTTCGTCGCGCCACAGCGGGTGGTCGGTCGGCACGTCCCTGAAGATGGTGGGCTGTACGAAGTAGCCTTCGCCGGCCGTTTCGGGCGCGGCGCCGCCGGCCACCAGTGCAAGGCCGTCTCGCACGGCGATGGCGATGGCCGTCACCACCTTGTCCTTCTGGCCTTGCGAGATCAATGGGCCGTACTGGCCGGTGCCCGAGTCGGGCGTGCCAACGGGTTGCAGCGCCTCGACCGTGGCAACGAACAGGTCCATGAAGCGCTCGTAGAGCCGGCGCTGCACCAGGATGCGCGCGGTGGCCGAGCACATCTGCCCCGCATTGGTGAACACGCCGGCCACCGCGAGGTCGACCGCCGAATGCAGGTCCGCGCTGTCGCACACGATCAGCGGCGACTTGCCGCCCAGCTCGAGCGTCACGCGCCCGATGCGCTCCGCCGCGGCATGCGCCACGGCGCGGCCGGTGACGGTGCTGCCGGTGAAGGAGATCTTCTCGACATCGGGCGCGCTGACCAGCTCCTGGCCCACGCTGCGCGCGCCGAACACCCAGTTCGCCACGCCGGGCGGCAGGCCGGCTTCGAGGAACAGCTCCGCCATGGCCAGCTCGGGCAGCGGCGCCAGCTCCGAAGGCTTCACCACCACCGTGCAACCGGCGGCCAGCGCGGGCGCGATCTTCCACGCCGCCGTGACGAGCGGAAAGTTCCAGGGCAGCACCAGCACCGCCACGCCGCAGGATTCGTAGCGGCGCACCGCGCGGTATTCGCCGGCGGGCAACTGCAGCGCTTCTTCGTCGAAGTCGGGCCACTCGCACAGCCCTGCGTAGTAGCGGAAGGTGGCCACCGCGTCGGCCACGTCGGCCTGGGCCTCGGCCCGCGGCTTGCCGTTGCTCAGCTGCTGCAGGCGCACCAGCTCGTCCTGCCTTGCCTCCATGGCATTGGCCACGCGGGCCAGCAACTTGCAGCGTTCGGCGGCGGGCGTGGCGCGCCACGGCTTCAGCGCGGCGCGCGCGGCATCGAGCGCGTCGCGCACCTGCCTGTTGGAGGCCGCGGCAAAACGCGCCACCACCTGGCCCGTGGCCGGGTTGCGCACCTGGATGAATTCGCCCGAGCCTTCGACGGTCTCGTTGTGGATGACGCCGCCCGGCAGTTCGGTGGGCGCATCGCAGGGCAGGCGCGACAGCAGTTTGTCGAGGGCGCTCATTTGCGGTACCTCACGCCCGGCAGCACGCAGAGCATTTCGAACGCCAGGTTGGCGCCCAGCAGCGCGGTGGCGCCCGACGCGTCGTACTGCGGGCTCACCTCGACCAGGTCGGCGCCGACGAGGTTCAGGCCGCGGCAGCCGCGAATGATTTCAAGGCCTTGTGGCACTGTGAGCCCCGCGATCTCCGGCGTGCCCGTGCCCGGCGCGAAGGCCGGGTCGAGGCCGTCGATGTCGAAGCTCAGGTAGACCGGCGCGTCGCCGATGCGACTGCGCACCTCTTCCATCAGCGGTGCCAGTGAAACATTCCAGCATTCCTCCGCCTGCACGACACGGAAACCACGTTTGCGACTCCAGTCGAAATCTTCGGCGGTGTATCCGGTGCCGCGCAGTCCGATCTGCGTCACGCGGTCGCAGTCGAGCAGGCCTTCTTCGGCCGCGCGGCGAAACGGCGTGCCGTGCGCGATCTTCTCGCCGAACATGGTGTCGTTGACGTCCGAGTGCGCGTCGACATGCACCAGTGCCATCGGGCCGTGCCTGCGGGCGAGGGCGCGCAGGATGGGCAGCGTCACCGTGTGGTCGCCGCCCAGGCTGATGGGGATGCAGCGGCTGTCGACGATGCGGTCGTAGGCCTCCTCGATGCGGCGGATCGAGTCGAGCAGGTTGTAGGGGTTGGTGGCCACGTCGCCGATGTCGCCCACGTTCAGCGAGTCGAACGGGGCGGCGCGCGTGGCCATGTTGTAGGGCCGCAGCAGCACCGATTCGGCGCGGATGGCACGCGGGCCGAACCTGGCGCCCGTGCGGTTCGAGGTACCCAGGTCGAAGGGCACGCCGACGAAGCAGGCGTCCAGGCCCAGCGGGTCGGCGGCGTAGGGCAGCCGCATCATCGTCGCGATGCCGCCGAAGCGGGGCATGGCGTTGCCGCTGGCCGGCTGGTTGAGAGCGGGTGTGTTTTTTGTGTTTGTCTCTGTGTCCATCGCTTCATCGTAGGGCGGGGACACGCCGGGAAAAACAGCGTTGCGCAGATGTTTACTTCGATGTCGCACGATGTACTGCGTGGCGCGTTGAATGCTTTTAGACTCCCGTCCTTTCTTGTTTCCGGGCCGCCACTTTCACTGCTGCCGTTCACGCGAATGCTTACCAATCTTTCAGATCTGGACCTGCGGCTGATCAGGGTTTTCCTGGCGGTGGTGGACGCGCGCGGCATTTCGATCGCGCAGTCGACGCTGAATGTCGGGCAGTCGACATTGAGTGCGCAGCTCTCCACGCTCGAGGTGCGGCTGGGCTACCGCCTGTGCGAGCGCGGCCGTGGCGGGTTCCGCCTCACGGTGAAGGGCGAGCGCTTCGAGCGCGCCGCGCGCCAGCTGATGGCGACCGTGGGCGGCTTCTGCCTGCAGGCGCGCGACATCGACAAGGAACTGGTGGGTACCCTGACCATCGGCATGGTCGACCACACGCCGCCCGACCAGCAGGCGCGGTTGAGCAGGGCCATTGCGCGCTTTCGCACGCGCGACGAGAACGTGCAGTTCTCGATCTTCCTGCGCACGCCGGAGCAGATCGAACGCGAAATCTTGAGCGGCGCGCTCGACGTGGCGGTCGGCTACTTCTGGCACCGCGTGCCTTCGCTCGACTACACCGAGCTGTTCGTCGAAGAGCAGGTGGCGTACTGCGGGCGCGAGCATCCGCTGTTCGACCGCGCGGGCAGCATCGCGGTGGAAGAAGCCATCTCGCACGAGTGGGTGGGGCGCAGCTATCCGGTGATCGAAGCGAACGCGCGCGCCATCACGGGCGGCATCGGCGCCATGGCCGACAACATGGAGGCGGTTGCGATCTTCCTGCTCTCGGGCCGCTACCTCGGCTACCTGCCCGCGGCCACGGCCGCTTCGTTCGTTGCCATGGGGCTGCTGCGGCCGCTCAATGCGGCGGAGCTGAAGTACGAAGTGCCGATACAGCTCGTCTTGCAGCGCACCGCACGCAGGAGCGACATCGTGGCCGCGTTCCTCGACGACCTGAGTCAAGAAAAGCAGAAGCCGCTGGCCCTCGCGGCCACGCGCTGACACCACGCACGCGGCGCTCGCCGTGCTCACGCGTGCCCGTCAAAGGGTAATCCCGTGCATCGCATCGATGAATGTCGATGTTCGCTTTCCGTGTCCGCTCTTCAACGCGCGGGGCCTTCCTCATATCTTTCCTCCACCGCCGGGATCCCCACGGCGTGGAGACGAGAAATGACACGGACCCCCCAAAAAAGCAGCCTCATGAAGCTCAACAGGATCGCGGCTGCCGCCGCATGCGCTTTGCTCGCGACATCGGGCTTCGCGCTCGACGCGCAAGACCTGGGCGGCGCGCTCACGCCCGCGGGCGCCGAGAAAGCCGGCAACGCCGACGGCTCCATTCCCGCCTACGCGGGGCCCGTGGCCGCACCGGCCGGCTGGAGCTTCGGCAAGCCGCGCGGCGACTACTTCGCGCACAAGGACGACAAGTCCCTGGCCAGCATCGATGCATCGAACGCCGACAAGTACGCCGCGCAACTGAGCCCCGGCCAGCTCGCGCTGCTGAAGGGGCTCAAGGGCTACCGCATGGACGTGTTCCCTACGCGGCGCACCTGCGCGCAGCCTGACTTCGTGAGCCAGGCGACGCGCAAGAACGCGGCGGGTGCCGCGTCGATGGCCGCCGACGGATGGAGCGTGAAGCAGGCGCTGCTGCCGGGCGTGCCGTTCCCGGTGCCCAAGTCGGGCGTCGAGGTGCTGTGGAATTTCAAGCTGCGCTATCGCGGCGTGGGCACCGAGTACACCAACGGCGTGACCGCCGTTTCGCCGCGCCCCGGCGCGAGCGAATGGATCGAGGCGAGCTGGCAGCAACTGCAGTACTTTCCGTGGGGCTCGAGCCGCGCGACGGGCCAGCCCCAGCCGCTGACCATCGAGGCGCAGCAGATGTTCAGCTACAAGACGCCTGCCGCGCTGGCCGGCCAGGGGCTGGTGGCGACGGGCTACACCAGCGACCGCGAGACCGAGGTTTTCTACTACTTCCCCGGTCAGCGCCGCGTGCGCCGCATGCCCTCGTATTCATACGACGCGCCGCAGATCGGCTTCGAGAACCAGTACACGATCGACCAGAGCTCCATGTTCACCGGCCCACCCGACCGCTACGACTGGAAGCTCGCGGGCAAGCGCGAGATGCTCGTGCCGTACAACAACTTCGCGCTCTACAGCCGCATCGCGAACCTGCACGACGTGGCGCAGCCCGAGTTCGTGAACGCCGACAAGCGCCGCTACGAGAAGCACCGCGTGTGGGTCGTCGAGGGCACGCTCAAGCCGGGGCTGCGGCATGCGTCGCCCAAGCGCGTCTTCTACTTCGACGAGGACAGCTGGATCATGCTGCTCGCCGAAGACTACGACGCACAGAACAAGCTCTGGAAGTTCCGCGAGAGCTATCCGATCCCCGTGTACGAAACCGGCACCTGCGACTTCTACCCGTTCGCGCAGTACGACCTGATCGCCGGGCGCTACCTGGCCGACATGCTGCCCGTGAAGTCGGAGATCAAGTGGTTCGTGGAAAGCGACGAGGCGCGCTTCAAGCAGAGCTACTACACCGCCGACAACCTGCGCGCCCTGAGCGAACGCTGAACGGAGGCCGCCATGACGATCACTTTCAAGGCGCGGGCCTTTGCCGCCGCGCTGACCGCCTGCGCCGCCAGCGCGCACGCCGTCACCTTCGAGACCGAGAACCTCTCGGGCAGCTTCGACTCGACCATCAGCGCCGGCTTCGGCGTGCGCACCCAGAGCCCCGGCGCGGGCACGGTGCTCAGCGGCGCGACCGGCGTCGGCGCGCCGATGGGCACGCTCGCCGTGACTTCGGGCTACGGCGACCAAGGCAACCTGAACTACGGGCGCGGCGACTTCTTCACCGCCTACCTCAAGGGAAGCCACGAGCTGCTGCTGCAGCTGCCCGACGGCATCCGCGCCATGGCGCGCGTGAGCTGGCTGCGCGACTTCGCGGCCACCAACACCACGGGCTACACCAGCGCCGGCACGCCGCCGTACCTCACGCTGAACGGCGGGCTCACATCAGACGCGCGCGACGACCTGCGCTTCAAGGCGCGCGTGCTCGACCTGTGGGTCAGCAAGACCTTCACCCTCGGCGATCAGCAGGCGCGGGTGCGGGTGGGCAACCAGGTCGTCTCGTGGGGCGAGAGCCTGTTCATTCCGGGCGGCATCAACGCCACGAACGCGCTGGACCTCATGCGACTGTCGCAGCCCGGAACGCAGCTGAAGGAGGCGGTGCTGCCCGCGCCGATGATCAGCTTCGCCTCGGGCCTGGGCCACGGCATGAACGTCGAGGGCTACGTGCAGGCCGCGTGGAACGAAAACTACTTTCCGCCCACCGGCAGCTACTGGTCGGCCTCCAACGGCTTGGGCAAGGGCCACCAGCAGTACGGCATTGCCGACGTGAAGGCGCGCAACGCGGGGCAGTGGGGCCTTGCGCTGAAGATGCAGCCCGAGAGCACCAGCCTGAACTTCGGTCTGTACACGATCAACTACCACGACAAGTCGCCGCAGCTGCGGCTCGACCAGAGCAGCCTGGCGCCCAGCTTCGTGTACCCGGAGAACCGGCGCATGTACGGCGCCAGCGTGAACCTGCCGCTGGGCGACTGGGCGATCGGCTCGGAGCTGTCTTACCGGCCCCGGGAGGCGGTGGCGTTGAACCCCGCCGTGTCCGGGTGCGCGAGCCAGGGCGGCAACTGCTGGGTCGACCAGAAGCGCTTCCAGTGGGCCCTGACGGGCACGCTGAACCTGCAGCCCAGCGGCACGGGCCGCGAGGTGCTGCAACTGCTGGGCGCCTCCAGCGGCACGCTGCTGGTCGAGGCCGTGGCCATCCGCTTCCCGGGCCTGAAGAGCAGCTACGGCGGCGACCCCGTCGCGGCGGGCGGCTACGGCTGGGGCCAACTGACCGACCCCACGGCCGCGCCGATGGCCAAGGGCTCGCGCAACTCGTGGGGCTACAACCTGGACTTCAGCTGGACCTACGACGGCTCGCTGATTCCGGGCTGGCAGGTGATTCCCGAGATCTACTACTTCCAGGCGGTGAGCGGCAACACGCCGACGAGCGCGGGCACGTTCATGAAGGGCGCCAAGTCGGCGAACCTCACGGTGTCGTTCGTGCAGAACCCGGCGAAGTGGCAGTTCGGCGTCAACTACGCCAAGTTCTGGGGCGGCGACAGCGTGTTCCAGCAGCCCTACCGCAACCGCGATTTCGTGGGCATGTATGCCTCCCGCAACTTCTAGGCCGGCGCTGCAATGATCATTTCCCTTCGCGGGCTGGAGGCGTGGGTCTTCAAGCTGCGCCTTCCCGTGCTGGCCGCCTATGCGGTGCTCACGCTGTTCCTCGGCTGCTTCGCGCTCCAGTTGCGCATGGACGCGGGCTTCGAGAAGCAGATGCCGCAGCAGCACGAGTACATCGCCACCTTCAAGAAGTACCGCGACGACCTGCTGGGCGCCAACCGGCTCACGGTCGTGGTGCGGGCCCGCAAGGGCGTCATCTGGACGGCCGAGGGCCTGCGGCGCGTGCACGACGTGACGCAGGCGGTGTCGGTGCTGCCTTTCGTCTCGCGCGGTTCGGTGCAGTCGCTGTGGACGCCGAACACCTACGTCAACGAAATCACCGAAGACGGCTTTCGCGCCGACCCGGTCATACCCGGCACGGTGACGCCCGACAAGCTGGACGACCGCGTGATCGGCGACATCGCGCGCAGCACGCGGCAGGGCGGCTACGTCGGCCTGCTGGTGTCGCGTAACGAGAGCGGCGCGATGGTCACGGCCGAGCTCGAAGAGCGCGGGCCCGACGGCCAGCAGATCGACTACGTGAAGTTCAACCGCCTGCTCGAGGAGCAACTGCGCGCGCGCTTCGAGGACACCGGCTTCGAGGTGCAGATCATCGGCTTCGCCAAGCAGATCGGCGACGTGGCCGAGGGCGCTTCGGCGGTGCTGCTCTATTGCCTCGTGGCGATGCTGCTCACGGCGGGCGCGGTGTACTGGTATTGCCGCTCGGCGCGCTTCACGGCGCTGGTGATCTTCTGCTCGCTGGTGTCGCTGGTGTGGCAGTTCGGCGCGCTGCACCTGATGGGCTTCGGGCTCGACCCGATGGCGGTACTGGTGCCGTTCCTGGTGTTCGCCATCGGCGTGTCGCACGGCGTGCAGCAGATCAACTTCATCGTGCGCGAGATCTGCGCGGGCCACTCCAGCGACGAGGCCGCGCGGGCCAGCTTTCGCGACCTGCTGCTGCCCGGCACGCTGGCGCTGGTGACGGCGTTCGTGTCGTTCGTGACGCTGGTGCTGATCCCGATTCCGATGGTGCGCGAACTGGCCATCACGGCGTCGCTGGGCGTGGCGTTCAAGATCGCGACCAACCTCGTGATGCTGCCGCTGGCGGCGTCGTACCTGCGCGTCGACGCGGCCTATGCCGAAGCCGCGATGCGCCGCAACGCGCAGCGCGGCCGCTGGCTGCGCTCGCTGGCGCGCGTGGCGCGGCCGGTGCCCGCGCTGCTCACGCTGGGGGTTGTGGCGGTGATCTTTGCAGCCAGCGCCTGGCAGAGCAGGGACCGCGTGGTCGGCACGCTGCAGGCCGGCGCGCCCGAACTGCGCGAAAGCGCTCGCTTCAACACCGACGCCACGTCGATTGCCGCGAACTTCGACACCGGGCTCGACTGGCTCACCGTGGTGTTCGAGGCACCGCCCGACTCCTGCGGCAACGTGAAGATCGGCTGGTACCAGGACCGCTTCGTGCGCCGCATGGCGACCACGCCGGGCGTGACCTCGGTCGAGTCCTATGCAGGGCGGCTGCGGCAATACAACGAGGGCTACAACGAAGGCAACCCGAAGATGTCGGTGGTGCCGCTCGACGCGGCCAACTACGCCGCCCTGAGCACCGAGATCGGCCGCCTGCCCGGCATGATGCGCAAGGACTGCAGCATGACGGCCGTGCACCTGTTCCTGGCCGACCACAAGGCCACGACGATCCAGGGTGTGGTGGACGCGGCCAAGGCGTTTCGCGCGAGCGACCGCGAGGAGGGCGTCTCGGTGCGGCTCGCGGCCGGCAACGCGGGCGTGCTGGCCGCCATCAACGAGGAGGTCGAGCACAGCGAACTGCCGATGATGCTGTACGTCTACGCCACCATCGCGCTGCTGGTGCTGGTGGTGTACCGCGACATTCGCGCGGTGGTGGCTTGCTGCCTGCCGCTGACGGTGAGCACCTTCATCGGCTACTGGTTCATGAAGGAACAGCAGATCGGCCTGACCGTGGCCACCTTGCCCGTGATGGTGCTGGCGGTGGGCATCGGCGTCGACTATGCGTTCTACATCTACAGCCGGCTGCAGCTGAACCGCGCGCAGGGGCAGGACATGGCCGCCGCGCTGGAGAACGCGATCGTCGAGGTGGGGGCCGCCACCATCTTCACGGCCATCACGCTGGCGGTGGGCGTGGCGACATGGTCGTTCTCGGCGCTGAAGTTCCAGGCCGACATGGGCAAGCTGCTCGCCTTCATGTTCATGGTGAACATGGTGATGGCGATGACCGCGCTGCCCGCGCTCGCGCTGTGGCTCGAGAAGATCTTTCCGCGCAGGACACCGGTGCGTGCCCTGGGCGTCATCACGCATTGAGGACCCCGATGACTTTCTTTTTTCGCGTGGCCATGACGGTCGCGGTGCTCGCCTGCTGCGCGCTGAGGCTGGCGCAGGCCGGCGAACCGGGCGTGCCCGCGCCGCGCGCGGCCGACATCACGCCGGCCTCGGTGGACACGTCCCTTCTTGCCGCGGCGCAAGCGGGCGGGCGGATCGTCGCGGTGGGGGACAACGGCGTCGTGCTGCTGTCGGACAACGGGGGCCGGCACTACCGGCAGGCCCGCGAGGTGCCCGTCGATGCGATGCTGACCGGTGTCAGCTTCGTCGACGACCGCTTCGGCTGGGCCGTCGGCCATCGGGGGGCGATTGTTCAGACGCGCGACCGTGGCGAGACGTGGACGCTGCAACGCGACGCGGCGCAGGAAGACCGGCCCTTGTTCGCCGTGCATTTCTTCGATCGCAACGAAGGGGTGGCGGTGGGGCTGTGGTCGCTGGTCCTGCGCACCAGCGACGGCGGCGCCACGTGGACCCCGGTGACGATGGAGCCGCCGCCGGGCGCGAAGAAGGCCGACCTGAACCTGCTCGGCTTGTTCACTGATGCGAAGGGCACGCTCTACGCCTGCGGTGAGCGAGGCTATGTGCTGGCCTCCACGGACCGTGGGCGCCACTGGCGCTACTTGCGCACGGGTGCGGCGGGCACCCTCTGGGCCGGAACGGCGCTGGTCGATGCCAACGGCAACGAGACCTTGCTGGTCGGCGGCCTGCGCGGGGCGCTGTACCGCAGCACCGACGGTGGCGAGCAGTGGTCGGCGATCCCGATTCCGAGCAAGGGGTCGATCACGGCACTCGCGAGTTCGGGGCGCGATGTGGTCGCGGTGGGGCTCGATGGGGTCAGGGCGTCGAGCACCGACGGCGGCGCGACCTTCAAGGTCGAGACGCTGGCCCAGCGCACCGCGCTGACGGCGGTGCTGCCGAGCGCCGATGGCGCATGGGTGCTGTTCTCGCGCGCGGGGCCGGTGGCCGGGGCCCGCTGAGGGCATGAAAAAGCCCTCGCAAGGAGGGCTTCGTTGCTGCGGGCGCAGTCTGCCTTGCGATCAGCAGGCCTTGCCATGGGCGACGTGCGCGCCCTTGGCCTTGGCGTCGGCTTCCGACATGTACGAGCCGTGCTTGGTCTTGCCGTAGTACTTGTCGCTCGCGCAGTGGTAGACCTTGCCGTTGACCCAGACCTGGCCGGCGGTGGGGGCTGCTGCCGTGGTCGTGGTGGCTGCCGGCTTGGCGGCGGGGGCGGCCATGGCGGCAGGTGCTGCTGCCGGGGCGGCCGCAGGGGCGGCGGGTGCGGCTTGCGCGGCGGGGGCGGGGCTCGGTGCCGCTGCCGGCGCGGCGGCGGGCTTCTGGGCAAAAACCGACGCGGTGAAAACGGTACCAGCGGCCAACAGGATCAGGGCTTTTTTCAAGATTGCACCTCGAGGGTCACACGAAAACACGTGCATGCTGCTGCCAACGCGCCGGCCGGACGCGGGTTGACGGATGCATCGGCGGACATGTGACGAGTGGTTCCGGTCGAGACGTATTTCACAAACGTTAATGGTCTGATGCGTTTTGGAAAGACAAATTAACACTTGTGAACTAGTTCCTGTACCTATGGCGCGGCTCATCCTATCCTTCGAGCCATGATGAAAGCACCTGCCCACGTTCTCGACCTCCCCGACGGCTGGACCGCGGATTTCGAAATCGTCCGCACCCTTCACGGCTCCTACGCCGGCATTGCCAGGCTGAGCCTCGCCGGGGTGCAGAAGTGCGCGCTCGTCATCACCCAGCAGCTGACCTGGGACGGCGCCTTCGAACGCGCCTGCGTGCGCGCCGCGCACTTCGTGCGCGAGTGGATGTCCAGCGCCCGCGACTGAACCGGCACGGGTTGCAATCCATACCTGTTCGTTGACATTTAGGAACGATCTTCACGAACGCGATGTGCGCGGTTGCTGAAGCTCGGGCGTTGTCTTCCTGTCGGGACTGTTCCCGCTCTTCAGGAGACGAAGTGACCGTTCAACGAAACATTTTCAAGCTGGCCGCCGCGGGCGTGCTGGCCCTGGGCGCGCTGTGCGCCGCCGTGTCGGCCAACGCCGGCACCAGCTGGTCCATCGGCGTGAATGTGCCCGGTGTGGTGGTGGGCAGCGAACCGGCGCCCACCTACTACGCCCCGGCGCCTGTCTATTCGCAGCCCGCCCCGGTGTATTACCAACCGCCGCCGCCCCCGCGCTACACGCCGCCGGCCTACTACGAGCCCGCGCCCGTGTACTACGCCCCCGCGTCCCGCTGGGACGAGGAGCGGGCCCAGCGCCGTGAATGGCGCCGCCGCGAATGGGAGCGCCGCGAGCACTATCGCCGCTACCACGAAGACCGGGACTGAGCGCGGCGCCGCGGGCATTTCGCCCGGACGGCGGATCGACGGGTTGCAGCTTTCGGGCCGCAGCCCGTTTTCTCTTTTTGCGGGCTTCAGCGCCTGGCTTGCACCCCGGTTTGCAATCTTTTTTATTACAAATTTGGCAAAAATGCCAAAAAGTACCGGATCCGCGCATGGCCGGTGCGGAGACTGAGACGCGCGGTCAAGTCCCGCCCTGGCGAGCCAGCACTCTCGACGCCTGCGACGCCACGCTCGCTGCGAACCCCGAAAAGAGTGTTTCCGCCATGTACCTGCATCCCCTTCTTTCCCAATTGCCGCCGGCCGAGCGCGAGGCGCTGGTCCAGCAAAGCGAACTGCGTTCCTTCCGCCGAAACGCCCCCGTTCTGGTCGCCGGCGACTGGACCGAGCACATCTACTGCGTGGCGAGCGGCCTGTTGCGCGTCGTGGCCCGTGGCCGGGACGACACCGCCGACATCACCACCGACTTCATCCGCCAGGACGATTTCTTTCTTGGCCCCTCGCTCAGCCAGGACCGCTACCAGGCCACCCAGACGCTGGTCGCGGCGCTGCCTTCGTCGGTGTACCTGGTGCCCGTCGCGGCATTGCGCGCGCTGTGCGCCAAGCGCCCCGAAGTGGCGCTGGGCCTGCTGGGGCTGTCGATGAAGCGCATGTCCGGCATTCGCGGGCAGCTGCGGCGCGTTTCCGCGCTGTCGTCCGAAGACGTGGTGAGCGGCGTGCTGCGCCAGCTCACGCAGCTGGCCCCGGCGGGCGCCGACGGCTTCGACAAGCGCATCACCCAGTCGGTGATCGCCTCTTATTCGGGCCTGTCGCGCGAGGTGGTCAACAAGACCATGCGCGACATGGAGAGCAGGGGGCTCGTGCGCCGCGACGCGGAGGGCATTCATGTGCCGCCGGAATTCGGCGCGCCGCATGCCGGGCGCGGCGAGGCGCAGGATTGTGGCCAGAGTGCCTAAGTTGCTTACATTAGTTAAACAACTTTGAATACCAAGGAACTAGTTCCTGGGTTGATTCTGCCGCCCGGCCTATTCTCGAGGCCATGAGTTCAACGCTGCAACATCAACAACTTCTGGTCGAGCTGGCGGACGGCTGGACGAGCCGGATCGAGATCAAGCAAACCACCAACGGCCGCTATGCGGGCGTGGCGGAATTGAGCCTGCGCGGGCTCAAGTGGGGCGTGCTGGTGTTCATGCAACAGCCGTCGCTGGAGGCCGCGCTTGCAAGGGTGCGGCTGCGGGCCAGCCAGTTCGCGCGCGAGCGGCTGTCGCTGCTGGACGCGCAATCGCGCATGCTGCTGAACTGACGGAAACGAAAAAGCCCGCGCAAGGCGGGCTTTGGAATGTGGTCGTGAACTCTCACGCGGTCCACGGTTACGGCAAATTTTCACTTGCGGAAGCCACCTGTTGTTTTTCTCGTCGCTGTGACTTCGACGCGCCGGTGTGAGATTCGGCTTGCCTGGCCAGGCAACGTCCGAAGAAAATCCGGACGAAGCCGCAAGTATAGCAGAGTTCGCGCAGCCCCCTCCCGGGCACCCACAGGCTTGGGCTTTTCCTATCCCGCGCATGAAGATTGCCAACCCACGGGCGGCGGCAGACGCGGCACCATGGACGCATGAAGACACTCAGAAAAATCATCGGCGCCGCCATCTCGCTCGCGGGCGCGGTGGTGATCGTTACCCAGCATCTTTGAGCGCGCGGGCGCTGAAACATCGCGCGGCCCATCGGCTTGCGCGCGCCCGGCGTTCATGAGCGTTTGCTCAACTTCTTGCTCGACCCGCGCGGCATCCCCTGTTCATGGGATGAGGCCATGCATTTTTGCCGATGCGACCGATCGAATATGCAAAAGATGGTCTGCTGGAGCCATTCAGATGCGTATCGTGCCGTCGTGAACTCACACACGCACGCCATGTGCCGCCGCGCAAAACGATGTCGACCTCACCGTGTTCGGTCAAACATTGTTTACAAATGTGACCTGGAACACATCCGCGGCCTGAAAGCACATGCCAAGGCCCACCGTAATCCGTAGTATTCCTTTTGTTTCAAAACATGTCCTACGGAGCTTGCAACGTGATGGTTCAAAGATCCTCGTTCTTCCGAACGCACAAGCCGCGGCACGCCGCGCGCGGGTCTGCCTCACGAACGCGTGGCGCCGACGAGTCGAGGGCCACGTCCATGCCGCACTCCTAGCCGCCACAGCGCCAGCGCAGGCCTTCTTCGCCTGACGCGCGCCCCTTCGCCGTGACCCGATAGCCGATCGCGAGGCCCTCCGAAAAGGAGGCCACGACGCGTGATGGCCGTCGCGTGCGCGTCGACTTTTCAGTCACCGGTTCGAACCCGCGTCGCGACGCGGGGTGGCGGACTGTTGCCGCAAGAAAACGCGGCAGCCCTCTCTTTCTTCTTGTGTGAATTCGACGCAGAAATTTTCGACCGAGGATGCAATGCCCGCTCTCTCTCCACTGACAACCTGGCCGCTCGACGCGCAGATGCCCGCCGAATGGGCGCCGCGTGCGTCGGCGGCGAGCATCGCGGCCAACGATCTCGCTCCGCGTGACGTGCCCCGCGACGCGCCCCGCGATGCGAACGACGCGCGCATTCCCCATGCCGACGCGGTGCCGTTCATCTCGACCGTGCCCGCCGAGCTCTTCATGCGCCAGCCGCAGCGCCGGGCCTGCGCCTACATCTTCATCGCCAACCTGCCGCACCTGGCCGAAGCCTACGGACAGGACTTCGCGTCGAGCGCGAGCTGCGAGATCCAGCGCCGCCTGTGCGCCGGCTTCCTGCGCACCAGCGAGACCGATCTCGCCCGCCTGCGCGACGACTGCTTCCTGCTCTGGGCCAACGACGCCTTCGCCGCGGCCGATCCGCAAGCCGGCGCATCGATGAGCCGCGAACTGGAAACGCTGCTCTCGGTGCTCGGCGCCGAGCCGGTGCGCGCCAAGGGCATCGCCGCCATGGTGCAACTGCATGCCGACTGGATCGAGGTGCGCCCGCCCGAGCAGCTCGGCGCGGCCGAGATCGCGCTCACGCTGTGGACCGCGCAGCCGTTCCCCGATTCCGGCGAGAGCAGGGCGGACGGATGGCGCCAGCGCTACCGCGCCGACATGGACGTTGCCGTGCGCGTCAACGAGGCCGTGCTGGCCGAAGGGCTGAACTTCGCATGGCAGCCCGTGGTGCAGGCGGGCGGCATCGCCACCATCTTCTACCGCGAGGGCAGGCCCCGCATCGCGCGCAGCCGCGACGAGCCCGCGTCGCTCACGGCCGAGGTGTTCACGCCGTGCCTGCAACGCCTGGGGCTGTCGCGCGCCTTCGACCGCCTCGCGGTGCGGCGCGCGATGGAGGCGTTGCGGCTGCGCCCCTCGGCGCACATCGGCGTGGGCATCAGCGCGCAGAGCGTCAAGTCCGACCACTGGTGGGCGTCGCTGCTGTCGATGCTCGACGCGGAGCCCACGCTGGCCTCGCGCCTGGTGATCGAGATCAACGGCGGCACCGGGCTGCCCGACCTCGAGGCGGCGCGCGACTTCTGCATGCAGCTGCAACTGCGCGGCTGCCGCATCGCGCTGCGCGACTTCGGCGCGGGCGGCGACAACCTGGCCGCCGTGCAGGCCTGCCGCCCCGACATCGTGAAGCTCGACGCGTCCTTCCTGCGCCGTGCGCGCGACAGCGCCTTCGGGCGCGAGTGCCTGCGCGGCATGTTGTCGCTGTGCGCGCACTTCGCCACGCACGTCGTGGTCGACGGTGTCGAGCGCGAGGACGACGTGCATGTGGCGCTGGGCGCCGGTGCCCAGTGGCTGCAGGGCTACAGCGTTCGCGGCAGCGAGCCGCAAGGCCCCGCCGCGGCGCCCGCGGTGCCGCGTCAACAGGTGGACTGCCCATGAACATGCCGACGGATCTGCAACTTCGCCTGGCCCGGTTGAACACCGAGCTGATCCAGCTGCAACGCGCGGTGCACGAGCTGATGCAGCAATGCAGCCTGTCGTCCGACGACGCCAGCCCGGACGACATCGTCGCCAAGGCCCAGTACCTCGCGCTCGAGGCCGCGCTGCGCTTGCCCGAAGCCCGGGTGACGCGCGCATGACCCCGCTTCTTCTTTCAACGTTTCCTCTCTCCCGCAGAAATCCTATGCCTACCCAACTTGTCCAGGTTCCCCTTGGCGCGCTTGCATCCCGGCCGCGTCGCCTTCTGTCCTTTGCTTCGATTCGGCAGTGCGTGCGGTTGGGCGTGCATGCGTTCTTCGTGGTCGCGGCCGTCGGCGCCTTCGCCAACAACGTGGGCGAGAACAGCGCGTGGCAGTTCCAGACCTCGGCCGACAAGGCCAACCAGGCCGCGGTGCAGGACATGGTCCAGCGCAAGAAGGCCGGCAGCTACGGCGCGGCCAACTACACCACCAACAACTACGTCGGCAAGCAATACAACTGCGACGTGACGTCCACCGCGCAGGGCAACCAGGGCACCAACAGCACGGTCGCCAACTCGCCCAGCACCAGCGGCGCGGCCGCCAATTCCACGGGCAACGCCAACACCGGCTACGGCGGCGCGGGCACCGTGACCACGGGCCAGGCCAACACCGGCACCGTGGGCTCCTTCGTGAACGGCTCCACCGCCAGCAACGTGCAGGGCATGTCCAGCCAGGCCCTCAACTCCAACCAGAGCAACACCGGCAACCAGAGCGCCAGCATCAGCGGCAGCTCGGCCTGTGCCTTCGGCGCGCTCAACTGACAGGGAAGAAAAAAGAATGATCACGTTCGAGTCGATCCGCGCATTGCCGCGCGTCAAGAAAACGGCCGCGTCGCGCGGCCTGCTGGCGGCGGCAGCCGTCATGAGCCTGGCCGGTTGCGTGACCGCGCCGCAGCAGCAGATGGCGCCGAAGGAGGCACCCATCGTCCTGGGCCCCGCCGTGCGCGAGAACGTCACGCCCATGGAGGCCGTGCTCGCCTGCTTCGGCGACCACGTGGCCGCCACGCAGCGCCCGCCCATCGTCGTCACCGTGGGCGACGTGAAGGACTACACCGGCAAGTACAGCATCAACGAAGGCAACGCCATCACGCAGGGCGGTGCGCTGATGGTCTATTCGGCGCTCGGCAAGCTGGGCGGCGCGGTGCAGGTGGCCGAGCGCTTCGACCCCGTCATCGCCGAGCGCGAACTGGGCTACGCCGATCGTCGCCAGCTCGGCGACGGCCGCACGCACCAGCTGGCCGGCCCCAACGGCGGGCAGAACGTGCCGTGGCTGCCGTACTTCGGCGGCTCGATCAACAAGTCCGACTACTTCATCGTGGGCGGCATCACCGAGTTGAACTACAACATCAACTCGGGCGGCGCCGAAGTGGCGGTGAACCAGGTGGGCGTGAAGGCGCGCACCTTCAGCCAGTCGGTCGGGGTGGACCTGCGCATCGTCGACACCAAGACGCTGATGATCATCAAGACCATCAGCCTGACCAAGCAGTTCAACGGCTACGAGGTCGGCTTCAACGTCTTCCGCTTCTTCGGCAGCAAGCTGTACGACATCGATGTCGGCGCCAAGGGCCAGGAGCCGGTGCAGATGGGCGTGCGCGCCGCGCTCGAAGAGGGCGTGGTGCGCTTGGTGGCCGCCGTCACCAAGGTCGATCCCGACCCCTGCCTGGGCATGCGCATGTTCGACCAGCTGCCGCTCGTGCCGGCGGAAAAGATGCGCAAGGTCGCCAACCCGCTGATCGATTCGGCCGGTGCGCCGGTGCAGCAGGGCGAGGCCGTCAATGCCGCCAGCCAGACCGGCGCCAGCCTGTCGGGCTCGAGCGTGCAGATCCCGTTCGAGTTCGGCGCCGCCGCGCTCACGGGCGGCACGCTGAACCTGCTCGACCAGATCGCGGCAGCCGCCGCCAAGGGCGCGACCGAGGTCGTGCTGGTGGCGCGCGACACCGAGAACTGGGACGCCGGCAAGCGCGACATGCTGACCGACCAGCGCATCGGCGTGGTCACGTCCGCGCTCGCATCGCGCGGGCTCGCGCCCGGCGGCATCAGCGTCACATGGCGGCCTGACAAGGCGGACACGTCGATTCATCGCGACGGTCCCGGCCTGCAGGAGATCGCCAAGCTCCGCGTGCAGGGCGCGGGGAGGGGTGGACCGTCACGCGCGGTCCGCGAGGAGAACGCAACCGGAGGGAAGTAACCGACACCGAGTCCGACACCGCACCACCACCACAACGCATCACATCGCCAGATCGATTTCGTTCGCAATCAAGACAGTCATCCGATCCAACAAGGAACACTCATGAAAAAGAACCGCAAGAGCATCGGCCGCAGCGCCGGCACCCCCGTTCTCGGCAGCGTCGGCCTTGCCGTGCTCGCCACCCTGATGGGCGGCGGCGCGCAAGCCGCCGACGTGGGCTTCGGCACCCTGCCGATTCCCAGCGTCACGACCACGGGCCACAAGACCGTGCAGAGCGTGCAGGGCAACATCGTGGGCGTTTCCGCCGCCACGTCGAACACGACCACCGGCGTCACCGTGGTCGGCCCCGAGGCCGGCAGCAGCAACACGACGACCAACAACCTGGTCAAGCCCACCGCCACGGGCAACAGCTTCAGCAATTCGATCGACCTGTCGCTGACCGGCGCCGCCGGCGACGTGGGCCCCGAAGGCTCGGCTTCGCTCGGCCTGCAGACCAACAGCGGCGTGGTGTCCAGCACTGCCAACAACAACGTCGTGAAGGTCGACCTGAACGGCTTCACCAGCGGCGGCGCGGCCAACACGGCCAACACCATCGCAGCCAGCACCACGCTGAACAGCGGCTCCTCGTCGATCGCGGGCACCGTGCCCAACGACTACACCTCGACCGTGCCAGGCAGCACCGGCATCGCCTACACGCCGGGCAGCCGGTCCGCCGACGCGCAAGGCAGCATCGTCATCACGTCGGCGCAAACCGGCACGGGCGCCAGCTCCAATGCCACCGCCCAAGGCAACCAGGTCACGCTGACCCTGACCTCGCCGGTCACCAACGCGGTGAACTCCTCGCCGGCGCTGGACAACAACACCGTCTCGGCCACGCTCAAGGGCAACGCCGCGACCAGCACCGCCAGCATCCAGGCCGGCGGCGCGCCCACCTTCGCCGGTTCGGCCGTGGTCTCGAACCTGCAACTGAACCAGGCCGGCGCACCCGGCGTGGTGCACAGCGCGGTCAACAACGGCACGGCCATCGGCGCGTCCATCAGCAGCGGCACCCCAGGCTTGACCAACACGCTGAACGGCGGCGTCTCGGTGCAGGGCAACACCATCTCCAGCGCGGCCACCGGCAATGAATCGCTGGGCGCCGCGGGCGTGGCGGGCAACCGCATCGTGCTGGGCGACGGCATGTCGGTCGCCGGCGCGGGCGGATTGATCAACAACAACGCGAGCTTCAACGGCGGCAACCTGTCGAGCACGGTCATGGCCGACCTGGCCATTCTGAACAGCCAGGGCAACGTCGGCGTCTCGCTCTCCAGCGCCACGCAGGGCGCGAGCGTGGGCGCGCAGGCGCAGTCGATCGACGGCGGCTCGGTCAACCTGTCGGGCAACAGCATCACCTCGGCGGCCACCGGCAACGCGGCTTCCAGCGCCATTGCCAGCGGCAAGAACGCAGCCGCCTTCAACGCCACCGCGGCGCTGGCCAGCCAGCAAAGCAACTACGGCTCGACCGTGCAAGCCATCACCGGCCCGTCGGTGGTCGGTGTGATCTCGGGCACCGAGAACGGCACCAACAACGACAGCACCGTGACCGTGGGCGGCAACCGCACCGCGGCCACCGCCTACGGCAGCAGCGTCTCCCAGAGCCTGTCGCTCGAAGCCAATGCGCTGCCCCTGAGCGGCGGCGCGGCGCTGCTGGCCGGCGGCAGCACGCCTGACGGCAACGTCCTGGCGAGCGGCGCGGCGAGCATCTCCAACCTGCAGGGCAACTACGCGGGCGCCGTCAGCGCAGCGAACGCCGGCTCGATCGTCGGCATCGCCGCCGACTCGCGCGGCACCGGTGGCGACACCATCAAGGCCAGCACCTTCACCGTCACCGGCAACACGCAGGAAGCGGTCGCGGTCAGCAACAGCGCGGGCAATGCGCTGTCGCTCACCGGCACCACGGTGGGTTCGGGCGCGGGCGTGGCCAACGTGCAGGTCGTCGACGGCAACTCGCCGGTGCAGGCGCAACTGCTCGGCTCGACGGCCACCGCGTACCTCGGCACGCACACGACCGACAGCACCGTGTCGCTCACCAACAACCTGCAACGCGCGGTCGGCTATGGCAACTCGGCGTCCAACACGCTGAACGTGGCGGCCAACAGCGCCAACGTTGTCGCGGTGGGCGTGCCCGCTTCGACGGTGACGCCCGGCGGCGGCACGGTGGTCGCGGGCTACGGCGTGCTGAGCAACCAGACGGCGCTCGGCGACGTGACGGCTTCGGCATCGGGCTCCGCCCTGCCGGTCGGCGCGCTGCAGGTGCTGGTCGAAGGCAACGTGACCCGCGGCACCGTCACCAACGAAGGCAATGCCTTCGTCGGCGCGGCCTACGGCAACGACGTGACCAACGGCGCGAAGCTCGCGCTGGGCAGCGGCGTGACCACGGCGGGCTTCTCGTCGGTGGCCAACGTGACCAGCGTGCAGAACGTGGCGGGCGACATCTCGGCATCGGCCTCGGGCGGTTCGGTGGTGCGCACGAACATCGAGGACAACCTCGCGGCGTCGTCGGTGTCCACGTCGAACAACCAGATCCAGGCATTGGCCAACGGCAACCGCGCGGGCGGCAACACGCTGGCGGTGACGGGCAACACGCTGTCCAATGTGAACACCGGCGTCCCGCGCCAGGGCGCCTCGTCGAACGGCCCGGTGCTGACGACCGACGCCGCTTTCAGCGTGCAGAACGTGCAGACCGGTTCGGGCTCCGTCACGGCCAGCCAGCTGGAAGGCGCCCCGGGTGCCCTCACGGCCGCGCAGGTGCGCACGGCCATCGGCGGTTCGGTCACGGGTTCCACCGTGGTGTCGAACGGCAACAGCTCCAGCGCCGTCGCCACGAGCAACAGCGCCACCAACGGCCTGACGCTCGCGGGCAACGCGATCGCCAGCTCCAGCGCGCTGCAGAACTCGCAGGCCACCAGTGCTGATGTGAATGCGCTGATCGGGCTGGCTGGCACGCCGGCGGTTGCTCCGACTCCGGCGGTTCCGTTCTCGTACCAGGGACACGGCACGCTGAGCGGCACGTTGAACGGCGGCGACGACACCTACACTCTGGCCCCCGGATCGATTGTCACGACCACCGTGGCGAACGAGGCGCAAGCGGCGTATCTTGCACTGCATGGCTGGACACGTACGGCACCCGGATCACTGCAACTCCAGCGAGACCTGTCGGGCACGGTCGTCAGCGTTGCGCTCTATAACTCTCTGAATGCCCCGGCTGGCAACACGTACTCGGGGACCATTCCGGCTTCGGGTGGGTCGCCTGCCATTGCCAACCAGGGCGGCGTCACTGTCGCCGTGACCGGCGCGGTGACCAACTCGCAGCTCAGCGTCAACGGCAACACCGCCAACGGCGCGGTTACCGGCAACAGCGCGACCAACAGCGTGGCCGTCACCGGCGGCAACATCGCCGCGGGCAGCGGCAACACCGTGGCCACCGCGGGCACGCTGATCGCCGGCACGGGCGCGCAAGCCGACCACGCACTGTCGAACGTGCAGCAAGTGAACGAAGGCGCAAGTCTCACGACCAGCGTGTTCGGCACCTACGCCATCGACACCGCACCGGGCGCCGCCATCTCGGGCGCGACCCTGAGCGTGTCGAACAACAGCCAGCGCGGCAGCGCCGTTGCCAACACGGCGGTCAACAGCGTCGCGGTGAGCGGCAACAGCGTGTCGACCACCACGGCCCTGGCGTCGCAGCAGTCGAGCGCGGCTTCGGTCGCGGCCAGCTCGAACCTGGAGCTGTACGCACCGGGCGCGGTGGCCAATTCGTCGGTCGCGCTGTCGGGCAACAAGAACGTGTCGCTCGGCGTGATCAACGACGTGACCAACTCGCTGGCCGTGAGCGGCACCAACGTGTCGCCCGTCGGCATTGCGGCGAACGCGAACCTGGTGGCAGGCACCGCCACCGGCGACCACGTGCTGAACAACGTGCAGACCGCCTCGACCAGCGTGAGCAGCACGGCGAACACGCGCCTGTACAACCAGGACCAGATGGCCACCGCCACCACGGGCCTGGCGAACAGCAGCGTGAGCGTCACCGGCAACACCACGACGGCCGAAGCCTCCGCCAACCGCGCCGACAACAGCGTGGCCCTGAACGGCGCGGCGCTGCAAGGCGCCAACGCCGGCCTGGCCAACACGCAGAGCAGCAGCGCGGCGGTGACGGCCAACGCCAGCACCTCGGCCACGTTCCAGCTGAACGGCTCCCCGCTGGCTCCGGCGGCGCTGAACAGCGGCGTGACGATCGACGGCAACAGCACCACGGCACTGGCACGCGGCAACACGGCCAACAACGCCCTGAACGTTGCGGCCGGTGCCAGCTACGGCGCCTCGACCGCGGCAACGGCCGGCAGCACGCTGGCCGGTACCCAGGCCACGGCCGCCGTGCTGAACACCCAGGGCAACTCGGGTGCGGTGACCGCGAACGCCACGGGGACCTACCAGGTCGCGCTCAACGGTCAAAGCGTGGGCGTCGTTGCGGGCCTGACCAACGGCACGGCGGCTGTCACGGGCAACACCGTGGCCGCGCAGGCCTACGGCAACAGCGCGAACAACACGCTGACCGTGGCCGCGCCGGCCGTCGGCCGTCCGACCGCCGCTGTGGGCAACTACCAGACCAACAGCGGCGCCATCGTCGCCACGGCTTCTGGCGTGAGCTACGGCGTGGGCGTGACGGGTGCGACCAACGGCAGCACGCTGCGCGCCGCGGGTAACCAGATCACCGCCACGGCGGTGGGCAACTCCGCCGTGTCGACGATCGCTTCGGCCCGCTAAGGGTCGAGGCTCCAGCCCCGGCGAACGGTTTTTCGCCGGGGCTTTTTTTGTCCGCCCGGGCCGCTTGCGCGGTCCGGCGTTGCAGGCCCCCGGGGCGGGGCCGTGCCGGGTTGGGCATGTCGAGCGCCGGTGACGGATATGCAACGCCACCGGCTTGCCCTCTCGCCAGGAAAAACACCAGAGCCATGTATCTGCATCCCCTTATTGCCAACGTGCCGCCCGCCGAACGCGCGGCGCTGGTCCAGTGCAGCGAGCTTCGCTCGTACCGGCGCAACGACATCGTGGTCATGGCCGACGACTGGACCGATCACATCTACTGCGTGGCCAGCGGTCTCTTGCGCGTGGTCGCGCACGGCCGCGAAGACGGCGGCGACGTCACCACCGACTTCATTCGCCAGGACGATTTCTTTCTCAGCCCCTCTTTCGCCGAAGACCGCTACCAGGCGATGCAGACGCTCATCGCGGCGCTGCCTTCGTCGGTGTACCTGGTGCCCGTGGCGGCCGTGCGCAAGCTGTGCAGCGTGTACCCGGAGGTGGCCATCGGCCTGCTGGGCCTGGCCATGAAGCGCATGGCGGTCATTCGCGGGCAGCTGCGACGCATTTCCGCGCTGTCGTCCGAAGACCTGGTGAGCCGCGTGCTGCACCAGCTGACGCAACTGGCCCCGGCCGTGACCGGCGGCTACGACAAGCGCATCACCCAGTCGGTGATCGCCTCTTACTCGGGCCTGTCGCGCGAGGTGGTCAACAAGACCATGCGCGACATGGAGAACCGGGGGCTGGTGCGGCGCGATGAGCACGGCGTGCACGTGGCCGCCGACTTCGCGACCACGGACTTCGGCGGGCTGCTGCCGATCGAGGAAAACCTCTCGCACATCGCGCCGCGCCAGGCAGGGCCGATGTTCGCGCCCGACATGCTCGAGCCGCCGCGTGACTTGCGCGGCGGTGCGGGGAAGTCCGGCCGGCCTTGAGTCTCGCGGGGCGCCCTTCCCCGGAGAATGAAGAAGCTCAGGGCCGGGGAATCAGCGGCGAGGAGGGCGCCACCACCGGCGGCCGCTGCGGATAGACCGACGTGCCGAAGGTGTTGCCCATGCGATGGCTCGTCGCGGCCTGGTTGAACAGGCCCAGCTGGTTCGACGGGCGCTGCGTGATGGCCTCGGAGGCGAGGCCCGGTTGCGCACCGTCGGCCCCGCGTGGCGGCGCGGTGGGCTGCAGCTTCTGCGTCAGGCAGGCATAGGAAGGCGTGCGCTCGCCGTTGACCACCACCTCCACGCAACTGTCCGCGGCCGTCCTCGCTCCAGCCTCGGGCTGCGGCTGCGCCAAGGCCACGCCGCAGAAACCGCACGCCGCCAGGGCCGCGACGCCGTACAGAAAACTCATGCGCATCCTCGCACCTCCATGGTTCTGGTCGCCTGCCGTTGCGGCGGCGAACCGGTCAGTCTAGGGCGGGCACAAGTCAGCGCAAAGACGGCAACCCGCCATCGGACATCGCGGATCGGACATTCGTCCAATGGCGGCTTCGGCGCCCGAAGCGGACAGTACGGGTTCTCCCAACCCTCCTGTGTCAAACGGACTCCCAATGAAAACCATCCAACGCTTCAAGCTCGCCGCCGCTGCCGCCGCCATCGGCCTCTCGTTCTCCGCCGTGGCCGCCACGCCGGCCGCCACCGCCGACGCCGGCAAGCCCAGCGTCGTGATCGTCCACGGCGCCTTCGCCGACGGTTCCGACTGGGCCAAGGTGATTCCGCTGCTGCAGGCCAAGGGCCTGCACGTGGTGGCGGTGCAGAACCCGCTGAGCTCGCTCGAGGACGACGTGGCCGCCGCCAAGCGCGCCATCGACGCGCAGCCCGGCAAGGTCGTGCTGGTCGGCCACTCGTGGGGTGGCGCGGTCATTACCGAAGCGGGTGCCAACGACAAGGTCAGCTCGCTGGTCTATGTTGCCGCCTTCGCGCCCGACGCCGGACAAAGCGCCGCCGAAACCGGCAAGGGCTTCCCGCCCGCGCCCGGCTTCGCGCACATCGTGGCCGATGCCTCGGGCTTCCTGTCGCTCACCAAGGAGGGCATGAGCAAGCACTTCGCGCAAGACCTGCCGGCCGCCACCACCGCCGTGATGACGGCGACGCAGGGCCCGATTCTGGGCAAGTCCTTCGAGCAGAAGCTGGGCAACGCGGCCTGGAAGACCAAGCCCTCGTGGTACCTGACCACCGACGCCGACCACATGATCCAGCCGGCGCAACAGCTCGAGATGGCGAAGAAGATCGGCGCGCACCTGGTGCATGTCAACTCCAGCCACGTGCCGCAGCAGTCGCAGCCCGCCAAGGTGGCCGAAGTGATTCTGGACGCTGTGCGCCAATCCAAGTAAGGTGCCGCGTGCCGGCGGGGGGCTCGCCGCTTCACCGGCGCGCCTTTCCGTCACTTTTTTCTCGCTTCACGTGCAGCCTGCCTCCCCCATTCAAGTCTTCGACGCCATCCGAGCGCTGGCCTTTGTCGGCGATCTCAGCATGGGGCAGCCCATCGACCATTCGTCGCGCACCGCGTGGCTGGCCGCGCGGCTTGCCGAGGCCACCGGCCTCGACGCGGCCACGCAGGGGCACGTGGCCTGCGTGGCCTTGCTGCGCTGGTCGGGCTGCACGGCCAACGCCCCCGAGTTCGCCGACCTGCTGGGCGACGACGTGGGCGGGCGCCGCAGCATGCTGTCGACCACGTCGGCGCGCGCGGCGGCCGACTTTGCCAGCTCGGTGAGCCCGCTCGCGCAGATCCATTGCGAAGTGTCCGGCGACATCGCGCGCACGCTCGGCATGCCGGCCCCGGTCGAGCTGGCGCTGCGCCACATCTTCGAAACCTATGACGGGCAGGGCAAGCCCGAGGGGCTCGACGCCTCGCGCATTCCGCACGAGGTGTTCCTGGTCACCATCGCCGGCGACCTGGAGATCTTTGCCCGCGTGCACGGCCTGAACAACGCGCTGCGCTACATCGCCGAACGGGCCGACGCGCGCTACCCGGCCGCGCTGGTCGACGCGGTCCGCCGCCATGCGGTCGACTGGCTCCACGTGATGGAGCAGCAGGGCGCGGCGGCCGAGCCGCAACTGCCGCCCGCGGCGCTGCAGGCCACGACCACGCCGCTCGAGCTGATCGCCGACGTGATCGATCTCAAGCTGCCCTGGATGACCGGCTTCTCGCGCCGCGTGGCCGACGCCGCATTGCGCTGCGCCGCCGCCATGGGGCTGGACGAGGCGCAGCGCCAGCGCGTGTACCGCGCGGGGCTGATCCACGGCATCGGCCGCGCGTCGGTGCCGAACACGGTGTGGGACACGCCCGATGCGCGCAGCGAGGCCGACGCCGAGCGGCTGCGCCTCGTGCCCTACTGGACCGAGCGCGCGGCGCGGCGCATCGCCACCCTGCGCGCCGAGGCCGAGATCGCGTCCTTCGCGCACGAGCGGCTCGACGGCTCGGGCTTCTTCCGTGGCGTGAAGGCGCCCGCCATCGATGCCGAGGGCCGCGCGATCGCCGTGGCCGCGCACTGGGTGGCGCTGCGCACCGGCCGGCCGGGCCGCCCCGCGCTGGCCGAGGCCGACGCGGTGTCCGCGCTGCGCGCCGAAGGCGATGCCGGCCGGCTCGACCCGCAGGCCGTCGCGGCGCTCACGGGGCATGCGCGGCCCGTGGCGGCGGCTGCGGTGTCGGCGTCCGGCGAAAGCGCCGCGCTGCTCTCCAGCCGCGAGGTCGAGGTGCTCGGCCGCATCAGCCTCGGCGAGAGCAACAAGGAAGCGGCGCGCACGCTGGGCATCAGCCCGAGCACGGTGCGCGCCCACCTGGAAAACATCTTCCGCAAGCTCGGCTGCACCACGCGCGCCGCCGCCACGCTCAAGGCGCTGACGCTCGGCCTGCTCTGAGCCGCCGGGGCGGCTGCGGCATCAGCCGAAGGTGAAGACGTAGGCCTGCGCGCCGGCGTCGAGGAACTCGATCTCGAACAGCCGGTCCTTGCCGTTCGCCTGCTGGCGCACCAGCTGGTACAGGCGCTGCGCGTCGACGGTTCCCTCGCCTTGAGCGTCGGTGTCGGCGCCGTGGTCGGCAAGCGGCGGCTGGCCGTCGATGCGCACGCGAAAGCGCACCGGCTTGCCGTCGGCCGTCGGGCCCAGCACCAGGTGCACGTCGCGTGCGTGGAAGCGGTAGGCGATGCGCCCCTGCGCCTTGCCCAGCACCGCGCGCTCGCTGCCCACCGTCCATTCGCCCGACAGCGCCCAGTGGTTCTCGCGCAGCGACGACGGCGCCTGGTACATGCGGGCGCGGTCGCTCGCGATGCCGCCGGGCGACGCGAAGTTGTTCGCGCGCTCGTAGCCCAGGTAGGTCTCGCCCGACAGCGCGGGTGATGCGGCCGGCGCGGCCTGTGTGCCCTGGCCTTCGGGCGTCACCAGCGAGGCCACGGCGGCGGGGCGGCCGGCCTCGGCGAGCAGTTGCTGGATGACCTGTTCCGACTTGTCGTAGCGGCCCTCGCCGAACTGGTGGTGGCGGATGCGCCCCTGCGCATCGACGAAGTACAGCGCCGGCCAGTACTGGTTGCCGAAGGCGCGCCAGATCGCGAAGTTGCTGTCGACCGCCACGGGGAAGCCGACGCCCAGGTCCCTGGTCGCCCGGTGCACGTTGGACGACAGCTTCTCGAACGCGAACTCGGGCGCATGCACGCCGAGCACGACCAGGCCCTGGTCCTTGTACTTCTCGGCCCAGGCGCGGACGTAGGGCAGGGCGCGCAGGCAGTTGATGCACGAGTAGGTCCAGAAGTCGACCAGCACCACCTTGCCGCGCAGGCTCTCGGCCGTGAGCGGCGGCGAGTTGATCCACTCGGTGGCGCCGGCCAGCGGAGGAATGGCGCCCTCGTCGGGCAATGCGGACCGCACCGGTTGCGGTTGCGTCGATGCCAGCACCAGGCCCGCGCGGTCGACGGATGCCTGCGGCGGGGCGGTCGGCGTGTTGTTCATGTCGATCTTGTCCACGAGTGCCTTTTCGAGTGTCGAGGTGGTGCCCAGGGACAGCTGGCTGAGCAGGCCGGTGTCCAGGCCGGAGGCGATGGCGGCCACGCCGGCCAGCACCGCCACGCCGGCGCCGCGCCGCACCCATTCGCCGGTGCGAAGCGACCCCTTCAGCGCTGCGAACAACCGGCCGCCGAACAGCAGCGCGGCCGCCAGCGAGGTGCAGGCGCCGGCCGCGTAGGCCAGCAGGAGCAGCGAGGTGCCGATGCTCGCGCCGTTGAGCGCCGCACCCGTCAGGATGAGCCCGAGGATCGGGCCCGCGCACGGCGCCCACAGCAGCCCCGTGCCCACGCCCAGCAGCAGCGGCGCGAACACCGAGGCCTGCCCGGACGCAGGCCCGGACGTGTGGCCGGACAGCCGCATGCCCAGCGCCACCAGCGGCCGGCTCATGCGCTCGGCCAGCGAGGGCACCAGCAGCGTGAGGCCGAACAGCGCGAGCATCGCGATGGCCGCGTAGCGCCCGTACTGGTTCACCGTGACCACCCAGCCGCCGCCCACGGCCGCCAGCGTGGCGATGGCGGCAAAGGCCAGCGCCATGCCCAGCAGCAGCGGCAGGCCGTGCGAGCGGAACGGCCGGTCGGCGCGTGCGAAGACGAAGGGCAGCACCGGCAGGATGCACGGGCTCAGGATGGTGAGCACACCACCCAGGTAGGCAACGATGAGGAGGAGCATGGTCGGGTCTCGGTGGAACAAAAAAGGCAAAAAAAGAACGAGCGGGGCCGTCGCGGACTCGTTGCACGAGCCGCTGGTTGGAGGGGTGGGCGGGACCGGGTGGGGCGAGGCGGTGGCTAGCCCGGTGGCGGCGCGGCCGGCGTGTGCAGGGTCAGCCGGGCTTCCAGCCCGCCTTCGTCGCGGTTGTGCAGCGTCAGCTCGGCGCCCATGGCCGTCGCGAGCTGGTGCGCAATGGCCAGGCCCAGCCCGGTGCCGCCGGTGCTGCGGTTGCGCGAACTCTCGACGCGGTAGAAGGGCTTGAGCACGTTCTCCAGCTCGCCGGCCGGAATGCCGGGGCCGTTGTCGAGCACGGCCAGCGTCAGGCGGCCGGCGTCGGCATTCACGCGCAGGCGCACGTCGGTGCCGAAGCTCAGCGCGTTGTCGATCAGGTTCATCAGGATGCGGCGCAGCGCGTTCGGCCGCGTCACGATGGGCGCGCCGGCGCGGCCCTCGAGCAGCACGCGTTCGCCCGCGTCCTCGTAGTCGGCCAGCATGCTTTCGAACAGCGCGTCGGCGTCGATGCGGCAGGGCGGCTCGGTGGCGCCATGCAGCGTGCGCGCGTAGGTCACGCCTTCGCGCACCAGGGTGTTCATTTCATCGAGGTCCTGGCGGAACTTGCCGCGGTCCTGGTCGTCGTCCATCAGCTCGGTGCGCAGCCGCATGCGGGTGATGGGCGTCTGCAGGTCGTGCGAGATGGCCGCGAGAATCTCCACGCGCTCGGCCATGTAGCCGGCAATGCGCTTCTGCATGGCGTTGAAGGCGCGGGCCGCGTGCGCCACCTCGGTGGGACCGTCCTCGGCGAGCTGCTGCCCCTTGAGGTCGGGGCCCAGGTCGTCGGCCGCGTCCGCCAGCTGCGCCAGCGGGCGCGTCACCAGCCGCACCGCGTACCAGGCGCACACGGCCAGCACCAGCAGCTGGATCCACAGCAGCCACATGACCCAGGTCGACACCGGCATGTCGACCCGGCGCGCATGGACGATCAGCGCGGAGCCGTCCGACAGCCGCACCTCGATCTGCAGGCCTTCGCGCGGCGAGCTCACCTGGCCGACCTTGGCGATCTGGAACGGCCGCATCGCGTCGACGATGGCGGTGGCGAACTGCTGCGACGCGGCCGTGTCGGGCGGCGTGCCCTCGGCGCCGCCGCCCAGCACGAAGTGGTAGTTGCGCCGCTCCAGCCGCGCGAGCCAGCCCGCGCGCTCGGCGGCGGGCAGGCGGTCGAGGATGGCGACCGAACTCGCGATGTCGCGCTCGATGCCGATCATCATCAGCTCGCGCAGCGCCATGCCGCGCTCGTAGCGGATGGCCGCGAAAGTCAGCAGCTGCGCGATCGCCAGGCCGATGACGATGATCAGCGTCACGCGGGAAAACAGCGAGCGCGGCGCGAGCCGTCGCAGGCCGGCGGGCGCGACGGCTGCTGCCGCCGCTGCTGGCGGTGTTGCCGTGGGGGATGCGGAGAGGCTGGCGGAGGTGGGCATGGGCTGGTTTATAGGCCCGGGGCGACCCCGGCGACCACTTCTTTGTATTCCAGTGTGTTGGGCAGCGTGGCGGGACATAAAACATTACCTGTTTCGCCCGGGTGCTGCTGGCGCCGTGCGCGGCCGGCGCCGGGGCCGCGCTACTTCCGCAGCTCGATCTTGCTGGCGAAGTTCAGGATCTCGTCGTTCCCGGGGCCGGCGATGCGGTCCTGGTTGCGCTGCGTCTCGAAGTCGACGAACACGCGCTGGCCCACGAGCTGTTTCTTCAGGCGAAAGGTCGCGTCCTTCGTGTTCTCGTCGAACCAGTCGCCGCAGTGCCCGTCGCAATAGACCATGACGCGCCGGCCGTTGGCCGACTGCACGATCACATGCATGTCGTCCACGCCGCCGCCGCTGGTGAGCGTGCCGATGAACGAGGAGCCGGCCGCGGCGAGGCCGGGGAGCACTGCCAGCAGCGGCAACAGGAGAAGGCGCTTTTTCATGAGGCGGCCAGTATGCCCATCGCAACGTAATGTGGCGTGTCGGCCCGCCGGATACACAGGCATACAAAAGCACCGGGCCGGCCCGGCGGGCGGGCTACATTGCAGCCTGTCATCCCTTTTCGGGGCCGCCCGCCGCATTGCCATGAACGCCAAGACCTCCGACCACATCCTCATCGTCGACGACGACCGGGAAATCCGCGAACTGCTCACCACCTACCTCGTGAAGAACGGGTTGCGCGTGATCGCGGTGCCCACCGGCCGCCACATGCGCGCGGCGCTGGAAGAGTCGGGGCCCTTCGACCTGATCATCCTGGACCTGATGCTGCCGGGCGAAGACGGCCTCACGCTGTGCCGCGACCTGCGCACGGGCAAGTACAAGGCCACGCCGATCCTGATGCTCACCGCGCGCAGCGAGGAGGCCGACCGCATTCTCGGCCTGGAGATGGGCGCCGACGACTACCTGGCCAAGCCCTTCTCGGCGCGCGAGCTGCTGGCGCGCATGCGCGCCGTGCTGCGCCGCACGCGCATGCTGCCGCCCAACATGCGCTCGACCGAGGCTGCGTCGAAGCTGGCCTTCGGCGACTGGCAGGTCGACACCACCGCGCGGCATCTGCTCGACGACAGCGGCCTGATGGTGGCGCTCAGCGGCGCGGAATACCGGCTGCTGCGCGTGTTCCTCGACCATCCGCAGAAGGTGCTGAGCCGCGACCAGCTGCTGAGCCTCACGCAGGGCCGCGAGGCCGAGCTGTTCGAGCGCTCCATCGACCTGCTCGTGAGCCGGCTGCGCCAGCGGCTGCGCGAGGATGCGCGCGAGCCGCGCTACATCAAGACGGTGCGCAGCGAGGGCTACGTGTTCGCGTCGTCGGTCGAGGCCGTGGACTGACGCGCCTGGCTTTGCGGGCGGTCCGGGTCTAAACTTTCCGGATGATCAAAGCCCTGTTGTTGCCCTTGAGTGCTCTCCTGATCACCGCATGCGCCCAGCCGGCGCCGCCGCCGCCCGCGCCACCGCGGATCGGCATGGCGAACCCGGCTTCGGTCTACTGCCAGAGCCTTGGAGGCAAGACGCTGATGCGGTCGAACGACAAGGGCCAGTACGGCATCTGCGAGCTGCCGGATGGCAAGCAGATCGAGGAGTGGGAACTCTATCGCCGCGACCATCCTGCGAAGTAGGGCGGTTTCGTCAAGACGGCTTGCGTTCGCGTGAGCGCAGGTTGTCGGATTGCCGGGCAGTGATGCACTGACAGCTCACGGGGTTGCGTATCTCGTGGGAGATGCCCCCTGCGAGGAACAGCAGGGCGAACCAGATCTTTTTCATGTTCTTTGCTTTCGCTTGATTGGTGTGGTTAGTGGGGGCTCTTGTTCGGGGTGTGTGCACAGGACACCGGGCGTCTCCCTCCGCGAATGTCCCCCGGCTTCGCCTCCTCCTTTATTTCGCTGCGGGAGACACCCGATGCCCTGTGCACTTGGGCACGCGGCTGGTGCTCGCCGAGCAACGAAAGCTCTGAACAACGCTCGCGCTGATGGTGCGCTCTGCGCAGCGAAATAAAGGAGGAGGGGCGAAGCCCCGGGGGACATTCGCGGAGCAGAGCACGCCGTCGGCGCGAGCGCGCCCTGAACAGCGACCCACAACGCGAACAGCCGAGCAGGTAGGGCGCCGCTTCAAGACCCCGCCGGCGCGGGCTCGGCCAGCAACGCCTGGATCTTTTTCTCCGTCGTGCCGTAGCTGCCCTCGCCGAAGTGCGAATAGACGATCTTTCCCTGCTTGTCGATCAGGTACACGGCGGGCCAGTACTGGTTCTTGAACGCCTTCCAGGTGCCGTAGCTGTTGTCCTGCGCCACGGCATGCTTGATCTGCAGGCGCTGGATCGCGTCCTTCACGTTCTTGGTCGACTTTTCATACGCGAACTCGGGCGTGTGCACGCCGACGACGACCAGGCCCTTGTCCTTGTACTTCTCGTTCCAGTCCTTCACGTAGGGCAGGTGGTTCAGGCAGTTGATGCAGGTGTAGGTCCAGAAGTCGACCAGCACGACCTTGCCGCGCAGCTCCTCGAGCTTGAGCGGCTGCGAGTTGAGCCAGGTGTCGATGTTCTGGAACTCGGGCGCGGCCTGCGCCTCGGCGGCGGAGATGTCGCCGCCCAGCGGCGGCGCCGCGAAGGTGAGCGTGAGGGCGGCGGCCGAGGCTGCGATGGCGACGGCGAAGAAGGTGAGGGGAGAGCGCAGGCGCATGGCGATTCCTTCGGAAGAATGACGGTCGGGTTCGGTGAACGGAACCGATTCTTCGTCGCGACCACGCCCGCGCGGGCGAATGGCGTATGCCTGTGTATCCGCGATGGCGACGCAACACACTACGTTTCACGGCGGGGCCCGCAGGCGAGTCGTGCGAGTCGTTCCGCTGGGCCCGTGGACAATCCGGCCAGCACACATATTGGGAATTTCGAATGTCGATCGTCCGCATGGACCCGGGACAGCTGCTGGAAAAATCCGGGAGTCCTCATCCAGGAAATGGATGCGGCGCTGCCGGTGAACACGGCGCGCGCATGAACAACCGGGAGCTCCTGCAAGCGCAGTTGAACGCCTTCTACAAAACGGCCCTCGCCGAGGCCCGGCCGCTCTTCGACGAAGGCCAGCTTGCCAGGCTGTCGGCACCCTTGCTGGTTTCCATTTCCGACGCCTATCTGGATTCGCCCGTGCGCATCATGTTTGTCGGAAAGGAAACCAACGGTTGGTGGGGCAAGCTCCGCACCTACTACGCCACCGAAGATGCAGCCGACAAACTGCTGGCGTGCTATCGCCGACAGATGGCGGGGCAGAGATGGTCGGGCCGCTTTTTCCAGATGGTCGGCCGCACGGCGCGGGAGCTTGCCGGAGCGCAGGTGCCCGCTATTGCCTGGACCAATCTGATGCGCACGGATCTGGAACAGGGCAAGGGCTTCTCCCGCAACTCGAAGGCGTTCTCCGAGGCGTTGACCCAGGTGTCCCGAAAGATGCTCAGGTACGAGTTCGACCTGCTCAAACCCGATGTCGTCATCTTCGCCTGCGGCCCGGGCTACGACAGCGAGATCAAGGCGGTGTTCGGGGACCGCACGGACAGCGAGGCGATCGTTCCCCGCGCGCTGTGGCATTTCAAGGTCGGGCACACGCTGTGCTTTCGCGCCCAGCACCCGCAGGCCATCCACCGCAAGGGTTCGGCGCTGAAGCCGGTGGGCTTCTACTACGCGGAGATCTTCGCGCGGGTCAAAGCGAGCTTTCCGCATGTCTACGAGAAGGCGGGGGAAACGGGCGCGTGAGGCTGTCGCCGCATTGCGCGCAAGCCGGATGACGCCGCGCCGAAGAGCGCCAGAAGCGCGCGTCAATACGCGCGCCGAACCCCACCGATTTTCATCGCCATGTCACAAAGCAAGGGCCTCCCGCGTGGAGGCCCTTCTTCTTATGCGCGTGAAAACACGCTGCACGGCCCCAGTGTCTTTTTCTTGATGAAGTTTTTGTGACAAACGGCAGTCGCCGCGAGCGCCGCGCGTCTAGATAGGCGTACGCAGCAGCGACATGGAGTCTCTCCAACATGCGCGGCTGCCAAGCGAGCTTCATCTTTGAGAACGAGCTGTAAATGCATGACATGAAGAAGAACGGCCCACCGATGTGTTGGAGAGCGGTGTGGCTGGCAGTGATGGCGATGAGCGCCCAGGGCGCGGTGTTTGCGCAGGGCTCCGCGTCGTCCACATCCACAACCGAAACCCCGCCCGCGGCGGTGGCCACGCCGGTCACCCCCGCGGCCCCTGCCACCCCCGAGTCGACCCGCAAGGTCGACATTTCCGAATACATCGTGCGCGGCAACACCGTGCTCGACGCCCGCGCCATCGAGAAGGCGGTCACGCCTTTTCTCGGCCCCGACCGCACGCTGAAGGACGTGGAGGGCGCGCGCGACGCGCTGCTCGCGGCCTACCAGGCGGCGGGCTACCAGTCGGTGTATGTCGACCTGCCCGAGCAGCAGGTCACGCAAGGCGTCGTGTTCCTGCAGGTCAACGAGACCCGCGTGGGCCGCGTGCGCGTGGTGGGCGCCGAGTACAACTCGCCGCTGGACGTGCGCGAGCAGGTGCCGGCGCTGAAGGAGGGCGGCGTGCCCAACTTCAACACCGCGCAGGCCGAGCTCACCGCGCTCAACCGCAGCCCCAAGCGCCAGGTGATGCCGCTGGTGCGCCAGGGTGCCATGCCCGGCACCATGGACGTGGACCTGAAGGTCGACGACAGCAGCCCGTGGCGTGCCAGCGTGGGCCTGAACAACGACTACAGCGCCGACACGCGCAAGCTGCGCGCCACCGCCTCGCTGGGCCACGACAACCTCTGGCAACTGGGCCACAGCGCATCGATCAGCTTCTTCGGTGCGCCGCAGGACCTGAGCCAGACCAAGGTCATTTCGGCGAGCTACACCGCGCCGCTGGCCGGCACCAACTGGAGCCTGGAAGGCAACGCCTACGTGTCCGACAGCGACGTGGCCACCACCGGCGGCACCAACGTGCTGGGCAAGGGCCACTCCATCGGCCTGAAGGCGACCTACACCGTGCCCAATGCCGGCAACTGGTGGCATGCCTTCAGCGTGGGCGTGGACTTCAAGAACAACGAGGAAGCGCTGCGCCTGAAGGGCAGCGGCGACACCGTGCCGCTGAAGTACGCACCCATCACGCTGTCTTACTCGGGCTTCCGCCAGAGCGAGAAGAGCCAGTACGGCGTGGGCATTTCGCTGGTGGTCGGCACGAGCAGCTCGTTCGGCTACAGCAGCGACTGGGCCGCGTTCGACTACAAGCGCTACAAGGCCTCGCCCAGCTTCATGGTGCTGAAGGCCGACCTCAACGGCACCCACACCTTCGAGGGCGGCCAGCAGCTGGCGGCGCGCTTCAACGCGCAGATGACCGACTCGCCGCTGGTGTCCAGCGAGCAGATCGCCGGCGGCGGCATGAACTCGGTGCGCGGTTACCTCTCGGCCGAAGCCACCGGCGACTACGGCATGGTCGGCTCGCTCGAGCTGCGCAGCCAGCCGATCACCGTGCTGGGCCCGCTGGTGGAGAACTGGCGCGTGTATGCCTTCGCCGATGCGGCGCGCCTGCGCCTGAAGAGCCCGCTGCCCGAGCAGAACGACAAGTTCCTGCTGGCGTCGGTGGGCGTGGGCACGACCTTCAAGCTGGGGCAGTACTTCTCGGGCCGCGTCGACTTCGGTTACCCGCTGAAGGACGGGCCCCGCACCAAGCGCCACGACTCGCGCGTGAATTTCAGTCTGACCGCGAACTACTGACGACGACGTCGGCTTCCAGTTTTCTTTTCTTTTTTCAATTTTTTCTCTCTACGAGCTTTTCGGAGAACCCTGTCATGCGACGCATTCTTTTCATCGTGCTCACGCTGCTGAGCGCGCTCTTGCCGAACCTGGCCCACGCCTGGTGGCAAGCCGAGTGGTCCTACCGCAAACCCGTCACCATCGACGGCGGCCCGCAGGCCGGCGCCATCGGCAGCGATGCCGGGCGCGTGCCCGTGCTGGTGCGCCTGCACACCGGCAACTTCAAGTTCGAAGGCGTGAGCGAAACCGGCGCCGACCTGCGCTTCATCGCGGCCGACGACAAGACGGTGCTGAACCACCAGATCGAACAGTTCGATCCGCTGCTGGGCATTGCGCTGATCTGGGTCGACGTGCCCAACGTCTCGGCCGGCACGCCGCAGAAGCTGTGGATGTACTACGGCAACCCCAAGGCCCCGGCCTCGGGCAACGGCCAGCGCAGCTTCGACCCCGACTACACGCTGGTCTACCACTTCGCCGAAGGCGCCGTGCCGCCGCGTGACACCACGGCCTACGCCAACAACGGCCAGACTGCTGTCGTGCCGGTCGAGGGCACCGTCATCGGCAAGGGCGCGCAGTTGGGCGCGGCCGCGCTCATGCTGCCGGCCACGCCGTCGCTCGCCGTGCAGGCCGGTGGCGCGCTCACCTTCTCCGCATGGGTCAAGCCCGACCAGCTCGGCGCGCGCCAGGCCATCTACGCCCGCCGCGACGGCGCCGGCGAACTGGTGGTCGGCATCGACCAGGGCGTGCCCTTCGTGCAGGTGAACGGCCAGCGCAGCACCCCGGGCCAGCCGATCCAGGCCGGCCAGTGGTCGCACATTGCCGTGAAGGCCGAAGGCGACAGCGTGGCGCTGTATGTCGGTGGCCGTCCCACCGTGTCGCTGGCCGCCAAGCTGCCGGCGCTGAACACCGCCGCCGCCATCGGCGCCGACGTGGCGCCCACCGCGCCCGCCGCCGCCAACGCACAGGGCGCGCAAGCCGTTGCCGCCACGTTCGCCAACTTCACCGGCGCGATCGACGAAGTGCGCCTGTCGAAGGTCGCCCGCGCCGACGCGCTGCTGCTGGCCGACGCCGTCTCGCAAGGCGCCGAGTCGCGCCTGACCGCGTTCGGCGCCGACGAGCAGCAAGCCGGCAAGAGCCACTTCGGCTTCATCCTGGCCGCGATGCCGCTGGACGCCTGGGTCGTGGTGGGCCTGCTGGGCCTGATGATGGCGCTGTCGTGGGCCATCATGATCGGCAAGGGCCGCAGCTACGGCGCCACCTCGCGCGCCAACGCCGCCTTCGTCGAGCACTTCCGCGAAGCCGCCGGCGCGCCGCTGGACCGCCTGGCCGTGAACAACACGGTGCCGCAAGAGGTGCGGGCCGACTCGTCGCTGTGGCGCCTGTACGAAGTGGCCATCGACGAAATGCGCCGCCGCCATGACCGCGGCTACGACCTGAACTCGGTGTCGGTGGCCACCATCGGCGCCATCCGCGCCGCCATGGACGGCGTGATGGTGCGCGAGACCGAGCGCATGTCCAAGCGCATGAACTGGCTCTCGACCACCATCGAAGGCGCGCCTTACGTCGGCCTGTTCGGCACCGTGATCGGCATCATGCTGGTGTTCGTCGTGGCGGCCATGGCCGGCGCGGTGGACATCAACTCGGTGGCACCCGGCATGGCGGCCGCGCTGCTGTGTACCGCCGCCGGCCTGGGCGTCGCGATTCCCGCGCTGTTCGGCTACAACTGGCTGGCCTCGCGCTCGGACGCCATCGGCGCCGACATGGCCGTGTTCGTGGACGAGTTCGTCACGCGCCTGGCGGAAGAGCAGGGCGAAGGCCGCTCGGTGCCGCACGCGGTCGCCAAGCGCGCCTGAGGACGGGGCACCATGGCAAACACCGCAGCCAAGTTCGGCACCCGCAAGCGCGCGGGCGGCATCAACATCACGCCCTTCGTCGACGTGCTGCTGGTGGTGCTGGTGATCTTCATCCTCACCAGCAACGCCAGCATCCCGGGCATCAAGGTCGACCTGCCGAAAGCCAGCGCCTCGGTGGCGCTCGAGAAGCCCAAGACCAAGGCCATCACCATCGACAACGCGGGCAACGTGTTCCTGGATGCCTACCCGGTCACGCTGCCGGAGCTCGAGGAGCGCCTGCGCACCGAGAAGGCGCTGTCGCCCGACTTTCCCGTGATCGTGCGCGGCGATGCCAGCGTGCAGTACGCGAAGGTGGTCGACGTGCTGGACCTGCTGCGCCGCATCGAGCTGAACCAGATCGGCCTCGTGACCGGCAAGCAGAAGTGAGGAACGGAGAGTGAAACCTCGCGACCCGAGTTCTCCTGCTTTCGCGCACGGCGCGGGCGCCCGGGCGGGCGTCCAGGCGGGCGGTGCGGGGCTGTGGCGCCGTTGGGGTGGCGTGGTCATCGGCGCGGCGATCCTTGCCGCGCTGGTGGCCCTGGTATGGCACCTGCTGTCGGACACCGCGAGCACCAAGCGCGTGGTGGCCGATGCGCCGATGCTGATGCTGCCGCCCCCACCACCGCCGCCGCCCGAGCCCGAGAAGCTGCCCGAGCCCGAGCCCGAAAAGATCAAGCCGGTGACGGAGCCCGAACCCAAGCCGATGGAGCCGCTGGAGCCCCCGAAGGACGACACGCCCCCGAGCCCGGCCAAAGACCTGGGCGACCCCGTGACCATGGACAGCGCCGGACAGGCCGGCAACGACGCATTCGGCATCCAGGCCGGCAGCGGCGGCGGCATGAGCGGCACCGGCGCCGGCGGCGGCCTGGGCAGCGGCTCGTATGCGCGCTACGTGTCGAGCCTGTTGCAGCAGGCGCTGTCGCGCGACCCGCGCACGCGGCAACTGGTGTTCGACGACATCCAGGTCGACATCTGGCTGGGCGCCGACGGCAAGACCACGCGGGTGCAACTGGTGCGCAGCACCGGCACGCCCGAGTCCGACGAAGCGGTGCTGGGCATGTTGCGCGCGCTGGACCGCGTCGACGAGAAGCCGCCGGCCTCGCTGCGCTTTCCGATGCGCGTGTCCATGAAGGGGCGCCGGCCATGACGAAGAACCACGCCAGTGCCCAAGAGGCCCTGCCTGTCCCATTCCATTCTGTGAACGAAGCGATGAACCATCTCAAGAACATTTCGAGCCGGGGCGCCATGCCGACCCTGCGCAAATGCGCGCTCGCGGCGGCCGTGGCCTCCGCGTTCGTCTTCGCGGCCGGCAATGCCGCCGCCCAGGCTGCACCGGCCGAGTCGGCCATGGTCAAGCTGATCCGCGGCCTGATCCAGAGCGGCACGCTCGCCAAGGACGTGGGCGAGGCCCTGCTGGCCCAGGCCCAGACCGAGGCCCTGGCCGCGCAGCAGGCGCAGCGCATGTCGGCCGCCACCACCGCCGCATCGGCCAGCACCGCCGGCGGCGTGCGGCTGGAAGCCGGCGACGTGCGTGTGCCCTACATCTCGCAGACCGTGCGCGACCAGATCCGCGACGAGGTGAAGGCGCAGGTCATGGCGCAGGCCAAGGACGAAGGCTGGGCCGCCCCCAACGAAACGCCCGAGTGGAGCAAGCGCATCCGCGTGGAAGGCGACGTGCGCGTGCGCAACGAGTCGCGCAACTACGCGGGCAACAACAGCAACATCGAGATCAACTGGGCCGAGCTCAACAAGGGCGCGGGCTACGACGTCAACCCCAACACCAACCTGGCGCTGCCGTCCATTCTCAACACCCGCCAGGACCGCAAGAACCTGTTCCGCGCCCGCGCGCGGCTGGGCGTGTACGCCGACCTCACCGAGAACACCAAGGCCGGCGTGCGCCTGGCCTCGGGCAGCGACGACAGCCCGGTGTCGACCACGCAAACGCTGGGCGGCGGCCTGGGCAAGAAGAGCGTGTGGCTCGACCAGATGTGGATCTCGCACAAGCCGGTCGACTGGCTCACGGTCACGGCAGGCCGCTTCGGCAACCCGTTCATGTCGACCGACCTGCTGTACTCCAGCGACCTGAACTTCGACGGCATTGCCGCGCAGTTCGAGAAGAAGCTCGCGGCCAACCGCGACCTCACGCTGTTCGGCACGCTGGGCCTGATTCCACTGGAGTATTCGTCGGACAACGCACCGAGCCGCAGCCAGACCAAGATGAAGAGCGAGAACAAGTGGCTCTTCGGCGCGCAGGCCGGCGCCGAGTGGAAGCTGGACGAAGAAAACCGCGTGCGCGGCGCGCTCGCGTACTACAACTTCCGCAACATCAGCGGCCAGGTCTCGCAGCCTTGCGCGCTGTATGCGGGCGCCGACGGTTGCAGCACCGACTGGTCGCGCCCGGCCTTCATGCAGAAGGGCAACACGCTCATGCTGCTGCGCGACATCTCGCTGGACCCGCTCAACCCGGCCGGCACGCCGCAGCCGCAGTACGTGGGCCTGGCGTCGAAGTTCCGCCTGATCGACCTGAACCTGCGCTGGGACACCGCGGTGGCGGGCAACAACCTGCGCCTGGACGCCAACTTCGTGAAGAACACGGCCTACGACGCACGCGACATCTGGAACCGCGCGGGCATTCGCGGCGCCATCGTCAACAACTTCGGCGCCACCGGCGGCACCAGCCAGGCCGACTTCAAGAGCGGCGGCAACGCCTACATGCTGCAGGCCACCTACGGCAAGCCGGCACCGACCGCGCGCGGCGACTGGAACGTGCTGGCGGGCTACAAGCGCATCGAACCCGATGCCATGCCCGACGGCTACAACGACTCGACCTTCCACGGCGGCGGCACCAATGCGCGCGGCTACTTCCTGGGCGGTTCGTACGCGATCGACAAGAACATGTGGTTCACCGGCCGCTGGATCTCGACCAAGGAAGTCTACGGACCACCGCAGTCGATCGACACCCTGCAGCTCGAATTCAATGCGCGTTTCTAAGGAGCCCGCCGTGTCCAGAAAAATCTTCCCGGCCCTGTTGCTGGCGACCCTGGCCGCCACGGCCGGCGTGACCCATGCACAGCAGGCCCCGGGCGGCCAGAGCATGGAAGAGCGGCTGCGCGCGCAACTGCGCGCCACCACCACGCAACTGCAGCAGGCCCAGAACGAGCTGGCCGCGCTGAAGGCGGGGCAACCCGCCGGGGCGCCCGCCAAGGCGGCCGGCGCGGCGGCGAGCCCTTCGGAGCTGGAGGCGCTCAAGAAGGAACTGGCGCAGAGCCAGTCGCAGCTGTCGGCCGAGCGCCGTGCGCGCGAGCAGGCCGGTGCCGGCAGCCAGCAACTGCGCCAGCAGGCGCAGGCCACGACCGAGAAGGCCACCGCGCAGATCGCGCAGTACCGCGGCGCCTATGACGACCTGCTGAAGATGGCCCGCGCCTCCGAAGCCGAGCGCCAGCGCCTGGCCAACGAGGCCGCGACGCACCGCACCGCCATTGCGCAGTGCGAGGCCAAGAACGCGCAGCTCTATGCCGTGGGTCAGGAGATCCTGAAGGCCTACGAGACCGTGGACCTGGGCAGCGTGCTGGCATCGCGCCAGCCCTTTGCCGCGCAAAGCCGCGTGAAGTTCGAGCAGATCGCGCAGCAGTACGGCGACAAGCTGTACGAAGGCAAGTTCGACGTGCGCGCGGTGAATGCACCGGCGCCCGCTGCACCGGCCGCACCGGCCGCCGCCGCCGCGCCCGCATCGGGAGACAAGCAATGAAGCGCATCAAGTCGTCTTCCGCCGCGCTGGTGCTGTTGATGTCGACCATCGGCATGGCCGGCGCGCAGACACCCGCGCCCGGCAATGCGGTGGTCGCCCGTCTGGGAGAAGTCACCGTGGGACAGGAAGAAATCGCAAAGTTGTTGCAGTCGCTGCCCGAGGCCGAGCGCGCCGCCGTCAAGGCCGACCACGCAACGCTCGACGGCTGGCTGCGCCAGCGCCTGCTGAGTGAAGCCGTGCTGCGCGACGCGCGCGCCAAGGGCTGGGCCGACCGCGCCGACGTCAAGGCCAAGGTCGATGCCGCCACGCGCGAGATCGCCTCGCGCGTCGTGAGCACCAGCTACCTGGAGTCGGTGAGCCAGGTGCCCGCGGGTTACCCGTCGGACGCCGAGGTCAAGGCCGCCTACGAGCAGGGCAAGACCAGCTACAACCTGCCGGCCGCCTACCGCGTGGCGCAGATCTACCTGGCCACGCCCGACCGCAGCGCGAGCGCCGTGGCCAAGGTGCGCGAAGAGGCGGGCAAGCTCGCCCGCCAGGCCCGCGCCGGCGACTTCGCAGCCGTGGCGCGCGCCAGTTCGCAGGACAAGCGCACCGCCGAGCGCGGCGGCGAGGTCGACACCCTGCCGCTCGCGCGCATTCTTCCGGAGCTGCGCGACACCGTCGCCAAGCTCAAGCCGGGGCAGGTGAGCGAGCCTGTGCAGGCCGAGGCCGGCTTTCATGTGGTGAAGCTGCTCGACGTCACGCCCGCGCGCACCGCCACGCTCGAAGAAATGACGCCGCAACTGCAGGCCGCCTTGCGCCAGCAGCGGCAGCAGCAGCTGGTGCAGGCCTACCTCGCGCAGGTCGCGCCTGCCACCAACCTGAGCATCGATGCCGCGGCGCTGGACGCCGCGCTCAAGAAGACCAACTGATCACCATCACCACCAACAACATTCACAGGGTCACCATGAACGACACCACCGCAAGCATCACCACCTCCGCCACCGAAGCCGCCGACATTGCCGGCGCGGCAAACATCAACGACCTGCTGGACGCCGTCACGCCCGAGCAGGTGTCGGACGCCATCAAGGCCGCCGGCGGCGCCGTCACCACCATCGAGCAGGACGGCGTGGTGCGCCTGCACAGCGCCAGCCACGGCATCGGCTTCCAGGTGCTGTGGGGCAACCCCGTCACCACCACCCAGTACACCGACTTCACGCTGAGCTGCCCGCTGCATGTGCAGGGCGGCACGCTGCCCGAGGCCGTGCTGTCGTCGTGGCACCGCACCAAGCGCTTCGCGCGCGTGGCACAGCACGGCGACTTCGTCGTGCTCGAGATGGACGTGGTCGTGGCCGGCGGCGTGAGCCCCGCGTACCTGGCCTTTGCCGTGCGCCTGTGGATGCAGATGATGGGTGAGTTCTTCCTGCACCTGCGCAACTACGGCCCCGCCGCCGAGACGCGCGGCGACGCGGCGAATGCCGAAGCCGGTGATGTCGCCGGTGCCCAGGGCGTGTCCGCCGCTGCGTGATTCGCGCGATGCCAGCGAGCGCAGCATCCGGCCATCCGGCGGCAGACCTTCACGATTCGCCGACCGGCCGGGCCATCCAGGCCGCCGCGCGGCAGGCCCAGCGCGCGCGCCGCGCCGAGACCGTGCGCCTGCGGCAACGCGCCGCGCTGCTGGAGCTGCTGGTGCAGACCATGGCGGACCTGCACATCTCGATGGCGGAGCTCAACGCGGCGCGCAAGGCGATGGCGCCGACCTGGAGGGGGCACGAGGACGTGGGGGGCTGAGCGTCGGCGTCTTCGCCGCTATTGCGACGCGACGAAGCGGACCTCGTATTCGTCGCACTCGATCTCGTCGGGTGCCTCCCAGAGCTTGCTTGCCAGGTCGAACACGTGGTCCGGCACGACCATGGAAAAGGTCGAGCCTTTCTCTTCGTTCCGGCGCCGCACGCGCTCGCGGCGCACGTCGACGGGGGCGTCCAGCACGTGGAGCGTCGGCTCGAAGCCGTCGGCCTGCACGTGGCGGCAGAACTCGGCGCGGCCTTGGCGCTGGATGAGGCCCAGCTCGAGGATCACGTCGGTTCCCGACGCCAGCACGCGCTGCGCGTGGCGCCAGATCAGGTCGAGCAGGCGGTCCTTGCGCGCGATGTACCAGGGAATGAAATCGCCGTTGGGGCGGTCGGGACTGAAGAGGGTGGCGAACCATTCGTCCAGCGCGATGTGGACGCCGCCGGTCTTGTGGGCGAGCGCGATGGCGTAGGTCGATTTGCCTGCGCCGACGGGGCCTTCTATGAGATGGATCTGGGGCATGGAGATGGATGTGTGAGGCCCGGCGGCTCGGCGAGCGTTGCCGCGGACGCGCTAACATTTCAGCATGATCCGCCACTCCGCCCTTGCCGGATCGTCATGAGAACAGCAACAGCCCAGGGTGTCACTGCGAATTGGAGCACCCCATGTGGAGCATCCTGGCCGATCTTTTCGTCGGCATCTTCGATTTCGTTCTCGATGTCTTCTTGTTCAGAGGCCTGCGCCGCAAGCACGGACGCCGCGACCGCAGCGTTGCCGAGGACTCGTTCGAGGTGGCGCGCTTCGACTTCGTCACCATGACTTTCATCGCGCTGGTGTGCGTCGGGTTGATGCTGCTGCTGACGCACGGCGTGGGGCTTTCGGTAGGGTGGAGCGTGGGCATCGGGATCGCCGTCGGGGCGGTTTGGGGAGTTTGGCGATACCTTCGGTTGGTTCGGGAGTGATGGGCGGATTCAACCGGTCGTTCGCGAGCGCGTCGGAATATGCTCAAAACCAGACACCATTCACGGCCCATGAAGTTCGACACATTGCCCCAAACCTGTCTCGTTGATAAGGCCCTTGCGATTCGCGTTCTGGACCTGCGGCCCGGGACGGCGGTCACCCTGAAGCTATGGAGCATCTTCAACCAAGTCGTCCTCATGTCGAGCGCCACCTTCACCGCCGACTCCAATGGAGTGGTAGACCTGGGCATTCATGCACCTGACTCGGGTTCATACGATGGGGTGGATGCCATGGGGCTTTTCTGGTCTCGTGAGCCAGTGCAGGATGAAATTGCCAAGGGCTTTGACAGCATGAGAAGGGACCCGCTCACGGCTACGCTCGTTGCGGAAACGGAAGGCGGCATTCCATCCATTTCTCATTCCATCCGGCGCGTCTACCTCGGGGATGGCGTCGTATCGCGGGAGGTTCGAGAGAACGGCCTCGTCGGGAAGATATTCGAGCCAGCCCAACCTGGTCCGCATCGGGCCGTTCTGGTCGTAGGCGGTTCCAACGGTGGGCTCGTCTGGTCTCAGGAAATGGCGGCGCTGCTGGCATCTCACGGGTATGCAGCTCTTGCATTGGCGTATTTCGCTGCAGAAGGCTTGCCGCCGACGCTCGACCGCATTCCGCTCGAATACTTTGGCACAGCACTGGAGTGGCTATCGGCTCAGGCGAGCGTCGCCGCAAACAACATTGGCGTCGTGGGGGTTTCGCGCGGCGGCGAACTTGCGCTGCTTCTAGGTGCGACCTATCCTGAAATAAGGGCCGTGGTTGCTTATGTTCCCAGCGGCATCCTGTGGCCGGCGTACCCCGAAAGCGGGTACGGCGCGTGGACGCAGAACGGCCAGGAGATTCCCTATGCCCGAACGCTTACCTATGAGCAATGGGACCAGGCGCTGGCCGCCGGCGACGCAAGAAAAGACAGCTTCGACTGGTATTTCATCCCGTTGAGAGATGCTGCATATGCGAAGACGACTTCCATCCGAGTAGAAAAAATCAACGGACCCGTCCTCATGATTACCGGCATCGACGACAAGCTCTGGCCGTCGACCGAATTGACCGAGTTCGCCGTCGAGCGCTTCAAACAGCAAGGCTTTCGCCATCGCGTGGAGCACCTGGCGTACGCAGGTGCGGGACACAGCATAGCTTGGCCCAACGGGCCGACAACGATGCTCAAGTCAAAGCATCCTGTGTCGGGCGAAGAGATGGACATGGGTGGGACGCCTGAAGGGACGGCGCGGGCACGCCAGGACTCGTGGCCAAAAATGCTCGCGTTCCTGCGCAGCGCCCTCGTTGACGCCTAGGACTACAGTCGGCCAAGAGCAGTCGTTCATTGCAGAAACTTAAACTTCCAGTAAGCGGGCACTCCCTGGTTCATCAAATTGCCAACGCCGATGCATATAGACCTAACGTACTCTGCGCTGGATGTCCGGGTCGCTTTTCATCTCAAGTTCTTCAACGACGGGCGTGAGCGTGAACTGTGCCCGGTCGAAGCAATATGGAGAAGCGGCGCCAGACGTGGATTGAAGTTTCGCGACGGAGTCGGTTTACTTGAACCGATCGAGTTTTCGATAGTTCATCCAAGAGCTGTTGGCGACGGGGTCCAGCTTCAGCCTGGGGAAGCCCACCAGCTGAATCTGGAGGGCAGACTTGATAGGCATGGAAATGCCATCGGGCTAGCACTACCAAATGCCACCTTCAAGGTTGCCCTAGGGAAAACCTATGCCGTCAGGTTCGAATGGGGGGTCTGGAGGTCGAACGAATTGCAATGCAGTTGGGCCTAGCCGCAGTGCGTTGAGGCCCCTCAGCAGAGGGCTCATCCCGGCCAACTGCTGACATTCATACCTACTGCCCAACTTGAAGGAAGACGACGGGGTACGACCGGGGTTAGTGCACCGTGTGTGATGACCAGTTTGCCGTATTCAGCTGGAGTTCCTGTGATCCTTTCAAGATGGATTTTGCCGCTATTTTTATCTTCCGCTCTGATCGGGTGCGGTCTGTTGGGAGGCACGTTCTCGCCGCCGGCTCTTGTGCCGTCGCCTACGAATTTGGATGATCAAGCGAAATATTCAACCATCTCAGAGCCTCCACCGTTTGTTTGTGCAGGCGCGATAAGGATTGCGGCGGATATTTACTTCGCCTCCGACTCATCAAAAATTGAAATCGCCGAGCGTTGGAAACTAGACCGTATTCTTGACATGCTTGGGTGGCAAAAGGTCAATCTGGTGGCCGTCGGACACACAGACTCAATTGGGGCAAAAAACTACAATCAAGATCTTTCCCTTCGAAGAGCCGAGGCGGTTCGGAGATACCTGATTGAGGGCAGATTGCACATCGAAAGCTCGGGAGTCGAAGGTAAGGGTGAATCGTCGCCTCGCCAAACAAACGAAACGGATGCCAGCCGGAAGAAAAATCGTGTCGTGGAGCTGGAAATCGTTGGTGGCGGGTGCCAAACAAGGCCGTAGTCATCACGGTCAGTAAACATGCTTGTGACAATGAACAACGAAAGGTTTTCATGTCTGGGCCGACCTTTAGTGCAAAGTCGCGGGCGGAGTTCGAACTCCAGTTTATGAGTCGAGACAGCTTTCGTTTTGGCTCGTTCACGACGGTAGCGCGCACGACTGCGGTCGGCCAGAACCTGCCACTCGTGGCGCCAGCACAATTTGATTGAAAGCCGACCTCGCACGCCGAACAGACCTATGTTGTATCGCCTTTACTGCTCGAGCGGAAATAGCTTAGGAGTCGACGAGTACGTGTGCTACTCGGAGATTGGAGCGGACGGCACTTGGGTACGTTACGTAGAGGTCAAGTCAGACGGGACGGCGCTCAGATATGACAGACAGCGCGCGGCCGATCAGTACGGAGTTCTTCCAGAAGGCGAATGGGAGGAAGCGGAAGCAACAAAGAGGGAATACGGCATCGTTGCAACGATTTCCGTAGATCTTTTTCAGGCAGTCTGGTCGGTGACGCGCTGTGTCAACGACGATGGTGGCCGAAGCGCGAGGCACACTTGACAGCCGCTGCTCGCCATCGGCCACAAGCGGTCGCTCGGTGGCGACTCGCGACTCTTTAGTTTCAATCCTGTGGGGCACATGATGAGCATTGCAAAAAACGAATCGACCTGGGCCAAGCTAATCGAACGACTCAAGCTTGCAGCGCTGCGGATGCACGCTAGAACGGACTGAAGTCGGGCAAGTGCGGACCTCCGCGATAGGCTCTCAGTGTGAAAATCAAAGTCCTATTCGTTGCCATCCCGCTGTGCGTTCTTGCGACGTTTCTTGCCTTTCAGGCCGGAGGAGTTTGCGTCAAAGAACGGCGCTATTGGACCGACTCGCAGCTGATCGAAGCGGCCGTGACGTATCTGGCGGCCGAGCCAAGGCAAGATATCAAAGGCCGTAGATGGAGGGCTACGCAGATTGAAGAATCGCCGGAGGCGGTGACAGATTTCCTGAAAAGCCATCCAAACTGCTGTTCTGTCGACAGAGCCCCGTACTACAGAAACATCCTAGACATTGTGCTTGGATGGAACGCGCCAGAAGTGCGAGTGACCTACGAACGCAATCGAGGCGATCCGCATTGGAGTATCGAGCCGTTCTACACGCAATGGCTGGCCGTCTCTACGTGTGGAGCGGTTTTGAAGTCCACCAAGGGGTGGGGCTCTAAGACACCTGACGAGGTCCCGAGTTGAGTAGGTGCGCACGGGTGAACGGCCGCTTTGTAGAAGCGCGAGTGACTGCTCAGGGCCCTGTTGCGCCAACCCTTTCCGGCTACAGTCGGCCACAACCGGACCTTCTAGCCCCCTTCCAGTAAGACCATGCAACGACACACCCTGTATGCGTACGTAGACGGATCTGACCTAGAAGACGTCGCCGCGCCCATCGAGGAAAGGCTTGTCGAGCTTGCCGTTGCGCCAGGCTGGGTCACTTCAAGGCCGACTGTGGTGAATCGGAAGACAGATGTGTCTGGCAGCCACCCTGACGACTTGCCCGACTGGGACCTTGGCATCAACTTGGCACTGCCAGACCCAGGTGACGAGCCTGAAGGATGGTTCGGAGACGTTGAGCGCGTTGCCGGGTACTTGGCGAAGCTGCACTCGACATTCGCCCGCGAGTTCGTCATCGGCATTGCCGACAACGTCACGGGTGTCACCGAGGACCTCTTCTTCGTCGAGTCCGATGCGCCGGACCTTGGCAGGCTCCGGAGCGCCATCGGTGTTCGCGGCGGCTAGCATCAGCGCCTTCCGGCCAGAAGTGGACATTGATGGTTCCTCGATGTCGCGAAGCAAAACCTCTACGACCATGCGCCGAACTAAAAATTTCGCCTTACTGCTTTCTGGGCTTGGACTGGCTCTGACGTGCTCCTTCGCTGCTCGCGCAGATGCAGTAGAAGACAAGCGCCAAGAAAATTTGCGCCGGATGGCCCAAATTAAAACTGCAACTGGGCTAGCGAAACCAGCCATGCCTTCTGCTGCCTATTCCATGAAGCTTGCACTGGCCGTAAAGACCAATATTCGACTGGACATCGAGATCGAAGGAAATCCAGTGGCCGTAGTCCGCGCCGAGACTGAGGTTGATGGACGCATAAAAAGTCGAGACCTTGTGCAGTCCAGCGGCGTCGTCGAATGGGACACCGCGGTTCTCAAAGCAATCGATCAGACGAGTCGCTTCCCGCTTGAGGCCAACGAAACGCTGCCGAAGGTAGTCGAGTTTCATTTTCGACCGAGGGAGTGATGGTGACCCCGCGCGCTTCTGCGAACGTTGCCTGCCGAGTAGGTTGGACTTCCGGTTTGGGCCCGGTGGAGCCAGCCCCCTTTCGACTACAGTCGGCCATGAGCAGACGCTGTCACCCAATGCCTAAATACCTCCGCATCGCGTGCATCCTCTTCATCTTCACGTTTTGTGGAATGGCTGTCCTTGCTCCTCTCCATGAATCAGGAATTTATCGGGTTACGTCGCCGCTGCTGTTAGTTTCGTTCGCCGTGGTTGCGATCCTCTTCATGCGTCGAGCTCAATGGACGTGGCAATGGATGAAGTGGATGGGCATCGTGACGTTAGTAATCAATGGCAGCTTCTTTCCAGAGCCAAGGTTCTATGGGCCATATACGGTGCCTGCACGCATCTTCATCTCCATACAACTGCTGGCCTGTTGCGTAATTCTTTGGTCTATCGTGCGCCACCAAAACACTTGGGCTTGGTTTACGAACCGCCGCGCTGGCGCTCAAAGGTCTACAGAAATTTCTTGATGCGCCAGCCACGGACGCGATCCCGAGCGTCAGCTTTTTTCGCGCGCCCGACGGTCTGCCAAGATAGCGCACTCCGTTACGGTTGTCGGCCACAACCAGACATCCAAGCGGACGTCTCGCGGCGCCGCTCAGTTTCAACGTCAGGACTTACAAATGCCGCGCCTTCACAGATCTGTCGCGCTCCTGACCCTAATCGCCGTTAGCCCGTTCTCTCCGCAGAGTACCGCAAGTTCGGTAGCGGAGAAGTTCCGGATACATAACGTGGCTGCGCTAATTCCGCCGGCAAGAATGCCGACAGAGGTGCAGTTGGAAATGCTCAAACAATGCAGGTCGACGAGTGTCGATCCCGCAAATCCACTTCAAATTTCTAGCAGCGATAAAAAGCTTTTGCAAGGGCATGACTCGCTAAGGTTCTTTGCGAACGGTGCTCCGCAGGTCGCGCTGGCTTGGTATCCAGCAGCCCTGTTGGATCCCACTGGAACACACACCGAACCAGGAGTGACAGCATCCGTCGCCGACACATTTGTCATCTGTTTTCTCAAAAAAGGCTACAGGTATGGAACATATCAGCAAAAAATAGTTTTTCCATAAGGCTTGCTCGGCCATAAGAAACGTTCGAAGTGACACAGAAGCTCTTCTTGTTTCATTTGCCGAGATTTTCATCATGAAGCATGACTGGTTAATGGCCATCAATACAGGATATTTCATGATGTGTGAATCCAAGTATCTCTTCGCACTCGTAAGTGATGGAGCGGCACAACGCTCTCGAATGGATATTGAACGAAAACGGTACCTTGGACGACGTAGAGCTCAGCACCTGATTCGGGTGACGGCCAATTGCAGACGTTTGAAGACATCCCCTAGGTCGGTCCCAAAGCCTCACACCCGGCCCTTGCGGCTTGGTCCGAAGTGAGGTCACGCACCGTCGCCGCATTCAACAAGCGCTGTAGTTCAGCGACATCCAAGCTGGTTGCAAAGATGCGAGCATCTGCATCGAGACGCGGATTTTTTTGAAACGCGACAGAAACGCGTTGCTCCACTCCATCGAAAACCTTCGTTTGGACGAACACCGCAGGCTCATTGGCCCACCAACCGCTCATTTGCATTTCAGGGACCATCTGCCCGCCCGGATATGCGGGCATTGGCTTCCACCAAGAAAATGCCACGATGCGTCCTCGCTCGTCCGTCCAGGTGCAATGAGTCTCGACAGTTGCTACAGAGGTCCCTGGGAAGGGAGTATGTTCGACCTTCTGATCTACCAGCTGATAGCTTGAAGGAAGCAGCAGGATGTAGGCCGCCGCGGTCCATGAAATCAAGTCCATTGATGGGCCCAGAGAATCGAAGAAGTTTGGCAACCCACTATAGCCTTGCTCTGTTACCAATCTAGGAGCTGCGCCAGCTCACCCAGAAGCAGCTTTGTCTTTGTATTTGGGTACAACGTCCACTTCGCAGCATGAGCGGAGACCGCTTTGGGCCCGTTGCACCGGGCCTGTGACAGGCTACAGTCGGCGGCGGATTCAACCGGTCACTCGTGGCCGGAGGCAGAGTTCAAGCAGCAGCAGACCTTCGATACCAGCATGACTGATCAAGCAAAGTTCTACAGATGCCTCAGTGAAAGCTACGACGGCATAGGGCTGTATTACTTTGAAGTAGTCGCGGGAATGACGACCCGCGCCATAGAAAGCATCGGGGGGCAGCTTTGGTGGTCTTCGCCAAGTAGCTCCAAGTCGGAAAAACATGAGTTCACCGATCAGCCTGAATTTTCGAGTTCAGATGCCGAAGCTCTTGCCGACGAATTTGGGCTTGTAGAGATCAGTGCATCAGAGTTCGACAACCTGTGGCGCGACGCGCATGCCAACTGACGGCCAACTGCGGACACTTGCCATGCCGGCATCGCCAGCCTGGAAGCGGTCACTACAGTTCATCTCCGCAAAACTTTTCATGAATGCAATCGTCCTCGCCCTTGCATTGCATGCTTCGGGCAGCGTTGCTGCAGATTTAGTCTTGCCGATTTCTGTTGTGGCGCAACATTACCAACTTAAGGATCCGGCGGACTTGACCGACGACGAATTCAATGATCTTCTCTCGAAGAGCGCAGCAGGACGACCCGGGCGACCTGTCATTCCTTGGGACTTTCGTCCGAGTGGAACGACGAATTTTTACGAAGACTCAACTGGATTGAGCGCCGCGGCCAGAGAGAAGCTCGCGGCTTCAATGAATAGTTTCGAGAAACTCGACTACCCATACAGTTCTCTGTACTGCTACCGAGAGCTGGTCATTCAGGGCTCCAAAAGGTCCGATGAAAAAACTCAAGCGTTGGTGCTTGCTCGAGTGGCGTCAGTAGCAAGATGGTTTATCGAGCATGGCTATGACTCGACGCTGATTCAGACATATGCGGATGGGGCAGGCGCGGCCGACAAGGTTGACTGGGAAATTGTTGGTGGAATAAGCACGCTGCGGCAGTGTGAACAGTTGCGCAATGCGGTTCGCCGCAAGTAGCTCATCCATGACCACCCCAAGATAGGTGCCAACCGCGATTCGACACGTACCGGGGAATATCGTGAACGTCCGCTTCCTGGAGACAGCTACTTCCGCTTTGGGTCCGTTCCAGACCTTCGCTTTGAGCGATTGCTTTTCGATAAAGCCCGATGATCGCTAAAAGAGCGCACCTGCAACGATGGCGTCCGGCCGGACCCGGCCAGAATCCGAACTTCAACCTTGCCTCCCGCCCAGTCAATGAGCGCTTCTCATGAATAGAGTGTCTACGGGCCTGCGGGCTCTGCTCCTCGGTCTTCTCGCGCTAACCACCTTGCACGTCTCGGCCGAGCAGGAAAAAAATCTGGAGGGTGGGCTGGCCACTGCGTTGCGACTGAAGAATGGCTCCATCCAAAGAACTGGGACCTCGGGCAAGGCTATTCAGGCCTACATGCAGGCCGGGCTGGTCGGCAAGAAGCCGACTCAGCGCAGCGACTACACCGACTACTACTTGCTCCGCAAACCCGCGAGCTTCATGGGTCACGAGCTGGTGGTCATCGAGGAAGAGTACATGGCCCAATATGTGGGGTGCTGTGTCAGTCCGGGAGCGGGCTTGTCGGTGAAAGTGAATGGCCGCGCGGACAACCTGGAGGCTTTTGCACGCAAGAACAAATGCACCTTCACCGACAAGGTCGATCTTCAACGGACGCTGCGCGACGTGGGCGTCAAGGTCGTGCTGCCTGCTGCCAGGTATGCGACCTTGAGTTGCCGGGAGCGGGACGCGGAGCGTTGACGCCGGGCGCCTTCGAGGCCTGATATTCCTGCGAAGAGGTCGATTGGGACGCACTGCTTGTTGCTGGGTGGAGATTTTTCGACGTCGTCAGAAAACGAGTGACCGCCCAAGTTTTCGCCCTTGCGCCTGCTGTGCCGAGGGCTACAGTCGGCCATACAAGCGGTCGCTCGCGAAGCTCGGCAAAACATCATGGCTGTTTTGCCGGACGGCGCAGAGGTTGCTGATCTCCGTTCCTCTGTTCTCCATCAAACACTCGTCGGATTGAAGCGATGCGAAATTTATCTACCTGCCTGTTTGCCGCAACTCTCTTTTTTCATTTGAGCGCCATGGCTCAACCAAGCCTGTGCACACCGAGTGAAATCACCGAGTGGTCTTGCGCGGCGAAGAAAAAAATCTACTCTCTGTGCTCGTCCAAGGATCTTGGCGCCAAGACGGGCTACATGCAGTACCGCGCTGGCAGGGCCTCGAAGACGGAATTTCTGTTCCCCGAACGACTGGCGCACCCGAAGGGAAACTTTCGCCTTGCTTTGCAAGCGAAGGGCGTCATGTTCAGTTTCTCGAATGCCGGGTACGAATACGCCATCTATGAGCCGTTGGCAGGGGCAACTCATATTGATGTCGTCAACAGCCAGGGCGCCCAGGTCGCGGACGTAGCGTGCAGCTCGGCCACCGATACGCTGACGTTGACGACCACGATGGAGCGCTTCGAACGCGTGGGTATCTATCGATGAGTGAACCGGCGAGGGGGCTTTGCGCTGGGCAGGCGAGCGGCCAGAGTCGGCCACAAGCTGCCCGTCGCGATAGACAGCTTTCAGGTTAGCCTAGTCAATCATGGGAATCTACGCACAGTTTTGGCATTGCCATCCCGCCGGCCTGGCGGATGAGTTTCTCTCTGGACCGCTTGAAGAATTCGATTCTTGGCTTCTCGAGATCATGGCCGCCTTTCCAGACGATGTAGACCCGGCTGTCTACCCACTCTTGCAGACCGTTCAGGCCAACGGTCGCACGGCATTGCACGCGTTGACGGCACCTGAGGCTGCTGCGGTCGACCGTTTGATGGACGCGTATTTCGGTATGTTCTGCGATATGAAGCGCGGGGACGTCAAACGATCAGCCGAGCAATCGCTGCTGAGGGCGCCGTGTTCCAGAGGAATGCTTGGTTCCGGCAACCATGCCGCCGCTCTCGGTGTCGCCTTCGAACTTTGGAATTTCGTGTTCTCGGGGCGCGCCGTCGCCCGCGATTCGAGCCTCTTGCCTTATGTGTCGGGGGACGGTGTGTATCACCTCTCGTATTGGTCTTTGGACGAAGTGCGCCTTCTTGACGAAGCCTTCGCAGTCGGTCCAATACCGGAAGAAGTTGATCTGAAAGCTCTGGCTGTGGTGAAGAATGCATTGGCGAGCGCGCTCACTCAGCGCTCGGGGCTCATCATCGAGATCGGCTAGAGCGCTGGTGCACGGGGTGCGGATCGTGTGCCTGAACGTCTGGCTCTTCGTCACGATTCGGTAGATACCGATTCCAGCAACGTTCCCTCATCGAATGGAAAACATCACATCGCTATCTCTGGAGAACATTTCCGAGTTCATGCCGCTGTATCGCTCAGTGTTTAATGCGCCCCCTTGGAATGATGGCTGGACGGAGGCGGCAGTTGCACAGCGGCTTACAAGTTTTGCGCAATCACCTGCGTTTCAAGGCATGGGCATGTCAATGCATGGAGAAGCCATCGGCCTTGTTCTCGGCTGGGGCGAGCGTTGGGTGCAGGGCTGGGTTTTTCACATCAAAGAGATGTGCATCGATGAACGCTACCAACGGCAAGGATTCGGAGCGAAGCTTATGCGCGGCTTCGAGGAACACCTTCAAGCGCGCGGATTCATGAGTGCGAATCTTCAAACAGGCGAATCGGCTCCCGCGAGGAAATTTTACGAAAGCCTCGGCTACAAGCAGTGCGGATACGTAAGCCTGCTCAAGAAGTTCGGTTGAAGCCGTAAGTCGGCGCCGGGCTGCGGATTCAACCGCTCGCCGCTGCGCTGTGCACCACACACCCCAGCAACCCCCACCCTCAGTGCAGTTCACCATGCATGGTCGGCTGCAAGGCTCGATTGCGCGCCACGATGTAGCTGCCCAGCGCCTCCAGGTCGCGCGAGCTGATGAGCCAGCCCGAGATCTTTCGCACCCGTGTCTCGGCGTGATATCGAAGCCGCAGGGATGAACTCAGCGCGCGCATGTCGTAGTGCTGGGTCACCGCGATCACGCCTTGAATCGGCACTTCGCTATCGGCCAGCGCGCCGCGGATGCGCACGCGGTCTGCGAACACTTCGATGCGGCGACCTCGCAGCCACAGCCGCAGCAGCACCTGGCACGCGAGCACGCCCAGGGGCACGCCGACGATCGCCGCCCAGGTGGCACCGTTCCAGCCGGCCACCTGTTCCACCATCAGTTCGCGTTTGCGGATCCAGCCGATGACGGGAGCGCACAGCGCGATGCACCACAGGCCCCAGACGGCCAGCGACAGGATGCCGAAGGGGGCGACGTACACGTGAAAGGGGCTGCTGCGCAGCACGTCGCCGGCGCGCACGGCGAAGGGAAATGGCTTCATGTCGGGCTTGTGCGGGAAGTGGGGAAGGCACGAAGGAGGGCAGCGATGGATTTCGCGTGCCGCGGAGCACTGAGATCTTCAAGAAGATCAGCGGCGAAGTCCAGCCGCATCGCCGTGGCGCGGTGCGCGTCGGGTCGCGCGCTGTTGCCCTCAGCCCACACGAAATATGCCGCTGGGTAACGCCAACGGTTTCATTTTTTTTCGGTCGGTATTTTTTCCGTTCTGAAATCATGTTCCATCACGATGTGACATGTTGTTTCAGCCGGTAGCATCACTCTCGATCCCGAGGGGCATCCCTCAAATTTCAAGACGGAGTGAGTAATGAACCGGAGTTACAGGACAGTGCGGAACGCGGGGCTTGAGGCCAGCGTGGCGGCGGCGGAAAACGTGCGGGCATCGCGCGCGGGCGGCGTGCGATTTGCGCACACGATCGTCGCGGGCGCGGCGCTGATCGCTTGCGGGATGGCACAGGCGGCATCCTTCACGGCTACCACCGAGGCCGACCTGATCACGGCCATCAACGCGGCCAACGCCAGTCCGGGCCCGACGTCCACCATCACCTTCACCGCGCCCATCACGGTCACGACGCAGCTGCCGCAGATCAAGGCGAATGTGACGGTGGACACGGCTACCCGCACCACGACGATCGGGTCTGCGGCCGGCGCATCGCTGGACATCCAGGCCGGTGCGACCTATCAAGGCACCGCCATCCAGGTGGGGACCGTGGCCAACACGATCGGGAGCGTGATCGTCCAGGGTGCCAATGCCAAGTTGTCGGGCGCGTCGCTGACGATAGGGGCAGGCCAGGGCACGCTCAGCGTTCTGGACGGCGCTTCCGCGGTGTTCACGAACAACCTCGTCACCGGCTCGGGGAACGCCACCATCAACGTGGCGAACGGCGCTTCCGCGGTGTTCACGAACAACCTCGCCACCGGCGCGGGGAACGCCACCATCAACGTGGGGAACGGCGCTTCGGTGTCGGCTGCCAACCTGAACTCGGGTACAGGCCAGACCGCGATCAATGTAACGGGCGGCGGAACCATCGCGCTCGGGACCAACGCCAACCTGGGGGGCGGCAACGGCGCGGGGAACGGGGGTGTCACGAACGTGGTGGTGAGCGGCGCCGGCTCCATCTTGAATCCGGTCGGCGGCTACTACCACCACAACGGCACGCTGGAAGTTTCCGCTGGCGGCTTCGTGGGGGCCAACACCGTGCAGGTGGGCCTGCGGGCGGGCGAGGTCTTCACGGCGACCGTGACCGGCACAGGGTCTGTCTTCGGCAGCATCAACAACAATCTGTCGATCGGCGGTGCAGGGGCGGCGACGGTCACCGTGGCCGACGGAGCCCGGCTTACATCGGGCAGCAGCGGGACCAACACGCTCTCCCTGGCCTCTTCAGCGACCGGCGTGTCGACGCTGAACATCGGCGCCCCGGTGGGCAGTGCCCCTGTCGCACCCGGTCTCGTGACGGCAAACGACATCAGTGCTACCGCCGGTGCATCGACGGTGAACTTCAACCACAACGCGAGCAACTACGAGTTCGCGGTGCCGATCGGCGGAAATGCCGTCGTCAATCAGATCGGCAGCGGCACGACCGTGCTGACGGGCGCCAACACATACACCGGCGGCACCCACATCGCCTCGGGCACGCTGCAACTGGGCAACGGCGGCGCCACCGGCTCGGTCCTCGGCAACATCACCAACGACGGCACGTTGGCCATCGACCGCAAGGACGCCTATGCCTTCACCGGCGCCATCAGCGGCGGCGGGGCGGTGCGGCAACTGGGCGCCGGCACCACGACGCTGTCGGGCACCAACACGTACACCGGCGGCACCACCGTGCAGGCCGGCACGCTGAAGGCCGGCGGCGCCAGTGCCTTCGTCCAGAACACCGCCTACACCGTCAACGGCGGCACGCTCGACCTGGGCGGCTGGGATCTGCAGGCTTCCCGCTTGGCCGGCAGCGGCGGCACCGTGGCGCTGAACGCCCAGACGCTGACCGTCAACCAGGTTGGCGACAGCGCCTACGCCGGCGCCATCACCGGCACGGGCGGCCTCGCCAAGACGGGCGCGGGCGTGCTCACGCTCTCGGGCACCGGCAGCTACACCGGCGCCACCCAGGTGGGTGCCGGCACGCTGCGTGCCGGCGCGGCGAACACCTTCAGCAAGGCCAGCGCCTTCAACGTGGCCTCGGGCGCGACGCTGGACCTGGCGGGCAACAGCCAGACCCTGGCATCGGTGACCAATGCCGGCACGGTGAGCCTCGTGGGCGCCGCGCCCGGCACCACGCTGACCGTCGCCGGTCCCTGGGTCGGCAACGGGGGCACGCTGCGCCTGGGTACCGTGCTGGGCGACAGCGCCAGCGCGATTGACCGCCTGGTGCTCAGCGGCGCCACGGCCATTGCCAGCGGCACGACCAACGTGCAGATCGTCAACCTCAACGGCCTCGGCGCGCTGACCACCGGCAACGGCATCGAGGTCATCAGCGCGATCAACGGCGCCACGACCACCGCGCAGACCACCAAGAGCGCTTTCGCGCTGGCCGGCGGCCATGTCGATGCCGGAGCCTACGAGTACCGGCTGTACGCGGCCGATGCCAGCGGCGCGGGCGAGAACTGGTACCTGCGCTCGACGGTTTCGGTGACACCGCCGGCTGGCGGAGGGGCAGGTGGCACTGGTGGCACAGGCTCCGGGGCCGTCGTCGTGCCGGCCTACCGCGCCGAAGTGCCGCTGTATGCCGCGCTGCCCGAGCAATTGCGCCAGGCCAACCTGTCGATGCTGGCCAACTTGCGCCAGCGCGTGGGCGACGACGGCGTGAGCGGGGCCAACGCCGCTGCTTCGGGGCAAGGCTACCGCCAGGCCTGGGGCCGCGTCATCAGCACCGAGCGCACCATCTCGCAGGGCGGCACCGTCAGCCCCACGAGCAAGGGCCGCTTCACGGGCTTCCAGGCCGGCACCGACCTGTGGGCCGATCCGAACTGGCGCGTGGGCGTGTACGCCGGCAAGCTCGACGGCGACATGCGCGTGAACGGTTTCGCCAGCGGCCTGCTGAACCTGGGCGTCGGCTCCACCGACCTGCGCAACGAGTACATCGGCGCATACGCCAACTGGAACAACAACAGCGGCCTCTATGTCGACGGCGTGCTGCAGGGCGGGCGCCATCGCTACAGCGTGTCGCCCGCGCTGAACTTCGGCAGCGGCGGCAAGGGCGACAGCCTGCTGGCGTCCATCGAAGTGGGGCAGTCGTTTCCCCTGGCGGAAAGCTGGCGTATCGAGCCGCAACTGCAGCTGGTGCACCAGCGCGTGACGCTCGACGGCACCAGCATTGCCGGCGCTTTCGTGCGGCAGGACAGCCATGAAGGCTGGCTGGCGCGCGCCGGCGTGCGGGTCAAGGGCAAGGTCTCCACCGGCGCCGGCCTGCTGCAGCCGTACGTTCGCGTGAACGTCTACCGCAGCAGCAGCGGCACCGACGTTGCCCGCTTCATCGGCCCGGCGGGCGCCACCGACATCGCCACGCGCACCGGAGGCACCAGCACCGAACTGGCGGGCGGCGCCACGCTGCAGGTGACAGACAGCGTGAGCCTGTACGCTGAAGTCGGCAAGCTCTGGAGTTCCGGCGGCGGGGTTCGCACCGAGGGCAGCGTCGACGCAAGTCTTGGCGTGAAGCTTCGTTGGTGAAGCGCGGCGCCTGAAGCCTGCGCCTAGCGAGAAGCCGCCTTCGGGCGGCTTCTTCGCTTGCCGGCCGCCTCTTGTCGGTGCGGCGGACCTCGGCCCGAATCGGGCCTCGCGCAAGACGGCTTGCGTGAAAGCCGCCGCGGGTAGACTCCGCGGCTTTTCCTTTGTGCACAGGAGCGATGCGCGATGGCTATCTTGGATGGCGGCCCCTACTTCCACGGCACGCGGGCGGACCTTCGGGTGGGCGATCTGCTCACGGCCGGCTTCCGGTCGAACTACGACGGCCGCGTCGTCATGAACCACATCTACTTCACCGCCTGGCCCAAGGGCGCCGGGCTGGCGGCGGAAATGGCGCAGGGCGACGGCCGTGGCCGCGTCTACATCGTCGAACCCACGGGCGCCTGCGAGGACGATCCCAACGTCACCGACAAGAAGTTTCCGGGTAACCCCACGCGCTCGTACCGAAGCCGGGAGCCGCTGCGGATCGTCGGCGAACTGGATACCTGGGAGCCCTTCGATCCGGAGTACATCCGGCAGCTCAGGGAGCGCGTGCGCGTGGGCATGGGAGAGATCATCAATTGAATCGCGCTTGCGATGCCGGCGGCGAGCTATCGTGCCACCGGCACCGGCAAGCCGAACCACCGCGTCGCCGCAAGCTCGATGTCGCCAGGGGCCGGTGCCTTGTCGGACGCCCACGCGACAAAACCGTCCGGGCGCACCAGCATCGCCGCCAGCCCGAGCGGGTCTTTGGCACCGCCTGCCACATAGCGGATTCGATCGCCCCACGGAGCGACGGCGGGCCGCAAGGGCTCGCAGCGGTCGAAGTCCACCAGCACACCCGTGCCTTCGCGCAGGTAGTGCGCAAGCCGGCTGCCGTCATCGAGCTCGACGTCGGGGGCGCTGCGGCCGGCTAGCGGATGCCCGTCGCCCAGGTCGTAGCGCAGCGAAACGCCCCAGAGTTGGCCGGCGAAGTAGGTGGCGCCATCCGGCGTGTCGATGAGGTCGCGGACGATGCCTTCGAGGGCGCGCGCATGGGCGTCGGGCCGCATGATCGCGGCCTGCGCGCGCGTCCAGTCCAGCACCCATTCGCCGACCGGGTGCCGCTCCGCGTGGTAGCTGTCGAGCAGGCCTTCGGGCGCGGTGCCGTGGACCGTGGCCGCGAGCTTCCAGCCGAGATTCATCGCATCGCCCAGGCCTGCGTTCAGGCCTTGGCCTCCCAGAGCGGAATGAATGTGCGCGGCGTCTCCGGCAAGCAGCACACGGCCCTTGCGGTACGCCGTCGCCAGCCGTGCCCGGTCGGTGAAGCTGGTGGCCAGGTGCATGGACGACAGCGTGACGTCCGTGCCCGACACCCGGCGAAGCACGGCCTGCAGATGCGCGAGGGTGATCGCCTCCGAGCGGTCGAAGGCCCCGCCGTCGAAGTCGGCGATGGCGATGCGGCCGGGCTCGTTCATGTAGAAGCCCGCGGGTGTCGCGTTGCGGCCCGGGCGCAGCTTCCCGGGGTCGGCGATGTCCACGAGCGCCGAGTACGCGGTGAACTCGGGCTCCGTGCCCGGGAATGCGAAGTCGGCCAGTTTGCGCACCGCGCTGCGGCCGCCGTCGCAACCGACCAGCCACTTCGCACGGAACGAATGCCCGCCGGCGTGGACAGCGACTTCATCGCCGCCGTCATCGAGGCCCGTGACCGCGAGCCCGCGCCGGATCTCGACGCCCAGCGCAAGGGCCCTGGCCGCCAGCACGGACTCGACCGAGCCCATGTCGGCCGCGAAGTTGCTCGATGCCGGGTTCGGCAGGCGGTAGGGCCAGGCGGACGGGTCGATCCTGGCGGGGTCGATGCCGATGCCCGCGAAGTGGCCGGCCTGGGCCTTGCGGGGCGCGCCTGTGGCGGCTCCCCGTGCGGCAGCCGCTGCGGCCTGCAGGTCTTCGAGCAGCCCGCGACGGTAGAGCGCCTCGGCGGTCGCGACGGACAGGCCGCGGGTGCCGAGCGGCGGCACCTTCAGCGGTGCTTCGGGGTGTTCGGCGCGTTCGAGAACAAGCACGTCGAGCCCGGCCAGCGCGAGTTCGCAGGCAAGGAAGAGGCCCACAGGGCCGGCGCCGGCAATGACGACGTCGCGCAGGCGAGAGGAGACAGGGGAGACAGAGGAAACGGAGGCCATGAATGGACCGATCGATCGAAAGATGTGAACCGAAAGCCCCGAGGGTGTCGCGGCGGCGCTTCGCCCGCGTCGACTTCCTGCCGGAGCCGGAGCGCAGCACGTCCAATCGATCGAACGGTTCCCCATCCGGGCGGCATCCGGCGTCCGGGGCTCGTTGCCGCGTCAATGCGCGGCGGGCCGGAACGACAAAGCCAAGGGGGTGAGCGCGAGCCCGGACCGACGCAACGGTTCAGCGGGGCCGCGCGGAACGTCGCGCGCCTGTCTCCGGCTGTGCCGGGAGACCCACGCGGTCGACGATTCGACGGTGCGAATGAAGAGAGGTTCGCTGACTTATAGGCCGCACCAATGGGTGGGATTGAGGTGGGATTTTTTGGGGAGCGTCCCGATGCGGAAAGCACGGGATCGCTTGGGCGATTTTAGCGGCGCCCCGCAAGCGGCATCAAGGTGCCGCCCGCCGCGCTCGTGGTCACGCGCGGGCAACCCAGCCCCTGAACGTGAACCCCGCATAGAAGAGCTGCACGTCGCTGAACCCGGCTTCGCGCAGGATGGCCTCGTCTTGCGAGGGCGACAGGATCGTCAGTTCCTGCTCGACCTTTTCTCGCGTGGCGGCAGCCTGCAGCGGATCGGTGCCCGAGGCGGCAAGAAATGCGGCGTAGCGATTCATCCAGATTTCGCGTTGGCCTTCGCTGTCTTCCACGCTGAAGTGCGCGGTGACGAAAGGGGCGCCCGGCTTCAGCCGGCGATGGATCTCGCGGGCCGTCGGCAACCGCTGCTCGGGCGGCACGAAGTGAAAGGTCAGCAGGCACGTGGCGCCGTCGAAGGGGCCGGCCGGCGCGTCCTGCACATAGCCTTCGTGCAGGGCCACGCGCGGCAGCAGCGCCGGACCCAGCCTGCGCGCAGCGAGTTCCAGCATCGGTGCGCTCGGGTCCACCCCGTCGATCTTCCATTCCGGGTTGGCCAGCGCCAGGTCTTCCAGCTCCAGCCCGCCGCCCGCGCCAACCACCAGCACCCGGCCGTTCCGGGGAACATGCTCAGCCAGCAGGATGCGCGTCATCGGCAGCAGCCCGCCGAAGCCCGGCACGTTCCGCTTCGGACCCTGCGCGTACTGCGCGACCGCGTCGGCGCTGCTGAAGGCTTCATGGGGGGCGTTGGTCATCGAAAGATGATGGCAGAGAAATGAGGGGCGGGCGTGTGACGGTGGCGTCGCTGGTCTGCGCGGCGGGGCGGTCGATACCCCGGCGCGTGCGTTCACGTATTCCCGGATTTGGCTGGGAAATTTGGCCCAAGACATAATTGCAACCCGATGAAAGCGTCACCCGTTCCCCCTGGCCGCCGAAGCATCCGTGTCGCGAGGACGCAGAGCCCCGCGTCCGCCGGCGAGCGCGGGATCTCGAACCGTGCGACATGCGGCTGAACGGCAACGGCTGTTCTTGGCGAACCGGCTGGTGGACATCGAGGCTTTGGCTGGCCCTGGCGCTGTTTGCACTGCTCGCGCTGCTTTGCGCGGCACACGCCGCTGAACCCCCGTCGGCAGCCGACGAGGCATCGTCGACACCCCCCGATGGCGCAGTACACATCACCCGGGCCGAACTGCAGTCCGTCTACGGTACGACGGGCTACACGGCGCCCCCGCAGCGCGCCGAAGATGCCGGGCTCGCCAGCGACGGCTGGAAGCCGGTCGACCTGCCGTACACCGCCGGGCGCGAGCTGGTCCCCACCGCGATGGGCGGGGTGCGAACCGTCACCGATTGGTACCGCATCGACCTGAGCCAGTTGCCGCCATTGAAGCGGCAACGCCTTCTGTACCTCCCGCGCTGGAAGACCCTGGGCCACATCGCCGTGTACGGCGACGGCGTGCTGCTCTACCAGTCGCACGGCAGCCCGATTCACAACGGCTACAACCACCCGCTGTTGCTGCCGCTGAACGCGATGGCCAACGCGCCTTCCCCGTCGTCCGTGCTCATTCGCGTGGACCGCCTGCGCAGCAGCGGGAGCGGGTTCTCGACGGTGTGGGTGGGCGACCAGGCCTCGCTGGGCTGGCGCTACCAGGTGCGCCAGTTGCTGCAGGTGGAGATGCCGTTCATGGGCGGCGCCGCGTTCCTGGCGGTGGGCACCTTCGCGTTCGCGGTGTGGATGGGCCGGCGCCGCGAGACGCTGTACCTGCTGTTCTTCGCCATCTCGGCGCTCGCTTTCCTGCGGATGCTGCACTACTACGTGGGCGGGAACTACCTGCCGATTTCGGATGAATGGTTCGAATGGATGACCGTGGCCAGCCTGCTGTGGCTGATCATCGGCATTCACCTGTTCCTGCAGCGCCTGCACCAGCAGCCCTCGGTGTGGCTGACCCGGGTGTCGTTGGCGCTGGTGGTGGCCTGCAGCATCGCCACGCTGCCCCATGTGTCGACGACGATCGTGAGCCTGCCCCTGTTCACGCCGCTGCTCAACCTCATGGTGCTGCCCATCGCGGTGCTGATCTTCGCGGTGAACCTGCGCAAGGCCTTGCGCGCGCAACTGCCCGAGGGGCGGCTGGTGGCGGGCTGGACGGTGTTCGCCGTGCTGTTCACCTCGTACGACGGGCTGCTGCAGAACAACCTGATCAGCCCCGAGAGCGTGTACACCTCGCCCTACGCCATCATCGGCCTGTTCTTCGTCTTCTCGTACATCATGTTCCAGCGCTACACCGGCGCGTTCGCCGAGGTGGGCCGGCTGAACATGGGCCTGGCGCAGCGCCTGCGGTCGCGCGAGGCCGAGCTGGAGCAAAGCTACCAGCGGCTGCGCGTGATCGAGAACCAGAACATGCTCAACGCCGAGCGCCGCCGCCTGATGCAGGACATGCACGACGGCCTGGGCTCGTCGCTGATCAGCGCCATCCGTTCGGTGGAGCGCGGCACCATGAACGAGGCCGAGATTTCCAGCGTGCTCAAGGGCTGCATGGAAGACCTGAAGCTGGTGATCGACTCCATGGAGAGCGTGGACGCCGACCTGTTGCTGCTGCTCGCGACCCTGCGCTTCCGGCTGGCGCCGCGCATCGAGAGCGCCGGCGTCGCGCTGCGCTGGGAGGTGCAGCCGGTGCCCGCGCTGTCCTGGCTGGACGCGGACAGCGCGCTGCACATCCTGCGCATCGTGCAGGAGTGCGTGGCCAACGTGCTGCGCCACACGCGGGCCACCACCATCGGCTTCAGCACGGCCACGGTCGACCAGGGCGTGCGCGTGGTGATAGAGGACAACGGCGCGGGCTTCGACGTGAACGAGGCCTTGCACCGGGGCGGCCGCGGTCTGCGCAACCAGCAGCGGCGCGCACTGGCCATCGGCGCGACGGTGACCTGGGAGTCCGGCAGCGGGGGAACCCGCTTCACGCTATGGCTGCCCCTGGACCGCAAGGGCGAGACAGAAAGGGCTGCGGGGCTGTGGGTCTCCGATGCCGAGCAGTCACGCGCCGGCATCTGACAATCCATCGCCCCCGGCGTCACAAGCTCAGAACTTGTAGCGCGCCGTCAACTGCACGTTGCGCGGCGCGCCGTAGGTGCCCGAATACCACCAGCCCGACATCGACGCGATGTACTTGCGGTCGAACAGGTTCTGCACGTTGAGCGTGAGCGACAGCCGGTCGCTCGCGTCGTAGCGCGCCATCAGGCCGGCCACGGCGTAGGCGCCCTGGCGCGCGGTGACGGTGCGCCCGATCTGCCAGGCCTCGCCCGTGTAGTGGATGCCGCCGTTCCAGTCGATGCCGCCGCCCAGCGTGAGCCGGTGCCAGTCGCCCGGCAGGCGGTAGGTGGTCCAGATGCGGGCCATCTGGCGCGGGAAGGTGGTGTTGATGCGCTGGCCGGTCGCGTCCTTCGAGCTGCTGTAGTTGTACGACGCGGCCACGTTCCAGCCGCGCGCCAGCGTGCCGTTCAGCTCCAGGTCCAGGCCCTGGGTCTTGGCGCCCTTGATCGCGCGCGAGGCCGTGTTGGTGGTGCCCGGCACGAAGTAGCCCGTGTCGGCCTCCGCGACGTTGTCCTGCTTGATCTGGTAGAAGGCCGCGCTGCTCGTCACGCGGCCGTCCAGGAAGCTGCTCTTGATGCCGGCCTCGTAGGTGTCGCCCTTTTGCGGGTCGAGCTGCGTGCCGTAGCGGTCGATCGAGTTCTGCGGGTTGTAGATGGTCGCGAAGCTCGTGTAGAGCGTGTGGTTCTCGTTCAGGTCGTAGAGCAGCCCGGCATACGGCGTGAACACGCTGCGCTCGGACACGAGCGAGCTCGTGTTGTAGCCCGCGGTGGTCCTGGTGATGTAGTTGCTCTCGTAGTTCATCAGCTTGCCGCCCACCACGAGCTTGAACCGGTCGCTCAGCTGGAAGCGGCCTGCGCCGTAGAGGCTCTTTTGCCGGCGCGTGCTGTCGAAGGTCACGAAGCGCTCGCCGAACACCGGGCTGCCGCTGTTGTCCCAGCGGTAGATGTTGACGGGCGCGTCGCGCAGGCCGCTGATGTCGAAGCTGCCGTTGGTCAGGCTGCGGAAGTCGGTGTAGTCGACACCGACCATGGCCTCGTGCTGGCGGCCGAACAGGCTGAAGGGGCCCGCGAGCTTCAGGTCGATGGTCTTGTTGCGCAGGTCGTAGTCGCGCCGGTCGGTGTTCAGGCGAAGCCCGTCGCCGGTGAACTTGTCGAACAGGCTGCTGTTGACGGCCAGGTAGACAGAGTCTTCGCGCTGCGTGGAGCGCAGGTAGTTGGCCGAGAGCTTGAGCTTCCAGTCGTTCGCGAGCGACTGCTCCAGCGTGAGGAAGCTGCTGGTCGAGTTGGTGTTGAAGCGGTTGTTGCGACTCCCGCCATTGAACGACACCGGAAAGTCGGTCTGCTCGCCGCTGCTGTTGAACAGCGGATACCCCAGGTAGGAGAGCGATCCGCGCGAGCGGTTCTCCTGGTGGTCGACGCCCGCGGTGAGCTTGAGCGAAGAAGTCAGGTCGGCCTCGATCACGCCGTAGATCACGTCCTTCTTCTTGCGGTAGTGGTCGATGTAGCTGTTGCCCTCTTCGTGCACGCCCACCACCCGGCCGCGCACGCTGCCCGATGCATTCAGCGGCGTCGAAATGTCGATCATGCCGCGCCGGTTGCCCCACGAGCCGATGCTGGCCTCCGCCAGCCCCTGGAACGCGGCCGTGGGCTTCTTGCGCACCATGTTGATGATGCCGGACGGGTCACCCGCGCCCGTGGTCAGGCCCGAGGCGCCGCGCAGCACTTCGATGCGGTCGTACAGCGCCATGTCGGCAATGCTTTGCGTGGGCAGTGCGTCCAGGCCCAGGAACTCGCTGTGCGTGCTGATGCCGTCGAGCTGGTAGTTGGTGATCGGGTAGCCCCGCGCGCTGGCGCTGGTGCGCTCGGTGCCCAGCACCGAGGTCGACAGGCCCGGCGTGCGCGCCAGCACCTGGTTGATGGTGGTGAGGTTCTCGTCTTCCAGCCGCTGCTGCGTCATGACGCTGATCGACTGCGGCGTGTCCTTCAGGCTCAGCCCGAGGCCGGTGGCCGCACTGCTCGGGCCGCGGGCCGTGTACAGGCCCGTGCCTTCGGTGGTGCCCGTGCGGTCGGCCTGTGCGGTAACGCGCACTTCGGCCAGCGTAGCGCCGGCTTCGGCGGTGGCGGGCGAGGCCGCGTTGGCGCCGAACGCCACCACCGTCATCGTGCCGCCCGGTGTCTGCGCCAGGGCCAGGCCGCTGCCTGTCAGCGCCTGTTGCGCCGCCTGCGCCACGGTGAAGCGGCCTTGCACGGCCGGGGCGCGGCGGCCGGCCACGAGCGCGGGCGCCGCGCTGATGGTGCGGCCGCCCTGGCGGGCAATGCGCGCCAGGACGATGCCGAGCTCGTCGGCCGGCAGGTTCCATTCCATGGCGCCGTCGACAGCGGCCGTCGTTGCCGTGGGAGCCACTTGCGCGAACGGCGTGGTGGCGCAGGCGAGCAGGGCGGCCAGCGCCAGTGTGGCCTTGCGAGTGGGCAGGCGGGTGGATGGAAGAAGGGGCAGCGTCACGTCGGACTTCCTCGTCGGTTCTGGTTGATCGGAGCGTTCAACCCTGTATGTCCCGCGAGGACTCGAAAACCCGTCAGCCCATCGATGCCGATGCGTGCTTCATGTGGCGCGAACGTCGACGTACACCACCCAGTCGCCCCAGCGCCGCACGCGCAGCGGCAGCGTGTCCACCAGCGCCTGCAGCACCTGCATCGGCCGGTCCAGCGGGTACACGCCGTAGACGCGCACGCGCGCGGCCTCGGGGCTCGCGCGCAAGACGGCAGGCGTGTAGGGGCGCAGCGCGTCGAGCACGTCGGCCAGCGGCTGGTCGTGCACTTCGAGCACGCCGCTGGACCACGCGCTCGGGTCGACGCGCGCGGCGGACAGCGGCTCGACGCGGTCGGCGTGCAGCCACGCGCTGGCGCCCTGCGGCAGTTCGATGCCGGCGCCTTCGTCGCGCGGGGCCAGCCGCACGCTGTGTTCCAGCACCGAGACCAGCGTGCGCCCGGCCTCCTGCTGCACCATGAAGCGCGTGCCCAGCGCACGCACCGTGCCCTGCGCGGTCTGCACCACGAAGGGCCGCAGCGCATCGGCCGCCACGCTGGCGATGAGCGCGCCTGCGCGCAGCCGCACGAGGCGCTGCGTCGAGCTGAAGTACAGGTCGGCGGCCGAGCGGGCGTTCAGCAGCAGGTCGCTGCCGTCTTCCAGTACGAAGCGCCGGCGTTCGGCCGTGTCGGTGCGCAGGTCGGCGGACCACGCCGTGAGCGGCGCGCGCCGGTCGGCCCAGAGGCCGCCGCCCGCGGCCGTCAGCAGCGCCACCGTGGCACCGCCGAGCAGGGCGCGGCGGCGCGCGCGATGCTCGGGCGCGGCGCTGAGCGCGCGCACGCCGGTCGGGGCATGGCCGCCGGTCTGCAATTGGCTCAGCGCGGGCGTGATCCGCTGGTTCAGCCGCTGCTGCAGGCGGTTCCATGCGGCGGCATGCGCGGGCGCGGCGCCGAGCCACTGTGCAAAAGCTTGCCGGTCGGCGTCGTCGCTGTGGCCGGAGTCGAGCCGCACCAGCCAGTCGATCGCCTGTTCGGTGACGGCATCGAGCCGCAGGGCGGCGGTGGCGTGCGGTTGCCGCTCAGGCATCGGGCTGCACCGGGCAGGTGTACAGATGCACGATGGCCTGCTTGACGTAGCGCTCGACCGAGGTGACCGACACGCCCATGCGCGTGGCGATCTCGCCGTGCGCCAGGCCCTCGAGCCGGCGCAGCAGGAAGGCCTCGCGCACCTTGGACGGCAGGCCGTCGAGCCAGCGGTCCAGCGTCTCGACGGCTTCGCGCACCAGCGCGTAGGTCTCCGGAGAGGGCGCCAGTTCGGCCGGCTGGGCCGCGAGCGCATCGAGCCACGCGCGCTCCAGCTCGCGCCGGCGCCAGAAGTTGTAGAGCACGCGCTGCGCCAGCGTGGTCAGGTAGGCGCGCGGCTCCTGGATCGCCTGCGCCTGGCCGCCCGTGATGACGCGCACGAAGGTGTCCTGCGTCAGGTCCGCGGCCGTGTGGCCGTCGCCCAGGCGGCGGCGCAGCCAGCCCTGCAGCCAGTCGCGATGCTCGCGGTAGAGCGCGTCGATCGGGGCTGCGGCTGCGGGGGAGGGCATGAAACGAGGAATGCGAAGTAATGAGAATTACTCGCATTCTAAGCGGCGACCCGCCGCCCCCTCGTCAGTCGACGCTCGCGCCCGATTCCTTCACGATCTTTCCCCACTTCACGGTTTCGGACTGGATGAAGGCCGAGAACTTGGCCGGCGTCTCGGCCACGGGGATGCCGCCCTGTTCGATGATCTTGCTCTTGAGGTCGGTCGATGCCATGGCCTTGATCAGCGCCTCGTCGATGCGCTGGATCACCGCGGCCGGGGTGCCGGCCGGTGCCAGCAGGCCGAACCACGACGCGGCGTCGAAGCCCGGCACGCCGGCTTCGGCCAGCGCCGGCACGTTCGGCAGCTGGTCCGAGCGCGTGGCCGTGGTCACGGCCAAGGGGCGCAGCTTGCCGGCCTTCACGAAGGAGATCGACGAGGGCATGTTGTCGAACATGATGTCGGTCTGGCCGCCCATCAGGTCGGCCAGCGCGGGGGCGCTGCCCTTGTAGGGAATGTGCTGCATCTTCACGCCGGTCATGGTCTTGAAGAGTTCGGCCACGAGGTGGATCGACGTGCCGTTGCCCGAGGACGCGTACGTCACCTTGTCGGGGTTGGCCTTGGCGTAGGCGATCAGTTCCTGCACCGTCTTGTAGGGCCGCGACGGATGCACCACCAGCACGTTCGGCACCGCCACCACGCGCGAGATGGGCGCGAAGTCCTTGACGTGGTTGTAGGGCATCTTCTTGTAAAGCGCCGGGTTGATGGCGTGCGTGCCCACGGTACCCATGAGCAGCGTGTAGCCGTCCGGCGTGGCCCGTGCCACGGTCTGCGCGCCGATGTTGCCGCCCGCGCCGGGCTTGTTGTCGATGATCACCGTCTGGCCCAGTTCCTTGCCCAGTGCCTGGCCCGCCAGGCGCGCCATGGTGTCGGTGGTGCCGCCGGCGGGGAAGGGCACGACCAGGGTGATGGTCTTGGTCGGCCAGGCGCTGTCGGGCTGCGCGAGGGCAGGCTGCGAAAGCGCGCCGGTGGCGGCGATCAGCGCGATCGAAAGGAGCGCGCGGCGTTGGATCGGGGTCTGGGCTGGCATTGGGAATCCCTGTCTCTTATGAAAAATGAATGGAAACGTGCGTGCATGCGCGCGAAGGGCGCGCGCGCCTTCCCGATGCCGCCCGGCGGCGACGATGGGGCCGGTATTTTGTGATTCACCCCCGCGCGCGCGACAGCGATGTTTTGGAATCGAGTCCATGCGGTGGCGGAATACCTGGCGCCCGAAAGTTGACGAATGTTGTCGTGCCTTTCCGGATGTTTTCAATCGCGGCGAAAACAAGGCGCTGGCGGCCGAGTTCATGCGCTGGAGGAATGACGTTCGGCAAGAAGATCGTTTGACCCGCTTGCACGCGCTGGAGAAAATTTTGGCCATGCACCCGACCGATGCGCCCCGGGAATGCCGGGCGCCTCGCGACATCTCAAGACCACCCCAATGAACGACACCACCTTCCTCTGCAGCGACGAGATCCGTACGCTGTTCTCCCGCCGCATGTCCGAGATGTACCGCGAGGAGGTTCCGCTGTACGGCGAGCTGCTCGACGTCGTGGCCGACGTCAACGCCCAAACCATGCGCGAGCCGGCCCTTCTTGCGCACCTGCGGAAGAACGGCGAGCTGGAGCGCATCGGCGTCGAGCGCCACGGCGCCATCCGCCTGGGCAAGCCCGAGGAACTGGCCACCATTCGCCGCCTGTTCAAGGTGATGGGCATGGCGCCGGTCGGTTACTACGACCTGTCGGTGGCCGGCGTGCCGGTGCATTCGACCGCCTTTCGCCCGGTGAGCGATGCGTCGCTGTCGAGCAACCCGTTTCGCGTGTTCACGTCGCTGCTGCGGCTCGAGCTGATCGAAGACCTCGCGCTGCGCGAGGAAGTGCAGCAGATCCTGGCGCGCCGGAACATCTTCACGCCGCGCGCGCTGGCGCTGGTCGAACGCGCGGAAGCCGCCGGCGGCCTCACTGCCGCCGAGGCCGAAGAGTTCGTGGCGCAAGCGCTGGAAACCTTCCGCTGGCACAGCGAGGCCACCGTGAGCAAGGCCACCTACGACAAGCTGCTGGCGGCGCACCGCCTCATCGCCGACGTGGCCTGCTTCAAGGGCCCGCACATCAACCACCTGACGCCGCGCACGCTGGACATCGACGCCGCGCAGATCGAGATGACGCGCCGCGGCATGTCGGCCAAGGACGTCGTCGAAGGCCCGCCGCAGCGCAAGGTGCCGATCCTGTTGCGCCAGACCAGCTTTCGCGCGCTGCAGGAACGCGTGGCGTTCGCGGGCGAAAGCGCGTCGGAGGCAGGCACGCACACCGCGCGCTTCGGCGAGATCGAGCAGCGCGGCGTGGCGCTGACGCGCAAGGGCCGCGCGCTGTACGACGCGCTGTTGTCCCGCGTGCGGGACGCGAACGGCGCCGGCAACGCGGGGGCCGACTACCAGACCCGCCTGCATGCCGCGTTCCAGGATTTTCCGGACGACCTGAAGGCGATGCGCGAGGCCGGCCTGGGCTTCTTTCGCTACGCGCTGACGGACAAGGGCCGCGCTGCGGGCCACGACGAGCTCGGCGCGAAGTCGCTCGAAGCGCTCGTCGACGGCGGCTGGCTCTCGGCCGAGCCGATCACGTACGAAGACTTTCTGCCCGTGAGCGCGGCCGGTATCTTCCAGTCGAACCTCGGCGCGGGCGAGCAGAAGAGCTATGCGGCCAACAGCGCGCAAGCCGTGTTCGAGGCCGCGCTGGGCGCCACGGTGCAGGACGAGATCGCGCTGTACGAAGAGGCGCAGGAGCGCTCGCTGAAAGAAGCTGCTCCTTTCCTCGCCGCGCGTTGAGCCATCGATTCAGCAATTGGCGCCGCGTGCGCCGCTATTTCCAGGGATGCAACACATGAAGGTTCTGGTGCCTGTCAAACGGGTCGTCGATTACAACGTCAAGGTGCGCGTGAAGAGCGACGGCACCGGGGTGGACATTGCCAACGTCAAGATGAGCATGAACCCCTTCGACGAGATCGCGGTCGAAGAAGCGGTTCGCCTCAAAGAGAAGGGCGTTGTGACTGAAGTGATCGCCGTTTCTTGCGGTGATGCCAAGTGCCAGGAGACCCTGCGCACTGCGATGGCCATTGGCGCCGATCGCGGCATCCTGGTCGAGACCACCGAAGAGCTGCAGCCCTTGGCCGTCGCCAAGCTGCTGAAGGCGCTGGTCGACAAGGAACAGCCGCAGCTCATCATCCTGGGCAAGCAAGCCATCGACGACGACGCCAACCAGACCGGCCAGATGCTGGCTGCACTGGCCGACCTGCCCCAAGCCACCTTCGCCTCGAAGGTCGAAGTCGCTGGCGACAAGGCCACTGTCTCGCGCGAAGTGGACGGCGGCATGGAAACGCTGACGCTCACGCTGCCGGCGGTCATCACGACCGACCTGCGCCTGAACGAGCCGCGCTACGTCACCTTGCCCAACATCATGAAGGCCAAGAAGAAGCAGCTGGACACCTTCAAGCCCGAAGACCTGGGCGTGGACGTGAAGCCCCGCCTGAAGACCCTGAAGGTCTCGGAGCCGCCCAAGCGCGGCGCCGGCATCAAGGTGCCTGACGTTGCAACGCTGGTGGACAAACTGAAGAACGAAGCGAAAGTCATCTGACTCGCCCCCAAGCTTCGCGCACTTCGTGTCGCTACGCCAACCCCCTTCCGGGGGCAACACCAGCGGCCCGGCAAAGCCGGTTCCGCGGTGTTCCCCAAAAAGACGCATTGAATTGCGCGCCGCAAATCGCCGCACAGGAGAAATGAAATGACCGCACTCGTCATTGCAGAACACGACCACGCCAGCATCAAGCCGGCTACCCTGAACACCGTGACCGCAGCGCTGGCTTGTGGTGGTGAGGTGCACGTTCTTGTCGCGGGCGCGAACGCTGCTGAAGCCGCGAAGGCTGCCGCCCAGATCGCCGGTGTCTCAAAGGTCATCGCTGCAGACAGCCCAAGCCTCGCAGAGAACCTCGCCGAGAACGTCGCTGCCCAAGTGCTGGCGATTGCCGGCAACTACAGCCACATCCTGTTCCCCTCGACGGCCAACGGCAAGAACGTCGCACCGCGCGTCGCCGCCAAGCTCGACGTGGCGCAGATCAGTGACATCACCAAGGTCGACAGCCCCGACACCTTCGAGCGCCCGATCTACGCCGGCAACGCGATTGCTACCGTGCAGAGCAGCGACGCCACCAAGGTCATCACCGTTCGCACGACCGGCTTCGACGCCGCAGCCGCCACCGGTGGCAGCGCAGCGGTCGAAACGGCTGAAGGCGTGGCCGACAGCGGCAAGAGCGCCTTCGTGGGCCGCGAAGTCACGAAGAGCGAACGCCCCGAACTGACGGCCGCGAAGATCATCGTCTCGGGCGGCCGCGCCCTGGGCAGCGCCGAGAAGTTCACCGAAGTGATGGCCCCGCTGGCCGACAAGCTGAACGCAGGCCTGGGTGCCAGCCGCGCAGCAGTGGACGCAGGCTACGCCCCGAACGACTGGCAAGTGGGCCAGACGGGCAAGATCGTCGCGCCGCAGCTGTACATCGCAGCGGGCATCTCAGGCGCGATCCAGCACTTGGCCGGCATGAAGGACTCGAAGGTCATCGTGGCGATCAACAAGGACGAAGAAGCGCCGATCTTCAGCGTGGCCGACTACGGCCTCGTGGCCGACCTGTTCACGGCCGTGCCCGAGCTGGTGAAGGCGCTCTGAGCCTTCGACCCGGGCAATGCCCACCGTTTTTCCTCCATGACCTGGTCCCGCCGCTTTCTCCCTTCAATGACCGTCCTGCGTGCGCTGGAGGCTTCCGCGCGGCTGCAGAGCTTCACAGCCGCCGCCGCCGAACTGAACCTGACGCAAAGCGCCGTGAGCCGGCAGATCCGTTCGCTCGAAGAACTGCTGGGCGGCGACCTCTTCGTGCGCGAGCGCCATACCGTGCGGCTCACGCAAGCGGGCGAGGTCTACGCGCAAGAGGTGCGCGAGGCGCTGGGTCGCATCTCGACGGCCACGCTCGGCTTTCGTGCCAACCCTTCGGGCGGCACGCTGAATCTGGCCATTCTTCCGACCTTCGGCACGCGATGGCTCGCGCCGCGCCTGCCGGATTTCGTCGCCGAGCACCCGGGCATCACCATCAACCTCGTGACGCGGCTCGCGCCTTTCGATTTCCGCATGGAGCAGATCGACGCGGCCGTGCACTTCGGCCAGCCCGAATGGATGGGCGCCGAGCTCGACTTCCTGATGAACGAAACGGTCGTGCCCGCGTGCAGCCGCAAGCTGCGCGAACTGCACGGCTTCGAAGCGCCGGCCGACCTGCTGAAGGCGCCGCTGCTGCACCTGGTGTCTCGCCCCGATGCGTGGAAGCAGTGGTTCGCGGCCATGCAGACCTCGGTCGACCAGGTGCCGGGCATGCTCGTCGACCAGTTCGCCATGGCCGCGCAAGCCGCGATGTCGGGGCTCGGCATTGCGTTGCTGCCCAGGTTCCTCATCGAGCAGGAGCTCGCGCGCGGTGACCTCGTCGAGGCACTGAACGGCCCCGTGCAAAGCGCCGACAGCTATTACCTCGCCTGGCCCTCGGGCCGCGGCGACTACCCGCCGCTGCAGAGCTTTCGCCAATGGATCGGCGCCGCGGCATCGGCCTTCTGAATTTTCTTTCCCTGGATACCCGCACCGTGACCCAATTGATCGACCAACTGCGCGCCATCGTCGGCGCCTCGCACGTGCTCCACGAGGGCGACCTCACCGCCTACGAGCAGGACTGGCGCAAGCGCGCGCGCGGCAAGTCGCTGGCCGTGGTGCGCCCGGCCAACACGCAGCAGGTGGCCGACGTGGTCAAGGCCTGCGCGGCGGCCGGCGCGGCCATCGTTCCGCAGGGCGGCAACACCGGCCTGGCGGTCGGCTCCATCCCCGACGACAGCGGCACGCAGGTCGTGCTGAGCCTGCAGCGCCTGAACGCGATTCGCACCATCGACGGCGCCAACCTCACGATGACCGTCGAGGCCGGCTGCATCCTGCAGACGCTGCAAGAGACGGCGGAGAAGGCCGGCTTCCTGTTTCCCCTGAGCCTTGCCGCCGAAGGCAGCTGCACCATCGGCGGCAACCTGGCGACCAACGCTGGCGGCACGCAGGTGGTTCGCTATGGCAACACGCGCGACCTGTGCCTGGGCCTGGAAGTGGTCACGCCGCAGGGCGAGATCTGGGAAGGCACCAGCGGCCTGCGCAAGGACAACACCGGCTACGACCTGCGCGACCTCATCGTGGGCAGCGAAGGCACGCTGGGCATCATCACCGCCGCGACCATGAAGCTGTACCCGCTGCCGGCCGCGCAGCTCACGGCCTGGGCAGCAGTGCCCTCGCTCGACCACGCGGTCACGCTGCTGGGCCTGGCGCACAAGCACCTGGGCTCGGGCCTGACGGGCTTCGAGGTGATGGGCAAGTTCGCGCTGAGCCTGGTCGACAAGCATATGCCGCAGCTTCGCGTGCCCTTCATCCAGGACGAGGCCGTGCCGTACTGCGTGCTGCTGGAGAACTCCGACAGCGAGTCGGAAGACCACGCCCGTGCGCGCTTCGAGGCGCTGCTGGAAACGGCTTTTGAAGACGGCTGCGTGAGCGACGCGGTGGTGGCGGAGAACCTAACGCAGGCGCACCAGCTGTGGCACATCCGCGAGAGCATTCCCTTGGCGCAGGCCGAGGAAGGGCTCAACATCAAGCACGACATCTCGATTCCGGTGTCGCGCATTCCGGCGTTCGTGCAAGAGACCGATGCGCTGCTCAAGCGCGAGATCGAAGGCGTGCGGCTGGTGAACTTCGGCCACCTGGGCGACGGCAACCTGCACTACAACGTGCAGGCACCGGAGAACATCGACACCAAGGCGTTCCTGAAGAACGAGGAAGAGCGCATCAACGCGCTGGTGTACGACGCGGTGGAGAAGTTCGGCGGCTCTTTCTCGGCCGAGCACGGCGTGGGGTCGCTGAAAGTCGACAAGCTGGAGAAGCACAAGTCGCCGGTGGCGCTGGAGATGATGCGGGCGATCAAGCGGGGGCTGGATCCGAAGAACATCCTGAACCCGGGGCGCGTGATCCGGGTCTAGGTTTCGGGGGGGGATTTTCTCCCTCCCCTTCCGGGGGAGGGTCGGGGTGGGGGCACGGCGGCCTTGACCACTGAATGGCGCTCGTTGGGCGCTGGCCCCCATCCCAGCCTTCCCCCAGAGGGGGAAGGAGAAAGATGCACCCCGGCCGCGTGATCCGGCTCTAGGTTTCGGGCGAGGATTTTCTCCCTCCCCTTCCGGGGGAGGGCCGGGGTGGGGGCACGGCGGCCTTGACCATCGAATGGCGCTCATTGGGCGCTTGCCCCCATCCCGGCCTTCCCCCAGAGGGGGAAGGAGAAAGAAGAACCCC